>Ga0156738_105_pt2 | contig 1796 bp, 3 predicted proteins | sample RifOxyD1_FD_112067 | JGI IMG/M metagenome (GOLD analysis project Ga0156738, IMG submission 112067) | Candidatus Kaiserbacteria bacterium RIFOXYD1_FULL_42_15 | reverse complement strand
TCAACATATACCAATATGCTTCGGACTCCAGCTTGCTTTTCGCTCAAAATTTTGAAAGGCGTTTATGTCTAAGCGTTAATTGGGGATGGTATAATGTTCATATTTGCTCTCATAGTTTAATGGATAGAATGCGGGTTTGCGGAATCTGCGATCTAGGTTCGATTCCTAGTGAGAGCACAGGTATAACAAAGACACAATTCTTAAAAGAATTGTGTCTTTGTTATAGAAACTGAACTGCTTCAGTTTCGTGCCTGTGTGCTAGGCGGAGTCATATTTTCTCCTCCTTTCCTAGAGGAGAAAATAGACGAGCCGGGGTCGAAGGTACTTAGTAGAATCTGCACGAAGTGCAAGATTATACTTAGTAACCTGTGACCACAAATACGTAATACAATCCCTTCGGGGACTTTTTGTTTTGGTGCTCTCACTAGGAATCGAACGGCGGAGCCGGGGCCCCCTTTGGGCCGGCGAGCCGTGTCCCGCGGCACCTGATAGATTGTGAGCTGAAAGCGAAACAATATAGCTTGGTGACCGTCAGGACGATTCCTAGTGAGAGCACCACACTAAAATAAGGACGTCAGTACGTACGTACTGACGTCCTTATTTTAGTAAGTAAACAGCAATATTTGCAGTTACTTTGTTGGCCAAAGACATGCTTTCTTCCCATAATCATCGCAAACCGCTACAATAGAGGAATGCGAAAAATGGGAATTGATTATGGTTCTAAAAAGACTGGGCTGGCTCTGACGGATGAGTCGGGCACAATGGCTTTTCCGCATAGTGTTATTTCGACTAATTCTGATTTATTAAAAAACATAATTTCTCTCATTGAAAAAGAGCAGGTAGGGGAAGTGGTTATTGGCTACTCTCTAGACCGTGACGGTTCGCCTAACAAAATTCACACGGCGGTGGAAGGATTAATGTTGGATTTAACACTGGCCATCGGACTTCCAATTCATCTTCAGCCGGAACAATACACCACTCAAGCCGCCATTCGCCTTCAGGGCAAAACCGCCATGACCGATGCCGCCGCCGCCGCTCTCATCCTGGACAGTTATATAACAAGTAATAAAAAATAATATGGACACCATCGCTTACGACGACTTTGCAAAATTAAAAATTGTTATCGGCACCATCCTTTCGGTTGAAGAAGTGCCTGATTCTAATAAACTACTAAAATTAATGGTAGATGTGGGCGAAGAAAAACCTCGCCAAATATTATCCGGTATCAAAAAGTTCTACACTGACCCGCAGACATTGGTAGGTATTCAAAATCCTTTTCTAATCAACCTAGAGACAAAAGTAATCGCCGGTTTAGAAAGTCAAGGAATGATTTTGGCAGCTAGCGATGGTGAGCTTTTTACTCTTTTAACACCGAGTGCATCTTTATCAGCTGGTACACTGATTAAATAAATAGAGTGTACATATGTCAGAATCATTGGTTACAAAGTTTATTAGGAAAATTGAACACCTGCTTCAGACTAAATATAGTTTATGGGGAATTGGTTTAATTTCTTTTTTTGAGTCTGCCTTGGTGATACCAATTGTTACTGATCCTTTTATGATGGCTTATATCTTAGCCAATCGGTCTAAAACAATCCTAGTTATAATTGTGACGATTTTTTCCTCCTTGGCCGGGGGAATCGTTGCCTACTTAATGGCAGTATTTTTTAGTAATCTAACCTTATCACTGCTTAGTCCAGATTTATTAATTCAATTCAATCAAATATCAGAAAATTTTCGGGGTCAAACTTTGATTTTAACCATCATTGGCGCCATCACACCGATTCCCTACACCT
>Ga0156738_117_pt3 | contig 2800 bp, 2 predicted proteins | sample RifOxyD1_FD_112067 | JGI IMG/M metagenome (GOLD analysis project Ga0156738, IMG submission 112067) | Candidatus Kaiserbacteria bacterium RIFOXYD1_FULL_42_15 | reverse complement strand
TCACTGCGAAAGGTGCTTGGTTTTTTGTAGTTGTAGCCATAATGACGCAGATAATACTAGAAAACATTGAAATTAGCAAGCTTTTATAATCCGCTTTTAATTTCAAATCAGTTAAATCATAATGGTGCTTTAGATAGCTTACATTATTTCAGTTTACAAAGACGAAAAAAAGATGGTTCCTGCCTTGCTGTCAATATGAATGATTGTCTTTGCGAGCGCCTTTAGCTGCGAGCGAAGCGCGACAGGTGGCAATCCACACCGTTCGTTGCAGTTCGTGGATTGCCACGTCATTCGCTTGCCAGCTCATTCCCTTACAGGGACTGTACACTCATTGGCTATTTTGTTTCGTTTCACTCACAAAATACCTCAATAAGTCTTGCAAAAAGTATCCTATACTTTTCTCACTCGCAAAGACGGTGGTGGTGTGGATTGCTACGTCATTCCGCTACCGCTCCATTCCCTTAACAGTGACTGTACACCTTGTCGCTCTTTTTACAAAAGAGCTGGCAAGGTCTTGCGAAAGCATCCCATGCTTTCTCACTCGCGAAGACGGTGAATGTCGTCACTGTACATCGTCTTCGCCTGCCTGCGCAGACAGGCGAGTCGCAACGAAGCGATCCACGTTTCACCTAATCCCTCTATCCTCCCCACCGGGGCGGTTCCTCAACCGAGGGTCTATTTTGATTTTGCGGTGGGCGTGGTGGAATAGGAGTCACATAATTAGGGGTATCAGATATCGGTCGGCGAAGGTTGTCCTGCGAAGATGTATAGACTGGTTCGTAATTCAATCCACCAACCAAACCTTCACGTTGTTCTGCAGGATGGGTCATGTCGTCCGCCATGGTGCGTAGGGGTGGCACTACTGGCGCCACATAAGGAGCGATGTCTGGAGTAACTCTAGTAGTATCAAACGGTGTCGCTGGTGTCGGGATGTTTGGTAAAATTGGCTGAATTGCAATTCTGTTCTGCTCCACCACCTCCTTTAATCTAACTGGAATTTGACTTAATTCAGAATCTTCTTCTTCGCTATCAATCGGCTCAAATCCTTCTGGCGGTTGCCAATTAGGGTCTGAAAGTGGTGCCAAAAAGTCTAGTACATCAGCGCCAAGGAGAGCTGCTGTCCGTGGATCAAGTCTGAGTTCTTGCTGAAGAAGTGGCACGGTGTCTTCAATGTTGTAAAAGCCAAGGATAATGTCGCCAACTGTAATCGCGAATTTTTTATATACTTCGTCTTCCCGAAAATTATATTTTTGTGAAATAGAAATTAGTCCATTGCCGGCAGTAGTATACAAATAAAAATACAGTTTATTTTTTTGGGCCGAACCAAGTATTTGGTCACGAGTTTTGTCTTGTACGGGCGATTTTTCCTCCGTACGCAACTCCAGACTGAGGGTATGTATTACCTCGGTCATACTTTGAGGCAGACCGCCGACAATCGTTTTTACCAAATTAGTCGCCGTGATGATTGGTATATCACATTCTGATATAAAGAATCCCATTAATTCATATTCACTCAAGAAAAGCAATAAGTACAACATCAAACCATTTTCAAAAATTACCCTCCCGCTTGTTCCTAAATGTAATTGGGTGCCAAAGATATTTGTTGTCATTTGTGAAAAATCACTCACAACAAAATCTCTATATTCTGGAGTAAGTGCGGCTAGTCTTTTTTGAATTAATTCTTGTGGCATAATTATGTGTCTTTTTCTCCAGGTTTATCTTTTTTCTCACCCTTTTCCAGATCCTTCATTTGTTCCGTTAATACTTTCAACTCATCACTCTTTTTCTTTGCCTTTTTCTTTTTCATACCATCCTTTCCATATTCTTTTACTGCAGATTTAAGATCTTGTTCGTTATGACGAATTGATCCAACCACCGAGCCGCTAGACAATAGTGTTGCTCCAAGAATTGGAAGAACACCACCAGTTACAACACTGGCCGTTACCCCAGCGACAACCCCTGCTCCAATAGCCAATGTACGAGCATATTTTTTTTGCCAGTCACTCCATTTCTTAAGTGTTTCAATATATAGAATTTGGTTTGAATATTCTATTTTCGCTGTTGTTTCTTCGAGTACATCCTGCACGTTTTTATCAGCTTTTTTTTGTGCTTCCTTGAGGGTGGAGATTGTTTGTTCTTCGTCCGTTTCGATGCTGTCTATTATTGCCTTATTGGCAATAATTTCTTGAGCTATTTCTTTTTTTCTTTCTTCGCTCGCGGTTTTCATTTCTTCATTGAGATTTTTTATATTTGTGCGGTTACCAGCTGTCCTAGACCTCACGTCGTTCTCAGCCATAGTAACCGCATTTTGTGCAGAGTCAGCACTTTTTTTTGCGTCTTTGTACTCACTTGTTGCCTTAGCTTTGTTCTCAGCATCATCTGTTGTACCCATTGCCTCCTGAAATTTCTTATTACTTTCTGCTGTCTCTTTTAGTCTGGTAGTATAGCCGCCCTTTTTCCCTTCCCCTATACCAAGAGCTTTACCAACTCCAGCAACCTTACGTACATCAAAACTACTATCAGCTACACCAGCAACTGCATTGTAAACTCTTTTTCCACCCCATTTACTAGCAGCGAACTTCTGAAACTTTTTATTTTGGGTTAAGGCACTTGCTGCACCACCGATAACGGTTCTGCCCCCCTTAGCTAATAGACCGGCGGTAGCATTACCCATACCACGCTGCAAGCGCCCCCTAAGATTTTGCCCCACGGCTATCGCGGTGTCGGCACCGGTGGCGCCCATTTTTTGGGCGACGACGAGTGAGGCGAGTAAGAATCCGATTACCATAATATAAAAAGA
>Ga0156738_138_pt1 | contig 2849 bp, 2 predicted proteins | sample RifOxyD1_FD_112067 | JGI IMG/M metagenome (GOLD analysis project Ga0156738, IMG submission 112067) | Candidatus Kaiserbacteria bacterium RIFOXYD1_FULL_42_15 | reverse complement strand
CAAGCCAGTACAGCCCCCGAGTGATTGATATCAAAAATATTTTGTGGAAAGGAGGTGACTGCGTCTTTGGCTGTTTGGTGATGGTCGATTACCATGACAGAGGTATTGGCCGCCGTAAGTCGTTCGAGTGTGGCTTTGTCGTAACTGTAGTCGATGATGTAAAGAGTTTTATTTATGAGACCTTCTGGCAGTGGAGCCGGCATCGGGCGGGGAATATAGCTAGCAGTGTCGCCAAACTTCTTCCAAGCCGCATAAGCCGCCCCAAAGCCGTCCGGGCAGTCGGCATGGTAGATAACAACAATGTTTTTTAGAGGTTCCATTTGTGCGAGATACAGGGCTTGAACCTGTGACCTTCCGCATGTCATGCGGACGCTCTACCAGCTGAGCTAATCTCGCTTGCGTTGAGAGTATACAATATTATAAATATATGACAACGGAAGTTACAGAACTTATTTATTTCTTCACGTTATTAACAATGACGCCTGTCTGATAGATGGTTTAGTCTTCTCATTCTCATTAACGACAAAAGCATGGTGACGCAATAGTTTTGTTGATCTATTTTTTGGTTTTGATATCTAGAAAACTAATTTTCAAATATTTTTCTAATCATTGTTTTTACTGCAGATTGTACGCCCTTAATCTCGTCTAATTTTAGGTTTTCAAAAGCTTCTTCTGAACCCGCTGGTATGTTATTACTCATTACTGATTGCCCAAAATCTATTATGTAAATCACGCCGTCTCGGCTAACCATAATATTCTTGGGCTTAATATCACCATGAAGACAAAATTCATGCATTGTGTCAAAAAAACGTTTTATGTAACCGTCAAGTTCCTCTAATGATACCTTTGCTAGGGGTGAGTTTTTGAGTGACTCTTTCATTTCATTATAAAACATACCTTCTTGGTTTGTTTGTTCGAGTGTCATACCGTCGATACATTCCATACCATAAAGCTGTAAGTCCTCAGTTCTGTGGTACAAAAAAGGGTGAGGTACGCGTATATACCTAGAGCGATTCGGGAATGAGCTTTCTGCCTTTTCGACCATGCGAATACGTTCAACTTCCATTATAACGTTGTGTTCTTGCTCGGCAGAAATGGTTTTAGCTGTTGGAGTCATAACGTACTTTATAGCCATTTTAATTTCAGTTTCTGTGTCACCCAGTTCTTTTTTTGTCTGATACAGTTTAACCTTGGCCGTCATACCAGTACCGAGGTAATTGTCTAGATTATAAAAAACAGTGGTTTCTAGTGATTTGAATAACTCAGCTTCATCCCCCTTAAACACTTCTTTTATATTTGGGTCACTAATTTCAGACGATGTCATTGCTTCTTTGCGAGAAGACACAATTTCCTTTAAGTAAGAAGTAATTTCATCATCATTTAAATTGTTATTTTCAGCATAAACCATTGCCTTCTTTGCAATTTCTGTTGGTAACTTTTTTAGTAAAATATAAAAAGGTGAGTCTTCATAATCACTAGGGTTAAATTTATTAGATTCCAATCCTTTTTCCATAATCAATAGTATATAAAAGTTTCTTCAATATATCTATGTGGTGTGGAAATTTAATGCTAAATTAGCAACATAAACACACCAAAGAAAGGTTTTGGCTTTAATTACGTCTATATTAAGAACAATGCTCTTTTGCTGGATATTTAAGCCATGCAATTTTTAATATGAAAAAACAACCACAAGAAATATCAAAAGCGAATGATTTGCCGTTTTCAACGGCATTTCAGTATATTAAATTTGTTACAAAACCTCATAAGTGGTGGGCCATTTCTGCGATGTTAGTGGTTATTGTTGCCGCCACACTAGAACAGTCGGTCAGTTATTTATTTAAGCTTATTATCGATGCGGTAGAGGCGGGTGACACTTCAAGAGCTATGCTGTGGGGACTGCTATTTCCGGTTTCAATGTTAATTATCGGTCTATCGTTTCGTCTAAGTGGACTAACGGGTATGCAGTGGGCAAACCGGACGCGTAAAGAAGGTTATGATTATTTATTTCAGCACACGCTGAAGCACAGTCACAACTATTTTAGTAATCGTTTTGCTGGGTCTATACACAGTAAAATTAGGAATATTGTTGAAGGGGTAGATGATCTTATTCCGGAGATTTTGTGGACTTATATCAACTCCTTAGTTTCCTTTTTGGTGACGTTGGTTTTTATTATTATGGTGGACGTGCTATCGGCGGTAATTTTTGTCGCCCTAGCTGTTTGTTTGATCATTGCAAATAAAAAACTGGCACCAAAAAAGCAAAAGTTGTCATATTTGCAAGCTGAAGCAGGATCAAAACTCCATGCCAGTATGATTGATATTATTTCAAATATTTCGGCCACTAGACAATACTCGCGGACTCCAGATGAACAAAAACATATTGCAGAATTGACGATGAATCTGCGTAGTGCAGGAGTGTCTTCATGGCGACGAACGGAATTTATGCTTTTTGTGAATGGAGTAATTATATTCCTTTTTAGTTTTGCAATGTTCTATGTATTGGTGGGGCGTTGGAGTGCGGCTGAAATTACTACTGGTGAATTCGTCTTGGTAGCGGCCTTGATCTCTCAAATATCGGGCACTCTGATCTTCATTGGTCGGGCATTTAATAGTACTGCTAGAACATTTGGCGAAATTAAAGAAGGATTTGCCGAACTTCTTTTGCCATTTGAGATTGTGGATATTGAGAATGCTAAAACACTTTCTGTTACGGAGGGAACAATTGTTTGGAATAATGTTACTTTCAAGTTTCAAGAAAATACTGTCTTCAGGGATTTTGATTTAACTATAAAAGCTGGTCAACGAGTTGGTTTGGTCGGCCCTTCGGGGGCTGGTAAGACTACCTTTGT
>Ga0156738_105_pt3 | contig 3276 bp, 5 predicted proteins | sample RifOxyD1_FD_112067 | JGI IMG/M metagenome (GOLD analysis project Ga0156738, IMG submission 112067) | Candidatus Kaiserbacteria bacterium RIFOXYD1_FULL_42_15 | reverse complement strand
GGAAGTGGTACCGGTAGTGTGGGAGGTTTAGCTGGTTAAACGGTGTGATTGTTTAGAGCGGGGATGGGGAGTGCTTCTTGGCGACGCGTCCCGTTAGAAACTATGTTTCTAACGGGGCTCGCAATGACGGTGACAGGTGGTAGTCAGTCGTTCCCCATTACAGCACCAGGGCTTACTGCCAATGGAGCAACGGTTCCTCTAACAAACGCGCAAAACTTCACAATTACTTGTACTCCAGCTCCGGCTGATGGTCCGCCAGTCAGTAGTTCTATCACTGTGGAAGTGATACCGGTGGCGCAAGAGGTTTAATTAAAAAGGTTATAATTCAGAAAAATAAAAACAGGGAATGGTCCTTGTTTTTATTTTGCAATGCCGTTGCCTTGGTAAGGTAAAGAACCCTAAAGACAGGGTTGACAAAAGTTTATATTCATGTACTCTAGGAATTAGACATCTTGCCCACCATGGTGGATCGGTAAGTTTAGTCTGGCTCAAGGAGGGCCTCTGAGAATGAAAAATCTGACCCCGGCCCTTATGGCCATCGTCTTCGCTGCACTGGGTGGCATCGCTACCCAGGCGCAGACCGTGCCGGGAAGTCAATTTAACGGGCTGTATCTCGGACCGAGCCAAAAGGAGGGCGTTGCCCTCGCGGCGCTCTCGCCTGGGAATGTTTTCGACCTTGGCGAACTCCATGATGGTCAGGCGGCGAAGGTGATTGCTGTGCTGAGCAGCACCGGATGTGTCAATTTCCTCAGCGGCCGCACCGGCCAGGTCGGCATCGAGACCGTGTGTCCTCAGATGGACGCGGCCGGCAATGTGATGGCCATGCGTCTCAAATCGAGCGGAGAGGAGTTTCTTCTCCAGCGCTGAGACGCCCGCAAACAAAATGAAAGGCCCTGGACTTGTTCCCTGGCCTTTTACTATGTCTCAATAATGGGTAATCACGATAACTCCTTCAAAGCTAGTCTAACCAAATTGCTAGTTGATTCGGCATCGTTAATGGTATCAAGAACCTGACGGATGGACATGGGGTTATAGCCGAGCGTAATCAGGGTATCAAAAGCATCGGTGTAAATTTGAGTGGCTGGAGCCGTGGCTCCAGTGTTTGTTAATTTGAATATGGCTACTTTATCTTTGAGAGTCAAAACTATTTTTTCAGCGGTTTTATTGCCAATGCCAGATAACTTGGAAAGATGGCTGGCATCTTGCAGATTGACCGCTTCAACAATCAGAGCCACATCGGCTTGGTCCAAAATCTGTAGGGCGGACTTAGGACCAATTTTGGGAATGGTTAGCAACAGCTCAAAAAATTCCAATTCGGTCTCGGTTAGGAAGCCATATAAATCAAGAGCGGTTTCGCGTACGGCTAGGTGGGTAAATAAACGCAGTGAGACCCCCACTGCCGTTGGCACCTTCTTGGTAGTGCGAACATGATAACCAACGCCACCAACGCTAATCACTAGCCCCCCCGGCGCTTTGCCAGCCACTACCCCTTCCAGTAAACGAATCATAATACCGATATTGTACACTATTTAAGTAACGTGAGGAGAGTAACCAGAATGATATGACGATGTGGATTGCCGCGCTGTGGCTCGCAAAGACGGACAGTGGTTATTAAAAGTCGTTGTCATTGCGAGCCACAGCGCGGCAATCCACATCGTTCGCCACTATGGATTACCTGACTGTGTAGACAGGTTATGTCATTTGCTTAACAGCCACTCCTGCAATGACGGACACTTTTTATTTTCTACACTATTCAACAATGCAACCATTAAACCATTAAACCCTGCCCTTACGCGCTAAGGGCTGGGTTGATTTATTTGACGATATACGGTACAGTTCTGGCACTTAGATAAATTTATATGGCAATTACAAAAGGAGCAAAAAAAGCAATTAGAAGTAGTGAGCGCAAGCGCGTGTTTAATGTTCGTCGCAACAACACCATGCGTGATGTTGTAAAAGGGATTAGAAAGTCTATTATGGCTGGCGAAGGGGACAAGGCCAAGCAAATGTTGCCCACTGCATACAAAGCGATTGATAAAGCTGCCAAGCGCGGAGTAATCAAAAAAAATACTGCCGCCCGCAAAAAATCCCGACTCTCAGCCGCCATCAAAAAATCCACTGTTAAATAAATTAACTGGAAACTATACCAAAAGCGAATACCCCAGTGTTCGTTTTTTTTTGGCGATGACATTCTCACCTTCGCGCCGACCCCATTTCGGCTTCTGATTCCGATTTCCAATTTTGGCGGAGAGAGAGGGAATTTCTCTCGTTACACGAGCAGTATCCCAATTGGCTGGATTGGTGCGCTGCGCTTCCAACCCAGCTCAATCGGGCTTCGAATCCCACCGTGAGTGCAAGAATTTTTATTAGGAATAAAAAATTCTATGTATGAAAAATATAATCGCTACGCTCATTATTTTACACAACATTGAGTCACGTACTCTCTCTCCGCGAACAAAATATGCACCCTGGTGGGGTGCTATTTTGTACTCGCGGAGAGAGAGGGATTCGAACCCTCGAAGAGTTTTCGCCCTTAACGGTTTTCAAGACCGCCGCCTTCAGCCTCTCAGCCATCTCTCCGTGTATTTATGAACGGGGGAACCCGTTAGCAACAGATACTAGCAAATTATCTTTAAATTGTATACCGCTATCGTGCTACAATTATTCTAATGGAACCGCAAGTTCGCAGTGTTACTTGGGAGGCGCCGGAACATCACCATATTGAAAAGGGTGGTGATTGGTTTTTTGCTTTAGCCATTATTACCATGGCGATTGTAGTGGCGGCGGTATTTTTCGGAAATTTCTTATTCGCGTTGCTTTGTGGTATTGCTGGTATTACGATGTCTATCGCAGCCAGTCAGCCACCAAAAGTAATTCCTTTTGCTGTTACTGTGCGGGGAATTAGAATTGATGAGACATTGTATCCATATACAACGCTCAGATCTTTTCATATTGATGAAGATGATCCACGTGGCCCACGACTGTTTGTTATTTCAAAGAAACACTTTATGCCCCTCCTAGTCCTACCTCTTCCCGAAGAATACATAGACGATATTGAGGATATTTTGGTTGGGCGAATAGATGAGGAGTTTATTGAGGAACCGTTTTTTAATGTTCTTTTGGAGTTTTTAGGATTTTAGAGACAGTAAAAATTGAGATGACAGACGCCGTTAGTTGTGGTACTATCGCAGGGCTTCATATAATACCATCTCCAATTAACCATTGGACACGCAATCCCAAATTTTGGCTACAAAACCGCGCTTCGCCCTCAACATA
>Ga0156738_117_pt2 | contig 3497 bp, 2 predicted proteins | sample RifOxyD1_FD_112067 | JGI IMG/M metagenome (GOLD analysis project Ga0156738, IMG submission 112067) | Candidatus Kaiserbacteria bacterium RIFOXYD1_FULL_42_15 | reverse complement strand
GAAACCACTCCAGTATTTTTTGGAATACCCACTCATCGAAGGGAAGACCCATCCCAAAAATAATAGCGGTGAGAAAACCAGATAAAAATTTAAGCCAATATAGCGCAATAAAATCATTACCGCTCCAGCGGCAAAGACAAAAGCTGTGACTACAAATACCAACATTAAGCCAAAGATATATCCTAAAGTGGCACCAACAAAACTATTGGCTGGAACATCCACTATCTTGCTTAGACTTATTATGTTGGTAAAGGTGGTCGAAATAGAACCACCAACATCACCCACCATAGCTTTATAAATTTTAGTAGCGGCTAGGTTGGAAAAATCAACAACAAATTTAGTTATAAAAAGACTAAAATTTACCAACAAGGCGGCGGCCACCAGATACCCAATGGAGCGTTGCGCCGAGTTATTCAATCCCAAAATCATCTGAAAGCCGATATAGACCAGACCGAAGATAAGGGTGAGATTGAAAATATTCCGCACCATCCCCCAAAGGTCATCAATAACAAAACCAGTCCCGCTGTTTTTATAAGCATCACCAAAACCAACAATATAATGTTCTACAGTATAATCAAAGAAAAACCCAAAGGCAGCAGTTAAAACTCCAAAAAATGTTACAACTAATTCATGGAGCCACATTCTTAGGGTAGTTCCTTCGTCTGCACCTAAAGGAATCTCTGGTGGTGGTGTCGTTACTACTTGTGGTCCTGCCGGTGTATCCACTATTCGCCCTTCTGGGGCAGGATCTGGTGCTGCTGGAAGACCGCTTCTGGGGTCGAGTGGTATTGATGGTGGTGTCGGTAATCTATCACCTGGATCACCCTCTATGGCTAAAGATACATTAGGTAACAAAAATACAAATATAAAAAACAACCCCACCAAAGCCATGGTTATTTTATGAGTTGGTAATTTGAATATTGACATGGTTGTTTAATTTGTATCCCCCACTTCGTTCCTTTGTTATTTTTATCCTATCCCCTCTCCCTTAATCCACTTATTGTACCCTACTGTAATATCTGACCCCATTCCACCCGCTTTGTTTCTAGGACAAAAGCGGAGGTGAGTTTGGCGCTATTCACTAACTCAAGGTATTGAGTAGCGACCTCTTGCTGTATATCAGTGGCAGTTTGGGTGGAGTTGGCATTTATGGATGCGTTGTCATAATCGGAGATAAGAACATTAAGGTCAAAAATATTGGCGGTTACTTGTGTTTTGTAGCTATTAGCTTCAGAAATTAATCCGTACAAATCTTCGACAGTAATAACTGCTGAAGCAGTTGGGGTAATATCTTCTCCGACAGTAATAGTAATGGGTGTACTGGTGGAGGAAGAATCGGTACCAGTGACCAGTCCGTCAATAACAACAGTTGAAGTAGGGGTAGAGGTTGATGTCGTCGTAGCACCCATAGCGATTAACTTGTTATTTGCAGTGGCAATAGTGCTATCAATTAAAGTAAGGAATGATTGTTCAATTTCTAATGATTGACTCAGGCCGGTTCTGGTTAAATCGGAACTAAGTCCATTTGACTCATTAACCGCTGCATCAATGTATGGTTCAGTGGAACTGGCACCACTGCCATCGTCATAACTATAGTCCGTGTAGCCAGTACCACCACTTAGTCCTAATAAACCACTGATACCTTGCATGGCCTGGAGCGTTAATTGATTGATCAGAGCGCCGATAATTTCATTAATCTCATCGGCTTCAATTAAGGTGCGTGGTCCAGTGGAGAGTTGAAAGGTTAAGGCCTCGCTAATAACCTTGCCGGGAGTAGTAATAGTACATTTGCCACTACCACTACTGGCGCCGTTGACACCTTCACAAATCTTTTTTGAAAGAAAGCCGTCGCCCCAGTTAGCAATTTCTTTTTGTTGCCCAGCTTCATTGATGAGGCGAATGTTTAGTTTGGATTGGGCCTCTAAATACGCTCCGTAAGGTGTATTTTGTGGATTACTAGTCACCTTTAGCCACTGATCCCAGCCACTCATTGTCCCCTGCATGAAATTTTCAATGTTGTCTTTGATACCAGTTACCGTACAGGCAGTCGGTCCTGAGGGCATACCACTACGGGCTTGAGCATAGTTGATAGAGAGGGCGGCCTGAACATCGAGCTTAAAAGGAGAACAAATAAATTCACCAATCCCCCCCAAACTCTTGATGTATTCGCCGGCAACGCTATCTAAGGCATCGAGCAAAAAGCCATTAAAATCAGTAATAAAAGCCGGGCTACCTTGAAAGCCGGAGTTAATCCAATTAACCAAACTCTGGGTCATGGAACTAACCATTTGTTTAGCAATCGCCCAACCGATGCCATCAAGGACGTTTTCCTTGAGAAAATTACCAGCGGTCGCCCCGGCTGTCGTTCCCGCAAAGACGGAATTGATTTTTTGGGTTATTTCGGTAGCAACATTAGCCAGCCCCGCTCCGGCCTCGGCTTTTTTAACCGGGACGGCAAAAGATGAAAACACTAAGGTGGAAGAAATAATAAGTGTGAGCAAAGTGTGAAAAATGAATTTTGAAATATTTTTCATAGATTATTGGTAATTAGGATCAAAAATCACGAATAAAATAGCCGGATCATTTGGCGCAAAGACCGAAGCGTATGGCAAAATTGCATTGTACATATTTTCCAAGGCCACCTTAAGACCAGTGGCGTCATCTTGGTAGCGCTTGATACGCATCAAAGAAACGACTGGGTCAGTAAACACTAATTGCATATCACTCAAGCTCTGGTAGAGGGCTTGGTAAACATTAATGAGATCCAGATGTTGTTTTAAAAATTGTTCTGGTACGGGGGTGGCGATAGATTGGTCACGGACGTTTTTGTAGACATTAATTAGAGGAACTAATTTTTTTAATTCCTCTGGATCTTCATTTCTTACCGCGCGCTCGAGAATGGTTATTTCGTCTTCATAACCGGCTTCTGGGACATCATTATTCAAAATAATTTGTGCCATGGTGTTGGCATAAGTACGGACAGCTACGGGCGACATCGGAATAGTGGTTACATTGTTGGGTTTGTAAATCACATCCTTAACAGTATTGCGGAGACGGTCGGCAGTCTGTTGAATAATATCAGTTTGTGAAGGCCCAACATTGCCATAGGCCTTTCCTCTCATTATGGACTGAAACAATTGGATACCGACCTGGTCGGTCAAAGTGTTTGGTATTTCGTAGGGAACAGAAGTCGTACTGCTGTCTAAAATCAACGGAGTTTCCGAAACGAATTCCTCGCGCCAGTCTTCTATCCCGTTTTGATCTTTGTCAGAAACGGCGATGAAAGTATGGGGTTCTGCTGGCGTGGCCGAAGTATAGACACTGGCAGTTATTGGTTGGGTGCTTTTACTAAAATTACTGATGATGTATGAACCAGCCATTAAAGCAAAGCCAACTAAAAATGCCCCGGTTATTTTTTGGTTACCTAACATACACTCATAGTATAGCAAGTCATTACTATAAATTAGGCCACCTGGTGAAAAAGCTGTGTAGTTCTC
>Ga0156738_115_pt3 | contig 3804 bp, 4 predicted proteins | sample RifOxyD1_FD_112067 | JGI IMG/M metagenome (GOLD analysis project Ga0156738, IMG submission 112067) | Candidatus Kaiserbacteria bacterium RIFOXYD1_FULL_42_15 | reverse complement strand
ACCATCGTCCGCGCTTACGCGCGTGCCGGTGCGCCGTGGGTGGCAATGCTCTGGCCGGTTGAGTCCGGTCGGGTGCAGCCGTCCCTCGATGGTCGGAAGTGGAGCGAGGTGCATCCTTTCGCGGGACCGGCGGTTATTGTTGCTGGTCCCGACGAGAAAATCGGCGAGATGTTTCCCATCTCGTTTGATCTCCTTCGGTGGGGGACGCCGGTTCTGGGAATACTCGCGTCGGGCGAGCCCGTGATTGACCGCAAGGACAGTCATGTGGCTTCGCACGCCGCGGTGTTTCCGCTTCTCGCAGAAGCGTTTTCGCACGTTCAAACTAACGGACGTGATGAATTCTGCGAGGAGGTCGACTTTTGTCGCATCGTGGGCGAAACAATCTGCGTTGCTACCAGCGACGCAGACGAAATCGTCTACGCGAAGCGACCGAGCCGGCGTGGACTCACGCGGTTTGTGAAAAACCGTGACCCAGAGTCCACCAGCTCCGTTACAGCGTGCTTCAAACGCACGACTGGCGGGGCCTTTCTCCTGATGACTGCCTTCATTGGCAGTCGAGCTCCAGCCGAGCCGTGGGATACGGAATGGGCGGATGAGCAGTCAGTTCCGTTCTGGAATTCCAACGCGCTCATCTGGGGAGCGGAGGAGGTGATCGCGGACACCGAGACATCTGTCTGTCCGTGGTGAAAATGGCTAGGGCGACCGAAGGGTCGCCCTAGCCGAAGTTCTTTTAAGATATTTGGTCAATGGTAAATCGAAACTGATCAGGTGGTTCTGATATTTGGTTTCGCTTTTTCTCATGAGGTGAAGCATCCGTGTTTCACCTCATGAGCTGAAAGTTAACTATCACAAGGTTCGTTACTCTCTCCGAATCTGGTTAACGAGCTTCGCTAGGAAAATATTTTCTGGTGACGCATAAAGACTTCATCGGGACTCATTGGGATCTTAACAGGGGCCCACGCTATGAGTACGCTGAGGAAGTTTTCTCTTTCCTAGAGGAAGAAACCTCCAAAAAAGAAACGGAGGTGGTCAAGACAGCCATGGAAGCGGCGATGCGGGAAGCTCAGAAACGAGCTGAAGCAGAGGATGTCGCCAAGGCGGAACGAGACGCTGCAGGACTAGAGACGGATCTCCAGCGTCGTGAGACTGCGGGAGGGATTATCCGTCCATATCGAGTATGGGTGCATACCTCGGGGCAGGCGGGTGATGCCGGTGCCTATATAATCACGAAAGCTGGCGAAATTCGTCTGCATGATCGTGATGAGTACGAGCGGTCTCATAGCCGGGGTGCTCACCATCAAGTCTGGGACTTGGTGGTGGAGTCTGATGGGGTGATTGAATGGTCCGCCGGATCAAATCAACAACACCACCGGCCAATCTTGCCTGTGCGCAAAGTCCCAGTTGGCGGGTGGACTGAAGCTCAAATCGAGACAGTGAAACGTCTTGAGACTGAGTTAAATGTCCCCTTCGGCAAAGGTTGGGGGCTTTCCCTTCCTGAGGTAATTCAGGATGGAAAGCTAGCTAGCAATGAAGCGCTAGCTCAACTTGTCAGCATGTTCAAAAAGGGGTAATGGCGGGATATGATTTATGCCACTACCAAACTCTTTAAAAATCCTAGTTGGTTCTAGGTACGGTCAATTTTGGGCGACTACCGTGTTATAAAGTCGCCCTTACTTCACCTACTGCATACAGTAAATCAAGTCATGTTACTCTCTCCGTGACTTTTTGGTATGTAGTCGGTGAAGTGAGCGGAAGCTTCAGAATCTGAAATAATGTCACTCCTTACTATTTTCTGAGAAGATGATATTAGCAGGTGTTATTTTGATTCTGGTAGCAATGTATTGATGTAGTTGTCGGGGTTCAATACATCATTTAGAGCGTGGTGAAGATTTAAGTCAAAGGCCAACCCTTAATGCTTTAGCTGAGTATATTCTTACTTTTGAAAAGTAGTGATTAAAAACTCTCGATTAGTAATTATGAAAGAGATTTATACAGACTCAAGAAAATTTGTTTTTCCATATGAGCGAGTCGCTCGTTATAAATAATTGAAGCAACTTCATTTTCGTAGTCTACAAATGCAACTTTGTTACCATATATAAGCTTTGTAACATTGAATGTGGCGTACTCGCCTTTAAGAACTTTTACAAAGCGATTAAGTTTTGGCTTTTTGCGAGTAGCCCCAATATTATTGGTGATGACAAGTCGCTCAATTTTCTTTTGATCCCGCAATTGTCGGTACGCTTTAGGTAAAAAGTCAGTATGTAAATCCTTCCGGATACTGTAACGATAAAAAGTATCTCCTTTATCCAAAGTGGTAACAATATCCATAAATACTCTCCCAATCCCATCTTTACCATAATATGTCTCTACCCTAGGCACGATATGCTTACGAGAAAATTCATCAGTGAGATCCTCCACAATATGGGAAAGTGTCTCACGCGCACTTTCTGCTAAGGGTTCAAGATTTCGTGGTGATGTAGCTATATATTCTGTCCGTTTACCTTTTTTTACCTCAATTACTAATCCGCGATTAATTAAACGTGGAAGGAGAGCGTATAACCCAGGTCGATGTATTTCAGTTAATCTGGAAAGGTTAGATATATTAAGTTGTTCCTCTCGTAAGAGAGTCTCATAGATAACTGCGCCATCTTTCGATAGACCGATTTGGCGTAAGGACTGTGTATATTTCATAAGTGTAAATATATTTTACACTCCGATAACTATATTTGTCAATGTATTTAATACAAAATAATTTGTAAAGATACATATCTGATTATTTTTTACTAATTATTTATTTTTTCTGTATTCTGTTATTAAACGTTCTTTGAAAGGAAATGCCATGTCGAACAATATGTTGTCAAATCTGCTACTGAATTCTGAACGTACCGAAATCGCCTACGCCGCCCGCTTACTGCTCGAGCGCCTCAAGCAGGTGCCTCCGCAGAAGGGGAAAGGCCCCAAGGCCGAGCTTCGCAAGAAGCTGGAGGCCGAAGCTGCCCGGGTGGCACGCGAACTGGCAGAACTCATCTCAAGCGGGTGAGGATCTGCCTCTTTTTAGGGAGCTGTATCATAAAGATAAAGACTCCTACGAAGATCAATGTTCTTTATGGAGTTTATTACTCACAGTAATGACGGTAGGTCAATGCCTCTCACTTTCTCGGGATGTGTGTCCCGACTGATGAGTCCAAAAGGACGAAAAAGTTTAGAAATACTTCTAAATACCCGTATATTCAGATGGAGTTCGAGTAATACTCGATTCCAATAAAAACGTTGCCAGCAACCTGCCCTCCCCTTAAAGGTGGTGGCCGGAGCCAGCGCACGGATCAAGTGAAAACAATGAAAACATTGTTTCTCTATATCACCAACAATTTTAGGCGTTGAAATTGCGGGTGATATGGGGAAGTGATTTCCCCATGAAAATGGTACTGGGAGATGCTTGACAACATCATATGTGGATCTGATCAATCCCATAAAACCAGTGGCGAGCCTTCGCCTCGGAAGCAGGATGGCTTAACCGCCATCTACGTGCAACCGCCAAAAAAATGAAAAAACAAATCAAGGTGGGTTATAAGGTACCCGGGCGTCATCCCAAAACCTTTCCTTTGGGTGAGCATGTTTTGGTTAACCTGCTCGCCCTCCTATTTGAGTGTTTAATTTTAATACCTAGGACATCCGATGTCCTAGGTCAAGCATTTGATTGAACATTGAAATGGGTTGTAGAGAGCAACCCAAGCCCAAACGGTGTTGTTGTCTACCGATAGAAGTGGCAACAGAGCATGAGGGAGAATATCATGATCATGCGCA
>Ga0156738_125_pt2 | contig 4272 bp, 5 predicted proteins | sample RifOxyD1_FD_112067 | JGI IMG/M metagenome (GOLD analysis project Ga0156738, IMG submission 112067) | Candidatus Kaiserbacteria bacterium RIFOXYD1_FULL_42_15 | reverse complement strand
ATAGAAGACATTTCGCAAGACTCATTGAGGGATTTTGTGAGTGCAACGAAGCAAAATACCCAATGAGTGGACAGTTCCTGTATAGGTGAGAAATGTCTGGGAGATATTTCGCAAGACTCATTGAGCTAGTTTATGAATGAAATGAAATAAAGTAGCTAATGAGTGAACAGTTCCTGTATAGGAAGCAATCCACGTTGTTGCGTGGTCGTGGATCGCCGCGTCATTCCGTTGCCACTTCACTCCTCGCGAAGACGACGATTTGCGTCCGTCCCATCGTCCGTCTTTGCCTGCCTGCGCAGACAGGCGAGCCACAGCGCGGCAATCCACGTCGTCCGTTTTTCTTCTGGATGGTCACGTCACCTCACCCAATGTTTTAATATCAGTACAAATTACATCTCGTCCCACGCTTTAGCAGTGATGGCATTTTGAGCTGCCTCCTGTTCGGCTTCTTGTTTTGACTGACCTTTACCTTCGGCTATTAATTCTTTTCTAAGATAGACCCCAATCTTAAATATCCGATCATGATCTGGACCACTTTGATCAAGTAGTTCATAAGTTGGAGTAACAGAATTGTGTTCCTGGGCCAATTCTTGAAAACGACTTTTGGCATCTTGCCACAATCTCTGGCGAACTATTTCTTCAGTCTTCGGAAACAATTGTGAAGCAATAAATGCCTGGGCCTGATCATACCCTTGGTCAAGATAAATGGCACCGATAAAGGCCTCAAAGACATTAGCCAAGATATATTGCCGCGCTCGGCCTTCATCTTTTGCTTCTCCTTTAGACATCAGGAGAAATTGATTGACTTTGAGTTTTTCCGAAGCGGCTGATAGCGATACTGTATTTACCAGGGCTGCCCTGATGGCCGTCAGCTCCCCTTCTGGCTTGGCCGGATATTTCTTAAATAAGAAATCAGTTACCACCAATTCCAATACCGCATCACCCAAAAATTCCAAGCGCTCGTTATGGTCATGAGTCGCCTCTCGGTGTTCATTCAAATATGAACGATGGGTAACCGCCGACAACAAAAGTTGTTTATCATTAAAGGTGACGGAGAGAATTTTCTCTAATGCTTCTAAATCAGTGTCAATATTTCGTGCATCCATAAAATAAGTATAGTAAGGTGAAATTAAATTAGTTGAGAATTTATGGAAACGAGTGCAATTCGAGGCGTCCAAGAGAAATATGACAAGCCGTACACATGTACGGTGAGGAATATTTCACCACCGGACAACGAAGAAGTGTGCCGTTTCCATGGATTCTAGCACTATTTGCTTTTTCTGCCAACGAGCATGGTAATGGCCTTGGTCACAATTGGTAAAATATCTTCGTAGAAATTAAGGTCAAGAATATCAGCCACCCTAAACCACTGTCCGTCATCCAAACCACCTTTTTGTTCCAATGAAATAGCTGAGTATGGTGCTGAAGCCAAATAGTAATGCACCTGCTTGCGCACCTTGCCTTTTTCCGGATGGGTAGCGACATATTCATTATTACCGAGTTCGGCCTCAATGGTAATGTCGAGTCCCATCTCTTCCTTAATCTCACGAATGGTTCCTGCTGCTGAAGTTTCATCAACAATCTCGGGTCGGTCGCCAATTTTACCCTTAGACAAAGTCCAGTGTCCAAAGATATCGTGTACCAAGGCCAGATACATCACGCCATCGGCTTCAGCATAAACTACTGCGCCACCTAAACGCTCAATGGGCATCTGATCAAACGGGACATCTTTCTTCCTGATTTTACCAACCTCTTCCTTACCAGGTTCACCAATTTCTTTATAGACAGCTCCGAGGACGCCATTGACAAAACGACTGCTATTTTCCCCTCCGAATTGTTTAGCTAATTCAATTGCTTCATTGATGGCTACCTTGGCCGGAACCTCCCTGCGGTCTGCGAACAAAAGTTCAAATAATCCGAGGCGAAGAATATTGCGGTCAACTGGTGAAATACGGTCAATCGGCCATTCTGGGGCGGCTTTTTCAATTACTAAATCTAATTCTGGCTGTTTGCCCAAAATCCCCTCCAAGAGTTTCCCCATGAACGGTCTGTCGGTTTTATTAGGGGCGAATTCCTCAATATTTCTATCCAAAACTTCAATTACCTGTTTCTTTTCAATGGCATTTAAATCCCACTCAAAGAGTGATTGTAGAACGATACTGCGTGACAAATGTCTATTGGCCATAAAAAATGTACTAAACTACTACTGCCTATTATTATATACCATCGAAATTAGCAGTTTGGACTTAATCCACCAATCCCGCCTAAGGGCGGGATTGGTGGATTATTAGATTTACTTATTGGGAGTGGTTGCAACTGGCTTAGTAGTGTCAGCTCGATTGGCACTAATCGCTTCGCGCTTAGTAGCCATTCGCTCTTCCCGATCCTTTTTCTTGGCTACCAAATCAAGCACCATTTTGCCATTATAAAAACCACAATTTAAGCACATGTGGTGCGGACGGTGATGTCCGCCACAATTTTTGCAGACGGCCATTTCCGGACTTTTTAGCCCGTGATGAGATCGGCGGTTGGCGGTGTGTGACCGCGTATGTCGCATTCGAATTACCATAGTGGCGAAACTATAGCAGATTTGGATAAAAATGCAAGTTTTGTGCCGCAGTTTAATGGTTACATAGTTAAAAAAGCTTTTGTCAGCACGAGCAGGGCGGGGCGATTCAGGAAAACGTGGATTGCTTCGTTGTGACTCGCCTGTCTGCGCAGGCAGGCAAAGACGGACGATGGGACGGACGCAAATCGTTGTCTTCGCGAGGAATGGAACGATAGTGGAGTGACGTGGCGATCCACAATCGTGCGACGACTTGGATTGCCTGCCTGCGTAGGCAATCCACGTCGTGGCTCGCAAGGATACATTCAGTGACACGCGAAATTGGATGTGTTTATGAACGACAGACTTTTTTTAACAGTTTCTATAAAAAAAGGCCGCCTTGTGGAAGGGCGACCAAAGTTAGGAAGGGGTGTCTTCGAACCACACCCCCTGATCTTCTAATCATAAAATCTTAACTGGCCAAGGACATACTCGTCCGCGCGCAGTCATTGATTCAAAGACCATTCTCCTTGACATCTCAATCCTGTGGGCACAGCTCCTCCCTGAGGAAGGTGGAATATTTGTGTCACCACCCCACCGGCATACACCATTGTTATTTCCAAAACACTTGGTGCAAGTATCTTGTTTAGTCCTCTTCGAACCTACGTCCTCCACTTTCCTCTCCTTACATTTTTTGGATTACTATGAATTGGGGGTCGTCAAGTTGATCAGACAACTTATACTATACCACAACTTTAATATTCCTACAATAGGTCACCCGATGTTCGAGGGATAAGCCGTTTTTGGCTATGGCTTCGCGGTGGATTTTGGTACCGTAGCCTTTGTGGCGGGCAAAATCGTAGACTGCGAAGGATGGTTTGGTGGCGATTTTTTTCATATATCTATCCCGCGTCACTTTGGCCATAATAGATGCTAATCCAATCACCTTCTCCTTGGCATCCCCTCTGATAATCGTCTCCTGATACAGATACTCAGGCGGAGCCGACAGCGACCCATCCAATTTAATCATCACCCCCTCCGACCCCAGTCCAAGTTTTTTAAGGGAGGCTAAGCCTCCCTTAAAATTAGTTTTCTCTAGCTTGGATAAACCTTTGGCAATCGCTTTTTTTATACAGGGTGAAATGCCTACTTTATCAATCAATCTAGCGGAGACCATCTCAACCACAAAAGCCAATTGACCAGTTCTTTGTATCTCCTTAGCTCGCTGATAGATTACCTCGCGGTTCTTGGCCGTTATTTTTTTACTATCCCCCACCCCCGGAATAATGTTCCAATCAAAATCAACTGGTACCAAAACCACCCCGACAGCCACCGGCCCCGCCAGAGGACCACGTCCGGCTTCGTCAATTCCAATTTGCCACTGCTTTTGCTTATTTACCATAACTCTTTTTTCTATTTAACTATGCAACCATTCAACCATTCAACCCTTTTATATAACTATACCCCACCCTACGACTTTTTTAAAAAAGTTAGGGTGGGGTATACCAAGAAATTTTGCTATACTAGAAATATGTCAGCCAATCCGTCTCTTTCCTCTAAGTTCGTCCACCTGCATGTGCACTCGATGTATTCGCTCTTGAATGCCGTCCCGACCCCAAAAGAACTTGCCCACGCCGCCAAGGAAGACGGGCAAGAAGCACTAGCCATCACTGATGCCGGAGCGCTCTATGGTGCAATTGATTTTTATAAAGCTTGCACCAAGGAAG
>Ga0156738_135_pt1 | contig 6605 bp, 9 predicted proteins | sample RifOxyD1_FD_112067 | JGI IMG/M metagenome (GOLD analysis project Ga0156738, IMG submission 112067) | Candidatus Kaiserbacteria bacterium RIFOXYD1_FULL_42_15 | reverse complement strand
CCGCATCAGATTCGCCATCAGAACGGATTTCCCGCTCTGCTTGTAACCACAGACTGCGATGCGGCGCATGGCGCCCTCCTTTCATTCAGATTTGAACCTCGATCAAGCCAATCACCGAAGTGATGAGCTCGAATAAGGTGTCAAGCCGGAAAACCATCCAGCTCGACACGAAACCCGTTTGCTGCGTTAAACCGTTAGGTCGCAGCGACCTCGTCGTCCTTGGTGAGGTAGACGTAGTCGGACACGTCGTGGAAGGCGACGCGAACCGTCGACTGCTTGAGCTCGCACTTCACAGCCTTGACGATCCGCAGGACGGCGGCCTTGTAGGCCTCGCTGTCCTTGTCGAACTCGGGGTTCGACTCGCCGGTGACCGTTGCGGTGACCTCGCCGCCCTTCGGGCAGCCCCAGTCGGGGTTGTAGGCGGTGCGGGACTCGGCGATTACGCCGCCGACGCCGATCTTGCTCGCCTCGAACTCGGCCTTCATGGCCGCCGTCCAGGCGTTGGTCAGAATCTCTCCCGCTGTCGTGTTTTCCGGGAGCCCATTGTCGTGGGCATACCCCGGAATGACGCCAAAGGTGGCCGAGAAAGCGATCTGCTTGGTCATAGACTTCTCCTTTGCCACATCAGTGGCGGTTGTTGACTCTACCAACGCGCGAGTATCGTGCGCTGGATAAAGAGGGTGAACAGTCGGAACCAACCGATGCTCACCCCAAACCTTTACTAGTGTGCCGTGCCACACTAGCAACCAAGAACTTCCTCTCAACACGGGAGAGGTGCCGATCAGCCCGCCATGACAAGACGGGTGACGGCGTAGATCTGCCCTTCGGGCGTCCGGACCGTGTTGTCCTTCGGGCCGGTGCCGGGGCAGTACACGTCGTCGCGGTCGGTGACCCGCCCGGCCACCATTCCAGACACGATGTAGATCGTGTCGGCCTCGGGGGCCGGCAGTCCCTCGACCGTGCCGTAGGCGGTGCGCCCGAAGAGGGCGACGCCGTCGGCCTGGCCGTTGGGGCCGCCCGGCGTTGCGGATACGCGAGCCGGGTTGGGCTTGCCCTCGCCGTTCATCCGCGGCTGGACGACGATGTCGCTGTCCAGCGCTTCCGGCGCCATGTTGCTGGCGTCGGTGCGGAGGCGGAGGGAGTGCGGGGTCAGGTTGATGAAATCTTTCATTGTCATGATGTCCTCCTCGGACTTTACCGCTACTGTTCCGACCAGGATACAGTTCGGCCTCCCTCGCGGGGAGTGGTTAAGATTTGGAAGCTGTATTACACAACCCCCGAGCGGAGAGGTATCGATCTCTCTCCACTCGGGGACAATGTGATTTATAAATCACCCATTTGAAAACTCTAATGTATTTTATAAGCGAGCGTAGCGGTAATAAAGGCACACGTAATATAAAGTGGGGTGCTTATTACCAAAAACGCTCAACTTGAATTGAAATTCTCAAATGGGTGGAGGATTGATAACCTAATCAATCCCCCACAACCGTAATCGAGAACCACTTTGACGCAGTATCTGTTCGATTAACAGACCTGCAACTGGTGTCCTCCCAGTGAGATTTTGTGACCGTAAGTAGGTCACTCCTCTGCCGTGGACTAACGACAGAGGTTAATCTGGAAAAAACGGCACATGACCGAATTCCCTCCTCTTTTTGTACACCACTGTAATCCGCTGTGGTGTGAAGCGGGAGGAGTTTTGATGAGACCCTTCGAACTCAATCCTCAGGTGGCCTTGCGATAGGCCACCGGGATGGCCGCGCGGGCACGTGCCCGCGCGGCGTTGAAACCCCCGGCGGGGGCAGTGAACTGCCCCCGCCGGATTTTCTCCAGGAGGTTGGCATTGCCAACCTCCTGGGCATACTCTGCGGCGCGCTTGGCGCCGCAGATCGAAAAAATTTCGGCGCAAATTGCGCCGTTGGAAATTTTTTGACTGTCCATTCTCTTGCCCTCCTACGGGCGTGCCAACACTCTCGCGGGTGGCGTTGCGGGTAATCGGGAATCCGACAACCATTTTCTTGGTTCTCTCTGAGTTTTACTCTCTCAAAGTTCCCCATCTTAATACTCAAAATAATTTGATTACTAAGATGGAGCACTTGCCTGGATTGCTTCGTCGCCCCTCCCTTACAGGGACAGTACACCTTATCACTCGTTTACAAACGAGCAGGTAAGGTCTTGCGAAAGCTAAGCGCTTTCTCACTCGCAAAGACGAAGGACATTTGATTGGAATGTACACCGTACTAACTTTTTTAAAAAGTTAGTACGGTAATTTACCCCATGTGAATATATATGTATTGTGTTGCGTTTTTTTGATTGGGTTGTATCATAGGAATACTATGAAAGACTTTTCATCCTATAGCGTTGTCCTTACTCCAGCTGAAGAGGGCGGGTACACCGTAACCGTACCTACCATACCTGGTTGTTTTACCGAGGGCGACAATTTGGAAGAAGCCCTTGCAAACGCTCGTGAAGCGATTGAGCTCTGCATCGAACAACTAGTGGCTAACGGTGAGCCTGTCCCGACCGAACTCATTCCCTCGTTGATTTCAAGTGTCACTATTTCTGCTTTGCCACAACATGCGTAAGACTGCCTTTCCTAAGGAAGTTGTCGCTACGCTTTTGAGGAATGGATTCACGCTGACGCGCCAGAAAGGTAGTCATGCTATTTACACCCATCAAAGCGGTAAATGGACAGTTGTTCCAATGCACAATAAGGAACTTAAACGAGCCACGTTCCATACAATTCTCAAGCAATCTGGTCTCTCTCGAGACGATTTTTAATTGCTTTTTCGTTTCTTTGACATACAATAATGTTATGAAAAAGCAAACGTATCAAATTGTCTTAACGCCAGAATCAGAAGGCGGTTTTACCGTCACCGTACCGGCTTTGCCGGGATGTATTTCGTATGGATCTACTCTAGAAGAGGCCAAGCTGATGATTGAAGACGCTATCAGCGGATATCTTTCTTGTCTAGAAGAACGCAACGAATTGCCAGACGAATCACTCTTATCGCTCCAGAGCAGTTCGTTTATTGCTCTGGTTACAGTTTAGAACTATGCCTAAACTGCCAACACGAACCTCAAAGCAAGTTTTGCAGACACTCGAACGTAACGGTTTTGTAATACATCATATTACAGGGAGCCATTTCATCATGTACCAACAGACGTCGGGAATAATTCTGACTGTACAGAACACAATCGAAATCTTGCTAAAGGAACTCTCCACTCAATCGTCAAGGAGTCTAAACTTCGTCGTGACGATTTTTAATACATACTCACATGGAGTGGTGACTGATTTCTTATACAGACAGTCACCCTCCCATGTTCATTTATTTCTCTAGCTGTAACTCTTTTTTTAAAGTTAGGACTAGATTTATTGTCAAAGACTCTTTCCTCTCTCTCCTATGCCATAGCTCCCTCGGTACTGTGAGCTCTATGGGGTTACAAGGTACAAAGGACATTTCTAGCGAGAAGACTTGGTTAGGGTCTTCCAGCTAGTCGATGTCCGCTCGAACTTTCGTTCAAGCATGATCGGGTGATGCAACTTAGGGCGACCCGGAGGTCTTGAACCCTAGTGGAACGTGGTTTGCGGCCTGTTCCTCGCATCGGTGCAAACGAATCTTGTTTGAGAAGTGAGTAATTCCTTTGGCTCCTTGTCTGCCACACTTTCGGCTGTGGTCACCGCCGAGCACCGATTTTGGTGCTCGGTCGAGCCGCTCGGCTCATTTCTCTCTCTTGATTCCCTTTTAAGAACTCTCTCGAAAAGTGGTTGACGCTCTCTCGCGTTTTCCTCTTTCTTAACTGTGTACATCATAGCAGGATTTAATTGTATTGTCAAGAGTATATAATACCTTATCTTAAAATAAGATATATAGTCATATTTATAAACGAATTTTGTATTAGTTATCAACATATCTTTGTCACTGTATTGTGACAATTACAATTATATGTTAGTGTATTGGGTATATGATTCAACTTGAATATACCCAAAATCTTACTGATGCAGGTCTGTCAAATGACCAGGCAGTAGTTTATGAGACCTTATTAAAGCTCGGGGAATCCCAGGCCAGCAAATTGGCAAAATCCGTCCCGACCTCCCTCTCTCGCCCCTTGGTCTATAAGGTGCTCGAGGAGTTAATCGGGCTTGATTTGGCCACCAAGGCAGATTCTAAAGGGAAGGTCGCTACCTTTACTCCCAAACACCCCGTGGCTATCTCTAAAATAATTGATAAGGAAAAAGAACGTATCGAACACACCAAAAAGCAGTTCTTGACTACCTCTGGTAAATTATCGTCTCTTTTTAACCTTAGTGTTGGCAAGCCAGGGGTGCAGTTTTATGAAGGAAAAGATGGTGTTTGGGAGGTATTGATGGACTCTATGAATGCAACGGAGGAGATTTTGACCTATGCAGACCTCGAGGCTATAGCTAAGTATATTCCTGAATTAAATGCCGAATACTCAGCATTACGAGAAGAAAAGGATGTGAAAAAGCGCGGTTTAGTGATTGATTCACCAGCAGCCCGAAAATTCCTGGCGTCGTACGATGGCGAAGTAACGCATACGAAACTCATCAGTGGCACGGAGGCAACGGTCCCTTTTCAAACCGTCATGCAAATATATGACAATAAGGTGTCATATATAACCCTAACTGACGAATACCTCGTTGGTATTATTATCACTGATCATTTTATTGCTAATACACACAAATACCTCTTTGAAAGTCTGTGGAAGTTTAGTAGCGGTGATGAGGTTTAGGCGGCCTCCTTTTGTTCTTCTGGGGGTGGGATGAACTCTCCTTTGAGAGTGCCTGGTAGTGTTTCAAATACAAGGTACGTTTTACCACCGTGAGTGAAGAAACGAGTCAGACCCATGCTGTTTTGCAATTCAGGATACGTTTCTGATTCAGACTTTTCGCGTACTACCATTGATCCAGATTCATCAACTAGTTCTAAAAGTTCTTCAACTGACCGCCTTTTGCTTTCTAATTGTGGGGATGAGTCTTTAGAGCGCCAGATCTCAAAACTTGGTTTGCCAGCCAGTTCATAGAAATCAGTAGCTACAAATCCGTCTTCAATGTACTTTCGAGTAATTGCCTGGGTTGGATCACAATGAGCCATCATTGGACGACCAGTTTCCAGCTGGTCTTTAATAGTCTCCTCAAGCATCACACCTCCAACGCCACTGTATGCAGGATCTGCATTAAAAGAGCCAAAATATAAAACTTCTTTACCCGTAAAGTCACGGAGTGTGTCAAAACGGTTATAGCTAACAATCTTTCCATTATCTCGAAGTACTCTGAAAGATGTGTCTGGGTTGCTAAAGCTTTTTTCTAAAGAACTAGCGACGGCTGCTTTAAAGTCTTCGTTTTCTGGTTCTGGGTAGGCTTTGTCATAGTTGGCCTTGAGTAATGTTTTCATACGACTTTGCTCATCATTCGATAGTTCTGATGAGTTAACATGTTCAATTTTCCCAGCCCCCACTTCTTGAAGTAACGCCACGTATTCTTTTGCTGCCGCTACATAATTTTCAATCTGAGCGAACACTTCACTGGGATCATGAGCTCGTACCGCCTTTTCGAGATCTTTTTGCGCCCGGTTGATAATATTTTCACGAACCTGGTTTGCTAATTCTGCGCACGCTTCTCCCTCACAATCAGAGACTTTTTTAACTAGTGCCTCCGCTCGCTCAGCACTGCTTAGAAGCTCACTGTAGTATTGGAAAACAGGACCTGCAACCTCATCATGTAGACCGAAAGCTACAATATTGTTACCAAGAGATTCATCTCCTCGTTCAAGGGAGAGAAAGGTTCTCATGCCATCGACACCGTAGAGTTGGGTAAAATGCTTCATAGTGTCAGCATTAGTCACAGTTATCTTTTTTAGGTAGTTCAAAAAATAGAACTGCTCTTTTATTGAAAGGTCCTTTAATTCAAAATCAAATTCACGTTGGATCATTTCCCGTACTGGACGGGAGACGAGATACTCATAGTCGAACATCATCTCATCCTTTTTAGCAGATTCCAGGTTTGGAAAATCCCCAAACTGTTCATCGATTGGAACTGTGGCGTATTGATGCATCTCGTTGAATAAGTGTTCTCGGTTACGCATCAAATCCTGTGGTGGTTGCCAGCTAACCCATGACTCTCCATTAGCAATCGCTTCATCTACCATCCACTGTGGCGGGGTTATTTGCTCCTCGTTTGCGTCAAATTCTTCTATGGCTTTTGATACATCTGCATTTGCATCTTCGGGGACGACGGTTACACCTTCACGAACTTGAGTTGATGCATACATACCTTTAGATAATTCAAATGGTTTCAAATCTCTCGCTTCTGCCGGAAAATCTTCGCTCTGTTCAAGCATGGATAGAATTTCCCGTGCACGTACTGACAACAAATAGTTTGCATTGGGTGTCTCTTTGATTTTCCTCAGTGCATTTAAATAAAAGGTGGGCACACGATCTTCTGCGTACGATTCGTGACCATATGACCAAAATTGCTTAAGCGCTTCAAGCATATGGGCAACTTCAGTGTAGTTCTCAGTATCTTCAAAATCAACTACCACCGCCAGAGGCGGTGGTATGACTCCAGCCTAGAAGGCATACTTATT
>Ga0156738_127_pt1 | contig 8091 bp, 9 predicted proteins | sample RifOxyD1_FD_112067 | JGI IMG/M metagenome (GOLD analysis project Ga0156738, IMG submission 112067) | Candidatus Kaiserbacteria bacterium RIFOXYD1_FULL_42_15 | reverse complement strand
TAAATCACTAAACACTACCCTTGTCCTTGCTATTATTCTTGTTGGACTTCTGGCTTATAATTTTATGACAGCCGACTGGACGCCACCAACAGCTAATCCACCAGCAAATAACGTCGCGGCTCCGATTAATGTTGGGGCCACCTACCAAGCGAAGACTGGTGATTTAGGGGCGGTGCGGATGCGGGCGGGAGCTTATTGTGATGCGTCAGGGAATAATTGTTTATCTAACCTTAGTGGGGGAGGCGGTAATCAGACAAAGATGCTCTCCCAAGCTTTAATTTTTCAACATAGTACTAACCAGACACCATCGCAATTAGGTTTACCAGCTAATGTAGAAAAAATCTTGGTCTGGGCAAGTGCTCGTGCTAGTGTGAAAACAGGCCAAGGGAAAAATGAGAATAAAATAATTACTCCAGTTGCTTATGGATTTTATGGTGAAGATGATACCTTTTATACATTTCTTTCATCTAGTGATCCTGATCATGCGTCGTATGCTTCTCCCTGGATACCAATTCGTAATGACGGAAAAGTAAATATATCTGGTGGTGTTATTCTTGGTTACGAATGTTTAGGTTCCTGTACGCAGCAACATAGTTGCGATGTTAAATTCGATTGGGTATACAGTGGTGGGTATAGTGCTAACGGTACAAAAACCATAAATATTGATGGTGAAACACCTTTAGCTATTGGGCAAAATATGTATAATGGGAAAAATTCCCCTACTAATGGAAGTTTTTACACAGAACATTTTCCTGGTTATGCCTGGGGCGGAGATTTTTGGAATCACGATGATCATATAGAAATTGGTTATTTCAGTCCAAATCAATATATTTTTTACCCATCCCAAATATCCACTCAAGGTAATCTAACCGTGAAATCAATTGCTATGGTCGCTGGTGCCACCGGTAGTATTTCTGGAACTTGGGTAGGAGTTACTGCAAAAATAACAGGTACCGTGCTTTCCTGTAGCAATTAAACTCTTTTTACTTCTTTAGAAAATAAGTATGAACCAAAAAACCTTTCGGTTAACCGAAAGGTTTTTGGGTTGATTTTTTAGTAAAAAAAGAAAGGGCGGGCTGGGTAAAGCTCGCCGTCTCATTCAGATTCTAGACCGGGCTAGTTAGGTTTCTAGTTGTGTTTGGTCACAAGAAGTTCTTCTGAGTCATTTTAGCACCAATGTTTCATTAAAAAACATTGTTACCTCTTTTGTTTCCTCACTGGTTTCATAAATCCTTTCTGCATTGAATTTTGTCCCGTCTCCCCTTGTCACTTCATGTATTTTTACCCACTTCACCGTCCTGGCTAAAAAGTGAGCTCCTTCAGTAAGTTTACCAAAAGTAACATATTTGAAGGGCATGATTAACTCCTAATTTAACTCTCCATGGGTTAGTATGACAAAAAATAACTTTGTGTCAAAGGGCTGATATGGTAAAATATAAGGGCTTAAAAACGGAGGGTAATTAATAAGTAATTTCACTTTATGTCATGGATTTTAATTGGAGTTATTGCAGCGGTCGCTATTTATACAGTGGTAACCTATAACGGATTAGTAAAGTTGGTCCAACGTTCAAAAGAAGCATGGGCCGACATTGATGTCCAGCTGAAGCGTCGCTATGATCTTATTCCTAATTTGGTTGAAGCAGTTAAGGGTTATGCTGGCCATGAGCGAGGTACTTTTGATGAAGTAACAGCTGCTCGAGCAGCTGCGACTCAGATACACGTTGATCCAACCAACATCACCCCCGAGCAAATCAAGGCCATGGCCGGGGCAGAACAAGCTCTCGGTGCTTCATTAGGTAAATTGTTGGCTATTGCCGAAGCTTACCCAGACCTAAAAGCCAGCCAAAACTTTTCCCAACTACAAACTGAGCTATCAGATACCGAAAACAAGATTCAGGCCGCCCGTCGCTTTTATAACGGCAATGTCCGTGATTTGATTGTCATGATTCAATCATTTCCCTCAAACTTGATTGCCAACATGTTTGCTTTCAAGCCAATGGAATACTTCGAATTGGAAACCGATAGCGAGCAACGAGAACCAGTCAAGGTTACTTTCTAAGCAAAATAAAATATGGGACGCGTTTATTACAACAAATTGGTTCGCGACAATATCAAAGCTAAAATTGAAGGTAAGGGTGAGCTTTGTGAAGTTCGTGAAATAACCGACACTCAGGAATTCGAGCAGGAATTATTGAAAAAAGTTATTGAAGAAGCCGGTGCATTGGCTCATACAGGCGACCGAGGTGAATTCTTGCAAGAATATACTGACTTGATGATCGTACTTGATGCCCTGACTGCCTTAATGGAGTTTTCTGAAGCTGACATCAAGACCGCAATAGCAGAAAATGTTGAGAAAAAAGGTCTATACAAAAATCGTCATTTTCTTCTTTGGTCCGCTAAGGGTGACTATAAAAGCAACGAGACACCACAGGGAATTAAATAACATATAATCATGGCAACTCTATACACACACCAAGGCAGAAATGTACGAAAGACATGGATTCTGATGTCGGTCTTTTTCGTGTTTGTGATTGGCTTTTGTTATGTGATTTCAGTTGTAATGGGTAACCCGGTGATTTTGTATTTTGGAGTAGTGGTGGCTTTGGTAATGAATGTCGGTAGCTATTGGTATTCAGACAAATTGGTTATTAAAATGACTGGTGCGATACCGGCCACTATGGAAGGGAACCGTGAACTTATTAATGTGGTTGAAAACTTAGCTATTACTGCAGGTTTACCAATGCCCAAGGTATATATAGTCAATGACTCAGCACCGAATGCTTTTGCTACCGGACGAAATCCCGAGCACTCAGCTGTGGCTGTAACGAGTGGTTTACTGCAGATTCTCAACCGTAGCGAACTAGAAGGTGTGCTAGCACACGAACTGTCTCATGTGGGCAATCGTGACATTCTGGTCTCGACCGTGGCGGTAGTGCTGGCTGGATTTATCGCCATTATTTCTGATATGTTTATGCGTTCGATGTTGTGGGGTGGTCGAGATCGCGACAATAAAGCGGGGGCATTATTCTTAGTTCTCGGTATTGTTGGAATCATTCTTGCTCCAATTGCCGCCCAAATGATACAAATGGCAGTCTCACGTAAAAGGGAGTACTTGGCTGACGCTTCAGGCGCCTTACTCACTCGTTATCCTGAAGGTTTGGCTTCGGCGTTAGAGAAAATATCAGCTCACAGTCAGCCGATGCGTCGGGCTAATAACGCTACTGCCCATTTATTTATCGCCGACCCATTTGGTCGCGAGAAACGTACCCTAGGTCAAAAGATATCTGGTCTTTTCCAAACCCATCCACCAGCCGAAGAGCGCATTAAGATATTGAGAGGCATGGATATTTAGTATATTTCATTCCACAGAACGGACACCCTACTGCAGAGCTTGGTGGATTGTGTAATTTTTGCTATTCCTATAGTGCTATAATTATAATGTAGACGGACAGACCTTAAACACTAATAAAATTAAATATGCACAATAAATTAGTTCACCTGGTTGCGTTTGGACTCCTAGTGGTAGGAGGACTCAATTGGTTATTGGTTGGGGCTTTCGATTTAAACTTAGTTACCATGCTTTTGGGCGAAGGAACAGCGGCCAATGTGGTCTACATCCTGGTCGGCTTAGCAGCTGTTCTAGAAATGTTCACCCACAAAGGACATTGCAAGGACTGCAGTAATTAATGTTTTGTACCAATACCTTTTTGTGTTGGCTGTAAGTGGGGTGGTTTAACCACCTCTCTTCATTTCTAATTCTCCACTTCCACCAAATCGGTAAAGACAACAACCCGCTCGGGGCGATCTTTTTTAATAACGTCCCATAGCCCGATACAAGTTATGGAATATACCTTCATAGGTTATCCTGTATTAGGATGATATTGATGGCAGCGCGAACCAAAAATTTCTCTTCCTTCACTTCTTGTTTTGCGTCAGAGAGGGGGGAATTCAGAACAGACGGCGCTTCGCGCCGACCATATTTTTGGCGGAAATTTGAATTCCGAATTTTGGCGGAGAGTAAGGGATTTGAACCCTTGATCAGGTTGCCCCGATACTGCCTTTCCAAGGCAGCGCACTAGACCACTATGCGAACTCTCCGATGGCGTCATCATACCGTATATTGCAGTATGAGTAAAAGAATAAGCGGGCTTTTGGAAAATATTTGCTATACTGGTCTGACATGAAAAAACAAGACATTCTTTCGATTCTGATTACATTTGTGGTTGGGATGGCGGCTGGGGCGTATTTGTTTTTTGCTGGTTTTGCTCCACAGTTTTTGGCACATAATGGAGCCACTGATACCACCTACAGCGAATTTACTTTGACTGGAGAAACCTACGGCAGTTGTTCACGCACAGGTTCTTGTCCTTCTTTTCAAATTTTAAGTGACGGGTCGTTTAGCTATTTATCGTCTGCCATTTTCACCGGTACTGCAACTATCGATGGAAATTTACCTGGGACACTTTTGAATGAGTTACGTCTTAAATTTACACCTACCGCCCTTGAAAATGATTCTCGTTCAGTCAGAGTGGCTTCCTGTGCCTCGTATGTTGACGGGCTCGACTATCGTTATGAAGTCATATTGGAAAGTGTTGTTTATGATCTTGATACCTGCGGTAAAAACTTTTCTGTCAATTCAGAGTTAGGGGTAACTTTAGACGAATTGTGGAATTATTTTGCCACAGAGGAGTAATGTGAGTAAAATGTCTCTTTTCTACGATACGCCACGTATTTTTATGATTTGTTCTTCGTTGATTTATTTTCCAGTTGGAAGCGTTATCTTAATTAGATTAATCATTACCACTGACAGAGTAACAATATAAACAAAGCCATTATGCTTAAACTATTAATTTTTATTTTAGCAGTAGTTATTTTTACCTGGTTTGCTTGGCAGGGTTTTTCCGGTCAGCCGTACTCATTACCGACCTGGGATATTTTATGACTTGGTTTGTGTACATACTACAATGTGCTGACGATACGCTTTATACTGGCGTAACCACTGATGTAAAAAGGCGAATGGAGGAACATAACGCTGGCCCCAAGGGTGCCAAATATACGAAAGCCCGTCGGCCGGTTGAATTGGTTTATACTGAGACGTGTAAAGATCGAAGTACGGCTCAGATTCGTGAATTTGAGCTGCGGCATTTACCTAAAGTTGCCAAGGTTAAACTCATTAAGACACTAGACAAAAACCAATAAAGACGGTATTGTATTTCAGTTTTCGGGCGCGCCCTTTAGATTGCGCGCCTTTCTCAGTTTAATTGGGGACGAAACGATTATTAAGTATTTATTAAAATTATATGCCACAGGAAATTAGAAATATTGCCATCATTGCTCACGTCGACCACGGCAAGACTACTCTTACAGATGGTTTAATGGAATTCACTGGTGCGAGAGAAGGTAATGCTTCTATGGATAGTAATGCACTTGAATTGGAGCGTGGTATTACGATTTATGCCAAGAATACTTCAGTGACTTATAAGGATACAAAAATTAATATCGTTGATACGCCAGGCCATGCCGACTTTGGTTCCGAAGTAGAACGAGTTCTTCGTTCTATTGACTCTGTGCTTCTCGTGGTAGACGCTCAGGAAGGGCCAATGCCTCAGACTCGTTTCGTATTAAAGAAGTCACTAGAGCTCGGATTAAAGCCGATTGTGATTATCAACAAAATTGACAAGCCGGCTGCTGACCCTGATAAATGTGAAGAACAAGTATTAGAACTATTTATGGAGCTGGGGGCAAATGACGAGCAGTGTAATTTTGAAGTGGTCTACGCTATTGGGCGAGAAGGTTTGGCCAAGCGTAAGATGGAAGACGAGATGAAAGATTTGAGTCCAGTACTGGATGTTGTGTTGGAAACCGTGCCGGCCGCCAAAGGATATGTTGACGGTGAACCGTTGCGAGCGCAGGTATTTAACCTTGGTTACGATAACTTTCTTGGACGTCTAGCAGTGGCCCGTATTTATGATGGAAAAGTCACAAAGGGACAACAGGTCATTATTAAACATGAAGGTGTCGAGGGGATGAAGAAATGTAAAGTGGTAAAGCTCTCTGGCTACAAAGGGGTTGCTCAATTAGAGCTGGATGAAGCATTTGCTGGAGATATTGTTTTGATTGCTGGACTAAATGAAATCAGTATTGGCGACACTCTGACCGACACTGAAAATGCTGAACCTTTACCATCAATTAAAGTGGATGAGCCAACTATCGGCTTACAGTTTTTAGTAAACAATTCACCATTCGCTGGTCGAGAAGGAAAGTACGTCACCGGCCGTCAAATTGCCGAGCGACTTCATAAGGAGCTGGAAATCAACGTTGGACTCAAGGTTGATTTCGGAGCCGATGTTTTGCAGGTATACGGTCGCGGTGAAATGCACATTTCAATCTTGTTGGAAAACATGCGTCGTGAAGGATATGAACTTTCAGTCTCACAACCACAGGCCATTATAAAAGAAATTGACGGAATAAAGTCCGAGCCGTTTGAAGAAGTGACAGTGGACATTCCGAGTGAATTCCAAGGAGCGGTAATCGACCGACTTTCAAACCGTGGATTTGTGATGCAGAATATGACTACTCACGGCAATCAAGTACGACTTCTTTTTGAAGGCCCAACCCGCGGTATCCTTGGCTATAAAAACCAGTTTGTTGTTGATACCAAAGGAGAAGGTATTTTGGCTTCTCAGGTACTTGGCTTTCGTCCTTATGCAGGTGAAATTAAAAAACGACAAGTTGGTTCAATGATTTCAATGGCTGCTGGTAAGGCACTTGGTTTTTCTTTGGCCAACCTACAGACACGAGGCGAGCTTTACATTGGGGCGGGTGTAGAAGTCTACGAGGGAATGGTAATTGGTAACACCAGTAAGGGTGAAGAAATGATGGTTAATCCCACCAAGGGAAAGCAGTTGACCAACATGCGCTCGGCCGGAACTGATGAAGCAATTCGATTAATACCGACAAAAGAGGTATCGATTGAGGTGGGGCTGGAAATTATGTCTGATGACGAATATCTCGAGGTCTGCCCTCATTCCGTCCGTTTGCGCAAGCAATATCTAAAAGAAAGCGACCGCCGAAAGGCCTAACCCTAAATCTTAGGGGCGAAACCCCTAAGATTTAGGTTAAAACAACAAAAAGCTCGGGGTCGACCCCGAGCTTTTTGTTTGAGGTGGAGAGAATTAATCCAAACGTACCGTTTCTAATTTACTTTACACTCAGTTCTTTCAAAAATGTTTTGAGTTCGTCGCCACTTAGTTTGCGGTATTGGTTTGGTTTAAGGGAACCCAACTCAATATTCATAATACGCACTCGCTTTAGGGTATCAACCTGATAGCCAAGAGCAGCGCACATGCGCCGGACTTGGTGTTTTTTTCCTTCGGTAATTATTATATTAAATCGTTTAGGATTTTTCGGAGATTCAATTAAACGGGCCGGTTTAGTATGATAACCCTCGATATCAACTCCTAGCTCCATTAATTTCAAAAAAGTTTTGGAAATGTTTTTATCAACTGTCACTGAATATTCCTTTTCATGGGTGGCTTCAGGGTCAAGCAGTGGACCAGTGATGCGCCCGTCATTACTGAGAATAATAAGACCCTCGGAATCCTTATCAAGCCTCCCAACCGGAGCTACGTCAGTAATACCGTAGTCCTTTTTAAGCCGAGTGCAAATATCAATTTCGGTTTCAGCGGGGGAATGGGTAATAATCCCGCGTCCCTTGTAGTAAGCAAGATATTGTTTTGTTTTTGTGGCGCCGACTATCTCAACTTTGTCTGATTCCAGAACTTGTTGCCCCATGATGGCTTTTTTACCATTAACGAGTATTTTTCCTTTGGCTATCAGTGCATCAGACTCTCGCCTAGAGGCGATGCCAGAATGAGCCATGTGTTTATTTATCCGCATGGGAAATTCTGAGGAATCCATAAGACGCGCATTATACTACAAATCCTTCATTTTTCAAGTAGTTTTAGGACGAGTAGCATAACGATAGTGTAAAATTGACTCAATTGACCGCGAGTCATGCTGTCTGTAAATAAACTATCCTTGTTAAGCGGATAACGTGGCGATGTTGGATCACACTGCTCCAACTCGCTA
>Ga0156738_115_pt2 | contig 8779 bp, 8 predicted proteins | sample RifOxyD1_FD_112067 | JGI IMG/M metagenome (GOLD analysis project Ga0156738, IMG submission 112067) | Candidatus Kaiserbacteria bacterium RIFOXYD1_FULL_42_15 | reverse complement strand
CGCCTACCGTAACGTAACGAGTTCTTTTTAGTTTAAGTCAGCGTGATTTGATAAAAATCACGCCTCTTATTAAGTATCCGAATGGTTCGGGTGCTTATAGGAGAATGACCACCATGGAAAGCACGGAAAAACTGCCGAAAATCTTTCTTCTGGTCAGCTCTTTGGAAGCTGAAGAGCTGGTTTTTACTGACAGTCCTGAGGAAGGAAAGGATTGGGCGATTTGCAGTCAGAAGATTGTAGATGACTTACTGAAAGGGACATTGACGGAAAGGATATATATTTTAAGTTCAACTGGAGTCACTGAATTTCCAGTGATGGCTGTATTCAGGTCAGAATTTGAATGTGTATGAGATTTTCTGCCGAAATCTGGCGAGGCGGTGCCTTTATAGCCACCGCCTCGCCCTCACTACACAGGGAGTGTGATTGGGGTGTTACTCTCTCCGCCTAGTCACATACTCTGTGTAGTGGGACGTCTTTTAAAGAAAAAATTGGGTGAAATTATCAGGGTTGAGGACGACGAAGTTGGCTTCTGGATAGGTTGTTGTAAATAATTTCGGTGCGTAGGGTATCTTTTTAGTTCCCCATTTACATTCGTAACCGGTTATCTTTCCTGATTGTTCTCGGATGATGTCGACTTCTTGGCCTTGGTGTGTTCGCCAGAAGTAGAAGGTACTGGTCTGTTTTTCCAAATTGTCTTTTTTAACTAATTCCATAAAACAAAAATTTTCAAACAGTGCCCCCTGGTCATCACGTAATGAGAGCGGTGCAAATTGGTTTATGACTGCGTTACGTACGCCGTTATCGAGGAAATAGTAGCGCGCTTTTTTTGATATCTCATTTCGTAAGTTACGGCTGAATCCTCGAGCTTTTTTAATAATGAACATTTTTTCTAGGAGATCAAGATATCGCCCGACTGTCTTCACGTCCATGTTCAAGGCATTAGCTATTTCATTCATAGATACTTCCTTACCGATTTGATAGGCAATCATGCGGGCAATATCGCGTAACAAATCTGGGGATTTTATTTTTTCGAGAGCAAGAACATCTTTATATAAGTATGATGAAACGAGCTCATTGAGAATCTGCTCTTTATCGTCTTTGTTTGTAGTCGCTACTACTTCCGGATACGACCCGTAGATTAGCGTCTCTTCTAGAGCGGAAGCGGCTTCAAATGATCCAGAATGAAGCTCGCTTTGTGCCAAGGGGAGTAGTGTCAAAGTAAAATGTCGACCGGTTAGTGGTTCGCCGATTTGGTTCCCGAGTTCAAACGACGATGAACCAGTGGCGATTAGATTTTTGTCGGGGAAAGTATCAATCAGCATTTTTAAACCGAGTCCAATTGATGGCACGTACTGAGCTTCGTCGATAGCAATAATATCAAAAGGTGAAGCAAAGCTAGACAGCTTGGATAATTGTTCGGTGGCAAATATTTCTCGTACGCGGGAATCATCACCAATTACCGAGAGGATTTTTTTGCTTGCTTGCGAAGCAAGATATTCCCGCAACATGGTAGTTTTACCGATTCGCCTTGGTCCATATATAATCAGTACGCGTTTTGGGCGGATTACAGAGACAATTGATTGTTTTCGATCTATTTTCATAGATTTATGGTATCAGATACCATAAATTATGTCAATTTTATGGTATCTGATACCATATATAATATAAAACTGTTTATTTAAACAACGTTATTTTAACCGACTGAAGCTATTCGTGACAAAACTGGGCATTATTCGTGACATTTTGTCACGAATATAAAACTAAACTTAAAATTATATCGGTAGATATTGTCGAAATATATTTATTGAACTAATATCGACTTACTGTCGAGCGATATTTATAATTATTGTTTTGCGAACAGGTCAAGCGGTTTTACGTCGAAGTGTTTGCTATAATATAAACACGACAAGTTCTTTTGTTCGTTAATTTTTTGGAAATCAATGCGAATTGCTGATGATCAATTAAAACGTTTTGTCCTCGATTCTAGTCTTGTGAGTAAGACGGATATTAGTGTGGCTGAAAAGGTGGTTAAGGATGAAAATCGCACTTTGGGGGAGGCCTTGATTGCCGGCGGTTATATGACCGAGGATGATATGCGCCGGGTAGAATCATATATTCTTGGTATTCCTTTCGTTTCACTCAAGGGCATAAAAGTTGATTTTGAAATTCTTTCTCTTATTCCTGAGCCAGTAGCCCGTACACACAATATCATTGCCTTCAAACGAAACGAAGGTTCGCTTGAAGTGGCTATGCTTGATACGGCCGACTTACCAGCCATTGATTTTATTAAGAAAAAGGTGGGGCTGAAGATCATGCCCCGTCTGACAGACACTGAGTCAATGCGAGGTGTTTTGCAACAATATCAAAAAACTCTTAAAGATGAGTTCGGCGATATTATTATGCGCGATGCCGCCAACCTGAAAGTTGTATCAGAAAATAATGGTGAAGAGGCATCAGAAGCGGATCTGAAAAAAATGGCCGAGGATTTGCCGGTGGTGCGCATTGTTGACACGCTTTTGCGTCACGCGATTATCCAAGGAGCATCCGATATTCATATTGAACCAATGGAAGAAGAAGTTTTGGTCCGTTATCGGATTGATGGTATTTTGAATGATGCAATGAAACTACCCAAAATTGCAGCCAGTACCATTGTTGCTCGGCTGAAGGTACTTTCAAATCTTAAACTTGACCAAAAGCGTCTCCCTCAAGATGGTCGTTTCAAAATGGAAATGGATGGTCAGAAGGTGGCTTTTCGCGTGTCAATGTTGCCAGTCTATTATGGCGAGAAAGTGGTCATGCGTTTGTTGCGCGAAAACCGGAGCGGATTCTCACTGGAAGGAATTGGTTTTCATGGTTCTACACTAGAACGAATTCATAAGGCCACTCGTGCCACTACCGGAATTATTCTGGTGACTGGTCCAACTGGTTCAGGTAAATCAACTTCTCTTTACACCATACTCGACCTATTGAATACTCCCGAAGTAAATATTTCTACCGTGGAAGATCCGATTGAATATCAGATGCCACGTATCAATCAAACCCAAGTTAAGCCAGACATCGGTTTTACCTTTGCCACTGGACTAAGGTCACTAATGCGACAGGACCCAGACATTATTATGGTGGGGGAAATTCGAGACCAAGAGACCGCCAGTTTGGCCATCAACGCCGCTCTAACTGGGCACTTGGTATTGGCCACAGTCCATACAAATTCTTCTGCCGGAACGGTGGCGCGGTTGATTGATATGGGGGTGGAGTCATTTTTACTTGTCTCTACCTTACGGGTCGCGATTGGACAACGCCTCGTCCGAAAATTATCTGATGACAAAATCCCCTACTCCCTTACTAAGGCAGAACGTGATGAATTGGCCAAACATGCCAACCTAGATTTAGTTTTGAAGACCCTAAAAGAAGAGAAGATTATTCATGACAAGGATACCTGGAATGATATTACCTTTTATCACCCTAAAGAAAGTGGCGACACCGAAGATGGTTATCATGGCCGTATGGGAATTCATGAGGTATTAGAGATGTCGCCCACTATTAAAGATATGGTGATGTCTCATAAAACTGGAGATGATATTGAGGTTCAGTCACGCAAAGAGGGAATGCTGACCATGATGGAGGATGGCATCTACAAAGCGGCCCGGGGGTTGACCAGTATTGAGGAAGTACTGCGGGTAATTAGCGAGTAATAATATTATATGGCTAATTTTATTTACGAGGGTGAAGATGCACAAGGTAATAAAGTATCAGAAAAGGTATCGGCCAATGACCGTTATGCCGTCTATGACATTGCCCGCAACAATGGGCATACTATCTCCAGTCTTCAAGAAGAAAGAAAGTTTGCTTTGAAAAATTTATTTAACCTCAAACGCATTAATCTGTTTCTTGGTAAAGTAAAAAATGATGAGTTAGTGATGATGACACGAAACCTCGGTTCAATGTTAACTGCCGGCTTGACGGTAACTCGGGCTCTGTCAGTAATTGAACGTCAGACAAAAAATATGAAATTGAAAGACGTGGTCAAACAGGTTGGCGCAAAAATAAACAAAGGGGATTCGTTTTTTGAGTCGCTAGCCGATTTTCCTGAGGTATTTAATGACTTGTATGTGGCCATGGTTAAGGCCGGCGAAGAAAGTGGCAATCTATCAGAGTCACTCCAGACTTTGTCGATTCAAATGGAAAGGTCTTCAACGATTAAAAAGAAAATAAAAGGGGCGATGATTTATCCGGCTATTGTGATCACAGTGATGTTCGTTATTGGTGTCTTGATGATGATTTTTGTGATGCCAACCATTACTGATTTATTCAAGGGGATGAATAAAGATTTGCCGGCCACCACCCAAGCCCTGATTTCTACCAGCGATTTTTTGGTTAATCATACAATTCTGGCCCTGCTCGGTATTGTGGGCGTAATCAGTGGTTTTATTTATGGTTTGCGAACAAAAATTGGTCAGCATGCCACCTCATGGCTAGTGACCAGATTGCCAGTCATTGGTACTTTGGCCAAAGAGACAAATTCTGCCCGCACTGCCCGCACCTTGTCATCACTGCTTAATTCCGGAGTGGATGTTATTCAAGCGTTGGAAATTACTGAAGAAGTAGTCCAAAATATTTTTTATAAAAAAATTCTTCGCACGGCGCGAGACCGAGTGGAAAAAGGAAATGCCCTCTCGGAATCTTTTATTGAACGTCCAGACCTCTATCCGATTTTAGTGGGCGAAATGATTTTAGTTGGTGAGGAGACCGGGCAGATTTCCGGTATGTTGAAAGAATTGGCGATTTTTTACGAGACGGAAGTTGAACGTAAAACCAAAGACCTCTCTACCATTATTGAGCCACTTTTGATGGTGGTAATTGGTGCCGGGGTGGGCTTCTTTGCCATGGCCCTAATTGGACCAATTTATTCTATATCTGATGGTATATCCTAATTCAAAAAATAATAAAAGCGGATTCTCTTTGGTTGAAGTCATTATTGTTTCAGCTATTATTACTTTGTTCTTTGGTGAATTATTTGGTGGCCTACACTACACTTTGGCTTTGATTACTGATAGTAAGGCCAGGTTGACTGCCTTGTCGGTGGCGAATGATGCCATGGAATATATTCATTCACTCTCCTATGATGCGGTGGGAACAGTAGCTGGTATTCCGAGTGGATTAATTCCTCAAGTCAGTACTAGCACCCTAAATGGAATTGAATTTGAAAAACGCGTTCTTATTGAATATGTAGATGCACCAGCTGATGGTTTGGGTGCAGCTGATAGCAACAGTATTACGACTGATTATAAAAATGCCAAAGTAACAGTCAGTTGGGCACACAATGGCAAAACTAATCAGATTTTTTTAGTCAGTACGATTACGCCACGCTCAATTGAAAGTGATGTCGGCGGTGGTACTCTTAAAGTTAAAGTATTTGATTCTGTAGCGGAGCCACTGCCTGGGGCAAGTGTGAGGGTGGTGAATAATACTCTATCGCCAAATATAGACGTTACCCGGACAACTGACGCTTCTGGCATTGCTCTCTTTAGTGGTGCGCCAGCTGGGGCCGACTATGAGATTTTTGTGACGGCTAGTGGTTATTCCAGTGAGCAAACCTATATGGCTACAACTGCCCTACCAAATCCGACCTCTAGGCCAGTGGCGGTTCTGGAAGCGGATGTTTCCACAATGAATTTTTTTATTGATAGATTAAGTACCCTGAGCATTACCACACTAGCTGATAAAACCAGTCAAATAGTTTCTGAACAGTTTAATGATTTGTCGGGAGTGGCCACTTCCTCCGCAGTTACCGCAAATGCTGGTTCATTAGTATTAACTGATGTCGCCGGCTCATATAGTCCAAGCGGTGAGGCATTTTTGGCCTCGACTTCACCAGCTATTTTGCAACAATGGAATAAAGTTGAAATAACTTCAAGTATTCCAATTGACACTACCTTAGCACTTCATTTATATACAGGAACAAGCACCTATATTTTGGTTCCGGACAGCGCTCTTCCGGGCAACGGTGTCGGTTTTTCCAGTTCGCCGGTTGATATTTCCGGGCTAGATGTTGCAACTTACCCATCATTAGTAATTGGCGCACAATTGGCTACTACCAACTCAACCATTACGCCAGCAGTTGATACTATTGTTATTCAATATGTAGAATCAGAAACACCACTCGGGTCGGTGTCATTAATCGCTCTGGGCGCAAAGACGATTGGTACCGATGCGAGTTCTAGCCCGGTTTATAAAACTGAACTAACTGGTACGAGTAATGGATCAGGCAAGTTAATTCTTAGTGATGTTGAATACGATACCTATACCATCAGTGCTACTGGATACGACATCAGGGAAGCTTGTCAGGCAAATCCAGTGAAAGTTTTTCCCAATACCAATACCGAATTATCTCTTATTCTTGGTAGTAACACTGTCAACTCTTTACGGGTCGTTGCCAAAACCTCTCTCGGCACAAAGTTGTCTGATGCTACGGTTACATTAAGTAGACCTGGTTTTTCAGCTAGTGGTATTACCAGTCCTTGTGGCCAAGTGTATTTTGGAAGTCTGACATCTGCCGATGATTACGAATTGTCTGTGAGTGCCATTGGATACGCCATACAAACAATGGGCTCCACCACTGTTAGCGGGGACACTGTCAAAACAGTCACTTTCTAAATTATGTATCTCTCTACTTTCAAATATCATCTAAACCACAAAATATTCCGACTTGGTTTTACCTTGGTTGAGATGATTGTGGTGATTGCTCTTTCCACCACACTCATGATGGTTATTACGGCCAGTGTGACAGCGCTTTATAAAAATAATAGCTACACTTTTGCTCAAGCTAATGAAATTGATTCGGCCCGGCGTGGGTTACAGACCTGGGTTAAGGATGCCAGAGAAATGACTTATGCGGTTAATGGTGCGTACTCCGTAGTTTCCTTGGCTGACAATGAGATGAGTTTTTATAGTGATATTGATCACGACAATGCGGTTGAATACGTTAAATATATTTTGAATGGCACTACATTAGAAAAACGAATTCATAACCCTTCTGGGTCACCGGCCGTATATAATATGGCCATGCCAGATTCAGTTGAAATACTGTCTGAGTATATCCAAAATGGTTTACAAAATGTGCCAATTTTCAATTATTACGATAGTGCGGGTGTAGAATTAGTATCTCCAGCAACAATGATTAGTGACGTTCGTTATATCACCATGCATATTATTGTTAACATTGATCCCTTACGTTCTCCGGGTGAATTCATGCTTCAGGGTAGCGCGGCGCCTCGAAATCTAAAGGACAATCTCTAATTTATGACTACTAAAAACAGACAGCAAAACAGACTCCACGGTGGCTACCTGATGGTTTTGGTTTTGGTCTTTAGTAGTGTGCTGCTTACCATCGCTACTTCATTTATTAGTTTTATTATTCTCCAGAGTAAGGTCATTACGCAACGTGTCCAGTTTGAACAAGCTGGTCAAATTGCTGAAGCCGGACTCAATTATTACAAATGGTATTTGGCACATTATCCTGATGACACCACTAACGGTACTGGAGGGGCCGGGCCTTATGTTGATGTTTATAATGATCCAGAGGGTACAGCTATTGGCGAATATTCATTAACCATCGCCAGCTCAACCTATTGTGGGGAAATATCATCCATAGATGTTATATCGGAAGGACATACTTATGCCAATCCGGCCGTCAGTCGCACTGTCCAGGCCCATTACGCTCAACCATCGGTGGCAGAATATTCTTATATATTAAATAGTGATGTTTGGGCGGGAGAAGATCGAGTAATCACTGGACCTTATCACTCAAATGGTGGTATTAGAATGGATGGAACTAATAATTCGGTAGTGACCAGTGGACAAGCAACATGGACATGTAATTCCAGTTTTGGTTGTTCGCCCACAGCGACAAAAGATGGTGTCTTTACCACTACTTCTAACCCTAACACTTCACTATTTTCTTTTCCTTCAGCCCCGATAGACTTCGCCGGTATTACGGTTGATTTGGTCCTGATGAGAACTCGAGCACAGTCCGATGGTATCTATATTGGTCCTTCAGATAAGTCAGGGTACCATTTGATTTTTAAAGCAAATGGTAAGGTTGAGGTAAGGAAAGTTAATTCCAAAGAAAAAGAACCAAAGGGATATGCTTGGGGTTACTACATGCATATTTTGAATGGGACTAGTTTTGTCGGTGAATACACCCCGCCCAGTGATTGTCCGTTGATTTATGTTGAGGACCAAGTGTGGCTGGAGGGGGTGGTGAACGGCAAAGTTACTTTGGCAGTAGCCGATCACGAAACATCAGGAGATGAGGAAAACTCAGGAGCGGGACCTTCAATTATTTTAAACAACAATATTACTTATGCTAATTCTACCTCTGGACTGCTGGCCATCGGTGAGAATGAAGTTCTGATTGGCCTGGTCGTACCAGACGATATGGAATTAAACGGCATATTTATTGCTCAAAATGGTCATTTTGGGAGGAATTATTATGGTACTGACACTAAAATTCCCAGCTCTTGGGAGAGCTATGCTAAAAGAAATTCTCTAACGATTAACGGCACTATTGTTTCCAATGGTCGGGTGGGTACAAAATGGGTATGTAGCCCCGATTCAACTTATTGTTCTGGCTTTAATAACCGGATTAATAACTATGATAGAAATTTAGTATTATCTCCACCGCCAATGGTGCCTCGGACTTCGGATGTCTATACTTTTTCTGATTGGCGTGATAATTAAACATACGGTGATGGCAAAAAGGTGATACGGACTGGGGCGG
>Ga0156738_121_pt1 | contig 11249 bp, 13 predicted proteins | sample RifOxyD1_FD_112067 | JGI IMG/M metagenome (GOLD analysis project Ga0156738, IMG submission 112067) | Candidatus Kaiserbacteria bacterium RIFOXYD1_FULL_42_15 | reverse complement strand
GGAGCTAGGGGGAGACCCTTTTGGCTCCTTTTACGTTGGAATTGGTTTGTGTTTGGGTATCATCTTGCGTTGGACAAGACTTTCAGTGCAAGACTTTCAGTTTTTCTATACAATAAGATCTAATGCGCTCAGGATCACACACCGTAACCAGAATGACCGCCCATATCGTATGGGTCACTAAATATCGTTACCCAGTACTCAAAGGAGACATCCAAGTACGGTGTCGTGAACTCATCGTCCAGATCTGTGACAATGAAGATGTCCGTATTCTCAAAGGTGTGGTGAGTAAAGACCACGTCCATATGCACCTAGAGTACCCAACAAAGCTAGCCATCAGTGACCTCGTCAAATGCCTCAAGGGCAGAACCTCATGTCTCTTGCAACAAGAGTTCCTTGAGCTCGGTAAACGCTACTGGGGCAATCACTTCTGGGCGATAGGCTATGGAGCATGGAGTACAGGCAACATCACTGACGAACTCGTGCAGAAGTATCTTGAGCACCACCGCAATCCAAGCAACAGTGAAGAAAACAATATTATCCTCGAATAAGACACTACGGACTTTAGTCCAGGGAGCAACCTATGCACTTCTAGTGCATAGTGGTTGAGTAACGCTTGAACTGCAAAGAGTCAAAACAAAACCGCCGTGTATACTGATGTTGTTATAAGATAATCAATAAACACGACGGAAATGTATTCATATCTTCCCCACCAACATCATAAGCCACACTATTTGTTAATCACACCACTGTAATACGACAATGTTAATGGGGTATATAATTATATGTACATGGTTATCAGTTATATTAACATTTATGAATATTGAGTTACTACTCATAGTGGGACATATTACTGGTACTATTATTGGTGTCGGCGGAGCGACCATGATAGAGGCGCATTTGGCCCAGTCATTAAAAGATAAACTGGTCTCAAAAGATGAAAAAGACATTTTAGCCATTGACTATCACATGGTTCGTATTGGACTTGTTCTCTCTATTGTCACTGGGTTTGGTTTTTTGATTCTCGATAAGTTTACTGATAACACCGCAGAGCTCTACGATCCCCAACTGTGGGCAAAATTGAGCATCGTTCTTCTTATTGCCGGTAATACCCTTCTTCTTCAGGCACACAAGATAAACTTATACTGGGGTTCTGCCCTTTCATTCGTGTCTTGGTGGTTCGCAGCCTTCGTAGGCATCATGCTCACTGAAAAAGTTCACTTCAACTTCTTTGGGAATGTAACCTTTATCGGTGAGTTTACTTCAATTATCATCACTTATATTGTGGCAGTGATTATTGGAGCGATGATACTCCAAAAATTTAGAAATAAAATCTCTTCAACTATATGAGCACATTATTTGCCACCCTTCTAATCCTACATATCTTGTCTGGACTGACTGGTGTAATTTATTCGTTTAGGGTCACTTTTCTTCTTCTCAAGAAGGAAATTGTCCAAATGACGATTGCACGTTCAGCTTATTTCGCTTTTGCTTCATATATAATTTCTTGGGTAGCTGGTGGCTGGTATTACTCCAAATATTACGGAAATAGTGTAAAGCCAGCCATTACCAGTGGTGACTTCCCTTGGGCACACATTGTGTTTATGGAGTCTAAGGAACATATATTTCTCTTTTTGCCATTTGCCACTTTGGCCTTAGCCCTAACACTTTCGTTTACCGGTGATGTTATTATCACTAATTCAAGACTCAAAAGAGCCGTAATATTCCTATCACTGGCTATTACCGCTCTCGCCATTATTGTTACTTTATCAGGAATTTTAATTTCCGGTGGTGCCCGTTAAATACAATATACTATGAATAAAATTGGTTTAATTTTAAGTACAAATCTAAGCGCAGCAATAGCAATTGTGTTTCTTACTGTTATCACTATTACGGGAGAGCTCTACAAAGTCGCTGGCGCAAATGGAAAAATGGTCAGTCCCATCAAAGATTTTTTGAAAGCACTTTTTGGTCACCATTGGGTCGGAAAAGGTGTTTTGGCAATTGTCCTATTTGTAATTTTGTCAGGTATGCTTTATCTCATTTTCAGAAAACAAAATAATAGTCAGAGCCTGGCCTGGACATTGTCATTACTTACTTATACTCTTATCCTCGGAACAGTGGCAATTTTGGGACTTTCCATCTACGAATTCACAAACTTCTAAACAAAAGCCGGTGCATGTGTTATGCTCATATAAGTAAGTTTGTTATTTAACTGTGATTAAGATCCTTAAATAAAATAGATTTAATTTAATCAAAATAAATTTTATTAAAAAACTTTTAACTATATTAATGAACTATGAAAAGAATTTTTAAGATTATCGGGTTAGTGGTTTTGGTGGTTTTAATCACCCTCATTGCTCTGGTTGTAGCCCGGAGGAGTACTCGGGAGGCAGTATATCAACCACCAGTTATCAATAACGAGCCGCCCTCGGTGTCTTCATCGGTACCAGTTGATACGGCTTTTTGTGAAGATACCTTGGCCACAAAGTCCGGTACTTTGTGTGCCGTAAAGCCAAGTAAAACCGATGCCCGCATCACTGATGTTGGCGAGACCACTGGTAAAATTAAATTTAGAAAAACTGGTTTTGGCTACCATGCCGTCGGTATCCCTGATGACCTGGCCAACGCCAAAGGAATTTGGGTACACTTTACTGGTAGCTATGGTAAGCCCTATAACCAAAACGCTGGCACTTTTGCCGATAGTGTTTGGCTTGATGAAGTAATGGAGGCGGGGTATGTAGTTGTTCAGCTGGCCTATGACAACCAATATTCAGTAAATTATGATTTATGTGGTGTTAAAACTGAGGGCTATAATCGAGACAATTGTGCCGGAGAGGTACGGGAAATCGGCCAGACCGGTCAAGGAGAGTCACCGTATCGTAGTACAGATGCTTTCAACACCATTGACTACCGCTTAGAAAAGCTCCTTGCTTATTTAGAGAATACCCAGGGGATTGACTTACCTGGGACGATTGATCCAACCAATGTAGATTGGAGTACCCTGCACCTCAGTGGACACTCCCAAGGGGCTAACCAGGCGTATTATATTGCCAAAAACCGTCTCGTGGCCGGGGCCTGCATTATCGCTGGTGGTTATGACACAGGCGACACCGTCAATCCTAACAAACTTAATATTGCTGACTGGTTTCTAAAGGAAGGCAATAAAACACCACTTTCAGCTGTTCGAGCGATACTCGCTACTACTGATGATAGTTACCAGTTGTTTTTAACTGGCTTAACTAAGGCGGTTGGTCTACCGAGTGACCAAATCATCATTGTTGACAAAAAAGTCTACACCGATGAAGCTGGTACTGAGGTTAAAGGTCATCCGGGCGTAATTAAAGATCCCTCAATTAAAGCCGAGCGAGCTAAAGCTTGCTTTAGATAGAAAGTAAGAGTGTATTAATCGCTAGAACCCATCTTAAAAAAATCAACTGCTCCATTAGCTTGCTTTGGGGTAGTTGTTTGGTTATATAGTTACGTCATTACGAATCAACGAACAATAACGAAGTGATATAACAATTCATGATTGAACGTAAACATTATTGCCCGCCTGCGCAGGCAGTCTTCATGGCAACTCACACCGTTAGAAACACGATTTCTAACGGTGTGGGTACGAGAAGTAATATAAGGGTCTGTTAATTCAAGCTAAAAATTTGACAAAATTTAATATCAATGTACTGTAAGTTTGTATGTTTAATACAAACCGAAAGTTTAATAGTAAGAACTGCCAAGCGCTAATCGCGCCGATGGCCTATTTTGTCGGGTTTTCTACCTGGACAACTTCTCTTGCATTAAGCTATGGTATTTGTATGAAAACGACGTAATTACGTCACCTCCATTCATAAAAACCCCGTGGCTTCATACAAGCCACGGGGTTTTTATGAGGCAAGCAACTGTTCTTTGACAAAGGAGTCAATCATGACCAACTCAAATGATGATGGAACCCGTCTGCCTCCGGCAGTCTTCTTCAAACTACCAAATGGTGGTTATATGCGACCAATCGATACCAACGATGCGCCATACCTCTACCGCTGGGTCAACGACCCTGAAATCCGTCCCTACCTGAACCGTTCTGAGGTAGAAATGTTCGAGGAAGAACTCGACTGGATTAAGGGGTTGCCAAAGCGCAAACACACAAATTTGGTGTGGATGATCTGCGACAAGGACAGCGAGCGAGTTGGCACCATGGGTCTCCATAGTATCAGCTGGAAGGATGGCACGGCCACCACCGGTGCCATGTTTGGAAATACGGCGAAGCAGAATCAAGGTATCGGTCAGATGGCCAAAATGATACTTCTTGATTACGTTTTTAATGTGTTGAATCTGAGACAGATCTACTCTAGCGTCATCAGCTACAACTTGCGTAGCCGCGCCTACAGTGAGAAGTGTGGCTATGTGCACTTTGCCACCTACCCGAACGCCATCGTCCGAGATGGTAAATACCATGACATCTGGGAACTACTGGTGACACGACAGACATGGGAGCCATTGTGGCATGAATTCTGTGATAAGCACAAAATCGAATCTTTCGAGGAAATGCTTAAACGTCACGGCAACTGGCCTCGTGAATGACTTCATTGGGATGACCAGAGCAACGCTCGGGTCATCCCCACAATTCAAACCAGTGTTGATATATAATCTACACTGGTTTTTTTAATTCAAAAACAGCCCAGAGCCGTTTTAACTTCCACAAAAATATTACTGCACTGGCCATTACCTTTATAAGGTTACCGTTTTTTCCATGATACATCCTGTCGCACCAACAATTCTTTCGCTCTTTCTGGTTCGGACATTATCTCCTCTACAATTCGTTCGGCTCGGATACTTTGGGAAGCTTTTACTAAAACTACATCGCCTGGACTAAGGTATGACTGTAATTCACGACCAGCTCGAGCAACGTCATCGTATTGGAAAATAACTTTCTCACTCATACCATGCTCAAGGGCAGTTTGAGCGGTTTTTCTGGACCGTACTCCTAAGGTGATCAGAACATCGGCACATTGTGGCACTAATTCACCAATCTTCTCATGCTCTCGTGAAGAGAAACGCCCCAACTCTAACATGTCACCTAAAATTGCAATTTTTCTTTTGGCGCCCTTTAATTCCTTAAGTGATAATAGTGCCGATTCAGCCGCTGTCGGAGAAGAATTGTAAGTATCATCAATTATTAAAGTGTTCTTGAGACCAGAAAGTAAACTCATTCGTCCTGGCGGAACTTGATGATTTTGTAGGGTTGTTGCCACTTCACTAAGTGGAATATCAAACTGAGAGGCCACGGCTGCAGCCGCACCATAGGTATAGGTATTTTGTACACCAACCGAACCCATAATTTTTATCTGTACATGCTCATCTAAATGAGTCAGGGTAAAAGTGGAACCAATAGCCACATCATCTCGGTATAATACTGTATCGGCTGAGGCCTTAAATTGGGTTGGTGTATATCTACTATATCCAATACAATTCTGACGTACCTCATTGGCGACTGACTGCAATTTTTCATCATCATGATTGTAGATAAATACTCCATCAGGTTTTAGAGCATTTAGTAATTCCAATTTTTCGGCCACTACGGCCTCAGGTGAACTAAAATATTCCACATGAACCGGCACATCCGGTAAACGAGTCATAACCACTATATTTGGTCTTAGCCAAGATGCTAAATTGGCCATGTCGCCAGGTCGGTCGACTCCTGTCTCTAACACTAATACTTCAGGATATTTTTTACTAAAAAAAGCAATTATTGCACCATCAATCAAATTTTTTAGCCAGCTAATTGGATTATCCCAAGCATTCGGTAAACCAAGAATAGACAATGGAACACCAATTTCTGAGTTAAAACTTTTTTCGCTCTTTCTGACATGACAATGAGTTTTCAAAACAGAAAAAATTGCGTCCTTAGTGGATGTTTTACCCACACTACCAGTGACCGTGATAATAAAAGGTTTGGTTCTATTCAATAATATTCTGGCCTCGTAAGTTAAAACTGCAATAATAAATTTCTTAAATATCTGTTTCATAATTTTATCTATCTGGAGGAACGTTGTAATAGTTTATCAAGAATTTGGTTAATTCCATAAATGGGTCAGTCAAGGTGCCGGATGCATATTGTACCCCTTGTGGGTCTACAGTATACAAGAAAATTAAGAATTTTGGATCATAGGAGGGAAAATATCCAAAAAATGAGTGTAAATACTTATCATCATAATATTTTCCTGTTTGTGGATCAGACATCTGGGCGGTACCAGTCTTAGCAGCAAAACTATGATCGGGCATTGAAACTAACCCTCCTTTAAGAGCATTATCAGCCACTGTGGTTAACATTTGGGAAATAGTTTCACTGGTGGACGATTTAAACACCTGTGCTCCCGGTGGATAGTTTATTTCTTTACTAGTACCATCTTGATATTCAATCCGAGAAACCAAGTGCGGGGTAATTAAATGTCCACCATTACCAAGAGAGGCCAGGGCTCGGGTGGTGGCCATGGCTGTCATAGCAATTCCCTGCCCATACGAAGCAGTGGCATATTCAATGTCGCGGGGCGAATTTATAAAATTTTGTAGAAGACCTTGCGCTTCATTCGGTAAATCAATACCAGTTTCACTTTCAAGTTTTAAATTAAGAAAGTAATTAAGAAATTTTTCCCGACCGACCTGTTGCATTACATAGGTAGCACCAGTATTAAGTGATTGATTCAACACTTCCTGCATTGACACCGTACCACGACCACGATGATCATAATTCCATATCGTATAGCCATTGAGTGTTAGTGACCCAGCATCATAATAAGTTGAACTAGGAACAACTGCCCCACTATCCAACCCAGCAGCCATGGTTAGAGATTTAATAATGGAGCCAAACTCATAGACATTCTCCACTAGAGGATTTTGAAAATCAGACGCTGTCGCTTTAGCACGATTATTTAAATTATAGGTTGGTATAGTATTCATGGCATAAATTGCCCCATTCTGAGGATTCATAATAATTCCACCAGTTAACTGACTACTATATTTAGTTTGAGTATCTAATAAAATTTTATCAAGAATTCTAGCCACAGTTGGTTCAATGGTAGTTACAATGCTACCAGTTTTTGATGGTTTACTATCAAAAACCATATTTCCGAAATTACTAAATATTTCAGCAAAAAAGTCTACCGATAAAACAGTGTCGTTATATACTAAAACATCATCATAGAATCTTTCTAAACCATATTTTCCATGCAGGTCATCAGGATACTCATCTGAATAACCAACAAAGCCAATGGCACGCGCTGATAATTCATTACCAGGGTAATAACGCCACTGATTTCGATAAAGCATCACCCCAGGCAAATCCATAGCATCAATGACACCGGCTGCTGTCTCATCAAGTTGAGTTTCAATTTCAATATAGGTACGAGCTTTTTGATTTGCCTTGTCAATAAAAGTTTCCTTGGAAAGGGTTAGGTATGTTGTTAATTTATTATAAATATCATCTGGATTTATAATTACGGCTGGATTGATTGCCAAGACGTAACCAAATTTAATTGACGCCGCCGAGACTAGTTCGCCATCTTTAGTTGTAAAATATATATTTCCGCGTGAATATAAATCCTTAGCTGTATGCACATATTGACGTTCGGCTTTGTCTTGATAATAAGCTGAATAAATAATTTGTAAAAAATATAAGCGGACTATAAGTAAAACGCCAAGAATCAATAAAAATCCTGATATGATTCTGATTCTTAAACTGACTTCCTTACTCATAAATAACTAAAAGTTGCTGGCAGACATAGCAAAAGTCGGAACAGCTCTACTAACAAAAATCTTTTTTGAATTTTCACTAAAACCCTCCGAGGAAGCTATTTTGTTACTAATTGAATGTTGGGCAGAAATATAAGATGCTTCTAGTTGTGCAATCTGTGACTCAATATTGGCTGTATTGGTTATGGCCTGCTTACGAAGTACAACATGCACAACAGAAGCGGACAGAAAATAAACATAAAGAAACAACAGAGTAATCAGGGTCAATCCCAGCAAACTAAAATAGATGTGGTTGTTATTATTTGAAATTTTTACGACTCGCTTGTTCATAATGTATCTATAATTTTTCAATAATTCTTAATTTGGCACTGCGTGAACGAGGGTTTTGGGCTAATTCTTCAAAATTTGGTGTGATTGGCTTTTTACTAACCAAGACACCGGTTTGATCATGTGTGTATGAACGAAAAGTATGTTTAACAATTCTGTCCTCTAAACTATGGAAGGTAATCACGGTTAGTCGCCCATCCTTTGCTAGAGCTTGCCAAGCTTGAGCCAGAAATGATTCCAAAACAGCAAATTCATCATTGACTGCGATTCGCAGTGCCTGAAATGATTTGGTAGCTGGATTGGTTCTACCGTGACGATAAGCTGGTGGGACGGCGCTGGCGATTATGTCAGCTAAGGACTTGGCAGAGGTGATTTTCTCGGCCGATCTAGCTTGAACTATCGCTTTAGCGATTCGCCTGGAGTATCTCTCTTCTCCGTAACCATACAAAACATTAGCGATGTCTTCTTCTGCCCAACCATTAACAATATCTGAAGCAACAAATGGATATTTTTCTGGATCACCATAAGTCATAGTCAAGGCACTCTCATCTGTAAACGAGAAGCCACGATTACCATCGGTAAATTGGTCGGTCCGCCAGCCGAGGTCGGCCAGAATGGCATCCACTTCTACTATTCCCAACTCATCAAGTATTGCTGATAATTCAGAAAAATTTTTATTGAACAACTTGATATTGGCGGTGCCTGACAATTTTCCGGTCAATTCTTCGATAGCGGTTGGGTCAGCATCTAAACCAATATAACTACCCGCAGCAGATAACTGACCGAGTATTAATTTGGCATGACCGCCGGCTCCCAAGGTAGCATCAATGACAATGCTATCTGGTTTTAAGTTAAGCCCTGTCACCGCTTCGTTTTGTAGGACGGTAATATGCTTCATAGGTTGAGCGAGGTTGGGTGATTAGAGGACACCTATCTGTCCAAGCTTTTCTGCTAAAGCATCGGCTTGTGACTCGATTTGCGTTTTGTACTCTGTCCACTGCTTCTCATCCCAAATTTCTACACGATCATGGATTCCGGCCAAGACTACTTTTGTGTCTAGGTGCGCGAAGTCCTTCAAAAAATCTGGAACGAGAATACGTCCAACTGAATCTACCTCCACCTCTACTGCTCCGGACAAGAAGAATCGATTGAAACTTCTTGTATCCGCCTGTCCGAGTGGCAATTGACCAATTTTTTCAGTGATCTTCTGCCACTCTTTCTGCGGATATACAAAGAGACAATTATCAAGACCGCGTGTGACGATAATCTTTTTCCCAAGATCCTTCCGCCACTTAGACGGAACGGATAGCCGTTTCTTAGGATCCAATGTGTGCTTATATTCGCCAATTAACATATTTCTTGATAGATGAAGTTACTCTGGAAGCCGACCGCAATCAATTTAATGATTACGGCAGATTTCCAAAGTAACTCCGCTCCATATACTTTATTTCTAAAGTATACCACTATCTCCCACCACATGTACACTATACACCACCTCATCCCACCACCAACCACAGTTGTCCACTGTTAAGTGGACAAAGTCCTCACTCTTGGTAAATAGCTGTACATGGCTTTATTTTGAACACAAAAAACAGCGACCAAAAATGGTTGCTGTTTTTTCAACCGCTTAGGGATTAATTGAGGGGAAACAATTTAAATTCTTCTGTTAAATCACTCGCTTCAGGAGCAGGAATTTCTTTCTGTTCCAATCCAGCGCCACCCTGCAGCCAGGTATTCGACACAAGATTATGCACATACACATGGAAAGGACTGAGTGCCTCTGTTGCATTAATGACATACACTTCAACGTCCGCTTTAGCTGCAGACGTCACGAGAACATCTCCAATATAGAGACCCTTATCACTCATCAGAAATGCACCACCTCGTCCGAATATTTCCACAGTAGTGACATCAACATTCGGCAATAATGTTTTGAATGAATAAGCTCGTTCAGAATCAACGGCAAACAGACTGCCAGTTTGAGCAGGCTCTGAAGAGATCACTTTAAATGTAGCTGCATCAGCTTCAGGAACTATTTCTGCTGGACCTATCACCACCCAATCGTACTCACCCACTTCTGTGTCAACAGTTCCGTTTAATTGAGCTAGGTACACCTTGTCATTACTACTAAAATAACCTGTTTTTCTTCCTTCAAAAAGAAAATGCTGTGCATCAACAGGAACACTGACAAGTACATCAAATGACTCAGCTTCTGATGGTGTAATTACTACTGCTGGAGTAACAGTAACTTCAACCACCTTCTCCGGAGCAAAAGTGTACCCCACATACCCACCAACAAACGGTAGAATGATAAAGAGTGCCATCGCCAGATATTTGGAAACTGGGGTGACTTGATTAATAGGATGAATGTTCGCATCAGTGACGTTTGCTGACTCAACTGGATTTGATTGGTTGTTTATTTCTGAGTTCATAAAATAATATTGATAGTAACGATATATACAGTTTATAACATGGGGGGGTTATTCTACCTGCATAGGTGGATATAAATACCAGAGGTGACTAAATAATCATTATTTTTTTAGTCACCCCATGTAACCATTAAACTATTTAACCGCTCTACTATTTAGTCAAAAATAATTTTATTCATGATAGTTTGTGCTTTTACGCAACTATCAATAGCCACCTTCTCAATCAAGATAAATTTTCGGGACTGTAAATCGAGCATCCGGGCACCATGTGGCAACGCCACCCCGACGATTTTTTTTCCTTTAATTTCAATTTCAAACAATAATCCTTTCTTTTTTGAAGTGATGGGCAAACATAGAGCAAAGCCCGTCGTCTTGTGAAAAACATTACTACTTATTATTAAAGCTGGTCGATAGCCGGCTTGTTCATGTCCAACTGTTGGATCAAAAGACACTTTTATAATATCTCCCCGCTCCAGATCTTCTACCTTCTTTTTAGGATTTACCATACTTCGTTACCGTGCGGACTACCAAAAAATGATTCGGCTTTATCGCTAGCAAGCATTTCCGGAACCACCCCTTTCATAATGTCTTTAAGTGATAGGTCCGAGAGACTTGGTGTGTGTGGAGAAATCTTAACGCCATTAGATTCTCGACTCAAAATCACTTCACTACCCTCGGTGAGCTGATATGCCTGAAGTGTATCGATTGGCACACGAATACCATAACCGTTGCCCCATTTAGATATTTTCG
>Ga0156738_116_pt2 | contig 12245 bp, 13 predicted proteins | sample RifOxyD1_FD_112067 | JGI IMG/M metagenome (GOLD analysis project Ga0156738, IMG submission 112067) | Candidatus Kaiserbacteria bacterium RIFOXYD1_FULL_42_15 | reverse complement strand
CCCTGTAAGGGAGCAACGTGGTGATCCAGGATAATTACCGAGTGTATTGTTTCTTGAAACCTTTAGCTACTTCTTAAACGAAAGGTAGTTTTTGGGGGGTCTTAGGAAGTCTCTTTAGCCCAACTTTACCGATTTTTTGTTTTTATTGTGATGGACATTATCAATACCAATGCTATAGATATAACAGAAAGAAAGGTTATCAAAAATATTATTCAGCAATGCTTTCTAAGTCTGTAAGATTTTTTACATTCACCCGTCTAAGGAATTGGAGGAGGGCTTCAAAGACCTCAATTGTACAAAGGAGACCGTTGATGAGAATCAACAACTTGATTGTGATTTGTCTACTAGGAGTGCTTGCCACTCCCACGATAGCTGACGAATCACAGGCAACGTCGGGGAAATCAGTTAAGCTTTTAATCGCTCTACACTTCCCTGAAAACTACGATACTATGAAAGCGATTGCTCAGTGCGAATCGGAGCTAGTTCATCGTAAAAATGGCGATCTACTTCAAAACTCAACGGGAAGTTCTGCTAGAGGAACATTCCAGCTGTTGATGAGTGTTCACAGACCGGAAATGAAACGTCTAGGGCTTGATCCCAACAATGATGACGACTACATGGAATATGTCCGTTATCTGGTCAAACATTATGGCCTCACTCCTTGGGCTGAAAGCTATAATTGTTGGAGAAAAAAAGTCAAAACTTAGCACACCCTAACGCTGGGCAACGCGGGCCACCTCTACTATTGAGGTCGGCCCGCTTTAACATTTATTTGCTATACTATTTCTCTATGACATTACCAACCAAAGACGAAGCGCGGGCATTATTGACTGAGTACGTAACTGATACTTACCAACGATTCCACGCAGAAATGGTTGCACGAGCAGTAGAAGGTTATGCCGAGAAACTAGGTGAAGACACCCATCTCTGGTGGCTGACCGGCTATTTGCACGATATCGATTACGATAAGCATCCGACCGAACACCCAGGTCCATCATTGCAATGGTTTGCCGAGTGGAATTACCCGCCAGAACTCATCCATGCAGTGGAAGCTCATGCCGACGGATTCAACGGCTTTACTACCAAACCAGCCACACCCCTAGCTAAGGCCCTCATGGCCTGTGATGAAATTTGCGGTATCTTCTACGCTTACCAGAAACTAAACCCAGTTCCGTTTACTGAAATAAAAGAATCTTCCATCAAAAAACGACTTAACGAGACACGCTTTGCCCCCAGCATCAACCGTGAACATATCGCCACGGCCGTAACCAATTTTGGCATCACCATCGACGAACACATTAATAACCTCATCGCCTTTTTCGCCACCCTCCCTACCCCACCAACCAAATCTTAGGGATTGAATCCCTAAGATTTGCACTAGACGCAATTTCTATAATTTGTTGTTATACTAAATTTAAATTATGGTCCGCGAATTTAGCCAACGTGTTTGGGAACTAGCCCTATCAATACCAGAAGGGCGGGTTACCACCTACGGTACTATTGCTCGTGCTGCTGGTGCTGGTCCAATGGCATCTCGTAGCATCAGTAGTATTTTAGCCAAGTCACCCAACCAAGGTGTCATTCCTTGGCACCGCATTGTCTATGCTGGTGGCAAAGTTTGGTTATCGCCCGAAAATGAAGCCAAGCGGCGCAAACTATATAAACGTGAGGGTATCAAGGTTGACCAACACGGACACATTACCAATTTCGATGACATCTACTTAGATTTCTCTGAATTATAAAATCTTAGGGGTTTCGCCCTTAAGATTTTCTTGACGTAGAATGGTTTCCATGTTACTCTCTTCGTACCTTAAGATTCTCGTGTAGGGCTCTTGAGCTACGAATTAGACATTCTTGTCTTTTTTGTCTTTATCTTTCTGCACAGCCCTGAAGCGCTTGACGCTTCGTAACTTAAATAATAAATGAATTCTTCAATTACCCGACCTAGTCGGAAGCCAGCTTTTGGTGCTCGTCCTCGTACTGGAGGCAGTAGTACCGGTGGCGCTCGCCGTTTTAATAGTAACAGTAGTCATCCCACCTCGGGCGGACCGCGACGTAGTTTTTCTAGTGGTGGTCGTAGGCCTTTCAGTAGTGGCAGTGGGCGCGGGTCATCACAACGTGGAGGCGGTGGACGCGGTGGTCGCAAAATGCAGACCTTCGACGTTTCAAAATACATCAACCTCAATCCTGTCGATACTACTCCCGAGGAAGTTTACGTAGCTAAACACACTTTCAAGGATTTCGGATTAGAACAACCATTGGTAACCACGATTACTAATATGGGACTGACTATTCCTTCCGCCATCCAAGATCAAATTATTCCTCATATTCTTGATGGACACGATGTAGTTGGTCTGGCTCAAACTGGGACCGGTAAAACGGCTGCTTTCTTAGTGCCTTTAATTAACAAAACTCTCAAACAATATAATCGTCAAACCCTTATTTTGGCGCCAACTCGAGAACTGGCTATACAAGTAGAACAAGAGCTTCGCCGTTTGACCGACAAGATGAAAATATTTTCCACAGTTTGTGTGGGTGGAATAAATATTCGTCCCCAAATTCAAGGACTGCGCCGTCAAAATCATTTCATTATCGGCACACCGGGACGTGTTCAAGATTTGATTGATCGTGGTCATATCAAGCCAGGCGGCATTACCACGGTTGTTCTTGATGAAGCGGACCGCATGCTCGACATGGGATTCATCCATGATATGCGTAAAATCCTACAAGATATTCCTGACGGCCATGAAACCCTTTTTTTCTCGGCCACTATGTCTGACACGGTCAAAGGGATGGTTTTTGAATTCATGCATGATCCAATTACAGTATCAGTTCGCAAAAAAGACATTATCGGGAGCATTACTCAAGACGTTGTTCACTACGAACTTCATACGAAATTTGACACTTTAGTTGCTCTACTCAAAAAGCCGGAGTTTACCAGAGTAATGATTTTTGGAGCGATGAAGCACAGTGTTGAAAAACTCAGTCAAGAATTAATTAAGGCCGGCATCAAGGCCGACGCCATTCATGGTAACAAGAGCCACCCCCAACGTCAGCGTTCATTAACCAATTTCAAAACTGGTCGGGTGCAGGTACTGGTGGCCACTGACGTGGCAGCTCGTGGTATTCACGTTGATGATGTCTCACATGTGATAAATTATGACCTACCTAATACTTACGAAGACTACGTCCACCGTATCGGCCGAACCGGCCGAGCAGACAAGCGTGGTATGGCACTGACATTTGTGACGAAGTAATAACAAAATCAAGTAAAAACAAAAGGCGGTCTGGAAAACGGACTGTCTTTTGTTTTTGTAATTTACTTATTAGACAAATTAGAAAGAGTTGAAATATTGTCATTAACGACGACATTTTGACAAAATATTAGAAGCTGATTCTGTGATCAAAATCTGTTATACTAACCAACATGAAATTCATTCTTATGGTACTAGGTGGTTTTGTACTCCTCATGATTGTTAATAAATTCTTGGGTGGTTCCCCTTTCTAAACTGTATTTTCAGCAAAAACAAACATAATTTTGGGGTATTTAATTATCCAAAACAATCTGCACTGATAGACTATCCTGAATTAACTAACGTTAGAGCCATCCGCAAGCTTTACAAAGCACAAAAACTATGATTAAATATAGGTAAGGTCCACGGAATCAACTGTGGCCAATAATTGAGGGAGTCGAGCATGAAGGTTTCATTTTTGTTGGTATTCTTTTTGGTTTATGGGCAAATTTGTCTTGCCCAAGAAGGGTCCGATGCGGACACGATAATTCCGATGAGTAATCCTATTGGACATTGGAAGATAACAAATTGTCTTCCAATCTATGATCTCACTGTAAAAGGTGAGCCGTTCATAGGTTGGGACCCGCAGATTGAGTTGGTCACACCAGAGGACCTCCAAATTTTTCCCTACCAAGATGAGGAGGACGAAAATGAAAAAGTTCTTGTCTTCTCTTTGGGAAAATGGGTCAGAATGGACAAATTTGATTTGGATCAAGCTTGTTTTGTATCATCTTGATTATGTAGAAGTGTTGGATGTGGGCGGTCACTTCAGACCGCCCTTTCCTTTTTATGATAAAGTAATCTTATGCAAAAGTATGTGGTTTTAGAAAAGGAGATTGGCCAAACCCCTTTACAGTGCACTGAAGAGTGGAGAGCGCAACATCCGCAATTTGCGGATGTTGCGCTCGCTTATGCTGGACGTTTAGATCCGATGGCTTCTGGAAAACTATTAATTTTGATTGGAAATGAATGTAAGGTACAGGAAAAATATCACGGTTTAGATAAAGAATATAAATTTTCAATTCTGTTTGGTGTTGGTTCTGATACCGGTGATGTCCTCGGTCTAATAAAGGAAACCGGGGCATTAAAAATTGATAAATCAAAAATCAAAAAAATTACTAATAATCTAATTGGTGACATTGAACTTCCCTATCCAAACTTTTCTTCGAAAACAATTTTAGGTAAACCACTTCATGTCTGGACTCTCGAAGGACGACTAGATGAAATAGAAATACCCACCAAGAAATCAGTTATCTATAAATTGAAGGTGATTGAATTAAAATCAAGAACCCGACAACAAATCTACAATGAAGTGAGCCAAAAAATTGAAACGGTTACACTGGTAACAGAAGCTAGTAAAGCTCTTGGTAACGACTTTAGACGTGTCGATGTCAGGACTGGTTGGTTAAAGTTTTCACAGACTGGTAAGCCGACCGATATTTATCAAATTGCTTCTTTTAGCTGTACCGCCTCATCCGGTACTTATATGCGCACCTTAGCTGAAGTGATTGCGAGTAAGGCCGGCACAACCGGCCTCGCCTTTCATATCCACCGCACCAAAATCGGCCGATACTTTTCTCTCACCAAAAACCTTGGTTTTTGGAAGCAAAGTTTCTAATATAAAGCGAAAACCAATCCCTTTAACTTTTTCACCCTTATTGACCACTAGCGTCTTTTCTGCTACAATCGCCCCACTATGTCACAAGATTTACTTATAAAGCTGGTTTCAGTCGGCGATGAAAAAGGGGTTGGTAAAGGCCATGTCTATTACACGCGTTTTAATAATAAGGTCAAAAAAGACCCGACTAAGAAATACGAGACTAAGAAGTTCAACCCGGTAGCTAAGAAGCACACGGTGTACAAACAAAAGAAATAAGCAGGGCCCCCTCGGGGGCTTTTCTTATTTCTTCGGTTACGTAGTTTAATGGTTGCAAAGTTACATTGTTGACAACAACACTCGTACCATTAAACTATTTAACCTTTTAGAACGTGTTACTTGAGCTTTGAATCTTTCTCTGGTTCATACCTTCCTTGTTGAGCTAAAGCGTTCATTTTACAAGCATGAAGTAACATCTTTTGGGCTTCTTCAGCGTTGGCTGATTTTCCTTGCCAGGTTGTCAAGAATGGTTCTTCTATTGCGCGCGAGTACGAAAAAGTTATTGGCCATGGTTGACCACCCATTTTGGCAATCGCGTTGAGGTTTTCCGTAGCTCTCTTTGGCGTTTGTCCGCCAGAGAGAAAAACGATACCACCGACCTCGTATGGTACTGACATATGAAAAGCTCTTAGGGTAGCATTGGCAATTTGCGCTGGGGTTGACTGTTCACTATTCATATCACCAGCTAAGACCATTGAAGATTTCAATATCAATGCTCCTAAATCAACTTTATATTTTATTAGAGTTTGAAATAAAATTTGTAGAACCCGACTCGTTACCATTTCTGCTCGTAAAATATCATGATCACCTGCAAAAATAACCTCTGGTTCTACTATTGGAACAATACCAACCCGCTGTGCAATCTGGGCGTAGCGCGCTAGCATTACTGCATTGATCTCAATAGCAGCATCAGTTGGAGTATCTTCGTCAATTAATATCACCGCCCGCCATTTCGCAAAACGTGCCCCCAGGTCATAATATTCATTAAACCGCTCCTCGAGGTTATCAAGACCTTGGGTCACCACTTCTCCGCGGAAGCCATCCATTTCTTTAGTACCCATATCAACTTTAATTCCAGGTAAAATCCCTTTAGCCAAGAGAACATCAGGAAACGGCATACCATCATCAGTGGAATTCCTGATAGAAGAATCATACATGATGACCCCAGATAAATATTCCTCAATTCCTGGAGCAGTAAATAACAACTCGCGAAAATCTTGACGGTTTTCCGGCTCGTTTGGTAGATGCACCATCTCCAGTCTTTTTCCAGCAGTACCATCACTCTCGTCTGCCGCGAGTATTCCTTTACCTGGGGTCATCAAGGCGGCCACAGTCTCATACATTTTTGCATTTCTTTTCATACTCTCATTAGTGTATCAAGCGAACAGCATTTTGATAAGTCTAGAGTTGTGTGCAAATAAAAATGAATCAGCCCACAAATTGCTTGCAGGCTGATTCGTGGGCTTATAGACGGTCTGAGTCAAGCATTGACTGCCAGCACCGCGGGCAGAGATCATGATCGTCGTCTGGCGGTGCTGCCCGCTCTCCCCTGACCTTTATCGCTGAAATTGTCCGACCGCACCCATTGCAAATGTGTTTGATTTTTCTCACCTCCCTTCCTTTTAATAAGGACCATAAAAAAATATTCTTGTCTACGGCTGAACTTTCCAGCCGTAGTGGAAATTGCCAATATTATAGTTGACACCTGATTAACAAAAACGCATAGTGCTTATTATGACCCATGAAGAAAAATGGTTACTTAAGGAAAAATATCAAGGCGTGGAAAGCAACCTGTCTGCCGCCCAAGCAGAAGCTTTTCATGTGGATTGTGCTCGCCTGGAAAGTGGTGAGCCTTTGTCTTACGTCATCGGTTATGTCCCATTTCTTGATTGTAAAATTTACTTAAATTCTCACCCCCTCATTCCCCGCTCCGAAACTGAATTTTGGGTCGAGAAGGCGATTAGTGAAATCAAATTGTACGTCATTGCGAGCGGAGCGCGACAATCCACAATAAACAACGCAAACGTGGGCGTGGGCGTGGATTGCCTGCCTGCGCAGGCATGCTTCGTGCCTCGCAATGACTATGAAAAAAATGAACACAATCTTAGGGGTGAAACCCCTAAGATTCAGACTTACCAAGACAGGGCCTATGTAAAGGTTCTTGATCTTTGCGCTGGGTCGGGTGCAATTGGGGCGGCGGTCGCTAAAGCAGTTCCTGAGACTGAAGTGACGTTTGCAGAAATTGACCCTGCTCTCCTCCCCACCATCGAAAAAAACTTCTTCACCAATATCGCGATTAATCGCGATATTGGTGAAGCTTGTTACAAGATTTTACAAAGTGATCTGTTTGAAAATATTTCCGAAAAATTTGATTTTATTTTAACAAATCCGCCTTATATTGATGCCAATGCCAACACTGTTGAAGATAGCGTGACAAAAAACGAACCCCACCTCGCTCTCTTTGGTGGTGAAGCAGGAATGGAAATTATTGAGCGAATTATTACCGAAGCCCCCAAACACCTCACCACCACTGGACAACTGTGGCTAGAACATGAGCCAGAGCAAATCGAAGCAATCACCGCCCTCGCCAAGCAAAATGGGCTAACCATTACTACCCACCATGACCAGTACAAAATCCCTCGCTTCAGCGTCCTAGCTATGGCACAATAATGTCATGACTACTTCGACTCTTATTTCCTTGGCGGTATTAGCCAAATTGGCTTTTTATTTATTAATAATTACTTACGTCGTTTTCACAACCATCTTGTACTACCACTGGCAGAACTACTCTATGAGTCAAGCCGTCACCAGGAGTACCTATTTGGCATTTTTCGTCATTTCCTTACCACTTTTGATAATCATGAGTATTTCGGTATTTTTTATATAAATTATGTTATTCGATAAAATTGAACTGGAAAAGAACGAGATGATTATCAAAACTGCCCGCAAGCACTGGTTTATAATTTATACTGAATTGAGTCTAATTATTCTATTTGCCCTTTTCCCCCTTTTCTGCATGATGGTCTTACTGTCTATTCCTTTGCCAGAAAAGATCACTGAATTATTTATCTCCAACTCATCGTTTATTGTCTTTGGGCTAGCTGCCTGGCTACTTCTCAGCAGTATGGCGGCTGCTACTGTATGGACCAGCTACTTTCTCGACCTCTGGGTAATTACTGACCGTCGAATAATTGTCATCGACCAAGAAGGATTTTTTAATCGCAAAGTCGGTAACTTCCGTTTGGAGCGACTACAGGATATTCAAGTCACAATCAGTGGAGTGATACCAACCCTGCTTGATTTTGGCACCATCCGAGCCCAAACAGCCAGTGCCTCAGAAAGTAATTTTGAAAGTAGATCACTACCCCATCCGCGTGAACTCCAATCGACTATTCAAACCGCTATGGATGAACGACTAAAAGCCATTAGTAACGACTTGGGGCTACCAATCGAATAGACGACAGATAGCTTGCCAAGTCCCCAACTCTCCCCTACAATCACATTTACTATGACAGACAAAAAACTATCAACCGAATCATATAAAGGAGTGCGCGACTTTTATCCGGATGATATGGCGGTGCAACGCTATATGTTTGAAGTTTGGCGAATGACGGCCGAACAATTTGGTTTTCAAGAGTACGACGCTTCAGTTTTGGAACCAGCAGACCTATATCGAAATAAAACCAGCACGGAAATTGTCAATGAACAAACCTACACTTTCACTGACCGCGGAAATCGTGAAGTTACCCTTAGGCCAGAGATGACGCCGACTGTCGCTCGGATGGTGGCTGGCCGGCGCCGGGAATTATCTTTCCCGGTACGTTGGTATTCTATTCCCAATTTATTCCGTTACGAACGAATGCAACGTGGACGCCTCCGTGAACATTGGCAACTCAACTGCGACATTTTTGGCATTGATGATGTTTCAGCCGATATTGAAATTATTCTCCTCGCCAATGAAATATTCAAAAACTTTGGTGCCGAGAATGGTGCTCAATATAAAATACATGTTTCTAGTCGTCGCTTGCTTGAAGCCCTCTATAGTTCACTTGATTTGGTTGCCGAGACGCGTTTGGCTGCCACTCGCCTGGCTGATAAGAAAAATAAAATGGAGTACACAGAATTCAAACAACAAATGAGCGCTGTGGCTGGGGAATCTACCTCCATCATTTTGTCTTTCCTTAATGCTGATAACATCGATGTTGTGCCAGAACAGATTAAAGATACCCCCGCTTATACTGAATTAAAAACTCTAATTAACACCACGAACGAAATCGGTTGTCCGGTATTTTTTGACCCCACCATTATCCGTGGTTTTGATTATTACACTGGAGTGGTATTTGAAGTAGTTGATTTACATCCGGACAATAACCGCGCTCTCCTCGGAGGCGGACGTTACGATAACCTAACCGAGCTGTTTGGTGGCGAACCAATTCCTGGGATTGGCTTTGGTTTTGGTGATGTCACCTTGCGTGACTTCTTGATTAGTCACGACCTAATGACCACCAATATCACCTCACCAACTCTTTCAATTCTCCCTACCGAACCAGCTCACAACATCGCCGCTGAGAAAATAGCCCAATCTTTTCGAGAAGCCGGTATTTCAACCTCGATTGATTTAAGTAACAAAAAGGTTGGTAAAAAAATATCTCAAGCCAGTGAACAATTTATTACCTATGTTTTGATACTGGGGGAGGATGAGATTAAAACCAAACAATACAAACTGAAGGATTTGAGCGAGGAAACCGAAACTTCTGGCACCCTTAATGAATTGATTGCAAAAATCACTCAGTAAATATTCCGAGCGAGTCTTGTGATAAACTGTTTCTATATGCGCTATATAGTCTTTGATTTAGAAACCCAAAATACCTTCGAGGAAGTTGGCTCTAATGAATCATCTGCCCTCGATATTTCCGTGGCTAGTTTATACGATAGTCAAACCGACAAATACACCACTGTATCCATTGACGAGCTTGATTCCATTTGGCCACTGATCGAACAGGCCGATGCCTTGGTCGGCTACAACAGTAATCATTTTGATATTCCCCTCCTAAATAAATACTATCCGGGTGACCTGACTAATATCAAAAGTATTGATTTGTTGGAATCAATCCGGCAGTCACTAGGTCGCCGTTTGAAACTTGATAGTGTGGCCGAGGCCACTGTCGGTGCCAAAAAATCCGCCCATGGTCTCCAGGCGGTACGATGGTGGAAAGAAGGAAAAATCAATGAAATAAAAAAATATTGCGAACAGGATGTGAGAGTTACTAAAAAAGTTTTTGATTATGCTCTGAAACATGGACACGTAAAATTCAAAGATGGAAGTCGTAAACGAGAGATTCCCCTAGATATTTCCACCTGGATGATTAAGGAAGATACTGCCATGACGCATTCGCTGCTTTTCTAGGTAAACACTGGGTGAATATTCATTAACTCAACCAAATAATATAAATCACCAACAAAGCCAACACTAGCCGGTACCAGATAAATGGCCATAGGGTGTGGTGTCTGATAAATGTCAGCAGAAAATGAATTGCTATGATACCGGTTATAAACGCAGCAGCGGAACCAACAATCACGGCTATCCACTGGACTTCTACGTCAGACTGAATCAACTCAAGTAGTTTTTTACTACCGGCCCCAAACATAATCGGTATTGCTAAAAGAAATGAAAACCGAGCGGCCTCAATCCGAGACAAGCCAAGCAACATACCACCAGCAATTGAAGACCCGGAGCGAGACATACCAGGAATCAAAGCTAAGGTTTGAAACAAGCCAATCTGAAAACCCTTTTTAACTGTCATGATATTTTTAGGAACAGTATTGTAGTACACCCACTCAGCATAAATAAACAACCCCGACCCTAATATCATCACCCCGGCAACTAAAAGTGACGAACGAAAGAGCGTATCCATAAGTGACTCTAAAAACAAACCAGCGATAACGGCAGGAACCGTACCAATCATTAAAGCGTAGAGGAGAATGAGGTCTTTTTGATTGACTGGTAGATGACCAAGTTTACGTAAAGCCGTTTGCATAACTAAATTTAGATCCTTCCAAAAATACAAAATTACCGCCACTGTGGTAGCCAATTGTAGGACTGCATCAAAGGCCAACGCGCCAGTAATTTCAATTCCTAAAATATCTCTAGCCAAAATCAAGTGCCCAGAGGAAGAAATTGGCAAAAACTCAGTTATTCCCTGTACTATTCCCAGAATAATTGCTTGAGTAAAATCCATATTCCCCAAAAGTATATCATGATACAAACTTAATATATGAGCATGGTATACTATTTGGGTACATTACATTAGCTGTTTTAATTAGTCTTATGCAACCAAATTCAACTTCATCATTAGCAATTCCAGTTGCTATTATCGCCGGTTTTGCCCTTATTGCTGCTGCTATTTTTTTTAGTGGTGACAGCACACCCACCGCCAGTCCAAAAGAATCAAATACAGTTCCGGCTGCTACCACCAAAACTGTCGTCCGTCCAGTTGATGAAACGGATAATATTAAAGGCAATCCCAACGCTCCAATTATGGTAGTTGAATATTCTGATTATGATTGTCCTTACTGCAAGATTTTTGATGAGACCATGAATAAAATTATGGATGATTATGGCGTCACCGGAAAAGTGGCCTGGGTTTATCGCCAATTTCCGATTGTTCAACTACATCCCAATACCGCCAGAATTTCTGAAGCAGCTTATTGTGTCGCCGAGCTTGGTAGCAATGACGCTTTCTGGAAATTTTCTAAAGAAGTGTTTGACAGTCGTGAAGTCAATGTTCAAACCGACATGACTCAATTACCGATATTTGCTGAAAAAGCAGGTGTCAATCGAGCTGAATTCAATACTTGCCTGGATAGTGGAAAGTTCCAAGACAAAGTCCAACAAAGTGTGGCCGAAGCTGCTGCTGCTGGAGCTAATGGTACTCCTTACTCTGTCGTGATTGTTGGTGATCAACAAGCCGTCATCAATGGCGCTCAACCATATACTGTCGTAAAACAAATTATTGATAATTTGGTTGCTCAACTTAATGGAAACGACGCCCCAAACCAAGCTGAATAATTTGATGACTCAAACATTATAAAGCGACACGGCCACATGGCCGTGTCGCTTTATATAACACTGGTCGCCGTTTTGTAAACGGAGACGAACAATCCACATCAATAAGTCTTCGTGCCCATCTTCACCCTCTTTTCGAGTCCGCTTTTAGCTACGAGCGAGGCGTTGGCTGGAAGCAATCCAGCGTCCACCATTCTGGATCGCCACGTCATTCCCTTGTTAGCTCATT
>Ga0156738_109_pt1 | contig 12429 bp, 12 predicted proteins | sample RifOxyD1_FD_112067 | JGI IMG/M metagenome (GOLD analysis project Ga0156738, IMG submission 112067) | Candidatus Kaiserbacteria bacterium RIFOXYD1_FULL_42_15 | reverse complement strand
GTCTTTGCGAGCCACAGCGCGGCAATCCAGCGTTGTTCCGACTTTTACCTAATTTTAGGGAATATAAAAATGGATATGACCTTTTCTGGACGAAAGCAACGCAGGTTGCTTTCTTCATTGGCTCATATAAAAATAAAACCCCTGCGGGGGTTAAATTTTTATATGAGCCAATGCCCAGAAATGGTCACGAGTTACTAACTATAATAGTTCGCTTCTCTCCTATTCTAGTAAGTACTCTCGACCCCGTCTCACCTGTCGCAAAGCGACATGGTTCCGACTTTCAATTCTGGACGAGAGTAAAGCAGTTTACTCTCTGCATTGGCTCCCGCAAAAAAGACCCTTAGGGGGTCTTTTTATGGAGCCAATGCCCAGAATTGAACTGGGGACCTACGCCTTACCATGGCGTTGCTCTACCATCTGAGCTACATTGGCGAATGAGAAATGATAAGGAAATTTATTTACTTATCTGTTTCGAATGAAGCTAATGAAAGCTATGCTTACATTGGCGAATGAGGAGCAAAGCGGGTTCACCGCTTTGAACTTTTTTATAAAAAATTAAATTAAGCTTGCTTAAATTAAATTTATTTATAAAAAAGTTAAATGTGTGTCTACACATTTTGTCCGAATGAAGACAACGAAAGCTTTGCTTACATTGTCAACAACAAATTTTTTACTCAAAAAATGAGTGCCTGTATATTACCAAAATTTTGTCAGAAAACAAAATTTAAGACCAATATCTAACTAGGTGTCATGGCGACTGGTTGTTGACCATGATAATATAGCGACACCAAGGCCAAGATAGCTCAGTTGGTAGAGCGGCGGTATCGTAAATCGCAGGTCGCCGGTTCGATCCCGGCTCTTGGCTCATATAAAAATAAACTCCTGACGGGGTTTATTTTTATATGAGCCAAGAGAGAAAGCAAACTTCTTTGCTTTCGACAGGATCGAACAGTCGGAATGATGTGGCTCTGCTACACATGAGACTGGGTGAGAAATGTGTGTAGACACATTTTGCAAGACCTTGCCAGTTAGTTTGTGAGGTGAATACCGAAACAAAATAGCGACAAGGTATACAGCTCCTGTAAGGAGGGAGTTCTTAACTAATGCTAGTAAGTTTAGAAACTTGACCCTCGATCCCGGCTCTTGGCTCAATTTTATAATCATTCATGGCGATGTGGGCCAACACACTCTATTCGCAAAAATAGGAGACGTATTACAAACGACGACCAAAACCTAAGTTTTGGTCGTCGTAACAAAGTAAGATAATAGGTAACCCAAGATTAATTGGTGTAGGTATTATATTCTTGTTTAATTAGAATATTCTTGAAATTCAATTCTCTTAACGTCTACTCCCGCCTCTGTCATACCGCCCTGTACGTGTGCTTTCATGGCCTGAGTAAATTTGTCTGTACTACAAACACTTTCTGTGGCATCAGTTGCTATACATGTACTGGCATTATTAAGTATTAAGGCAACAGTATGTCCAGGAGTACCAGATTCTTCAAAGACAAAATACCACGAATTTGGGTCTAATGGTGCTGGTATATTGGTTAATAGATAGCCCTCCCTATCAAAACTAAACTCTCCCTGTATAGGAGCGCTCTCTCCTGAACTGCAAGTAATATCAGTAATTTCCCAAAGTCCATCATGGGCAGATAGGGTGACAGAAGCTTGGGTGCTTGATAGCTCTTTAGTTTCTTTAGTTGCTAGCACCAACAGCTGAACAGCTTCTTCTTGCTTAAAGATTGGCCTAACTCGCAAACCGTCCGGAGTTGATAACTGACAAAGAACTGGGTCTAAATCTTCTTCACCGAGTTTTCCTTCCAGTTCTGACAATTTATTGCTCATGGTTTGACTCAAGGTCATTGAACGTGTCAATCCTTCAGCAAAAGGATTAGTGCTGGTTGATTTCTTGGCCGAAAGCCAAAGCTCATAAAAATCCAACGTTACATCAACAGGGTCCCCAGCCACTCCACGAAGCCCGGCCTCTCCTATTGTATCGGTATCCTTATCTCCAGAAAACCAACCCATAAACAAACCGACTACTAATATCACACCTGCTATCAAAGCCACTACTATATATTTGCTTTTGAAATTCATAAATTTATCAGTATTATTACCTACTAACTATAACATAAACTGGAATTAAGAGTAGTGTTCTGTATTTATATGAAAGGTTTTCTAACGGTCACGAGTTGCTAGATATAGTTGTTCGCTAATTCTACGAATTCTGTACACCTTGTCGCTACTTTTACGCTTCGCTCCAAAGATAGCAGGCAAGGTCTTGCGAAGTGATGTTAAATCACTTCTCACCCGACTCGACTGTTTTCTCCTCTGAGAAGGAGGAGAAAACATGTCTCCGTCTCGCAGTTAGGCACGAAAGCAACGCAGGTTGCTTTCTAAAATCAAAAGTCCAACTCTGATGAGTTGGACTTTTGATTTTACCTAACTGCGCGGTCGATGGGACTCGAACCCACGGCCTCTTCCGTGACAGGGAAGCGCTCTAACCAGCTGAGCTACGACCGCAGAATATACTGCAGGCAGTGGCAAGAGTATATACATTTCCGCTGAAAAGGGCAATAGAAATGTGGCTCTTGCCACCTGTAATCGAAAAACACTTTTCAGCAGTTTTCTTTGTGTCGACGACAGGGATCGAACCTGTGACCTTATCTTTATGAGTGATATGCTCTACCGACTGAGCTACGCCGACATACAATTAATAGTGCCAAGCACTGCGAAAAGTGGTCAAACAATACTATAAAAACCTTCTTCTATCAACCCGCTTACACCACTCCCATTACTGTTGGTTTCGGTAGAGCGGCAAGAATTTTTTCTGCCCAGACAATATCTTCTGGATAGCCAATTGGTATCCAGAGATTTTCTTCTACAACTGCAATAGGGTATTTCTTGGCATACTCAGCAATCACATCAGTTAGATAGTATTCACCGTTGGTTTCTTTTGGTAATTCAAACTCAAAAATATGGGTGTCCAGCACCATCATACCAGTTGATGCTAGGTTAGAAGGAGGATGCACCGGCTTTTCAACAAACTCAGCCAGGGTACCATCAGGGTGGCGTACCACAATTCCAAAACGTTCTGGGTTCTTTGTGGGCATTGTTAGAATGGCACGACTATAGGATGCGACCCTAGCAATATCATCTGCACCGTGAATATCATCAGCAAACATAAACAAAAAACGCCCCTTGAGTAAATCCTTGCAGAGCCACAAAGCTGGTGCGGTTCCTTTTTGTTCTTCTTGGTGGACATAGGTCACTTTCCGACCTTTGTATTCACTACCACAGTAATCCTTAATTTTATTCTCAAGATAACCAGTGACAATAATGAGTTCGTCTACCGCACTTGGGAGAGCGTCAATAATGTGATCCAGTAATGGCTTTCCAGCCACCAGAACCAATGGCTTCGGTATCGTCTCCGTCAACGGACGCAACCTCGTTCCCTTCCCCGCTGCTAAAATTACACATTGCATATGTTTGGCATTATGCCATATATAACTCCAGTATGCCGAATGAAGTTACCATACAAAATCGCAAGGTTAGTTAATACCACTTTATTTTTCACCAGATTGTTATTTGTAAACACGGATTGTCTATCCTGCACAACCAGTCAATCTACGATGACATGACAAAGACGTGGATTGCTTCGTTGCAACTCGCAAAGACGAGTAGTAAAGAGACGTCTTTGCGAGGAGCGAAGTGGCAACGGAGTGACGTGGCAATCCACGTTGACGGTGGTGCTGGACGATATGGATTGCTTCGTTGCTCCCTTAACAGGGACTGTCCACTCATTGGGTATTTTATTTCCTGCCGCGCTTCGCTCGCAGCTAAAGATTGGCACAAAATCCCTCAATGTGGCTGCGAAAAGCATACTATGCTTTTCGCACTCGCAAGGACGGTGTTGGTAGACTATATATATGATGCAAGGCAAGATTAATCAGCTCAGAATCCTGTACAAGTGGTTTGCATTATGGTGCAAAATGAGGTATTGTCGTAATCACTCAGAGATATAAATAAGTAATTATTTATATTCTTTGGCGTCATCATATATATAGCGGGTTAGAGGAGAGGTACCTCGGGAGGCTCATAACCTCCAGACTCCGGTTCGATTCCGGAACCCGCAACATTATGTAAAATCTCTGTCTTTTTGACAGAGATTTTACATTTTGTGGCGGAGGGTAAAGTCAATTACCCCACACTTGTATCAAGTGTTTACTATCATAAAACATTATGTATACTAGCTCCAGACTGAAACCGCCACAGCATGTGACAAAACAGGAGTGAGAAGAAATGTCCATCAATATCAAGGAAGTTCAAGGATTCTTTTTCGAAATGATGCTGGCAGATTACGCCAGCGGGAAAGAACCGGAAAGTTTTTTCCGCTTCTCTGGTCACCAAGGGATAAAAAGAATTTCTTACCAAAATACAGGTGGTTGGAACGGCACTGATGAGTGGGAACCCACAGACTCTGGTGACGGAAGTAAAGGGACTACTACCATCTATAAGGATGGCTACCCGGTTTGGGAAATGCATTATTGGGGAGAATATCCCAAAAAATGCATACCGTTTCTCAAACTGGCCATCGCCAATAACTACAAAAAACAGATTTGGTTGGGCGGACGCGGACCATACGAGTTTGCAGATAAAGATTGGCTTTATCACAATTCTCCAGCTGGAAAACACAGTTTTCTCAATTTCCATGGTCATGAGTTTATTGTGAACAAGTCACTTGGAAAGAAAGTTGGGTGGCACAGCTATATTGGCGGTTCGCTATTCACTATCTGAAACGAATTTGGCCGCCCCTGCATTTGCAAAGGGCGGCCAAAATTTTTTCTACACCACTCCCAACTCTTTGAAAACTTTTTCGTATTGGACGATGGTTTCGCGGGCTAATTTGCTAGTTAGAACAAAACCTGGGCCGGCGTGAGCGATTTGATTACGAACTTTATGCGCCTGCCAAGCATCATCAATCGAAGCCATGGTAGTGGGTGAAATACTACGTAAACGTTCTCCTAGTGACGTGCCAGAATAACCTTTTTGCTTAAGAACCTCGTCTAAAATGATGTCAGCTTCTATCAAAGCTAATTTCCAATCATTGGGATTATCCGAATCTATATGAGTATGTAACTCATAGAGACGATCTGACTGACTAACTCCTTTATTGGCCGACGCAAAGGCATGCTCTTGCGCGCGAAGGCGTTCACTTTGAATTTCCTCTAATTTTGATTTGTGAATTGAGGCATAAATATATAAATACAAGAATAAAAAGGAAATCAAATAAGACAGAATAATAAAAATACCCCACAGCGTCTGCATAAACGACATGACGACATCTAGGGAGATACTAGAAAATACCCCATCACTACCGAAAATTAACTTTAACAACGGGGTCAATAAATCATACCCGACCGAGACGGAGGTAGTGGTAGCGATGACAGTATCTGGCATAATTATTTATCACCGTTTAGGGAGACGTCGTACACCTGCTTTCCAATATCAAACAAACGTGCTTCGCCACCGTGCGGTCCAATATATTGTACCCCAACTGGAAGAGATATACCTTCCTGCTCCACAGTTCCCATCGGAAATGAAATAGCGGGCACACCAGTTAGATTAACAGGCACAGTAAAAATATCTTGACGATACATGGATAGTGGGTCACCCTGCGCTCCAAATTTGAAAGCCGCTGTGGGGGCGGTCGGTGTCAAAATAATATCAACCTTTTTAAAAATTTCTTCAAGCTCAGCGCGCATTTTGTGACGGACTAATTCGGCCTTGCCATAGTAAGCATCATAATAACCAGAAGACAGTACATAAGTACCAAGTAAAATACGACGCTTAACTTCAGCCCCAAAACCAGTCGCTCGACTCTGCTCGTATACTTCAAGTAAGTTTTTACCATCGACCGAAAGTCCGTAGCGCATACCATCATAGCGCGCTAAGTTCGATGATGCCTCGGCAGGCATCACAATATAGTAGGCAGCTAATCCCTGTTCAAACAACGGCAACTCAATATCAACAACAGTATGTCCAGCTGCCTTAAGCGAATCAATGTGGGCTTCAAAATTTGCCAAGACATCGGCGTCTACCCCCACTCCTAAAAAGTCGCGCGGGACACCAAAGGTGTAGGATTTCTTTATCGTGACTGCTGGGTAAGTATCCGATGCAATAGTAGTCGCATCATGTGCATCAAGCCCTGACATAATATTGTGAATCAGTTCTGCATCAGCCACCGTCCTTGTAAGTGGTCCGGCTTGATCGAGTGAGGAACCCATCGCTACCAATCCATAACGCGACACGGCGCCGTAGGTTGGTTTTAGTCCTACCACTCCACAATAGCTGGCCGGTTGACGCACCGACCCACCGGTATCAGTACCAATCGCTACTGGCACCGCTCCCATCGCTACTGACGCCGCCGATCCGCCAGAAGAACCGCCTGGTACCCTGGATAAATCATGGGGGTTTTTAGTTGGTCCAAAAGAGGAATTTTCTGTTGAGCTCCCCATGGCAAATTCATCCATGTTGGTGGCACCAATAATAATTGCCCCAGCTTTTTTTAAACGGGTCACGATAGTGGCATCGTAGGAAGCAATATAATTTTCCAATATTTTAGATCCAGCCGAAGTGCGTTTTCCGCTAACTAAAATATTATTTTTGAGGGCTACGGGAATTCCTAAAAGGGATGGGGTGTTTTCTCCTTTGTTTTTATATTCTTGCTCGGCTACCTTAGCCGTAGCTAGAGACTCATCAGCATAAATATCTAAAAAGGCATGGATTTCACCATCTTTCTCCTTAATTATTTGTAAAGAATTCTCCACCACGGTAACGGGTGAGAGCGTGCCGGCAATATATTGTTTTCTAAGTTCGGAAATCGTCATAAATTATTCATCCTGATTTAAAATCTTTTTAACCAACATGTATTGTCCATCTCTTTTCGGCATGGCGCGAAGGAGTTTTTCTGTATATTCGCCCGGCTCGTTGGTAACCTCATCTGCCCGTAGTACATTGTATCTGGCACCCACGATTGGCTCTGTGCTAGAGTCATCAGCGACAATGTTTTTGACGGTACTAACGTATTCCAAAATAGCATCTATTTCAGTGCTGAATTTATCAACCTCGGCCGGTAAAAGGGCAATCCGGGAAAGGGTTCCCAAGTGCAAAATCTCATCTTTTGTCATAGTGGACATAGTACCATTCCACTCTTAATTACGCTAGAAGTTGACGGAATTCTGTTTCTGATAAAGTTTTGACCCCCAGGCGAACAGCATCATCTGACTTACTACCAGCATCTTTACCCACCACTACAAAGTCAGTTTTGGCAGAAACACTGCTAGACACCTTTCCACCAGCTAGGCGAATTAAATCCTTGGCCTCATCACGACTTAGGTGTTCGAGAGTGCCGGTTAGGACGATGGTTTTCCCGGTTAGCCGGGTATTTCTTTTTTTGGCAGACGTTTCAGAAATAGTCACATATTTTAACAACTCGTCTAAATCACGTTGATTAGCCGGGTTAGTAAACCAATCAACCATAGATTGCGCCACCACCGCGCCCACTCCGTGAATAGCCGCTAAGTCATCAACGTTGGCAGAACGAATTTTCTCTAGTGAACCAAACTGATCAGCTAGCAGACGGGCTGTTTCTTCCCCCACTTGTTCAATCGAAAGGGCCGTGAGTAATGTTGCCAGAGTTTGCGTCCTTGCCTTATCAATAGCGTCCACTGCATTATCAGTGGCTCTCTCTTTGAAACCTTCAAGTGATAAAAAATCCTCTTTGGTACAGGTAAATAAATCAAAATGATGAGTGATAATTTCAGCATCAAGCAAAGCGTCAATTATCTTTGGCCCAACCCCGTCAATATTAAAAGCGTGTTTGGAAACAAAATAATAAAGTTTCCGGCGGCGAAGATAATCTGACTCAAGCACCACACAACGGTAAGCCGCTTCGCCAGGAATACGCTCGATACGACCTTCACCACCACAGCCAGGAACGACGCTGGGAAATTTGTATGGTTTGGTTTTTGGTGGGCGTAGTGGGAGCAAGACTGAAACAATCTCAGGAATAACATCACCAGCTTTCTGCAGGATAACTGTATCCCCAATCCGAACATCCAAACGTTTAATTTGGTCTTCATTATGCAAGGTGGCTCTAGCGACTGTTGACCCAGCAATCAAAACTGGACGTAGGTGAGCAACCGGAGTGACCACGCCAGTACGACCGACTTGCAGACCAATATTCTCAACCACCGTGGTAGTTTGCTCTGCCGGAAATTTGAAAGCAATACCGAAGCGTGGTGCCTTGGTGGTATATCCAACCGACTTTTGAAGTTCAATATTATCAACTTTTACCACCACCCCATCAACTCCGTAAGGTAATTCGTGATGTTTGTCTTTCCATTGATTATAAAAAGTGATTACTTTCTTTACGGTTGAACATTTTTTAGGATAAGGGTTAGTTGGTAAACCAAGTTGGGCAAGCAAAGCTAATTCCTCATATTGGGTGGTGGGCAGGACGAGCTTTGCTCGTCCTGCCGTAAACCTATCAATGTCATAGCAAAACATTGACAGATGACGGTGGCGAGAAACTTCTGGGTTAAGTTGTCTAAGAGAGCCCGCCGCCGCATTGCGCGGATTGGCAAACAACGCCTCACCTGCCGCCTCCCTTTCCTTATTTATTCTTTCAAGTTCTTTTTTGGCCAACCACACTTCTCCCACACAAATTAAATCTACTGGGTAAAGAAGTTTTAGTGGTATGTCTTTGATAGTTTTAGCGGTGTGAGTAACGTCTTCTCCGGTCACACCATCACCACGAGTGACGGCTCGCACCAGCACACCTTCTTTATAGGTCAACACCAGTTTTAATCCATCAATTTTATGTTCAGCTACGTATGACACCCTGGTTTTTTTCAAATCCACCTGCTCCAGCTGGCGCAATAATTTTCCCTCCCAATCAACTAATTCTTCGGCAGAAAATACATTATCAAATGACCATTGCGGGACAATGTGTTTAACCTTAGCAAATGCCTCACTTACAGAACCGCCAATTTTTTCGGCCACCTTTCCCCGAGTACCGGATGTTTTAATTTCCAGCAAAGATAGTTCCTTCACCAACGAGTCATAAGTCTCGTCACTGATTTCTGGAGCATCATCCTCATGATAGCGTTTTTGATGATAGTCCACCAAAGTCCGCAATTGAGCGAGGCGTTTTTTTAGGACAAGCGGAATACTCATGTCTAGAATTCTAGCAAAATTTCCCGCATTAAGGTACCGAGATTTGTCTTTTCGGTACATTTAGCGCTATAACCACGCACTCCGGCAATAGTACAATTTCCCCCCGGATTACAAGATTTTGTGTTATTGGAATAACCAGGAAAGATACTTGTCAAACCGCTAATTACTAGAGGATCGGTAGCATTATCATTCATTACCATGGCAACAATATTAATTTCACTACAGCGGTCGGCACTAGACCAATCAATCGTGGGCTGGTACCTATATACTTTTCCACTAGAACCGCCACTGGTTACATTAATTGATGAACCAGTATTAGATACCGGCGAGGTTGAATTTTCAAAACAATCAAGGGTGGTAGCAGTGCCAATCTCAATAGTGGTGGAAGCAGAACGGCGCGTCCTTTTGGCACATTCCAATCCGGCATTAGCAGCGGCAAAAGCCACTTCTGAATCACGCGAGCTAACCGATAACTCCAATTGTTTCAAACTTAATTCCACAATTGCCATTGTCACCGAAATTACCACACCAATTATTAACAGAGTAATTAAAAGAGCAAACCCTTTATTTGTATTTGAATTAATTGGTGTCATAAACATTTTCTAAGTAGGTTATTAACTCGACTTTTTGACCAGCAATTAATGAGCCGGTTCGCCAGGTCACGGTGGATACTACTTTCACTTCTTTATTTCCATTTGGGTACATTTGAATGGTGCGAGTAAATAGGGTTTGGTTATTACCAGCACTGTTATAAACATATAACGAACGACCTGGTGTGCTATCTAAATACAAGCGGCAATTTGTCAAAATATCACAATTAGTTATTCCGATAGTGGCAGCAGCGGTATCACCGATGGTTAAACCACACTGTTTTCCACTTCCAATACATTTATTAAAATCAGTTTTGAACTTTGTCCAGGGGTCGGAAATATTTCCCTTAAAATACTGCAACATCAAATCATCCCGACCTTTTTGTGCCAGCTCCAATCCCTCTTGCGCCAAGAAAAAGGCCACAACCTGTTCCGAAGCAAAGCTAGTGCTATGATTGGCATCAGTAATAATTTTCATTGGTCCAGTAACCACCAACAACAATAGAGCAATCGCCACGAGTGTCTCGACTAAACTAAAACCCTGTTGTTGGAAAAAATTTTTCATAGATCAAGTTCACGCTGGGTGATAGTGGTTTGTAAAATATATGGTTTTTCACCCACAATGCCAGTTTCTGAGGCCTTAATTATAATCGTCACTGTTGGCTGGTTAACATCACTGGTTTGATTAAAGTTGTCACTTCCAGTCACAAAAAACTTGGCCTCGTCAATACTAATGCCATTAGAGACAATTGATTGGGCTATTGCATTGCCTACCTTACGCATAAGGGTTTTATTACCACTATCAAAGTAATAGGCAATTCTGCCGTCAGTTGCACCAGTGATGCTACCACCGGCTTCGATAAAGGAGATACCATTATTACCAGCCATACAATCCTGATTCGCGTCTGGTGTCAGCTGGCTACCACCAAAACTGTTGGCACAATAATAATTCTTTCCAGTGCGAATTTCGCGCGTCATACTGTCCATGGCAAAGCTCAAATTAGTCATCACCGACTGTTCACCCTGCAATTGTCTATTGCCATCAATCAGAACCAGAAGCGAACCCACCACAATGGTCATCACAATGGTAAACAGTGACAAGGCCACTAGCATCTCAATGAGCGTAAAACCTTTATTTTTTTGTTGAATTTGAAGTGACATACTAAAAGCTAATAGGTTACTACTGATATTTGTCCGGTACTGATATCTGTCCAGTACTGGTTATTTCAATACGCCGGACATCGCCGGCACCATTATTATTATCACCAACTTTCGCAATATCGATATAAACCGGACCAGTGATAGGAGAATTATTTTTTTTAAAAAGTCCATCAAAATTTGGCCGTTTAAAGGTAATTGACATGGGGTCTTGTGAAGTTCCACTAGAGTTAAGAATGCCCCGAATTTCGAAGCGTGAGTCAATTATTCCTTTCTTACCAATCTGTACATCCCCGGTGTTGTACGTACCACTTCCATCCATATCATGAAATATAATATAGGAATTTCTAGAGGCAGTAGTGAAATAAACGCCATATTGTTGTGACACGTTAGTAGCCCCATTATCAGTACCACTCACTGCCAGTAGCTGTGCATGGCGTAAATCAAAGGCCACTTCATAGGCCTGATTACGCAATAATACCGCTCCGTTAAAGGCGCTTTGTCTGGTCATAACAACAGCTGAAACAAGGGCGATGATACTAATACTGACCAGCAATTCAATCAATCCAAAACCACGCTGGGAGGCGATTTTTTTTAAGATGGTTTTTGAATTATAGTTAGAAGACATAGGCAAAGAGCTGAAGGACATCAATATCAAATAGATAAACAGCCAAGAAGCCCAGAATTAAAAACGGCGCAAATGGCACTTCACTTTTAATTGTAAGTGGCGTGGCCATAAAACGTAAGTGCAGTTGTCCCCTAATGGCGATTTTCTGTACAGCAATAATACCGATACTAATAATAGTCCCAATCCAAAAAGCCAGTACCAACATGGAAAATACTCCGCCGATACCGACCATAAATCCTAAGGGAATAGCTAATTTAGCATCACCAAAACCCAGCCAACGGCCTTTTGAATAGGCCCAAAGAGAAGCAAAAAAGCTAAAAGCGAGTAGAGTGGCTAAAGCACTCCAAGCCAAACTCATCCAGTCATGAGTGTTATACCATTCCAGTCCGGCCAAAATTATGGCAAGGGCCGAAAGCGTGTAAACAAATTCATCTGGAATGACAAAATGGTAAAAGTCGTAGACTGCTACCACTACTAGTACCGACATCAGAAAAAGATTGATTGGCCATAATAATACTGAAGATGAAGTAGAAATGACCGCCACAAATAAAAGACCCGTGATTAGTTCTACCCAAAAATATCGACTGGGAATTCGCGCCCCACAAGTACGACAACGCCCACCAAGTCCCAAGTACGACAACAAGGGAAATAATTCATACCAACGCAAAAGAGTAGCACACGAAAGACAATGCGAACTGCCGGAGAGTGATTTACCAGTATGAAAACGATAGATGTAGACGTTAAGAAAGCTACCAATAATCACACCGAAAATAAAGGCGTAAATACCAAACAAGTAAAACGGGATAAATT
>Ga0156738_119_pt1 | contig 13075 bp, 17 predicted proteins | sample RifOxyD1_FD_112067 | JGI IMG/M metagenome (GOLD analysis project Ga0156738, IMG submission 112067) | Candidatus Kaiserbacteria bacterium RIFOXYD1_FULL_42_15 | reverse complement strand
TGGCGTTGGTGGTGTTCCAATTCAAAGTGACTGTTCCGCCATTTGCAGGCAGAGTAGCTGGATAGACGGTGAAGGAGTCACAGGTAGGAAGTAATGTTGTAATTGGAGGAACAGTTTCTGCCATTGCTCTCAATTTATTCACGTCTCCAGTGTAGCCGGTGGCGCGGAATGTAGCTACCACGACAGAAGGTTGCATCCTTAACGGAATAACCACTTGATAGAGTTTACCGTTTTTAAGGGTAATGGTGTATGTTGTTACTTCTTTGCCCAATGACGTATTTCCAATTACTGTTTTAGTGACGGAAGAAACATCATCTTGGCTGTATTTAGTATATGTGGCTGTATAAGGATTAGTAGAGGCATTTTCCCATAATCGCAACCAACTAGCTACATTCCAACCATCAGTACCGCTTTCATAATCAACCTTAAACCATTGGTAGCCATCAGCCGTGACCGGTCCCTCGACAATAACGCCTTTACTATCAGGTCTTTGAATTCCTAAAAATTGCCCAGTAATAGAAGGGACGGATCTAATTCTTAAATAATCAGTCGTTGCAACCTCTGTTCCCACATTCAGTACATCACCGTGACCACTATATTCTGCCAGCAACATCGTTTTAAGATAGTTAAGTTGTTCTGTTAGATAATTAATCATCGTTTGACGATCGGTACTAGTTGCACTTGGTTCGTCACTAGAGTTAGTTGTCATATCAATACTGACCGAACAATAACTAGAGCCACTGCTATTGGCAGCTTCTAGGGTGTAGGTAGTATCACTGGTGACATTCACATTAACTGAATCGTCAGCGAGGACTTCTCCCACAGTAGGAGAAATACCGACAAAGGTGGCGTTGGTGGTGTTCCAATTCAAAGTGACTGTTCCGCCATTTGCAGGCAGAGTAGCTGGATAGACGGTGAAGGAGTCACAGGTAGGTGGTATTAGAAACAGTCCCGTATCATGCGTCCACCCATCAAAACCACTTTCAAAGTCAACCTTAAACATACCAGGAGCGCCAGTTTGCAAATTGTTGCTTGGTCCTTCTATAATAACGCCCCTACTACCATCAGTTTGTGACCCCTTGCTGTAACTACGAGAATCAGGAGTGGCATAAACGTTTATTGATCCTTTTGCTTCTACCGTTGCTTCTACCCACAGTTCGCTATTGTTGGCACTAGCAGACGCCACTCCTTCCGTGTAAAAGAAAAAACCAAAGATAAAGACAAAGGCACTGGCACTAATCAATATTTTTTTATATTTATTTATATTATATGTGGACATATTTTTATATGATGAACTTAAATTTTAATAATTTATTTTTATGACAACAACAGAAAAGGCATGGCCCAAAAGAACCATGCCCTCCATTAATTCCAATTATACTTTAAACTATTAGAAAATATAGCTGAGCTGTGGATAAGTACCTTATACCATCTCCAATTAACCATTGGACACGCAATCCCAAATTTTGGCTACAAAACCGCGCTTCGCCCTCAACATATACCAATATGCTTCGGACTCCAGCTTGCTTTTCGCTCAAAATTTTGAAAGGCGTTTATGTCCAATGGTTAATTGGAGATGGTATTAGATGCAGTTGTCTGGTAATGATCTAAAAGGTCTGTGTGTAAAAAAAAGATTTAATTATAATCTAATGTAGCGATTAATCGCTACATTAGATTTCTATTTTTATTAAGATAATGACAATACTTTAAAAACCAATGGAGTGTATATATTTAATATTGCCAAATTTCAAAATACCTGAATAATCAAGCCGAATCTGCGTGGTTAAAGTTTTCACAATTGAGGTAAAACAAATAACAGCCACGTCCCATTCGGGGCACGGCTGTTATGTGTTCAATAACTAAACTGTCTTTGGTGCTTTGTCCTTCTTCGGTTTTTTTGCCTCCTTCTTGTGACGCATTTCTCCTTTAGCCATACTCAAAAATTGATTAATCTAATAAATTGTAGTTTGTTAAAAATTACATGCTGGTGTTTTACTAATTTCGGGTGGTGTTAATCACTATTATTATAACAAACAAACAATCTGTCTGGGTGGTTTATGGTGCAAATCTTATAGGAATTTCCAAGGCATCATCGTTTTCGGGTAAACCAGATGGATTATCTTTTCTTAAAATAAGATAACCTTTTTTCATGAACTCTTGTCCACCTTCAGGATAGGGAGAGGAAAACTCTAGGGTGGCGATGAAGGGTACAAAGTCTGTCGTCATCCAGTCGCTTTGTGCTTCGGCATGTCCTTCAGCAATTATCTTACCATCCCAATCAGTTAGCACCACGGGAAAACTGGCTTCAAAGTACCAACTACCACGAGCCGATCCGGAAATTAGTAGTGGGTTAGTCACTACCGAGTTGGGAGTAGGGGTGGTTAGAGTTATCAAATCAGCATGGATGATTATTTCTGCTTCTGTAGTACTTGATACTATTGGTGCCGGTGGACAAATAAACTCACAGTCTGGACCAGAACGGCCGACATAACTACCGTCTTGGCAGAGCATAGCGTCAGCGGTACAGGCCACATTGCCATTACCATTATCAATCGGATTAGGTTGTTGCCAATTCAACACAAAGCCAACCAACCACACTCCCAGAGCCACTGCAATTAAAATATATATAATTTTATTATTCATATACCTATATCATAACAAAATAAAGCAAAAATATGCTTCATCTCATCTTGATTATCCAAAATTCCACCAGGTATTTCCAGCATTTTTCTTCCACTAAAAATAACTTCAAACCTCATGGTGATATTTTACTAAAGAACGTTTTTATAGAAAACTAATATAATTGCGAATGAGTACCAATCATATCCAGATAAAGAGTTCCTCCATTATCACGGATAGTAAAAATTACTCTCAAATCGGCATTGACATTAAAACTTTGGTAACCCTCCCACGAACCATTCAAACTATGAACATGCAATAACGCATGTTGCGGATTATCCAAATAAAGACTTAATCGTTCAGCAAACTGTTGCTGTACTTTTGCTGGCAACTTGGCAAACCGTTTTTTGAAATCTTTACTATAGGCAACTTCCATATTACTTTTCCAGTAAATCGGTCATGAGGTCATCAACCGAAGAAAACTTTTTTACCTTACCGGCTTTAAATTCTTTATCGGCCGCCTTAAGAGCTCGCACTAAATATGGCGACGGCTCATAGACTTTAGCTGAAAACGTAATCTCCTTCTCCCTGATAAACTGTTGCAACATAGAATTAACTACCGCGGTCAAAGTTAAACCCATATCATCAGCCACCTTCTTGGCCTCGGCCTTCAGCTTTTTGTCAGTTTTAATATTCAAAATTGTCGCTGTATTTGGTGTGACCATATATACTATAATATACATTTTGGTATGTTGTGTCAACAAAAAAGTGATAACAGGGAACCCCTTCCGGAATAATGAGTTAAAAGAGAAACGGGCACTATTATTGTCGGTCTTTTTGTTTTTATTCTAATTCAATAGCGACCACTCCATACTTTTGTTCTTCTGCCGGAGTGTAGTATTGATATACATTATTGATATGTTCTTCAGGAAATTTCTCATACATGGCTTCGAAAGTTGGAAATGTATATAAGGCAATAACTTTTTTCTCAAACACTTCAGTAAAGTCAGGGCGTAATAAAAACTTGATACAGTCACCCACTTTCAATTTCCGACGTTTTTCATCATAAAGTCTGCACTCAACTTTCTTTTCCCCACTTTTAATTCGCGCAAAGGGTTCGGGGTGTAGACGCATATTTATTACATTGTTCATAAATTATCATTATTGTACGGAAAATTTTTCTATGCACAAATTTTTCCGGCTTTTAACGCAGTATCGTGACGAAAATATCGGTTACTGGTAGTTTCATTTTGAAATGAAATACGAGATGAGTAGCAAAAAAGCCGCGACTGGGACGAATAGTCCAGGGAGTGGCTTTTTTGCGTACTCAACGCTGTAGTTCGTTCAAAATGGAATCTACCAGGCGAAGTGGGCAAAGGCACGATTGGCCTCAGCCATCTTATGCGTATCCTCCTTCTTCTTCACCGCATTTCCTTCTTCCTTGGCTGCTAAGATAAGCTCTTGAGCTAATGCCTTATGCATTGGGACACCCTTGGTCTTGCGAGCACCAGTAATAATCCAACGAAGAGCTAGCGCAAGACGTCTTTCTGGACGAACTTCACGCGGCACTTGGTAGTTGGCACCACCAACCCGCCTAGAACGCACTTCCATTAGTGGTCCAGCATTTCTGACAGCGGTCGCAAATATTTCTTGTGGGTCACCACCATCTTTTCGCTCTTTGATTTCGGCAAAGGCAGCGTAAACAATCTTGCGGGCGGTCTCTTTTTGACCACGGAGCATGATGTAGTTAATTAGTCGTTCAACATCAACAGATCCGAATTGGATGTCTGGTTTGACGACTGGTCTTTTTTTAATTGGTCGGCGCATGTTAATTTCTTAATATTGGTAAGCAGAGCTTTCTTTCTTCACTCGCTCGGAAATGAAAATGAATTTTCATTTCACTCGCTCGCTTGAAAGTAATTAAGAATGAGAAGTATGGCAGTTGCCTCTTTTCATTCTTCGCATAGTTTGATTCCGAACCTTGCGGTTGAATCGCGTCTAGTATCTGTAGCGAATATAAACTATTTTAATAATGAAAAAAGAAAATCTAAAAATGAAAAATTGAAGTTTAAATTAAAAATTTTTTAATTTTTCTTTGTCCTCTTCATTATTATTTCTTCTTTCTTCTTTACCTAAGATACATTATGTCTTAGGTTTGAAGGCAAATTTTACTTGGCCTTCGGACGCTTTGTTCCGTAACGACTTCGTCCCATTCGTCGTTCCGCCACACCAGTCGCATCGTATTTACCGCGAACGATAGTGTAGTTAACACCGATGTCTTTTACACGACCACCACGAACCAAAACCACTGAGTGCTCTTGGAGGGTGTGTTTGATACCAGGGATATAAGCGGTAATTTCCATGCCGTTGGAAAGACGGACCCGGGCAATCTTTCGAATCGCTGAGTTCGGCTTGCGTGGGGTTTTGGTAGTTACGCGCGTACAGACACCACGCTTGAAGGGAGAGTTATAGTAGTTGGGCTTATTCTCAATAGAGTTAAAGCCCATGTACAACGCACCAGTCTTGCGCTTGGTGGCTGTGTCACGTCGTTTGTTCTTTGTTAATTGATTTATTGTTGCCATAAAGCTTGCCTACAATACTATACTTGGCATTTTTTGCAAGAAAAACCTGTAAGGGATTTACCCACCAACCAAGAAGACGGCGACCGTCTTAGTCAAGAGTGCCAGAGGGGCGCCGAGTACCAGCATAAAAGAAATGATTATTACTCCGAAAGCTAAGGCAATGTTTTGCTCCAATATTTGACGGAACCTTTCATATTTAAGTCGCAAACTAAACGGTAGAAAATTCGGGAGTATTTTTGATCCATCCAATGGTGGAATTGGTACTAGATTGAAAAAAGCTAAAAATAAATTCAAAATCACTACTTGCAAAGACAGAGTTAGAAAAGCCGTTGACACCATCGGCAACATATCGGCAAACCTAATAATAAGAGCGAAAATAATTGCCAAAGCGATGTTGGCAGCTGGCCCAGCTACCGCCACTATAGCTTCACCCCACTTTTGGTTGGTAAGGTTGTAGGGATTATAGGGTACTGGTTTGGCGGCACCAAACAAGAAAGGTGAACCAGATAATAGTAAAATGGCTGGCAAAATGACCGACATAAAGGGGTCAATGTGTACCAGAGGATTGGGCGATAATCGTCCTTGCAAACGAGCGGTAGGGTCACCAAGCCAATTGGCGGCATAACCATGGGCCATTTCGTGAAGAATAACTGAAATAATAAGTATCAGAATAAGGGCGATTTGTGTTTCCATAGACGCCTATTATACATGACTATCTACCACGTTAGAAGTTTCATGATAACATCCATCCGATTAGGTTGTTGTCAACGTAACAAACAGACACCAGCCAATATACATGATATATAAAACTTCTAACGGGGTTGCAAAATAAGTCATCCGTGTTAGTATAGCCAGCATAAAAAACCAATATGGCCAAGAAATGCGACATCACCGGAAAGAAAACTCAAGTAGGCGGAAAGTACAGCAATCGTACTCGTGCCACTCAATTTAACCCTTCCGGCAAAACCTACCGAGCCCCCAATTTACAAAAGAAACGAATTTACGTGGCTGAAATTGATAAGACTGTCACCGTAAAAGTATCTACCAAAGGTCTGCGCACTATTGCCAAGAACGGTGCCTATCAAACCCTGAAGACCGCTAATCTTATTTAGAACTTAGTATCAAATCAAAAGTGACCGCGAGCGAAAGCTTGCGGTCACTTTTGATTTATTCCACCAGCCATACTTGACTACCGTCACTTTTAAAAGTTATTGGTCCTTGTTCAATGGTGTTTTCAATCAGGATATTGAGTGCCTCCACCCGGGCGACCACATCGGGATTGGGGTGTCCATAACGATTATCTTTACCAGCCGAAACCACCGCATATTTAGGAGTCACAGTTTTCAACCACCCCTCTGCTGAAGCTGTTTTAGAACCATGATGCCCAAGTTTTAATACTTCACTTTCAAGCTGACCTCCAAACTTACCAACCAAATATTCCTCAATCGATTGCGGGGCATCACCAGTCAACATAAACTCAATATCGCCGTATCGCAACTGCACTACAATCGAAGAAGTATTACTATCGAGTAGCGAAGGATTCTGGGCTGGCGAAAATACTGCCAGAGTAGTGGATGCACCAAGAGCAAATACTTGGCCAGCGCGTGCCATAATTACCTTTGCCCCTTCGCCCAAAAGAGCGTCATGATAGGACGCTGCGGTTAAAGTCTCACCGGTATTTTCCGTGGTTAGGATGGTATCAATTTTGTAGCGCCCGAGAACATCGACCAAACCGCCAATATGGTCTTTGTCGGGGTGAGTGCCAATAACCATATCTATGGTGTGGTCAGACCAATTCATAACCTGACTTAACTCTCTTAAGACAGTGCCGTCAGGACCGCCGTCAATCAATATCTGAACTCCATCTGGAGTTTCTATAAAGATGGCGTCTCCCTGACCGATATTGAGAAAAGTTACGATAAGTAACCCATCCTCTACCACTGGTGAAGCCGATTGAATTTTAATCAACCAAAAACCCCAAGTACCGAAAAGTAGTATCGCCACGGTTATAATTCTAAATAGGAAATTTTTTTGTTCAATCGGCATAATAAAATACATGATACAATTAACTCACTTAGTAACCAAGACAATTTTATGAAATACGAACCATTAAACTTTGAAATTCCAGAATTGGAAGGAATATCGCGCGAAACAATTGATCTGCATCTTGGTCTTTATCAAGGTTATGTAAAACACGTCAATTTAATCCGTGAAAAAATTACTGACTACAGCAATGACCCAGAGACCAACGCTTATGCCATTGCCGAAATGCGTCGCCGATTGGGTTTTGAATTTGGCGGCATGAGAAATCACGAATACTACTTCGCTCAATTTGAAGGTGGAGCAAAAACAATGCCAGCCGGAGCCCTAAAAGATAAAATTGAATTCCAATTTGGTAGCGTAGAGAAGTGGCAAAAGGAGTTTACTGAAATTGCCATGACTCGCGGTGTCGGTTGGGCAATGCTTTACCATGATCCGCACACCGACCAGCTAGTACAGACATGGGTAGATGAGCAACACATCGGACAGTTGGCCGACCTCGACATCATCCTTGGATTAGATATGTGGGAACACTCATATATGCGTGATTTTCTACCGGCAGAGAAAGGTCAATATATTGAAGCCTTTTTCAAAAACCTAAACTGGGAAGTGGTATCAAGTAGACTTGTTTAAGCGTTCATCAACGAAAAAATATTGGAATATCAGCATCGGGTGTAACAGTATCGGTAGTTGGTGTTGGCGGGCGGGAGCTTTGCTCCCGCCCGCCGTTCGTCTTTGCCACCGCCACCTCTTTTTCCACATCGAACTCCGGTACAATTATCCACTCGCTAATATCACCCGGCAATACAACAACACTTATTGATGAACGTCTCCAATAAAACCAATAGAAAGCAAAAGCGATACCACCATAAGCCACAGGAACAAAATAAAATGGAAAAGCTGAAACTGTCAAAATTGCAAATGACAGCGATGAAAACCAAGTGGCCACACTAATTATATAAGAGAGGATTAAATACGAACTATACGCAAATGGTAGAGCCAAAGTAGCCGAAACACTTCCTAATACCCCAGTAATAAAAGTCAGCAACATGGCCAATGATACTGCCGGTAACACCAAAACATTAACTATCACTGCCACCAACGAAAACTGCCCCATTTGATATAAAAGCAGTGGCGTCACCGCAATCTGAGTAGCCAATGTGGCCAACAAAAATCCACGCACTCCAGCGAAGGTTGGTACTCGGACTAATAATGTTTCAAACTGTGGCGCTACCAAGATTAATCCCAGCGTCGCCATAAACGATAGCTGAAAACCAACATCATAGACCAACAAATATGGATTGAGTAAAAGCATCACTAGCCCCGCCAAAAATAATCCGCGCAAAACCGCATATTGTCGTCCGGTAGATTGAGCAACGAGAACCAACACCGCCATAATACTGGCCCGAACCACCGTGGCCGATAGGCCGACTATTAAAGCAAATAAAATAATTGCCAAGACACCTATGACTGCCCGTATACGTAATGGTAAAAAAATTGCCAAGATGTACATCACAAATAACACTACCAACATGACATTGTATCCCGAAAGCACCACGATATGGATGATGCCAGTTCGTCTAAACGCTTCTTCCAGATTTGTGCCGAGAGCTTGTTTGATACCGAGTAGCAAACCCTCTCCCAACCCGACATGTGGTTCCGGAATATTTTCTTCAAGTACTTGAGTAAAGTTTTTCTTGTTTTGATAAAGCCAATCCAAAAATCCGCTGGCTTTGTTTTGATCAATAATAGAGAAGGTGGCAAAAGATATTGTATATAAAATTCCGCGTGCGCGGAGATACCCAGGATAGTCAAAAGTGCGCCCCAGGTCGGTAGCGAAAGCAGTCGGTAATTCTAATTTACCTTTTACCACTATCTCATCGCCATAAGAAACGGTGGCATAGCGGTCGGTAGTTACTAATATTTTATCATCACCAACTTTTAAGGTTAGGTGCTGACTTTTTTCCCTAACATCCGGTTCTCGTACTACTACACCAGTTAGTTCAACCGCTTGTCCTAATTGTGGTTCTAAAACAGATGGAGATGACAGCAGTGAGTTGATTTCCAACCGCAATATTCCTAAACCAAAAAACATCAGCCCAATACCTAGAGCAACAAGGTACGGCAGAGAGGAAGCTCTGCCTCCTCTCTGCCGTACCACCGCAAACCCAAAAGCCAGCAACAGTAACCACAACACCACCGGTAATCCCAGATTAAAAAACGAGCGAGCAAAAATACCACTCGTAAAACTCAATATAGCTGTATAAAAATACACACTACTCATACCGAGTAGTGTAGCAGAAACAGAGACGCCCCGACCTAATTGGTCGGGGCGGGTGTCAACTTTCGCTAGCGATACTACGTGGTTCACTCTCGCATGGACGCGTATGGGGAAAGGAGACGCCGAATCTTATCCTTGATTGATAGTTTCTTTTTCTTGAGCATACGAATCTCAAGATAGTCGGGCGCTGGTGCCCGCTGAAGTTTTTTTACTTCAGCTTCAATTTTCAGATGTTGCTTACGCAACAATGAAACAAGACATTCAATATCCATTTTCATCCCCCTGTTTTCCAAATATGCCTTATGCAATTTGGCCAAAAAACACAATAGCGCCCCTATCGTGCGCCGTCAAGCGCTTCATTCACCAGTCGGTCAGCTTCTTTATTTTTCTCCCGCGGTATATGTGTCAATTTTAAATGTGGAAAATTAGCCACCCGCATATTATGAATCTCAATAAACAGCGGTACTAATCCCGGTTCCTTAATTTGATATTCTGCATTTAGTTGTTTCTTTACCAACTCACTATCCAACCTGATTTCAAATTGCATCGTCTTGGTTGCCTTGCCATATTCTTGCTTAAGAGTCTGAAGCCCTATCAAAACTGCCTGATATTCTGCAAAATTGTTGGTACTGTTTCCGATAGTTTGTGCCGCCTCACGTACCATTACTCCCTTCTCATCAGTAATATAAACCCCAATCGCTGCCGGCCCCGGATTTCCCCGCGCCCCACCATCGGTATAGCAAATAATAGTTTTCATTTCGCCAGTATACCATAACCTCCAACGTAGCGATTAATCGCTACGTTGGAGGTTAGAATTTAACTGACTGCCAGCGGTCACTACCGCGACTTGGTAACCCCGCCCTGAGTAACACTTCAACAGTTTTCCAAAATTCCTTTGAATTAAAGTTCTTATTTTTATAATGAGCAACTAGATAATCATACTGCTCGAGCTGAATTTTTATCTTAATGTCTCTGACTGTCGAGTCACTAACTTTTAACGTCTGGGCAATTCTATACGTTGAATGCTCTTCGGTAATCATAATGACAATAGCCAAACGTTTAATCAACATGATCCTTTCGGACGAAGTTAGCAAATCAGTAAATAGGTTCTGTGTTTGTTTTTCGCTTTGATTGGAGAAAAACTTTGCTAATTGTAAACTTAATTTTTTCTCAGTTTTTGTGCCTAATACCTTTTTTGAAACGTGTGTCATATATCGCGATTAATCGCTATATTATACATTATGTAAAACATAAAGAATATTAATTAGTTAACATGGGATATCCACATAAAAACAAAAAGTCTTATACAGCGATTAATCGCGATATAAGACTTTTTGTTGGTTGTTTTTCTAGACGATATCAACAATACGGAGGCGGGTTTGGCGACGGTTCATGAAGAAGGATTCTTCGATGTGGGCCAGTATGGTGCAAGCTTTGCCAGCAGCTGGTTCCCGTGGGAAACTAGTTGGGGTAGTGAAAAAGGCAATGGCTTCAAGCGGGCCTTTTGTAGTATCAAAAACTAATTTTAGGTGCTCATGACCCTTACCAAAAACAGCCACCTCTCTGGGTGTCACCGATTCAAAAGCAAACAATGGTTTCGGGTTACTAGCACCAAATGGAGCTAGTATTGTAAGAGCACTACGAATTTCACCAAAAACCGCCTCGAGTGAAAGTGACAAATCCACCTCATGAGCAGTTGGTACCAAGGCCTCGCTCCCGAGTGTAACGAACGCTTCATTAAGAACAGCTCCTAGAGAGAAGACCTGATCATCTTTAACAGAAAAACCGCCGGACATATGGTGTCCACCATGCTCGTGAAAAGCAACGGTAGCAGTTTCCATCAAGCGAACCACACTGACTCCTCCTCCCGAACGGCACGAACCTTTTATTACATCGTTACCATCACGTCCCCACAGAAATACCGGCCGACTATATTCTTCGGCTAGTTTATTGGCCACCAAACCAACCAGGGCCGGCCGCCATAATGGATTGCCTAGAACCAACACATCAGGGATTTTTTCTAGTTCTTTTAACCGCACATGGAGCTCCTTGGTCATTACTGCCACCATCCCCTTTCGTTCATTATTTAGTTTCTCTAGGTGGTCAACATGTGCGCTGGCCTCACCATTATCCGTAGCAGTTAACATTAAAAAGGCATGCTCGGGTGCATCCATGCGCGAGGCGGCGTTGATGCGGGGACCAATAGTAAAACCTACATCTTCTTCGGTTAGATAATTTTGGTTGATACGAGCTTTTGCAAAAAGCTTTTGCAAGCCGGGTCGGCGTGACTTTCGCAGGACTGTTAGCCCGTAGTGGGCAAAGATGCGATTTTCTCCAACCAGTGGCACCATGTCGGCAATGGTAGCGACTCCGACCATATCAAGCCACCATTTTTCATGACCGGTTGGGATGTCGTAGGAGCCAGTAGAAATTAGAGCTTGAACTAATTTGTAAACCACACCAGCACCACAGAGATGAGGAAATGGGTAGTCACCAAGTTTTGGATTGACTACAGCGACAGCCACAGGAAGTGTCTCGCCTGGTTCGTGGTGATCAGTAATAATCACATCAATACCAAGTTTAGTAGCGTGCTTAACCACTTCAATATCATTGGTGCCACAATCAATAGTAATAACCAACTTTACTCCGTCGGCCGCCAATTTATCAATTGCCTCGATACTTAATCCAAAACCTTCAAAGTGGCGGTGTGGAATATAGTTTTGGAAATTATTAAAATTAATCATTTTAAAGAAATCATGCAGGACAACTGCCCCAGGAATGCCATCGCAATCATAATCACTAAAAATTTCTACTCTTTCAGAGTCTTTGACTGCTTGATGAATCCGAGCACAGGCGGGTTCAATATCATTCAGTAGCAGTGGGTCGTGTAACTCAGTTTCATAATCAGGATGTAAAAATGGTTCGGCCGCCACCACATCTTCAATCCCCCGTCTCCATAATAATTGCTGTAGCACATCTGAGTACCGGTCTAACTTTTTTTGAATTGTAGCCGGAATAGTGGGGGCGTAGGTAAAAGGTATTTCCATACTTAATATGCTGTATGGTACCATAACAACATGAAAACAGAATCAGAACCATCAATCTTCACCAGAATTATCAAGCGTGAGATACCGGCCGACATTATTTATGAAGACAAGCAAGTGATTGCTTTTTTTACCATTGAACCAATCAATTATGGACACACTCTAGTTGTTCCTAAAAAACCGATTGTTAATATTTTTGATGGTGATGATGAAACCTTGAGCCAAATGATGATGGTGGCCAAAAAAGTATCACGGGCATTGATGGATGAAAAATTTGCCGAAGGTGTTAATATTGTGATGAACAATGGCGTGGCCTCTGGGCAAGAAATTTTTCATGCCCATATTCACGTTATACCGCGCCACAATGGAGACGGGTTTTTTAAAAAACCATCGCATATCGTCAGTACCAAAATTAAGATGAGCGAAACGGCAGACAGACTTTCAAAAGCACTGAAGGAATAGAAATGAAAATTAGTAATCAAAACGGCGTGGTGAGCAAAGCTCACCAC
>Ga0156738_134_pt1 | contig 14069 bp, 10 predicted proteins | sample RifOxyD1_FD_112067 | JGI IMG/M metagenome (GOLD analysis project Ga0156738, IMG submission 112067) | Candidatus Kaiserbacteria bacterium RIFOXYD1_FULL_42_15 | reverse complement strand
TTTAGTATATATTAATTTGCCTAATGTTAGGCAAAATTCTGTAAACCCCATCTAAAATAAATACAAACATGTATACAAATTGCCTTATCTTAGCACAAAAGGAAAAATATATGTCATCTATCTATCCAGGATATCTGAGAGTTGTCACCGAGTGAAGGTAGTATAATTATACAACTACCGTAACGAGGTGGCAATTTAGGCGTAGCCTAAAAAAGAGAAATAGAGCAATAGTTAAAAGTATTTGACTTTGGCTAACATTAGCCTAAGTATAGTATTTATACTATAAAAACCTTGACAAAGTAGTTAATATATGCTATTGTTATATGTTAATTCAGACACGACTGACAATCAAACTTTGGAGACTTCAATGCAAAAGCTCAGCAATGTTCTTCTCAGCGTCGGCTTGTTTTTTCTTGCGATGGAGGTTCTTTTTGTGATTACTCCGCAAGAAGTCATCACGGAAAAGGATATGTTCCAGTCCATAACCCTCTTCGCCATTTCTTGTTTTGTTGGCTCCATCGCTGCCAGACTCTACAAGAAGTAGAAAAGACAGGAGACGAATCAAGTTCCATCAGAAGGTTGCCTGTTCCAGGTGGCCTTCTTCTTTTTTTATTTAAAAAATAGAACTAAAATTCTTTAGCTCTATTTCTCTTTTTTATGGCGAAGCCAGATATCCGGTGTTGGGTGATGTGCGAACAAAAAAATTAATCCCATTCACCTAAAGAATCATTTCTAAATTCTATCTCTATATTGTCTATCAACTTAGTTTTAAAAAATTTTGAGCCATTCGTATCTATTGATTTGTCTATTGGCACATTATTGTTTTTACATTCTTTTAAAAAACTATCATAATCTTTGATATAAAAAGCAATATGTTCAATGCTAGGCCTTAATTTAGAAATATCAGCATTAGGTTTTGGCTCAAATATTTCTATCTTTGGTATAGTTATTCCTTTTAGGCTCAAAATTTTTTTAAAACGATAAATTCTATTTCTCCTCTCATGAATAATAGCATCATGAATCATTTCACTATTTTTTAATAGAGCAGAATGGCATTCATCAAATTCTTTTTTTGATAACACTTGTAGTCCCAAATGATCTCCAGAAAATCTTTTATCTAAAAGATTAATATTTAGCTTATTAGCCATAGTCAAAACAGAATTTAGATATGGTTCTAAAAAACTATTTATTTCAGGGATTGAATTTATTGGGTAATTAGTCATTTTGGGATTAATTTTTGTGAGCATTTCACCTAACGCGCGCGGGTAATCCGAAGCGCACGACATCCGCCGGAGGCGGAGGAGGGCGTTTTGGATACCCGGTGATGGGTGATGTTCGCGGAGCGAACAAACCCAGCAGCGGGGGTAACCGCGCGCGATAAGTGGAAAGAGCGAAGCGAATTTCCACTTATCAGGCCAGCGTATGAGAAGTCGTGTCTGACCGTTGCAGTATAATTATAGCGGAGCTAACTGCATAAGGGAAGACACGATTTGGGTGAAACGACGAAACGTTAGTGGAGGAGTTGAACCTCATACGCGGTGTTGGGTAGAAGTTTTATGAAAAATGACCTTAATTTATTGGTCTTTTTTATTTTTTTTGCTTATTGACATAAAGTAAAATTTGTGTTAATATACAACATTAAAGTGCTGCAAAGTGCAGTACTTCGGTTTGAACCTTCCATAAAAGCGAGGATACCAAGATGAACTGCCGAGAGTTTGAAAGCACCGCTGTTTGCACGGTGTCTGAAATTCTGACGAGAACTGATCAGATTCTCCAACGATTGAATCGTTTACAGAACGATACCGATTGGAGAGGAGGCTTTCTCTGTATCGCTGATGCGTTCACTGGTTTGCCTTGGCTCATCTTCAACATCGGCGAGGTCGAGGAGGATCGGTGGGAAAAGTGTTTGGCATATTGCCAGGAAAAAGCCCGCCGGTTGGCTGAGCACCCCAATCACTTGGCCAGCGCTGAGAGTCGTGATGAGGACAAAGGTCAATGGGGCGGTGCCATTCGTGCTGACGGCATCATCATTTCCTTCTCTGGCTTGCCGGAGATGTTGGACGAATGTCTCTGTCTCGAACTCGCTTTTTATCTGGATCGTCTGAATTTTGATGATGTCATCACCATCACTCAGCGTTCCGGCAACGGCAAGTTCGACTTGGAGCTGATTTCCTAGTCGAACAACCAGAAGTCGTAGTCTTTCCTTCAGCGCGCCTCTCCATCTGTGAGTAGGCGCGTTTTTTAAAAAAATAAAAAAGACCAAATTGTTTTGTGGTTTTATTTTTCATAAAATTTCACCTAACGCGCGCGGGTAATCCGAAGCGCACGACATCCGCCGGAGGCGGAGGAGGGCGTTTTGGATACCCGGTGATGGGTGATGTTCGCGGAGCGAACAAACCCAGCAGCGGGGGTAACCGCGCGCGATAAGTGGAAAGAGCGAAGCGAATTTCCACTTATCAGGCCAGCGTATGAGAAGTCGTGTCTGACCGTTGCAGTATAATTATAGCGGAGCTAACTGCATAAGGGAAGACACGATTTGAGTTAAACTCCGAAAGAAGAGAGGAGTTTAACCTCATACGCGGTGTTGGGTAGAAGTGGTGTTTTTGCCTTTATTTTGAATAAAAACACTACTTTTAGGGGTCTTTAACTAAAAATCATTGACAAAACATTATATTTATAGTATGTTTTTATATTAAATACGCTCATTAAAATAGAGATAGTTGCAGTGTCTAGGTTAACTAAATATTAGTTAGTTTGCACATTGCAACGGTCTCAACGACAGGACTCAAAACAGGAGATGGAAAAATGGATTCAAAAATTGCCTTAGGATTGGTCAACACCGGTAAGCTTTCTGTTGTCCAGATGTTGACAGTTGGCGACAAGGTCGATAGCTCGTCTGTCTGGGAAGCCATCGTGACCACTGGTCAGCTTTCCGTTGTTCAGATGTTGGAAATCGGTAAGAAGGCCAGTCACTCTCGTGTCTGGGAAGCCATCGTGACCACTGGTCAGCTTTCCGTTGAACAGCTGAAGGAAGTCGGCAATTTGGCTGATGATTTTGATCTTTGGAGCAAGATCATTCTTCAGTTGAATCTGAGTGATCTTTCCGTTGAACAGCTGTTGGAAGTTGGCAGGAAGGTCAGTTACCCTCGTGTCTGGGAAGCCATCGTGACCACTGGTCAGCTTTCCGTTGCACAGCTGTTGGAAGTTGGCTATAATGCCGAAAGTGAGCAGGTCTGGGAAGCGATCATTGACAGGCTTGGAAATTGAATGTTTCTTCTGTTGTCACACGAAAAGACCCCCGCGTCCAGTACGTCGGGGGTCAATTTATTTTTCTAAAAAAACACCATTTCACCTAACGTTACTCATATCTGAAGTTTTTGCGGAACGTAGTGATGCAAAAATTTGGGTCGAAAGAAATTGACTTTCATCTGAAATATTAATATGTCAATTTCTTGAGCCAGATATGAGTTGTTGTGCGATGTATTTTTCAATATTTTTTTATTTCTTATATTTTTGTTGAAGAATTTTATCTCTATTTGGAATTTTTATTTTTCGTTTTTCTTTTTCCAAGAGGGGTTAGGGGTGAATTGGAAAAAGAAAAACACCTTATTAAAGAAATCCTCGCATTTTTTCTATGGATTGTTTTAATTCTTGTGCTGCTGGACTTCCTCCGTTTTCTTTAGAGTGATGAATTTTATTTCTAACGTAGGTGTGGATTGTTACTTTATTTTGAGTAGTCCTAAAAGGACTATCTATTTGTTCTTGTTTTAATTTTGAGAAAAATTCGTTATCAAAAATAATTTGACGGCAGTCATTATTATCATAACTTCCGCTTTGTTTCAATGTTTTAAAATCATTGCCTGGATCATTCCAAAAATTTATTTCAAGCTCATTATAAAGCTCATTATGATATTCTTCGGTTGCTAAGCCGAAAGCAATTAAATTTATTTCGTTTGCTGAAACATAGGGCAAAACTCTTTTTTCAAGTTCTAAAATTTTTACCTCTCCACTCTCTTTTTCCAAACAATGAATGTGTGTCTTGCTGTTATCATTATTCAAAGTTTGTTTAACAAAAAGCGGAGAGTGGGTAGAAAATAAAAATTGAGTTTCATCAGAAATTGAAACTATATGATTTATAAAATTATTTTGTAATTCGGGGTGCAAATGTAATTCTGGCTCATCAATTAAAATTAAAATATTTTCTTTTGAAATTTCTGCCATTGTTTCCAAAAACAATAGAGAAACCACCATCTCAACGCCTGATCCGAGTTGAGATATTGGCAAATCCAAACTGTCCAATTTTTGAGAAAGAAAAGCACTATCGAAAGGCGCATTGCAATCAACCAATGACAGATCGGCTCTTGGTAAACCTATTTTTTCAAGTTTTTCATTAAGTGCTTGAAATGTCTTTTTTTGTGATTGTTCATCAATTTTTTCTAAAATACTAGATTCAAAGTTATTTTTTTGAGATGAAAATTTTTCTCCACAAAAATTTTCTTCTGTTTCAATTTTTCTTACTTCTTTATTAAATCTCCAATTAAAGTCATCAAAAACTGAAGAAATAGAAGAATTAAAGCCTCTTTGTAATTGTTTCTCTCTGTTTTTTGGAAAATAAAAACTTTTTGGCAACCCTTCTGACCCCAAAGGAAAAGACAACTGTCTTTCATCAAATTTAAATTTTGATCCTGTTCCTCGTGTTATTTCCCAACCATTTTCATTATCTTTATCTCTGTTTGGTAAAACATAATGAGAGACAACAACAATGTCTGAAAATGCCTTTTTGGGAGTCGCCCTATCTCTCTTTTTTATTTCCAAACAAACCTTATTGCATTCAACCTCTTGTTTGGTATAGCCATCAGGTAAAAAGACTTTAAAATTTTCATCAAATTCCAAAATAATTTTTATCTCAACATCTTCACCTTTGTAAAAATCTGTATGTTTTATTCTTCCAGATATAAAATAAGGAGAAAGACAAAAATTTATCGCTTCTAAAATAGAGGTTTTACTTGTTCCATTTTCACCAACAAGCAATGAAAGATTTTTGAGTTCAAAATCTTTTAGTTCTCTTATGCCTCTAAAATTTAGGATAGTTATTGTCTTTATCATAATAAAGTCTGTATTGGTATCATTTGATATTCCTGACATTGATCTGTTGCAATTCTTGCGTGACAGCTGCCAGTCTTCTGAACGCGTTTATTTCTGATTAAAATTCTAAAATAAGGACATTTCCCGTTTACTGACAAATCCTTTTCATCATTTCCTTTTCTAAATTTAATTAATTCAAACTGCTCTGGATTGTATTTATGTAAAAAGGTTATAGGCACCCCCATAACACCTGCATAATCTAAAGGAATATCTTTTGTTTTATCTATATTAATTCCATCATAGTTATCGTAACGAGGATAATCAATTTCGTTTCCAAAATATCTCTTTGTAAGATTAATGTCTTCGTGCCTTTTTGATGTGTCTAAATTAGTTAGCCATAAACAGTTATTTGGGGAGATTATTCTATTTCCAAGACTATCGATACGAGCTTCCGTTCCGTAAAGCTCGTAGTGTTCTGGTACAATAAAACCTGAAATACCTCTACCTAGATTTATTCCTAGCCACGCCTTGTTTTTCTTAATTAATTTAAAAATTTCTTTATAGGTAATAGCATTAACGTTGCCAATTATCAAAAATTTCTTATCGTATTTCGCTAATTGATCTACGTATTCCCTGAATAATGAAAATGGAGGATTGGTAATAACAATATCTGATTGTTTTAATAGTTCAATGCATTCAGCACTACGAAAATCGCCATCTCCTTTAAAATGAATCATGTCATTTGAACTTGGGTTTATTTTTTCTTTTGGAGCACCTGAATATTCATAATAAAAACCACTTTCAAATTCTTTAGTATTAAATAAATTTCTTTCTTGTTTTCTATGGCAAGAAGCTATTATTTTCTTTAATCCCAACTCTTTGAAGTTTAAAGCGAAATAATTAAAGAAATTGCTAATTCTAGGGTCATCGCAATTACAAAAAACCACTTTATCTTTAAAATGACCTTTGTAGTGTTGCAATTCACTTTCTATATCTGAAAGTTGAGTGTAAAACTCATCACTCTTTGATTCTTTAGCCTTTTGCAATAATTTGTTTGTTGCATTTCTTGCCATTGTCAGATTATGTTAAATGAATAAATCTCTTATTTTCGCTTGGTTAACTGTTTAAATAACTCACTTCCTAATACTTGAAGAGAGATTGTTGAAATTTCAATCATAATGTCAAACATTTCTTTTGCATCCCATTTTCCACCATTACCTTGTGTATATATTGAAGCTGCTTGAAGCATGAAGGTTTTATCTTTATGTTTAACAAATTTATTTTTACATAAATTAGTGTTAATTGGCATTCCATAATTTGCAGAGGTCAATCTGTCTAATCTATTTAGCATCCCTGAATTATAATTAAGTGTGACCACTCTTCCATCAGGTCTTTTAATCGAAATAGTTTCGGTAAGAAAATTTGATCCTTCCAAAAATAAGATATAGGGAAAATGGGATTCATATAGCATAAAGTTAGCAATTTCTGATATGTTTTTATGTGATCTTTCTATTGCATTACCAGCAGCCATCAGGTCTTGATTGTTGTTTTTACCAACTTGATTTCCTTTTTGGATATTTTCAATGTCTTTCCCCTGATGTTTAGCTTCTGTTACAAGTAATACTCTCCAATTGCCATTATCATCTTTTACTTCAATTATTCCGCCATCTGGGATAATACTTGAATTTGACACAAAAAGGGTTTGCCCCAATTCTGGATCAATTTTCTTTAGCGCTTCGTTTATTTCCTCCTTTTTGATACTTGTTCTATATCTAAAAGATAATTGAAGAAATTCCTTTTCAAGTTGTTCGATTACAAGGTGTGAAATTTTACCAACTGTTATATCGTGAGACTTTGCTCCATCTCCAAATATACCAACTACACCTTGAGATTCTTTATGTTGATTTGTTAATCTTGTGGATTGAGTTTTTTTAGCCATAGTGTTTTTTACAGTGGTATTATAACAATTTTCCATTAAATAATAAATTTATTTTTTGCGGAGGAACGGAGCAAAAAATACCTTATATCCCCCTCATTAAAATAAAAATTCCATTCCTTTTTTAAATTCTTCAACAAAAAATTCTTATTAGAGAAAAAATATTGAAAAATATTTCGTACAACGCGCGCGGGTAATCCGAAGCGCACGACATCCGCCGGAGGCGGAGGAGGGCGTTTTGGATACCCGGTGATGGGTGATGTTCGCGGAGCGAACAAACCCAGCAGCGGGGGTAACCGCGCGCGATAAGTGGAAAGAGCGAAGCGAATTTCCACTTATCAGGCCAGCGTATGCGACGTTGCGAGTGAGCGGGGCGGTAAAATATCCCGAAGTGATAACGAGGGGAACCGCCTAAGCGAGCGAAGCAATGTAGGCGCAAGCTTACACTTTTTACTTGGCTTTAAAATAAAAGTGCCTAAGCTAATTTAAGCACTTTTAACTCTAAATTTCAACTATAGTATTGGTGTGAGCTAAGCCGCATACGCGGTGTTGGCTGATGTATTCCTTTTCTTAATTTTACTTGTTTTATTATTTGTAAATTTCTTTTTTTCATTTTTGGGCGAAGGGCAGAGGGGATAAAGGGGTGAATGCCCGAGCCCAAAATTTTTTTATTTTTAAACAAACAGGCAGAAAGGAAGGGGTTCAAGGGGTGGGTGACTGTTTGTTTTATATAGGTAGGTGTGTTGTTTAAAATTATAGATCTAGACTTAAATATTGTTTAATCTTGTCTTTTAATTCATTCCATGATGTTGATCCATCTCTTGGGTAATGTGCGAGACCTCCTGTGTTACAATAACTATAAATCTGTAAAATTATATCTTTATTATCAATTAGCTTTTCAAATTTCTCTTTCCCTTTGCCCGCCACTTGTTCAATCATACTAGATAGTTTATCTTCTGAATATCCAAAATAATCTTCTTTGATTTTTGTTTCTAAACAAAATCTTAATTTTTGTCCAAAGATGATAACATTTTCGTTTGAACCTTGAGAATTTTCGATATTTTTAAATTCATCTTCAAATGAAGAATAGATAGTTTCTTTTTTTGTGGGGACATAGTGAATAGCCGAAGATCCTCTCGTCTTGAAAATATAGTAAAAGTTTCTATCCGAAATTTGTTTTAAACAATATTCCCTAAACAAAGGATCGCAAGTGAAAACGAACAACTGATCAAAGTCCTTTGATTCTCTTTGTATTAGCTCTGCAGTTGACTTTCTTTTTCCTGTATCAAAACTGGTTATTGGGTCATCTAAAATAATAACTTTGTTCTTATTCGGTTCCTTTTTAAGACGAGCAAAAAAGAAAGCTAGCGCAATAACTTGTTTTTCACCTTCACTCAAACTATTCGAGCAGTCTTGTCTATTGTATTCAATACGAAATCCACAAAGTGCAGGCTCTCGATTATTTCTGTTATAGCTTCCTTCGCCGGCAACTTCGAGAATTTCCATTGACGGACTAATTTCTTTAACAAAATCCTGAATCACAGAAAAATAATCTGTAATAAATTTATTAAACTCTTCAACAATTTTAGTTTTCATAACTTGATATATTCTTTCCAACCCATCAACCACTTTTTTATTTTCTTTTTCTTGATCATTTGCGTGAAAGTAATTTACAAAAACTGTCTTATTGTCAATATAAAAAATATCATTCCTTAGTGTTTTTACAGTTGTTTCGTATTCTAATTTTTTAGTTTCAAGTCTGCCATTGTTTGCGTCATCTTTAAGTTGTTTAACTCTAGTGTTGATCTTTTGTATTATTTCATTGTAAAAAGCAACCAAAGTAGTTGCTTCCGCGATAATAATTTTTATTTTTTCTATATTTGAGCCATCTACTTTTTCCAAAATCTTTGATTCTTTTTTTGAAACAAGAGTCAACTCAGCTTTAATTATAGTTTTTTGTTGTTCAGAAAGAGAAAGAATGGGTAATACTTCCTGTATTGTAATAAATTTCTTTGCCTCATCTAGGAAAATTTGATTTTGAGTAGGTGCTTGTAAATCTTTCAAGTTTTCAAGTAGAGTCCTATATTTTGAAAGTAGTATTTTAATATTTTCCTCTTCTTTTGAAAAAGTTTCATCAAAAATTTCCTGATAATCTTTTATTATTTGGAGGTAATCATCTTTTTTTATTTTCTGCTCACAAAAAGGACATTCTATTGTTGAGCCTGTGATTGTTTCTAATCCTTGTTTTATAAAATCCTTTTTGTGTGCAATTTTGTGCAATGTTTGCTGAACACCTTTCGCAACCGTGAATGAAAAGATTGCGCTGGGGCGAAGCTCCACCTCTTTTTCTACAACATCCTCAACGGCCTTTATTTTTAGGGAAAAGTTATCTTTTGATTCTAAAAGTTGGTTTAGTATAGATATTTTAGTTTTATCTTTTAATGCTTGAGAAAATTTCTCAAGTTCCGTTTCTAGTTTTACTAATTCGTCTTTTTTTGTTTGTAATTCAGCTATTTCCAAAGTTTCAATCTCATGTTTTTTTGAGAGTAGTGTTTGCTTTGTGATATTACCTAAGTTAAGTACCCCATTAATTTTAGTTGACTCTGTTTCTGAAAACATGCAATTTTTTTTAGAAATCGCGTCCTTAAGAGCATTCACTCTATCAATTTCTAAATTATATTCAGCAAAATTTCCTAGATACACTATATTTTTGCCGCGCTGTTGCCTTCGTTGAGGCGTGTCTGTGCGATGTGGATCTGTAGAATGAACGAAAGTATCAATAAAATGTTTGTCAAAAAAGATAAATTTATCTTTTAGCGAATCAGTGCTCCAATGCGTGGAAAAATTAATCTCTGAATTATCATCTAAAATCACCTTTATTTCTTGAGCATTATTTTCCCAGTCTCTATGTTTTTCAATGATATCCGTGCTCCCATTAATAGATTTAAAAATATCTACTAATTTTGACTTTCCATTCCCATTTTCAGCAAAAAGAATATTATTTTTAATAAAGGCACCATCTCTAGTTTTAGAGTTGCCGTTTTTATCTATAAAATTAATTTGATTGATATTGTCCCAATCAAAATAAGAGTACGAGAAAGCATTATTGAGTTTGCTCAGTTTCTTGATTTTCATGGTTGTTGTCAAAATTTAGCAGATTTACTGATTTTATACTTTCAATTATTTCATCGTCATTTTTTAAAAAATCTAAATGAGGCAAAATTGCCCTGTCTTCATCTTTCAGTCCGTTTTTTATTAGTTCTATTAATGTCATAATTAGTTTTTTAACCTATTTTCCGCAATCTTAAAATATTGCTTCTCTTTCTCAATTCCAATCCATTTGCGACCATATTTTTGAGCCACAACCGCAGTTGTTCCGCTTCCTAAGAATGGATCTAAAACAATGTCGCCCTTATTGGAGCTTGCTAAAATAATTCTTTTTAGCATTTCTTCGGGTTTTTGAGTTGGATGCAACGCTTTTCCGTCTTTTCCCCGCACTCGCTCTTTGCCTTGGACTAAGGGTAATTCCCAAAAATCACGCATTTGTTTTTCTGTTCCGTCTTTTTGTTTTTCGGGGTTTATTTCTTTAACTTTTTTATAATTAAAAGTCCAGCCACTACCCTTGACAGCCCAAATTACAAATTCTGTTGCATGGGTAAATACTCGTCTTGTCATGTTTGGCATTGCGTTCGTCTTGTACCAAGTAATAATATTATTTATCTTGAAATCTAATTGTTTCAAAACAATCATTACTTCACCTATATTGTGATAACTACATGCAATGTAGATTGAGCCTGTGTTTTTTAAAATTTTATGGCAAGTTCCGATCCATTTTCTTGTAAATTGTAGATATTCGGGGGCAGTCATTTTGTCCCAATGCTCATTTACCATGTACCAATCTCCACCAGTTTTACTTCCTTGCCACTTCAAACCATTGCCAGATAAATTGTACGGAGGATCGGCAAAGACAAGATCAATAGAACCCTTATCAATTTTTGTATTGAGTATGTTTATGCAATCGTCGTTGTAGATAATATTTTTTTTCATACTCAGAGTTAAAAATTTAAACTTTTTTGCCATGACGAAATGGCGGTGGGAATATTTCTAAGCCAACCATCGGAATCACTAAAAGAATTTGATGAATTTATTATCTCATCATAAAGACGAGCAATTTCGCTGTGTTTTAGAAATTTATTCTTCGATTTTATTTGGACGAGTACTTTTAAAAGAGACACAAAATTATTTATTGATAAAGGGATTATTCTTTGTTTATTGCCCTCGTATTCGTATTTTATGGCTGTCCAAAAGGTGTTTATAGTATCTCTGTGCATTTGAGGGGCAATAAATAAGCAGTAAGTAGTTTTATCGTTATGTTTATTCTCAAAATCTCTTAAGTGTCTCATTACTGGTTGTCCTTCGTTGTACCATTGATCTCTGCCTGTCAGCATTGTCACCTCACAAATAGCATTAAAACTTTGATAAAAACATTCTATGTCTGGCGTGTTTGCTGGTGCTGTGAATGTTGGTTCATTATCATCACCGACTGGATAATTTGGTTGTATTTTGATTGCATCGTTTAGAGCGTTTAGTCCAAGGGTGGATAATTTTTCAAGAAGTACAGGTCTATCATCGGCTTTAAAGATGTTTTCAAGATTTTCAATGTATTCCTTAATTTGTTCTGTATTCTGTGATTTTCTATGATTTTCATGATCTTGTAACTCTCTTCGATAGTTTCGTAAATCATTGATGAATTTTTTTAGGTTATCATTGTCAAATTCTCTGTGATCTGGGAATGATTTTGGCTTTTGTCTCGTTTCAGTGGTATATATTTTTATATCTTCAAGTAATTGCTTGATTATTTCGTTCAGTTTTTCTTTTGTCTCCCACGGTAAGATTGGTTTTGAAATGTTTGAAATATACCCTAGGTATTCTTCTTTTGAGGAAAAAACTTTAGATTGAGCATTATCAAAATCTAGTAATGCATTGATTTCGACCGATCTTCTTGGCTCTAAGTCAATATAAAAACCACCACCTCGAATATGTATATATCGAGTTAAGCGGATATACCTAATTGCATTGTCCCCGTAGTCTTTGAGATTTTGTAAGAGTTTTTGAATTTCTGTTGTTTTATTTGTACCTAGAAATTCTCGAGCAAAAGCTTTTTTGTATTTATCCCAAATTATTCTCTGTTCTTGTTTTGTTTTACTTTTTAGATCTGTTCGTAGTGCGATAATTTTTTTTGAATATGACTCGATTTTTCTGTAATTTATGAGAGTTGGACAAAATAAAGAAAATTCTTCTTTGCTAATTCCTTTCTCTTTTTCTCCTGATTCTTTGGATTTTTCATTTACAGCACTAATTAGATGTAGAACTCCGATAAATGGTTTAATGTCGTATCCGTCTTCAAGTTTATAATCAGCACTATCAAGGTTTGGGATTTGCCATTTGATGAAGAATCTGAAATATACGTATCCAATGTCAATTTTATTTTCTAGGAAAGCATTTCCAAGTTCTGTTATTTCCACCTGTCCTGTAGATTTTTTGGCTACCGCTAACCCCATTTTAGTTAGTGGGGCTACTGACGTTCTCCCTCTTAAACCTCTGTCTTTTTGTAACTCTTTGGATCTTTCTACCATAGTTCCAAAAATTTCTTCTGCCTCCGTAATTTTCATTTTGTCTTCTAGCGTTTCGTAGTAACCGAGTTGGGTACTATTTAATCCGGTAGGTTTATATAGTCTATTCTGAATTAGAAGCATCTGAAATTTTTCTTGTCCAATTTTATCAAAATTTTCTCCTTCTATTTCTTTTAATACTTTTAGAAACGGAAGAATTCTCTCTGGACTTCTAACGGTAGTTGATAATGACCAAGTTTTTTTCATAGTTTTAGTTTACTTTGCAATAAAAAATTCTTTCCGCATTCCCATCTCCATTGCTTTTGCCCGCGGTAAAGGCCTTATAATCTCTTTCAAAAATTTCTACTTCACCTTTATTTTTTAATATTCGTAAAATATCATTGTCATTTATTCTAGCATTTGAACGTCCATCCTTTGAATCCCCAGTATTATTATAAGACAATAGTATATGTTTACAATTTGCATTTTTAATCAAATCCTCAAATGCTTGTGTAGCATTTTTAAGACAATAGGAACTTTTTATGTGAGAGCGATCCATTTTTTTTGCCACTCCTTCAACATTAGGTTTTTTCCATTCAGCTAAATTTTCCAGTAAATGATAGGCATCTGAATATTGACGCGAGTTATAGGGCGGATCTATGTATAAAACATCGCAAACAATTTTTCTAATCAAGATATTTGCGTCTTCTTTGAAAATAGCGTTATTTCCATTATTTAGGTGGTCAATATCTGGGGCTAAAAGTTTTACTGATTGTAGCATGTCTAAATCTTTACGAAAAGCATCATAATGTCCGACTGTATTCGCAACCTTATCAACAGCATAAATTAAGGAACAGATCAGAATGTTTTTTTCTTCTTCCGTTTCGGCAATTTTTTCTATTTCTTCACGGATTGCCCCAATCTTTCTAGCATTTTCTAGTGAAAAATAGGTATTACCAAAGTATTTTGAAAAATAATTATCCTGATCGGTCTTTAAACTATTGAGAGTATCAATTTTATCCGCAATGTTCTGAATAGGTGTATTTGTGCCAAGAAACGTTTTTAGACAAACATAATTTGTAAAAAGGAAGTCATTAGAAATAATTTTTATTTCTGGTTTATTAAATCTTTCTCCGACAACACCTGTGCCTGCAAAAATATCACAAAATGATTTTATTTCATTGCATTTTTCAGCAACAATATCTTCGATAAATCCGAGCAGTTTATATTTATTGCCTAAATATCTTCTATTCCGTAATTGGAAGGTATTATTTTGCGTTTTTGTAAAGTAGAAATATGGTTTGTCAATTTTTTGTATAGTCGTTACATCGTAGGTAGGTTTTTCAATTTCAAGTAAGGCGAAAAGAGTGCCTTGTAATCCGTCTGCAACATAATCAAAATTATTATTTTGCTTATTTAATTTTTCAAAAAAACTA
>Ga0156738_130_pt1 | contig 14463 bp, 14 predicted proteins | sample RifOxyD1_FD_112067 | JGI IMG/M metagenome (GOLD analysis project Ga0156738, IMG submission 112067) | Candidatus Kaiserbacteria bacterium RIFOXYD1_FULL_42_15 | reverse complement strand
AGCGTGGGACGCTTTCGCAAGACCTTGCCTGCTAATTTTCGAGGTACGAGAATAATTAGTGACAAGGTACACAGTCCCTGTTAAGGGAAAGCGCGGCAATCCACGTCGTCACCGTCCACCGTCTTTGCGAACGATAGTGAAGCAATCCACTTCATCCGTCTTTGTGTTATCTTTAGGAGTATAGAAACTTTTCTTGGATTTAATTTGACTGGATTTCATTTTGATTACCAGCTTGTTCTATTTGAATTGGTGTTAGCTCCTTATCTGAAGTATTTGGCCACCATAAATAGATAAAGGTTATAAGACTCAAAATAATTATACCCAACATTATCTTTTGTGCTCCGTTTTCATCACTAACTAATCCTGTCCTTATTAAAAAGGTAGAAATAAAGCCCGTCTTAACTCGAGAATTCGGGTTTTTTATTTGGGAATTTTCATCATTGAACTGAACATCCATATTATTATCTATCAATAAATTTTTTTATAATAATTCATACCATAACTTGTGTCGCACGTTGGACAACATGTCCCATCTGTGGCATTTGCAGTTTGTGGTTGACCCTGCAATTTTGCGTACACATAAGTAACAGTTGCACTGTTTTGAGAACAAGTATATTTCATATATGTTGATCCTAAGGATGTTGGAGATGAAGTCAAAGAGCCACTAGGATCAATAATCAAATCCGGAACAGTATCAGCATCAACCAAACATTGGGCCATAGATTTGGGATAATCCGTTCCACTCACATAATTAAACCAACCGCTCCCCCCACCCCTCCAACCACACCCGCTCCCCCCCTCCATCCAGTTACCTTTTTTGTCGTTATACAAATAAAGTGCTTTTACAATGGTGTCGACTGCTATTTTCCGCGCTGTATCGCGCGCTTCATTTTTGGCATTATTCAAACTAGCCATAACGGTGGAGGCAAGCAACCCAATTATTGAAATAACCACCAACAACTCAATGAGTGTAAATCCTCTATTTCTCATAAAATAATTATACCATAGCGATATAGCAAAACCCCGTGGCGTAGCCACGGGGTTTTGCTGTCTTGTCCGTATATATTTCTATTTGCGACTGGTCATCAAACGTCCTGGTTTGCGACGTTCAACAATAAAGTTGTTTGAGTACTTCTTTGGTGAACGAGTCTTTTGTCCCTTACCCACAGGACGTCCTTGTTTGGTGCGAGCGCGCCTATGTCCACGAGGAGCTTTACCTTCACCTCCTCCATGTGGGTGATCAACAGCGTTCTTGGCGGTACCACGAGTCTTAGGACGTAATCCACGGTGGCGAGCGCGTCCCGCCTTACCAAGATCAACCAAACGGTTTTCTTCGTTTGAAACTGCCCCAATAGAAGCCCAGGCCGTACTGATGAGCTTTCTGATTTCAGAAGAAGGCATCTTGACTAGGGTGTAGCCGGCATCATGAGCTACCACCGTGGCGTAGTTACCTGCCGAACGGGCTAGCTTTGCTCCCCCTTCTGGCTTAATTTCCAAATTGTAGACAAGAGTACCAACCGGAATATTTCCTAACGGCAAACGATTACCAATTGTTGGCTTGGCTTTTTCTGATACTAATACCGTTGTCCCTGCAGTTAACTCCTGTGGGGCAAGAATATAACGACGCTCTCCATCCTTGTATAAAACAAGAGCAATGAAGCCGGTTCGGTAAGGATCATATTCGACCGTTTCAACAACCGCTGGAATATCTTTCTTTTCGAGTTTGAAGTCAACGAGACGATATTTGCGCTTGTTTCCACCTCCACGGTTAAGTACGGTGGTACGACCTTGATTGTTACGACCGCCAGTACTTTTACCGCCAACGACTAATGATTTATGGGGCAGACTTTTGGTGCTAGTGAGTTTCTTCTTGTATTCAATCACAGAGCCATCACGGCGTCCGGCTGAGGTTGGTTTATATTTTTTCATAATACCTAGACAAGATTAATAGTATCACCAGCTGCTAAATACACGTAAGCTTTTTTATAACCCTTGTTTGACACCGCTCTACCGCGGGTGCGTGAAATTTTCTGACGGGGTAATTTCTTGACGATGTTTACCTTCACCGGCGTCACTTTGTAGAGAGCAATGACCGCGTCTCGCACCAGGAATTTGGTTGCATCCATACTGACCATAAAGGTGTAGACATGTTCTCCTTGTTGTCTTACTGCCTTCTCGGTCACATGAGGATGAACTAGCACTGACGACAAATTGCGGTCAGTTACCCGGGCTAAAGAAACTTTTTTGGTCACTGTCTGATCTACAGTTGATGAATTTTTTCGACTGAAGAGAGCCATAAATAATTATTATTTAGTGGTTGATGCGACTGAAGCTACACGCTTCTCGATAATCTCGAGAGCGACAGCTGGCTCAGCCATGATGACATATTTATATGTCAAAAGATCAACCGGATTAATATCTTTTGCTTGCATAACTTCGATATTACCGAAGTTGCGGAAGCTTTTTTCAATTGCTTCGTCACGTTTGGCCAAAACGAGAACGGCGGCATTTTTTCGCTTGGTAGCGAGGTCTGGATGTTCTGCACCGACAGCCAAAGCTTTAATGATGATTTTTGCGGTGGCTGTTTTTGGTTCTGTAAAAGCCAGTGTATCAACAAAAATCATTTCAGCATCGGTGAATTTTTTGGTCAAAACAGTTGCCAATGCCTTGGCTTTAACTTTCTTGTTCAGTTTAACTGAATAATCTTTTTCGTTAGTCGGTCCGTGAGAAACACCACCGCCAACCCACATTGGACTGCGACTGGAACCATGACGAGCCCGGCCAGTACCTTTTTGTTTCCAGGGCTTTTTACCACCACCAGAAACATCACCTCGCCCCTTAGTGTGAGCATTAGAGGTACGGGCATTGGCCTGCATCGCTGTTACCACACCATGCACGAGGTCAGCATTCCAAGTTACGCCAAATACTGATTCGGGCAAGGCAATTGTGCCTTGCTCTTTTCCTTCAACTGTATATATTTTTGCTTTCATAATAATATAATATGTATTTGTTTACTTAGACACCGCGAACCTCGACTAAGGTGCCTTTTCGACCGGGTATCGCTCCTTTAATAAGAAGAACGTTTTCAGCGGCATTAACTTGAAGAACAGTTAGGTTCTTGACGGTTATTCTATCTCCTCCCATTCTTCCCGCCATACGCATCCCCTTCATCACACGATTGAGTCCAGTAGCTCCAATTGAGCCCGGTTCGCGTTCTGAGTGTTTATTACCATGACTGCGCCGTCCACCAGCAAAACCATGGCGCTTCACTACTCCTTGGAATCCCTTACCTTTTGATATGGATGATACACTGACAGTATCCCCGGGGGTAAAGACACTGGCATCCAAGACCGCCCCGAGCTCAAAACCCGAGACATTCTCGTTGTAGATTGCCTTGGGACGAAACTCGCGTACCACTGCTGGTGAAGTGGCAAACTGTCCATTTTGCGCCTTGGCCACTCGTTCTGGCTTTTGACTACCAGAGGCAATTTGGATCGCACTATAGCCATCAGTGGCCACTGACTTAATCCGCGCCACGGTGGCTGGAGCAACACGCAAGATGGTGGCAGGGTAACAAGTACCGTCGGCAGCAAAGACCTGCGTCATGCGGTCTTTGGTTCCTAAAATGAATTTCATTGGTTAGAAATTACTCTAATAATTTTAATTTTGCTTTCTGACCAAACAACAAATCGCGCTTTTTCGGTGGCGCGAGCACAAGCTCGCTTACGAAAAAGCGCGATTTGTGCCCATTGGTTCTAGGATTGGCAAGCCAACCTTAAGCGAACATAGGTCTTTAAAAGCTATGGGCAGTATACGGGTTTATAGATAAATAGCAAGGTTTAGTTCTAGCTAATAATAAATGATACTCAAACCGTACTGGATATCTAATAAATACGGTACCGTATTTATTAGATATCCAGTTAACTAACAGAGGATTCTCCTCTGGAGTGATTAAGATCCAATATCAATAATTATAGCACCCGTGCGGGTTAGGCCATCACCACCACAAGGGTCCCAATCACCAGAGCCGTTGAGAAATGTCCATATTTCATTATCAGGGTTAGTACTTGTATTCCATTTGATAGCTCGCCCAGTAGTAGTTTGTGAAATACTACTGTCTGATTTTAAACACATCAGGGGCCAATAATGTTGTTCCGTGGCCGAAACAGATGCCGGATGGGCGGCTATATAACACGGTCTGTTATTTACATTCTTACTTTCAGCGTTAGTGCAAAAATAAAATGATTTTGAATTTGTGGCAGTAAAACAATTCACCCCACTGGCATCACAATACGACCCCGCCCGTATTTTAACCGCCCCTAAATCACCGGTCTTCGCTTGGTAGGTGGCACCAGCATTAATCGGAGCGGTGACGTTATTTGCTGGTGGATTAGCCGTTGGAGCCGTCCAGTCGGCTCGAATAAAACTGTACCCCAAAAGACCAATGGAGATGATGGCAAGAACGAGAATTTGGCGAGTTGATTTTGAAAGGGACATATTTATAAATAAACTAAACTAACTAATATAGATGATGTTCTTATTATAGAGTATGGATTTATTATATTTATTTTTTTATACACAGGATGCTTATTTTGGTCTGAAAGATAAATAGCACTAACGGGGGACTCTCCTCCGGAGTTATAGCACAAAGCAATCCACGTCGTCGTCACCCCTGGATTGCCTGCCTGCCGGCAGGCAGGCCACGTCACTCCGTTGACACTTCGCTCCTCGCAAAGACGCAACCTTCGTTTTCGTCATTGCGAGTCGAGGCGAAGCAATCCACGTCGTCGTATGGTCGTGGATCGCCACGTCATTCCGCTCCGCTCCACTCCTCGCGAAGACGACGGTTTCGAGTATAACTCTCTTTACCGTCTTTGCGAGTCCCGCTAGATACTATGTTTCTAACGGGATTCGCGAAGACGGTGGCCAAACAAAATGAGTGACACAAAAACACCTCTGCTCCTGCAGAGGTGTTTTTAGTAATAGTGACTAATTCTTTATTGGGCGTTCTGGTTCCAGCGATTCTCCCTCGATAGGTCGAATCGGGAACAAAGTTCGCAATTGTCGCTACCGTATCCCATTGAGAGTTGTTTTAGTAATAGTGACTAATTCTTTATTGGGCGTTCTGGTTCCAGCGATTCTCCCTCGATAGGTCGAATCGGGAACAAAGCAAAATCATACTCGCTTCCGCTCGTTGTTTTGCTTTACATCATCTTAACGTCAATATTCACACCGGACGGTAAGGATAAATTAGTCAGTGCCTCAATCACCTTGGGACTGGGGTTTAGAATGTCAATTACTCGTTTATGAGTACGCATCTCAAATTGTTCTCGCGCGTCTTTATACACGAATGATGCTCGGTTGACCGTATACTTTTTAATTTCAGTCGGCAGTGGTATTGGACCGACTACTTGTGCATCAAAACGTAACGCCGTGTCAATGATTTGCTTGACTGAACTATCCAAAATTTTATGCTCAAAGGCACGAACGCGAATGCGCAATTTTTGAATTTCTCCAGCTGATTTAGTCTCCTTTTTAGTAACCGTTTTCGCTTTCGCGGCAGATTTCTTGATTGGAGTTTTAGTTGTTTCTTTTTTTTCTGTGGTTGTCATAAGGCAATTTTATTTGCAGACTATTCTCCATAGGGACACTGAGGTTGCCTCGAGTACGAGAAAGAATAAGGTTTTGAAAGAAGTGGTAGATACCCTACCGCGACCGACCGAACCGCATTCCTAGTAAAATGACGAGGTGAATCTCAGTACTCCCTAGGCGACAATCTTGGTTACCACTCCCGCTCCCACAGTCTTGCCTCCTTCACGAATAGCGAAGTTAGTTTGATCTTCAAGAGCCACTGGAGCTACCAGCTTTACCTTAAAGGTGGCGGTATCCCCCGGCATAACCATTTCTACCCCCTCGGCCAGTGTTACCTCGCCAGTAACATCAGTGGTTCGAACGTAAAATTGTGGCTTATAACCAGAAAAGAATGGAGTATGACGTCCACCCTCATCCTTTGAAAGGACGTACACCTCAGCTTCAAATTCTGTATGTGGAGTTACTGAACCCTTCTTGGCCAAGACCTGGCCACGATGAACATCTTCCTTCTTTGTTCCTCGGAGTAAGACACCAGCATTGTCTCCGGCCTGAGCCCGATCCAATTGTTTGTTAAACATTTCCACACCAGTTACAGTGGTAAGGGCAGTTGGTTTGATACCAACAATTTCGATTTCCTCACCCACCTTTACTGAACCACGTTCTACTCGACCGGTCACTACCGTTCCTCGGCCTTCAATGGAGAAGATGTCTTCCACCGGCATCAAAAATGGTTTGTCGAGGTCTCGAACTGGCAAGGGGAAATATGTGTCCATCGCATCCACCAAATCAAGTACCTTTTGACCCCAATCACTAGCTGGGTCTTCCAGCGCCTTAAGAGCTGAACCATGAATAATCGGTGCGTTGACACCATCAAAACCGTTCTTGGTTAGAAGTTCACGAAGTTCTTCTTCTACCAACATCAACATTTCCTCATCATCAACCATATCGCACTTATTAAGAAAAACGATGATGTTTGGTACGCCAACCTGCTTGGCTAAAAGTACGTGTTCACGGGTCTGAGGCATCGCTCCGTCTGTCGCCGCTACCACCAAGACAGCCCCGTCCATCTGGGCCGCACCAGTAATCATGTTCTTGATGTAGTCAGCGTGACCAGGCGCATCAATGTGCGCATAGTGACGAGTTGGGGTTGAATATTCTGAGTGAGAAAGAGAAATCGTAATACCGCGCGCCTTTTCTTCTGGCGCTTTGTCAATTTCTCCCACTCCCTTAAGACTAGCACTGTATTCTCCGCCTTTGGCGTGAAGTACCGCTAGAATTGCAGCCGTTAGCGTAGTTTTACCGTGGTCAACGTGACCAATGGTTCCAACGTTAATGTGCGGCTTTGATCGATCAAAATCTTGAGCCATATACTAAAAATAATTAGATAATAATCCGCACACAGCTGCTTTTTAATATCTAAAAAGCCGTGCTCGAGTGTAGAGTGGTAACGGCGCGAGAACAAGTCGCGCTACCACTATGCACACGATACGTGTGAAAGAGCAAAATATTAGTCGCTCCGACACACAGCAAATTGCTGTGGCGGTGGAGAAATACTACCAGATAGGTCAAGTTTTGCAAGTTTTTCATCTAGTCAAAATGAATCTTTCACCATCATGCTCTAATGCTAATTAATCTTGGAACTCCTGCCTGCGCAGAAAGGTTTCATCATCCTTCCTTACTAAGATGCTGAACGTCACCACTGTAACGTCTTATAAAGGAACCACCCAAAATAATACCATCCCCAATTAACGCTTGGACATAAACGCCTTTCAAAATTTTGAGCGAAAAGCAAGCTGGAGTCCGAAGCATATTGGTATATGTTGAGGGCGAAGCGCGGTTTTGTAGCCAAAATTTGGGATTGCGTGTCCAATGGTTAATTGGAGATGGTATAAGATAAACTGGAGTTGCAAGCATGTCCTCACCTAACATCCATCTGGGCTAGCAGTGGGAAAAACAATCGTGGTAGGAATTGATAATATTAATTATTTTGTAAATCATCTAAGATTGCTTGTTTTTCCTCTACGGTCATGGAATCAGAAGCTGGCTGTTGTAAAGATTCAATAATCACTTGCCTTTCTTCTGGGGTTTTTGTATCTGGCGCTGGTTGTTGTAAAGCATCTATGATGGCTTGTTTTTCATCATTCGTTTCCTTTGGCACCAAGGCATCAGCTGGGACTTCCGCAAGAGGGTCGGTGATAGCCAATTGCATACCGTAATATATATACACACCTACTAGGGCAATGAGCAGGAGAATTAACAAGCCGGTAATTAAATACTGAATTTTCTTTAGTGATGGTATTGATGTTGATTCCATAATGATATAAAGGGAACTAAATTTCTTGGGCTGAAGGTACAACCTCAACTGCATCTTTGGCGGTAACGGTACCAAAGGATCCAGTGCAACTAATGCCAAATTTATTGTAGTTATTAATCGGACCAGATGAGCGGTTGCCTGAAGTGGTTACTGTACCAGTAAGGCCTGTACCACTTAGCGTACACGTTCCGTCAAGCAAATTAGTAATCGTCCAGGTGATGGTTACTGTTTGACCAATCCGCACCACTGGTTGTTCGGCCTTGATAGTGATGGTTGGTGGTGGGTTGGGACAAATTCCAGCATTCATCACCTGACCTGACTCACAACTAACGGTTAATAATAGTCTACTTAATTCAGTAGTACCCGTTCGCGCGAGAAAGATGTTAGCTCCATGCTTCAAGATAACCGGCACACCGACACCAACTCTCTGAGTACTTAGTTGTGTTGGGGAAGGCACCAGCCGATAGATATTGGGATTTGAAACTGTCGTTGGATTAATCTCCCATGATATTTTTCCACTACACTCACTCTGACCGGTTAGGATCATACACGATGTGCCAGTTATGGTAGCCCTTGGGGCATCCCAGCTGGCTCTACTTGACATATCAACCCACCCGACAACGTCACTTCCCCAGACATATTGGGGAGTTCCAAATTTCGCCGTACTAACCCCATAATTACTTCCCTTGAGTGAAATCCAACCGTCCCAACTACCGGCCGTAAGGCTCTTACCTGCACTAGAACATCCATTACCTAGCATTCCGGCACAAGCGCGAGCCCAACCATTGAAAGTTAGATTGGGATAGGTACCAGTCATACTGGCATTTACGGCACTGTTTCCCGTGACAGTCGGAAATTTGCTCAGGCCGCCAAAACGAATCCAGCCAATATTACTACTCCAGGCGTAACCAATAAGTTCACCAGTGGGGTTAAGTTTTACTTGGTAGTTAGAGGTACTACAAATGTCATTTCCGGTCGCACCCCCAGTTTTGCAATTGAGCGAAATCCAGCCGATATTACTACTCCAGGCGTAACCAGTCATTTCAATTGAACTTGGAATACCCACTGGCGGGGTTTGGGCAGAAACAAAATATACCCCTACTAGACCGCTAATAATAATAGTCAGCCCAATAACTACAAATAAAATATAATTCTGTAATGCCCGAAATAAATATGACATATAATAAATATAAGTATAAGTATAATCTAGTAACCATTTGATGACGTAATAGTTATACACAAAAAATAATTAGCTCACTTGGATGAGCTAATTATTTTTTGTTAATTCTTTTTGGTGATTTATTATTCCTCCAGTACCTCGCGATACCGACGTTGTGACCTTTTTCAAATAACCAGACGCGCTTTGCGAACCAGTGTAGCGACAGCGGAACTGGTGTGGCAATCCACACCCTTCAGCGAACTCTGGATTGCCGCGCTGTGGCTCGCAATGACGATAATTTTATTGTCATCATTGCTAATATTTTTTCGTTTCACTCAAAGTTAGCTGGCAAAGTCTTGCAAAGCTTACTCGGCGTCTGCCTCATCGCTTTTCACGCCACGAGCTTTCTTTATTTCTATGGCTACGTTTGGTGGCACTACGTCATAATGATCAAATTCCATCATCATGGATGCCCGTCCTTGAGTCATTGAACGCAGAGTGTTGGTATAACCAAACATCTCTGATAGTGGCACTTTAGCAGTGATAACTTTCTTGTCACCAAGATCACCCATACTCTCTACCTGACCCCGTTTACTAGAAATATTTCCATTGATATCACCCATAAATTGCTCTGGGGTTCGGATTTCCACCTTCATCACTGGCTCCAAGAGAACAGCCCCTGCTCTAGCGGCTGCCTCTTTGAAAGCATGAATAGCCGCCAACTTGAAAGCAATTTCACTAGAATCCACATCGTGATAACTTCCGTCAAATAATTCAACCGCCACATCTTCCATTTTATAACCAGCCACAAATCCTCGCGCCATCGCTTCTTTTGCACCCTTCATAACGGCTGGAATAAATTCTTGGGGAATAACTCCTCCTTTAATATTATTGATGAACTCAAAGTGGTCTTCGCGGGTAACATTCTTTGGTAGTTTTTCTTCTGGGTCGCGGGCCTCAATTGGTCGAATCTTAATCTTGACGTGTCCATACTGACCACGACCACCTGACTGCTTGATATATTTGTATTCTGCTTCCGCTTCGCGTTGAATTGTCTCACGATAAGCCACTTGGGGAGCGCCAACATTGGCCTCTACCCCAAACTCTCGCTTCATACGATCAACTAAAATTTCAAGGTGAAGCTCACCCATACCAGCGATAATCGTTTCCATTGTCTCGGCATCAGAAGTAACCTTGAAGGTTGGGTCTTCGTCAGACAGTTTTTTGAGAGCGGTACTCATTTTTTCTTGGTCGTTCTTGGTTTTTGGTTCTACTCGCATCGCCACCACCGGCTCGGGAAAAATGATTGATTCAAGGATAATTGGTTTATCTTCGTCACACAGGGTATGAGAAGTCATCACTTCTTTTAGTCCCACACCGGCGGCAATTTCGCCAGCATAGACTTCCTCTACCTCTGTTCGCTTGTCAGCTTGGAGTCGCACGATACGTCCAAGTCGCTCTTTTTCGCCAGTAGAAGCATTAAAGATATAACTTCCTGCTTTCACCACTCCAGAATAAACTCGGAAAAATGTCAGCTGACCCACAAATGGGTCGGTTTGGAGCTTGAAAGCGAGGGCGCAAAATGGTTCTTCATCAGAAGCACTACGAAAAACTTCGCTGTCGTCTTTGGGATTAATTCCTCTTACTGGAGGCAAGTCAGTCGGAGCTGGCAGATAATCTACCACCGCATCAAGCACTAGCTGAACGCCAATATTCTTAAGAGCAGAGCCAGTCATGACGGGGAAAATTTGATTGGCTATCACCGCCTTGCGGAGGGTGGCTTTAAGATCTTCGTCAGATGGAAGATTGCCTTCAAGAAATGCTTCCATTAGAGTATCATCATGCTCCACCACTCGTTCAATCAATTCGGCTCGATACTTTTCTGCATCGGCTTGGAGCTCAGCTGGGATTTCTACCTCTTTAACAACCATCCCCATCTCGCCCTCAAAAACGTAGGCCTTCATTTTGATTAAATCAACCACACCAAAGAAATTCTCTTCTGCGCCCCACGGCAATTGAATCCGGACTGCCTTTTTCGACAAACGATCTTGGATACTTTTGTATGACTTCTCAAAATCAGCTCCCAATCTATCCATCTTATTAATGAAACAGATTCGTGGCACTCCGGCCTCGTCAGCATAACCCCAGTTGGTCTCTGATTGCGGTTCTACTCCTGCTACCGAGTCAAACACCACCACTGCACCATCAAGCACTCGCATGGAACGCTTTACTTCAGCCGTAAAGTCAATGTGCCCGGGTGTGTCAATGATATTAAAAGTATACATTTGTGACTCATCCTTACGGTCAACTACTTCTGATTTTGACCAGTTACAAGAAATGGCTGCGGCCGTAATAGTGATACCACGCTCTCGCTCTTGCTCCATCCAGTCAGTGACAGTAGCGCCGTCATGCACCTCACCAATTTTGTGACTCATTCCGGTATAGAAAAGCACGCGTTCTGAGGTAGTGGTTTTACCAGCATCAACGTGGGCGACAATACCGAAGTTACGTAGTCTATTGAGAGGGAATTTTCTAGCCATATAATTATATGTATAATAAATTATTTTTATAAATATTCTTCCACCAAGACGCAGTTTGGGGCGCGCAGGAAAAAAGAAAAAGCCAGACTGGCTTAACGGCAATACTATACGGTATTTGTTGACGTAGGGCAATAGCGTATAGAAAATGTCATTAAAAAGAGAATATTCGAGTGGAAAAGAATAAATAGTTTAGTGGTTAAATGGTTTGATAGTTTAATAGTTGCATAGTTATACCATCTCCAATTAACCATTGGACACGCAATCCCAAATTTTGGCTACAAAACCGCGCTTCGCCCTCAACATATACCAATATGCTTCGGACTCCAGCTTGCTTTTCGCTCAAAATTTTGAAAGGCGTTTATGTCCAAGCGTTAATTGGGGATGGTATTAAATTGAAAACAACTGTCTTCGCGAAGACGCTTATTTTTTGCACCACCTACTTCTGTTTTCCTAAATCCAGTACTTCATCAATTCTAATTTGTTCAACAAATTCTGGCACATGCGAAACTAAAATCATCGCTCCGATATATTCATTTAAGGCCTTGGCAATAATGGGAATATGACGGAAATTAATATGGTTGGTTGGCTCGTCGAGAATCAAAAGACCCGGTCTCTCCATGGTTAACTTAGCAAAGGCCATTAATCCCTTTTGGCCTTCAGATAAATTACCAACCCTGGTCTTCATCAAATCACTAAAAAGTAAAAAACCAGAGGCAATTGAACGCATGTCTTCCTCGATCTTTTTCGGCATTGAGTCCATCAGAGTTTCAAAAACAGTTTTTTCAAATTCTAGGTTGGAAAAATCTTGACGATAGTAACCAATTTTTACACTGGGAGTAACCTGCTCGCCCTTGGCATGTCCGGACGCTAAGGATTCAAGTAAAGTGGTCTTACCAATTCCGTTTGGCCCAATGATTTGCAAATGACTGCCACGCTTTAATATCAAACTACACTCAACCTCTTTGGGAACATGATTACGAATTACTTTGTATGAGGTTAGTTTAACCACATCAATCGGAACATCCGTTTGGGGTTCAATGGTAAACGGACGAATAGTCTTGTCTTCTCTACGGACATCAACCTTATTCTCTTCTGCCTCCTCAATATCGTCACGCATCCTCTTGGCTACCAAACGCATCTTGCCTCCTTTGTTGGAAAAATAGTTTACCTTGTCTTTGTTGGCCTGAATTTCTTTTGCCAACTGCGCATTCTGTCGTTGCTCACGCTCCACCCGAGCCGCAATATCTTTGAGCACAGTATGATAATTTCCATTATATTGCTCCACTTGCCTATTTTGTACATTTAGATACAACACACCATCAGTAAAGGAATTAAGGAAGTCGGCATCGTGGGAAATAACCAATACGGTTTTTGTGTATTCCTTAAGAAAGGTCGTGAGATGGTCAATTCCGGAAACGTCTAAATTGTTTGTTGGTTCGTCTAGTAGTAGCACATCGGGATTTTGAATTAGGGCTTGAGCCAAAAGCAAGCGTGCTTGTTGCCCTCCAGAAAAGCTACCGATAATTCTATCCTTAAAAGTTTCCTTCATTTTCTCGGTCGGGGTCAAATTCACGATTTCCAACACATCATCAATCTTGGGGTCAATGTCATAAATCTTCTCCTTAAAACATTGCTCAAAAAATGTTCGGACAGTCAATTTCAATTCTGGCCGAGGAATAATTTGGCGGGAAATAGCAATTGTGGTTCGTGGTTGAATATTGATGTCACCAGAATCTTGCTTTAATAAACCAGTAATCAAAGCAAATAAAGTACTTTTACCAGCCCCGTTTTGCCCCATCAAGGTTAATTTACCCCCCCGGCGCACCACAAAACTCGCCGACTTTAGAATTGGGCGGGTAGCATCATATTCATAAGATACTTCATTAAAAACTATTAATCCTTCCATGCGTGACATAGGTGCATACCATACACCATTTCTAACAAAATGTGAAAGTAAACCACTCCACAGCAAGCTGACAGGACATTCTGCACCAATTACAATAAAAAAATAAGGACCGAGTTTTGAAACCCGGTTCTTATTTTTTAATCTTGATTAACTTTTATTTATTGTTAATCAAATCTTTCATCGCTTTTGATATATTAGTCAGAATTAGACCAATTTGATCCCAAATGTCTGTTGATGCACCTAGCACTACTCCGGGTTCAATCGCTGGTACTGGTGAATAGGTCGGGTCTGTATAGTTAATTACAAAACCGTCAAAATCAACATCTACAAACATACCAAACGTGTATTTAGTGTCAGATGATCTTTCTACATGATCATAAACAGTGGAAGAGGCATGGTTTTCAAACTGTATTTTTTTAAGTGAATCCGCTTTTAAAGTGGTATTTTTTATTTCAAGATAACCATCGGTTATTTCAAATGACTTAATACTTTCATGTCTTCCAATTGAATAAACATTAACACCAGTAGATTGACGAGTAACTATTAAACCAGGAAAAGTGTTTGCCCCAGAAACTGTTAATGGTGTCCTAGCATCTAGGATACGCTCACCGTTTTTGGTTAAAGGAAACCAGTCGCCACTGTTAATGGTAGTGTCATTGACTAGAATCTTTTTGCTATTCAAATCACTACTGGACGCAAACGCTCTATTGATAACTATTCGCGCCATGACTTCTTCTACTGGCGATGGAGCTGGACAAATAAAATCACAGCTTGGACCAGAGCGACCAACTTGACTACCGTCTGGACAAGTCATCACATCAGCTGTACAGACATTTGGCGGAACTTGGGGAGGGATTGTTGTGATTACATCAACATTGACCGAACAATAACTAGAGCCACTGCTATTGGCAGCTTCTAGGGTGTAGGTAGTATCACTGGTGACATTCACATT
>Ga0156738_110_pt1 | contig 14908 bp, 10 predicted proteins | sample RifOxyD1_FD_112067 | JGI IMG/M metagenome (GOLD analysis project Ga0156738, IMG submission 112067) | Candidatus Kaiserbacteria bacterium RIFOXYD1_FULL_42_15 | reverse complement strand
TGGCGTGTGTTAAAATTAAAAAATCCACCAGAGTGGTGGTGCAAAATTATTAGGTGAGGTGTTCGGTTATTGGGGTTAATGTGGGGATGGTTTACTACTGACATAATGGCACAGTCGGGCAGAATGTAAAGTTGGAGAAAATCCGCCAGCCCTCTGGTTTTTGTCTTAACGCGAACAATGTGGATTGCCACGTTTTCCCTTAACAGGGACTGTATACCTTGCCAGCTCTTTTTACAAAAGAGCTGGCAAGGTCTTGAGAAAGTCCACTGGACTTTCTCGTCTTACAGACGCTGTCCACTCGCTCGCTATTTTGTTTCCTGCCGCGCTTTGCTCGCAGCTAAAGGCGGGTAAAAATAGCTGGGCGAGTCTTGCGAAAGCGTCCCACGCTTTCTCACTCGCAAAGACGGATGATGGTGGTTTATGTCGAACGTTCTTCGTCCTCGCGAGGAAATGGAGCCGAAGCGGAATGACGTGGCGATCCATGACGTTGACAATGATGGTGTTGATTGCCACGTTGCGACTTGCAAAGACTAGTGTCAGCGTAACGTCTTTGTGAGCGAGCTCGCAAGTGAGGGATGTGGCAATCCACGATGACGAACAACATAAATTGCTTCATGCCACCCTGCGCTCGCTGCTAAAGGCGCTCGCAAAAGACGATATGATGTGAATGTCATCGAAACACACGGAGGACTCTCCTCCGGAAGGACACTACTTCAGCTCCAGACACTCCCAGGATGGAATGTTATACTTTTTGGTGTATGAAAAATTTTAGTATGGAAAGACAGGCACTGAGAAAAGAGGAGCCAGAGAAAATAGATAAATCCAGGCGGGGTTTTATGTTGGGTGCGGTGGCTAATGTGGCAGTTGCTTATGGAATGATTCGGACTGGTTTAGAAAGCGGTGGACCAGTTAAATCAGCTGAATCTGAGGATGCGGTTGAAGATATAGTATCTAATGTTGAAACAAGCGAAGTGGTAGACGGAAGCGAACGATTTGATCAAATTAAAATTATGTATAAAAACTTCTTTAGCATGGGAAGGGAAGTTATGGTGGTTAATGAGCAAGATGAAATGGTGGCCAGAATCAACCTACAAGAATTTTATGAAGAAAACGGGATTGATCCGGGAAAAGGTTTTGCGGAGCAAGGCATGGTGACGGATGGTTTTTCTGGGGCTTGGAAGGAAGCCGTGCGCGAATCGGTTGCTCTTGGTAGTGATTATGACCCACAAGATTTACGCATCCAATCTAATTGGCAGACAATAAGTAAGGCCGTTAGTAATAAAAAAGAGCAGATGACTTATGAGAATACTCACTCCATTCTTGATGTAGTAAATTATTTTGCTAATAAGGAAGTACGGGAAGGAGAAGGATTATCGCGACATGAATATGTCAGAGAAAAAATATCTTTTACTGGTAATTTAGCTAAGACCGCGCCTGTCTTTCAATTGGAATTGAGGCGTTGTATGCCGGGACTGTGCGGAGTTGAATCAAGTTTTAATGATGCCGTTATCAGCAAAACAGGAGCCCGAGGCATCTTTCAATTTATGCCCACAACCTGGCACAAAGAATTGGGACGCCCAGATTTTGCACCCGGAATACCAGTACCTCTGATTGAACAAACTAAGGCAGCTGGTGAATTATTTTCAAAAATGTACGACCGTCTGCCGTATTGGTGTTATGAAGAAGAACCCTATTCTGGACGTAATTATTTAGAGGAAATCAAGCAAATTTTTGCCAGTAAAGATGATTTTGAGCAATATTTTTTCTTACCGTGTCTTTTGAATTCATACAATACTGGTGAACAAGGGATGGGCGAATTGGTGCAGGCATTTGTGGAAACAGGAACTTTGGCAGAAATTACCCGTAATCAAAAAGGTGGAGCAGGATTTGATATTTTTCAAGCCATGACTGACTTTGGTCGAGATTCTGAGTTACCAACTCTTCAGGATTATGGTGATGATGCCAGTCGCTATGTGCAAAGAATTTACGCCCTGGCTGACTTACTTGATGTTAAGAGTAACCTTGAAATGGCCGAGTTATAAGTCAAAGGTATCACCTTAAATCACCAATTCAAAATCCAACTGTCTCTCGTCCTTGTCAGCACGAATTAGTTTGACCTTAATAGTATCACCGAGTTGATATACCTTACCAGTGCGCTGTCCTTTAATGCGATATTTGCTGGCTTCGTGAGTAAAGAAGTCACTTTTCATACTGGAGAGTTTAATCATTCCTTCTGAGAGAGTTTCCTGTTCCTGGACATAAAGACCCCAGTCAGTGACACCAGTAATGATGCTGTCAAATTCTTTACCAACACTACGTTGCATAAATTCAACCTGCTTGAATTTGATGGAGTCGCGTTCTGCCTTGACAGCTTCTAACTCACGGGCAGAAGATTTGATAGACATGGCTTCGTACTTGGCAATATCGCTACTTTTGATATTGACGTTATCTAGGTGAAGACGCAGTAATCGGTGAGCAAGTAAATCAGGGTAACGCCTAATTGGCGAAGTAAAGTGTGTATAGAATTTAAAAGCCAAACCGAAGTGCCCGATATTTTTGGTGGAATAAACCGCCTTGGCCATCGAGCGAATGGTGGCCGTTTTGATCAAATTTTCCTCGGGCGTTCCTTCAATTTCTTTAAGAAGTTTGTTAATGTCTTTGGCATCCACAATCCCATGATTGGTCTCAAACTCATAGCCGAGCGCGTGCAGGAAAATAGACAACTCCTCGATTTTGTCAGGGTTGGGCGCATCATGAATACGATAAATAAAAGCTAGGTCGCGTCCCTTATGCTTAGCGGTGTCATAAATATATGTAGCCACTTGTGCATTGGCTAGGAGCATAAAATCCTCAATCATCATCATGGTTTCGGTCCGCTCTTTTTTGTAGGCACGTAGTGGTACACCGTGCTCGTCTAATTCAAATTTGACTTCTGGTTGTTCAAAAGCAATGGCACCGTTAGCATAACGGGCCTTGCGTAAAATACGTCCTAAAGTCATTAGTATTGTTAATTCAGCATGATAGTCGCCAGTGCCTTTATCAAGCACTTCTTGCGCCTCTTCGTAGGAAAAACGGCGGTCTGAATTGATGACTGTCTGACCAAACCATTGCGCCACAATTTCGGCCTGTGGAGATAATTCAAAAATAGCGGAGAAGGCCAGCCGGTCCTCGTTTGGCCGAAGTGAACACAAATCATTACTAAGCACTTCCGGTAACATGGGAATAACTCGATCAACCAGGTAGACTGAAGTACCACGCTCACGCGCCTCTTCATCAAGTACACTACCCTCAGTGACGTAGTGGGAGACGTCCGCAATATGAATGCCAACCTCAATATTTCCTGATGGGAGAGTCTGGACTGAAAGAGCATCATCAAAATCTTTGGCATCAGCCGGGTCGATTGTCATAGTCATAACACCACGCACATCTTTGCGTTTGGGGTCATTTAAGGCATCAGCAAAAATTTGCTCACGGTTCTCGTACAGGGTATGAGCCACTGCCTGCACCGCCTCGGGAAAAGCTTTAGTAAATCCGCCAGAACGAATGATGGCCTGCATCTCAGTTTCGTGGTCGCCGGCACGGCCGAGAGTTTCGATGATGGAGCCAATTGGGTCAGTGTGTTCGTCTTTCCAGCTACTGATTTCAATGGCGACTTTCATGCCGAGGTCGTTGGCGGTTGCTTCTGGTAGTAGGGGGCGGATATGAATACGGCTATTGTCTGGTGAAAAGTAATATTGTTGTTTCCCTTGGATTGTACGTTCCTTTACCACTCCAATTAGTTCACGAAACGATCGTTCAATTACACGAATAACCTTCGCTTCTTGGCGTTTACTTGGGATTTTGGGTAATAATTCAATTTCAACAATGTCACCGTCGAGCGCGAAGCCAAGGGCTTCGCGCTCAATAACAGCATCCTCTTCTTGGTCGGGAATAGCCACAAAGCCCGTGCCTTTACCACGAACCATCAGAATTCCTTCATAAGTTTTTTGCATCGCTAGAGTATAACAGGGGAGGGCGTATTGACCAAATCCCTTACTTCTGCTATTCTTCTGCCACTTATGTTAATGATGCGATTACAACGAGTCGGCCGAAAAAATGACCCATCTTACCGAGTGGTGGTGGTTGATAAACGTGCCAGTACAAAAAGTAACCAGTCGGTTGATTTGCTTGGTTCTTATAACCCAAAATTAGGACAGATTACTATTAATGGCGAGCGAGCAAAAGATTGGTTGAGCAAGGGTGTCCAGCCATCAGATACTGTCTATAACATGCTGATTTCACAAAAAATAATTGAAGGCAAAAAGCGAAATGCCCTATCAAAGAAATCTCCGATTATTAATGAAGCTAAAATAAAGGCAGAAGCAGAGGCCAAAGAAGCGGCTGAAGCCAAGGCAGCCGCTGAAAAAGCAGCTGCCGAGACTCCAGAAGTGACTGCTGAGCCAGTTGAAACTCCAGCAACAGAAGAAGTTACTGAAGAAGTAGTGGCCTAATCTCATACTCTCAACAAAAAACAGGGCATCATGTGCCCTGTTTTTTGTTGACGGTTACACTATTGACAGCTACTATTAGAGTAAGCAACGTATTTTTATACGTCAGCTTATTTACACGATCAATTCAATAACGATATGGATATGCATGAAGACCAGCAATTTCTCGAGGCATTAGTGAAGGCACTTGTAGACAATCCTGATTCAGTAAAGATTAACCGAACGGTCGATGAAATGGGCGTACTACTTTCCCTAGACGTACATGCTGATGACATGGGTAAGATTATCGGACGTTCTGGCAATACCGCCAAAGCGATTCGTACTCTACTTCGGGTTGTCGGTATGAAGCACGACGCCCGCGTTAATCTCAAGATTAACGAACCAGAAGGCGGAAGGGGAATGACCAGAGATATGAGTGAGGCGATGCAGGATGAGGGGATTGTGGCGACTGAGACTAAGTCTCTCGACGAAGCCATCGACGACCTAAAGATATAAATAGGCGAATAACTTCGTCGTTACGATAAAAAGCGTGCTCGCTGGACTTCGTGTCCCACTCGCACGCTTTTTATCTAGACTCCTCGTTCTTCATCCAATTTCTATCTTTAGGAAACCTGAAAATTTAAGTGGGCGATTTACTGCGTTGCGCTGCGGTAAAATAATTCTCACCATACTGATGTATGGCTCAAATTATTTTCTTTGCGCGCCTCGCAGCTCATCCCATTTCTAATCTCAAATAAACCTAAAGATATAAACGAGCGAACTACTTCGTTACAACCACAGCCGCGTCGGTCACGGTACAATCAGTACCGCTTCCTCCGCGGCTTTGTTGCACCTCGTATTTTATTCAATTTAATTCATTAAATAAACCTAAAAATTTAGATGGGAAATAATGTAAACTACTGTAGACTGCTCTGGCTGTTTTTGCATAAGCGCAAAAAAGTGTGGTATATTATTTTAATGACAAAGTTGCAATCCATTGTAGCTGAAATTAAAACACTGCCTGTTGAGGAACAACGGGAGGTGGTTTCCCAGTTTGCTCATTTAGTTACTGCTGGCGAGGATGGTTTTTTTGAACTGACAGACGAAGAGTCGGCTGAACTTGACCGCCGTATGTTGAATGTTGATAATGAGCCAACATTTACTCCAGAGGAAGTATTTGCAATATTGCGTGAAAAATATGTACAAGGTGACATGGCGTAAACCAGCACTCGATGATGTTGCAAAAATAGTTACATATACAAAAATTGAGTGGGGTATTGCTCAGGCAGATAAGATTGTTGATATATTCGAACAAACCACTCGATTTCTTTCTGAATCACCTAAAATAGGTAAACGAGTCCGCCGAAAGAATGTATATGCGCTTGTTTTGTCGAAAGTCCCTTTTGTTGTTGTGTATGAGATGAAAGGACAAGATGTTATTGTAAATAAAGTTATTCATATGAGTAAGAGGCGCTAGTATGCATTTCCACGTCATCACATTATTCCCAGAAGTTTGCCAAGCGTATACCAGCGCTAGTATTTTAGGACGAGCGCAGAAAACTGAAAAGGGGAAGGGGGCTAAAGTGCGAGGCAAGAAAATTACTGTTAGTTACTATAATCCGCGCGACTTTAGTAAGAATAAGCATAAAAAGGTTGATGATAGACCGTATGGTGGCGGACCAGGGATGGTGATGGCGGCCGAACCGATTTTGCGCGCTTGGGATAAGGCGGTGGGAAAGAAGACGGCGGCATTGAAGACAAAGAAAGTGAAGACCCTTATCATGTCACCGCGCGGTAAAACCTTTACGCAAGCAATGGCTAAAGATTTGTCTAAGAAATACGAACACATCGTTCTTATTTCTGGCCGTTACGAAGGAATAGATTATCGTGTCAATACTATATTGAAAGCCGAAAAGGTTAGTGTAGGTGATTATATTTTAACGGGTGGTGAATTACCGGCACTCACAATTATTGATGCAGTCTCTCGTCAGGTGTCTGGTGTCCTGGGTACTTTTGAATCACTTGAGGACGAACGTATAACATCAGGCGAAACCTATACCCGTCCCGAAATCTTTACATATAAAAAGAAGAAATATCGTGTTCCGCCAGTGCTCCTTGAGGGTAATCATAAGGATATAGAAAAATGGCGGGGCAGTCTCAAATAGAAGGTAATGTCGTAAATTAACGACCATCCAATATGATAAAGGAAGAATCTACTAAATAAACAACCAAAACCTTTCATTCGAATGAAAGGTTTTGTTTGCTGTGAGTAGCTTGATAATAAAAAATGAAGAATCCTCGAAACTCCCAGACTAACTGTGGGGACTTTGGAGTCATTACCCGCACCGCCATTTCCCTCCACCTAGGACATCGGATGTCCTAGGTGGAGGGAAACTGAATAACGGAATAATTAAGCTAGGCGTGACCTCTTTATGGTAGAATATTGGAGGTACAAGTTGGGATATTAAAAATGTAATTTTGTAATATGGACCAAAATAATAATGAAAATACAGTTCATGGTGAAGCTACACCAGTTGTAACTCAAACTCCAGAACAATCATCTGCTACTAATGAGCCGGTTGTGAATAATACTACTGCGAAGGAAACAGTGAGAGATGATAATGTAAAACTCTACGCCATTCTGGGCTATGTTTTACCGTTCCTATTTTTCCTCCCACTAATCAATGAGCGGACCAAACATAACGAGTATTCCCGTTTTCACGCCAATCAACAACTCATTCTTCTTCTTGTTTGGGTAGCCGTACAAATAGTGGCTGAAAATTTTCTTCATATAATTATGGGGTATGGCTCTAACTCTCTCCTTGGGCTGTTTAATATTGCTGTGCTAATTCTAGCGGTGCTCGGTATTATTAATGCTGTTCAGCATAATATGAAGGAATTACCGTTAGTGGGTGGCTTTAGGATATTAAAATAAGCGATTAGTAGGGTTCCTAACAAACTTTGCTTGCATAATTTAGTGCTTCTGGTATAATCCCCGCACATACGCAAATTCTCGAGTGTGTTCTGGGTTGGAGATATCGCGGAGTAAATCATCACAGTGATGTCGATATTAATAGGGTAATAGAAAACAGTCGCAAGTAACACGTCCACGTGTCGCTTTTGTGCGTTTTATATTATGGAGTAATAATATTCATAGTATGCAATTTAAAGCCGATGAGTACGCGTCAGTAGGAGCCATGCCGCAAAAGAAATTTGCCATCAGTCCAGACCCAATGATTGATGTACCAGATCTCATCGAACCACAACGAGAATCTTTTAAGTGGTTTGTCGAAACTGCCCTCAAAGAAGTTTTTACTGAGTTTTCACCAATTACCGATTACTCAGAAAAGAAATTTGAACTCAAATTTAAGAAATATGAACTTGGTGAACCAAAGTGTACGCCAGAATACGCCAAAGAAAACAAACTGACTTATGATGCTCCGCTCCGAGCGCAGGTAATTTTGAAGAACAAAACTTTTGAAAGTGAGAAAGATCAGGAAATGTTTTTGGCTGATATGCCAGTCATGACAGAGAATGGTACTTTCATCATCAATGGCGTTGAACGGGTGATTGTCCCCCAACTCGCTCGTTCTTATGGTATTTTCTTTACCGCCGGTGAAACTAAAGGAAAAACGGTCTTTGGGGCCAAAATTATCCCCGCTCGTGGAGCTTGGGTAGAAATTGAATCGGACATTGACGGTGTGATTTACGTTAAGATTGACCGTAAGAAGAAGTTTCCCATTTCCTCACTCCTTCGCGTTATGGGAGTAGAAAAAGAAAAAGAAATGATTGAAATGATGAAAAGCGTGGACCGGGGTGAGGAATACATGAAGGCCACCATTGCTAAGGACACTGCCAAGACCACAGAAGAATCCTTTATTGAAATCTACAAACGCTTGCGCGATGGTGATTTAGCTACCGTAGATAGTGCCCGCGAATTTGTTCGTTCACTGTTTTCTCCAGAACGCTACGATCTTTCGGAAATTGGCCGTCACCATTTTAATCAAAGATATGGTCGCCCTATAGATAAGAAAGCGACTGATGAGCGGACTGTTTCGGTTGAGGATATTCGTTTGATTTTGACAAACATCGTCGCGATGAATCATGACCCACAGGCACTACCTGATGATATTGACCACCTGGGTTTTAGGCGTGTGCGTTATTTTGGTGAAATGCTTCAGCAACGCGTTCGTGTCGGTATGACCCGAATGAAGCGAAATATTCAGGACCGGATGTCAACTATAGAGGCCGAGACTAGTTTGCCAATGCAAATCCTTAACCCTCGACCAGTCCAGGCTGCCATTAAGGAATTTTTCTCCACCAACCAACTTTCACAATTTTCCCAACAACAAAACAACCTTGCTGAAATCGAGCACTTGCGTACGCTTTCGGCGCTTGGGCCGGGTGGATTAACCCGTGAACGAGCCGGTTTTGAGGTGCGTGATGTGCACACCAGTCATTATGGTCGTCTTTGTCCGATTCATACTCCAGAGGGACCAAACATCGGCTTGATTCTCCGCCTGGCTATGTATGCTCGGGTGAATCGCTTTGGTATTATTGAAACCCCCTACGTTAAAGTGGAAAAAGGAGTGGTAACTGGTGAGGTGACATATATGAATGCACACGAGGAGGAAAAATTCACCATCGCTCATGCGGCCATAGAATTAGACAGTAACGGAAAAATAAAGAATGAACTGGTAGAGGCTCGTAAAAAGGGTGATCCCCGGACTGTTCCGCGAAAGGATATTGAATACATGGACATTGCCACCAATCAAGCTTTTTCCATCGCCACCTCAATGATTCCCTTTTTGAATCATGATGATGCCAACCGTACTCTGATGGGTTCAAACATGCAGAAACAGGCGACCCCCTGTCTTATTACTGAGGCGCCGATTGTGGCTACTGGTGTTGAAAAAGTAGCCGCTCGCGATACTGGACGGGTTCTTTATGCACTAGAGCAAGGTGAAGTAGTGGAATCAGATGCCCGACATATAGTAGTAAAAAATAAGGAGGGAAAGAAAAAAGAATATCCATTAACCACTCTCAAGCGCACCAATGATTTTTCCGCTTTCTATCATCGTCCAGCCGTGACGGTGGGCGACAAAGTTAAGCGTGGTGATTTACTGGCTGATACCACCTCTACCGATCAGGGTCAATTGGCAGTTGGTCAAAATGCTCTGGTGGCTTTTATGAGTTGGAATGGTGCCAACTACGAAGATGCGATTGTTATTTCTGAACGCCTCGTAAAGAAAAGTAAGTTTGCCAGTATTCACCTTGATGAGCTTGATGTATCCGTTCGAGACACCAAGCTGGGACCAGAAATTACTTCCGCCGATATTCCAAATGTCAGCGAACAAAAGCTTCGTAATCTAGACGAGGACGGCATTATCCGTATCGGCGCTGAGGTTCGCACTGGTGATATCTTGGTTGGTAAGGTTACACCAAAAGGTGAGACTCAACTTACACCAGAAGAACGCTTACTTCGTTCTATTTTTGGTGAGAAAGCCAAAGATGTGAAGGATACTTCACTTCGCCTGGAGGCTGGAAAGCGCGGTCGGGTGATTGGGGTTAAGATTTTCTCGCGTGAAAATGGTGATCAGCTTGAAAGTGGCGTCATCAAGCGAATTCACGTTACAGTGGCTCAAGTACGTAATGTTTCGGTGGGTGATAAACTGGCTGGACGGCATGGCAATAAGGGAGTTATTTCTCGTATTTTACCAGAAGAGGATATGCCGTATACTGAAGACGGCCGACCAATTGATATTATTCTTACTCCACTTGGGGTACCTTCTCGTATGAACCTTGGTCAGATTCTTGAACTCCATCTCGGAATGGCTGCTGGTATGCTTGGTTATCAAGCTGTGGTGCCACCATTTGCTGGGGCCAGTGAAAAACATGTTAAAGCCGAGTTGGTGGCTGCCGGTCTTCCTGAGGATGGAAAAATTCAATTACGCGATGGACAGACCGGAGATAAATTTGCACAACGAACCGCTGTTGGATTCATGTATATTTTGAAACTTCACCATATGGTGGAAGACAAAATTCACATGCGTTCGATTGGGCCGTACTCCTTGATTACTCAACAACCCCTTGGTGGTAAGGCGCAAATCGGTGGTCAGCGTTTCGGAGAAATGGAAGTTTGGGCTCTCCTCGGATACGGAGCTGCCTACACCTTACGTGAAATGCTTACTATTAAGTCTGACGATATTGTGGGACGAAGTGCCGCTTTTGATTCCATTGTGCGTGGTGAGAAAATTGGTCACCCTCACACCCCGGCTGCCTTTAACGTTTTAGTAAATCAACTTCGTGGACTGGCCCTTGATGTCAAACTTACTCGTGATGAGATGCCACGTCGTCCACGGGAACGCACCGATGACTCGCTTTATGAAACTACTAAATAATTTCTAGGTATATGTCAACATTTTCACCAAAAAAACCAGCTCTAATGCCACAACAGTTTACTGAAGTGAGCTTGAAGCTGGCATCACCGGAAACTATTTTGGAATGGTCATACGGCGAGGTTACAAAACCAGAAACTATAAATTATCGTACTCAGCGGCCAGAAAAACACGGTCTATTTGATGAGAGAATTTTTGGTCCAGTAGAGGATTACGAATGTTCCTGCAAGAAATATCGTGGCATTCGTTATAAAGGAATAGTTTGCGAAAAATGTGGAGTAGAAATAACTCGTGCCATTGTCAGACGTGAACGCATGGGACACATTGATCTTTGTGTACCGGTTTCTCACATTTGGTTCTTACGCGGTGTGCCCAGTCGCATTGCTTTGATTCTAGGCATAACGGCGAGCTCAATTGAAAAGGTTATTTACTTTGCTGGATATATCATTACCAAAGTGAGTGAAGAAGAACGTGGACGTCTCCTCAAGGAATTGGAGACTGAATTCAAAACTAAACTCAAGGATCTGCAAAACGAGGATGCTCGTGAAGCTCTTAAGGTACGAGCCGATGACATGAAAAAAGAAATTGAGAAAATTCAACAAGGGATTGTTCTTGATGAAACCAATTTTCACAAGTTTTCAATTAAATATAGCACCCTCTTTGAGGCCAAGATTGGTGCCGAGTCAATTTTTGAATTATTCAAAAATATTGACATGAAGAAATTATTGGCTCGTCTTGAGACCGAGCGGGAGACAGCTGGAGCGATGGAACGAGCCAAACTCGACAAACGTCTTTCACTGGTACGAGGGATGATTCATGCCGGGGTTAAACCAGAATGGATGTTTCTAACCCGTATTCCTGTCATTCCGCCTGCTATCCGTCCGATGGTGGCTCTTGAAGGTGGCCGACATGCCTCTTCTGACTTAAATGACCTTTATCGTCGGGTAATTAACCGTAACAACCGTCTTAAGAAACTGATTGATATTATGGCGCCTGATGTTATCTTGCGAAATGAGAAGCGTATCCTTCAAGAAGCTGTTGATGCTTTGATTGATAATTCCATTCGTCATGGCAACGCGGCCTACTCAGCCATGGGTCAAGCTCAGCGCCGACCACTAAAGTCATTATCAGATTACCTTAAGAGTAAACAGGGTTACTTCCGTCAAAACCTTCTCGGTAAACGAGTGGATTATTCGGGGCGCTCAGTAATTGTGATTGGACCAGAGCTAACTCTTGATCAGTGTGGTTTGCCAAAACACATGGCATTGGAGCTTTTCCGCCCGTTTGTGATTGCTGAACTCCTCAAACAGGAACTTGCCTATAATATTCGTGGTGCCGGGCGCTTGATTGAAGATGGGGTGCCAGAAGTTTGGGCGATACTAGAAAATATTATTAAGAACAAACACGTTCTTCTCAACCGGGCTCCGACTCTACACCGCCAGGGCATTCAGGCCTTCAGACCGGTTTTGATTGAAGGTAATGCCATTCAGGTGCACCCGCTAGTTTGTCGCGCTTTCAACGCGGACTTTGACGGTGACCAAATGGCTGTGCACGTTCCTCTGGGAGAGGAAGCACAACTTGAAGCCAGGGAAATTATTTCCGCCAACAAAAACATTTTGAAGCCAGGTTCATCAGAACCGGTTGTGTCTGAAAAGTTACTTGACATGGCCCTGGGTGCCTATTGGATGACCAAAATCATTGAGGGGGCTCATGGAGAAGGAAAATATTTTGCCTCACCAAATGATGCCATCAATGCTTTTGATTATGGTATTGTTGATTTTAGAGCTAAGGTAAAGGTGCTAGCGACTGAAACTGAGAAATATAAGCAATTTGGTGGAAAGATATTTGAAACCAGTGTCGGCAGACTTCTATTCAACAGTGTTCTACCGTCAGACCATCTATACATTAATGATGTTATCGTCCAACGTATGCTCTTTGACGTCATCATTGATATCATTGATGATCGAGGACCAGAAGCAGTGCCAGCTATCGTTGACAGACTAAAAAAACTTGGTTTCCGCTATGCTACTGTATCAGGAACAACTTGGGGGATTGATGAGGTAAAGGTACCTGTCCAAAAAGTTGCCATTCTAGAAAATTCTCGAGAAGAGGAACGAAAAGTATTCGCGTTTTACGATGAAGGGCTTATTTCTCGGGATGAGCGTCGTCGGATGATTGTTAGTATTTGGCACCGTGCCAAAACAGAAATTGAAAAAGTTCTTCCTCTGACACTCGATGAACAAGGTTCGGCTTACGAAATGTGGAAGTCTGGCGCCCGAGGATCACTGGGACAAATTGCTCAGATGGCCGGTATGAAAGGACTGATTATCAACACCCGGGGTGAGACACTGGAATTTCCAATTCTTTCTTCCATGAAGGAAGGTATGACCCCGATTGAGTATTTCATTACCACCCATGGTTCTCGTAAAGGTCTGGCCGACACCGCCTTGCAGACTGCTAAGGCCGGATATCTGACTCGCCGTTTGTTCGTGGTGGCTCAAGATGCCATTGTGACTGAAGAAGATTGTAAGACAAAAGAGGGAACCAAGATTGGTAGAGTTAGTGCTTCGGGAATTGAAATTGCCTTTAGTAAAGCTATTAAGGGACGTATCCTCTCGGCGGACGCGGTTGATAGTAAGGGTAATGTTATCTTCCCTAAGGGACATCTTTTGTCTAGACGGGAAGCAGTGGCAGTAGAAGGATCTACTTGTGCTGGGGTTGAAGTTCGTTCACCGATGACCTGTAAGACTCTACGCGGTGTTTGTCAGAAGTGTTATGGTATTGACCTAACCACCAACAAGTTGATAGATATTGGGGAAGCGGTTGGAACAGTGGCCGCTCAAGCGATTGGCGAGCCAGGTACCCAGCTCACCATGAACACCAAGCACGCCGGCGGAACCGCCTCGGCTGGTGGAGACGTAACTTCTGGTCTTCCTCGAGTAGAAGAAGTCTTTGAAAAACGGCAACCAAAAGTACCGGCCATAGTATCTAAATGTGAAGGACTTGTGACTGACATTAGAACTGAGGGTCGCGAAAAGATTATCGTCGTGTCTCCCGACATGAATGCCAAGGGTGCGCCAAAGAAAAAGGATAATATTGAATACCCAGTTCACTACCGCCGTGTGGTAACTGTAGCCAAAGGACAAACTGTTCAGTCTGGCCAGTTGCTGACTGATGGTTCAGCTTTACTACCAGAACTATTCAAGTTCGGTGGTCAAGAAGTAGCCCAGGAATACATCATTTCTGAAGTAAACAAGATTTACGAACTTCAGGGTGTGACCATTGCTCGCAAGCACATTGAGCTTATCGTCAAGCAGATGATGTCTCGAGTAAAGGTTAACAGTACTGGCGACAGTCACTTTACTAACGGTGACGTGGTGGAGGAATGGATTTTTATTGAAACAAATACCAAGCTCAAAGCTGAGGGAAAAGAACCAGCTAAAGCAGACCGCTTGATTCTCGGTATCACTGAGACATCACTATCTCGCAAGAGCTTCCTCTCAGCCGCATCATTCCAGAACACCACCCGTGTTTTGATTAATGCCGCTGTAAAGGGAAGTCACGATAATCTTGCCGGGCTGATGGAGAACGTCATTATCGGAAAGCTTATTCCCGCTGGTTCCGGTTTCAAAGGAAGTCGTAAATATGATATGATACAGGCCATTAAAGGTGGCGCCACCATCATCGACAAATAGTAATTCTATTTTTGGCTTTCAAAACACACGCATCTACGTTGTTGCACTGCGTAAGTAATCGCTCACCGTACAATCAGTACGGCTCGCAATTACTTACTTGTGCGCCTAGTAGCTCCGCACGTTTTGAAACCCTCTGAAGATGGCAGGGTAGAGTAGATACAAACATAAAGGCCGGCCCCTACGGGGCCGGCCTTTATGTTCCGTCCGTCTTTGCTAGGAAGTGTAGTGGATACGAAACTGACGCGGCAATCCACGTTTTTAAATTGTAATAAAATAAAAAAGCAAAACCCCGACCGTAACCAGTGGCGGGATTCGCTGGTGGTTCGGTCGGGGGTGTGAGACGATGGTT
>Ga0156738_108_pt1 | contig 14975 bp, 16 predicted proteins | sample RifOxyD1_FD_112067 | JGI IMG/M metagenome (GOLD analysis project Ga0156738, IMG submission 112067) | Candidatus Kaiserbacteria bacterium RIFOXYD1_FULL_42_15 | reverse complement strand
TGGCTGTGCGGGTGAGAGGAATCGAACATTACATGTTCAGTACCCGTTGTCGCTCTTTTTTCAAAAGAGCTGGCAACGGCTTCGATTCCTCACGAAAGTGCCATTAGGCACTTTCTTCACTCCGCACAGCAACAACAGAAAAACCGTTCCTGACGGAACGGCATTTCTGTTGGCTGTGCGGGTGAGAGGAATCGAACCCCCTACCGCTGCTTGGAAGGCAGCTATTTTACCAGTAAACTACACCCGCAAACGAGAGGATAAAAGAAAATTTACTTTCTTTTATACTTCTAGGGCAGTGGGTGAAAGCTGTGCCTACACCCACAGATTGCTTATCCGCGTGACGCAGTATAGCGAAAATACTAAATAATATCAACTAAAAAGTCTCTACATTGTAGTGACTTTTTATGTTGGCCTAACTAAGTAACGAAAACGACGGCACGGACAAAAAAATAATTATTATCCCCTCATCTCCTTAAGTGCCTTAGTCCACTTAAGAAGTTGTTCAATCGTGACAGAGACTTTTTCTTCATATTTTATAAACATCTCACCGGCGTCAGCTTTACCGAAGTAAACCGGAAAATAGTCATTGCCTAGTAGATGCACTGCTTCGCGAATTGGAGCCATTTGAAGCTCAATGGCAGTAAGTCGAAGTTGCTCAACCGCTCTAGCCCCACCGACCGAACCGTACGAAACAAAAGCAATTGGTTTTTCATTCCATTCTCTACTAACCCAATCAAAGGCATTCTTGAGAACTCCAGAAGTACCATGATTGTATTCTGGTGTAACAACGATAAATGCATCCCCTTCCTCTATTTTTTGGGTAAATCTCTTAACGGCTTCATTGGTATAAGGCTCTTTGATAAAGGATGGACTAATAGCATTATCAAAAAATGGCATCTCGTAATCACGGAGATCAACAATTTCAACCGCCAGCCCTTCATGCTTGTTAAGCTCATTTTCTACCCAGGCGGCGGCTTTGTCACCAAATCTACCTTCCCTGGTACTTCCCACGATGACTTTGATTGAAAGATTATTATTCATGATTTATTGAATTATATTTATTAAAATATTTACTTTACTTTGTAAAGTACAGTATAGAGTAGTCACTTTACTTTGTAAAGTAACTATCTATCTGTTATGCTTAATCATGATGATGCTCGGAACTAAACAAAATTGTCCCATAGCAAAAGTGGCCGAATTACTCTCGGACACGTGGACGATGCTTATTATGCGAGCCTTGACGGAAGGTCCGAAGCGTTTTTGTGAACTGGAGCAGTGGCTGGGCAATATCTCTACCAGAACACTGACATTAAAGCTCACCAAGCTATGCAGTCAGGGACTGGTTGAAAAGCAGGCGACCGGTCTTTATACAGCCACAAAAAAAGGAGCGGGTTTAAAAATTATTGAACAAGCCATGATTAAATACAATGACCAGTATTTAAAATGAAGAATCGTTCTAGTGATGATATACTTTCTTAATGCAATTCTTGATTCACATCGTCACGGGTATTTTGACTGCTTATCTTTCATTTACTAATTTCCTAGCGTTAGAAATAATGCAGTTTATTGAGCCAGAACCAATCCCAGAATCCACCACCGTCGATGCAAACAACTCTGATATGACGACTCTGCCGTCAAATTACTCTTATGCGAACATAATCCCAGACGTCCTTATCAAGAGCCAGGCCTACCAGCAGGCCGCCCTTATTGGTAGTACGGAAATGGTCAACGCTACCACCAATGACCCACTAGTGGCGATTGTAAATATCATTTGCATCTTTACGACTCAAAAATATATTCGTACCACTACTGGTACCGGCTTCTTTGTTAGTCCTGATGGTGTTATCCTCACCAATGCTCACGTGGCTCAATTCTTCCTCTTGGAAAACACTGATACTTTTGGAGACACGGAGTGTATTGTCCGATCAGGCAGCCCTGCCTCACCAAAATACACCGCCGAGCTTTTATATATTTCTCCGGCTTGGATTCAAGAACATGCAACTTTGATTGACGACCCAACCCCTAGCGGCACCGGTGAACGTGACTATGCCCTACTTTATGTAAACGCTACAATTGACGGCACTCCCCTACCAGCTACTTTCCCAGCCCTATCAACCAACACCGAACTACTACCCCGATCAGTAACGGGCTCTGTCGTTATTGCTGCTGGTTATCCAGCTGAATCGCTGTTAGCCAATGGTGTCGATACAGACTTATTCCCCCGCGAAGCTACCAGTACAATTACAGAGCTTTACACTTTTGGATCCAACTATGCCGATATCTTTTCTATCACTGGTAGTGCCATCGGTGAACACGGCTCTTCCGGAGGTCCAATTTTATCTAACAACGGTAGCGTCATCGGCATGATTACCACCAAGGGTGACGATGTTAGAGACGGTGTAGGGAGCTTACGGGCTATTACACTTTCGCATATCAATCGCACAATTACCGAAGAAACTGGGTTTTCCTTTGCCCGAAATGTCAGTGGCAACCTACCATACAGATCAAAAATATTCACCGAAACTCTAGTTCCCTTTTTAACAAAAATCCTAGAGGACGGAAGTCAAGAAAATATTTAATATATCTACTCAGTCCATTTTAAGAAAATTTGTAGGTTGTTATTGGTAAAAATAAAAAGCCCCGGTCTTCTGAGGAAGGCCGGGGCTTTTTACAAGAATTAAATCCTAACTTGCTACCGGGGTGGTCGAAGGGTTTGTAATTGTTGGGGTTGATGAACTGGAGATAATTTTATCGTCATCAGGATCAACTTCCACCTCAGTGTTTGTATGAGAAGAGGTAGTAGAACCTTTATCAAAATCATCTAAAATATCTTCAGAGCTTTCCGCAGAAATACCGGCCATCTGCATCATTGAATCAATCAAAACTCTGGCCGAAACAATAGTAACCTCTGCCTCGGCCAACGATGAAGAAGCAATCGAGGAAGTGGCCAAGGTAATCAAATCATTCACTTCTGGAAGGGTGGACTTAATTGTTTCAACTGAGTCTGGGTCCATTATTATCATTATCTCCATAGCATTATCGAGACGAACTAAATCAGCTACTAGGGCCTCATATTTATTTACTAAAATTTCTTTGCGTTCTTCACTAGTTAATACAATCGGTACCAGTGATTCAATACTAACTGACTGGCGGACATTTATATCGGTCATGAAGGTAATTAGTTTTTGTAAATCACTCCAAACAGTACGAAGCTCACTCACAGCTTCTTCCGGATCCGATTCATGCTTACTAGAAGCGTCTTTTATTTTAAATTCCAAATCAGTTAATCGCCGTCTGGTGTCTGACTGCTCAGACGCAGTTGCAACAGATTCATTACTGGTGAGTAATTCATAAGCTCGAGTTGTTTCAATTTCCAACTGTGCCATCAGTCGCTCAAACGAAACCGGTGCATTCAAACCTTCTGTTTTGGCATCACTACGCCCCGCTTCTAATACTGAAGTGATAGCCACTGATAAAGTTCCGATGGCCGTAGTATCACTGATGTCCGATCGCAAGATAGCGGTCTGAACATCAAGAACTGAAGAGAAAGTCATCTGCGCTAATCCAGCTCCATCAGAGTCTGTCGTCTGTAATGATTTGATTTGAGCCTCAGCGGCTGACTTATGTCCTTGAACAGCAACTAAAACACCCGCCTCGACTTCTGGAGTCAATTTTCCTTCTTTTTCCAATAAGCGTGCTTCGGCTACTCGGCGTTCCAATCGTTTTGTTTCCCACGCTACCTTTTCATAAGGAGTAAGATTGAGAGAGCCACGAATGTCTTCGGTGAGACCCTTAACTGGATACAAAATATCGCCCGGTACAGTCTTCTCTGCCAAGAACGGCGTGATTATAAAAATAAAAACCGCCGTCATGGCCATGGCTGTTCTAATATACTTGGCTGAAATGTGAAAAACTTTGAAGAATTCCATTTGAACTGGTTCTGAGTGGATTTTTACTGAATCGGCTGGTAGTGGATGATATTCCATATAAGAAACCAATCGCTCACGAAGGTCACGCTTTTCAGCCGCTCTAAGGCGGATGTTGTCGGCTTTCTTTTTTAGTTGTGCGCTAAAGCGTTTCATTATTTTATTTAAATTTTGCGTGCTGGACGCGACTTTCTTCCCGAACATTTGTTTCTGCTTCAATCTTTTCCCGAAGCATTTTAAGACCTCGATGAATGCGGACGGAAATCACATTTTCGGACTCCTCGGTCAGGATACTGATTTCACGCGGGCCGAGCTCATCGACAAAACGGAAAAGAAGGACTTCCTTATAGACATCTGGCAAGGAGTCAATAAGATTCAGTGCCTGTTTGCCATCAATGGTGGCTGCCAAGGCCTCCACGGTACTAAGAGAGAGCTCTTCAAATGAACCCTCATCAACCCCTTCACGCTCCAAGAGAGTGTCAAGTGATAACTCTTTTTGTTTGCGGTATTCATCAATAATGAGATTATTGAGTACTTTATACAAAAAGGGCCGGTAGGTCTCGATTTCGTGACCATTACGTAAATATGTCCAGACCTTAGTGAAAGTGTCATGGACGATATCAATCGCCCGCTCCCTGTCACTAATACGCAAGGTAGCATGACGAAACAGCGCATCGCTGTATTCCTCGAAGGCCTTCAAAAAACGCTCTTCCTGGCTCCCTATATTGCCTGTCTTTTTTGGACTCGCCATGTGGAAACCATTATATACTTAGACGCCCCAAATCACGAATTCTTACTACGGAACGAGCGAGAGAGGCGGGCAAGCGCCTAGCTTGCACAGCTCCGAGCGAACGAGAACAGAAAGCTTTGCTTACTGTGGAACGAGCGAACAAAGTGGGTAAACCGCAGTTTACCCACTTTTGAGCGAGTGAACGTAGAAAGCTTTACTTACTGTGACGGAGTGAGCGAAGATAAAAAGCTTTTGCTTCTTGTGAGCCACTTAACCGAAAGCCCAGTCCCTTCACCCTAAAACCAATTTTTCTTCCGGAATACAACAACCAAAACTGCCAAAACAAGGATGTTTGCCCCTGCAATAAATGAAAACGCCCACGGACTATTCTGTAATGGTAAATCAACATTCATACCATACAAAGACGAAATCACTTGTGGCACCATCAGTAAAATAGTCAAAACCGTCAAAACGCGCAATGAATTGTTTAATCGACTACCCATAATTGCCTCTACCCCACTGCGAATATTTTGAATTGTCTTCAAGACCGAACGGGCCGAGTTGACTAATTGACCGTTGGCAATCTCTAAATCCTCCATCATCTCAAGATCATCGTTATAAAGTTGCATATAATTACCTTTAGGAACATGCCTCAACCAATCATTGGTCGGAATTAAGGCGTCCACCATACTGTTGAGTTTTGTTTCGTATTGCACTAATCGCTCAATCTCGCTAGTACCAATTTTACGCAAACTACTTCTATTTTTATGCACCGCCTTTCTTAAACGCATCAATTCCCCATCAAATGAATAAGTAATGGCGTCCATTATCTGAATGAAAAGCTTAGCTTTCTGGGTAGTGACCACTTCTTCTTTGTTTTCAATTAGCTTTTGGAGTGGTGGCACATCACGCAGAGCTAATGTTATGACAAATGACTCCCCCATGATTATCAATAATGGAGCCGTGTCGCTTTCTTCTTTCTGCCCTTCAAAAGGATAGCGAGTAAAGAAATAGGTGGCACCTGCTGATCGTTCGAGTCGCGGTACCTCAAAAAAGTCCTGAGCATCCTCAATAATATCCTCATCAAGCGCAAATTGCGCCACTAGACTCTCAATCTCCTCTTTAGTCGGTGCCAAAGCATGCACCCAAACCCCAGTCCGTGACTCTGTTACAGTCTTTAGTTCAGTATCTTTGATTGTCCGGAAGTAGTAAGTAATCATGTCGCCAATATACTACCACAGTCCTCCTCCAAAACCCCACCCCTACTCCACTAATCTAAAATCATTACTATGCCCAACCTATTTCTTCAGCCAATTGGTGCGCAGTGCGATTAACAAGTTCTCGTGTTCTCTGTAATACTTTTTGATTTTGTTTTGGATAATAAAGATTTCCACCAGCCTGAGCATCTAATTCAGTCTTATGAATAGATTTACTAAACATCCCAACCCCTTTTTTAATCCCTGCCATTTGGTGTTTGCCGTATATTTCAGGATATTCGCCAGAAAATTGATCCCCTTCACCACCAATTAAAATATCGGCTTCCAATCTTTCCATAACAGCTTCTTTACTTGCTGAAGTTTTTGATTTTTCATGTGCTAAACCGATAACCTTATACCGCAAACTGACTTCTTTTAATGCCCTACAAATCAGCTCTAAAGAAAACCCACTAGCAATAATATCATCAACAATTAACACTTCCCTGTCTCCAAGTTGCCCCCTAAATTCTTCTGTCGAAAAATGACCTTTAAGTTCATCCAGTCGGACTAGACTGTCTTCATTATCAACATTTTTATTTCCAGTCACAAATCTGATTTCAATATTTCTTTTATATTGAATCAATCTCGCTAAAACCAAAGCCGGCACTCGCCCACTAGCATCAACACCAAGCACCATACCGTACTGGTCATTTTCTATACCCTCTTTTAAAGTCTCAACAATAGGTTTAATTCTTTCTTTCAGATCATACATTACTCGCACCACACTTGTCCCCTCATCCCAAGAATTTTCTTTATACCTCATCGGAGTGTTGGGTTTTTCCATATAAAATATACTATCATTATTTTTGCCTAACCCAAAAGCGCTAAAGCGACTACTGGAAACATAAAACACACTGTCAATTGCCAACTTCCTAGGGTAAAAAAATAATTTAAACAGTGGAAAAATATAGTGGTATCAATATGTCGTAGCACTTAAACCTTCATTACTCCTCCCATAGACGCTGTATTTCCTCGGTCGTCGGCGCCGCCACGTGCACCCAAACCCCAGTCCTGGCTTCCGGCAATTCTTTAATGGCTGGGTCCTTAACAGTCCGAAAATAGTATTTAATCATCGCGCCTATTGTGCCCTACTTTGGTAAATTTGCAAAATGATGACGTAGTGTACGTTCATATTCAGGAAATAATTTGTAGTCTGTCACTTCAGCAAATGGAACGAAGCGAACTTCGGACACTTCTCTGTCATCAAGATGTAATTCGGCTTCTGAGTCAATCAAAGTTGCTTTATAGATAATAACAAAAGCGTTACGCCCTTCACTATGTTGAAAAAACTGTTCCATGTGAACCACCTCATGTACATTAATGTGTACTCCCAACTCTTCAAATATCTCCCTAGCCAATCCAACGCGAGGATCTTCCTCTACATTCAATCGTCCGCCAGGTAGTTCCCATATTTTATCTTTTTCTCTCGGGTCACGCATTAATAAAATGGCCCCGTCTCTAACAATAATCGCCTTTTGGGCAATTTTTCCATCAAAATGTACTTCGTTTGAATTCATGGCAGTTATTATAGCAAAGCTTGTAAAATTACTCGCCTTTTTAGCATGGCTATGGTACGATTCTGCGTACAAATCATAATTGATTATGGTTTGTTGAGGTTTGTAAGCAAAGCTTTCACCCTCTCGTCATTCGGTTATGCTGTGGCGAAGGGGCTGTATGCAAAGCATACACCGCTCTTGACTCGGAAATGTGTTGGCGCAAGCTTTGCTTGCAATAAACATTTGAAATACAAAAAATGAAAGTGTGCTTTAATTTTTTGTATTTCAAATGTTTATACTAAAGCCCTCACACTTCTCTCGCTGCATCGGGGTGTAGCATAGTGGTAGTGTACTCGGTTTGGGACCGAGTGGTCGGAGTTCGATTCTCCGCTCCCCGACAAAATAGGAAAGACCGTTTCATATGAAACGGTCTTTCCTTAACTAAAGTGCTCCAGAATAGTCAGCTCGAGTTGCACGGGAAACAAATTCCTACTGTTGTTTGGCAAAAACTACTCTAAAACCACATTTGGGATGATTTTTATGGTGGCAAATGTTTCATGTGGCACTATTCGTACCGCAGCCACGTCAATTTGCCATTCTCCAGTCCAGTTCTTGTCCTTTAGCCATGTATCTATCACCCGCGAAAGCTTTTTAAGCTTGAAATCATCGACTCTTTCCTCTGGTCGCCAGATTTTATCAGCAACCGCTTGATCTAAATCGTATTTAGTTTCATATGAAACTGTTTTTACCTCGATAAAATAGACTTTTCCGCTTTTTTCGGCAATAACATCAATTTCCCCCCATTTTCTCAAATAATTCATCTCAAGGACACGAAAACCATGATCCTTGTAATATTTGGCCGCAATTTGCTCCCCGAGGTTGCCAACTTCCTTAGTCTTGAGCCGCTTTGTCGGAAAAAGTTCCATATGGAACATTATATCACCCCAAATCTCCAGCTAAACGCTGTTATAAGCATAATCTGTCTTGTTTCATATGAAACTGTCTAATTTACTGAGTATTTGCATACAATAATCAGGTTTACGCCTTTGTGAGTCGCCACGAAGCAATCTACGTCTATCTTTTAACACCATTGAAAATATATCCGTCTTCGCGAGTCGCAACGTGAGAAGCGAACACTTGGAGCTTCGTAAGAGGTTGCCTGCTATCCTGACGCTAGGAAGAATAGCGATGGTTGAACAGTTCCTGTATAGTAAGCAATCAACTTTGTCCACCGTCCGTCTTCGCGAGCGCACGAAGCGATTCACGTTACAATCACCAACCGTGGATCGCCACGTCACTCGTCCGCTCGTTCCTCGCGAAGACACCTAATATCGCCAACATCCAACACATTTTCGCGAACCACTATGAAGCGATCCACGTCATGGTCATCATTTTTACAAAAAGTAAGAGTAAATTCTCTAAATATTCAGAATAATTGCCTAAAACTGTTCCATATGGAACAGTTTTGATACGTTTCACGTGGTACAGGTCAAAATACTCATATTTTGTCTTTTATAGAATCTGGCTATATTCGACAATGTATTTCCATAACATAGTGACCTTTATAGATTGTCCTTTATCCACCTATGCACTCCGTTATCCACTATTTTAAAGCCGATAAGTCTTTTATAAATAATCTCGGTTATCAAAACATTCTGGCATGTATTACTGACTCTTTTCTAATTCTAGATGTTTTGTGCGGCCAGAGGGAATCGAACCCTCATCTGTACGTTGGCAACGTGCCGTTTTACCACTAAACTATGGCCGCAATATTTATTTTCCTTTTTCAGGTACCATATTTAATACTATTTTAGGCATCTGGTCAATCCAGATATTCATCTTTTTCTTTAGATATGCGCTCGATACTACTAAAGTGCATATTCCATATGGTAATCTTTTTGTTTTGTGCCGTGATGGGAGTACCATGGTTTTATGGAAATTTTCTATTCCCGTTTGTTGTTTCCAGTAATTTCTACATGTCGTCTCATTAAGATCTTCATAAATGAATAGTGCGCAGCGTAGTTTTTGTGTTGGAACTGTGCAAATGTTAACAAGAAAGGATTTAAATAACCGTATCATCTGTGGGTCAGTATTTGTTAGGCGGATTTGATTTTTTGTCAGCTTATCACCCTCTCCCCAATATGCAGCGACCGCACTAGTGAAAAGTGGGTTATTGATGTTTTTTTTAAGTTCTTTCACCGCTTCTGTTTCTGCCTGTGCATAATAGGCGTGGAGAAGGTCTCCACGAGCTTGATTCAGTGATTGGAGACGGGCGGTACTTAGTTTCTGTGCCCGTGCAATAACGGAGAGCTTGATTTCCTCTGAAAAATCAACGTTTTTAAACCAATTCGAAAGAGTACTGACAGACATGCCAAGTTCATTATGAATCTTTTTATAACTTCTACCTTGTTTTCGGAGTGTAAACGCCAGTTCTTTATCTGTTCTCATATATACTAGTATAGCATATGTCGGCTGTTCACTTTGCTAAATCTTTGTTAACTAGTTCAAGCCAGCGCAATAGTTTTTTCTTGAGAAGGGTGTTACTAATCACAGTATTACCTACACCAAAATGCAACGTCTTTTTTTGACTCTTACCCACAATCACTTGGTTTTTGTGGAATTGACCTGGTGAAATATGGATTTTCTTACTCCAATACTTCATACAAGCAACTTCATTAAGATCGGGGTAGAGGTGTAGCCAAAACCTGATAGCAGATTTGGGCACACCGAGATATTTGATTGCAAAACGGATGAATATCAAATGTTGAGTTGTTTCACTGCCTGAGAGGCGAATGGAGCGATTGGGCGAGATGTCACCAACGCTCTCGTAGAGCATCAAACCAGCAACAAAGAGTGGGGAGGTGTGATAATTTTTGTATTCTATGACGGCTAATCTCAGCGCTTCGCTGTACTGATTTTTGCGCTCTGTGTTGCGCGCCTTATTAACCAGCGCAATGCGTTTTTTGTTTTCAGCATTAGCCCGTTTGGTATTTTCTTTTGCTACCGCTTTGGAGAACGGCTCGTGCTTGAGCCAGTTGCTGACCGTACCGCGAGAAACGTTGCAAATCTTGGCTATTTCAGTGTATGTAAAGCCACGATGCCGAAAGGCAAGAGCTTGTTCGTATGCTTCTGGTTTGTAGGTGCCAATTTTTGTCATTGCAAGATATATATATTATATACTATGACAACTGTTCATTTTGGGTTATAAACAAATCTCGTTACACTTGTATCCCATCATGACAGTAATCCATTTCTCATCTCATTCATCGCCTGTGTAATATATAGAGGACATACACGGCTTATTTTATGAGAGTTCCGCCAATATGGAATAATGGGCGAGAACTGATGATTTATTCACGCATCATAATACGTCATGCCGTTGTTTGGTGAGACCAGTATTAACGGTTTTAACCTTTACGACTTTGCCGTCTCACTTGTTGGAGCAATCGTACTTATTTTTATCGTTAAGGCACTCAAATTAGCGTAATTTAGGTTTGATTTAGTATTCTGATGTTCAAAAATTCCGCATTAATAAAAAATAAAATAAATATATATGACAACCATAATTAATCCATCATCAACAACCGATACCGCCAGTTCAGGTGTTGCGCTTGTCGTCGGTATACTAGCCATTGTAGTCTTTGGAGCACTCTTTGTACTCTATGCTCTACCGGCTATACGCGCGGACAAAGAAGCGACACCGACAAATTCCACACTCAAAGTAGTATTGCCAGCAGCCCAAACTCCTACTCCAGAAACTCCATAATAATCAGTTCAACAGATAAAATCGAATGTATCTCCATTTCTCCCTATAGGTAAAATGGGGATAAGTAAAATGGGGGTAAAATGGGAATAAAATGGGTTCATAAAATGGGGATAAGTCCGTTATTTTTACAAAAACTGTGTCCTAATATATTCATACCATGCCTGAAACGAGTTGGCATTCAAGCACCGTTTAGGCAAAGCAGATAGATTAAAAAAGAAGCGATTTTATCAATTACACAACACTAATCTGAGAAATAACGGATTTGTCCCCATTTCCATCTGTCGCAGGGCAGGTACTAAAACACAAAATTACTATTTTTGGAATAGTAATTTTGTGTTTTACTCTAGTGCACCCGCCAGGACTCGAACCTGGGACGCCTCGTCCGAAGCGAGATATGATATCCTCTTCACCACGGGTGCATATTTTTCGATTGGCCATTCTTCTTCCTAACTGAATGATATGCAGTGTACTACTGTTTAGTATGATATTCAACTAGCATATTCATCCAAAATTTTATTTTTGTCAGTAGATTAGTACTTCTTGGTACTTCAATTCGCAAACAACCACGATAGTTTGGTCGTTTTTTTACTCCTAAACCAGTTGGTTTTATAATTGTCTTTTTGAATTGTGCTGAAGACGCGCTAAGTTCTTTTTGCCACCACGCCTCCCAATTATCGCGTATAAAAGGATGATGGAGATATAAACGGTATCCGAGATCTGCCCTTTTATATTCGGTAAAGGTCTCTAACCACCTAACAATAACCTCAATCATGGTTTCGTCAGAATTCGTAAATAGAAACGTGCTGTTTCGTTTTGCTCCCTCTGCCCAATAGAGGGCTATCCCAACATGAAAGAGAGGGTAATCTTTATTGGCTTCGAATTCTTTTCTGGCTTCTTGCAGTAGTAATTGATCTTTATCAATTTTATTTTGATGATTTGATGCCGCTGATCGAATCCGCCCAAGAGATATATTTGAGTCTGTTCGTTTTTTTAAAAGGTGTTTTTCGTCTTTCGTGAGAGGAAAATCCCTTAACCACAAAGAAAGTGAGCTTTTAGCAACTGGTACCTGGCGCAATATTTCCTGGTAGGTTGCACCTTGGCGACGGAGTTTTTCTGCTTGCTGTCTCATATGTAACAATGCTTTCATATCTATATCATACCATGTGGGTTCGAATGTACACGGTGGCTTATGTACAAATGATGACTTTATCAATACAATGGGCATTATGATTAAACACACCGACATTCCGCTCGAGGTAAAACATGTGGCTGACACGTTGGAAGGAGCGGGTTTTGAAGCTTATCTTGTCGGTGGCTGTGTGCGCGACTTGATTATCGGACGCACTCCAAAGGATTGGGACTTTACCACCGATGCGCGCCCGGACGCCATCCAAGCGCTTTTTTCTGACAGTTTTTGCAATAATGATTACGGCACAGTCGGGATTAAAAACGACACTACTGAGAACAAAACACTACGTGTGATTGAAGTCACCCCCTACCGCAGTGAAAGTGAGTATAGTGACGCCAGACGGCCAGACTCTGTTACTTTTGGGGTTTCCTTAACTGAAGATTTGGCTCGCCGGGACTTCACCATTAACGCCATTGCTTACCGGATTGCCACTGAGGAAACCGTTGATAAATATAGGGGAATTGAAGATATCAAGGCCAGACGTTTACGATCTGTCGGTGATCCAAACGAACGTTTTGCCGAAGATGCCCTCCGCATGATGCGGGCGGTGCGTTTGGCAGCCGAACTTGATTTTGTCATCGAAGCGGACACCATGGCCGGTATTATTAAAAACCGTGACCGCCTGGGAAAGATTGCCATTGAACGCATTAGTGCCGAGTTTATCAGGATTATTGACTCAAAAACTCCCATGATGGGTATTATTTTCCTCCAAAAGCTTGGTTTACTGCCTTTTATCCTACCGGAACTATTAGAGGCAATGGGTTGTGAGCAGGGCGGTATTCATGCCTATGATGTTTATGAGCATTTACTGAGAACTCTTCAAGGGGCGTCGGATAAGGGTTTTTCTACCGAAATGCGACTAGCAGCCCTTCTTCATGACATAGGCAAGCCAGCCACCAGACGGACCGGTGGTAAAAATAAACTTTATACTTTCTTTGGTCACGAAGTAGTTGGTGCTCGGATGGCTAAAGTAATCCTGGAACGCCTGAAATTACCGCGTGAAATGATTGATACTGTTGTAAATTTAGTCCGATGGCATATGTTTTTCTCTGATCCAGACCTAATTACTCTGGCCGCTGTACGCCGTACAATAGTGCGAATAGGTGAGGATAATATTGATGATTTGCTTAATCTCCGTGTCTGCGACCGTATCGGTACCGGACGACCAAAAGAACAACCATTTCGTTTCCGTAAATACAAAGCCATGGTGGACGAGGCCTTACGGGATCCTATCTCTGTAAAACTTCTCAAGATTGACGGGGTGCGGATTATGGATATCACTGGGGAAAAACCGGGGAAAAAGCTGGGATATATACTGCACACACTACTGGAAGAGGTGTTGGTAGACCCTAGTAAAAACACTGCCGATTATCTGGATAACCGTACAAAAGAGCTTATTTTACTTGATGAAAACGAGCTTCAAACAATGGCTGAAGCAGGAAAGAAAAAACTGGCCGAGGAGGAGGCAGCTGCTCTAAAGGACATTGCGCGGGAGCATAGGGTGGGGTAGGAATACGAAATAGAGAAAATAGAATATTGAATATAGAAAAGGGTTGTATGGTTATGGATTGCTTCGTTGCGACTCGCAAAGACGATAAATTACATAGGAAAGGCCTATGTAAAACGACGTGGATCGCGAAGACGAGTTGGAGAGTGATTTTAAAAATGACTAAATACTGATTTTTTATCTTAAACAAGGTAGTTACTGGACCTATTTTGAAATGGAGAACGAAGAAAACGGCCGGCAATTTCATGAGTGGGACACATGGTCCAGCGAATAAAAATAACTGCCGATTTGTGAAGTAGGATGCCATAAATAAGACTTATCAGGTATTTTTAGGCTCAATATTGGATGCAGTACGAAGGAAACGGCACTCCCCACGACGAGGTGTATATAAATATACATTGAGGAGTGGGGTGTGCCGTTTCCTGAAGTAATGCGCCGATAGTGTGTCTAAAAATAAAAAAGACCTGAAGGAATCGGTAGCTAATCGTTAGATGATTGGCTACTAATGCCCTCAGGCCTTTGGTTTTGAGCGTAACTTTTTGTTGAGGCGTGGCCTCTATGTGGCGCTATTTGTTTTCTTCTAGCTAACCAAGTTTTTTGCTCATTTCTTCTACTTTCTTCCTTCTTAGAGAAATCAATTTTGCTTGCAAATATCTACTAAAGTTTTTTATTTAATTTACCTTAGTTAATCTTGTAAGAAGATTTCAATGTGAGTGGGTTGTTCTATGAACGTTAGAGTTTTTTGGAGGTAATACTCTTAATTTTGAATGTGCTCTTTAAGGGGTGTTCCTAGGGTTCTTGCCATAATGTCTTATGGTCAGAACTCTAGGAACTCTTGCTCGCCCTCTCTGGGCCTGACGACATAATATGTCCTATAGATATTAGTGTAAAGGACACGATAGTGGATAACTGTGCATAACTCGCTTCTCGATGTCCTTTATAAAAGACACCGTCATTAAAATAATTTACAATAGTGATTTAATGGCTTTGTTTGGCTGTAGAATTACTTGGGGAATATTTCGCTTGACAAAATTATAAATCGTGTGGTTCTATTATTTATATTTGTGCCCCACATTAACCCCAATAACCGAACACCTCACCTAAT
>Ga0156738_106_pt3 | contig 16255 bp, 20 predicted proteins | sample RifOxyD1_FD_112067 | JGI IMG/M metagenome (GOLD analysis project Ga0156738, IMG submission 112067) | Candidatus Kaiserbacteria bacterium RIFOXYD1_FULL_42_15 | reverse complement strand
GCAGTTTAGAGCCACCACGCGCTCCGCGCGTGCGATTAGTCGGCATCAGGGTTGCTTTCAAAATACATTCGAACTTTGTACAATGAATACCGCGCTCTGAAAATACCGTCTTAGGACGGTTATTTTCTTGCGCGGAGGATGTGGGCGCAGCTTTGTGAATACAAAGCGTAACGCGATTCGAAGCTGTTGTTCTTGACATTATATGTCATATATATATACTATATATATGAAAACATCAATCACTACAAAAAAAATCAACACTCTCGTCTGTCTTGATGAAAATGTGAAGCGTAGTGCCCAAAAAGCAGCGGAAAGTATCAATCTGCCACTGTCGTCGATTGTGAATAATTATCTTTATCATTTTGGCAAAAATAAAGAGCTGGCGTTTGAGTATCCATCGCCAAAGCTTCTAGCAATGATTGAGGAATCAAGAAAAGATATTAAGAAGGGGAATGTGTCGCCAAAGTTCAAGAGTGCAAAAGAGGCCATGATTTGGCTTAATGCACAATAAGATTTACGTCCATGCATGTTCTTTTTTCAAAAACGTTCACAAAAACCTATAAAAGATTAGACCAGAAAATAAAAAAAGCATTTGAGATAAAACTTTTAATTTTCATAGAGAATGAATTCGATGAAACATTGCGAAATCATTCCTTACAAGGTAAGTATGATGGAGTACGAAGTATTACAATTACTGGTGATTTTCGTGCGCACTATGTAATCTTACTTGAAGAATCTCGAACATTTGTTGCAATCGGTACACATAGTGAGTTATATGAAAAATGATGAAAGGATAACTGATTATAAGCATAGTTTAGTTTCAACTGCCCTTCCCAGTTGGTGAATAAGGTCCGACCTTCGTACTTGTGAATAAGTACGAAGGTCGGACCTCATTCACATTTATACAAAAGTAATCCACAGTATTTTCAACAGGTCATCCACAGATCATTGACTTTGGTGCCACTATGAAAGCTATGTTTAGAGATATGACAATCTCTTGGTAGAACAGGTGATCTAACAAACTTCTTAATTGACACTACATTAAGGACTTAGTGTCGGTATGACCTACAGGGTTAAGATTGCAGGGCGACCCGATTGCCATGGTTCCAAATTTTCAAATATCGAACGTTTATGTTATAATACCTTCAGATAAACCTGAACCACAAAAAGAAAGGAAAACAAATGAAAATTGGACTCGATTTTGACGGCGTGTTATCCGACTGCGGAAAGCTCAAATCATATGCTGCAAATAAACTTTACGGGTTATACATTCCGCCCGAGAAGTTCAAGAAGGAGATTGTCATCGGCGGGGGACATCTCACGGCGGAACAATACCACAATCTCCAGAAGATGATTTACGGAACGCGAGAAATGGGCCTCCTCATGGAACCTGTCGGCGGAATGTTCGAAGCTATCTCCCAACTGCTTGCTTGGGGCCATACGATCCTTATCGTCACTTCCCGAGGCCAAGCTGAGCTTGAGATTGCTAAAGAATGGAGCGTGAAGCAAGGTCTTGCTCTCGACTTCATCGGCGTCGGTTGCAGTGTGAGCAAGGCGACTGCGTGTGTCGGACTCGATGTCTACATCGATGATGATCTCGACAAGCTCGAACCTCTCGTTGGTATTGTCGAGCACCGTTTCCTCTTCTCGTGGGACTATAACAGTCACCTTGACGAAGGAACGATTGCAGAAAGAATCGGCTCATGGGTAGAGTTCTGCAAGACAATCGAAAGTCTCTAGTGATGAAAACTGAAAAAACTACCGAAGGGTGTTCGCTTGTGTGAACACCCTTCTTTTTGTTTAATACACACCGCGAGTACAAACTGTTTTAAATCTGACAAAGGATCTACGCCCTGAAGGAAAACCCTTCGGAAATAAATCAATTACTTCTTTATATTTTTGATGCCGCGATTTTTGACAACTCCTTCCATTCTCGAGGCGGTTCTTCTTGGTACTTGTTGGATATCGGTGTGCTTGGTGGATCTAATTTTTCCTTGGATGTTTTGTCCTTTCATGTTTTTTAGTGGTTATTGTTGATAATTAAAACCATAGGTAATCTCAATAATAATTATACTCCTTAATTTTAAAACACTTAAATTATGAATATGAAAAGGTCGGGTATTAATTATGCACACGCCACATAAAAATATCTCCTTGGTTCTCCGTTACCTTAATCAAAATTAACTTCAAAATTATACATTCCCATTCCACAGGTACCGCGCAGTGGCTCGCCAGCTTTTGGAATACCGATGTCGATTTCTGTCTTGCCAGTGGCAGGCAGGATTTCTTGGTAGTTTGCTTGACGCACTACTAACGCGGCGGAGCAGTCGTAGGTACCATTGGTGTTGACGATAAGTTTGGAAGGGATTCCGGCCTGGGCGATTGACCTTTGGGGCGAGTAGCCACCACGTGCGTCAATGGTTATGTATTGGATTCCGTCCTTTATTACCACATTACTTCCGGCTGAATTGATATCGCCAGAACGAGAATTTCCAGTGAGAAGAATCACTCCGCCAATCAATATAGCCACCATTAGTATTATCGAAGCAGTTTTGTTCATAAATTAAATATTAAATAACGGTCTGATAATACCTAGTCCAGCTAGTCCACCCAAAAGCGCAAAGCTGCCTAAACCAATCACTACTATGCCAGCTGTTTTGAAGAATAGCGGGGCATATTTTGAATGAGCTAAAGAAGCCGACCCAAATGATAGAAGTGCCAAAACGGGGAATGTTCCCAGGGCAAAACTGAACATGATTAGGGAACCCGTTACAAACGAACCGCTGGAGAGGGCAGCAATTTGCATTGATTGGGTAAAGCCACAGGGTAAGAAAAACGTTCCTAGACCAACTAGTAGGGGGGCGAGAGTTTTGTGTTCGATCCTCCGAAAGAATTTAAAGATTCCGCTAGGCAAAGTGATTTTACTTTTTGCAAAGACACCCACTAAATTCAGCCCTAGCCACAACATTACCACAGACGCCAATAAGCCCAAGATGGCACTGACTGTAAAATTAATTCCAATGATTTCTCCCAATAATCCAAGTAATCCTCCCAATATTACAAAGCCGGCTAGCCGTCCGAAATGAAAGAGGACAATCGTTTTTTTGTCGCTAATATCATCTTGAGAAATTTTGGCTGAGAGCGAAAGTATCAATCCGCCAACAATCGCCAGACAACTGGAAACAGAAGCGATCAGCCCAATTAAAAAGCTGGTGGTCGGGGTTGTTTGGCCACCGATGCCGAAATTCAGAATTCCGGACCTCTGGAGTAGAAAGAATAAAAACAGTAAAGCCATTCCGATTGGCAATGCCTGCCAAATAATATCGTTGTTCTTATTTTCCACGGCCAACTTTTCCAAAGAAAGGGAATAGCCATTTGGTTTAATAAGAGCACCTAATGATTGCATCAGTTCGTTCGTGTCCTGTTCATTTTTGGTCACTACTGCTATCGTTTCGTCCTTTAGATTAACCGTTACCTTGTCGACTAAATCCTGTTCTTGCAAAATATCTTCTATCAATATTTTGCAAGAAGGACAATGGGTGCCAGTAACGTGGAATAAGTGATTTTTCATAATTATATTTTCTTACCTTTAATGCGCAACGAGTTACTTACGACCGATACTGATGATAATCCCATGGCTAGTCCAGCAAAAATTGGATTAAGTAGCCAGCCAAAAATAGGGAAGAAGACTCCGGCCGCCAAAGGGATACCAACGATGTTATAGATGAAAGCCCAGAAAAGATTTTGCTTAATACCGCGCATAGTGATTTTTGATAGCTTGATTGCCTTAACAAGCTTAGAAATATCACCACCCAACAGAGTAATGCCAGCCGATTCAATCGCCACATCCGTACCAGTACCCATAGCAATCCCAACATCGGCTTGAGCCAGGGCAGGAGCATCATTAACCCCATCACCAGCCATAGCCACAATCCGACCCTCAGCTTGAAGCTCTTTAATTTTTGCCAATTTATCTTGGGGTAAGATGTGGGCTACCACTTCATCAATTCCTACTAGGTCAGCCATGTGCTTGGCGGCTTTCTCATCATCACCAGTCAACATGATCACTTTAATTCCCAGTTTATGTAAGTCGCTGACGGCCTGTTTTGATTCAGTTTTTATTTCGTCAGCCACCATTACAAAGCCCAGTACCTCAGTAGTGGTGGACAGAATGATGGGGGTCTTTCCTTGGGCAGTAAATTGCTCCAGCTTGGTAGTATCAAAGTCCAAACCTAAATCAGATATCAATTTAGCATTACCGATATAGTATTCAGTATTATCAACTACCCCCTTTAGACCCTTGCCTTGAATGCTGTCAAAATTTGAAACTTCTTTTATGTCTATATTTTTCTCTTGAGCATAATTCATTATCGCTTGTGCAATCGGGTGTTCTGATTTTTTTTCGAGTGAAGCCAAAATTGAAATAAATTCTTCGTTGGTCATGGGAGAAGAATTTTGAACATCAACCAAGGTCGGCTTACCTACAGTGATGGTGCCGGTTTTATCGACAACCACCGTGTCTACTTTATGAAGTTTCTCAAGTGTGGCTGCATCCTTGATTAAAATTCCTTCCCGAGCACCCTTACCGACCCCAACAATAATAGCGGTAGGAGTGGCTAGCCCCAAAGCACAAGGACAAGCAATTACCAGCACACCAACAAAGGACACTAAGCCAAAGGATAATGCTTGGGAGAAACCAAGAACCCCGGAGCCGAATATCAGCCAGACGCCTAAGGTAACAAAAGCAATTACTAAAACGACTGGTACAAAAATACTAGAAATTTTATCAGCCAAGGCCTGAATTGGTGCCTTGCTTCCCTGGGCTTCTTCGACCATTTTAATAATTTGGGCTAATAAGGTTTCTGATCCGATTTTGGTAGCTTTGAAAATAAATGACCCAGTGGTATTGATGGTGCCAGCGACGACACTATCACCGACCTGCTTTTGGGTTGGCATTGGTTCACCAGTCACCATCGCTTCATCAATATATGACGTTCCTTCAGTAATAACACCATCAACCGGAATCTTGGCGCCCGGTTTTACTATCAATAAATCGCCGTGTTTGACCTCGCTTACTGCTATTTCAATTTCCTTACCATCGCGGACAACGAGAGCGGTCTTAGCTTGCAGGTTGAGAAGTTTTTCAATCGCTTCACCGGTCTTAATCTTTGATTTCGCTTCCAGATACTTACCCAAAGCGATAAAAGTAATGACGACAATCGTCACGTCATAATAGGTAAATTCAACATTAATAAAAGGGCGGAGAGTTTCAGCCAAGGCGGTAACAATAAAACTGTATAAAAAGGCGGACACCGTGCCGATACCGATTAACGTATCCATGTTGGCGCTACCAAAGCGAATGAAGCGGTAGAAACCAAGTAAATATGGTTTACCAACGACAAAGAGAGTATAGGTGGCAAAAATAGGGAGGAGGTGATGAACAAATTCTTGGGTGACTGAAGTCATCATGGTTACCAAATTGTATTGCGCCAGAATATCCCAAGTCATCACGATAATACTAAAAATTGCCAGTGGTATAGCCGAAATAACTTTGGCTTTCATGTCTTTTAGCTCCTTCTCTTTGTCGTTCTTGGACTGATTTAGACCAAGATGTTCGGCGTGTTCATTTGGTGACATCCCCATCGCACTGGCGGAAGTGTCTGCTTGATTTTCTATTACCAAACTGTATCCCAAAGGATCTAATTTTTGGTTAAAGGCAATAGGGTTGGTTAGGGCGGGGTCAAAATAAATCTTGGCATTCTCGGTGCCGTTATTTACTGAAATTGATTCCACCCCATCAATCTTGCTGACAGTTCTCTCGATGATGCTGGCGCAAGAAGCGCAGTGCAGTCCTTTTACTTTGTATGTCTGGGGAGTATTCATATGACTATTGCATGTTATAGATTTTTAATAATTCTTTCACCGCTCCTTCCTTGTCGGTTTTTAGTTGAGTGATTAAACACGATTCTAAGTGACCTTTTAGTAATTCTTTACGGGTGCTTTTAAGCAGACCAATCACACTGTCTATTTGCTGTATCGCCTCGGGACAATAGCGTTTGTCTATGATCATGGCAGTCGCCTTAGATAAACTACCGCTTGCCATATTGACTAGCTTAATTGATTTACTATTAACTTCACCATGTTTGTGTTGCGGATATTTTACCATATACCCTATACTATAGGGTATATGGTAAAAGAAGTCAATTATTGAGCCGGTAGTAACGTGGATTGCCACGCTGTGGCTCGCAATGACGGTGGTGGTGGGTTGTATCTAACCGTCGTCTTTGCGAGGATGAGCTGGCAAGCGACTGATGCGGCAATCCAGAACGAAGACGGACGACGTGGATTGCCACGCTGTGGCTCGCCTGTCTGCGCAGGTAGGCAAAGACGGACGGTGGTGGTGTGGATTGCTTCGCGCGACTCGCCTGTCTGCGCAGGCAGGCAAAGACGTTTCACTTTGTGTTCGTCTTCGCGAGGAGTGGAGTGGCAACGTAGTGACGTGGCGATCCACGTTTGTACGACGGTAACGAACGGCGTGGATTGCTTCCTGCCACACGCTTCGCTCGCAGCTAAAGGCGGGCTCGCCTGTCTGCCATGCCTGCGCATGCAGGGCAGGCAGGCAATGACGGTTGGTGATGTGTTTAACAACGGCATGGATCGCTTCATTACTTTATTTTTTAAGACCAGGTGGTAAACTGTCATTATGAAAAAATCAATCATATTAATGATGGTGGCGGTAGTGGTTATGGCTGGAGTTTTAGCAATTTGGAAAATACAGTCAAAGCCAAGTGCTCCTTTACCAGTTGACACCTTTGCTCAATGTCTCAAGGATAAAGGAGCCACTTTTTATGGAGCATATTGGTGTCCGCATTGTCAGTCACAAAAGGCATTGTTTGGAAAGTCAGCCAAGTTATTACCTTATGTGGAATGTTCCACTCCTGACGGTCAGTCTCAAACACAAGTCTGTATTGATAAAAAAATCACTGGTTATCCGACCTGGGAATTTGCAGATGGATCGCGAGAAGGAGGGGAGTTATCATTTGCCAAGCTGGCTGAAAAAACTGGCTGTGTAGCACCAGCCCAATAACCGTCATATATGTCATTAACGTCTCTAAATTTTTTAGTCGGTACAGCCACCCTTGGTCTACAAATTTGTTTACTGGCCTTAGTGATCTTATATTTTTTTCGCCAAGAGAAAGTTGAGCGAATAATAGTAAAATTTGCTCTGGTTTCATCTTTTATTTTTGCTTTAATTGGTATGGTGATGACACTGGTGTATTCAGAATATTTTGGCATCGTGCCTTGTGGACTATGCTGGCTGGGAAGAGTATTTCTCTATCCCCAAGTCGTTTTGTTCGGTATGGCTGCTTATAGGAAAGATTTCACCATCGCTATTTATAGTATTGTGCTTTCTGGTATTGGGTTAGTCATTGCCCTGTATACTCATTACCTACAGATGGGGGGAAATAGTGTTTTGCCCTGTCCGGCCTCGGGAGTATCTGATTGTGCTCGGCGTTATGTATTTGAGTATGGCTACATCACTTTGCCACTTATTGGCGCAACGTTATTTGTCTTTTTAATTGTTTTGATGTTATTTTTGTTGAGGGCAAGACGTGAAGAATCAAAATTAAAGGTCTAGTCTAGTAAATACAAAATAGCTAATGCGCCCAGCATACGCAGATTAGTTCGGTGTGGGGAGGGAGGTGCGGCAAAAGTGCAACTTTTGCCGCACCTAGTGTCGCTCCGGTAGTTAAGACATCATCACAAATAACGACTCGCCTGTATGATGAAATTTTTTTCAATTGTTTTTTGTTTACTTCAAAAGCATGGTCCATGTTTTTGAGACGGTCTTGGCGATTGAGTGACGTCTGTGGTTTGGTGTCGTGTGTCCGAGTTAGAATTTCGGTACAGATGGTATAACGAAAGGGCAGAGGAGGTAGTGTTCTTAGGACCCGTTCTACTTGGTTGTGTTTGCGTTTTTTCTGCCGCTTATAACTTAGTGGAATCGGAATTAGAACCGTATCAATGGCTGACTGATCAACCAACCACAAATTTAGTAGCTTGCCGATTAGCTTAGTAGCCTGTAGGTTGTTTTCAAATTTGCAGGCCGTGATAGCTGCTTGTACAGCTGGAATATGATATTCACTTAAAATTTGCACTGATCCCTTTTTGTGAGGTCGATAGAATAGTTGAAAATTATCTGGTGATAAGGGACGGATAAATAGCCCAGGTTTACTAGGGGGAAATATAATATCTGTCAACCATTGCCATATGTGTATCATGTAGATAAGTATAGATGATGGGCGTGTTATTATAATAGAGTATTTGTTCATATGTCCTTAGCTAAGTTGTTTTCATTTGTTAAAGAAAAGCCATCCACTAGTAATCGAGTGGTGGGAATTGATATTGGCTCGTCTTCTATTAAGGTGGTTGAATTGCAAAATAGAAATGAGGTAATAACCCTGACCACTTATGGTGAGCTTCAGCTTGGTCCATATGAAGAAGGTAAAACTGTCGGACAGTCGGTCACTTTACCTCCCAATATCGAACGTCAGGCACTCGTCGATGTTCTTCGGGAGTCCGCAGTCAAATCCCATGAGGCAGTTTTTGCTATGCCTCTCTCTTCAAGTTTTGTGACGACCATGACATTAAAGGCCGACCCCAAAGAGGATATAACTTCACGGGTGAGGGTTGAAGCCAGAAAATACATTCCTGTTCCAATTGCTGAAGTGACACTTGACTGGGTTGAAGTAGAAGCCAGAACAGTGGTCGGCGAAACCTCGCGAGATGTGTTGTTGGCGGCAATTCAAAATGAATCTTTGCGTCGTTTCAACACCCTGATGCAGACTGTTGAATTTTCTAACCCCCCAACCGAAATTGAGTGTTTTAGTACCATTAGAAGTTTGTATTCAAACAATGATCCCAATGTGGCTATTGTTGATATTGGGGCTACTTCAACCAAACTTTATTTAATACATAATGGCTTACTACAACGGATGTATCGTGTGCGGGCTGGTGGGGCGGTAGTGACACAGCTCATAGCTAAAGAGCTGGCCTTATCTTTTGAGGACGCTGAGACACTAAAGAGATTGGCTACCAGTCACCAGGAGCAATTAACTGCCTTGCAAAAAATTCACCACAATCATTACGACCGAGTTCTAAAAGAATTCAGACAAGTAATTGAAGAGTATGAGGCGCGATCTGGTTCGGAAATTTCTACTGTCTATTTAACCGGTGGCGGTAGTATATTCCCTGGGATTGATGTTTTTATTGGTGATCACCTTAGTCGACCAACCATAAAAGTCAATCCTTTCAATAAAGTTGCTTATCCAGCTTTTATGGAGGACACCATGAATGAAATCGGTCAGTCATTTTCAGTGGCTCTTGGTGCCGCCCTCAGAGTATTTGATTAAAAGAGTCATTTCACCGCAATTTAGTGTCTGCAGCTTCGTGGTTTGTTTTTTGTCCACAGTTAAATTACTACTTTTATCATTCTATTAAGCATATAATAATATTAATATGTCAGAGATACCATCTAGTTCTTTTATACCCAAGCGAAAATCAATTGACAATGTTAGGCAAGTCCGTCACCGTAACATTTATATGTTGTCAATTATTATTTACGCGCTTTTTATAGCTGCCCCACTTGCCTCGGCAACGGTGTTTATTTATCAGAAATATACGGAAAATGTTTTTCAACAAAATGTTATTAATTTGGATTCAGCCATAAAAGATTTTAAGGAGGCGGACATGCTTCGTGTTGTTGAATTTAATGAACGATTAAAGTTTAGTAATCAGCTTCTCGATTCCCATGTTTCTCTGGTATCTCTGTTAAATATTTTAGAAGGTGCCACAACTAAAACTGTTCAATTCAATTCGCTCAAGATCACTCAATCAGACCAGGTGTCCTTACTAGTAGAGGCAGAGTTGGGTACAGACTCATTTGATAATGTTTTATTTCAACGTGGTCAATATAAAAACAACCAAAGCATAACATCAACTAATTTTTCTAATTTGATTTTCACCCCGATTACTATTGATATGGACAATACCACTACAGGGCAAGACAAGAGATTAATCCAACTATCTGCTCAATTTATTTTTGATAAAGATGTAATTCTCTATACTCCAAATATAATTAATTTACCATCAACACAACAAGACACCAACTCTACAACAACACCCGAAGAAACTTCTAACCAAGTATCATCATGAATCCGTTTCAACTTTTTTATAAAATTGCCATGGTTGTAATAGCTATTACGATTGGTTTTTTGTATATCAATCCCACCATTAGTAAGATTAAAAGTACACAAGACATGTCCCAAATATATATGGAGGAGGCGACAAAGGTGGCTAGTGTTAATAAACAGTTATCAGACCGACTACATGACATTGATAGCTTAACCTTGTCTAACAAACAAGCTTTACTAATATATCTACCAGATAAAATTGATGATGTGTCCGTCTTGAAGGATTTGAATACTATTTTGAAGCAGCAGCAAATCGTAGCCAACTCCTTAGTGTATAAGGGTCCGGTAATAAAGAAGGACAATAATGAGGTAGTTGAAACATCAGGGCTGACAACCCATCAATTTGAAATTGTGGCCGATGTCACTTACGCTCAATTAAAAGAACTGCTTGGGGCTATTGAAATTAATAACTATCCACTCCAGGTGGCACTTTTAACGGTCGACCCATCCGAAAATGGTTTTCTCACCGCCACTCTTTTACTTTCCGCTTTTTCTCGTGAAGTAATAATCCCAACTGATGATCAAGTTTAAATTATAATTTATATGTCACAGTTATTTAAAAATGTTCTTATTATCCTGACAGTCATTGTCTTGGTTGCGATTGGGTATTATATGCTAAAGGAACGGGGCTCAAATTCCCTCTCACTAAACAATGCTGATGCTATATCAGACCAACTATTGAACCAAACTCAAGTTTTTATTGAAAGACGCAACCAGCTAGAATCTATATCATTTGATTTTGAAATATTTAATAATCCTAATTTTTCTAGTTTGGTTTCTTACTCCAGTGACGTGCCCGAACAAGTAGTCGGAAAATCTAATATTTTTGACACAGTGTCCAATATCCAAACTGATAATCAGCCATCCCATTAGCGATTACGGATAATTTAATTATGGATATTTTACACTATCTTAAACAACAAGAAGTAATTTCCGTGGCAGAACTGGCGAAAGCCAGTAAGCTTATTGAAGAGCAAGAGAAAAGTGTCGAGGAGGCCATGATCGATAGTGGTGTGGAAGAAGGTGTTTTGCGAACCGCAATCGCTGAATATTATCAAGTACCACCATTCACATTAAAAGAAGGATTTTCTTTAACCGAAGAGGTTCTTTCTTTTATTCCTGAAGAATCGGCTCTACATTATCATGTTACCCCTCTTTTGGTTGAGGATGGTGTGTTAGTGGTTGGAGTAAACAATCCAGATGATTTACAAGTACGCGAAGTCTTAAATTTTATCAGCTCCAAACACAATCTACCATTCAAAATGGTCTTCATGTTTGAGCGCGATATTAAAATTGCTCAGGAATCATATGAAAATTTAAAAGGCGATGTAACGGCGGCTTTAGTTACTTTAGAAAACGAACTAGACACTGAGATTGCCAATAAAGGTAGTGAAGAGGGTGGAGATGGTGACAATACTTCCTTTGAATATATTAAAGAGGACGCACCTATAACAAAAATTGTGGCCACCATCCTGAGATATGCCGTTGACGGCAATGCGTCAGATATTCATATCGAACCAAGTGAAAAAAAGGTGGCTGTCCGTTTCCGAATTGACGGAATATTAGCGATCAGCTTGGAGTTACCAAAAAATGTTCAAGTGGCGGTGGTAGCCAGAATTAAAATTCTTTCATCAATGCGTTTGGATGAACGTCGTAAGCCACAGGATGGTCGTTTCTCTGCTACTTTTGATGGTCGGAAAATTGATTTTCGTGTATCGGTACTACCTACAAATTATGGTGAGAATGTGGTGATGCGTATTTTGGATAACGAAAAGGGAGTTACTAATTTAGAGGCGGCCGGCATTACTGGACACTTGCTCACTGTAATCCGTCGAATGTTAAATGAGCCATTTGGAATTATTCTTATTTCTGGTCCAACTGGTTCTGGAAAATCGACTACCCTTTATGCTATGTTGGCTGAACTTGATAGACAGACTAAAAACGTTCTTTCACTTGAGGATCCGGTTGAATACAATATTGAAGGTGTTAGTCAATCACAAGTCAATCCGGAAATTGGCTATACCTTTGCCAATGGTTTACGTAGTGCCTTGCGTCAAGACCCGGATATTATTATGGTTGGAGAAATTCGTGATAAAGAAACTGCCCAGCTAGCTATTCAGGCAGCCTTGACTGGTCACTTGGTGCTCTCAACCATTCACACTAATAATTCCATCGGAGTGATACCGCGCTTAATTGATATGGGTATCGACCCCTATCTAATTGCTCCGACTCTTAAATTGGCCTTAGCGCAACGCCTGGCACGAAGAATTAAACCCGGCACTGGACGAGAAGAACCGATTGGAAAAAGCATGGAATTAATTATGGAGGAAGAATTCAAGACTCTACCCAAAAAATATCTTAACAGAATTCCAAATGGGAGGACATTTTTGCACCCTCAACAAAGTCCAGATAGTGCCACTGGTATGAAGGGGCGAATAGCTGTGATGGAGGCATTAGAGGTAACAGAGCCGATTCAGAACCTAATTCTCAAGGGTGCCTCTGAAGAAGAGATTTATGATGTGGCCAGGCAACATGGTTTTATGTCTATGAAGGAGGATGCAATTGTTAAGGCACTTAATCATATTATTCCTTATGAAGAGATGAATCTGTTTGGTTCAAAAGTGGGTATGGATGATTTATTGGATGAACCAGAAGTAACTGTCGATAACTCATCTAAAAATATAAATGTTGATGCTATTATAAAAGATGATGAAAATACTCATAGTTGATGATGATGCCTTCTTACGAGAATTGTATGCCATGAAGTTTATTGAGTGTGGTCATGATGTGATAACCGCACTGCATGCCTCTGACGCTCTCCGAATTCTGGAGCAGGGTGATGTTTTTGATTTGATGCTGGTGGATATGATCATGCCTGGGATGACGGGCGTTGAGCTTTTAAATGAAATTAAAAAAATGGTACCAAAGGTAAAAATGAAATTAATTGTTCTATCCAATCAAGGACAAGACCAAGATATTGAAGAGGCAAAAAAAGCTGGCGCAATCGGGTATATTATTAAGGCGCAGTCAATACCGAGTGAGGTGGTAAAGAAAGTGGAAAAAATAATGTCAGCTAAATAACATCATATATGTCAGTTGATTATAAAAAAGAGTTGCAAATTTTAGTTCAATCATTGGTCAGTGAACAAGGTTCTGATTTACATCTTTCTGTTGGTAGTCACCCAATTTTTCGAATCAGTAGTTCATTGATTCCTTTAGTTAAGAAACCGATATTGACTGAGGTTGACGTAACTGGTTTTGCTCAGGTATTAATGAGGCCAGAGTTTTTCGAGCGTCTTAAAAAACGTGAAGAAGTGGATTTTTCTTATGAAAATGCAGATAATATTCGTTTTCGTGGCAATGCCTTTTTTCAAAAAGGTCGACTGTCGGTGGCCTTGCGGTTAATTCCTAATGTCATCTTATCATTAGAGGAATTAAATCTACCACCAATATTGGATAATTTTACTGATAGAAACCAAGGGTTCTTTCTGTGTGTTGGTCCAGTTGGTCAAGGAAAATCAACCACCTTGGCGGCCATGGTAAATAGCATTAATAAAAAAAGGTCTGATCATATTGTGACTATTGAAGATCCGATAGAATATGTTTATACCGCTGAAAAAGCTCTGATCAATCAACGTGAGGTCGGTATTGATACACCAAATTTTGAGTCTGCTCTCAATGCCGTTTTTAGACAAGATGTTGATGTCATTTTAGTGGGTGAAATGCGCAATCCCGAAACTATCGCTATAGCAGTGACGGCAGCTGAGACGGGGCATTTGGTTTTTTCCACTCTTCATACTAATGATGCTGCCCAAACCATCAATCGCATCATTGATTCATTTCCTGGTGATCAACAAGGTCAAATTCGTGCTCAGCTGGCCGCTTCTTTGATTGCGATTTTTTCACAACGACTTGTCCCACGTATTTCAGGCGGTTTAGTACCGGCTTACGAGCTTTTGATTAACAATGTCGCTGTTAGTAATCTGATTCGTGAAGGACGAACACACGAAATTTATTCGGTGATAGAGACAGGACTGGAGCAAGGCATGATTGATATGAATCGATCGTTGGCGCAGTTAGTTCAACAGGGTGAGATTACGGTCGAGAATGCCTTCTTATATGCTTCGAATCCTAAAGGTTTAGAACGTCTCATTTAATATAAAAAGTATCATGTTATTCACTTACGTTGCTATCGATAATACCAATGCGGAACGAGAGGGTACAGTTGAGGCATCATCAATAGATACGGCCATTACTGCGGTACAAAAGCGTGGCTATACTATCATGTCAATTGACCCGGTGGCAGATAAAAAGAATTTATTCAATTTAAAAATTGGTTTTTTTGAAGGTGTTTCAAATAAGGAAATAGTTATTTTATCTAGACAGATTGCCACCCTATTCCAAGCGCATGTATCACCACTCCGAATCTTTCGGTTGCTTTCAGCTGAAATGGAGAACCCTCGCCTGCTTAACATCTTAAATAAAATTGTTGAAGATTTGCAAGGTGGTAGTTCAATTTCGCGAGCGTTGGCAGCCCACCCCACAGTGTTTTCGGTTTTTTATGTGAACCTAGTTCGTTCTGGTGAGGAGTCCGGCTCACTCGAAAAATCGTTTAATTATTTGGCTGATTACTTGGATCGTTCTTATGAGATTATTTCTAAAGCGCGCAATGCCTTGATTTATCCGGCTTTCGTTATTGCCGTTTTCTTTTCTGTTATGGGCTTGATGCTTACTATGGTTATTCCTAAAATTGCCAAAATTTTGACTGATTCTGGTCAAGAATTACCCATCTATACCAAAATTGTTATTGGATTATCTAATTTTCTAGTACATTATATTGGTTTTATTTTTATATTTCTTAGTGTCGGCATAATTATGCTTTGGAGCTTCATCAAAACCCCGGTCGGCAAGCGTGCCTATGATGAGTTTATGCTATCTATTCCATACATGGGAACACTACGTCGCAAGTTAGTTTTGACTAAACTATGTGACAATCTTTCCACTATGCTTAGTAATGGAGTTTCTATTGTGCAGGCCATTGAGGTTACCAGTGATGTAGTAGATGACTCAGTTTATAAGGAGATTCTTGATGCTGCCTTGGCTGATGTTAAGGCCGGCCGCTCATTTGCTGATTCCTTATCTGAATATCCGGAAATACCAGGCATTCTTACTCAGATGGTCAAGGTAGGGGAAGAAACCGGTAGTTTGTCAGAAATTATGGGCACTCTAGCTGTCTTCTATAGACGAGAAGTTAATAATGCTGTTGATACTTTGATTGGTTTAATTGAACCAGTGATGATTGTCTTACTTGGTCTTGGTGTGGGCGTGTTGTTGGCTTCGGTTTTGATGCCGATATACAGCATGACCAGCAACTTCTAATAAAATCAGTATCATCGGCGATCTTCTTCGTTGAAACGAAGATTTCATCGTCAATGTACGTCCAGTACATCTCCTCAAAAATCTTCGTTTCGCCTCGAATCTCATCCGATGATACTGATTCTAAAATAGAACTCGTCTCAAAAGTTTCATCTACTGCGTTATCTTCGTCATTCAAACACTCAACGTATAAAAATACGTCTCGTGTTTTCATGACTCGATGCCTTGTATATGAAAAGTTTTGAAACGAGTTCACGAGTATCGGCGATCTTCTTCGTTGAAACGAAGATTTCATCGTCAATGTACATTAAGTACATCTCCTCCAAAATCCCCGTTTCGCCTCGAATCTCATCCGATGATAGTGGTTCTATAAATATGCTTCGCTCCCTGTCGTCTTTGCGAACCGCAGTGAAGCAATCCAGCGTCATCGTTGTTGCGGATCGCCACGTCATTCCATCGACACTCCATTCCTCACAAAGACGACGACCACACCATCGCGTCTTTGCGAAGAACGGAGCCACAGCGAAGAGACGCGGCAATCCATATCGTCACCGTCGTGTCCGTCTTTGCCTGCCTGCGCAGACAGGCGAGTCGCATGAAGCAATCCAGCGTCGTCATGGATCGCC
>Ga0156738_114_pt1 | contig 17187 bp, 16 predicted proteins | sample RifOxyD1_FD_112067 | JGI IMG/M metagenome (GOLD analysis project Ga0156738, IMG submission 112067) | Candidatus Kaiserbacteria bacterium RIFOXYD1_FULL_42_15 | reverse complement strand
GTGGTGGTGCAAAATTATTAGGTGAGGTGTTCGGTTATTGGGGTTAATGTGCCGGGCAACCTTATTTTTAATAATAACATAGTTTAATACTAAAGTCAATATCTACTTGAATAATATGTTATAATTCCTCTACTCTTTATGAATCATCAAGACCTCCTTATCTCCCATTTTCGCATTGACACCCTACACCAAAAGGCACTCCATAAATTGGGGATTGAAACTGTCCTGGACCTCTTGCGGTACCTTCCCCAACGCTACACTGATGTGAGCGATATCCAATCGGTGGGTGGTCTGCAAAAAGATCAAGAAGCCATTGTCTTTGGAAAATTATCGGGACTGAAGACACGTAAAGCGTGGAAAAGTCGCCGACCGATTGCGGAGGGATATATTGAAGATGGTTCGGCGAAGATAAAAATTATGTGGTTTAATCAACCCTACTTAGCAAAGATGTACAGCGACGGCATGTATGTAAAGCTGGTTGGTAAGGTCACTGGTACCGCACAAAAACTTTATATTGCCAACCCCGAAATAGAAAAGCTTGATGCCTTGCCGATTGATCGCCATGATTCCATTTTTAAAAATACCGAAAATCTTGATGACACTATCTACCCTGTCTACCGCGAGAGTCTGGGTGTAACCAGTAAATGGCTATACCACACCGTGTTAAAATGTTTTGAAAAAGGTATTTTAGACACACTGATTGACCCCATTCCCAAAGAGATCTTGTCCCGATATAATTTACCTGATTTAAAAACCGCCCTCGTCTGGATACATTCACCAAAAAAAGCTGACCACGCCAAGAGTGCTCGCAAACGCTTTGCCTTTGAAGAGGTTTTTTATATTCAAATACAAAATGCGCAATCACGCCAAGAAGCGAACGTTGCTACCACCTATCAAATCAGGACCGAAGCTACCCACCTGCAAGCATTTACTGAACGTTTCCCTTTTGTCTTGACCACTGCCCAAAAAAACTCCATCCAGACTATTCTAAAAAACTTTCAGGCTAATTGTGCGATGTCACGTCTCCTGGAAGGTGATGTCGGTAGTGGTAAGACGGCTGTGGCTGCCACCACCGCCTATGCGGTGGTCACGTCCCGACCGCCCGAAGGTATCAAACAGCACAAGCAAACCAACCAAAATAAATCCCAATTAGGGATGACATCCCTCACAAAGACTTCACTGCAGGATTTAGAATACGGAAACTTACAAGTGGCCTATATGGCACCAACTGAAATCCTTGCAAAACAACACTTTGAAAGTTTTATTGACTATTTTAAACATCTGCCCATTGCGATTGGACTGATTACGGGCAGTGGTTGTCAAAAATTTCCGAGTAAAAGTGATCCTCGTAAACCGACTACTATTTCTAAAGCCCAGTTACTTAAGTGGGTAAAAAATGGTGAGATTCCTATTCTCATTGGTACACACTCACTTATTTATAAAAGTGTGGAATTCAAACATCTGGCCTACGTTATTATTGATGAACAACATCGCTTTGGAACTAGTCAACGTAAAGCATTGGTACACAGAAAAACACAGAACGCGCACGGAGAAAAAACGAATGGCAATTCAGCGTTTATTTTGAGTGAATCTGAGTCTCCGATTCCGCATCTGTTGAGTATGACCGCCACTCCTATCCCCCGCACTTTAGCTCTAACTATTTACGGGGACTTGGATATTACCTTGCTTGATGAAATGCCCAAAGGACGCAAAGCGGTCATTACCAAAATCATTGTTCCTGGGCAAGAAAAAATTATGTACGACCACCTCAGAGAAGAACTAAAAACCGGCAGACAGGCATATGTGATTTGTCCGCGTATTGATGAACCTGATCCGGAAAAAGAAAATGCCCTTAATCTTAAAAATGTGAAGACCGAAGCTGTCCGACTGCAAAAAGAAGTGTTTCCAGAATATATCGTGGGGATAATGCACGGTAAGATGACTCCCACCGAAAAAGATACTGTGATGGCGGAATTTGCCCAGCACAAAATTGATATTCTCGTAGCGACCTCAGTCGTAGAAGTCGGTGTCAATGTCCCCAATGCCACCAATATTATTATTGAAGGAGCGGAACGTTTTGGCTTGTCCCAATTACACCAACTCCGCGGACGAGTTATCAGAAGTACCTATCAGGCCTACTGTTTTGCGGTGAGCAGTAGTAAATCAGAAAAAACCCGTCATCGGCTCAAAGCTTTGACCACCGCTAAAAATGGTTTTGAATTGGCCGAATATGACCTAGATTTTCGGGGCAGTGGTGAACTCTATGGTCAAAAACAATCAGGGCTTTCCGACCTCGGTATGGAAGCCATCAAGAATCTCAAGCTGGTCGAGGCCGCTCGCACCGAAGCCCAAAATTTAGTCGCCAGTTTAGAAGACGGGGCCGACCTCAAACGCCACTTTCCTCTCATCGCCGCCCGTGTCGCCAAGCTGGGAGAGGGTTTGCATTTGGAGTAAAGAGGAAAAAAGAAAACGGCCGAGCTCTTGCGAGTCGGCCGTTTCGATAGATTCGCAATGTCTGTTGTCAATTTTGTTTGAAAACAAACATTGAGACAATGGATCACCTCCTCTCAGTTGGTTGGCGCCTCGGCGCGGAACTGTGCGCGCATGTGGGCATTCGGAACGTTTTTCAAAGGAGGTTTCCTTTCTGAAAGAACCCGATGCTAATTGCATCAACCTAAGTAAATACCCTAAACGGAAATGCCACAAGTAAAAAGGTGTTTATTGTGAATAGTAGAAAACAAAATCTTTAATTAAGGAAGGGGCGGTCTTCGCAAAGACCGCCCGGTTTCTTTTCAATGGCAATAAACTATTATTACCATGTTCTTTTTTGCCTCCCTAAATAATACTCTTGGGTCATCAGAGACAACAATGACTTTCCCCGAGATTGGTTCAAATACTCCATACCAAACATCTTGCAAATCTCCATCATATTTCGAGGAAACTCTTTCGGCAGGCGTCAATGACCTAACGTAAAATAGGTCAGGTGGAAAGTGGTGCGTCATCCAGTCATCGGAAATCAATTCCCAAAAACGCTGCTTTTGGTTCTTGTTCCAAAATTCAATAATTGCGAGTTTCGAAGCAGAAGAAAGTAATGTTTTCATCACCATTTCTCCTAGTTTCAGGGGTGAACGTTCCAATATCATTATCACACATCACAATTAAATACCCTACCCGTTGTCCCCGAAGCTAAAACGCGCTATAGTTTTGCCACCTGCCATCCATCCACAGCATAAGATGACAGGATTATTTGAAGAATGTTCTGTCCGCCCTTAGCTCAGTTGGTTAGAGCATAGAGCTTACAATTCAAGTCGAGAAGCCAAGCACGAGCGAAGCGAGTATTTGGACTTCGAGATGAAGAAGTGTATAAATTAAAAACTTTGTCCGCCTGTAGCTCAGTTGGTAGAGCGCGGAGCTTATACCTCCGTGGTCCTTGGTTCGAGTCCAAGCGGGCGGACAAAGTTTTGAATTTCTAGACCAAAATGGTCCCACGTTCGAGTCGTGGAGGGCGGACTAGCGTAAAATAAAACACTTCGGTCAAAAGACTAGAGTGTTTTATTTTAATATCTGACATGCGTCTTAAGTGACACTAGTCCGGGTTGGAACGACGTGAGCATAGAATTTTTTATCCCTAATAAAAATTTCTGCACTTCGCAAGACCCTGCCTGCCAGCTTTCTAATGAAACGAGGAGGTGGTGACTGACAATCGAATGAGTGAAATGAAAGGGCACTTTCATTTCCGAGTGAGTGCAATCAGAAAGCTTTGCTTATACCATCTCCAATTAACCATTGGACACGCAATCCCAAATTTTGGCTACAAAACCGCGCTTCGCCCTCAACATATACCAATATGCTTCGGACTCCAGCTTGCTTTTCGCTCAAAATTTTGAAAGGCGTTTATGTCTAAGCGTTAATTGGGGATGGTATTACAAGGTGTCCAGAATTCGTAGAATTTTAGTATATAGGAATTTTTCGGGGCTTATTTTAATAACCATGGATCACTTCGTCATTACGCTGTGGCTCCATTCCTCGTGAAGACGTTTAAAACCAAGGTTTTTAAACGTCTGACGCCACCATAGGTGGCGTCTTCGCGAACACTTAGTAGATTAGGAGCATAGCGAAATAATATACTTAGTGATTCGTGACGACAGTTTTTACAATTTCTAGTCAAGGTAGTAAACGTATAGAAAGTGGCGGGCCGTAGGCCCGCCACTTTCTCTGTATAACTAAGTCATTCAGATTAAAGTTTCGTCTCTAAATCAGTAGCCAACACCTTCGTCGGATCAGCCACAGCTTCATCTAGTTCACGTTGTTTTTTGTAGGCATCTTTAATTTCAACTCCCTCTCTTTTAAGCAACGCTTCGTATTCTTCACGTTCTAATGTCTCCACCTCAGCCAAACGGACGGAAATATTATCTAAGGCAGTGCGGTATTTCGTCAAAATCTCCTTTGCTTTATCCATCCCATCTTGAATAATTTTATTAACTTCATCATCAATTGCTTTGGCAATTTGTGGTGAATAACCACGATCTTCACTCACTCCGCCGCCAATCATCCGTCCACCAGAACCCTCAAAGGCAACCGGTCCGAGCACATCACTCATACCATATTTGGTCACCATATCACGCGCTAGATTGGCTACCACCTGGAGGTCATTACTTGGTCCGGTTGTTAGGTCGTCAAACACCATTTGTTCCGTTACATAACCACCAAGCGTCATTGCAATATCATCCAAAAATTCTTTTTTGGAATGCATCTTGCGGTCTTCGTCAGGAAGCTTAAGTGTATAGCCAGCAGCTCGACCACGCGCTATGACCGAGATTTTTTGCACTGGGTCGGCATAAGGTAGAACCGAAGCCACCAGGGCATGACCGACTTCATGATAGGCAGTCACCAACTTTTCTCGTTTACTGAGGACATGACTTTTGCGTTCTGGACCAAGCATAACTTTTTCAATTGAGCGAATTAGGTCAAACTGTCCCACCTTCTTGCGTAATTCGCGTGCGGCGAGAATTGCACCTTCATTCATTAGTGAATACAAATCAGCGCCAGAGAAACCAGGAGTACGCTGAGCAATAATTTCCAAATTAACATCGTCCTGCAACGGCTTTTTGCGGGCATGGACCTTGAGGATTTCCTCGCGGTCTTTGCGGTCAGGCAAGTCAATTGTTACTCGTCTATCAAAACGGCCAGGTCGCAACAGTGCTGGGTCAAGCACATCAGGACGGTTGGTGGCGGCCATAACGATTACTTTGGCATTTGGTTCAAAGCCGTCCATCTCCACCAATATTTGATTGAGAGTTTGTTCACGCTCGTCATTTCCTCCGCCAACACCCGTACCTCGCACTCGTCCCACAGCATCAATTTCGTCAATAAAGATAATCGATGGAGCTGATTTTTTGGCTATCTGGAAGAGATCACGCACACGTGAGGCGCCGACTCCAACAAACATCTCCACAAATTCTGATCCAGAAATTGAGTAGAACGGTACTCCTGCTTCACCCGCGACAGCGCGAGCCAAGAGCGTCTTCCCCGTTCCCGGTGCACCCATCATCATCACACCTTTAGGAATCTCAGCCCCGATATCAAGAAACTTCTTGGGGTTCTTGAGAAAGTCTACAATTTCCTCCAATTCTTGTTTGGCTTCTTTGGCTCCGGCCACATCTTTGAAAGTGACTTTTTGATTTTTGTCATTAGGGTCAATCATGCGCGCCTTGCTATTGCCAAAATTTAGGGCCTGCATTCCAGCCCCCTTCACCGAACGTGAAAAAAACCAAATAACCAAACCAATAAAAATCAGTGGGAACAAATATGGAGCAAATTGTCCCAACCAGTAAGAAAAGCCAGTTTCTCTTTGCACATCAATTTTTACCTTGGCTAATTGTTCAGACGATACACCGAGATTGGTCAAAGATTCTGACACTGAAGCATCTGTCTCGCGCTTGGCTTCGCCGGCGACCTTTGTCTCATCGTTATAAGAAATCTCCAGCTTGCTACCACGAACAATAATTCCCTTCACCTCACCATTTTTTACCTGTGATACCACCTCAGATATTGAGAGTTCTGTCGGCTTAACATTGGTATCAGTCAGATACGAAAAAGCCACCGTCACAAAAATCAGCAGTAATACGGTCGATAACATATTGTTCCAGAAATTTCCCGGACCAACTGGTACATGCTTGCGCATATTGCGTATTTGTTCTCGTCCTAAACCACTCTTTTTCTCAGGTTCTTTAGCATCATTATTAATAGTATTCAAATCCTTTTTTTCTTGATTTGAACTTGTTTCCTCTCCTTCTCCGCTATTATTTTGTTTATTTTCTGTTTCGGACATAGTAGGGCTATTATACAGAAAATAAGACCAAAAGCTATGCTTGACCCGTTTTCTCCTCAACCGTTCTTAATCACCCCATTCAATCCCTACTGATTAAACAAAAATTTACTCTACCCTGCCCTTTATCGCTTTTCGGATAATGTATCTTAAAAGGTGATCTGCTAGACTAAGTCACTCTGATTTGTTTACTTTTTGATTCAGGGCAGGGTATAGTAGCTACAATCACTATATATGAGCAATTACGCTAGTAACAAAAAAGCCCACTTTAACTTTGAAATCCTTGAGACCTTCGAGGCGGGTTTGGTGTTGTTGGGGACTGAAGTAAAGTCAATTCGGGCTGGAAAAGCACGTCTAGAGGGTGGGCACATTATTGTTCGTGGTGGCGAGGCATATTTGGTTGGTATTGGCATTCCAAGCTTTCAGCCCATCAACACAGCCAAGAGTTATGACCCGGAAAGGGCTAGAAAGCTACTGTTATCCAAAAAGGAACTGGAGGAACTAGAAAGAGCAACTGAACACGCCCGTTTGACAGCTGTGCCACTTTCATTGTACAATAAAGGCAGACAAATCAAGCTCGGTTTCGCCCTCGCCCGTGGCAAAAAGAAAGCCGATAAGCGCGAGACGCTAAAAGCCCGCGACACCAAGCGAGATATTGCACGTACCTTGAAACAAAATTAATTTCAGTTATTCAAAGGTGGTAATGAGGCCACCGGGAAAATAAACGAAGGGACAGAAGAAATGGAAAGAGAGGTTGCGGCATGGCTGGAAGGACTACTAGCGGATAATGCCGAGCTTTCGGCTTGATGCCGACCAAAAACTTGCGGATAGCGACATCATGTTCGCTCTCCGCACCACCTTTGAATAACTGAAACAAATGGGAGGAATAGAAAATGGAAATAATTCTGGCAGGGATACTGTTAGTTGCCTTCATCGTTTCCTTCATCGTGGGCCATTGGCTGTGGCCAGAACAGAAGGAAGTTTTCGATTCGGAGGTGGATGTCCAAGATGACATCCACCTCACAGCAGTAAAACCCCCGCCAAAGGTCATATATGACCCGACGCAGGGTTCATCTTGATTGTCTGGGCGGGCGCGAAAAACGTGCCCGCCCTGACACATCTTCAACTGAAAAGGAAAGGGAAATAAGTGAAACTCATATTCTGGCTTCTACTTATTTATGCCTGTTTGTGGATACCCCTCATACCAGCCATATGGGACATCTACAAACATCCGGCATCCCCGGAGATTGATGATTGGGATGATCCGGAAGAAGATGACATCTAATATGTTTGGGGCGAGTGCGTCTTTTGCGCCCGCCCCAACACCACACTAACTCTTCCCCTTCTTGTTTGAAAGAAACTTTCTCGGCGTACGTCATTATAAGTACGCCATTCCCGAGCACCTTTTGATGCAAATTCAATATTAAAACCAATTTGGTAGTAATATCGAGCAAGAAATCAAAATCCACCTTTCCATGGAAAGGTGCTCGGGGATGCTAGGCATCGACGGTTAACCTACCCATGTTGTGCAGTGTTGAAAATGGCAACCAATTCGTTAAAAGGTTCCATCTGTATTTGCAAACAAAGCAATACCAAGTCCTTACGCTAACGCGTTCGGATTCGCTCCCGCTCTAGCGTAACCATTCGCCGGCTGGATCGATGCAGCGACGTTAAACGCCTCATACGGCGTCGTCTGTAAAATAGCCACGGGGCTGTGGGAAGATATGCGTTGCCGTATCTTTTCAAGCTTGTAGCAACTCGAGTAATTATTGTTTTGTCTTTCCTATAGATAATTACTTTAAACAGAACTCCTGCGCTTAGATGAAGTTCACGAAGTTCAGAATTTTTATGATGAAGGCGTAGAAAATACTACGACGACTGAATAAAAATTCGTGACGACAAAGAAATTCACTAAGCGCAGAAGTTCTGACAAGGAAAAACTACGCACTGTAGAAGCACCATGAGTACCTAATTCGGACTGGGGTTCAACTCCCCACATCTCCACTTTTATAATATTAGCGCCATTAGGCGCTTTTATTATTTAGTGGAGATGTGAGTGAAGTGCCTGCGCACTTCACGGGGGAGTTGAACGGCCACAGGCATGTTTTCTCCTCCTCCCCAGAGGATAAAACAGCCGAGGCGTGTGAGAAATGATTTAATATCATTTCTCAAGACCTTACCAACCATCTTTGGAGCAAGGTGTAAAAGTGGTGATAAGGTGTACAGAATTCGTAGAATTCAAGAACACTTAGTAGAATCCGCACGAAGTGCGTGATTATACTAAGTGATTCGTGACTCGATTACCCACATCTCCACTTTTATAATACTAGCGCCATTAGGCGCTAGTATTATTTATTGTAGATGTGGATCAAATATCCTAACCTATTTACAAATCCCCATTTCCACTATATTGATTGTGCGGTCAGGTTTTGGGTCGTCTTTGACTCAATGAGTTCCTGCCTTTTAGGCAAAACATTCAAAAACCGAAGGAGAACATCATGGGTTGGGATTCATGGTCATGTCTGATGGTCGAGAAAGGCCCTGGTATCATCGATGACTACACAAGAGCGACACTGAAAGCGGCCGCCTGCAATCTGCACTTGCAACGCATCGACCGTATGGTCATAACAAGCGTGGTCTGTGGTGGCATCATCCAGACAAACTGGGATTCGCACAATGTCGGCGGTCGATCTGGCATTCTCTTCAGTTGCCAAGTTGAACGTGATGAAGGAGATTTCTTTGTGAACTTTCTCCTCAACACCAGTGATCTGGAGGCGGGTGCTGAAATCATTCGCGAGATGGAGGAAAAGGGTTTTGAGCGCTGGGATACTTCGCAAGAACGGTTTCCAGTGCCAGAGCTCTATAAGTTCCGTGATTTGCGCAGGCAATCACTTCACTGAACATTGAACCACTTGCCCGCTTCGGCGGACGGGTGGCTTTTCTTTTCACCACAAATCCACCACTTTCAAGAAATTCAGGCAGGCCATTTCAATCAAAATTTTTTGACAGGAAATAAAGAAGTGACGAAGACGTGGATTGCCGCGCTGTGGCTCGCAAAGACGCTTCACGTTTGTTTTTTGCAAGTACATGATCCATCACTAATCCTTCTCAGCTTTCAACGAAAAAGATAATTGAACATTGTCGTCAATTACATTGTCTGCCAAGTCATCAAAAAAAGAGCCAGACATGGAGGTGATTCCCCACTTTGTTCTATCTAGGACAGTGACCGCCTCAACATTAATATTGCCGTCAACGGATTCATAGATGGTAGCGGGGAAACTAATTTCGTTAGTGACATCCTTCATGGTTAAATCGCCAGTAACGTCATACTCAAAAGTGACATCGCTATCCGCCCTGGGAGTGACTTTTGTTATGACAAATAGCGCAGTCGGGAATTCGGCGACATTAAACCATCCAGTCCCCTTAAGGTGTCCTTCTAAGAGAGATTCCTTACCGGGTTTTTTGGCAGTTGATCCAACCGCTAGTGTATTCATGTCAATGGTAAACGACCCGGTGGCCACATCATCAGACACAGTAATCGTGCCTTCTGTTAATCCAATGGTGCCAGAATTTATATAACCATCAATCAGTGGCTTTTTACCAGCCCATCGAACCTCACTGGTAGATATGTCGACTGAATATGACCCGGGTGTAACAACTTGTCTAGCATCATTTGTGGTTTCTTGGGTGTTAACCTCATTTATGTTAGTGTCACCAATAGTCGTCAACAGATCATCAGTATCATCTGCCTTATTAAAATAAAACCACCCTCCAACTGCCAAGGCCGCTACCATCAATACTGTGATAATTATTTTCATATACACTCAAATTCAAGTTAGTTACTAATAAAAACTAATATTGTTTTATATTAACTTAAATCTCACTACACACCAAATTAAGAGAACTGATGAAATTAGTTAAAATTTGTTATTCAGGTACAAGAAAATCATTGGTGACGCGATACATTTCATCAATTTCATTGGTGCGAATAACGGCCACTTTCACCTTACTATCTGCTACATTGATAATACCATCGTGACCCACCAGAGCGTCATTCTTTGTGTTATCGATATTGATACCAGCCCACTCGAGGTTTTTTAGTAAAAGTGTCCGTAGAGTAGTACTCCGTTCGACAGCGGTGGCAGTTAGAACAATAGCGTCTAAACCACCTAAGGCCACAACGAAACCACCCAGCGCTTTTTGAAAATGGTAAACAAATAAATTCATTGCCTCTGTAGCCACTTCATCATTTTGAGATAGACGTTCCAAAATATGTCTGAAGTCAGCTTCTCCAGTCAGACCTTTGAGACCTCCCCTCGTTTGAATATAGGTTTGGGCATCAAAAAGATGAAGGTTCTTGGCCCGCATCAATTCCAAGAGAGCACCGGATTCAATATCTCCGGCCCGACTTCCCATTACCAGACCACTACCAGGGCTAAAGCCCATCGTGGTATCAATGCTTTCGCCATTATGTACGGCCGTCATACTGACACCACTACCAACGTGACAGATTACCATTCGTGCTGGTATCTCTGAAAACACTGACACCGTACGACGAACTACCGAAGCATTCGAAATGCCGTGGTAACCAAAGCGATGGATGTCATACATGTCGGTATCCTTGAGTTCTATACTGTAGTCCCGTGCGTATGTCGGCATTGTGCTATGAAAGGCACTGTCAGAAACACCCACCAACATCGCTTGCGGCAGTTCCATTTTAACCAATTCGACTTCTCGCAAGGTGGGAGGAATGTGGAGAGGAGCTACTGGCTCACGTTCACGTAATTTATGAATAAATAGACCGTCAATCAAACGATGGGACTGAAAAAATGTACCTGGGGCAACAATCCTGATACCAACTCTAGTAATATCTTGTAAGTTCTTGATTATTTTCTCACGCAGGGCTGTATCAAGTACAAAGCGTATAGCTGTGTTGTATTGCTCTAGGGTGGGGTCTTCACACTTTTGTTCTCGGCCATTCAACTGCAGACAAAACTTAATATTCTCGGCATCGCGTTCAAAACGCATATCCATCACTACTCTACCATCCTCAATCAGAGAGTATTTTTTTGAAGAACTGCCGGGATTTATTAAGAGCGTGATTGCCATATCCAATTTGTAATTATCTCGGGATCATCACCAAATTCCATAATGTATGCTTTGTGTTCAATTAATTTTTCTTCGTATTTTTGGTGTAATTTTTTTGCTTCTCCAGCATCAATAATACCCTGACCCTCTGCTAAAGAGAATGCTTCCATTGCCAGATGAAAACGATCAACATGGTTACGCACCATCATGTCAAATGGTGTCGTAATGGAACCGCTTTCTTCATAACCGTGAACCTTAAATCGGGCAGCGTCACAACCATAGTCGAACAGAATCTGTTTGATGGTCTGTGGGTAACCATGAAAGTTCATATATACTGGTTTGTCGGTAGTGAAATATTCGAAAAAATGTTCGCGCACCACTTGATGATGGGCATTACCAATTCCAAAACCAATAGACGAAAGAGAATTGATATTTACGTATCTCATGCGGAAAGCTGGTATTTCTTGACGCACGATGCTGATGGCGGCCAACACTTCTTGTGTCGAATGATCACCAACTGAAGCAAATACCATATGAGGGTCATCATCACTAGCAAAATTCCAAGTAGAAATTCCGTCAACAACATCATTTTTAGCTTCTTCTAGAGTACGCCAAATTGGTAATGGCCTTTTACCACAAACCATCACGTTAATCTCCTCGGTGGAGCGCATCACTCGGTCGAAAGTAACAATAGCGGTATTGGCATCAGGTGGAAAGTAAACATTGGTAAATTCTCCTTGACGCTGTAGCACACCATCAATAAAACCCGGGTTCTGATGGGAAAAACCGTTGTGTTCCTGTTCCCAACCGGTTGAAGTCAAAATATAATTCAAAGATGGAATAGTGCCACGCCAAGGTACCTCGCGGGCAATCTTGAGGAATTTTGCATATTGATCAGCCATACTGGCCACAATCTGTATAAAGGCCTCATAAGAAGCAAACACCCCATGACGACCAGTAAGTACATATCCTTGGAGTAATCCCTGCAGACTATGTTCTGAAAGCATTTCCAACACCCTTCCATCATTAGCCAAATCTATATCCCATTCACGATGAGGCCAAACAAAAGCCCGCTTGGTATATTGAAAAACTGCCTGTAATTTATTGGAATACGTCTCGTCTGGTGACATTAGGCGCAAGTTTCGGTTGTGTTCATTGAGCTTCATGGCATCACGTAAATAAGCGCCGATTTTCTCCATGCTACTTTCCATACCACAAATCGGGTTATCCAAGTCACAGAGATTGGCAGCCGCGTAGTCAGTTAACTCAGGTAAAATCAACGGTTGGTAATGCGGTGCCCCACCACGAGTATAAGACGAATCACCCATCCGCCTGCTCTCTTCTGGTACTAATGACTCAATGTCAGAATCAAAATGTTCACCATCAAATATTTCGTTAAAATTATATGACCGGAGCCAATGCTCTAGCTTGGCCAGGTGTTCAGGATTCGTCTTGGCCTGTTCGGCAATCACTTGGTGTGAGAAATTATTATCCTCGATTCTTTTGCCATCAAGATAGCCGATACTATTCCAACCTTTGGGAGTACGGAGAATAATCATCGGCCATTTTGGTGTACCTTTTAAGGTACCTTCACGTGCACAGTGTTGCGTAAACCGAATCGCTTCCACCGCGCTATCAAGCACTGTCGCCATCTTGGCGTGAACGTCTCCTTCAACAAAAGCATCTACTAGGTGTGGCTCGTAACCATAACCAGTGAACAAGGATATTAATTCATCGTCACTCATCCGACCAAAAAATGTTGGCCCGGAAATTTTATAACCATTGAGGTGGAGAATTGGCAAAACTGCTCCGTTGGTAGCTGGATCAATCAATTTATTTAAGTGCCAAGCAGTGGCTGTCGGGCCTGTTTCAGCTTCTCCATCTCCAACCAAACACGCTGTAATCAGGTGCGGATTATCGAGTATTGAACCAAAGGAAGTTGAGAGGGAGTAACCAAGTTCCCCACCTTCTAAAATAACCCCCGGCGCTTCTGGGTTGCTATGGCTCGGGAAACCATATGGCCAACTGAATTTTTTGAACAATTCAGCAATGCCGGTAGTGTTGCGAGGTACACTGGGATAATATTTAGACAGAGTACCCTCCAAAAAAAGATTGGCTTGGATGGCCGGAAAGCCATGTCCCGGGCCAAGGACAAACATCATTTCCAAACTGTGTGCAGTAATAGCCCGGTTGAGGTGAGCGTAAGCGAAGTTAATTCCTGGACAAGTTCCCCAATGACCTAAAAGGCGTTTCTTGATGTGTTCTGGCTGTAGGGGTTCTTTGAGGAGAAAGTTGTCCTGTAGATAGATTTGCGCAGCAGATAAATAATTGGCCGCGCGAATATACTTAGAAATCTGATCATTCATACATATTGAGTATAGCAAAATGAAAGACTTCAAATATTGACGACTGTTTATAGGTTGTATTTTTTACAAAAATATTGGCTTTGAAGCATTATCTGCTATACTGCTGGCTGCAATTATTATGACAACAAAAAAGTTTTCCGTTAAACGCGGCTCACATGGCTTAGGATTATTTACAAATACCGCTCTGAAAAAAGATGATTTGGTGATTGAATATACAGGTGAAAAAATTTCCACAGCTGTAGCGGACTCGCGTGGCGGACAATATCTTTTTGAATTAAATGACAAATGGACAATAGATGGGCGTGGTCGCGAGAATGAAGCGCGCTATATAAATCACTCCTGTAGTCCTAATTGTTACCCTGAAATTGATGAGGGTGAAAAACACATCTTTATCTATGCCAAAAAGGCGATTAAGCCGGGCGAGGAATTAACCTACAATTACGGGAAGGAATTCTGGAAAACCTATATTAACCCAAAGCAATGCCGTTGTCCCAAATGCCTTGGCGCAAATAAAAAAAGCTAGTTAAATTACTTCAATAAAAGATAGTGAGACGAGTGACAGATGACTGGAGGTCGATTAACACTTTTTCATTGCAAAATAACGTTTATGTAGTATATTTTGTATACCTATTTGACGAGCAGAGATAGTCCCTAATTCACACACGGCTATATACATAGTCAATTATTCAATAAGACCATCCAACTTGCAAAAACCACAGTCATATTCATACAAGGCCAAAACTAGAATCAACCATGCTATCCATGCCAAGGAATTGCGTGTGGTTGGAGCTCTGGGTGAAAATCTCGGTGTATTATCTCTTGAGGATGCACTCAAAGCAGCGGATGAGGCCAATCTGGACTTGATTGAAATTTCTCCCAATGCCAAACCACCAGTGGCTAAAATCATGGATTTTGGTAAATACCGCTATGACACTGGACGCAAGGCCAGTGAGATGAAAGCCAAGTCACACGTCACCGAAACCAAAAGCGTCCAAGTAAAAATCGGAACCGGTGAGCACGACCAGCAACTCAAGGTCAAAAGAATCTCCGAATGGCTAGAAGAAGGACATCGTGTCAAAGTCGATCTATTCTTGTGGGGACGCTACAAATATATGGACCCCGCTTTCCTAAAAGAACGCCTCGACCGTTTTCTAAAAATCATCCCGACCGAATATAAAATCGCCGATGAGATAAAAAAGAGCCCAAAAGGATTCACTACTACCCTCGAACGTATGCCGGGCACAAAGGTTCAAAAGCTCAAAGATGCCGCCAAACCTATCGCCCCAGAACCCAAAAAGGCACCAGCACATGGTTCACAACAGAGTAAAAAGAAGGATTTGGACGCTTTTCTGGAGGGTGGTATGGTTTAACCATAAATGGCTTTGACAATAAGCCCCCAATACGCTATAGTTGCCACACTTATCTGTGGTCACACAAATTATATGAAGACAAATAAATCATTCAGCAAGCGCATTAAGGTGACCAAAAACGGCAAGTTAGTTGCTCGAAAACCAGGTCAAAACCACTTTAATGCCCGCCAGACAGGTCAGCAACGACTACGTCGAAAACGTACTCAGCTACTAAATTTGAGTAAGCGTATAACTCGTCGTTTTCTACCCGGAACCGGTGCCAAACCATTATCAGAGACTAACCCTGCTGTTAAGTAACAATATATGTCACGCGTAAAAGGAGGATTGATGGCGCAAAAGCGCCGCCGCAATATCCTCGAACAAGTAAAAGGTTATCGCCTCCAGCGATCAAAGAAAAAGCGAGTAGCTCGTGAAGCGATTTACCACGCTGAAACCTACGCTTTTGCCCACCGTAAAGACAAAAAAGCTGACTTTCGCCGTCTCTGGACTGTCCGCATCAATGCCGCCCTTAATCTTTTTGATATCAAATACAGTCGCTTCATCAAGTCCATGTCTGACAAAGGCATCAAACTCGACCGTAAAGTTCTCGCCACTCTAGCCAAAGACCGCCCAGACTCATTTGCCCGCGTCGTTGAAGCAACTAAGTAACCTAACTTAAACAAACAACGAAAAAACGGTCATCGGATGACCATTTTTCTTTATTATTTCAACCAAGTTTGGTGAAATCGTTCGGATGCTCGGCGGGTGGTTGGGGCAAGTGGAGAAACAAAACTCCCCAACCTGAGTTGGGAAGAAATTTTGTTAGTTGCGCACGCCCGCAGCCCACCAGTTACCATTCCAGTCATCCTGGTTCCGGTTCACGTTCACGTTCCGCTCGTCATCCCAGTCGCTGAACGCCGCGTTGCATATTATGTAAAATACCATCCGCACCACCACCCATCGATACATCTCCGAGTTGAATTTTATACGGTATCAAAATACCCCAGTACTTCACACCAAGTAACTTCATTTTTTGAAGTGTCTACATAATGCACACTTATTGCAACCATAATCGCAATAATTCTGGCACTATGGATACTGGATTCGGCCGTCCGCAACCGTAATCGTGGACAAATTCGCCTACTACCAGATTGAGTATACCATTTGTATAAAAATGTAAAAAAGAAAGCCCCGCGTTTCCAAAGGAAACGCGGGAGCTAAGTTCAAAGGGTTTTTTGAGTGCTACTTGCGCACGCCCGTAGCCCACCAGCGACCACTCCAGTCGATGGAGAACTGATACACGCCCACGCACCGCTCGTCACCCCAGACGCCGAACGCCGCGCTGCACCATTTCCCATCAGCGTCTTGCCAATGGGTGAAGCAGGGGCGGTCGTCAGCGAAAGCGGGCTCCACAACGCTGAAAGCTGCCAATGCGTACGGGTCTGCCGCGACCAAGCCATACTCGGCAAGTTTCGCGTCAACCTTCTCATCGCTCATCCATTTTTCGAGGGGGATGAATTCGATCACTGCCGTCTCGCCCTCACCTGGCGGCATGGACGCTAGGACTCCGGCCGTGACGTATTGCCGACGACCAGTAGCTGCAATAGCAGCTTCAGGCGACAAAGTGCGATCAACGGCGACGGTACGGCAGATAACTTTCGCCGTCGCATCCACCCGCTCACTCACGAGCCCAATGAACGCCACCGCCAGGGCCGCACCGTGTTGTTCGAGAACACGTTGCGTGCCATCGCTCGGCAGACCACTCTTAGCAAGAGCGGTCGTAAGTAGGTCAGCAAACTTGCCGGCCTGCCCTTTGGTAATCGATGGGGACACAGCTTTTTTCGCCATGGCGTCATCTCCTCTGTTCGCTTGTGATTAACCGTGCTTGGCAACCATCATAGCCAGCAACTTTTTTAAAAACAAAGCTGGTGGCTATGATGGTTTTATGGAGGTTAATTAACCGGAGCTAAATTCCAAAACCTATTAGGACACTCAGTTATCAGTTAAACTGAGATCATGAAAGGCGACTTAACCAAAAGCGAACGATTTGAAATAA
>Ga0156738_104_pt2 | contig 17286 bp, 21 predicted proteins | sample RifOxyD1_FD_112067 | JGI IMG/M metagenome (GOLD analysis project Ga0156738, IMG submission 112067) | Candidatus Kaiserbacteria bacterium RIFOXYD1_FULL_42_15 | reverse complement strand
GAAAGGGTAGTATTATTCACTAATAAGTATGCCTTCTAGGCTGGAGTCATACCACCGCCTCTGGCGGTGGTAGTTGATTTTTATGCCAAAACTGGTACCAATTACTCCCAAAAAGTTGGCCAGTGTACTCCATCGACTTGGTTTTGAAGAACGAGATGCAGAAGGTTCACATGTATTGTTCAGACACCCAGATGGTAGGACGACAATCATTGCCATGAAAACAAAAGAAATTAGTCGCGGTCTCCTGCGAAAAATTTTGCACGATACAGAATTGTCTCGCGAAGAATACGACAAACTCAGAAAATAATCGTATTATCACACCCCGTCTTTGTGTCGCCACCGTCTTTGCCTGCCTGCGCAGACAGGCGAACCCGCCTTTAGTTGCGAGCGAAGCGCGGCAGGTGGCAATCCACGTCAAACCCCAATCCATACCATGCGCAACATTTCCTTGCCTAATTTGGTATTATAGAGTGTATGTTGAAAGATGAAGTCAAACAAAATACTAAAAAAAGGGTTTTAATCGTGATCGGTACTCTGGCAATTGGTGGCGGAGCGGAAAAGGTTGCTGCTACCATAGGGTCAGAATTGACTCGTCGGGGACATGAGGTGCATCTACTCACATTCTACGAAGCAGATCAAAAATATGATTACATTGGCATTTACCATACGCTCGGTGAGGCATTACTGCGTAGCCGGCTATCAAAAGTTGCTCGCATTCCGTTACGCATTTTGGCAATTAGGCGATATGCAAAACAATATAATATAGATGTTGCGGTTTCGTTTCTTGAGGAGGCAAATTTTTATACGCTATTAACCAAACTGTTTCTATATTGGCGTTTGTCGGTTATCGTATCGGTACGGAATAATATTGAAAAAAGAGAGTGGCCATTTAAGCTGGCAACTCGGATTTTATATCCTTTTGCCAAAAAAGTGGTGAGTGTCACTAAGGTGATTGAAGAAATACTAAAGTTAAAATTTAATCTGCGGAACACCACGACAATTTATAACCCGCTTGATTTGGTCAACATAAACAAAATGGCAGGCGAACCATTGCCACTAGAACTGGTGGATATATTCAACCATCATCCACTTTTGATATCAATCGGTCGCCTAATCCAACAAAAAGGGCAATGGCATTTGATTCGGGCGTTTGTGGCTGTACGCCAAGCCCATCCGCAAGCTAGATTAGTTATTTTGGGGGAAGGTGAATATCGTAAGAAATTGGAACAATTGATTATTGATTGCGGTCTTTCTGATTCAGTGTTTCTAATTGGAAAACATGAGAATGTTTACCGTTTTTTAGCAGCCGCTGATATTTTTGTTTTTAGCTCACTGTGGGAGGGAATGCCAAATACTATGCTCGAGGCACTGGCAGTCGGTCTGCCGATTATCTCGCCTGATTGCGTGAGCGGGCCACGTGAGATTATTGCGCCAGAGGTCGAAGTTGATGGCCATATCGGTTATCCGTATGTTACCGAATCCGGCGTTCTCACTCAACCGTTAGAGAATGATATAATTTGGTCTACTACCGAACCATTGACAGCTGGTGAATTAGTATTAAGTCAGGCCATTAAAGACAGTCTATTAACGCTTGGTTCACATCATGCTAAAAATGACGATAAACTAATTCCGTTTTCTCTTGCGACCGTGACAGATCAGTGGGAAAAGTTGGTGTTGGGCAGTAAATAATTTTATGAAAAAACTCACCACTAAAGTATTTTTTAATTTGCGTAAAAGCAGTCGCGATCGCATGTGGGATACAGCTAGAGAAGCTAGGGCTGTTTGCGAACCTTTAACACCACCAATTGCTCAGCACACATCTTTAGCGCGTAATCAGTCTTATAAAACCCTTAAACACAAAGTGCGTAGTGTGTTACAACGATGGGTAAGAAAGTTACCGATGATTAATCAGCAAGAGGTATCAGGAAGTACTGACGCTGAACTACTATATATGTGGGGGGCCTTTCCAAAAAAGAGTAACAAGCCTTTTGTGGTCGAATTAGACAATCCTTATGTACTCACGTACTACCACCAAGGTTATTTTTCTTTACGTCTAAATACTCTCAAACGTCGACTACGAAAAGCTAGATTCATGACCTTTCTATCAGCCACTGCACGTAATCATGTTTTGGAATTGCTCGGACAAGAATTTGCTAACAAATCAAAAGTTATTCCACCATACATGGCGCGAAATTATAGAGCCAACAAGCGACCGGATGACGGCAAGATAAGATTCTTGTTTATTGGTTTTGGCTTTCGTCGTAAGGGAGGACCAGAACTATTAAAAGCGTTTAGTTCGCTATCAGCGATAAATGCTGAACTCACGGTAGTGTCTGATGTACCTGAAGAAGTGAAACAGGAGTACAAAAATGACACTCGCATCAAGTTTTTTCCACCGCAACCTAGGGCAAAACTTTTTACAGATTTTTATTCCACCCACGATATTTTCGTCTTTCCGTCATTACTTGAAACTTTTGGGGTAGTAATATTAGAAGCTCTGTCTTTTGGTATGGGCATTATAACTACCGATGTTTATGCAACACCAGAGCTGGTTAATGATAAGAAAAACGGCATTTTGCTTCCGCATCCATTTCTCACACATATCAATCTTAATGCCGTACCAACTATAGATTGCGTGACCACTCCTCGTGGAGATTTTACAGAACAATATCTAAGCGTGCCGTTATACGAATCGCATGTCCAAAGTCTTAAAACTGCTTTTGATTCAGCAGTGACCAATAAAACAGAGTGGCAAAATGCGAGCGTTCAATTGTTTGAAAAAGATTACGCTCCAGAACGGTGGCGAGATAGACTAGGGCAACTATTCATTCTTGATGATAGTAATATTAGGGAAGCATAAGCTAAAAATATATGTGCGGTATTATCGGAGTATGGGATAAAAATAAATCAACAACAGAGGTTGATGTTGTAAATATGGCTCTTTCTATACGCCACCGCGGTCATGATGATAATGGAACATATGTAGATGACGATGCTGGTATTTTGCTCGCACATCAGCGTCTGTCCTTGATTGATTTATCTTCAGCCGGTCACCAGCCGATGATCATGGATCATAAAATAATTGTCTATAATGGCGAGATTTACAACTTTACGATTATCCGTGATGAGTTAAAAGCAAAGGGAATTTCGTTTATAAGCAACTCTGATACCGAGGTACTCTTACGCGCTTGGCAGGTATGGGGGCCGTCTTCGCTCCAAAAATTTAGAGGGATGTTTGCCTTTGCTATTTGGGATAAGAGTAAACAAGAGCTAACTCTTTGCCGAGATCGGGTGGGAGTCAAACCTTTATATCTGTATCAAAAGGATGACTTGCTTATTTTTGCTTCTGAGATAAAAGCAATTTTAGCTCATCCTAAAGTAAAACGTGAATTAGACCATGAAGCTTTGCAATTATTCTTGCAACTTGGTTATGTGCCAGCGCCGTATAGTATCTTTAAAGACATTCAGAAAGTTTTGCCAGCACATTACCTGACGATTGATAGTGGTCATAAAATACAAGTCACACGCTACTGGAACCCAGAACCGTTAACCATTGAGTCGACTGACGAAAAAACCGCATTGCTGGAACTAGAAAAAATAATTACCGAAGCTTGTAAATTACGAATGATAGCCGATGTGCCAGTGGGGGTGTTTTTAAGCGGTGGAATTGACTCTTCATTAGTTACGGCCGTGTTAAAAAAACAAGGATATGCAAATCTCTCTACCTTTACCATTGGTTTTGCAGAATCTTCACACAATGAAGCAGGCTACGCCAAAGCAGTCGCGGAATATTTGGGTACTGATCATCACGAACTCATCTGTACTACGAAAGATGCCCAAGAAATTATTCCCAAACTGCCAGCCATGTTTGATGAGCCTTTTGCCGATGCTTCGGCTATTCCGACCTATTTGCTCTCGCAACTTGCGAAGCAACACGTGACCGCCGCTCTCTCGGCTGACGGTGGGGATGAGCTCTTTGGTGGCTACACCCGCTACCAAAGTGGGCAAAATATCTTTTCTACTTTTGCTGTGTTACCGCCTGGTATCGGCTGGTTGATTTGGTCAGCGGCGCAAGCGACCCAAATCTTGGTGCGACTGAAACTCGTCCACCCAAACCGGGTCCATAAATTCAAAAAGGCGTACCTGTATTATCAGCACCGTGCGAGCATTATTGAGAGCTACGCCACACAGCAGAGCTACTTTACACCGGATGAGCTCAGGCGCTTGCTCAAGCAACCGGCCACTACCTTTCTCAAAAACATCTACGAACGCATTTCGCTGACTTCGATTACCAATCACCTTCGCAAACTCCAACAGCTCGACTTTCATACTTATTTGCCAGACGGTGTGTTAGTAAAAGTTGATCGGGCAAGTATGGCGGTAAGTTTGGAGGGGCGTGAACCGTTGCTCGATCATCGGCTGATTGAGTTCGCTGTGGCCTTGCCTGATGCGCTGATTCATAAAGAACCGGGTAATAAATACCTCTTGCGAAAATTACTTTATCAGTATCTCCCGCAGGAGATGGTCGACCGACCGAAACAAGGATTTGGTGTACCGCTCAATGACTGGCTCAAAGGTGACCTGACTTGGCTCCTGGATACATACCTCAATGAAGAACTCATCAAGAAACAAGGAATATTCAGTTATGATGTCATTCAGCAAGAGAAAAAAGCATTTAGTACAGGTGCCCAACCATACAACCGTATCTGGAACATCATTGTCTTCCAAATGTGGTATAAAGAGTACCTTACATAATATTTGAGCATGAAAAATCTAAAAACAGTCGAGTCACATTTTGCGTTTGGAGAGAACTGGTCCGAATATTCGGCACTTATCGACGATGTCAAAATACAGGAAGCTGAAAAAGGATTATTGCGATTAGTCGATCAAAAACAATTAACAGGGAAAACATTTCTCGATATTGGTTGTGGTTCGGGCTTACATTCTCTCGCCGCACTTCGACTCGGTGTAACTAAGGTACTTGCTACTGATATCGACCATGAGTCAGTTACTACTACCAAAAACGTACTACAAAAATATGTACTACCGGCAATGCAATATGAGGTACAAGAAGTAAGCGTGTTTGACTTACCAAATAAAGTGTCCGAAAAGTTCGACATCGTCTATTCTTGGGGAGTGTTGCACCATACAGGTGATATGTATCAAGCTATCAAAGACGCCACCCAGTTGGTCAAATCAGATGGGTTACTGGTATTGGCGTTATATCGCAAGACACCAATGTGTGGCACATGGAGACGAATCAAGCGTTGGTATACATACACAACTGATAAAAGACAGCAGACAGCTCGTCAAGTATATATTTTTCTTAAAAAAATACGCTTTAAGTTAAGTGGCCGTGACTTTAATGCATATAAGGAAAACTATTACAACTCGCGTGGTATGTCATTCGAACACGACGTACATGACTGGATGGGCGGTTATCCGTATGAATCCATTACCCCAGAAGAAACCGAATCATTTATGCAGACATTAGGTTTTGAACTGATAAAGAAAAATGTACATGCTAGCGGCTTTGGTCTGTTTGGTTCGGGTTGCGATGAATTTGTTTTCAAAAAGATGTTGTAATAAGTGCATCAATTATCAGATTATGACTACCAAACCACAACATATCGCCGTCATTATAGACAGTATTAAATTGGGGGGAGGAGCAGAGAAGAATGCTGCTTTACTGGCATCACTAATAGCTAAAGAAGGTCGTAAAGTTACTTTAGTGACATTTAATACTTATGAACAAGAATATTCTTATACATGTCACAGAGTTTCATTTGCAGAAAAGTCAAAACGTTTTTTTATACTAAAAATATCCAAATCTTTTTTACGCCTATTAAAAATAAAAAGATTTTGTAAAGATAATGAAGTCACTCATATTGTTTCTTTTTTAAATGAAGCAAATACCTATACCTTATTAGCTCGGCTATTGTTACGAAACAAACCCAAGGTGCTTGTTTCTGTTCGTGCAGACCCAAACTTTATATCAAATTTAAGTAAGCAAATTATTAAAATCCTCTATCCTTATGCAGATAGTGTTATTGCGGTTAGTAAAGAAATGGAAAAAATTCTGCGAACAGATTTTAAATTACAAAATGTCTGTACCATACATAACCCAGTTGACGTTAGTAAAATAAAAGAAAGATTAAAACGACCCTTACCCAAAGAATATTCTTTTTTAGAAAATACCAACCAACATCCCATTTTTGTTAATGTAGGTAGATTAACTGATCAAAAAGGACATATTTTTCTTATTAAGAGTTTTGCAAAATTCACCAAACTTTATCCAATGACCCTTTTAATTATCATTGGCGATGGTGTTAAGAAGAATAATTTATTGCAAGAAATAAAAAGCAACCACCTAGAGAAAAATGTCTTTTTAATTGGTTATCAAGATAATATTTATCCATTTTTAAGAATTTCTGATTGTTTTTTATTGTCTTCATTTTATGAAGGTTTCCCAAATGCACTGTTAGAAGCTGCTGCAAGCGGATTATATATAATTAGTACAGATTGCAATACTGGCCCCAGAGAGATTATTGATCCGGGTATATTTGGCGAAAAAATAAGCTACCCATATCGAATAAATGGCGCCAGTTTGGTACCAGATCTTAATCAATTTGATGAAAAACCTTTTGATTTGTTTTATAAGGAGATGGTCTGGTTTGCAGAAAATAAACTTTTTGAAAAACAATCAATAACAATTGATCGATTTTCTAAACAAATATTTTTAAATAAGTGGTTAGATTTAATTACTTGATTTTCAGAGTATTACGTAAAAAGTTAGTGAAAAGTTTAATAAATACCGGCAATTCTTGTTTGAGTGAACGATAGTGCAGATCTTTGATTTTTATAAATTTGTTTGGATGTACCACTGATACTAATGATCTTTTAGCGTATTTGCGTTCTTCCTCAAAAAAAGAATTACCATTAATGGCACTTTCTTTAACAACTAGAATAGTGTTCTGTTTATAATGATCTTTTATATCTTCCTCATTCCATATTAAATAACGAAAAGGATCAAGTAAATCATATCCCTCGTTTTTAAATAAATTTATCCAATATGGAGGCCATTGTTCATTAAAATGATCAGTACCACCCTGCAAAGGAACGGCTGCTGAGAAAAGTATTATATCACTGTGTTTTACAATTTTACAAATTGAGAAGCATTTTCTTCATGTATGTGCTCAGCAACTTCGAGTGTAGTAACGAGATCAAATTTTGTTTCTAGATCAAAATCTTTCTCTAGATCAACATGTTTAAATTTATCTTTAGCTATATCTAGGGATTCTTCCTTTACCCATTCACCGTCTACACCAAAAATATCAACATTAAATTCACTCCACACTTTAAGCCATGAGCCAATTCCACAGCCAACATCCAAAACGGATTTTGGCTTCAATTTTTCATAAACTATCGGTACTAAAATATTAGCTGATTTTTTCGCACCTATAGCTAATTCGTCAAAAAATTCATTATTGTAAGGCATATAATTTAGTAGTGTATATCACGTCTATTCATTTGTTTAATAAGCCGTCTTTATGTTTTTATCACCAATCTATTACCTTTATCAATTCGATTTAGAAGTACTGGATTTGTTTCAAAAAATTCATCCACAGCTTTTTTAGCCCCTGACCAAGTGCCGTAATCATCTATCATCAGTACACCACTTTTAGACAAAAGCGGGTAGAGATGTTTCAACTCATGTTTCGTTGATTCATACCAATCTGTGTCTAGTCTCAGAATTGATATAGATTTTGGTATCACATTTGGTATTGTTTCTTCAACCTTGCCTTTAATAAATATAAAATTTTCCTCGGGGTACCCAGTAGAAAACATATTTGCCTGAACGTCTTTCATACTTGTATAACACCACTCATTATGATCTTTCTTTTGTTTTTTAACCCATTCGGTCCTTGCTTTATCGGATGAATCTTCTACAGAAAAATCAATGTCAGTTGGTTCACTCATTCCTTCAAACGTATCGTACAAATAGATTTTTTTATCTTCAATATTTAGTAATTTTAATGTCTCCGCTATGAGCATGCAATTACCGCCTCTCCATACTCCACATTCAACAAAGTCACCTGTAATGTCAGCTTTAATAACGTATTTGACACTCATGTATAAAGAATAACACTGCACCTTTGAAGTCATTGTAAAGCTATTGATTTTAGTGTAAAGATCCATGAATTCCGGATCATTATCAATGACTGGATCAAAATCAAGAATGTTTTTTTTAGCAATTTGATAGCCAATTTTACTTAATAAATAGTTAACCGCTAATTTACTTTTTTCTATATATTTTTCCTTGGTCATATCTTATCTATAGTGTTTATTATTGTTTTAAGATTTGTATCGTTATCAACTTCGAGTATATTTAACTTGTTATCCTTTAATATAGTTGCAATTAGATTCGTTGTCCTTTGTGAATCCTTAATTCTTTCAAGTAATTCCTCATCGCCAATATTTTTAATATTTGAGTTTCTGCTTACACCTCTTGATCTCAATCTTGATAAACTAACAGTTGATTCTTCGTTCAGTTTTAGAAGCAAATCAATTTTATAGCCGAGCTTGTCTAAGTAAATTGATATTTGTTTGTCATTAATTTTTAGTGAAAATATTTTCTGTAAAAAAAATTCGTCAACCAAAATAATTTTATTATTATTGATTGGATTCATTATTAAGAGTAAATCACATATATTTTTTAATATGTTATATGTGAGTAGCATTTTTTCCTTGTTATTATCTGTGCTCGCACTTAGATAATTGTTTAGGTTGGTAAAAGTTTTATCAAATTCTGATGTTTCACTGAAGGATATAACCTGATCTATATATAAATAGCGTATTTTTGTTAAATTTAGTATGGAGATAATATTCTCTGGTAACATTCTTAAAATTTGTCTACCAGGAATTTTTATTTTGGGATTATTAATTAGCCCTCTAAATGCAGCAATTTCCAGGCTGTTATACTTCTTATTTAAACAGGTAATTTTCTTATAAAGAGTGGTTTTACCACTACCTGATACACCGATGAATTCAACAATTTTTGGCTTTTGATTCATGGAGATTTTTATTCTAACACAGTTTTGCTATCTCTAAGTATAATGTATAATCTTGAAGTTATGTATACCTTGAAAAATAAAGATATTGGGACAGGATATAATGCCGGAGTCAGAGAGTCTTATAAGAACGATTATGAGTTTAACCGGTGGTTTATTCGTTCTCGTAATAGAGCTGAGTATACTATGACCTACCAAGCTATTTCTGAGAGATTAAAAGAAACAAATTTCTCAACTGCACTAGAGCTTGGCCCTGGCCCGGGTACCTGGACACGACTATTGCACCGCAAGAATCAAAATGCTGAGCTACAGTTGGTGGACATATCTGAAGCGATGAAAGAGCAATTTGAACTTGAAATGCGTGAATTGCCCAATGTCACCTACACTGTAACCGATATTATGGAGTATGCACCTAGTGAACCGTATGAACTGTTCTTTTCTTCGCGAGCGGTGGAATATCTTGATGATAAGCCAGGATTCTTTAAAAAGTTAGGGACTTTCGTCAAAGCTGGTGGAAACGGAATGATAGTAACTAAGAATCCCTATCATGGAATTAGGAAGTCTGGACTTGATGCACATCAGGGGCAAATTCCGATGCCGGAAATGAAAAGGATGTTAGAGGATAATGGTTTTGTTGATGTTGCCTTTTATCCAGCGGTAGTACGGATTCCGATTTTAAGCCGTCTCACATCAGAGGTGGCTGAATACATTTTAGAGAAAAACCTAAACCAGCAATTAAATATCAATGCTACCAATCGTACGATTGAAAGTTACGTTGTAACTTTCACCAAACCGGCATAGTATCAGTCTGTATGAGGGTGCTTTACTTAGGTCGGGGAGAGTTTAGAACCAATTTTGCTAAACGCTGGTTACACAAACTAAGGCAGTCACTTTATTTTAGTGATCAGGATGGGTTTTTTGAGCAATCTCTTTTCTCACAGGTTGAAGTAATACCCTGTACTTTTACAAGCAACATTAGAACCTTAGCGAAGGAGTGTGATGTTTTGTTGGTAAACTGGAAACAACCAAGTTTTAAAACTGAGGAAGCCAGAATAGAAGCCATTGATAGGGTGGTAAAAATGGCCGGGTTACCATGCGCTCTATTTATCAATGCAGCGCAAGCGCAATATTTGCCGTCAGAAACTGTACTTGATAATTTTGATATTATTTTTAAGCGGGAACCATTCAAAGACCGAAATCGTTATAATATTTCAGAAGCGAATAAAGCTAAAATTGTGCCGACCATGATCCATTGTCCGTTTGTACACGCTCCGCGGAATAATTGGTTTTCTAATGTTTATCGTCTAGTGCGTACAAATGTTCCGGTGTGCCGACCCGGGGAAGCGGTTTACGATGTGGGTTTCTCTGGCGCGGACGCGGCTGAACATTCTCTAAGACGTGATGTATGGCAAAAAGTTTTAGATGCTGGATTTTCTACTATCGGTGGTTTACAACCAAATCCTTTTACTAAACTTCCAATATCTAAAGAACTGCAGGGACTGCGTTTTAAGGGTAGAAAATACCGAGATTCACTTTGTCGGTCAAAGATCAATTTAGCGCTCGACGGGATTGGGCAATATACTTTCCGTCATCAGGAGTTGCTCTTTCTCGGCGCCTTTATGATGAGTAGTCCCAGTATCCGCGAAGTGGAGCTACCTATGCCACTCAAAGAGAATGTACATTATGTAGCATTTGATAATCTTGATGATATGGTTGAAAAGATGCGTTATTACCTTGTACATGATGACAAACGTTTGCGTATAGCCGTGGCTGGGAAGAAGTTATTTGATGAGCACTATAATCCTATACGTCACGGTCGGGAGATTCTAATGGCTCTTCAGAAGATCCTCTAGATGGGCTCTTAGCGATAGCAAAAAAGTAACGTACTGTGATAGAAGAAACTAACTCAGTTGCTAGAATGGCATAGATAGCACCCCATACCCCGTAGAGTGGTAGTAAGGTATAAAGTAGAATTATTTTAATTAAAGCATTGCTGATGCTGAGTATGTATTGTGCTCGTAGTTGCTTGTGGGCTGTTAGTACTTTGCTGTAAGCACTGAGGGGGATAAAAATGAGTCCGATAGCTAGAACTTGAGTAAAAGCAACTGATTCTGGATATTGGGGGAACAGAAGTGGAAATATAAATGGTACGGCTAGTATGTACACACCAGCACCCAATATCATCAGTGCGGTAAATAAACGCACTTTGCGAGGGAGGGTTTGTTGCAGAGTGTATAAATCTCGTCTAGAGACTTTCGGTAATACTAAAACAGATACAGTGTTAATAAAACCACCTGAATATTTTGTACCGAGTTGGGCTATTGTATAGCCCGCAACAGCGGTAGCTCCTAAAAAATGCCAAATTAAAATTTTATCTATATGAGTGGCTGTTATGGTTACAAGACTAAAAATACTTAAGTGTTTGCTTAGTTGGAGAGTTTCTGCATCAGATTGCTTGGGTGGGTTATATTTACGAAGCACACTGTAATAAACAGCAATCAAAGAGATGGCGTTACTGGAGAAATAAACAAAAATTAAAATTATTACATTGTCAGTAAAGTAAAGGGCGACAAGAATGGCAATTAAAGGTAGCGGTTTTCGCCATGCACCTAGTAAAAGATTATCTCTAAAGGCCTCCTTACCATGTAAATAATTGATGTAGAGTTTAAAGCTCTCTATAAAAGGGGCGAAGGTACCCACGACTAAGAAAGCCGTAGCTAAGCTACTGTTATCATTGAGGTAGTAGTAAAGTGAAGTAGCACCACTGGCAATGACTATACCAACACTCCATTTGAGTTTAGTTCGTACTCCACTACGCAGGACGCCTTCGTGACCCCGAGCCACAGCTCGGGTAATAGCAGTGCCAAGACCTGATAGCGTAAAGACGCTCAAGATTGCGGCAATAGAGAGAATAAATTGATATGTCCCAAGCGATTCTTTAGGGAGGAAATTAGCCAGGGCAATGGTAGTGATTACACCAATACCGATTTGAAAGATATAGCTCACCATCAACCAAAAACCGCCCTTGACCAAATAGGTCATATCGGTCTTGGTATAGCGTTCGCTAAAGGAGAGTATTTTTTTGACAATTTGACGCATATTTAATTAAGTATACCAAGCTGTAACCCATTAGAGGTAGGTAAAGATACTTTTTATCTAGCAGTTTAAATTACTTTTGGTAAAGGAAATTATGTTGTTTGGTGCTGGCAAGGCAATTAAAGCCGGCTTCTGCCAATAGTGTTTTAGTGGCTTCAGCATCTTTAGTATGCGGATGAATCTCTATAAATAAGCAGGTGCCAAGAGCTAGTCTGGGGAATATTTCCTTCATACCAAGCAGTACCGGATATTCATAACCCTCAACATCAATTTTTATAAAACTAATTTGTTCGGCATCAATATTATATTCTTCAACCACTGACATCAGAGTACGTGTCGGCACGTCAATAGTATGGTCAATGTGTTTGAAGCCATCGAGTACAAATGAACTAGCCCCAGTGTGAACGTCCTTAGTCCCGAGTTTAGCAATACTGTTTTTGTCACTTAAGCCAGCTGGTATTAGGTGAACTTTATCCATGAGTTCATTTAAAGTAACGTTCTTACTTAGTCGTTCAAAGGTATCGGGATTCGGTTCAAAAGCATAGGATTCACTGTAGCCGTATTTCTTAAGTGCCAGAATGCTGTAGAAACCAATATTAGCGCCGATGTCCAAAAAAATATTTTTAGTGCTGGCCTTATCCAGCCAAGCCTGGTGACCGTATTCAAATGAAGTGATGGATTTTGTGAGTGAGTCATTTTTTCCATTGACTGAAAAAATTCCTAGAGAATTTTTAATGACTGCTTCTTTGTCACTGTGGCGTTCAATATATGCGCGCAATTTCTTACCAGTAGGAGTATGAAAAATGCCCACTAGTGATGTAAAGGTGAGTAAGAAATAAACCCTCTGAAAATAAAGAAACGGTCCTTCTAGCGTGCTAGTTGTAAACATTACTCCAAACCAATTCCATAGTTTTATTAAAATTTTTTTTATTGTCATATATGTTTTGAATAACCGATAAGATCTGTATTATAGTCTTCTTTAGGATCAAGTATAAAAGGGGCTTTGCCATGTTTGTAATAAAGATTGAAATTTTTAATTAGCATTTGATAAAGTTCCTCCACGTTGACTCGATTTCGATTTAAGGTTTTATTGCATATCTCAAAAAGAAGGATTCTAGTTTTACAGAGAGACTCCTCGGCTCCTTTTAGAACCTCTAACTCTGAACCCTCGGCATCAATCTTTATTAGATCAATGACGTCAATATTTTTCGTAAAACTATCAAGGGTAGCTTGCGGAACTGACGTACCCGAACCGCTAACATAATTTGTAGTATCGTCAGCAACCATTTCGTTTAAATAAACTGTTCCAGGTGTAGCACCCATGGCTACCTGGTGGACAGTAACAAAGTCGTTAAATTTATTGACATTAATGTTGCTTTGAATAATTTTGGAAAATTTTGGTGAGGGCTCAAAGGCCATGACTCGGCCACTATGACCGGCCAATTTAGAGGCGATAATAGTAAAAGTGCCGGCGTTAGCGCCAATATCGATTACTATGTCGCCAGTTTTGATATTTTCTTCCATTGCTTTGATGTCGCCACTTCGGGTCTTCCTGTCGGCGAAGATTCGGTAGGTGAGCATGCTCGGCGCAAACACTAATCTGGTATCCTGATAATAAAGAAATGATGCATGATAAGCCAAGGGGGTGTGACTAATAAACCAAGCGATTGATCGTTTGATTGTGTACCAGAGACCATCGCGCCTGATCACTCGTGGGATCCTGGAAAGTCGTTTTAACATAGCTGTAAGTATAGCAAGCTAGAAATGGTTGGGTAGAGTCTCGTTGGTAGATTGGTCTGTATCTTTTTTACTTTTACGCTTGTTATATTCATATATATGCCCGAGAGACAGAAAAAGAAAATTGTGGTGGTTGGTGGGGGGACGGGGACTCATACTTTATTGCGGGGCTTAAAGCGTTATGCGGATAAGCTGGATATTACTGCGATTGTGACTATGGCTGATTCGGGGGGTTCTACCGGACGACTCCGTGACGTTAGAGTAGTAATTTAATTTTCTGTTAATTCCTCTATCTAGTAACAGATTTTTGCGATGTTAAAAAATGCACCTTGCTTATTTCGTTAGTGATTTAAAGATTAATTGTTCAAGCGGTAGGTTATCTCCATTAAAACCCTTAATCATTACATCTAATAGGTTCTTCACATCAATCTTGTTGAAGTCTATTGGATGACCTGCTTGTTCAGAGAGGAGTGTGATAAAGATGTTTTGTATTCTGCCGTTACCTTCTCTAAAAGGGTGAATGGCATTTAGGTTAGATAAAAAATCTGTGAGTTTGTTTGAAAATGTTTCAGCGTTGAGGTTTTGAAGTCTGTTATTAGTATTTAGGAGCTGAAACAGTCGTCCCATTTGGTCGGGAATGTTTTCAGGATAACAAAAAGATGAAGTATTTTTGGAGATGCGAATAGTTCGATATTCTCCAGCCCAGGAATATATATCCTGGAATAAATGATAATGGATGGATTTATAGTGTGTGATATCAAAATCTCCGGTAGGGAAGCCCTCGTCGGCTCTCTGGGTGGTGATTGCCGCTTCGAATTCTCGGAGTATTTCTTCGTTTATTATACCAGGAATATTTATCAGGATGTCGGTATCTTGGTAGCAATAAGGATCAGAAATCGCAGTATACATAATAAATATTATGTTTTTGCAAATGTCTCTACTATCTGCTTTCTTCTAGTGGAGTGAGGGGTATTTTGTTTTTTGAAATCAATGAACAACCGTTCTGCTTTTTTGCTCAAACTGATGTTTTCCACTTTGCTAATTTTGGCAAAGGTGTTTTTTGTTAGATGTAACTTGCCCATATAATGGTATTATACCACATTTTCTCATGCAAATATAGGATAATTTTGAGTTTTGTAATTGATTTTGATAGCATTCAGATGTTTGACTGGTGTCTTTTTTACGCCTGGGCTTGTTATACTCTTATACATATGCCCCAGAGTAAAAAAAAGAAAATTGTGGTGGTGGGCGGGGAACGGAGACCTGTTGACAGATATACTACAAGGTATATACTTTGTAGTATATGAATACTAAAACTGTAATAAGTGTAAAAATTGATAAAGACACCAAAGAAGCGGCACAGGAGGTGGCAAAAGGTATGGGTTTAAACCTGAGTACTTTGGTGAATTCTTATTTGAAGCAGGTGGTTTATACAAGGAGGGTAGAGTTATTTGCGCCAGAAGTGATGTCTCCAAAGTTGGAGAAAGCTATTTTGGCATCGGTGAAAAGTGGTGTATCATCGCGGGCGTTTGCTACAGTTGATGACTTGATGGAAGATTTAAATAAGTAGTTATGAGAGTGAATAGAACTCGTAACTTTGTTAAACAGTATAAAAAGTTACCCGAGAAAGTTCGTCAACAATTCAGAGATAGGTTAGCACTATGGTTGGAAAATTCCGAGCACCCTGTCTTACGTGTGCATGCGCTTAAGGGTGAATTGCGGGGATATTGGAGTATGAATATTAGTGGCGATTATCGGGTAGTTTATTATTTTGCTAGTGCTGAAGAAGTGGTGCTGGCTTTGATTGGAACACACAGTCAGCTGTATTGAAGCACGAGTGAGGGAAATTTGTATGCTAAATACAGGAACTGTTCAGTCCGTATGATATTTCTCCTAACGTCACAAAATATCGACACGCTCTTGCGAAGATCAAAGTATTCGCTTCTCACACTGCGGTGCGCAATGACGAACGGTGGAGCGGTGTGACGACGTGGATTGCTTCCTTACAGATGAACGAACAAGTGTCGTAAAAATAAGACGTAACGTAGTGTAGATTTATTTTTATGACCGAGTGAGTGAAATCTGTATGATAATACAGGAACTGTTCAGGTTGTATGATATTTCTCCTGATGTCAAAATATCGACACGCTCTTGCGAAGCTTCAAGTATTCGCTTCTCACGTGCGCTTGCAAGGATGACGAGGGGGGTGTACCTTTTTTACTTTTACGCTTGTTATATTCATATATATTATATGTCTCAGAGTAAGAAAAAGAAAATTGTGGTGGTGGGCGGGGGGACGGGCACACATACTTTGTTACGTGGTCTCAAACGTTATGCGGATAAGTTAGATATTACTGCCATTGTTACAATGGCTGATTCTGGAGGTTCGACTGGCCGACTGCGGGATGAGTTTGGACAGCTACCGGTTGGTGATGCGCGGATGGCCTTGGTGGCGCTATCGGCTGACGTTGATTCGCATGATGAATTATTGCGCGAACTATTTCTTTATCGCTTTAGTAAAGGTAAAGGGCTTAATGGACACAATTTTGGCAATTTGTTACTGACGGCCCTGACTGATATTTTAGGCAGTGAAGTGGCTGCGATTGATGCTGCTTCACGAATTTTGCGGGTGCGTGGCCGTGTGGTACCGGTCACGACTGATAATGTTAATCTTCAAGCCACTTACGACGACGGCTTGGTGGTGGTAGGTGAGCATGAGATTGATGAGCCACCAGAGTCACGGCACACTAGTCGCATTACTAAATTGTCATTAACTCCGTCAGCCACTATCAATCCAGTGGCCACCACCGCCATTACTGAGGCCGACATGATTATTCTCGGCCCGGGGGATTTATATACCAGTATCTTGGCCAACTGCGTGGTCGATGGTTTTGTTGATGCTTTGTTAGATTCAAAGGCCAAGTTAGTTTATATTTGTAACTTGATGTCTCGTTTAGGACAGACGGTTGGAATGCAGGCAAGCGAGCATGTGGCTGAAATTTCTCGCTATACTAAACGGACACCTGATTTTATTTTAATCAATAATTCTAGTTTCCCGGATGATTTGTTGGCGCGTTACGCCGAGGAAGGAAATCATCCAATTGAAAACGACTGCACCGGAGAATCAGGTATTTTAGTGTGTTCGGATTTAGTGTCTACCGAAGCCGTGGCCACCATAGCTGGTGATGTGTTAAAAAGAAGTTTAATTAGACACGATTCAGATAAGTTAGCCAGCGCACTTTTGCAGATTTTCGATTAAAGCTCCCTATGTTCTCGCATCTGTAAAGACGGACGACGTAGATTGCCACGTCGCAAGCTCCTCGTAAAGACGGACGTTAAGGTGTCCATCTTTACTTTCTTGTGTCTTCATTATCTCTCCGTC
>Ga0156738_105_pt1 | contig 17352 bp, 22 predicted proteins | sample RifOxyD1_FD_112067 | JGI IMG/M metagenome (GOLD analysis project Ga0156738, IMG submission 112067) | Candidatus Kaiserbacteria bacterium RIFOXYD1_FULL_42_15 | reverse complement strand
TTACCTATCATATCGGACACCGAGCCATTAAACACTGGCGTAAAAATATTTTAATTTTGTCGCTCTTCACAGTTATTGCAATTAGCATCTATTTTTTATTCAAAATCTACTAGGGTGTGGGTTGCTTTCTTATTTTTGGTTAGTGACAGCGTATAATAATACTGATGTCAATCTTTTCTTTTTTTGAAAGGTTTATACCTCCGCCAGAGTATATGTTAATGCCAAGTATTGGTGTGGACATTTCCGATACGTCACTTAAATATATTGAATTTGGATCATCAACAGACAATGGTATCCAAAATAAGCTCACGGCCTGGGGTGAAATAACCATTCCAAACGGGGTGCTTGAACGGGGTATGGTTCTAGATCAAAAGAAGCTAGTAATGGTTTTGCGTGAATTAAAACAACGCACCAAGGCGGAGTACATTCGGGTTTCTTTGCCAGAAGAAAGAGCTTATTTATTTGAAACAGAAATTAAACACTCTACTCTAGAAAAAGAAGTACGTGGTATTCTAGAGTTTCGTTTAGAAGAAAATGTTCCTATTCCAGCTCGAGAAGCTTTTTTTGATTATGATATTTTGGAGGGTGAAACTACAGACAATACTTTGCGGGTGGTGGTGGCCGCTTATGCCCGTGAGACAATTCTCAATTATTATGATGCGTGCGTAGAAGCAGAATTAACCCCCGTCTCTTTTGAAGTGGAAGCACAGGCCATGGCGAGAGCCGTACTACCAACCGACTCCCGAGGTTCTCATCTTCTGGTTGATTTTGGAAAAACCAGAACTGGGGTTGGCATTGTTCATGACGGCGTCTTAATGTATACCTCCACTATCGACTTCGGCGGCAATGAATTATCGGTTGCTCTGCGTAAAGAGCTTGGTAATTTAAGTGAAACGGAATTAACCAAGATTAAAAATGTCTCTGGTTTAATTAAAGGAGTATCAGATTCACGATGTTATGAATCCTTGATTTCTACTGTTTCCGTCATCAAAGATGAATTGTCAAACCGAATTCAGTATTGGCATGCGTGTGATTATAAACAAAGTGATCGCCGGATTAAGTCAATCGTGCTTTGTGGCGGTAGTTCCAACCTAAATGGTTTACCGGAATATTTAACAGAATCGCTGGGTATTAGTACTAGTAGAGCTAATGTGTGGCAAAATGCTTTTACTACCGAAGCGTTTATTCCACCAATTGATTTACTTCATTCTTACGGTTATGCCACAGCTGTCGGATTGGCTTTAAAACGAACAGTATAAATATGATAAATCTTATCCCGCCAGCGGCCAGAAAAAACATTATTAAAGAATATTGGGTTCGGGTTGTTACCGTTTGGTTATTTTTGGCCGGAACAGTCAGTTTGATAATTCTATTTTTACTATTACCGACTTATGTTCTCATTGGAATGCAGAATAATTTACTCAAACAAGACGTTGCCACCGCCTCACTAAAGTCACATTCATATGATGTTTCTGCTACAGTCCTTCTCAACGCTAATCGACAAGCGCAATTATTAGTGGATACTAGAGAAGTGACCCCTTTTTCACTTTACACTAATAAATTAGAAAAATTAGCGGGTACTAAAGTTACTATACAAGAAATGCGTTTTAGTAGACTGGAATCACTGGCGGGCACTATCCAAATAAGTGGTGTATCAAACACCCGTCAAAACTTGGCAGATTTTCGTGATGCTATCGAAGCTGATCAAAATTTTTCCACCGTTGATTTACCAATTTCCAGCTTGGTAAAAGATCGCGATTTGTTGTTTTCAATGGAGATTACTTTAGCAACCACAACAATCACTAATATAACTAATTAATTATGAGTAAAAAAACCAAATTAATGTTGTATATTTCCATCTTATACAGTTTTATTTTGGTGGCGTTTTTGGCGTATGGTATCTATCAAGTAAAAGTTCAAGGTGATGTCTTTGATGCTAATCGCTTACTGATTGCTGAACAAAATAGCAAAGAGCTGGCTTATCACAATCTGATACAGACGACTGAATCCACCAAGGAAGACCGAGCAACCATAGAACAGTTTTTTATTACCGAAAAAGATACCATCTCCTTTATAACTGACATCGAGCAATTAGCTAGCAAAATGGGAATTACTCTGGAGACAAGCCAGCTTTCCGTCAATCCAAAAACCGACAAATCTGCTGCTCAATTGTATGCTGGCTTCAAATTCACCGGACAGGAGAAGGCCATTAAGCAATTAGTTCTTTTGTTTGAAAATATTCCTTATCATAAAACTATCCCTGAATTAGTTTTGACACATAATCCAGAAGACGGTACTTGGAAGGGAAGTATATTATTGTATATTACAATTACACCATGATAGAAAAAAAAGATCTTTATAAAATGGCGCGACACATTTTCCGACATAGTCATGGTATTAGTGATCCTAAAATTATGCATCCCAGGCGGGAATGGGTAATTGGCTTAGGGGGAGCCTTCGCTACAATTATTATTGGTGCTGTAGTTAGCATAAATACCTTTGTTTCTTTTAATCAGGAACAAATTAATCCTCCTGATGTAACTGTGGTTGCGGTTCCGTACAATGCATTACTAGTAGAAATGGCTATTTCTAAATATCAAGCTAAAAGCGCTGGTTATCAAGAAATTTATCGCCAATTATCAATTGTCCAATTCTCAACAACTATTTCAACAACCTCATCAATTAAATCAATTATTAATACTAACATTGACGCTGAAGTTAATCCCATTTCAAACTAATCTTTTTTTGATGCCGTCTTGGTATCAATTGCCCGGATGTTGAATACCGAAGCGCTAGCGCTCGACAAAGCCGGCGTAGTGGTGGATGACCACGGTAGACATCTTTAATAAAATTTATCCCTACCCGACCGCTTCATGCATCAATAAGCGAGTTGTCACAAACGGTGAAAGGGGGAGACTGACACCATTTATAAAGCGTATCATGAGATTTTTGTACTCTCTAAACTAATACTGCTGTACACTACTCCAAACATGAAATATATTGCCCGTTATGCGCAGTTTGTGATTAGGGTGTTTTCTGGGTGCAGGTTACTGCTTCACGCTGTGGCTATAGGGGCTACCTTTGTTTTGGTGTGGACTGGTCTTGATTGGGCATATCTAGTTTATGTACTGGCACAGGTTCCTACTTCATTACTTTTTGTTGCTGATTTTCTCGGGTTTGCAGTCCCAATTTTGGTGCCGTTACTGTTTTTTATTCTGGCCATTGCTTTTCGCCAGCCACTCTACCGCCTCTATACTGAAGCGACACTGTATGCAGTCCTGCTGGGATTCACTCTTTCCACCGCCATCAAGACATTTACTGGACGGACCTCACCGCCACATTTTCATCACGGCGAAGAACAAGCTCTTGTTGATAATAGTTATGCCTTCAATTTTGGTTTTTTGAACGAGTCAGTTATCGGTGGGTGGCCATCATCTCACGCTACAATTGCTTTTGCCCTCGCGGTTACTTTGACAATATTGCTTCCACCCCGTTGGTACATACGCGCTTCACTCTTCGTGCCGGCGTTGTTTATCGGTATCGGTGTCACCTTTGGTTTTCATTGGTTATCTGAATTTGTCGCTGGTGCCTGTTTAGGAACGGCCATTGGGCTGGTGGTGGGAGGATACTACAAAAAGTTCTCGCACTAAGATGCTATTTTTTTCTTCCAAAGATAGTGGACGATAAAAATCAGGAGGACGATCTCAATGAGTGTTATAATTTGGAAACTAGGGGGAAGACTGCCGAGGTAGGAAAAGATAAAAGCAAAGGGGGTGATGCCGATAATGGTTGCCAGGAAAAATGACCGACTGGACATAGTTGAGAAAAGACCGAGGGCGTAGGAAAGGATGTCAACCGGCACAATCATCCGTAGGAGAACCACTGTCCAAAAAATGTTACCAGCTCCGAACTGCTTTTCATAGGCTCTGAAGCGCTCGAGCGAGACGAATTTTTGTACCAAGGATTTACCGTACGCCCGCGCCAACAAAAAAGCCACCTGTGATCCCACCGTCCAGCCGATGATAGAGAGTACCCCAGCGGTAAACCACCCCCATAAGCTAACAGTAAGTGGAATAAGCGGCAGGGTGGAGACGGGAGCAACGACAATTGCCACGGCCGTTATCAGAACGTACCCCAGCATTCCGAAGACACTATCATCATTCACTACGGCGTGCAGTTCACTTTCATATTTTTGTGCTAGTAGCGCCGAGGCCACAAAAAAAACACCAATAATAATTAAACCAAGTACACTAGCAAGCATTTTCTTGTTAAATAGACGGTTTTTCATTTGATAGCAAATTATTATTTTGAGGGTTGTGTGTGAGTCTGTATCTTGATTTGTTGTTAATTATACCCTCATAATTTATTAAGAACTAGATTTTGTTTTTATTTTGATTAAATGCCAGGCTTAAAATAAGCACAATAGAGAGTGATGGTGGGCGGTGCCTATGGAAAATTTGATGATTTTAGTACTCTTGCCGATGATACTACTAAAGAATATATCAATACGGTTCTAGGTTTTATTGATTTAATCATAATTTTGTTATAATCAAAATATAAATTCTAAATACTATAATGAAAATTCATGTCTAATATCATCATCGGAAAAAATAACAACCCCATCGCCATCATCATCTTTGGTGGTACTGGCGATTTAGCTAAAACGAAATTATTTCCGGCGCTCCTTGATCTCTATGTGGCCGGAGAGTTGCCCTCAGTTTTTACCATCATTGGTTTATCGCGCAAGGAGCTGAGTGATGCTGATTACCAGACGTTTGTGGCAAAGAGTATTGCCGAAAAAGGACACCACCACGCTAAAACTGTCATTCAAAGTTTTTGTACACACCTTCACTATGTGGCTGGTAGCTTTGCTGAATCATCTTCGTATAAACGAATCAAGGCAATCCTACTGAACTTTGATGAATCAATTGGTCAGTGCACCAACAAGCTTTTTTACCTGGCCGTACCACCACAATACTACGAGGAGATTTTTGAACAGTTACATCAGAGTAATGCCTTGGCGCTCTGTGCCGGATTAGACTCCTGGTCACGACTTTTGGTGGAAAAACCATTTGGCCGTGATTTAGTAACCGCTCAAGCCCTTGAGCATAAGCTCTGCACCCTTTTTCAAGATGAGCAGATTTATCGGATTGACCATTATTTAGCCAAAGATGCCATTGAAAATATTATCTCGCTCCGTTTTGCTAATAGTATCTTGGCCGACTCGTGGAATAAAGAGCGAATTGAATCTATTACTATTCGTCTATTGGAAACCAAAGACGTGGCCAATCGTGGTTCGTTTTATGACGGTATTGGTACACTGCGCGATGTGGGACAAAACCATATGTTGCAGATTCTGGCCCTGCTCACGATACCAGCGGTTGATGTCCATGATGCGACCCAAATGCGTGCGGCCCGTACGGCAGTCCTACAAACCCTGCTCACAACCTCTCCCGATAGTGTTATCCGTGGTCAGTATAATGGCTATAGGCAAACACTGGGCGTAGCCCCAGACTCAGAGACAGAAACCTATTTCAAAATTTCTACCGTGGCCACCACTCCCGTCTGGCGGGGCGTTCGCTACACGCTTGAAGCTGGCAAAGCACTTGATCGATCTATAAATGAAACTATCATCACCTTCAAAGCTTTAGATCAATGCCACTGTGCCAGTAAGCCAGATGCGCACACACACCAAAATGTACTAACTATCACCTTCGCCCCCACTCAAAAAATGTCATTAACGATGTGGGTTAAAAAACCGGGCTTCATTTTTGAGCTCGAGCAACGTGAGCTAGAACTTTTACACACCGCTACTACCGATAGTCACTCACCCGAAGCGTACGAAAGAGTTTTGTATGATTGTATTGTTGGCGACCAGACGCGCTTTGTCAGTGGGGCTGAAGTAGAGACCGCCTGGCAATTTATTACCCCGATACTAGAACATTTCAAAACGTTGCCACTTCATACTTACGAACCGGGGTCAGCTGGACCGGTAGACGCATCGCGTTCTGAATAGCTGATTGGGGACGAAAACCGGCCGAAGTCACGTCAGTGACTTCGGCCGGTTTTCTAAACCACTTACAACACCGTGCGAACCATTATCTAGTCAAATCTTTTTTCTTACTTTCAAACTCCTCCTTTTCAATCTCACCCTTGGCATAGCGTGCTTTCAATATTTCCAAAGCGTTGTCACTAGTGTTGCCGTGTGAACCATCGTGGTGATAGTGCTCGCCTCTGGCGTATCTTAGTAATGCCACAACCCCGAATACCACCAGAAGAAAAGTAAAGATCATCATAATAAAGTGTCCTCCCTCAAAACCGCTCCCGTATCCATATCTGTCCATCATGTCACCTTGTACATAGTAGGCGGCATTGGTGAGAGTGGGCATCAACGCCAGAACGGTCATTGAGCCGAGCATAATACCAGCAGCATTTTTATTTTTCATACAAATCAAGATTAAACTAATAGTACATCATTATACACCCGCCTAGTTGACCCACCGACACCTAACCTGCCGTCTTTTGGAGATACACAGTTAATCGCGTAATTCGGTTTGGTGCCCCGACTAGGAATCTTTCGTTACACGAACAGTATCCCAATTGGTTATTTTACTTCGTTGCACTCATAAAATAACTCAATCGGGCTTCGATTCGCGTTACGGCTTTTTATTCCGTTAGCACTCCATAAAAACCCTACGCCTAGTCGGGGCACAATTCCGCTTTGCTACATTGTGCCCCGACTAGGAATCGAACCTAGAATAACGGCTTAGAAGTCCGCAGTTATATCCATTTAACTATCGGGGCAAGAATATTTGATTATAATGTACTTTGGTTCGATTGGGAATCGATCATTACATGATCAGTACAGGTTGTCGATATTTTGTTTCCTGCGTCACAAAAATATCTGGCAACCTCCTGAAACAGTTTCCCAAACTGTTTCAGCCTATCATAACGGCTTAGAAGTCCGCAGTTATATCCATTTAACTATCGGGGCAGTAGGACTACCATAGCAAATTTTTGCACTTTTATAAATAGCGGTAGGTAATTAAAATAAACATTGATTCAAAAACGGCTTTGAGTGTTGTGCCGTGGAGAAGACTTGAACTTCCATGAGGTTACCCTCACTACGACCTGAACGTAGCGCGTCTACCAATTTCGCCACCACGGCAATGTTTGATAGTGTAGCTGATTTGATGGAAAAGAAAAGAGGACAATTAAATCTGGCTCGAGCGCACAGGCACGAAACCAAAAGCAGTTCAGTTTCTAAAACAAAAACACAATTCTGCAAGAATTGTGTTTTTGTTTTACCTGTGTGCGCGATGAGAGGCTCGGTCAGGAGTCAACTATTTTAATACTCGCCTTGCTCGTTTAAAATATGTTGTTCACGAATTCTACGAATTCTGTACACCTTGCCACTACCTTTTTGCTTGCGCTGCAAAGCTAGCTGGCAAGGTCTTGCGAAATGACATTAAGTCATTTCTCACCTGACTCACTTGTGGCCTGCCACACCGTTCCGTCTTTCTCGCCTCTACGCAAAGCACGCAGGTGCTTTACTCATCGCGCACAAACAAAAATCTGTTCACACTAAAGTGTGAACAGATTTTTGTATTTGTGCGCGATGAGAGGCTCGAACTCCCGACCTTTTCGGTGTAAACGAATTGCTCTACCAACTGAGCTAATCGCGCATAAGTAAAGGTATTACCTTATGCGGTATCTTACGTGAATAAGATACCGCATATAGTACCTGATATTCAAATAATTTCAATATCAGGGGATAAACGGTATACTGTGATTTATAAATTATGATTGAAATGCACTGCACAGTTACGGGGAAAGTCCAAGGGGTACGCTATCGTGACTTTGTGCAGGTGTCGGCGGGTGAATTGAGTTTGGTGGGGTATATCAGAAACAACGTCGACGGCACGGTCACAGTGGTGGCTCAAGGTCTCCCCGATGTGCTTAAAGCGCTGGTGGAATATTTACATGAAGGTTCACTTCAGGCCAAGGTGGATGGGGTGGCGGTGGAATGGCGGACGGCCAGTGTAACTTATGATGACTTTTCAGTGTTGCATTAGAAGTATGGAAAAAGAAAATTTACCCCAATGTGTTGGCTTCATCATGGACGGCAACCGCCGTTGGGCTAAAGAGCAAAATTTGGAAACTCTAGCCGGACATACAGCCGGACTGGATGTCTTTTATGAAGTGTCTAGTTGGATAAAAGAAATGAATATTCCCCACGCCGTATTTTATGCTTTTTCGACCGAAAATTGGTTACGAAAGAAAGTTGAGGTTGATTACTTGATGCAACTTTTCAAATTATTTTTAGAGCGGATGCTAGCAGAAATCCGCCAATACCAAGTTCGAGTGCGTATTATTGGTAGGCAAAATGATTTTTCAGTGGAACTCCAAGACCTAATGCAAAAACTTGAGACAGAGAGTGTTGAGTATACAGCAACTACTATTTGGGTGGCGCTTTCCTATGGTGGGCGCGCTGAGATTGTTTCTGCCTGCAACGAGGCGATTAAAAATGGCGTGCCTGTAGACGAAGAATCTTTTTCTAAATTACTTTTTACCAACGAAATGCCCGACCCCGACCTCATTATTCGTACCAGTGGGGAACAGCGTCTGTCTAATTTTCTCCCGTGGCAATCCATCTACAGTGAACTTTTTTTTACTCCCACCTACTGGCCAGCATTTACTAAAGAGGAATTTACGCGTATCCTAGCGCAATATGGAGACAGACAAAGACGACATGGTGGGTAGCGAGGAACCCACTATTATTTTTGAAGACGAGGAACTGATAGTGGTGAATAAACCATACGGAATGCTCGTGCATGAAGATTGGCAGGAAAGCACCAGCCAGACATTGGTGGAATGGTTTTTAAAGCGGTCACCAGAAGCACAAGATGTGGGAGAAGTTACTTTGACTCCGCAGGGGAAGAAGTTGGAACGTTCTGGAGTAGTGCACCGCCTTGACCGCGAGACATCTGGGGTAATGATTTTGGCCAAGACAGCAGAAGCACATGCTCACCTCAAAGCCCAATTCCATGACCGCCTTGCCCAAAAAGAATATCGGGCTTTTGTCTATGGTCGAATGCATGAGAAGTGGGGAACGATTGATCGCCCGATTGGACGCAGTAGTCAGAACTTTCGTTTGCGTAGTGCTCAACGTGGCGCCAAAGGCACTCTGCGCCCGGCCGTCACAGACTGGGAGCGGATAGTCACTGGTGAATATGAAAGGGAGCAATTCTCGTATTTGAAACTTATGCCCAAGACTGGTCGTACCCATCAACTCAGAGTCCACCTCAAAGCCAATGACCGACCAATTGTGCAGGATGTCTTGTATTCGGGAAAATTACGTCACCAGTCAAACAATCTCGGTTTAACCCGCTTGGCCTTGCATGCCCACATTCTTGATATTGTCCTACCAAACGGCCAACAAGAGCGCTTTGTCGCTCCCGTCCCCAGAGAATTTGATGAAGCGGCAGAACGTATTGCAGAATAAGGTTCCTTGTGGTAGATTATGGCACATTTAGACGGCCCAGATTTTACTTTATATTATTATGACAACAACAATACCCGGGGTAATTACCTCACCAGTTCAGATGGATGACCGCAAAGCGCTTGGTATCAAACCAGGTGATACTGTTAAAGTGCACCAAAAAATTGTTGATAAAGGCAAGACTCGCTTTCAGGTTTTTGAGGGAATTGTGCTAGCCCGCAAGCACGGTGATGAGCCCGGAGCCACTTTTACCGTCAGAAAAGTATCCAGCGGTATCGGAGTGGAAAAAATCTACCCCCTTTACTCGCCTTTGATTGAGAAGATTGAGATCGTCAAGCGTGCCAAAGTCCGCCGTGCCAAACTTTACTATATCCGTGAGAAAGTAGCCCGTGAAATCAAACGACAGATGCGCCGTATGAATTTGGTGTCTATGATGACCGAATCAGAGACAGATGCCACCTCAAGAATAGATGCCGAGGTCAAAGCTGCCGAAGAGACCGCAACTCTAGCCGAAGCAGAGGTGTTAAAAGAAGAAGAGGTGGCAGTCGAGACAACAACAATAACCGAAGCTGAAGTGGAGTCAGTCACTCCAGAAGTTGTCGCCGAAGAAAACCCAGCCGAGCTAGTAGAAGTTGATGCTGAAAAGAAGGACTAAAGTTTTTCTAAAATAATTATCGAACAAACCGAACTGATAGTTCGGTTTTTTCGTAACCCGTGACTTAGCTTGAAATTACCTTTCCTTTCAGGCATAATTGCCAAATCTCGAACAGAGAAAATATTGCCCAGGTGGGGAAATTGGTAGACCCACTACCTTGAGGTGGTAGCGCTTTCGGGCATGCTGGTTCAAGTCCAGTCCTGGGCACAAAAGCGTTAAGAAATCCTGACCTACGTCAGGATTTTAGCTTTTGTGAGCCACAGCGATGTTTTCTTTTCTCCAAGAAAAGAAAACCGCGAGGCGGGGTCGAGAGTACTTAGTATAATCTGCACGCAGTGCATGATTATACTTAGTAACTCGTGACCAAAAGCGTTAAGAAATCCTGACCTACGTCAGGATTTTAGCTTTTGTGAGCCACAGCGATGTTTTCTTTTCTCCAAGAAAAGAAAACCGCGAGGCGGTGAGAAATGTGCGGTGCACATTTTGTAAGACCTTGCCAGCTATTTATTTATCCACGAAAAGAAATAGCGACAAGGTGTACAGAATTCGTATAATTCGAGAGTGCCATCCCCAAAAAATGCTTTTCATTACAATTTTGATTTCAATTTTTGATACTCTCTTTTAATAATCCAAATAATAAATACATCCATAACAATAACAGCTAGTAGCATCAATGAGTGGGTTTGGGAAAATCTAAAAAATTCATAGATAATGAAAATTACTATCATATAGATGGCGACTGGGAAGGCCCATAGCTGGTGTCGTAGCAATAAAATTGACATAAAAATGTCAATTGCTCCCCAAAACATAAAGTAAAAAGCAAGATAATAAGTGACCAAATAGGGAAGGTGATTCACCATTTGGATTACTCGATCGCCTGGGTCTTGAATAAGTTCATGACTCATAATTTTCAGAAAAATGTCAGACAGCGGTGTACCGATGTGTTGTAGGAGAAGAATGGCGATAACGATGCGTAGGAAACCATAAAAAATACGCCACCACATTCCGAGGTGAAAAAGTATTTCTGTCAGCATATTTCGTTCTTTTATGTCCATTGCTTATGGAGTATATAGTAAGAAAGTAAAGTCACAAAGTTTTTAATGCTAGTTTCTAGTCTAAAACTGAGGATGTTAGAACCGTATTTGAGAGGTTGGGGATGCGAGTATTTATATTCCAACGTTTTACAATGAATCTATTTCTGCATAAAAAGAAAGCCGCCCGTCCCCGAAGGGAAGGGCGGAACATCAACGATGTGGCGAAAGTCACTCTACCTATTACTGCCCCCCTTTTATTTGTCGTGCGGTCGAAAGAAATGCATTGACGACAAAGTCGTTGGTGATGGTGGGGATGCCAGTTCCATCCCAATCCCAGACTGCTCCTGTGTCTTTCCATTTGGTTTGCTCTTGGATATAACGCTTGGCGTCATCCAAACAAACAAATCCCTCAGTATGATGTGCTGCCGAACGAAACCGCATCGCAATATCATTTTCACCGTCGCTTGGTCTTGGTGAGAGACGGAAGTAAAATGGATACCACCGATTGGTGGTGGTGTTATGTAAGAGACCAGCGGGGAAGTACATCTGTACAGTTTGTAGTTGTGACATTTTCCTCTCCAAAGTTGTTTCTCTGAGTACTATGCAGGAAGTGGCTTTAAAATACAAGAAAATTCTAGTATCTTACTAGGTACTAATAAAAACCCTAGCAAAATAACCTTTAAAAATTGGGCGGCTACAGGGAGTCGAAACTTACAGTTTCAGTACCCCAATTGGATATTTTATTTCGCATTCGCTCATAAACTATCTCAATCAGGATTCGACTCGCGCCAGACGCTTTTCTGCGAAAAGCTGTGCCCTGTAGCCATCCAAAACGCACAAAGACCCCAGAAGGGGTCCGTGCATTTTGGGCGGCTACAGGGAGTCGAACCCTGGTTTAAAGCTCCACAAGCTTCAGTAATAACCGTTATACCATAGCCGCCATTTTGCGGGACGGCGGCGAAGCCACCGTCCACGTGCGCATATTTATACCTATTTTTTGGGGAAAAGTCGAGGACTTCCAAAGTAACTGCTTACACCCTCGTCGTCTTTGCGAAGATTTATCTGAAGCAATCTAGAGCTTTCTGATAGTAGGCACGCTGGACTGCTTCGGTTGTGACCTCGCAGAGACGATGGTTTCCTCTGGATATTTGGGAGGTGTGAGGGGTTACCTCCCAAACTTTCTATTTTATTAGCAGAGTATCCAATATCTTGTATACTGTAATCGTATGGATCAAGAAACACTGCTGGTCATTTTATTTTTTGTTTTTATTCTTGGCGCCGGAGTGGTTTTTTATGTTAGTGGTTTTTTATTTTAGAATCCGTAATTAAATAATTAGCAAAATATGAAAATATTTATTGAAGAGTTTAAGGCCTTTGCCATGAAGGGAAATGTGATTGAGTTGGCGGTGGCGGTAGTTATTGGAACAGCTTTTGGAAAGATTGTTTCGTCATTGGTAACAAATATCATTACTCCCTTTTTAGGTATCCTCCTCGGTGGAATTGATTTTAGTAATTTGCAGTTAATAGTTGGTGATACCGCTATTACCTATGGAGTTTTCATTCAAAGCATTGTTGATTTTGTAATAATTTCCCTAGTAATTTTCTTGGCTATTAAAGCTGTATCACGTTTACATGAGAAAGAAGAAGCTAAATTAGTTGCCGAAAAAATTGTTGAGCCATCGACTGAAGTAAAATTATTGACCGAGATTCGTGATAGTTTAAGTCGATAGTAAAGTGGATTATTTCTTTTCACTTTTCACTTGCACAGTTAGAATCCTTGTCTCAGCTGGGGCAAGAAAGCATGACAATCAATGAAAACACGACGACGCTGTATTACTGCCCCATCATGGCTTGCAAAGATGACAAAAACGAACGGTGGTGTAACGGTGACGACGTGGATTGCTTCCTTACAGGAACTGTCCACTCATTGGGTATTTTGCTTCGTTGCACTCACAAAATCCCTCAATGAGTCTTGCGAAATGTCTCCCAGACATTTCTCACCTATACAGGAACTGTTCAGGTTGTAAGCAAAGCTTTCTGACCGCACTCATTCGGAAATGAAAATGAATTTTCATTTCACTCATTCGATTGTCAGTCGCTATTCTTCCTAACGTCAGAATAGTAGGCAACCTCTTGCGAAGCTCCAAGTATTCGCTTCTCACGTGGCGACTCGCAAAGACGTTTTTTAATATTCACTTCTGAATAAATAATATTTTTTTCTTTATATGATGGACAATTGTAGCTGATAAGGACGCTGTTGCTTTAAACTACCCTAGCCAAAATCAAAATAAGTTCTTTGATAGTTAGATTGATGTAGTTATCCACATTTAATTTAGTAATAATTTTTATTAAATCCTTATATTAAGCCACTCTGACGAATTCTAGGCATCTTTTACATCCGAGCCAAATCAAACTACTATATATGTATCGCACGATTTTCTCCACCGTGTGTGTCCGGAGGTCAAGACACGCTCACTTGTTGATAGCAAGTGTTGGCCAGGTTAGTCGCATGGTGTTGTCTTGACCTCACTCAAGTAAACTTGTTTCCCAAACCCAATCGGCACCCCAATCCGGGCCTCACCACCAATCGTGTTTGCGAGAGAAGAAAATAATCGTTGTAGATTTATTAGTAATCGGTATCCTCTTTAAGTTTAAGATATGGAAATTAAACACATCAAAAAACGTGATGGCTCAATGCAAACGTTTGATATCAAAAAGATTGAGCAAGCAATCCTAAAGGCCATCAACGAAACCAAGGAGGGTGGCTCCAAAGATGCTGCCAAGGTCGCGGAGTTAACACATAAAAAAGTCGTGGACATGTGTGTTGACGCTAGCACGGCTGATCCTGAGGATCCCAAGGCGCAGAAATGTGTTGAGGGTTATCCGACAGTCGAGGAAATACAAGATTTAGTGGAGGCGTCCTTGATGGAGCTGGATTATTTTGAAACTGCCAAAGCATACATCATCTATCGTAATGAACGCAAGAAAATGCGCGAGCGCGATATCTTTAAGAAGCGCGTGAACCTTAAGCCATACGAATATCCAGAACTCTACGAGTATGTTGATGCTATCCGACACTCATATTGGATTCACACGGAGTTTAAATTCACTAGTGATGTAGACGACTTTCATGTACGCGTCACCGATGTGGAGCGTAGTGCCATTAAGCATTCGATGCTGGCAATTGCACAAGTAGAAGTAGCGGTTAAAACTTTCTGGGGTGATATTTATAAAAAAATGCCTAAGCCGGAAATTGGGGCGGTGGGTGCTACTTTTGCCGAAAGTGAAGTGCGTCACACCGATGCCTATTCTCATCTACTCGAATTACTCGGCCTCAATGATGAGTTTACCAAAATAAAAGACATTCCAGTTTTGCAAGAGCGTGTTAATTATCTTGATAAAATGGTCGCCCTATCGCGGACAGATGAAAATAAGCAGTACGCTCAATCAATTCTTTTGTTTTCTCTTTTTATTGAACACGTGTCACTTTTCTCTCAATTTCTGATTATCTTATCATTCAACAAGCATCGCAGTATGTTCCGCGGTACTAGCAACGCGGTTGAGGCCACTTCCAAAGAGGAACAAATTCATGGTCTATTTGGTATTGATATTATTAATATAATTAAGAAGGAACACCCCGAATGGTTTGATGACGAGATGAATGCAAAAATTATCCAATCTTGTAAAGAGGCCTATGAAACTGAGAGTCGAGTGATTGATTGGATTTATGAAGCCGGGGAATTGGATTTCCTTCCTTCTACCAATGTTAAAGAATTTGTGAAGAACCGTTTTAATAATTCGTTAGCCGCTATCGGACTACCTCGTATTTTTGAGGTTAACCCAGCGCTATTGGAAGAAACAGATTGGTTTGATAACGAAGTTATCGCTACTAAACATCTCGACTTCTTTGAGAAGCGATCAATCAATTACAACAAGCGGAGTCAAAGTGTGACCAGTGAAGATTTATTTTAGTGTTCATATTATTAATAGTAGATAACTCACTTATATTTTATGGAAGCATGGTATTGGTTAAATGAAAATAGTCGTACTTTCTTGGCCCGAGGTTATTTAGCTGAAGGACAGACAGCTGAAGATAGGGTTAGAGTGATTTCAGATACGGCGGAAAAGTTACTCAAAAAGCCGGGCTTTAGTGACAAATTTTATGAATATATGTCTAAAGGTTGGATTTCGCTAGCGTCACCAGTGTGGTCTAACTTTGGTGTTAAAAAAGGGCTACCAATCAGTTGTTTTGGATCATATCTCCCCGATGATATGGCTGGTATCCTTCTTACTCAGGCCGAAGTGGGGATGATGAGTAAATATGGAGGCGGTACCTCTGCTTACTTTGGTGCCTTGCGACCAAGGGGTGCTGGTATTTCTGATAATGGACACTCGTCAGGCCCAGTTCATTTTATGCAGTTATTTGAAACAATTATTGATGTGGTCAGTCAGGGTTCAGTGAGACGGGGTAACTTCTCACCTTACCTCCCAATTGAACATCCCGACATCAATGAGTTCCTTGATATAGGTACCGAGGGTAATCCGATTCAGAAACTTACTCATGGTGTGACGGTGGGTGATGAGTGGATGGAGAAGATGATTGAAGGTGATGCGGACAAGAGAGCAGTTTGGGCCAAGATTATTCAGCGTCGTGGACAAATGGGTTACCCTTATATTATCTTCAAAGATACGGCCAACAATAATACGGCGAAAGTTTACCAAGACAAAAAGCTTGAAATTGTAGCTAGTAATCTTTGTAGTGAAATTATGCTTCCCAGTAAGGAAGACTGGTCTTTTGTTTGTTGTCTCTCGTCGGTTAACTTACACCATTATGATGATTGGAAAGACACCGACTTAGTTGAGACAATGACGTATTTCCTCGATGCTGTGATGCAAGATTTCATAAATAAACTTGAGACGTTGCGTGATAATGATGATAAGGAAAAGCGTCTCGCCTTTACTTTTATGGAGCGAGCATACAACTTCGCTCGAGATAACCGTGCCTTAGGACTTGGTGTCCTTGGCTGGCACTCACTTTTGCAATCAAAAAATCTTAGTTTTGAAAGTAAAGAGGCCATAGTGCTTAATTCTGAAGTATTCAAGTTAATTCAAGAAAAATCATACGCTGCCTCAGAGGCCATGGCTGTAGAATATGGCGAGCCAGCCATCCTCAAAGGTTATGGTCGACGCAATACAACCACGATGTCAATCGCTCCCACTACCTCGTCCGCATTTATTCTTGGTCAAGTATCACAGGGTATTGAACCAATCTGGTCTAATTGCTATATCAAAGATATTGCTAAGATGAAAGTGACTATCAAGAACCCAATGCTTAAGGAGTTACTTGAGACAAAGGGTCAAGATACAAAATTAGTTTGGGATAGTATTCGTGACGCGGACGGCTCGGTACAGCACTTAGATTTTCTGGATGAACACGAAAAAGAAGTCTACCGCACCTTTGCAGAAATAAACCAAAGCGCAGTCGTCGAACAAGCTTCAGTTCGTCAAAAATTCATTGACCAGTCACAGTCTCTAAATGTTATGGTAACACCAGATACACCAGTAAAAGAAATCAATCAGCTCTATATTCAGGCATGGAAGCAAGGAGTAAAGTCACTTTACTATCAGCACAGTATGAATGCTGCTCAGCAACTATCACGTCGCAAGATTCAAGAGCGTAATGCTAAAAAGTAGTACCGTCCTGGCAGGAAGGATGAACAACTCACATGCTATCATCTAAAATAATCAATGCTATTTCTAATGCTGAAGCAAGGGCCTTGGCCACCTATGGTCTTAGGGGAATAAATGTAGTGCCAGTTTCGGTTGTTGCTGTCACCCCAGAATCAATCACGCTGTATGATTTTTTTATGGGTAAAACCATTGAGAATATCTTGGCCGATAGCCATGTTGCATTGTCTTGCTGGTCTGGATTGTCTGGTGTACAGATTAAAGGCGCTGGCTCTTATATAACTACTGGTGCAGAATTTGAAAAGGCCACTACTCAAATGTTAGAGCAGTTTCCCACCAGAGTGTTGAAAGGTCTTGTTAAAATAATACCTGTAGCTGTCTATGATGTCAGTGCAGATGTCACAAAAGCTGGAATTATTCTTTCTTGATGAAGAAATGAAAGCAGTGTGCCAAGAGGGGATGTGTTTCACCCT
>Ga0156738_122_pt1 | contig 18017 bp, 18 predicted proteins | sample RifOxyD1_FD_112067 | JGI IMG/M metagenome (GOLD analysis project Ga0156738, IMG submission 112067) | Candidatus Kaiserbacteria bacterium RIFOXYD1_FULL_42_15 | reverse complement strand
AGCTGTCACGGCATGTAGGGCTGTTGTATATAAACTTGAAGAAGTGGCGTTGGTAAAAGTAGCATTCGTATTGGTGAGGTTGGTGATGGTGGTGGTGGCTAGGGTGGCTGTGTTAGTCGTCACTAAGTTGGTAGTGGTAGCGGTGCCGGAGACTGTCAAGGAGCCGGTCGTGAGCAGGTTGGTGATGGCGGCTGAAGCGGCACTGATACCATTAGTGATAGTCGCCCCGAGAGCGGCGAGTGTACTAGAAAATATTCCCGTAGTCGCATTAAATGCCGTGGCGGTAGTCGTCGCCAAGGTCGAAGTACCAGTCACTCCGAGGGTGGTAGCGACCGCCACACTACCAGTGAAGTTGGCGGCACTCGATATTGTCTGACCGTTAATGAGGCCGGAGGTGATGGTGTTGGTACCGAGAGAGAGGGCGCCAGAGGAGGTAATCGCTCCAGCGGTGATAGTGTTCGCTCCGAGATTAAGAGCACCACTGGAAGTGATTGCTCCAGATGAGATCGTACCAATGTTGACGAGGTTACCACTAACATCAATTCGGTTAGTCCCTGCTCCCGCTCCCGTATTAACACCGGTGGTACCGTTTAGGGTGGTACCGGTGAGGGTACTAGTAAAGACGCCAGTCGTACCGGTGACAGCTCCTAGATTAGCGGTGGTGGAATATAAGTTGGTGGCGGTTAGTCCAGTTGATGAGGCGTTCCCTAGGGTAGTTTGTCCGGTGACACTTAAAGTTCCGTTGGCGGTCAAGGATGAGGTAGCGGTAATCGTGCCAGCGGTTAAAGCGTTAATGGTAGCTGTCACGGCATGTAGGGCTGTTGTATATAAACTTGAAGAAGTGGCGTTGGTAAAAGTAGCATTCGTATTGGTGAGGTTGGTGATGGTGGTTGTAGCTAGAGTAGAAGTACCAGTCACTCCAAGAGTAGTAGCCACCGCCACACTACCAGTGAAGTTGGCGGCACTGGAAATCGTTTGGCCGTTGATGAGGCCGGAAGTTAGGGTAGCTAGGGTGGTCGCGCCAGTGACCGCTAGAGTACTCCCGAGCGTAGTCGCTCCCGTGATGTTGGTGGTGCCAGCGACAGTGAGGCGAGAGCCGGGAGTGGTAGTGCCAATTCCCACATTGCCGGTGAGGCGATAAACAGCTGAGCCGTCTGTATTCCAATTACCAACAGTGGCCCCAGCGATGATACTTCCCGACCAGTAGAGCGAGCCGTCTCCATTGTATAGTCGGTTGGTAGTGGTGGTGGGAGTTGACGAACCTAAATAGAGGGCAGTTTCTAGAGTTAATTTTTCGTAAGCGGTGGTGGTGCCAATGGTGAGGTTATCATTGATGATATTAAGACCTGAAGCCGATGTAAGGATACCAGCGGAATTAGGATAGATTAGTTGATTAGTGGAAAGACTATCAACAGTGAGAGTGCCGTTGAGAGTAGGGTTTTCTAGGGTGCCGTTGGTGGTGACGTTGGCGACACTGTCATAGATACTATCGTAAATTCGGTCGGCCTGACGATTGACAAAAATTTTAGTGGTGGTACCCACAAACACTGGCGTCACATTTCCGGTGACATTATTATTTGAAAAATCTGAACGCAATGTCTCTGCTAAATTATTCAAACGAGCAGAAAAATCGTTTTCGGTAATACCGACACTGGATTGATAGGTAATGTATTTATTGGTGATGTAATTAATTGTGGTGGTGGACGGTGGTTGAATAACTGATGAAGTAACACCGTCTTTTGATGATGAAAAATAAGTTGGTTGAGAAATTTCCTCGCTCAACAACCCTGACTGACACCAACCAAACCGGCTAACAATAAATCCGGCAAACTTACAAAAGAATAATTTTGCGTAATTAATTATGGTAGTTGATTGAAAAATCAAACCAGCCAGCTCCGTCTGAGAAAAATTTGTAGTATCAGGAAGAGCCACCACCCTATTAGTCATATTTAAATTATCAAACGTCTCAGTCGCGCTGTCGCTAATGGCCAAGTCCTCAGAAACATAATTACCATTATGATCAGCGACCCTTCCAAATAAATTTGAAAACATAGCACTCGGTGTCTCCGCCAACTGAGTTACTCTACTAGTCGGCAGGTAGACACTGACAAAATTTAAAAGAAAGCCGGCCCCGATGCCACAAAGTAAAATTAAAAATGAATGACCGGCGATTAACCGAACACTACGGTCATGCTTGATTTTTAAGGAATTAACTTTTTTTGCAAGTTCCTGTCGTAACAAAATTTCTTTTTTTCTAATCTCGCGCAGGTGTTTACTACGCACCTCAACCTCATACTGAGAAAACTCAAAAAAGTTTTTTAGTGAATCCTCATCAACAAACCACTGACGCTTATTTTGTGATGCTGTAATTTTGCCTTCACGAGCCAACTTGGTGACATAATCTCGCGAACACGAAACCAGCACTGCCGCGTCTTTGACAGATATAAATTGACTAGAGCCAAGTTGTACTTTGGAAGTCATAATATTAGGAAAACCTAATATATTATACCTACATCTGAGGCCGATGAATTACTGAAATGTTAATAACTTGAGAGTCATCGTAAGTAGAATGAGGCCATCCAAAAACGATCACGACATTGATTGCCGCGCTGTGGCTCGCAAGGACGATGTTGGTCGTCTTTGCGAGTCGAGGCGAAGCAATCCACGTTTGTACAACTGTATGGACTGCTTCACCATGGAGTGGCCTGCCTGCACAGGCCGGAATAGACAATCCATGGCTACAAACAACCCTTAAAGTACCCTAACGTAAGGAACCAAGTGTCGCAAAAATTTGCTCAAGAGAGGCGGTAGTAAAGACTAAACGACTGTTCACCGCCAAGCCATTGGTAATTATCTGGGTATCAAGGGTAATAATCATTAAAGCTACCGCTAGAGATAACGCCAAAGACAGTGGAATGATTGAAACTGAATTCTTGGTGGCAGATTCGGCATCTTTAATCGTCTGGGGTGTAAAATGTGGGGACGGAATAGCTTTCACACTTTTGTTAATTTCGGGAATAGGCCCAAGTAAAGTAGGTTTTTTTGAAGATTTGTCTGGCAACAAAGTGTCTTCAGTGTGCTCTTCTTTAGCTATATTTTTAATCCTAAAATCACTTTTTGGTGAAATTTTATGATGATTATAAATGCTTATTTTATAGAGGTTACCATCCTCCAAACTAATAGGCACTTCCACTGCACTAGAGAGTGCAACTGGAACTTTGACAGCTAGGGTGTTCTCTTTTGTTACTTTTGATTGCGGAACTAATTCATAATCATCATGCTCATAAACAGCCAAAGGCAAACTTTCTCTTTGTACCAAATTAAAATTCATCGGGTTGTGAAATGACCGTTTGGTTAACTTTGACAAAGTTGGACGAATTGAAACCTTGGGAATATTACTGAGACCGGCATCATAATTAACATTGATTTTATTTGTTATCTCGTTTGCACGAAGTGCTTCATAACGAGTGTCTTTATGCTTACCAAGAGAATACTCATTCACATACCAAGATCTGCCCACTAATTTGGCGTCAACTTTATTTGCTCGGCAAAGCTGACCGATATAGTCTGATGTATAACCAAACAGCTCCGCTAGAATGCTGGCCTTGGTATATTCCTCCCCATCAACAGTTATCGTCTTCATGTAGATAGTATAGCAGATAATATACACCTTGCAGTTGTAAACTCTCCTAGGTGTTTATAAATATAATCTTCTCTGCTAGAGTAGCTCTGCTTCAAAGATAGTTTTCAATGTCTTAGGGTCAGCCACGCCACGAGTGATCTTCATTGCTTGACCTAGTAAGAATTGTAGACTGGCGAATTTGCCAGATTTATACTCATTAACTACTGCCGGATTATCAGCAATGATAGTTCTAACCAGCTCTGTCAATTTATCATCATCAAAATTTGAAAAAAGCTGTCTCTCGGTAATCAAGGTGATTAAATCCACATCAGTCTCGGCGTTTTCAATGATTAAATCTTTGGCAACTCGGGAAGTAATTTTTTTCTGTTCGAGGACAACCATAAGCTCATAAAAATGTTCAGGACTAAGAATCTTGACGGCTTCCTTACCGGCGATACCGGGCGTTAAATCGGTTAGAAGATAGTTAGTTGCCATTAACAATACTTTATGGTTCTCCTTGGCCAAGATAAATAATTCGGCAAAATACTTGTCAAGTATCGCAGACTGCAGAATTGTTTCAATTTGATTGCTCGTCAATCCGATAACATTATATTTTGAGCGCTTATTTTGCGGTAGTTCAGGGAGTTGTTCTTTTAGACGAGATTGTATGAATGCTGGTATTTCGGTAGTTACAAGCTTTGGAAGGTCTGGATCAGGGAAATAACGGTAATCTTTGGCTGTTTCTTTACTTCTTTGAGTAAAAGTCTTGCCATGAATCTCGTCCCAACCACGAGTTTCCTGTTGTATTTGGCCGTTATTTTGCAAAATACTGGTCTGTCTTTCGATTTCAAAGGCAATAGCCGCCTCAACAGACTTGAATGAATTAAGATTTTTTACTTCAACCTTGGTACCAAGTTCTTCAGTATCACTGATTGAAATATTCGCCTCAACCCGCATCTCTCCCTTTTCCATATTGGCATCAGAAATTCCCAAAGTGCGTAAAGTCAGTTGAAGCTCGCGAGCAAAATCTCCAGCCGTCTTGGCGTCATGAATGACGGGCTCGGTCACCAGCTCCATCAGTGGGACTCCCGCTCGATTGAAATCTACCAAACTGTAGTCCCCTTTATCATGCTGGCTTCGGGCAGTATCTTCTTCTAGGTGTACTCTAGTGAGTTTTACTCCCGACAGTTCTCCTCCAGAAATAAATGGAAAAGCATATTGACTGATTTGGTACGCTTTAGGAATATCTGGATAGAAATAATTCTTACGGTCAAATTCTGAAAAATTGGCCAGAGTGCCATTTACTGCCGTTCCAAAAATAAGAACACTTTTGACTGCTTCATAATTTGCTACTGGCAACGACCCGGGGTGAGCTAAACAAACTGGACAAGTATTTATATTTGGTTCGCTAGCATGAGGATCATTCACACAACCACAAAACATTTTACTTTTTGTTTTCAGTTCAGCATGAACTTCCAAGCCAATGGTTGGTTTAAACATAAAAATAGAAAAAATAATTAAACAATGCTTAATTTTACGACTCTCGCAGGTACTGCACAAGCGCATCGCGTAGCTCTTTAGTGCCTTCGGGTGTTTCTACAGATATAATAAACACACGTTTCTTGGATGTGTCAATGAATGATTGAATACTGTCAATTTTCTCTTGATTTGCAAGGTCTTTTTTAGTAAAGATTATCCATTCTTCCTTCTCCACTAATGATTTATGATAAGAAGACAGCTCATTCAAAATGGTATAATACTCCTTAATTGGGTCTTCATGCTCCAATGATACCAGATGAAGAAGCATTTTTGTCCTAGTAACATGACGGAGGAAGGTATGGCCGAGGCCTTTACCACTAGCAGCACCTTCAATTAGTCCTGGGATATCTGCAATGACGTACCCGTAGAAGTCACCAAGGTGTGGTTGCAGTGTAGTAAAGGGATACGCACCAACTGCACTACGCGCGTTAGTAAAAGCGTTTAGGAGAGATGACTTGCCGGCGTTAGGCATACCTATTAGGCCAACATCAACCACCAGTGTGAGCTCAATTCTTAGGTCGCCCTGTTCCCCTCCCTTACCAGCAGTAGTTTCCTGGGGAGAACGATTGGTTGATGTTTTGAAATGTTCGTTACCAAAACCACCCTGACCACCTTTGAAAACACGCTCCTTAATTCCCTCACTAAAAAATTCATAGGAACGATTTCTAGAAACATCAGTTACGATTGAACCGACTGGTACCTTGATGGTTATGTCCTTGCCATTGTGTCCGTGTTTGCTACCGCTTTGTCCATCTTCACCCACCCCTGCTTCAAACTCTGGGCTACCCATATACTTCGACAAAAGACCTAAGTCTCTAACAGACTCTAGATAAACATCGCCACCATTGCCACCATTGCCACCAGCTGGTCCGGCCTTGGCAATAAACTTCTCATGGCGCCATCGTTCAACACCATTACCACCATGGCCAGACTTGGCATGAATTATAATTTGATCTACAAACATGACTACTTTAATACCATATTACAGAGGTTAAGTACATACTGCCGTCTTCGCGAGCGCCTTCGTCCGTCTCCGCGAGTGAGAAAATATATTAAAAAATATAGCTATTCCGACTACTTAATAAATTTATTTCCAAACGTACTGATGATGCTAACAATTATAGAACCTATGAGGGCGGATAAAAATCCACTGACATAAAAGCCATCAACAAAGGTAGCAGTGTAATAGAAAAGCAACGCGTTGATCACAAAAATAAATAACCCGAGAGTTACGATAGTGATTGGGAAAGTAAGAATAATTAAAATCGGACGAACAATGGCGTTTAGAAGCCCTAAAATAACGGATGCAACTAAAGCCGAATAAAGTCCATCAATTTCTATCCCGATAGGTAATTTTGAAACAATGAGTAGTGCTAGAGCGGTGATGGAAATGCGGATGATTAATTTCATATAAAATATATTAACATGGATTGTCGCGCTTCCGCTCGTAATGACGTCAAAGACGGACGATGTGGATTGCCTACCTGCGCAGGCAGGCAAAGACGAAAAAGAAGAAGGGTTTCGTCTTCGCGAGGAAGGAGCCCACAGGCGAGGGACGTGGCGATCCATGGGTAATAACGAACGGTGTGGATTGCCACGCTGTGGCTCGCAAAGACGGTGGTGGTGACGGATGGTGACGAACGTTCGTCGTCATTGCGAGGAATGGAACGAATAGTGGAGGGACGTGGCGATCCATGGCGTCACAGCCCTTCAGAAATATCTAACCACTCGGGATTATCTTTTTCAATAAGAGAAACCTTCTGCGCTCGCGAACCGGCCTTCAATTGCTTTTCGCGCAGTATCGCTTCTTCCATTGTTTCGTATGATTCTGCATAGACCAGTGTATGTACTTGATATTTTTGCGTAAATCCAGGCACTGCATTAATTTTGTGTGATTGAAGGCGCTGACTTAAATTACTTGTAACACCAACATACAACGTGCCGTTTTTTGCACTAGCGAGAATATAGATGCAGGGCTGCCGGCTATACATGTTGTCTATTATATAACAGTTGTCTGACGACGTGGATTGCTTCACTCCGTTCGCAAAGACGGCGGACATCTCGCTCACAAACCGTCGTCTTCGCGAGGAATGAAGTGGCAACGTAGTGACGTGGCGATCCACGCTTGTACAACGGAGATGAACGACGTGGATTGCCGTGCTTTCCCTTAACAGGGACTGTACACCTTGTCGCTCTTTTTGCAAAAGAGCTGGCAAGGTCTTGCGAAAGTCCACTGGACTTTCTCGTCTTACAGACGCTGTCCACTCGCTCGCTATTTTGTTTCGCTATAGCTCACAAAATAGCTGGGCGAGTCTTGAGAAAGCGTCCCACGCTTTCTCACTCGCAAGGACGGACTAGATGACGGGCGTGGATTGCCGCGCTCCGCTCGCAAAGACGACCAAAACTTTAGTTTTAGTCGTCGACGGTCAGCGTAGCTGACCGTCTTTGCGAGGAGTGAGCTGGCAAGCGAATGACGTGGCAATCCACACCACCACCGTCTTTGAGAAAGCGTCCCACGCTTTCTCGTCTTACAGATAAACGAACGAGTGTCGTAAAAATAAGACGTAACGTAGTGTAGTTTTATTTTTATGACCGAGTGAGTGAAATTTGTAAGATAATACAGACGCTGTCCACTCGCGAAGACGATTGGTTGATAATCTTAAAATAAAAGACAAAACAAAAGCCCCGGCTGGGGGGTCTTTGTTTTTGTGATGGGAAATAGCGAAGATTTCTCTGCATTTCCACATAGCGTATATTACCTCCGCTACAATTACATTATAGCATGGAGGTATTAATAAATAATAAATATTTAGACGAGTGGGGAAAACAGTAAAGGGCTGAAAGCGCTAGCTTTCAGCCCTTTACACCTCTTTTATTATTTAACTGAATCCTTTAGTCCTTTAGCGGCACGGAACTTAGGAACTTTCATAGCTGGTACTGGTACAGTCTCACCAGTGCGTGGGTTACGAGCTTCGCGAGCGGCGCGCATTTTAGCTTCAAAAATACCAAACCCGGCAACTGAAACTTGAACGCCATCCTTCATGGCTGATTCAATACTACCAAATACTGTTTCGACAGCTCGTTCGGCATCAGCTTTAGTTGTTCCTAAAACTTCATGAACTTTGTTGATGATATCTGCTTTATTCATATTCAGAAATTATTTTCTAAGCGATTAATTTTTTGCTGAGTGACACCCAGCTGTGTGCCTTATTTATTGGCTTGTAAACATTATATAGCAAGGATACTGCGGTGCAACGACTTTAAATATCATTTTTCTGTGTTCTAATTTTTAGATGATATTTTTCGTGTGGTACTTTGTCTATTTTTTTCTACTTTTAAATAATCTAGAAGTAGAAGATAAAGGGAACCGGCGGGATTTATTCCGCCGGCGATCATGCTTTGATTTTTCTCTCAAGTGCCATGGCGGATAACTTCAAGGGAAGCGTCCACCATTCGATAGCAGTCAGGTAGCCGGCTTTATCGGCAACCTGCTCATGATACAGGATTAAATTTAGCCAGACGGTTCCCATGTTCATGACCTTCTCCCTTCTGTTACTAATGGTACGCTTAGTCTGAAAATAATGTGTAGGGTGGGGGGGTATAAACTAACGGCGGTGGGAGCTTTGCTCCCACCGCCGTTAGTTTATTTATTAAACATTCTACCGCGCGTAACTGACTACTCTGGTCTCACGAATAACATGCACCTTAATTTCGCCAGGATAACGCAGTTGAGTTTCAATAGTGGTGGCTATGGTGCGAGCTAGGGTGTGGGTTTCAAATTCAGTCATGTCGGTCGGATTAACAATCACACGAATCTCTCGGCCAGCAGCGATGGCAAAGGCCTTTTCCACGCCGTGTAGAGTAGTGGCGATAGCTTCAAGGTCAGTCAGGCGTTTGATATAGTTTTCAATTGAATCTCGTCTGGCACCAGGGCGACTACCAGAAATTGAATCAGCCACTTGAACAATCAGAGACTCGGGCGTTTCGTAAGGGTATTCCTCATGGTGAGCGCGCATGGCCAAAATAATTTGCTCACCCACTCCATATTTTTGCAGAATACGAATTCCGATTTCAACGTGCGTACCAGCCACTTCATGGCTGACTGTCTTACCAATGTCGTGAAGCAACGCGCCAGCTCTAGCAACGGCTACATCGGCTCCCACCTCCTCAGCAATAATAGCTGCCATATGCGCCATTTCAACAGAGTGCCATAAAACATTTTGGCCATAACTGGTTCGGAAATGTAGGCGACCAAGGATGGTGACCAAATCTGGATGAAGATTTGGCACATTAGCATCATAAGCGGCCTTTTCGCCCATCTTGCGGACAATCTGGGCAACATCTTTCCTGGCTGCATCAACAGCTTCTTCAATTTTGGCTGGTTGGATACGGCCGTCCTTTAGTAGTGCTTCCATGGCCACGCGAGCAATTTCACGACGAATTGGGTCAAAGGAAGATAGGACAATGTATCCCGGTGTTTCATCGATAAGTACGTCAACACCAGTAGCGCGTTCAAAGGCACGAACATTTCGTCCCTCCTTACCAATCACTTTGCCCTTGAGGTCATCACTTGGAATTTCCAAGTGCGAAGTCATGACGCTGGTTGGCATTACATTACCAATGCGGTGGATGGCCGAGAGGAGAATATTGGTGGCTTTGGCTTCAATTTGTTCATTATTAAATAACTCTATTTTCTGTAGTCGAGCATTCAAGTCCTCGGCACGCTCGGTTTTAATTTTACTAACGATTTTATCGTAGGCCTCTTCAGCAGTGACTCCGGCGATGGTTTCTAGTTTGACATCTAGTTCATTTTTACGTTCATCCAATCTGGCTTTTATTGACTTTACTTCATCGATTTTGTTTTGCAGGGCCTCCTTTTGTGAATCAGCGTCAATTTGTCTACCATCAAGAAGTTCCTCACGTTTCTCTAGGCGAGTTTCTTTTTGATTTAATTTTTCTTCCAGTACCTTCCTTTCGGTTTTTGCCTCAAGCTCAATAGCGGCTGCTTTTTCCTCTGCTTTTTCTTGTATTTTTATCGCTCTTGCCTCCGCCTCGAGAAGTCGTTGTTTGTTGGTAATCTCAATCGAAGATTTTTTTGAAAGGGCGTGTAAGTATCGCAGGTAATAGCCAGCTGCTATGCCAAGCCCAAGCATAGCCACTATAGTAGCTAGAAGGGTAATAAGGGTCATAGTTTCTACACTAAATTGTTAATAACAACAGTATGATGGTCTGTCAGGAACGTCAGTCAATCAAAACAACACTAGCAGAATTTAGCTATAAAGTAAACGGCAGGGAAATATAAAGTGGGGTTGGCCTGCCACCCCCACTTTACTTACAATCAGCATCGTATATCAGGTTTATTTATAGATTTGGTCAATAATACCGTATTTCATCGCTTCTTCGGCATCCATAAAGAAATCACGATCGACATCCTGTTCAATTTTTGTGAGTTTTTGCCCGGTGGCCTTCGCTAACATCTTGTTTAGTTTGTCTCGGGTCTTGATAATATGCTTGGCTGTAATATCTATATCAGAGGCCTGACCATAAGCACCACCACTGGGCTGATGAATCATCACCTCGGCATTAGGAAGCATAAAGCGCTTTCCTTTTTCTCCTTGAGAAAGAATCAAAGAACCCATGGAAGCAGCCATACCAACACAGACGGTGGCGACATTTGGTTTGATGTGATGCATGGTATCAATAATAGATAGACCAGCGGTCACACTACCACCGGGTGAATTGACGTAAATATAAATATCTTTCTTAGGGTCTTCAGACTCAAGAAAAAGTAGTTGTGCCACTATCAGGTTGGCCATATGGTCTTCCACTTCACCAGTAATGAAGATAATTCGCTCTTTTAGGAGAAGAGAATAGATATCATAAGCCCGTTCACCGCCCTGGGTCTTCTCAATTACCATCGGTACAAGTTGGGCCTTTTCTGGTTCTAGATATTTCATAGAGTTGTAAATTAAAGTTTTATGTTGTCGCCAGCCAAATCAGAATAGGCAACTTCACTATCCTAGCAAATGGTAATCAAAAAGGGAAATAAAGTGAGCAAACGAGCGTAGCGACTATTGCGAACTTCGTTCTCGATTTGCTCTATCCAGAGCAAATCGCTAGAACTAGAACTCTAAATAATCAAGAAACTCAAACGAAGTAACAGTCGCAAATTTTCACATATAATGAAGAATAAGGAGTGATGTGGTCTGCCTGTGATGGTGGATAGTTTGGGGTGACGTGGCGATGTGGATTGCCGCGCTGTGGTTCGCAATGACGAACTTTTTTAAGATGCACCTAATGCGTCTTTGCGAGTCGCAACGAAGCAATCCCCGTCGTCACATCCGCCTGGATTGCCACGTCAGTCGCCTGCGGGCTCTTTCCTCGCAAAGACGCCAAGAACGTTATCCTCCACACTAGTCTTTGCGAGTGGCAACGAAGCAATCCACGTCGTTTGTCACGTCACTAGATGTCCATGACATTCGCTCGGTCGTTTACTCACAATGAAGAAGCCGATCACCAATTTTAGATACTCTCCAGCTTCTTCATCACGGCGTCATTAGTCATCACTGACCCGACGTAAATGCGGACACGGTGTTCATCGGCGTCTTTGAATTGCTCCAATAACTGCTTGACCTGTTCCTCCAATTGCTTTTCGTCTGGTTTCACATCTTCAGCTTTAGCAATTTCATTCAGTACTAATTGAAGCTTTGCCCGTTTTTCTGCGGCCGGTGTCCATTCCTTGCCAAGATCTTCCTTAGTTTTATTGATGTGTTTTAGGTAATCTTCCATCTTTAGATTGGCACGTTCCAAATCCTCGTTCATTTGCGCGAACATTTGATTAAGTTCTGAATCAATCAATACCTGTGGTAGTTCCAGAATGGTAGCTTCGATAATGCCGTCAGTAATTGAAGCGCGGTGTTTGGCTTCGATGTCTCGCTTTTTCTCGATAGTGAGGTGTTCACGAAGTTTTGTTTTGAAGTCATCAATACCAGTAAACTGCCCTGGTTGACCAAGTGTCTTTACCAATTCATCAGTTAGCTCAGGTAGAGGAAGTTTGGCAAAATCTTCTTCGGTTTCAATTGTCTTCTCTGCTTCTGATTCTGGAGTAGGGAGGTCAGCTGGGTCAATGCCCTCGGCCACATTTTTCGCTGCCGCCTTGGCTTGGAGTCGGTCGTAGGCCATTTTCTGCCGTAAGATATCAGCGATTTGTTTTTCTACATCGGCATCAGTGACATCCGTTGACTCTTTTCCTAGGTTCGTAGTCTTGGCAATTTGTTTGTAGTCAGGCAGAGTGATGGTCGGCATGACGGCAACAGTAGCGGTAAAGCCGAGTGGGTTACCAGTGGCAATTTTAGTAATAGAAATTTGCGGGTAGCCGATAGCGTCAATGGCATGGGCTTCGAGGATATGTGGGTACATATGATTAATGGTTCGCTCGGCCATCTCTGTCAAGATGGTCATCTCGCCAAGGTGCTTTTCCAAAACAGTGGTGGGGATATGACCAGGGCGAAAGCCGTCCAGTTTGACATTGACGCCAAGGTGCCTAATAGCTGATTCGCGTTCCTCTTCTAATTCACTAAAGGGAATTTCCCCAGCTATTTTTACCTGTGAACCGGGCTCTGGGGTGACGGTAAAGCTCGTCTTAAAATCAATATTATGATGATGATCGTGGTCGTGATGTGTGTGTGACATAGTAAGCGCTAGTTTACCGATGTTGGCTAAAATTGCAACCTTGGAGAGATAGGGAATATGGAACAGGAAAATATTAAAAATGAAGTAGAGCTAGGTCAATCCTTGCCCTGTGAATATTGAAAGGGGTTTTTAGGGTAAAAGAAACCCAGGCGCGTGCATACGCCCGGGTAGTCTGCTGGTTGTGGGGTTTCGTTGAAAGTGAAACCCGGTGAAAATGCCATGCACGGCGGTGCGGTGTCATCATCTTCTCCCTCGGTACACTGTCAGATGACGGAATTGGATGCGAAATGTATCATCGCGCTCTCCCTTTGCGTCGCCTCAGATGGCGACATTCTTATGGTATGGTATTTCGTTTTTTTTTTGCAAGCTAGATGGGAAGGAGAACAAAACCGGCAGGACCTTTAGGTTCCGCCGGTTTTGTTTTTAGAATGTTGTGTTTCTACTGTGCCTCGATGGCGGCGTTTAGTTCGGCGTCAATGGCGTTGAGCTCAGCATCAAGGTTGTCCATGTTGGTGCTAGAGACATCCGCTTCGATGGCGGTCAATTCATCGGAGGTACTAACAACATTTAATGCCTGTGTCTGGGCTTCGGCAGTGGTGCTTTCTGGTTCATTTTGTTCAGTGGGCTGTCCTACGAGATTGTCTGGCTGAATAATTTCAGTTGACATTACGATGGTGTACCAGTAATAAAGACCAGCCAGGATAGCAACTAGAATAATAAATAATAAAGTAATAATTAGACCATTTAAGATTCCGCCACTAGCCTTGGCCGGCAAAATTGGAACCTTAGTTTCGGTCGGCATCCTCATTTCTTCTCCTTCAAAGTTTGGTTCTATAATTTCGTGGTTTTCAGTCATATTTTTTATTTATACCGGTAGATTATTATTGGGTGGTGCTGGCGTTATCATTTTCATTATTTGATACCGCCCCCGAAACACCGCGGTCAAGATTTGTTGTTCTAGCAGATTCCTTTAATGCTTCAATGGTTATTTTAACTGCTTGATGTGAGCTTTTGATAGCATCGCGCGCCTCACTGTAAACTGCTCTCAGGTTATTCCACTTAGTCTTTGGGTCTTCTGATCCAATAAATTCAGCTACTTCGGTATCAATTGAAACAAGGATGGCTCTGGCCCGATCAATTTCTTGCTGGGCGTTAGCCAATGAATCACTGGCTGTATTTGTATCAACGCCCAATTCATTTAATTTATCAATTCTGGAACCTAGACGGTTGATGATATCTTGCATACGATTAACGACAGCATCCAGACGGTTGTTAAGGTTGGCTGCTAGATTAGTAATGCGGTTTTGGGCGGTAGCTTGGAGAGCCACTTTTCTGTCGGCATGAGCGGCCTGTATTTTTTCTTGCTTCAATTTAATAGTGTCAGAACGTTCGGCTTTGGTTTGAGCTCGCTTTGCTACTCGTGCATCACTGGTTGAGGCGTGCTCAGCTGTGACCGATTGACGTTCAAGTTGGTTTTGGCCACGTTTGGCGGATGGGTTGGTGACGTTTGTCTCTGTCGAGCTACCGGTTTCTTCGGCTCGAACAAAGTTTGAAGTAGCCAGAATCAAAACCAGCAGACAGAGTACACCAGCCACAATAGCCGGCATATTTTTTTGAAGGGAGCTAGACATAGAAATTAAGTTAAAAGTTATTTCGCTAATAAACCGCCTCAAAATAAGTTGGTTTGGGTATAGTATAGCCCCGCGCGAGCGGGGCTCGCGCGGGGCTATACACAGTACCGGCAACAAATTCCAAAATTACAGCTTGAGAGCAGGTAGGATTTGTTTCTTACGAGAGACAATTCCGGGTAGAACCTCGGTGTCGCCTTCCACAGTTACTCCAAAAGATGATTCGATGACTTGCTTGGTTAATTCGTTGTAGGTTAACACCGTTGCTTCTTCTTTTAGAATATCGACTATAAAGAAAAGTACCTCATCAACGTCGGACTCCTCGGCCACACAGGTCTTAATTGCCTCTACAATACTATCTTGTCGGGCCAAAATAGTCTCGGGAGTAGTTGTCTCCAAAACAGAGACACGGAAATTTTTGTCGCCGACATCATATTTTTTACTATCCATCTTTATCAGTCCGGCATCAGTAAAGCTTGAAATATCAGATTTGGCGGCAAACATCTCGTTGGCATAAGTAGTGATGTTGATACCAAGTTTTTCAGCTAGCTTCTCGGCTACATCTTTGTCGTGGGGAGTGGTGGTAGGTGAGCGAAATTCTAGAGTATCGGAAATAATGCAAGACAGTATTAGTCCCGCGATATTATTGGGAATGGTGGAAATAGCCGGACCCATTTGATCGTAAAGCACGGTTGCGGTGCAAGCCAACGATCGCATGGTTATTTCAACCGGGGTGGCTGTCTCTAGTCCGCCCACTAATTTGTGATGGTCAAGTAATTGCACCAGATTCATCTCGTTAATATTCTCAGGCAATTCCTGGGGATTGTTAGTGTCAACCACCACAACTTGATCGCCGGTAGCCAGATTTTCCAAAAGAGCAGGCGTCTCGACTTCCCATCGATTCAAGACGAAAGCAGTTTCGGTATTTAAATCCCCTAGGACATACGGAGTGGCATCATAAGTAGTATGCTCATTTAAGTACCAGCTCCAAATAATGGCCGAGCAAGTGGCGTCAGTATCAGGTGAAAGGTGTCCAAAAACTTTTATCATAGGTTTGTTGTTAGTGATTAGCTTGTTAGTAATGGTGCTATGTTAACGCACTTGAGGATAAATACAAGATTGATAAAATCAACAACGGAGGCGACCTTTGGCCGCCTCCGTTGTTGATTTTATTTTCTATTTACTTCTCTAACTCTTTCTCCACCTCACCCTCAGCTGATTTTGTTTCGTCTTCCACCAGTTCCTCAGCTTCTTCTGGTGTATCAACCTCATCTTCTTCTTCGGTGTCGGGAGTGATGTCACGATCCTTAGTCGGTTCATCTTCATTTACTCCAAGAGGAGCGGTAGTGGTGCCGGTTTCATCTTCTAAAGCGTCAATATCACCGCCAGCAGCCGAATCATCTGGCGCTTCAATTTCCACGTTGCCGTCAACATCAGCTTCAGCTAGGGCGTCACCAGTCTGAGCCGAGACGATGTCGATTTTCCAGCCAGTGAGTTTCGCTGCTAGACGAACGTTTTGTCCCCCGCGACCGATGGCTAGGGATTGTTGGTCTGGAGCTACCTCGGCTACGGCATGACCACGCTCATTGGTTTCGGCATTTGGTTCTACTAATATTTTCACTCCCATAACTTGAGCTGGTGACAGTGAGTCTTCAATAAATTCACTCTGGATTGGTGACCATTCAATAATGTCGATTTTTTCACCACCAAGTTCGCTCATAACAGTCGAGACGCGTACCCCGCGCTGACCAACCATAGAACCGACTGGGTCAATGTGTTGGTCGTTGGCGTAAACAGCAATTTTTGATCTGGCGCCGGCTTCACGAGCGATGGCCTTGACCTCAATCGCTCCCGTCTGGAGTTCTGGTGCCTCAATCGCGAATAGTCCAGCGAGAAAATCAGGATGTGAACGTGAAAGTTTAAGAAAGATACCGCGGGGAGTCTCTTCGACAGCGAGCAAAATAGCGCGAATTCTTTCACCTGGTTTGTATCGTTCACCAGGAATTTGTTCATCGTAGGGCATAATAGCGGTCACGCGTCCCAAGTCCACATAAAGATTACCGCGCTCAAAACGTTGCACATGTCCAACGATAATATCACCGGCCTTCTGACCAAATTCCGCCAAAGCTGATTCTTTTTCTGCTTCACGGATTTTCTGGACAATAACTTGTTTAGCCGTCTGAGCAGCAATCCGACCAAAATCATCTTTTGGTTCAAGGGGAAAGATGAGCTCTTCACCCAGGACCACGTCTTTTTTAATCATGCGGGCAGTATCAATCATGATGTGCTTTTCTTCATCAAAACGCACCTTTTTAATACCCTCGGTATCAACCTCTACTGACTCATCTTCTGGTTCAGTTTCGTTATCTCCAAGTTCCGGCTTCAGCATGCTTTCATCAACCACGATTTTAATTTGATTAAAATTTGTGTCACCGGTAGCAAAATCAAAATGGGCGTTAACAATTTGCCCTCGTTTTCCAAATTCTTTTTTATAGGCAGTAGCCAAAGATTGTTCAATAGCATCAATCATCTTGGCGCGTGGAATCCCACGCTCCTCCTCCATTTCAGTCAAAACTGCATGAATTACTTTTAGATCAAACATATGTGTTTCTATTATTCTTATATATGAGAGGTATTCCTCTTTAGTTGTAGTAAATTCGTACTTTCTACGAAAGCTGTACACCTTGTCAACGTTTTTTCAAAACGCTAGGCAAGGTCTTGCAGAAGTGCTTTAGCACTTCCTCACCTCTTTAGTTGTAATATCTTACAGATAATGCGCGGACCAAAGGCCCGCGCATATCAGAAGTCCCTATACTCTACCCCCGTTTGCAGGTGTTGTCAAAAATAATTTAGGTGCCTAATATAGGATATAATAATAGTATTATGTTAGACAGAGTTTCTTCACCTAGAACATTAGAGTCAGAAACAGAATATAAAGAAGTGCCTTCAGAAACTTTTGATGATTTAAGTGAAATGACTGATCAGGAAATTGAGTTATACACCGAATCATTTTTAGGTGAAGAGATAACAAGACTTACTCAGGAAGAAATTGAGACTAAAATAACACCGCTGCTAACAGAGTTAGCCAAGAGAGGAATTAGTGGTTTTGGTCTTTTTTCATTTGCTCTCCCCGACAATGTAACAGCTGAAGAAATTCAATCTGGTAACTCTTCATGGGCAAAAGTATATAAATCGTTATTTAGCCTTTCAAAGACTGGGGAGTATAAACAAAATCCTGAACTACAGATGATGGTTCGCGAGCTAGAGAACATCATTGACCAAAATCCACAAATGATGGGGCCAGTGGCAATGTGGGATACAGCTAAAGATGTAATGTGGCGAAGGGATATTCCATCTCACGCAAAAGGCAGTCTTATGGGTAGTATGACGTACGCTTTAGCATTTTTTGATACTGATCGTTACGAAGCTGAACTGCTCAAGAATTTAGATATTAGCGCCAGCCCTAACCACCGCCTTCAGGCGGTGACTGAACACAAGGTTCCACCGGTGTATTAAAATAATCATAGCTCCAGTGA
>Ga0156738_141_pt3 | contig 19984 bp, 17 predicted proteins | sample RifOxyD1_FD_112067 | JGI IMG/M metagenome (GOLD analysis project Ga0156738, IMG submission 112067) | Candidatus Kaiserbacteria bacterium RIFOXYD1_FULL_42_15 | reverse complement strand
AACACGGATTGCTTCGTTGCGACTCGCAATGATGTTGATTTTATAATTAAAAGAATCCTTCGGTATAGATATTTTCTGCGGGAATACTTGCGGAGCGGAGGGTTTTCCAGAGGTCTCGGGTGAAGTACATTCCGCCACAGATGAAGAAAGTGGCTGATCGTGGTGTGGGGAGTTTTTCTAATATGTCAGGTACATTTATACGACCTTTATCGTGTGGGGTAGGGACATCTGCTTGTCTAGTAATATATGAATGATAGGCAAAGTTTTTGTTTTGGTTAGCCAACTCTAACAGTCGTTCATGAAAGACAATGTCAGCCACGGTTTGATTTGAATAAAAAAGGTGAAGCAAGCGATTGTCTTTGTCATGGCTTAGTTGGTCGATACTACTGATGCAGGGAGTAATGCCAATACCGCCAGCGAGAAAAACTAGAGTGTCCGCATCGTCTTCTTCTGGATAAAAGAAACCATAAGGAGCAGTGGTGATGATGGTGTCGCCGATTTCTTTGGCTAGAATTTCAGCCGAGAAATTACCAATTTTTTTAACAGAAAGTGTGACATGCTTTTCATGCGGAGCGCTCGAAATACTGTATGCTTTACCCTCTACCGGGTTGTAGCCGGGGAGCTTAATGGTTAGGTATTGGCCAGCGATAAAGTTCGGACGAGGGATATCCATCATGAGCGAAAACGTATAGACATTCGGTGTTTCCTCCCGTTTGTCGGCTATAGTCCAGGTGTATTCTGAGTCTTTCATGATGAGGTTTTTTTAGTCGAATTCACTTTCTCAAGTTGGTTTGATTCATAATCTGCGATTGCTTCACGCAAAGCCAAGTGTCCGAGTACCGAACAGTGATACTTTCTATCAGGTAATCCGCCCAGTCTATCCATGATGGCTTCGGGAGTCAGACGCTTGGCTTGTTTGAGATTTAGTCCACCATTTTCTGTAGCCATAACGGACATCATAGAGGTAGAGGCAATGGCCGAGGCACAGCCAAATGTGCGCCATTTGCAGTCGCTGATAGTTTGTTTCTTTGCATCAACTCTAATCCAAACCACCATCACATCCCCACAGGCCGGACTACCAACAATACCGATTCCGTCCGATTCATAATCTTTTTCATCAATCAAAATATTGCGGGGATGAAAGAAATGATCCTTCACAATATCGCTATATAACCAAGAACCACCCTGATCACAACTATTAATATCTGATGATGGGGCTATCTTTTTCATAGGGTATTTTTTTGCCACATGTGGGGCATGGCAGTGATGCTACGTAAAGTAGATATGCATTTTTCTAAACTGACAACAGTGTAGTCGATTTCTTCTTTGGTAGTGCTGGTGCCTAAACTAAAACGCAAACTGCCGTGAATTAATTCATCATTAATGCCAATGGCGCGCAGTACGTGTGAAGGAATAAGGTCAATCGCTGAACAGGCCGAACCAGTTGAACAACAAACCCCGTCTTTATCTAGCATCAACACTAGCGATTCACCTTCGATGTAGGGGATAGAGACGTGGACGTTGTTGGATAGGCGATTTTGTTTGTGTCCATTTAGAATAATATCGGGACAAATGGTAAAAAGGTTTTCGATAAAATAATCACGCAAGGATGTGATATTTTTGTTGGTCTGTGTTTGGTTGGCTACGGCGTTTTTTAGCGCCAGGGCAAAGCCGTGGGCAAGAGCAACATTTTCGGTGCCGGCGCGCCGTCCGGATTCTTGATCCCCACCGACGATTAACGGTTCTAGGTACACGCCACTTTTCAGATATAATAAACCAATTCCCTTAGGGCCATAAATTTTTGAGCTGTTAATGGTCATTAAATCTATTCCGAGTGTAGTCACATCTACCGGTAACATCCCAACCGCCTGACAGGAATCAGTGTGGAAAAGGGGAGTGGGGTTTTCTCCGCGGAGAGTTTTAACGGTAGCCGTTAGCAAAGTAATTGGCTCGATGGTACCGATTTCATTGTTGGCATACATGATAGAAATCAAGATTGTGTCTGGCCTAACGGCGGCCATGCATTCATCAATATTCACCAACCCATCACTGGACACCGGCAGATACGTGACTTCAAATCCCTCCGATTCCAGACGGTGTGCTGCAGCCAACACAGCTTTGTGTTCGATGGCCGAAACAATAATATGTCGGCCAAATTTTTTGTAGGCGTGAGCAATGCCGATAATAGCCAGGTTGTCTGATTCGGTCCCAGAACCAGTGAAAATAATTTCTTTAGATTTGGCACCAATGGCTGTAGCGGTATCCAGTCGGGCTTGTTCCAAAATATCAAAAGCTCGTCTGCCCTCGCGATGCATTGAAGACGGATTACCGTAGATATCACGCTCTATCACTAACATGGCTTCATGCACGGCCGAGGCGAGCGGGGTGGTGGCCGCATAATCAAGATAAATAGTTTTTGAAACAGAATTGTTTGACATAATTTTATCGTATACCGCACTCCTCTACATATTCACTAATGCTGGCCTGAATGACTTCAAACTCCTCATCAGTATAAGTGGTTTTTTTGACAAACCCCGGGTTGAGAATTTTATTGGAAACAAATTTCTGTAAGTAGTATTTTTTTGCACCCCTTATATCCTTGCCAATATTTATGATGTCTTCAGGGCTTAAAAGTGCCTTAACAACCGTCGTTCTAAATTCATAAGGAATAGAGCCGGTCATAATCAACCGCACACTTTCTTTAATTTTATTGACATCAACCGGCCTGCCAATACCACTGGCATAATTAGAGAACGGTGCCTTAATATCCATGGCTAGATAATCGACTAGTCTGTCGTTCTCTATTTCCTTTAGCATGGCTGGATTTGTGCCGTTACTGTCGAGTTTTACTTTGAATCCCATTTCCTTGATTTCTTTAATAAAAGGAATCAAGTCATCGTGCATGGTTGGTTCGCCGCCAGTGATAGTGACACCATCAAGTTTGCCGATGCGAGTGCGTAAAAAAGCTAAGACTTCTATGGCTGGTATTTCGTCGGCCGTCTCATCCACCAACTCTGGATTGTGGCAGTAGGGACAGCGAAAATTACACCCGATGGTAAAAATAATAGCTGCGACCTGTCCAGGAAAATCAATTAGTGAGCATCGCTGTAACCCGCCTATACGCATGGTGTTTTAGCGTCTGCCGTGATGGCCGAATGACCTTTCGGAACTGTCTGGCGAATATCATATTCAGCTTTCTTGCCTTTATTCCATTGTTCCACTGGACGTAAGTAGCCAACAATTCTCGTGTAGACTTCACAAAGGGCGTGACATTTTGGACAGGTAAAGGCCTCACCGGCAATGTATCCATGGGTATCACAAATACTAAAGGTGGGGGTAATGGTGAAGTAGGGGAGACGATAGGTACTACAGATTTTCTTCACTAACTTTTTTACTATTTCTGAATCATTAATTCTTTCACCGATGAAAAAGTGAATGACAGTGCCACCGGTATATTTGGTTTGTAGTTCGTCTTGAAGTTCAAGAATTTCAAAAATATCATCAGTGTAATTTACTGGTAGATGGGTGGAGTTGGTATAGAATGGGTCAATGTCTTGTTTGCCTCGCCCATTGGCAAAAATGGCATTATCATATTTTTTCTGATCAAGAAGCGCCAAGCGATATGACGTCCCTTCGGCCGGTGTGGCCTCCAGGTTGTAGTTATTTCCAGTTTCTTCTTGATAATCAGATAGCCGAGCGCGCATATGTTCCAAGACCTCTTCGGCAAATTTACGACCCTGTTCATCACCAATATCAACCCCGAGCAGATTTTGTAACGCCTCGTTCATCCCCACCAAGCCAATCGTAGAAAAATGATTTGTCCAATAGGCACCATATGCTTCTTTGACTGAAGACAGGTAATGTTTAGTATAAGGGTAAAGATTTTTTTCGGTCATTTCCTCAAGAACTTTTCGTTTTATTTCCAAACTTTCCTTCGCAATGTCCATCAGATTATTTAGTTGGGCAAAGAACTGTTTTTTTGTTTTGGCGGTCAGACCAATGCGCGGTAGATTGATGGTCACGACCCCAATTGAACCCGTCAAGGGATTGGCACCAAAAAGCCCACCGCCTCGTTTTTGTAGTTCGCGGTTATCAATGCGCAGGCGACAACACATAGAACGGGCATCATCAGGACTCATGTCTGAGTTAATAAAGTTGGAAAAATAAGGAATGCCATATTTAGCCGATGCCTCCCACAGCATGGTCACCCGCGGATTATCCCAATCAAAATCTTTAGTGATGTTATAGGTAGGGATAGGGAAGGTAAAGACTCTGCCCGTGGCGTCTCCTTCAGACATGACCTCGAGAAAAGCACGGTTAAGCATGTCCATTTCCCGTTGAAATTCACCGTAAGTGTCGTCTGTTTTGACCCCGCCCCGAATCACCCGTTGTTTTTTGTAGAATTCAGGGACGGTCAAATCCATAGTGATGTTGGTAAATGGAGTTTGGAAACCAACGCGAGTCGGTACATTCACATTGAAAACAAATTCCTGGATGGCTTGTTTAACCTCTTCAAAAGAAAGATGGTCGTGCCATATCAGTGGAGCGAGCAAGGTATCAAAATTTGAGAAGGCCTGCGCTCCAGCAGCTTCACCCTGAAGGGTGTAAAAGAAGTTTACAATTTGACCAAGGGCAGACCGGAAGTGCTTGGGTGGGGCGCTATGTAGCTTTCCGCTCACACCACCAAAGCCACGCATCATCAAGTCGTATAAATCCCAACCGACACAGTAGACTGAGAGTAGGTTGAGGTCGTGAAGATGAAAATCTCCAGAAGTATGGGCATCTCGTACTTCACTCGGATAAATTTTGTCAAGCCAATAAGTCTTACTAATTTCTGAAGCGATATAATTATTTAGTCCCTGCAGAGAATAACCCATATTACTGTTTTCCTTGATCATCCAGTCGGCGCGATCAAGATAGCGGTCAACCAGGTCAATTGACTCGGTGCTAACCATGCGCCGGATATGTGAGTGTTGTTCACGATACAAAATGTATGCCTTAGCTGTCTCAAGATAGCCATCTTGCATCAATTCTTTTTCCACCAAGTCCTGCACTCCTTCCACGGTTGGCTTAAAGTCGGCAGATTTTTTTGCTTCTGCTACCAGAGTCGTCAGAATAGACTGGGCAATTTTCTCTGGGGCATTCTTCTGTGTCTCGCCAGTAGCTCGCATTGCTTTTTCAACGGCACGGATTACCTTGGAAATTTGAAATTCTTTGATAGAACCGTCACGTTTTACAATGTAGATTGGAGATTTTTTGGTTTGTTTTTTCATACGTATGGGTTATTAAAACAGTTGGTGGTCAGAGCCCATCAACTAACCCCATATGCCACCAAAAGATTCCAAATATTTGGCTGCAAATTAGCTATTTTTCGTCAACATATATCTATATGCTTCCTCAAACTAGCAAATTTTCGCTCAAAATTTGAAACTTTATGATTAGCAAGAGGGTTAGTGGATAGTCTCTTAGACCGCGCGTGATATTATGATTAGTATTGTGGAAAGGCGCATCCTTTGGATGTACCTCATTATACATAGACGGGTATCGATGTAATAGTAAAGTCAAGGTGGATAATAAAATAGAGAATACAATGAAAAAAAGTCCAGTAGAAAAAACCTATAAAGTGCCAGTTTGGGTTGATAAAAGTGGTATGGATGATGATGAGTTATGTCCTGATTGTTTTAAGGCGGTGGGTGTTAGAAGTCGTTATAAACTGATTTGCTTGCTGGGAAAGTCTAGTAAAGGAGAAACTGTCGGTGTCCTTACAGGGCATCTAGGTCTTAGTCAGCCAACCATAACCCATCACTTAAATATTCTAAAATCCCTTAATGCGGTCGAGGTAGTAGAGCGAGGTCGTGAGCGAGTTTATTCTCTGAACCGCAAAGCCCACTGTTTTCTGGAGTGTAAGATTCCATACTGACAATACTATTTAATTGATTCAAAAATGCGCTATACTATAAGTAATGTTCAACCAGACTTTCTACAAATTTCTGTTTAATTTTGTGGCTGTAATAGCTGGGACGCTGATATTTGTTCTAATTGTTGGATTTGGTGCTCATATATAGTATAGGTATTAAGTATGATTAGAGTTACTGATCAATATTTTTGGAATTTCGTTTTTAGCATGTTTTTCCTAATGCTTGTTGTTATAGGGACAATTATTTTAGATACTGAGGTCAGAATACCATTTAGTGAATTAACTTGGGTTGATTTCACTCTGATTACACTGTCTACTTTTCGGCTGACGCGATTATTTATGTATGACCAAATCACAAAATGGTTTCGAGAACAATTTTACAATTTAAGGGATTTAGGGAATGGTTATGTTTTAGAAAAACCAATTTCCGGTCCAAGGCGCACTATTGCTGATTTATTTTCTTGCCAGTGGTGCTTGGGAATGTGGCTGGCCGCCATGGTGACATTTTTCTATCTGATTACACCATGGGTCTATTACTTGGCTATATTTTTGTCAGTCTCGGCTGTGTCTGCCTTACTGCAATTGGTCTCCACCTTAATTGGTGCACAGACCGAGAAGATAAAGGGGGAGACAGAATGAGTTTTCTTGATTACTTAACGGTTCTTGTGTTGGTAGAGAGACGTTTTTTGCTGGTAACTAGACGCGTAATGGTTATCTTATAAAAAGAAAGGATACCTTCTAACTAAATTTGTATCAAAGCACGTCTTTGCGAGTGGCAACGAAGCAATCCAGTACCAGTACCAAGTCTTCCCTTTTTCATATTATTTGCTATAGTACCTTATAGCAGGCTCAAGACAGTTGGTGGGGTAGGGTCACTATCCTCTAATATATGTATGGCCGTACATATACCAGCCGAGGTCCAACTACATATTACATTTTGTATTGGGGTCGAAGCCTAGGACGAACTATTTTTAGTTTGTCGTGGGCCTGTATTTATCAAGAGATGTAATAACCCAATATTGTGGCAATTACAAAAGCAAAGAAGCAAAACATTTTAATTAAGCTAACTGAATTAAAAGACGCCGCTGATTCAATAGTCTTTGTGCATTACAAGGGACTTTCCGTAACAGATACCACTGCCATGCGAAAAGAACTGCGCGAGAAAGGTGTTGGTTATTTCGTAGCCAAGAAAACACTGATGAAGCGCGCTTTTCAAGGCACTTTCACCGGTGAGATGCCAGTGCTCGGCGGTGAAATCGCTGTGGTGTACAGTGAAGATCCAATGGCTCCAGCTCAATCAATGCTAGATTTTTCTACAAAATTCAAAGACAAAATTTCAATTGTCGGTGGAGTTTTCCAAGGTGTCTACAAAGATGAGGCAGAGATGACTGAGATTGCATCAATCCCATCACTTCATGTTCTGCGTGGTATGTTCGTTAATGTTATCAACTCACCAATTCAGGGACTTGCAGTGGCTCTTAATGCGTTGGCAGAGAAGAAGAGTGCATAGCATTTTTATGAATCCTAATTACTAATTACTAAACACTAAAAGCTAAAATATGTCAGACGAAAATACAACCTCAGAAGTAGCCGTAGAAGAAACTGCGGCTCCAGAAGTGGCCACTACCCCAGAAGTTGTCGAAACCCCAGCCGCTACTGCAGAAGTCGCAAAAGAAGAAGCAGTAGAGATTCCCAAAGAATTTAAAAAGATTGTTGAAGAAGTAGAAAAGATGACCGTTCTTGAGCTCCATGCTCTAGTAAAGGTTCTGGAAAAACACTTTGGTGTTTCTGCTCAAGCTGTAGCCGTAGCCGGCTCAGCCGCCACTGGCGCTGTTGCCGACGAACAGTCAGAATTTACAGTTGAACTTACCGAAGCTGGTGCTCAAAAGATTGCTGTTATCAAGGCAGTCAAAGAAGTACTTGGTCTAGGTCTTAAAGAGGCAAAGGATATGGTGGATGCCGCTCCATCTGTGGTAAAGGAAGGAATGAAGAAAGAGGATGCTGAAGCCCTAAAGGCTAAATTGGAAGAAGCAGGTGCAAAGGTTACTTTGAAGTAATACTAATCTGTCATCAATAAAACCCGGTCATATTGGCTGGGTTTTATTGTTGGTATGTGGTGGATTGTTCCGTTGGTCCTGTAACACTCCATCTCCTCTACCGGGATTGTACCCCACCCACTCGCTACTATATTTCGCTATCGCTCTATATAAATAGCTGGGTAAGTCTTGCAAAATGACATTGGGTCATTTCTCACTCACAAAAACGAATGGGTGGGTCATCATTGCGAGCTTGCGAAGCAATCAACGTTACCCGTTCGTCTTTGCGAGTCGCAACGAAGCAATCCACGTTGTCCCACCCTGGATTGCCACACCCCCAGTCTGGTGGGCTTTAATCATTGCTATTTTTTGATTAGTGTGATATTTTTTTTGTCCAATCAGAGGAGAATAAAAAATGGGTGAAATTATTTCGCATGTGGAAATAACCTATCGCTACCATGCCAAAGATAAAGGGATAGCATCCTTGCTCGTATGGTTCAAGGCCGAGCTGGATCTGAGGGATGAGGACAGCAAGAAATTTTATGGTGAGTTTGAAGATAACTTTCTCATTAAACATCAAGATTATGTTGAGTACTTGGCGGACCGCTGGCGCGATGAAAGACTTATTGATGAAAAGTTATCGGCCGTAGGGTAGGTAACCCGAACTCGTGATTGGGAATGGGCCCCTGTTTGGTGGCCCTTTTCTAATGTTTGGATAAATTTGGTCATATTCGCATCACCCACGCCCGCGCGTCAATACTTGCATTTATATTAAAATGCTATAATCCAGACAATAATCAATAATCTGATATGGCAGATCCACTTTCAATTCTATTTGGTAGCCAAGCTCGAGTAAAACTCCTCCGGTTTTTTCTCTTTAATCCTTCCAAGGAATTTACCTTTGACGATATCAGTAAACGAGCTCGATTGGTGCGTCGAACTGCACGTACAGAAATTAGTGCTCTAGAGAAAGCAGGTGTGATTGTAAGACGAACAATGTATGTGCCGATTGATGGGAAGACCAAGAAAATGAAAGTGCTCGGGTTTGCTCTCGATAAAAGTTTTCCAGAACTCCAAGCTCTGCAAACTTTTCTTTTTGAAACAGCGCCGATTGATGGTAAAAATCTTTTGGCTCATTTACGTAAAGCGGGGACGATTGATTTTCTAGTGGTTGCCGGAGTCTTTGTTCGTGAATTCGAACAACAACTAGACGTCCTGATTGCCATGAAGAAATTTTCCCAGGCCAAAGTTGAAAAAGCTATCCGTGCCTTGGAATCTGAAATCGGTGTCGAAATTCGGTTTGCGGTGATGGCGAACGAAGACTTACTTTATCGGGTAGGAATGTACGATAAATTAACTCGTGATTTATTTGATTACAAACACCAAGTGCTGGTTGATAAAATCGGAGTGCGTGATGAGCTTCATAGAGGATCGTTTAGGGGATGAAATGAGCTACAGAGCGTAGCGACAATAGCGAATTTTCGCGAGTAATTTGCCCCTACCCCAGGGCAAATTATCCGCGACTCCATCATACATCCAACTCACCGAAGCAATTAACGGTTGCAAGAAAACGTCTTTGCGAATCGCAACGAAGCAATCCACGTCGTCACTATTTCCATATTCTCTATCCAATATTCCATATTTAGCATTTACTATTTTGGTGTCCACCGCGTCCAAAACAGGGGTCAATTATGTATATAAATTCCAGATTACCTGGCCTTTGCTGAGTTGTTTATTATAAGAAGAGAAGGCGGAATAAATATCCAGAGTAAGTGCTTGACTTTAATTTCATTTCCTATAGAATAGCCAGCACGTAACTATGATATTGAACACAAAGAAACGCACCCGCGCATAACATTTCGCCCAGTGCGAATGTGTTGCCGCGGAAACGCGGACTTTTTATTTCAAATCACGGAGGTACGCAGTTTATTTGACAGACATCATGAGTGAATGTTGCGCGAGTGAAAGTGTGAATACATAGTGTTCCTACTTTCACTCGCATGACTAAGCGAATGATGGTTTGTCTCGCGCAAGCGAGCGAATTGCATATTCTAAGGAACAGATTGATAAGGTCTGTTCCGCAAGTCCTGTGTACTCGACATACACAGGCAGGTTAGTAGTGTGCCCGGCAAGCGGTTGCACTACTGACAAGGTAAGGTGTGTCAGGTTAAGACAAATGAGTCGGCTTTGCCGCTGACTTGGGTCTTTTCGTCCCTGATGCACCATGTCCGACCCTAACAAGGGCCGGGCAAACACAAACGTCCAGAGTATGTATCTCTGGACACACTCAATCCGGCCCTGTTAGGGTCGGACAAGAAAATTGTACAGCGGTGTACAGCATTTATGTTTGGATCGGATGAATACCTTATGCAGTCGATGGTGTAGTTCCTTTACTTTGGAGCGAGCGAGGGTCATGGAAGAGTTTACTCTTCCATGACCGAGCGAGCGAACAAAGGAAGGAACGTTGTACACCATCGCTGTAGCGATGGTGTACAACGTTCCTTACAGGAATGTAAGGGTTTTAGGTGGATGCCTAGGATAAGAGAAGCGATGAAGGACGTGATATGGCTGCGATAAGTTTCGGCGAGGTGCCAAATAACCTTCGACCCGGAAATTTCCGAATGGGGAAACCCTCCTGCTTTCAGCAGGAATCTGTGTATGCAGATGCGCACCCAGGGAAGTGAAACATCTCAGTACCTGGAGGAATAGAAAGCAATAAACGGAACTTTCTTTCTGAACGGATGCCTAGCATCACGTTCTGGATTTATCTTGAGCGGTGATGCGAAAGTACCATTACGTTCAGGAAGAAGGTTCTTGCGATTCCCTTAGTAGCGGCGAGCGAAACGGGAACAGCCCAAACCATTCGTGTTTACATGAATGGGGTTGTAGGGCAGAGTTGGCATTTAGTTGCAATGAGTTACAAAATGTATGTATAGAAAAATGCGTTGGAAAGCGCGACCCCAGTAGGTAATAGTCCTGTATTCGAAATATATACAACTCATCTGATTCTGTTCCTGAGTAGTTCGGGACACGAATAGCCCGAATGAATCTACCAGAACTAACTGGAAAGGCTAAATATTCTCTTATACCGATAGTGAACAAGTACCGTGAGGGAAAGGTGAAAAGAACCCCGGAGAGGGGAGTGAAATAGATCTGAAACCTAAAACTTACAAGGAGTCGGAGCCCAGCACTTTGTTTTGGAATGAATTCAAAAACAAAGTGCTGGGTGACGGCGTGCCTATTGAAGAATGAGCCGGCGAGTGTACCTTTATCCTTCGTCTAAGTGGTAATCCCACGGAGGCATAGTGAAAGCGAGCGTGAATAGCGCGAAAATATAGGATAGGGGTACGACCCGAAGCGGGATGAGCTTGCCATGAGCAGGGTGAAGCGACTGTAATAGGTCGTGGAGGCCCGAACCGGTTGGCCGTTCAAAACCATCGGATGACTTGTGGTAAGGAGTGAAAAGCTTATCGAATTCCGTAATAGCTGGTTCTCTCCGAAACAGCTTTTGGGTTGGCGTCGTGTGATCCCTCTGGGGGTAGAGCACTGGCAGGAACAAACAGGGAGAAATCTCGTTGTTCCTATCAAACTCCGAATACCAGTAGGTTATAGCACGGCAGTTAGACTGTGGGGGCGAAGCTCCATTGGTCGAAAGGGAAACAGCCCAGATCGCCGATTAAGGTCCCTAAATATATGCTCAGTGCAACTTGAGGAGGTGAGGATTCTCCGACAATCAGGAGGTTGGCTTAGAAGCAGCCATCCTTTAAAGATAGCGTAACAGCTCACTGATCGAGAGTCCTTGCGCCGAAGATGATCGGGGCTCAAGCATATTACCGAAATCGCGGATTCGAGCGCATCACATTGCATGTGATGTGCAGTTGCATAGTTTAAAAGTTGAACGGTTGCATTGTACGCGTTTCGCGCGCCACTATGCAACTTTGCAACCATTTAACTATTTAACTGTAGCATCGCGCGCAGCGTGATGCGTTCGAGTGGTAGGAGAGCGTTCGTATTGCAATGAATCCAAGGCGAGAGCCGCGGTGGAGCGATGCGAAGTGAGAATGCCGGCACAAGTAACCGCAAGACGGGTGAGACCCCCGTCCGCCGAAATACCAAGGTTTCCTTTGCTATGTTGATCAGCGAAGGGTTAGTCGGTCCTAAGGAAATCCCGAAAGGGGGATTCGATGGATAGCAGGTTAATATTCCTGCACACTGTTATGTTGCGATGGAGGGACGGAGGGTTGTACTTAACGCGACTTATTGGATTGTCGTAGGAGGTTCGAGGGTGCTAGATAGGCAAATCCGTCTAGCGTTAGCCCGAGTTCAGTCTAAAGGTGAGGCTTCGGCCGATCTGATGTTAGGGAGCACGCTTCCAAGAAAAACTTCTAAGCATAAACATAACGGTTCCGTACCGCAATCCGACACAGGTGGTAGAGTCGAGAAGACTAAGGCGAACGAGTGAGAGGTCCTCAAGGAACTCGGCAAATAAGCGGCCGTAACTTAGGGATAAGGCCTGCCCAATGCACCACTTTGTCCTCAACAATGGAAAGAAGAAAAGTGGTGGCAAGATTAAAAACACTTAAAGAAGCACGTGGCAAAGTGATTGCGTGGTGCGAAAAATTTGGTCTGGATTATTTTTGAAGATGGCGACGAGCTCGTCATTTCTGCTTATGCAGACAAAAAAGATGCTGATGAGCTGCAAGCAGCTGCACGGCGTCTATAGAAGTTGAGGCTAAAGTGGTGTATTGGGCCGCAGCGAAAGATTTCCTGCCGACTGTTTATCAAAAACACAGCTCCCTGCGAACTCGCAAGAGGATGTATAGGGGGTGACGCCTGACCTATGCTGGAAGGTTAAGTACGGGGGGTGATATGATCTTCGGATTGTATTGCTGGACTGTATAAGCCCCAGTAAATGTCAGCGATAACTATAATCGTTCTAAGGTTCAGCGTGTTATTACCAACCTAGGACATTCGATGTCCTAGGTTGGCTCAATGCGCTGACGGATTGGAACGATTATATGAGACCGCAAGGTCTCATTGGTAAACATCCTAGCCATAGTTACCTTGCGCACCGAAATGTGCGCATAATCCAAATCTAGCCAACAAGAGACCAGATGCTAGATACCCAAGTGCCCTCCGATTTATCGGGAGTAACGGGTAAAGATAGAGTCCTATTGTGCAAGCGAATAGGGAATATAGAGCGTATTTCCTTGTCGGGTAAGTTCCGACGTGCACGAATGGCGTAACGAGTGGGAAACTGTCTCGAGGACCTGCTCGGTGAAAATACAATCGCGGTAAAGATGCCGCGTACCTGCAGATAGACGAAAAGACCCCAGGAGCTTTACTGTAGCTTCGTATTGAGGCTATTGAATTTATGTGTAGCATAGTGGGGAGACTTTGAAGCGGGCTTTCGGGTACCGTGGAGTCGCAATATGAAATACCCATCTTAATTTTGGTAGTTTCTAACCTGGTTGAAAAAATCAATTAGGGACAGTGCGTGGCAGGCAGTTTTAGTGGGGCGCTACCCTCCCAAAAAGTAACGGAGGGGTCTCAAGGTTGGTTAGGCGCGAATGGAAACCGTGCTGATAGTGTAATGGCATAAACCAGCTTGACTGTAAGGCGTAGGTGCCAAACAGATACGAAAGTAGAGCATAGTGAACCGATGGTCCGCGTTAGATGCGGCCGGAGATTACCCGATAAAAGTTACCCTGGGGATAACAGGCTAGTTGTGCCCAAGCGTCCATAGCGACGGCACAGTTCGGCACCTCGATGTCGGCTCGACTTATCCTGGGGCTGGAGCAGGTCCCAAGGGTTTGGCTGTTCGCCAATTAAAAAGTCACGCGAGCTGGGTTTAGACCGTACAGGTTCTAATACGAAAGTATTTGAATTGGTACTTGTACCGTCTAAACCCCATTGAGTATTCGTTTATTGAAATAAAGAAAAGAACCAACCATCACGGCGGCGATGTGTAGTAATACATATCGACAAGCTGGCTTATATCGGTAGAACCCAATTGTGAAAACAAGGGCAATACCGAGGGAAAGACTACCTAGTGTGTAGTGTGCCCGTAGAGACTGAACGCCAGACACCTTTAATAAAGGTGAAGATACAGTCCGATCCTCATAGTAATGTGAGTAAACAAAATGCGTGAGACAGGTTGGTCTCCTATCTACTGCAGGCGTCGATATTTGAAGAGATTTGTCCCTAGTAAGTAAATTGCTACTTCATGAAGAGATTCATGATGACAACATGGCTTATAACGGTGAAGTCTACGTCAAGTCTGGTTTTAGAGGTTAATACACCGCGGTCCTGTGTGTATTAAACTCGCTTGAGGACCGGAATATTGATATGATAATACCGTGGGAAGTCGATCCAAAACAGATTTAGCATACATTGCTGGTTTCCTTGATGGAGACGGAAGCTTAATGTTGCAGGTTAAATTACGCAGCGACACTAGTCGTGGCGTCAGATTTATGGCTACATTATGTCTCTATCAAGATACTCGCCACGAAGAACCACTTTTGTGGATTCGTAAAGTGCTTGGCATTGGTTACATATCTCATCGTAAAGATGGGATGACCGAGCTGAGAGTTAATGGTTTTGCTTCAATACAAGAGGTACTTGTGAAACTCCGTCCGTTTATTCGGTTTAAAATTGTTCAAGCTGATGCTTTACTGCATGCTTGTGCATTATTAAAACTGAAAAAAATAAGCGAATTGTGTGAACAAGAATTGCGCACCCTAGTAGATTTAGTTTTTGTTATCAGAAACTCTAACTACAAAAGTAACGCAACTCTGAGTAAAGAAGTATTGCTTAATCGTTTGGGTTTGACCCCGTAACGACTGTGGCGCACTTGCGCCCAACTTATATGTAGAGGAATCATTTCTTTGAAAATGACTGCTCATATGGGTTACATGCCATCGCCCTCATCGTACTTTTAGTACGGACGGGTGAAGATATAGTCTGTGCTCCTAGAAATAGGGGAATCAACGACGAGAGGACCGGGATGAACTGACCTCTGGTCTATCGGCTGTCACGCCAGTGGCACTGCCGAGTAGCTATGTTGGGAATGGATAACCGCTGAAAGCATCTAAGCGGGAAGCCAACTCTAAGATTAGATATCATTAAGTCCCCAGAGAGATGATCTGGTTGATAGGCACTAGATGGAAGTGCAGCAATGCATGGAGTCAAGGTGTACTAATAGGACGTAATTCCTGTAAGGAACGCTGTACATCATCATGTGCACAAAATTGACGAACTTCTTCGTTGGGTCGCTGGCAATAATGCTCGCTGGACTTCGTGTCCCACTCGCATTATTGCCAGCAACCCGCCTCGAATTTCATTCAATTTATGTGCACATGTGGTAAGACAGTATACCGAACAAGAATGTTGTACCAAAGAAGCTGACAATTTTTGAAGAGTGCTTGTCCGACCCTATTCAGGGCTGGATGAATTGTGTTACCAAAGTCGATTGTATTGAAAGATACATAAATTAGAATATGCAAAGTTAATATCGTGTAAAATGAGCCAGGTAGCTCAACGGTAGAGCATTCTTTTATGCGCTTGAGGGCGTAACCAATGTTGGGACCTACTTTTGTAGGGTCGTGAGGTAAAACTTACACTCCATCACGGTTTAAAGAAGAGATCCAAGGTTCGATTCCTTGGCCGGGTACCATTCCTTTCGAATGGTCTCATCTTACACGATAGTAACAGTCAAATAAAATTCAAGATTGAAAGTTGGTGCTTTAGCGGAGGGGGTACACCCGTTCTCATTCCGAACACGGCAGTTAAGCTCTCCATCGCCGATGGTACTCCGCAAGGGGAAGAGTAGGTAGGCGCCAACTTTGAGTCTTGAATTACAGGAAACCACCTTAGAGGGTGGTTTTTTGTTTTAACAGAGAGGGTGAGAAGTGACTCAATGTCACTTCGCAAGACCTTGCCTAGTATTTTGTAAAAATACTGACAAGGTATACAGCCGCTGTAAGCGGAGAAGTGACTCAATGTTGTGTAAAATAATGAGCGTAGCGATTATATTTTTCATACGTAGAATTTTTTATCCCTAATAAAAATTCTTGCACTTCGCCAGACCTTGCCTAGTATTTTGTAAAAATACTGACAAGGTATACAGCCGCTGTTAAGGGAGGCGAAGCAATCCACGTCATCCGTTGTTCCGTCTTTGCGAGCCACAGCGCGGCAGGAAACAAAATAGCGAGCGAGTGGACAGCGTCTGTATTATCATACAAATTTCACTCACTCGGTCATAAAAATAAAACTACACTACGTTACGTCTTATTTTTACGACACTCATTCGTTTATCTATAAGGAAGCAATCCAGTAGTTTTGAGATTTACGGATATAATATTGTATTTTTAGATAAGTATGTTATACTTACCGCAGTTAAGTTTACCTTGAACAAGGGCGGGGTGATTCTGGGGAAGATGAGTGTGTGGGTGTACTTATGACCTACATATCCATCGACCGATAGTGTCGCTTTATTCCAGTGGTCTTCGCTCCACCACTGTCGCCCTTATGCCCGCCCTGTTGAACCTCTGCTGTGCCTTGCGCATGTCTTTGGTCCGGGGCGGGCATTTATGTCTGCTATACTATGGCAATGAAAAGTTTTCGCTTCTGGGCATTTTGGCGAAGGGTTCAATATGGTACCGGCTATTTGGTTATTTTGTCACTGCTGATAGTTGGAGGTTATTATAAATATTTGTACGCTCCAGCCACTTGTTTTGACAATATACAAAATGGCTCCGAATTGGCAGTTGATTGTAGTGGCTCTTGTACTCGTATCTGTGCTTTTACAGTATCTCAACCAGTGGTGGCTTGGGCCAAGAGTTTTAAGATAACTGATGGCCAATACAATGCTGTGGCTTATGTTGAAAATAATAATAAAGGCATTGGTACTCCCGCCATTGAGTATATTTTCAAGTTATATGACAAATCTGGTCTGATTACCGAGCGCCGCGGTACAACTGTTTTACCACCAGATAACACTTACCCTATCTTTGAAGGCAGAATTGAAACTGGCTCACGTGAGCCGACAGAAACAACTCTAGAACTCAGCCCAGTTAAATTGTGGTTACCATCAACCTTTAGTCGTTCACAATTCAAAACCGCCAATTTACAATTACTGGGAGCTGATGTTCGTCCTCGTCTTAATGTCACTTTGAGTAACACTGATTTGAATGAATCAAGAGACGTGGAAGTGGTGGCGACAATTTTTAATGCTCAGGGCGTCCCTCTGACCGCCTCACAAACCTTTATAAAAAATATTCCTGGTCGTGGCCAAGCTGATGTTGTCTTTACTTGGCCTCGCCCCATTGCCAAAACCATTCGTAGTTGTGACGTCCCGACTGATGTGGTAATGGCCATTGACCTCTCAGGCAGTATGAATAATGATGGCGGTGTTCCACCAGAACCAATTTCGTCAGTCCTTAAATCAGCTGGTGCGTTTGTTAATAATCTTCGTCCTAATGATCAGGTGTCTGTGGTTACTTTTGCCACTAAATCAACCACTGTTTTATCATTAGCGCATACTTTTAGTACCGCCTCAGATTTAATTAGTAAATTAAAAATTGATTCCAAAGAAGAAACTGGTAGCACCAATACCGGGTCCGCATTTCAGTCTGCCAAAAACGAATTGTCATCAGTCAAACACAATGACATGGCTCGTCGGGTCGTGGTTCTCTTGACAGATGGCTTAGCCAACGAGCCAGAGCCAGAGCCAGAGGTCTTTGCTCTAACACAAGCAAAATCTCTTAAAGACGACGATGTCACTATTTATACTATCGGTCTAGGAGGAGAAGTTAATATGGACTTTCTAAGACAAGCAGCTTCAACCCCGGGTATGGCCTACAACGCCCCCACGACCGCCACGCTGGGTAATATCTACCAAACCATCACCGCCGATATTTGCGAAGAGGGGGCCGCCCGTATTGATATCATTCCCAAAACTAATGCTGGCTTTGCAACCTATCCTTAGTTTGTATATGCTGTAGGTATGCACGGATTACGAGTTTTCTTTCAGTCGTTTGACGGTATCCTGTTTGTGGCCATGTTATTGCTAACTTTTTTTGGTTTAGTAACCATGTATTCCTATCAGGGCGAAAATATCTATTTTAATAAACAGCTGTGGTGGATTGGAATAGCGGTAATGACTTTTGTCTTAGCTCTTTTACCAGACTACCGATTTTTTAGAGTTGGTAATACTACTTTTTTTGTTTATTTGGCCACTATCATTGCTCTAATACTGGTATTAGTTATTGGAGAGGTCACCCTTGGAGCACAAAGTCGTTTTAATTTTGGTTTTTTTAGTCTGCAACCATCTGATCCGGCCAAGCTGGTCTTGATTATTGTGCTGGCTAAATATTTTTCCAAGCGTCACGAAATGATTGGTGATTTTAGACACATCATCATTTCTGGTCTGTATACTTTTGGGGTGTTTGCCCTGGTATTTATCCAGCCAGATTTCGGTTCGGCCATTATTTTATTCTTTATTTGGTTTGGCATGATCCTGGTAGCGGGAATAAAATTTCGTCACCTGATGATAGTTTTTCTTCTAGGGGCGATTACTTTTGGCGGTATGTGGCAATTTGGTTTTCATGATTATCAAAAGCAACGCATTGCCACCTTTCTTAACCCGCTCCAGGATATACAGGGGGCTGGATACAATGCTTATCAATCAACCGTGGCGGTGGGATCGGGGGAGTTGTTGGGAAAAGGAATTGGTTATGGTACTCAATCAAAATTACTATTTTTACCAGAATATGAGACAGACTTCATCTTCGCTGCTTTTGCCGAAGAGTGGGGTCTATTAGGTGTTTTACTGCTATTTTTTTGCTTCGGAGTGGTGATTTGGCGACTGCTATATCATGCCGCTCATGGCGCTAGTAATTTTGAAACACTCTTTGCTTGTGGGGTAGCCATTCTACTCGTCAGTCATTTTTTTGTTCATATTGGCATGAATATCGGACTGTTACCGGTTACCGGTACCACGGTACCTTTTCTTAGTTATGGCGGGTCCCACTTAATAACTGAGTTTTTGGCCATTGCTATGGTATTAGCAATGCGTCGTTATTCTCGTAAAAATATGACACTGGAATTAGAAACAGATTCAATGTTTTTGGCCTAAATAATTTTCGGTAATTTTTAAGGAACCAGGGCTGGGTCTTCTACAACATCAATTGCTGGAGCAGAAAAGGTGTTGATGTTCATATAAATAATCAAACCAAACATAATTACCACCAAGATGAATAAATAGATGTTGGCTTGTTGCTCATTTTTTGCTAATCCCCAGCTGATAAGTTTTTTTGAAAAGCCGGAACTGGTTTGGTGCGGTCGGACATTTCGATTGATCGGGCTTTCATCATTAAATTCAATTTGTGTCATATAAATAAAAGTTTATTTTAATCTTAATTACATTATAATCCGCTCTCTACGATAAAAATCTCTTATCCACTATTACTAATTTTAGGCCAAATAGACATTTGATAATTGTTATACTGTATTTATAATATTTGAGTATGAAACTTCGGACACTAAAACCAAATATTCAGTCACAACGAGGATTTACTCTGATAGAACTAATGGTGGTGATTGCCATTATTGGTCTTTTAGCGTCCACGGTTTTAGCGTCACTAAGTAGTGCTCGTTCATCCGCTCGTGATGCTGGACGGCTTTCAGACATTAAACAATTACAAATTGCTCTAGAGCTATATCGTAATGCGAACAACGGTCTGTATCCTACCAATCCAACTTCATCGCAGGTGGTAAATATGAACTCGGGAACGGCTAATATAACGCCATACATTAGTCCGATACCAAAGGACCCAACCTACACGGGGGCAAATGGATATCTTTATAACCAGGGTAATATTGGGGGTTTGAATCGTACTTCTTATACAATGGTATTCAAATTTGAAAATCAGAGGGTGAATCGGGTTGGTAAATTGATACCAGCAAATACATGGTGTAGCATTACTGGTGGTAGTGGCAATGGCCAAAGCTCTTGGAATGGCATGAATGA
>Ga0156738_117_pt1 | contig 21010 bp, 23 predicted proteins | sample RifOxyD1_FD_112067 | JGI IMG/M metagenome (GOLD analysis project Ga0156738, IMG submission 112067) | Candidatus Kaiserbacteria bacterium RIFOXYD1_FULL_42_15 | reverse complement strand
CACGACAACCGTCATTCTTCATTCCTCCTTGCGAAGCGTTGCCACACCGACTGTCTTTGCGAGCCACAGCGTGGCAATCCAGCGCGTCCATCGTCATGGATTGCCACACTACTCGCTTGACCGCTCGTAGTTCGCAATGACACCTTTAATATTAATACTATTTATTTGGCGGATATTTTGGAGAGCTCAATTGTTAAACTTAACCATAGAGAAAGAGTGATTGTCTCCGCCCTGGCATCAAGAGGAATTTGCAGGTTTTGGAAGACGTTTTCTAAATCAGTACGGAGGTAGTTATGGGCTAAGTTAGCTAGTAATTGTTTGCGTTTCTGTCCAAAACCTAAGTGCAAAATGGTAAAAAACAACTCCTGTTTTTCAACAGTGGGTAAATTATCATGACTAATATCGGTTATTTGCAAAATAGCGGAATCAACTTTGGGGGTTGGACTAAAATGACCACTGGTGACAGTCTTGATATATTTTGGGGTGCCAAAGGCCTTGACTGATAATGATAGAATGGACTCCTTATGTTCGCGCGCGATGCGTGCAACTACCTCTTTTTGCATTAAAAAAACAAGGGTACTGGGCTGAATTTGGTTTTCCAAAAAAATTCGCAACAAAAATCCAGATAAATAATAAGGGATATTGGCAATGACCTTGAAAGAGTGGTTGGTTAGACTAAGTCTATCTAATTGTAGGGTACGAATATCATCAGCCACTATTCTTAATTTTCCGGATGCTATTTCTTGAACAAAAGTTTCATTTAATATTTCAACGGCTCGATTATCTGTTTCTACTGCTATAACAGAGGCACCACGAGCAAGGATTTCTCGCGTTAGCACTCCAGTACCTGGGCCAATTTCTAGGATAGTATCACTCTCTTCTATTTCTCCAGCTTCACACATCCAACGTGGCACAACTGCACTAGTGAGGAAATTTTGTCCTAAAGATTTTTTAGGAGCGAAGGGTTGATGCTTGGTAACTTTATGGATTGGTGAAAATGGTTTTTTCATGGTGGCAGATCTTTATCTGCGAGCATACATATATATGTATAGAAATACAAGTACCGGCTTACGCAAAATAATAGCCCTTTTTAAATATTCAATCATCTCTAATGCAGAGATTAATCGCTGCGTCAGATAATTTATTTCGTCACTTATCGTCTTTGCGAACCGCAGTGAAGCAATCCACGTCTGTTGCGTCTTCGTGGATTGCCACGTCACTCCGCTATCGCTCCGCTCCTCGCAAAGACGACGGTGGTGTGACGTCCCTCGTGCCCGTCTTTGCGAGTCGCAACGAAGCAATCCACGTTACCAACCAACACACTCAATACTACCAATAAAAAGTTTTGAATTAAATATAATACTGCGATTAATCGCAGTATTATATTTAATTTTGGCAAACAAAAAATAGGTAGCTCTGATTTATCTTAATCCAAAAAAATGGTGGTTTCGTAGCCGGAAGAAGTGTCACCAAAACCGCGCGGGTTTTTACTCTCAATATATTTAGTACTGATGTCGTTAAGAAAAGAGGAAGGGGCGTTTATTCTTTGACTACCATAAATGGTGCGCATATGAGCATAGCTCAAAAATAATTTTTTACCAGCTCTAGTCAGGGCGACATAAAACAATCTTCTTTCTTCTTCATGATCAGTCTCGGCATCATCCAATCGCTCGTGGGGAAAAAGACCTTCCTCTAATCCACTAATAAAAACATCAGGGAATTCCAGACCCTTAGCTGAGTGAACAGTCATCAAACGAACAGCATCCTGTTCTTCTTTGTCTTTTAATTCATCCTGATCACTTTGCAGAGCAGCGTTTTCTAATAAGGCCTCTACCGCGTCTTCTGGGTCAAGCTCACTATAGCGGGCAGCCAGAGTAACCAACTCACGCAAATTTTCCAATCGAGACAAATCATCTTCAGTACCACTCTTTTTCAGTTCGGTTTCTATTCCGGTTCTGGCGATAATAAACTTAACCGTATCCATAATGGGCTTGGTACGAGCGGTATCGGCAATGTCTATCATAATTTGATCAAAACGAGCTACTTTTTCTAAAATTACCCCCTTAAGTTCACCTCGCTTCCCCTCCATTACCTTGAGCATAGTAATCTTACCAATACCGCGCGCTGGTTCATTTATCACCCGGGCCAAGTCAGCCGTACTGCCGGGATTTAGAGCTAACCTAAGATAGGATAAAACATCTTTCACTTCTTTACGTTCAAAAAACTTAGTGCCTAAAAGTTGGTATGGTACCCCGTAGTCTAAAAATGCTTCTTCCAAAACTCTAGATTGGAAGTTGGTGCGATAGAGAACCGCAATTGAGGATGGGGATGTCCCGCCTGCTATTAAATCCTTAGCAGTCTTAGCTATATATTGTGCTTCATCAATACCACTCATGGCTGCATAGAGAGAAATCTTCTCGCCCTCTTCGTTACTGGTAAAAACTTCTTTACTAACACGGTTTTTGTTTTTAACGATGACGTCATTTGAAGCCCCAATAATATTTTTGGTGGAGCGATAATTTTCTTCCAATAAAATAGTTTTAGTATTGGGAAAATGTTTTTCAAACTGTAGAACATTTTTAATATCTGCCCCTCGCCAAGAATAAATATTTTGATCAATATCCCCCACCACACAAACGTTGTGTTCCCTACCAGTCAAAAGTCTAACAATTTCAAATTGCACCCGATTGGTATCTTGATATTCATCAATATGAATATATTGATAACGATTTTGGAGCACTTCACGCACGTGTGGATATTCTTCTATTAGCCGTAGAGTTTTTATTAGTAGGTCATCAAAATCCAAAGCGTGGTCACCGCGCATAATTTCTTCGTAATGTATCCAAACTTCAGACGCTACTCTATCGGGATAAGCCGAAGACGCTTCCTTGAATTCAATCGGTGTTTTGGCGTCACCCTTGGCCCGAGAAATTTTGCCGAGAATTTTTCGCGGTTCAAATTCCTTCGGATTGTAGTTGGCACGCTCCAGAGACTGTTTGATGGCACGCAAACTATCACTTCGATCATAAATGGTAAAGTGACGCCTTAATCCCAGGACATCATGATGCTCTCGTAAAATCCTTACTCCGAGGGCGTGAAAAGTAGTTACCGTGGGCATCCCGTCAATTACTGCTCGATCGGACGGTGGAAACTCGTGAACTAATTTTTCTACTCGTTCGCGCATCTCCTTGGCGGCCTTGTTTGTGAAAGTAACGGCCAGAATATTTCTTGGCGCTACTCCTTGATGGATAAGGTGAACTATCCGATGGGTGATAACCCGAGTTTTGCCAGAACCGGCCCCTGCCAAGACAAGGAGGGGTCCTTTGGTAGTGGTAACAGCTTCTAGTTGTGGTTGGTTAAGACCGGTTAAGTACAAGGTGTCGGACATATCGTGTGCTACTATAACACACCCACCCTATAAACTACACAATATATATATTGTAACGTCAATTGCTCTAAAGAAGGCCTATTCGCAACCTATTTTTTGGCCATAAACGCTCAACTGAGAAAAGTGCATTACGTCAATTGTGCTTATGGATTGGTCTAGTAGAATTATCTTCGTACCAAATTAGAGGTACCAACCAGGAGCGAGTGACGCTCTTTTTATTTCAGACATATTCCGTAATGAATGCAAGGCGGCGAGTCCATAAACAACTTTATATACAACCCAACAACCAAGAGTCTGAACCTCCTTTAGATACTTTATCGTATCATTCCGGTCAGATAAAAAATACAAGCAATACTACACTGCGAACAGTTGAGTTATTTATGGTGGTCTCAGCCGTGGCAATTCCTTTCTTGGTTCACGCCAGCTTATTTCAAAATTTTATAAAATCCAATACCACCGCAGCAGAGGCAGCTGTACCTGAGGTTGTTAAAACTGGTTCATCACTGGATATTCCTGTTTTGTCAGCTGTACAAAATTCTAATTTAAATGATGCACTCGGCGGCGGTGATGTTTTGGCTCAAGATAATGCTTTGATTTCAACCGGCCCAGTTGGGGCTGATGAGATTAGTGCTGCTAAGCATACTACAGGCGAGATTAGCGTTTATACCGTTCGGGACGGCGACTCACTGTCACAGATAGCCGAGATGTTCGGAGTCACTACTAATACTATTTTATGGGCAAATGATATTCCGCGTGGTAAATCCATCCAGCCGGGAGATACTCTAGTCATTTTGCCCGTGGTGGGAGTTCGACATATTGTCAAGAAAGGTGACACGATTGGTTCAATTGCAAAAAAATATGATGGTGATGCCGAAGAAATTATTTCCTACAACCAACTAGCATCTGCTACTGATCTAACGGTGGGAGAAACATTAGTAATTCCAGGAGGTGAATTACATACAAGTGAACCAGTAAAGAATAGTGCGGGGACATCAATTAAGTCAGCTGGTGTTTCTGGTGGGGGGTGGTTGGTAAAGCCGGTTCCCGGGGCAATTAAAACTCAAGGTCGTCATGGTTATAATGCGGTTGATTTTGGACTTTCAGTTGGTTCCCCCGTTCATGCTGCCTCCGCCGGAGAAGTGATTGTTTCCAAAAGTTCTGGTTGGAACGGTGGTTATGGTCAATACATTGTGATTCGTCATAGCAATGGAGTTCAGACACTATATGCTCACCTTTCTCGAAACGATGTTGGTGTTGGCTCTTATGTAAGTCAAAATCAAGTCATCGCTGGGTCTGGTAATTCGGGGAAGTCGACGGGGCCGCATCTACACTTCGAAGTCCGCGGCGGCACGAACCCGTTCTAATTTAGGCACATTTCTTCGTTGAGTTTCGTAAAATAAAACTCACCGTACCAGCCAGTACGGCTCGTTTTATTTTAATCGCACTCCTCGAATTGCACTCACTCGAGCAATAAAAATACACTGATTATTATATTCACCGTAACTAGTATTTCCCATTCTTCAAAGTACTAGGCAGTCTGATGCATTGCGGCGATGATAAAGGAGGTATTTACAGCATACTGACTTTTGTATGGTTTGTTCTGGCCGCCTTTTGGGTCGCTGACGTTCATTTACAACATAAAAATTACCCGTATACTTTTTATATGGTTATTATCTCGGCTCGCTGGTGTTATTTTTTCTCTCTATTTACAGGTTTTCACAAAACGGCCAAAGCCGTCACGGTATTCCCTTTTATTTTTGTGCGGTCTAAAGATGAGATTATTCCTTGGATTATTACTCACGAACGAATCCATATTCGTCAACAAATTGAACTGCTTTTAATCGGTGCTGTTTTGTTGTATATCATAGAAACATTATATTCTCTATTGGTATTGAGACTGCCTTGGTACGAGGCCTACTTATGGAACTCGAATGAACAAGAATCCTACAGAAATCAAAATAATCCAGATTACCTGAAAAACAGAAAACCGTTCAGTCAGTTTCATTATTTAATGAACAAAAGAAAGTTCACTCATAAAGATGGGGCAGTCACCTACTCTGATTAGTATAAAGATAGACGGTGGCATGAATGCTACCGCCTGTCTTTATACTTTCCAGTTTAAAAAATTTATCTACGTAGATACTTACGTAGATAAAAAACCAACCACGGAAAGCTTCTTAATAAAAAAGCACAACCCAGGGTGGTTTGTTGCACTAGATTATATTTTCACCCGATACTGTAGTGCCTCAAAGACGTGTTCTGGGCGTCTCTCTGATTGTTGTATTTTAATATCTAAACAAATATCCAATTTTTGAAATGGCCTCCTGTAGTTCTTTGTCAGTTATGTTGCCAATTTTTCTAGTAAGTCGAACTTGAGATATGGTGCGTATTTGAAAGGTGATTAACTCAGAATCAACTTTAAGTTTGTTGGTTTTTGATTTTCGTATAAGTGTACAGGTAGAATAATCTTTAACTTTACTTGAAAGTGGACACACGATACAGACAGGAAGATGTTCGTTCATGGTGTCTCCTGAAATTACCACAACTGGACGTTTACCAGACTGCTCGGATCCTTTTGTAGGATTCAGGTCTGCCCAATAGATTTCCTTCTGGGTTATTTTTTTCATGAATTAACAATTTCATGAAAATCTTCCATCCCCCACTCGGAGAAATCTAAGGTCTGTTTGTCTTTAGATGCACGCTTAAAATCTGTTCGCATCTCCTGGCGTATTTCTTCTGCGCGGTATTTAGTAAGTGCCTCTTCAAGGATGAACCTACGCGTCCGCTTCGTTTCACTGGCGTGGTTTGTTACCCAGGTGAGTAGTTGCGGTGAAATGGTACTGGTGAATGTTGCTGTTTTCATACACGTATACTTTATACGTATAAAGTATACGTGTCAATACTTACATCTTCACTCGATATTGTAGTGCTTCATAAACATGGTCGGGTTCGATTTGCAGGGCGCCGGCCAAGTCGGCGATTGTTCTGGAGACCTTAATTAAGCGGTGATAACTGCGGGGTGATAAATTTAGTTTAGCTGAAGATAATTTTAGTATTTCTTTAACTTCGGGTGAGAGAATAATAATGTCATCGATATCACGGCTAGTCATTTCGGCATTAGTGGTGACCCCTCTCCCCTTTAGACGATCGTGTTGTTTTTCTCGGGCGGTGGCTACAGCTTCTCTGGCAATTGATGTCTCGCCCTCGTTTCTGGTCAGGTTGGTTAAAGTTTCGTACGGGACGTGTGGTACTTCAATCCACAAATCTATTCGGTCAAGAATCGGTCCAGAGATTTTGCCTTTGTAGGTTTCTTGCATGGCTCGCGCTAAATCAGTGGTGCCGTCTTCGCTTCCCCGATAGGGATTCATGGCAGCGACCAGGATAAAGTCAGCGGGAAAGAGGGCCGTACCTTGGACGCGCGAGATTGACACCACTCGATCCTCTAGTGGTTGACGTAAGGCATCGAGGGCCCGTCTTTCAAATTCTGGAAACTCATCCATGAATAAAACTCCCTTGTGTGCCATTGTCACTTCCCCTGGTCTGGGGTGAGTTCCACCACCCACTAGGGCGGTGTATGAAGCAGTATGGTGTGGGGTACGAAATGGTGGAATGGCACTGATTAAATTTTCGGTTTCTCCAGCAATGGATCTAATGGCACTGACTTCGAGTACCTCACTGCGTGTCAGTGGGGGAAGAATTCCCTGAAAGGCGCGCGCCAGCATTGTTTTGCCGGTGCCGGGTGGACCAACCAAAATCAAATTGTGTCGACCAGCGGCCGCAATCAGTAAGGCACGTTTGGCGCTTTCTTGGCCTTTGATATCTTCAAGCATAACGCTCCCATCAGTCCATGTTGATTCTATGTCAGTAGCTGGCTGAGGGGAGATGCTTTGGTGTAATTCATGATTAACATCAATATGGCGAATCACCTCATCTAAAGAATTGGCGGGAATAATATTGATGTCGTCAACACAGGCCGCCTCAGCTGCGTTTGCTACTGGGACAATAATTTCGGTAAAGCCCAGTTGGCGGGCTGTTTGGACAATTGATAATACCCCGCGGACTCCTCGCAAACTACCATCGAGAGCCAGTTCGCCAACATAGATTCGTCTGGTGCCATCAGGAGTAACTAGGCCTGCGACTTGTAAATAAGCCAAGGCAATCGGTAAATCAAAAAGTGGCCCTTCTTTTTTTATGTCAGCTGGTGCCAACGAAATAACAATTTTGTGATTTTTACTTTTAGGTGAATCATAACCGGAATGTTTGATGGCACTACTGACACGGTCTTTGGATTCTTCGATGGCCTTACCAGCTAAGCCAACAATAGAAAAAGAATGCAGACCCCGGGTGAGGTCTGCTTCAATACTAATTAGAGTACCACCAAGGACATGAGGTTGAGCAGTGTAAATTCGCGTTACACTCATATGACTTTATGCTAGAGGCAATGATGACTCTTCGTCTAGATGTGTCAGACAAGTGCGGGCAGCAGGGTTTGCATCTAACCGTTCTGGTTCAATTGGTTCGTTACATACTTCACAAATTCCATAACTGCCATTTTCTATTTTATTTAACGCCCGAACAATGTTGTGATAACGAGTTTCAAGTTCTGCTAGTGTGGCCACTCTCTCGTCGGCATCTTCAACATCATCAGCACGGAGGTTTTCGTCGGCATCGGTTTGGTCAATATCATCGGTGCGTACTTCCCAATCATCAGTATCGGTATGATGTATGGCAATTTCTTTTAACTCATTCATTACCGCCTGCTTCTGTTCAGCTAACTTACTAGCAAATATTTCAATATTATTCATAGTCTATTTATAATAACACGTTATCTAATAAGGAAAGTTAAGGTTGTTTAAAATCATTTGAGAGGTTTAACCAGGTGGTGGTATTAGTTGTAATTAGGATTTGATTAGGAGAAATAAAGCCGTAGACGATATGTTCTTGACCATCATCTCCAAACAAAATTCGCACATCAATAGTATTAATTGAACTATCACCAAAAGCAGTCAAACTTGAAATTATTTTAGATGAGCGGACGGTAGGGCCAAATAAAGGATCCAGATCATTACTCATGTTTAGCTCCCATTGTAATAGGCCCCCTTGGGCGGTCGTTTTGTTATTGGTGTTAATTACTATCCAAGGATCATTATGATAAAACCCAAAGGCTATGTGTTCAAGAGAAGAAACAAAGTCTGGTGCCAGGTCAAAACCTAATAATGGGAGTAAGGTTGAGCCGGTTACTTCTCTGCCGTCAATAGGTGAAAGAAAAACCAATTCTGTGATGCTCTCCTCGGGGTTATTTTTTTCTTGTAGCTGAGCAAAAATTTTCTTTTTTTCTGTTTCAGCAATAACTTCATGGTATTGGGTAGAAGGGTTGAATATGGTTGGAGTATAGTTGTTTACAACAACGATGGCATTCGTACTTGAAGTGGTTAATTTATTTACGACTAAATACATTGCTAGGCCAATAGTTACTACAACTAAAGTATAAATGACAACCCGGTTGGGATTTTTAATTGGTTGGAAACTTCGAAGTAAAATAAATAGTCGTGACAATATACTTGACTTATTTTCAATCTGGTCAGGTGACTCATCAAAATATTCCTCAGACAGAACTTCATCCGAACTGTCGATTATGTTGTCGTCATCTAATTCTGATGGTAGTTTTTCTAATCCCTCAGATTTTGTTAATGAAGTCTTTTCTACTTCCGTATTTTTAGGTTGGTTTATCTCGGGCTGGGGCACTTCTTTTATTATTGGTTTATTTTTTTCTTTATTAAACGGCGGTAGAGGAATAATCGGAACTTTTGGTTCAGTTATTGTTGTTAATACCGGCTCAGCTTTTGAAACGGTAGGAAAAATTATTTTTTTATTTTCTTCGGTGGTTGACCAAATTACCTCTTTACTATCCTTGGTTGAGCGGTCCATGATGGAATGTTCTGCCATAGTATCGTGTTTATCAACAATGGCAATTTTATTGGCTTTTATTAGCGCCAAAACATCAGCATGATCTGTGTTGATGGTACGTCCAGTGGTTGATATAGCTTTTTGAATTACACCTTTACGACGTTCTGCTTGAGGAATAGTGTATTTTGGCTTCTTGCTTTCGGTATAATCAGTTACTTTTCTTTTCCACCATTTATGAAGAGCCGTGGCTACTTCAGTGGTGAAATAAAAACGCTTATGTTTAGAATCAGTTATGATGGTGGCTTCATAAGATTCGTCACGGACATTTTTTTGACCAGTCACCTTACTAACCGCCTTTTGCGTTGCTTGAGTCAGTGAACTATATTTTTGAATTGGTAAAGAATTTTCAGAATTTGATTTAGTATTTTCATTTGTTGACTTCTGGTAATCGGTATTTTTTATGATTGTTTCCCCATCATGATGAGATGGCTTAACTACACTGTTGTTGTCTCCGACGATTATGCCAGTAGTTGGCGTCTGTACTGGGTTGGTAGATGCCTTGCCTGTACCACGATTAACCTCAAGGTCGTGAGCAAATGTTCTAACCTTGGGAATAGATTTTTTATTTTTGACATCAGTATCCATTATCTCTAGTATCTCATATTTTTAGTTTTTTTTGGACAGTTATTATGAGTACTCGGTGATTATAAAATCCGTCCTGTTTACACAGGGCGGATTTTACTTGAGAGGATTAATTTATATTATTTTGTTCTCTCTGTTGGATTAACTCCTTTATTTTTTGCAAAGTCTGGATCTATTTGTTTAATAGATAGGCCAATCTTCCCATCTTCAATCTTACTGATCACTGTCTTAACTACATCTCCCTCGGCTAATAATCCGTCAAGTTTTTCTAAGCGGAATGGTGCAATTTCTGAAATGTGAATCAGCCCTTCATTAAAGTCGTCGAGCTTAGCAAAAGCACCAAAAGTAGCCAGACGAGTAATAGTAACAGTGGCTAGATCGCCTACTTTGTATACTTTCGTTAGAGATTTAATTTTCTCAGCAGCAATTTCCGCACTACCATTTTTGCCTGTAATAAATACCGTTCCGTCTTCCTCAATGGTAATCTCCTCTACTCCACTCTCGTCCTTTATTTTGTTGATGGTTTTACCACCACCGCCAATTACTAATCCGATTTGTTCTGGCAAAATTGTTAGGGAAATAATTTCTGGTGCTCGAGAAGAAATATTTAGTCGCGGTTCAGAAATGACATCTTTCATCATTTCCAAAATTTGCAGACGAGCCAACCTGGCTTTTTCTAACGCCCCTTCAAGGATATGGAGTGGTATACCGCCCACTTTAACATCCATCTGAATAGCAGTAATTCCGTCTTTGGTACCGGCTACTTTTAAATCCATGTCACCATGCTCATCTTCTGGACCCTGAATGTCAGTTAGAAGTTTGTAATCATCACCGTCAATCATTACTCCAGAAGCAATTCCCGCTACTGGTTTTGTAATGGGAACACCTCCATCCATTAGTGCCAAAATACTGGCGCAAACTGAACCCATAGAACTTGATCCGTTACTGGACATTGTCTCCGAGACGAGGCGAATTGTGTAAGGAAATTTTTCCTTGGTTGGTATTACTGGAGCCAGGGCTTTTTCTGCTAGGGCACCATGACCGATCATTCTCCGATTAAAGCCACCGACTCTCCCAGTTTCACCAACTGAAAAAGGCGGAAAATTGTAATGGTGCATAAAGCGTTTACTGCCATCGCGGTCTTCGATGGTATCTATAATTTGGGCTGACTCTGGCCCGCCGAGAGTTAGAGCAGTGAAGATGTGAGTGTCTCCTCGATAGAAAATTCCAGCTCCATGGAGCACTGGTGAAATTCCTCCGGCTTGTCCATAAAGTGGCCTGACTTCATCAAACCCACGCCCGTCCGGTCGTATATTTTCTACTATGGCACCGTGATGAATGGTATCGTTAATTCTGTCTTCAAAATAATCATTGGCGGTTCCGCTAGAGATACTTTCCTCAAGTAGTGCCACAGTTTTCAAGAACTCCTGCTTCAGAATATGGAGGTGATGCTTACCAGTAAGATTTGAAAACATCGTATCCCTCAACTTGTCAGCAAACAATGTAGTGAATAATGAAGCCATGGCTTCAGGGATTTCTCTCTTGGTAATTGATAATTTTTTCTTACCAATTTTGGCCACTATTTGTTTTTGAAATTCCTCCAGCTGACCATGCAATACGGTGGCTGCCTCCAGGACGGCCATGACGTCCGCCTCCTCCATATCACTAGCGGCCGTCTCTATCATGTTGATAGTGCCTTCTTTACCGCAGGCCAAAATCTCAAAATCTAGCTGATTATTGGCTCGTTCTATATAAGTTGGATTGATGGTAATTTTCTCACTCTCTCGATTGCGAGCAATTCTGATAGCTCCGATCGGACCGTCCCAGGGAATATTTGAAACAGACAAAGCCAGGGAGGCACCGATGACACCAAGGACATCGGGGTCATCCCCACCTATGGCAAGAACGGTGACCACGACCTGAATCTCATTTCTAATGTCATGATTAAAAAGTGGTCTAATAGTACGGTCAATAATTCTGGCAGACAACACCGCCTCATCGCTCGGCTTTCCCTCGCGCCGCATGAAACGACTACCGAGGATAGCACCGGCAGCATAAAACTTCTCCTCGAATTCTACTGACAGTGGGAAGTAGGGCATGTTCGGCTGTTCATTTTCACTCATAACAGCTGTCACCAAAATAACTGTCTCACCATAGTGAAGCATCACCGAACCATTTGCTTGCCCAGTTAAATCATTAAATTCTGCCACAAGGATTTTACCCGCTAAATCCATCTCAAAGCTTTGTTTTTGCATGTGTCATTTTCTTTATTTTGAGCTCGGCATGTTTTAGATTTCAAATTTTGAAATCTATCTACCTACCGAGCTCATTTATTAATGAGCTGAGCATAACAAAACCACCGGCGGGCACAAGTGCCCTAGGGTGGTTTTGTTATGTAGGATGTTGACTATTTTTATTTTAAGACAAATTCAAACTTCTTATAAATCATCCGTATCAGTCCCTACTACTTTTTTAATTTGTTTCCGGAGGTCAAGGTTTACTATACCGCGTTTCTTTGATTTTGGGCCACCTTTGTAGCCAATCAAAAATTCATGAGGATTTTCATCAAGATCAATAAAATCATCAACCACTTCGCGTAGTTTTCCCGAAGCGGAACGACCGAAGGTGATGGCTTCTACCTGGCAACCTTGACTCTTTACGTATTCCACCAAAGGAATAAAATCTCCGTCACCGGTAGCCAAAATAATTGCGTCAACTTTCTGGGCTAACTTGATAGCATCGACCGCCATACCCACATCCCAGTCGGCCTTTTTGGCTCCACCGTAAAATATCTGCAGGTCTTTAGTTTTGATTTCGATGCCAACTTTTTCGAGTGCTTCAAAAAAAGCGCTCTCCTCCCCGCTCTCGGTGTTGACCACATAAGATACGGCACGGATTAGTTTTCTGTCTCCGAGGGCAACCCGGACGACTTCTCCGAAGTTTACTTTTGATTTGTATAAGTTTTTTGCACTGTGATAAAGGTTTTGCGTGTCGATAAAAATGGCGACTCGCTGTTCCGGATGTCTGATGACTCCCATATATTTATTTTAGTTTAACTTTAATATTAAAATCTTCGCCCCACTCATTATATACCGCAAAAATAAAATTGCTCCATTCTCCGGAGCAATTTTATTTAGCGCTTGAGTCCAAGTTGCTTGATGAGAGCTTCATAGGACTTCATGTTTTTTTGTTCCAGATACTTCAGGTGTTTACGACGGTCGGCCACAAGTTGCAATAGTCCACGACGTGAGTGAAAATCTTTTTTGTGTTTGCGCAGGTGGGTTGATAACTCATCAATCTGACGAGTGATAAGTGCCACTTGAACTTCTGGTGACCCGGTGTCAGCGTCATGGCGCTTGACCCCCTTGGCCACGTTTTCTTTGACTCGTTTACTTAACATAAATATGTAATAAAATTGTGCCTCAGTTGGTATAGATACCCATATAAATATGGTACACAAGTAAGGCGGTAATAACCTGCGAAGGTTCTTACTACTATAGCATATATTATAAAAAAAGCAAGACATCACCTCGCTTTTAGCGTTTTGTCAAACAAAAATCTCAATATTGACCTTAATTCACCCCAGATTACTTCGCCACCGTGGATTGCCACGTTATTCGCTTACCAGCCCACTTCTCGCAATACCCATTGTCGTTCACGTCATCATTACCGTCTTATAAAAAAGGGAAAGTCCCAACTTACAAACAAATCTTACGTTTAACTGTAAGGTTTGTTTTCTCTCTGCACTGAAAAATTTTAGGGCTAAAGAAACAATCTAGGACATATTTCCTGGATTGCTTCGTCGTTACGCTCCGCTTCACTTCTCGCAAAGACGAAAAACCAAGGGTTTTTCGTCTGACGGCGCCAGAGGCGCCGTCTTCGCGAGTGCGAAATGTCTGGGTGAGAAAGTCTGGTGGACTTTCGCAAGAGGTTGCCAGCTCTTTTGTAAAAAGAGCGACAAGGTGTACAGCTTCTGTATAGAAGGCTTTTCGCAGCCACATTGAGCTAGTTTTACCCACCTTTAGCTGCGAGCGAAGCGTGGCAGGAAACAAAATACCCAATGAGTGGACAGTTCCTTTAAGGGAACAGCGTGGCGATCCAGGATAATTACCGAGTGTATTGTTTCTTGAAACCTTTAGCTACCTCTTAAACGAAAGGTAGTTTTGGGGGTGGGGTCTTAGGAAGTTTCTTTAGCCCGAAATTTTGAGTTAAATATTATATAAAAACCTTTCATTCAAATGAAAGGTTTTTATCATCTTAATGATTCAGCATCGTTATTTTGCTTGGTAACTATCGAGAATTGCTTTAACACCGGCGAGATTCTTATTCCACTCGGTACTTTCGTGGGTGGCTAATTCAACCGTAATAGCCGGAGTACCAATTGAGGCCAACCATCCCTCTGCATCACCAGTTACTGGGTAAGCATCAAAACTAGCTACTGATTTGTAGTTAGCTGCTTCGGCATAAGTATTCATGAGAGCGATGGTGCTCGGCAGAACACCGTTGGTGCATTCAGAAGCGTAAACAGCGTTGGCTTGGCTATGCCAAAAGATTACGGCCTCTGGTCTGGTGCTGTTTACAAAATCTCGCAAAGCGATGGTTTCCGGTTCTGAAAAAGCCATGGTGCCGGCACTAACTATTTGTGAACGCCAAGAACTGGTTGGTTGCCATTTACAATCAAAGTTACGATTTAGGTCGACTTGGTTGGCATTGAAACGACCCAATCCTAATGCGGTTGTAGCTGGAATATCGGCCGTAGTAAAACGACCTTCTTTTTGTATTACCGCATATAGTCCATCAGGATTGATGGAGGGAATAATGTCAATTGTGACGTCAGATGGTACGGTTCCTAAATTATCATTTAGGTAGTCAATAAACTGATAGCTAAGCAAAACACTATTCCATTCATAACCACCGTGCATTCCTCCGACAAACAATAGATGTTTCTCGCCGGTACCAAAAGAAAACAATTCAATCGCTCGGCCTTCTACAGAATGACCGATGGTTTTGGCGCCGGTGGACGATACTGTTGCTGGCATAACTTCTTCTGGAACGGTCACATTGGTGGCAGGCTCAGTTGGTTGGGTATCGATAAATACCAAAACCAGAATTCCGACAATAATAATTAATCCGCCAATACCAAGAATGGCGTAGTGTAATCTCGACATTTTATTTCTCAAAGTGACTTAGTACTGCTTTTACTCCGGCCAAGTTCTTACTCCATTCAGTATCGGTGTGATTGGTCAGAAGAACACTGATAGCGGGAATATTTTGGCTGGCAAACCAATTGACCATATCACCAGTGATTTCGTAGTAATCAAATTCTTGATAAGCTGGATAACCAGACGCCTTGGCAAACAAATCAGTCAACACTGTGGTTTCTGACAGAACTCCATTTTCACAATTTGAAGAGTAAACACCGCCAGCAGCACTGTACCAAGTAATAACAGCTACCGGAGCATAATCATTAACGTACTTTTCAATGGCTTGCGCTTCTGGTTCCGAGAAAGGACTACTGCCACCGCTGACAGTTTTGTTTTGCCATTTACCAGTTGGTTGCCACTGACAATTAAAGTTTCGATTGAGATCAACCTCGTTGTCATTGTATCGTCCAGCTACTTGCACAGCTTGGCTCGCGGTCACGTCTTTGGCTGTAAAGCGGCCAGTTTTACCAATAACGGATTCCAAACCGTCGGGGTTTAGTTCTGGGATAACAGTCACAGTTATATTTTCTGGTACGGCCGAAGGATTGTCTTTAAGATAATCTATCAATTCATAAGCGACTAAACTGGTATTCCAAGAATAGCCACCATGAATACCACCAATAAAGAGAATTTCGTCAGGACCGTTACCAAAATGGTAGGCAGTGATATCGGTACCTCCGGCTGATGTTCCAATCGTGGACTCCGGGCCTCGTACGACCGGAAGTCCATCAGTGGTGGAGGCGACAGTTGAAGTGGTTAATGTATCAACCAATGTCTCATCTGTTACCTTGGGCGGATTAGTTACCTCTGTAGTAGGGGTTAAAAAATAATAAAGTCCGCCACCAAGAATAAGCAACGTCGCAACAATAATTACTATGTATTTCATATACCTACATTGTACGCCAATTTAGAGACCTTGACCATTTTTTTATTTTTGGCTGGCACTGTATTTTTTTGTTATTCTGTTGGTTTAGATAAGCGTTTGCTTTTTTTTTGCTATTGAATTACTCTATTTCATTAGAGAGAAATAGGGAGGTTAAAATGAAAAAACCAGTAAGGGTCCAGCCACGACTTTTGATGAAGTGTGTGCCAGGAGAAGTTATACTGGCCAGAGAATTAAAGCTCCCTTCCCTTTCTGTTCTAAGGGAAAATACGACCGAGTATTTGCCCGGTGTCTCTGTTGGGATAGAACGCTGTAACCAGAATGGTACTGAGTTTTGGCGCCATGTACGGTATCAAGACGGTGCGCCTATTTACCATCGGTTCTTTAGTTTAGTGCGACATTTCCGATACGGATTTGCGGTTGTTTTCTATCATGGCTGGTATTTTCATATTAGACCTGACGGCAAGGCGGCCTATCGATGGCGGTTCAGCGATGTTACGGATGTGTCATCAGAGGGAATAGCACTAGTCCAACACCCCCAGCGGAGTGGTTGGCACTGCTTCCATGTCGCCCAAAACAGCTTTGCGGACGGCTGGACAAACAAGAAGTAACCGGTCTAGCTATCATTAAGAAAACTAAAAAGGCCTCCCTCACGGGTGGCCTTTACTCATTTTGTTTTTTGTATCCCTACACCAAAGTTATACCATCCCCAATTAACGCTTGGACATAAACGCCTTTCAAAATTTTGAGCGAAAAGCAAGCTGGAGTCCGAAGCATATTGGTATATGTTGAGGGCGAAGCGCGGTTTTGTAGCCAAAATTTGGGATTGCGTGTCCAATGGTTAATTGGAGATGGTATTAAATACATAGAGAGGACGATAAGGTCATTGTCGGCACAGATAACACCACGACCGGTGACATAGAAAAAAGTGGCATCAATTTGGAATTTATGAAGGCGGATTCCAAGTCCATTGACAACTGGTTTTTGGGTAAAAGTCGAGCCATCCTCAGTAGCACCGTAGAAGCCACCGTTATTATCAGCTATAAAACGGCCGGAAGCTTTCGCTTCCGGCCGTTTTATATTACGAAGCACTTAAGCGCGACGTACGTTTGTTGCGGCTGGTCCTTTCTGACCGTCTTCAACATCAAAAGTGATTTTATCACCTTCGTTTAGTTCATCAAAAACTCCGTCTACCACTGACTGAGCGTGGAAGAAAACATCTTTTGATCCATCATCTGGAGTGATAAAACCATAACCATTATCCTTCTTCATTCGAGCAATTGTTCCTGTCATTTTATTTTTACTTAACTTTTTTTAATACAAAACTTCACTACGCCTTTACCACTCGTTACCTTGTTTGGAGGGAGTTATTGTTTCGCTACTGCTATTAAAGCACATCTAGAAATAAATACAAGTACTGGGACTGGCACCTGTGCTAATTAAACCAAAATACCTTTAATACTAAGTAACGGTCTTCCATGTCTAAGATTATGTAACTGTCCAAAGGTGAACGATAGCAATGCACCCCAAAGTCTAGTTAAGACCCCACCATAACTCTGTGCCAAGGTCATCTCTATTCTCATCAGATCTTTTAACTGGGAGTTCACCGTCTCAACGATAGAGCGTTGCTTAAGGAGTTGTTTATCTTCTGGGGTATTGAACAGATGGTGACGCTTTTTATCTGGAACGACCAGTCTGCCAGCTTGGTTAGCTAATGTGGTTCGTAGCTCCCCGTCATAATATCCCTTGTCTCCAATGAGTATCATTTCGGTTGTGTCTATGCCAGTGAGGACATCTTTGAGGGCGTTAATGTCAGCAGTATTGGCCGCATGGATACCAGCGTTGATAACAATCCCATCAGGTGTCAGAATAAGGCTTAGTTTAACGCCATAATAGTACTCTTTCTTGGAGGCACAGTAGCCATAGTTAGTTTGTTTGCCTCGGGGGAAACAAGGTGAGTTGGCTCCTCGATAGCGCTTCACGACCGGTACGGGGGACTGTCCACGATATGTGTGTCTGTATCAGAAATTGTCTCCGCTATTGTCTGTTGAATGATGACACAGACTGGTTGCAGGGATCGACACTTTCGATTGAACCATGACCGCTCTGGTAGTGTGATAAACACATCACCATGATGTTTGGCTAAGTATCGGAGATATGAACTCTCAGAGTTCATTCCCAATAGATTTTTAATAATAATCAGACCGATGATAAAAGAGTCTGAATATCGTGGTACTGGACCACACTTTGTTTTGTCTATTCCTAGTTGTTTGCATACAGTCTCTACCTCGGCTAAGATAGAGAAAACAGCGCTACTACGTTGTATATGTTGTACCATATACAATAACGGTAGCGCTGTTTTGTGTTTAATGGCTCTGTTGCTGGGGATTAATTAGCACAGGTGCCGGGACTAGGTATAAGGTATGAAGGTTGTGTATAATGTACTGTGCATGAAATTACTCCAGTGCAATATTCAAGGGCGAAAGCATCTTGATAAGATTAATAACCTCCTTGAATTAATTGTTCCAGATGTCGTTTGTTTACAAGAGGCGGATGAACAAATTATTAGCATCCTTACCGCCAAAGGGTATAAAACTAAATTTCTTCCAATTATAAAACGCCAAGCTCCCGAAGGTCTGGTAGATGAAGGGGTGGTTTTGGCTGCCAAAGCCATGCAGAATATTAGAGAACACTACTATTATTTCCCGGCTGATGGTATAGCACTCCAAAATTACGCCCGACACCGAGAAACTACGGCCCATGGTTATATTATTGTTGATTGTTTTGTAGACGACATAATGTATCGTGTCGCCACTACTCACTTTACCTGGACAGCCCGAGGAGACATTGCTTCTTTGGAGCAAAGACAAGACATGGGAAAACTCATGGCAAAGCTTAGTGTCGAGTCCCCGCACATATTGTGCGGGGATTTTAATATCCCTCGTGGTTTTAACCCTCTTTATAATGACCTTGTGACTCAATATATCGATACTATTCCTTCTCATTACACCAGCAGTCTTGATAAAAACTTTCATCGTATGGGTAATATAGCTAGTCGTTCCCATTTATTTACCCATTTTATGGTGGACTATATTCTCACGCAAGCACCTTATCGGGCAGAAAACGTTGAACTTATCTTCGGTGTCAGCGACCACGCTGCAGCAGTGGCAGATATTTATCGACAATAGTAGTAAGTATTAATAAAATAAAAAAGTAGCTACCAAGTACAGTGACTAAGAACCCATCCGCTAACCCCTTATGCTGCCAAAAGATTTCAAATTGTGGCTACAAAACTTCGCTTCAGTCCCGCCATATCTCGATATGACTCGACTTCCAGCTTGTTTTTCGCTCAAAATTTGAAACTTTATGACTAGCAAGAGGGTTAGTAGATGGGCTCCAAAATTTTTATTTGCCACATTACTCTATATATTCATTAATCCTTTCTCTGTCTTCGCTTTTCTTAACGTTTTTATATATAGTTAGACTCAAATTAAATTTATGATACTCTAGAAGGTGGAGTGACCCTGTACCGGCCGAAGTGAAACTGGGATGTCAAACGCATATATTAGGAACGTCCACTCGCACTTTCACTTCTGTTCCGTTCATCTGGTACTGGTGACGTAGCCCTACACAGGAAGAGCCGTCACACTATCGGCAACGGCCGAGCTCATGAGGCGCGGAAGTAAAACCTCATATCCCCCAGTCGGTCAACCGGGGGACTTTAATAACTAAATACTTTTGATATTTGCAATTTACGGTATTATACATATATGAAAATCTACTCGTGGAACGTGAATGGCATTAGGGCAGTGCACAAAAAAGGACTATTGCAGGAATTTGTGGCCAAGCACCAACCAGATGTACTCTGTCTACAGGAAACCAAGGCAAATCAAGAGCAAATCGAGGTTGATTTACTAGATTATGAGGAATATTGGTGTTCGGCCGAGCGAAAAGGATACTCTGGTACGGCTATTTTTACTAAAGAAACTCCACTAGATGTGCGTTTAGGACTTCCTCAACATATAATTAAGAAATCCAAGCTTACTGATATTTATGGCGACACCACTACCGAGGGTAGGGTAATAGCTGTTGAATTTGAAGGTTTTTTTGTTGCTACCGTCTATACACCGAATGCCAAGGACGATTTGTCACGGATTGCCATGCGGCAACAATGGGATCCATCCTTTCTTGCCTATATGCAGGAGCTCGAAACTGAGAAACCAGTCATTTTCTGCGGTGACTTCAATGTGGCACACACAGAACTTGACTTAGCCAGACCAAAGGAGAACAAAGGGAACAAGGGCTTTACAGATGAAGAACGAGCTGGCTTTGATGCCATGGAGGAGGCGGGTTTTGTGGATACGTTTCGCACCCTGCATCCCGAAGGCGACAACTATACCTGGTGGTCACATTGGGGAGCAGCCCGGGAAAGAAATGTGGGCTGGCGGATTGACTATGTGATGGTCTCTGAACCCCTACTACCACTAGTGAAACACGCCCGTATTCATCCCGAAGTCATGGGCTCTGATCATTGCCCTGTGTCGATTGACATTAGTTTATAGAGTCTTCATTGTCTTTGCAAATTTCTACGAAGCTTGCCTGCGCAGGCAGGAAACTCACGTCATCTGTCGTCGTCTTTGCGAGTCAGGGCGGAGCAATCCACATTCGTCACGTTCCCCTGGATTGCCACGTCACTCACTTGCGAGCTCGTTCCTCGCAAAGACGATAAACATCGTTCACTGTACGCCGTCATTGCGAGCCACAGCGTGGCAATCCACACCGTTCGCCACCATGGATCGCCACGTCGTTCCACTTCTCGCGAAGACGTTGAACGTCATCACCACATGTCCTTCTCTTCGTGCCCAACTTAGCAGGTCGCCGCCGAAGTCAGTCAACGCAGACAGACAATCCAAGGTATGCGAGTTCACCTTTGAATCCGAACACTCTAAAATACAAAGCAATGAAACATTTAGAGTATTGTGAACG
>Ga0156738_103_pt1 | contig 24989 bp, 18 predicted proteins | sample RifOxyD1_FD_112067 | JGI IMG/M metagenome (GOLD analysis project Ga0156738, IMG submission 112067) | Candidatus Kaiserbacteria bacterium RIFOXYD1_FULL_42_15 | reverse complement strand
GCGCATCACGTTTTTTTCGTCTTTCTTCAATCACTTCATCAAATGTAGACATAGTATCAACTATAGTAACGGTTATTAGTAATTTTGCCAAGGTTTATTAACGAGACTCTTGATTGCCACGTCATTCGTCGTCCCTCCTCCTTCCTCGCAATGACAGAGGTGAAGTATCTTTGTTCGCCCTATTAAAAATACGCTTTCTAACGGAGCAAGCGGGCAAAACAATCCATAAGTTCATGGATTTAGGTTTACTAACAAAAACCAATCGCATTAGCGGTCGGTTTTTGTTAGTAATGGATATTTAATTATTCAACCTTAAGTACTTTATACTTCTGTTTACCAGCTGGTGTCTCAAAAGAAAATTCTGTACCTTTACCTTTTCCCATCAATGCTTCTCCGAGCGGTGAAAGGTATGATAATTTTTTGTCGTGAATATTGGCTTCCTCTGAACCGACAATAGTGTAGGTATGGCTTTCTTTATCTTTGTCTTTTTGAATAATAACAATAGAACCGAGAACTATTACATCACCTTTTTTGTCAGTGGCAACTATTTTGGCCTCTTTAATAACTTTTTCCAGATGACCGATACGCTCCTCAATAGCAGTCTGCATATCACGCGCCTCTTGGTACTCGGCGTTTTCTGATAAATCTCCCAAGCTCCGGGCATATTCAAGTGACTCGGCCACTTCCTTACGGCGAACGGTTTTTAGGTGATCCAGCTCTTTCTTAAGTTCGTTAAATTTCTCTGCGGTCAAATAAGATTGTTGATCATTCATATGCAAAATTAATGTACGTCAATTATACGCACTTATGTCCTTAGGTCAAATGTGGATTAAAATGTCTTTATTGTTCTGAGGTCTGAGGATTGATATATTGGGGTCGATTGATGGCCATCCAATCAAAAACATCACCCATTACCCGCGTTGCTCCTAGAGTATTGGAGCTCGGGGCATTCTCCATCATCATGATAAACGCATATTTTGGCTTCTCGTATGGCCAAAAACCGGCCGCCCAAGAATTGACATAGGCGTTTCCTTCTCCTACCTGAGCTGTCCCAGATTTAGCTGCGATGGCCACATCATTTCGCTCTAACGGTCTGGCTGTTCCTCCAGGATAGTTTACAGTCATACGCATTCCTTCATGAATTATTTTTAAATAATTTTCATCTAGATGTAAATCAATCTCAGCGCTTGTATTTTCCATGACAACATGTGGTGTCAACAAAAAACCTCCATTAGCGATGGCTGCGTACGCCCGCAACATTTGCAATGGTGTTTGCTGAAAGCCATATTGCCCGATGGCAGTGAAATAGGTATCCCCCAGACGCCATTCATCGCCAAAGACTTTTTGCTTCCATTCTGGACTGGGTATTGTTCCCTCTTGCTCGGTAGCCACATTAATTCCGGTTTTATCACCCAAACCAAAAAGGTTAAAGTATTTATCCATTTTAATGATTCCCAATCCTGGCTGGTCACCAAATCCCCCTCCGATGGTGTAAAAGTAGACATTGGAGGAGAAAGCAATTCCTTCCCGCATCGTCATTTGGCCTTGTACTCGCCAGTCGCGATAGACTGACGGATTCTCTGGGTTGTAGGGATTGGGAATAGTAATTTTTCCGGTACTGGTAATAATCTTATCAGGATCAATAATTTTTTCCGCTAATGCTCCGTAAGCTACAAAAGGTTTTACAATGGAACCTGGCGTGTAAAGACCACTAACAGCCTTATTTAAAAATGGAAAACGGGGGTCGCTATTGTATTCGTTAATTTTTTCAATATCATCTCCATCGGCCATTACCTCGGGATCATAAGAGGGAAAACTGGTCATGGCCAACATCTCACCAGTATGAACATCAATAATGGCTGCTGCCCCGCTACGAAAGCCGGCTTGTTCAACGGCTCCAGAAATAATTTGGTACATTGCTTCAGATAAACTGGCATCAATTGATAATTTAAGCTCTCCACCGGGTACAGCAACACTAACAACATGTTCTCCTACCACCTTACCCAAAGCATCAACTTCAACTATCTTTTGCCCGTTTTCACCATGAAGAATTGATTCAAAGGCACTTTCTACCCCAGTTCGGCCCAAATATTCCGTACGATAATAAAAACCATACTTATCTTTTTTTGGATAACTAACATAACCGATTAATTGCCCCAACCCCATTCGATCTGAATATGATCTGATTGGGAAATCATATTTATTAGTTAAGTCATAATCATTCCAAATCAGAGGTTCACCATAACGGTCATTCACCACACCGCGTTCCGCGATAATTACGGTTTTACTAACACTATTATTGTCACTAATGGTTCTGTATTCCTTTCCAGACACTATCTGAAGTAAATAAATCCTTAAAAAAAAGCCAATGGTAACTAACAAAAAAATGGCTCCAACAACATAAATATTACGAGAAGCTACTGGTAATTCGCGCCGTCCTTCTAACCTGGTAATATTAAATGAAGGTAAATTTGATAAATCTAAAAGTATTTCGTCAAACTCCACTGGCAATTTTTTATTTCTATGCCATTTCATACAGTGTTAGTATAAACCATTAGCTTCGGTCTTAACCAGGCAACTAAAATTATCCACCCAAAGGAAAAAAGGGTATACATTGGTAGTGTGGAGATGGTCATAAACTGAACATCAATCAATAAACCAACTAACAACAATTCATAGGGCTGGCATTTGAATGAATACCAAAACAAAAATGGCAAACTATACCAAAACAAACCAATATACCAAAAAATGGTAATAATTAAAAATAAAAATAAACGCAAAAATAAATTCATCGTGTTAGTCAGTTTGTTACTGTGGTTGATGAACCTGAATCATCAACTGTGCTTGAAGTGGCGTTAATAACCGAAGTGGTCACTAACTTGTCTACTGGTACCGGAACCAAAAGTAAATTAGATGTCACCGCTTCAACCAACTGCTCCACCTCCTCAAAAGAGTGCGGGGATATTGGTGTTCGACCGATGGTTACATATTGCAAATTTTGTAATGAGGTTCCTGTAGTGACATAACCATACTGTTCTGGCTGGGTTGGCGAGGTGCTAATTTCATCAATCGAACCATAAACCCCAGAATCAATAGCTGGAAACATCACCAAATTACCAGTTTGTAATAACACACCTTGCGGTACTTGCACTCGAACAATTCCTCCGCCCATACCTTCAGTATAAGTATAAATATTAGGTCCAACAATATAGGCAGTTGCCCTAAAGCCCGGAGTGGATATCAGGGTTACTAAGGATGTGTTAGCTTGTACTTTTGACACCAGGCCAATTACTTGGTCCTTCCCCAGAAAAACTGGGACATTTTCTTCCACTCCTTGATTAAAACCACGGTTAATTAATAATTGATCATAAGGTAATTGGTTGGGACGAGCTACCACTGTCGCCAAGAGTCTATCATCAGGTACGGCCTCCAAAAGAGAACGAAAATCCTGATTTTCAACCTGTAGTTTATGAAGGCTATTTTCATTGGCTTGTTGCATAGCTACCTGTATTTGTAACTGATCCAATTCATTCAATAAAACGCCTCGTTCATTAAAATATCGAGAGAATGATCCACCCGATTCCATCACCCAGACCCTAACCGTATCAAATGGTAGCCAAAATAAATTTACCGCTCCCGACAGAATACGTGGCACTAATAAAATACCAAGGGCTATCACCCCAGCGATAATTATTATTAGGAAGCTATATCTAATTAGTGAAATTCGGTGATAACTCCCCCTCTTTATCAATGAGTATTTTTTCATATAATTCAAGGTTTTCAATTACAATTCCAGCACCCCGAACCACCGCGCGTAGGGGATCAGGGACAATTATTACTGGTACCTCAAGCACTTCCTCAAGAAGAGTACGTAAACCTGGTATCAGTGCTCCGCCACCAGAGAGGTGAATGCCATGTTGCATAATATCAGCCATCACTTCTGGTGGGGTAATTTCGAGAACACTACGGACCGCTTCAACAATACTGTCAACCTGTAAGGCAATGGCATCACGAACATCACTATCTGTAATTACTACCTCACGAGGCAAACCGGTGATAACATCTCGGCCACGAATTATGTGTTCTTTACTACCCTCTTTATCCCTGTGTTCAATGGCGGCCAATATAATTTTTACATCCTCTGCAGTTTTTTCACCAACATAAACCTTGAACTGATCACGAATATAACTGGCAATGGCTTGACTAAGATGATCCCCAGCTACCCGGAGATTTTTTGACACAACAATTCCGTCAAGAGAAATGACTGCAATGTCAGTTGTGCCACCACCGATATCAATAATCATATTACCAACTGCGCTAGATACTGGTAGCTTGGCACCGATGGCGGCCGCCATTGGTTCCTCAATCAAAAAAACCTCACGGGCTCCAGCATTGCGGGCAGCATCACGCGCCGCCCGCATCTCCACATTGGTAATACCAGACGGTACTCCAATCAAAACTCGTGGGGCTAAAAGAGTACGCATATCGCTTCGGACCTTATTGATAAAATAGCCAAGCATTTCTTCGGTGACCTCAAAATCAGAAATTACTCCGTCCACCAATGGACGAATGACCTCAATATGCCCCGGTGTCTTCCCTTGCATCACTCGAGCCTCGCTTCCAACCGCTACCAGCTGTCCAGTTTTCTTATTAATCGCTACAATAGTTGGTTCATTGATGACTACTCCCTTCCCTTTAACATAAATCAGAGTATTAGCCGTACCCAAATCAATCCCGATATCAGTCGACAAAGAGTTAAGAATTTTTGAAATGATTCGGGAAAAAATGTTCATGAAATTATTTTACAAACATGGTTGATAGTTCTGCCTCAGTGACTAATTTTGTGTCACCCGTGGCGCGCGTCACCACTTCAAACTTTCCTTCAGCTTTGGTTTTTCTACTAATTATCACTCGGTACGGAATACCAATCAAATCACTGTCAGCAAATTTTTCTCCGGCTCTAGCATCGCGGTCATCATAGAGAACCTCTACCCCACTTTCAGTCAATGAGTCGTAAATTCCATCTGCCCAGTCGCGTATCTCCTCATCGTCGTTATTAAGGACAACCAAATGCACCAAAAACGGCGCAATTGACTCTGGCCAAACTATTCCCTTCTCGTCAGCCAATAAATCAACCACTGTGCCCATGGCACGAGCGGGGCCAATTCCATAAGAACCCATAATAACGGGTTGAGGAGCCCCGTTCTCATCCATAAAAGTCAAGCCCAGGGCTTCTGAAAATTTTGTCCCTAATGAAAAAATATTACCCACTTCAATACTTTTCCGCTTTTCAAGCTCATCTCTTGTTACTCCAAGTTCACCTAGGTCGGCTTCGGCTAAAACCTCTTCATTAACTGCTATTCCTTTGGCCTCGTTTACATACACAACATCTTCACCCGCCTCAGCCAAAGTCTGAAATTCATGACTAAATTTTGTAAAAGCGCCACCAGAAGCGAAGGTGCGATAGGTTTTGTCACCAATACCAATTCGATCAAAAATGCGCTTGTAGGCCTGGGCACATTCTTCGTAAAATTTATGATGTTGTTCCTCGGTAGCAGAAAAAGAATACAAGTCTTTCATCCAAAACTCCCGTGTACGCATAATGCCACTTTTGGCCCGCATTTCGTTACGGAATTTTGTTTGAATATGATAGGCAAAAAGTGGCAAATCTTTATATGAAGAAACATACTGACGCATTAAATCAGTAATTACCTCCTCGTGTGTCCAAGCCAACCCGACCTCCCCACCGGCTTTTAATTCGGTTTTAAACCAGACGTCAACTTTTTCATCACTCCAGCGATCGGTTTGCCGCCAAATTTCTGAATCTTGTAAGCTAGGCATGTACATTTCTTGTCCGCCAATAGCGTTCATTTCATCACGAATGATATCTTTAATTTTTTCAATTACACGCAACCCGAGCGGTAAAAAGGTGTACACCCCGGCCATGTTCTTGTAGATAAAACCGGCTTGAATTAGAAGTTGAGCATTCTTTGAAACCTCATCAGCTGGTGCTTCTTTGCGGGTTTTAGTAAATAGTTTTGATTGTCGCATGTGTTAATTCTTAGTCATTAGTAAATAACCTTTAATAGAAAATAAACACCCTAATGGGAATACGGGGCTGTACTCGAATATTCATAGATACTCATTCTATAGCAGAATGAGTAGAATGCAAAATAATGATTTTACTGCGTCTATGTTAATTAATATTGATGTCTATACCTAAGGATTGTCACAACTACAATTTGCAATGAAGGAATGATGACTGACGTGACAATCCAAAACAGTGACGACGTGGATTGCTTCGTTGCGACTCGCAAAGACGGACGGTGGTCGTCGTCTTCGCGAGTGAGAAAGCATAGGTGAGAAAGTCCAGTGGACTTTCGCAAGAGGTTGCCTGCTATTTTGCAAAAATAGTGACAACCTGAACAGCTTCTGTATAGAAGGATTTTCGCAAGACCTTGCCAGCTCTTTTGTAAAAAGAGCGACAAGGTGTACAGTCCCTGTAAGGGAATGACGTGGCGATCCACGATGACGACGATATGGATTGCTTCACTACGGTTCGCCTGTCTGCGCAGGCAGGCAAAGACAGCTACGACAACATGGAAGTCATTGCAAACACAACGATAACGATGACAACTTTATACAGATTACCAAAGACGCAACACATCGTGTACCGTTACCAGTAACATCAACAGCATCAAGGAGGCAAAACCAACTAGATTGACTCTCCCTGCCCAGACCGGGTTTAACGGACGCCTAATGATTGCTTCTATCACCACAAATATAATTCTTCCGCCGTCAAGAGCCGGCACTGGTAATAAATTTATTACTGCCAAGTTAATAGATATGATAGCCATAAAATAAAGCAGTGCAGTGAATCCAATCGCTACTGCATCTCCTACATAACTAACAATTCCAATCGGACCAGATACTTGTGAGTAATCGGCCGTGCCAGTTATGACTCCTTTAATTAGGCCGCCAAGGCCTACAGTGATGGCTTTAGTAATGGCAACAGTCTGTAAACTGGCCTGACTTATCGCTTCCAATACAGAATAGTGTTTTAACTCCACCAGGGCCAGAGCTACTCCAATAGCCGGTCGTGAAGATGAGTCGCTTAGTACTCCAGTATGCGGTGTTAGGATCGCAGTGCTATTTTCATTTTTAAAAATATAAGTAATAACTATTTCAACGTCTGCATTCTCTACTATAAAATCACTAAAAGCTGACGGTATTAAATTATCTAACCTCTTATTCCCTGCCATAACTGAAACTACTTCACTCCGAGGTGGCAAAACACCGTCGGCCGGGCTACCAACCATCACATCAGAAATAACTAGCATAGCATCAGCACCTTGTTGTCCCTCTTCCACAGTAGACTGTATTCCGGTTAACAAAATAACAATTAGCAACAACCAGGCCAAGACCATATTCATAGTCACACCAGCTAAAAGTACTAGTATTTGAGCCCACTTCGGTCGCGCGCCAAAGGCGCGCGACCGGTCGTTTGCCCCTCCCCCATTATCCACTTCTAACTCATCTGGGTTTTCACCATAAATCTTTACAAAGCCACCGACTGGTAGGGCGTTAAGGGTATATTCTGTTTCGCCCTTTCTAAAGGAAAAAAGTTTGGGCGGAAAACCAATTCCAAATTCATCGACTCTCATTCCGGTTAGTTTGGCGACAATATAATGTCCCCATTCATGTACTAAAATTAGTACGAACAAGACTGCCAAAAAAATTCCTACGGAGATTATTATAGACATAGTATTATAAACTGATTTCTGATTCCTTTTGAGTAAATAGTGTTTCTAGATTTCTATTAATATTATCAACAGATTTCTGAACCTTGTCCTTCATGGAGAATTTATCATCTTCACTAATATCATTAGTTTTGAGCTTGGCATCAATATCTTTCATCACCTCATCTCTGATCGCTCGGACAGTCACTCTGGCGTCCTCTAACTTACTTTTAGCAAGCTTTACCAACTGGGCACGACGTTCACTGGTGAGTTCAGGAAATATGACTCGCAGACCCATTGAGTCACTGGAAACCGAAACCCCCAAATCGGCTTCCCTGATGGCACGCTCAATTGCCGGCACTTGACTCAAATCCCAAGGAGCAACTCTAATTGTTCTAGCGTCTTCAATACCCACCGAACCCACCTGTACAATCGGCATAAAGGTCCCATAACTTTCCACCTTAATACCATCCAGTAGTGCTGGAGTTGCTTGTCCGGTTCGAATACCAGTATATTCCTTTCGTAGCCAACCCAACGCCTCTTTTAATTTTTGTTCAAATGATTCGTCCATGGTGTTGATGTTTTTAATATTAATCTAAGGTTTCGCCCAGTATAGCATTTTACTACCCACTGGTCTTTTTTATCGGTAATTGTAGAGCGATGTCCTCCCACAACATTTTCTTCCCTGCCCCACGCATCTGCAAGGACGTTAGACACAATAATAGTTGAGCAGACTTATTATCTCTGATATTCAACGAGTTTTGCTGTAACCATAATGTTAGCCCAGTTGCCAAATTTGCCAAAAAAACCACATCTTTGTCTTTGCTCACCTTGGTAATTATAGCCATCCGTTCACCAATTGAAGCTGTCAAGAATTCCATAAACTCCGTTGGTAAAACCGCTACAGCTGGTTCATTTCTCTTTATCTCATGAAGGCGTGAACGAAGAGTTGGCAACAAAGTAGTTTCCGGACGAATGGAAAAAATAAATCTACTGGTGACGGGTGGCTCTTCTAAAATTTTAAGGAGAGCGTGTTGGGCCTCAACTGCAATCTGGGTCACATCAATAATAAATGTTTGACTGGATCTTTCAAATGGTGTTTGATATGCCCTTTCAATCAATCTTCGCACTTCCGCAATTGATAAAGTAATGGTCGTAATATTTACTATTTCAGATACTAAAGCCAATTCAACCAAATCAAACGGCAATTCAGATCGCGAATCAGTAATACAAACAATGGCGTGGTGCGGAAGCATGACATTATTATGTCGCACGTTTCTTATTTTGCCAATCAATAATATGACGGATTACTCGTCGCAGATATTGTTCAAAAGTTTCACCTGGCTCATAAATAATACCTTGTTCATAACGCCAACCATTCATATAATCAGTAATACTTTGCTTTATTTCCGGTGCATATCCCTCAAAACGCCCAGATAAAAGTAACGGCATTTGAATCTCGGCAATTTTTTTAAACAATGGATGTTCACGCCCCTTAGGACCAGTGCCAAAGAGTCCACTTCTTTTAAATAAAACCCATTCGGAAAGAAGTTGGTCTAAACCATTATCAATTTCGTCAGTATAAAGAGGATTTTCTCCCTGGCTTGATGTCTTTAATGAATCAGCAGACGGTAAATCCTGTAGGGTTCGCAATGGCACAGCATCTGCCACCGGAACACCAATCCCGTGTCTGGTGGATATAATTGGTATTACCTGATCAACATCAGCTGGACTTTTATCAGCTGAAATATTTTCTTCAACTGGCGCACTAGACATAGTTACTGGACTTACCAGTGGTGTAACCTCTCCAATTAATGACGTTTTAGTTATTGGCTCAACTGGAGGCAAAAGAGGAGCAGGTCTTGGAATAACCGGCACCTTCTGAATGTCAGGTTGAATTGATTGTGTCACCACGGTTTCTGGTACCGGTTTTGGTGCCAAAACAGGTTTAACTTCCATCACTGGCGCTGACTGTTGTCTTGCTGGTATTGTTGGAGGAGTGATGTGGATTGTCTTTGTTATTTCTGGGACTGGTGGAGTGGGTGGAGTGGGTGGAGTAGGTGGTAGTGACGGAGTTATTGGTGTAATTCTGGACACTATTACCGGCCTAGATGTTTGTTGGTTTTGTAGAACAACTGGAGTCGGCTGAATTGGTTCAATTATATCAATCTTTCTTTGTGAATTTAATTCTGGCACGTCTTTCACTTCATTGAGTTCAATTAATGTTTTTACTTGTTCATAAACAACCTCAAGCCGTTGCATTGATTTTGTAATTTCATTTTCAGAACCACCATTAAGTAATTTCATTGCCTCAAGCAATGAGGTCATATATTCTCGACCGAGACTGTTATCAATATTAATCAGATTAACTGGATTACCGACTTTATCATTGATGTCAGCTTTTATTGTCCGAATTCTACTTAATCGGTCCAGCGAAACAGGACTAACACTTGTGGCCTCCGCCCCATTTTTCTCACTAGCAGACTGATTAAAAATAGTCTGCGGGTTTATTTTTGGCACTTCTGTTTTTATTGATTCAGGTGAAATGAAAGGAGGGACCAAATTTTCCTTAGAATTTTCAACTATACTCACATCATACTTCTCATTTACCACTTCGGATTGTGGTTGACTAACTGTATCTGATTGTGTGGCTTCACTTCCATGCCCGGTAATCACTGCTGGGGTAAAAATTGGAGCCGGCCGGCCACCGGAAAATCCGGCACTGTACATTACGGTACTTGGTTGATTGTTATCCTTTTCTTTCTTAACCGAAATCGTAATGAGGGCTGGCGTTATTTGATTGGCAAGCAGTCGCTCTTCAAGCATGTTTCTCATTGCCGGATCACCTCCGCCATTAGCATAAAGAAAAACTAAATCACGCAATTCATTACGCTTAGCCACTACTAAGTCGCTGGAACGAATTGCTTGTAAGACAATCAAAATACCCGCTTGAGAATTAAAATCAAACGAAGTGCCTACACTAACTAAAGAACGATCACCCGTTACCATATTAAGATAATAATAACACCCCTATCTAAAAAATAATACTGGTTGTTAGTTAGTTCTGTGCATTACCTAAAAATTATTTATTTTTATCAGCAACTCTAATGGCATCAGTTTTAAAAGCATCAATTTCATCAGTCAGAGAGTTTTCAAATTTTGGGTAGGTTTTTAATAATTTAGGTAGTAAGTCACCATCATTGGCATGGGTTTGGACCCAGGAACTAAAAACTGACTGGTCATCCTCATCAGATTGCTCCAGATAACGTAGTAATGCACCTTCCAATACCACCCCGCCCAAGTCATCTAAAAACTGTCTTTGCTGAACCTTACTCATGTCAGCTAAACCGAGAGTGGACTTTAAATCTGTAGCTAAAATAGTTGAGATATCCATATTTTATTTTTCCTCACCCTTAGGTGAGGGAATTAATTTTTCTAGCACAAAAGCTTTCTTGGCTAATTTAGAAAACTCGTCAGCTGATTTAATTCCAGTTAACTGCCTTGAATTCATCCAGGTAGTGAATTTATCCAACCAAGCTCTGACTTCAGCAATCGGTAATTCTAAAAGTCGCACTTCTTTACGCAATTCAGACGAAGATAACTTTGCCAAATTATCTAACTCTGCCACTGTCATCTTTTCTAAAACAGCAAAAGCACTTTTATTTGCCTTGCCAAATAAATTTGAAAACCAACCCTCATCTCCATCGGTAAATCCTTCAATGGCCTGAATCCAGGAATTGAACACTCGATTGTATGCCTGCTCGCCACCCACAAAATCATTTTTAAATTGCTCGGCTACACTATCGGTGATAATTACAGCTCCAGATTCTATCGGTGACTTGTGTTCTCCCTCAACGGCATTCGGACTATCAAACTGCCTCTTCTCGACTGGTGCAATTCCACTTGGTAAAATTGCTTCAGTTTTGGCCACAGTACCAAGCGTAAACCTAGGTAACAGGAAATTATTTTGAGCTGCCACTTCTTCAGTTATTTTATTAAGTAATTCAATATTTATCTCCTCTCCAATATAAGTTTGATCAGCCGAATCCTTACCGAAACCTAATTCCGATCGTAATTCTGAGTCAGCATCAATCCGGTCACGCACCAAATCAATCAGGGCTTGCTTGTAATCAAGGTTAATTTTGCTCAAAAACGGCAAATCACCAGCGTTAGTTTGTCCTTCCATAATATTCCAATAGACATCATGCGGAACTTCTACCAGAAACCGATTGGATTCCATTTTTTCTAGCGCTACCAGATTATCTGGACTTATATTCTCTGGGTACTTTAATTCCACCCCAGCATCATGACCAGACTGCAAGGCCTTATCACTGAAAATATTATTATCGTTAACTCCACTTTGGACTGTTGATTCAGAAAAAGACAATTTAGGAATTATTTCTGATGAATCTGTCAGTGGCAACACTGGCTCTGGCGATATCACCACTTCCGGTAAACTATCTGACAAATCAATATTACCCAACTGAGGAGCATCATGACTGATAGTTTGGGCATCGGGGTTGGTCGCTATGATTGGCATCTCGTCTCCTGAATCTGCCAGTGCCTGACCGATAGACATTTTATCTAAAGATACATAAGGACTTTTACCACCGTTTGGTATTTCCCCATTACCGAGCATAGTTCCCACCACTGCTCCTACCGCCACCCCAGCTGTTGTTCGACTAAAAATTTTCTTTAATAATCCAAAACGTTTTTTAGTGGTTTCATTTTGCCAAGCTAGTCTTCTTTCAAGATTAGCTTTTTCAAATTCTACTACTGGCGATACGGGTACCTCGGCGTTCGGCGTACCAACTTTAACCAAGTCTTGGTAATTTTCAAGATGTGCTCTCTTAATTCGCATCAATTCCAAATCCTTCAAATCCATCTGCAGCCAAATACCTTTACGTTTTCGGAGTACCCAGTCCTCCCCTGGCCTAGCCATATTTTCCGCTAACTCTTTATCGAGCGCTATTAATTCAGCGTTAGTAGCGTGAAGTTTTTCACCAGAAGTTTGGTAGTTGTCTTTCATTGCTTCGGTAATAGGAATACCATAAGGCAAACCCTCACCTTTTGGTTTTCTCGACGGTTGGGCTTGTAGATCTTTTTCCAATTTTTCAAGGTTCTCTCGGTATACTCTTAAATATGGGACTAATCTAGTTTTATGCACTGTCTTATCCTCTTCCCCCTGATCAGCCACCAATGATCTGATCCTAATCAACGTCGCTAACTGCTCATTGTCTTCACTATCCGCCCCGAGCAGTAATCGAAATCTCTCGATGTCGCCGTCCATCTCCTTTAATATTTCTTCTTCACTTTTGGGTTTTATTTTTTCTGGTTTTGATTCACCGGAAGTGGATTGCCTATCAATACTGGCCAACATTTTTTTTACATCTTCCTCCATAATATTAAGTAATGCTTGAATATAACTAAAATTACCAGTAATTGATCTTTTGTCCTTTAAGAGTGATTCAATTTTTATTACTTGGCGTTTATGAGTTTCATATACAGGTGTATCTTTTACAGTGGCGTCAAAAACAACTAAGTTACCAACATCTCCCTTTATCTTCATGTATCGATTACGTATTTTTGTATAGACATCAACTTCCTGATCTTCTTTCTCTATCAATACTTCGCTGGTTTTTGTGGGACTTGTTGAAGTGTTATTTTTTAAGGTTTCATTAGATGGCACTCCAGAAGACAAATCCTCTAGTTTGTTTTTTCGCAACAATTCTGCATTAGATATGTCATCACTATCCCTAGAATTAGGAAAGATAACTGATGTTGGATTTTCTTCCCAATCAAGTACCTTGCTATTGTCATCGTCATTTTCCCTACCAGGCAAATGATTTTGATATTTTGAAACAGAGGTGCTTTCATCCTCGAGTGTTCCAGGGTCCTGTGCAACCATTTCTTTATTAATATCACCAGACTTTTGAAAGTCTTTATCCCACCAGCCGGTTTTCTTTTCTATCTTTGGCTCTGATTCTAATTTAGAAAAATCGGTATCAAGTTCAGGCATTGAATTTCTCAATTCAACCATCACATCTCCAAAATGGTTTTTAAATGATTCAGATTTTTGGTTAATCTTGTCATTCAATATTTGTAATAATCCATCTGTCTGTGCTTGTAAAAAAGTAATTTGTTCGTTAGTTGTTTTGAGGCGAAATGCTCTTATTTTTTCATCAGACTCCCAATCGAGTCCATCGTTACTAATCCGTCCATCGAGAATCTCTATTTTTTTAACTAGCTCTTTTAGTTGTAAATACTCACTTCTTTCCGATAAGTTAAATTGCGCATTCTGAGCTGATTTTTCCAATTGAGAAACTTTGTCTTGTAAAGTTTTCAAATCAAAAACTGGCCCCGCTTCATGTTTTACTGTATCAGCATTTTCCATTGGCGTTTCAGCCACTCTATTCTCATTTCTTTTATTTTTTGCATCAGTATCTGCACCAATATCACCCACTTCTGAGACAACTTCAGACACAACCGGTTCTGCTTCCCCAAATAAATCTGTGTCTGGTAACTTGACTTCCTCGGACAGGATTGGTTTTCCGAGACCTTTGTAAATATTAAGGATAACTCGATTGACCTCGGCAGCAATTTCACCTTTTGGTCTACCATTAAACGGCATCTTATCTAGTGATTTTGCTAGCAGGTTGTTTGCATACTCTGAGGTCTCCCCGGCCGCCACAACCGCCTTTATTAAACGACCTCTCACGTTCCTCACAAAATCGTCTTTAGTACCAACTTCTTCTGGTAAAAATGTATGTTCAGCCATATCCTTAAGTGAACTATCGTTCACTGCGGATCTTGGTAATTCTTCTTTTTCCATAGTCATTAATTCATTATCGGTTACCTCTTCATCAACAAATTCAATTCCTTTTGATTCAGCAAAATTAACCACCCTGTCCCGATATTGGATCAGGCGGTTATATAGAACTTGTGCCCTCTCCACAGTTTCAAAAGTTACCCCTCCGCCTGTTTCTTCAGTATTAGAAATGACTCCGCGTAAGTGATTTTTTAGTTTTAGGTAGTTATCGCGAAATGTGCGATAACCATCAACATCTGCATTCAACATGCGGGACCTGTGTTCTCCAAAACCAAGAGCATCACGAATTTGGTAAACTTGGCGAAACAATACTACTGAATGTCTGAGGAGTTCCAAACATCCGTCAGTAGTTTCAATGCTTATTAATTTTTTATTTTCCAAATTTGCCTGCTCAGAATTTTCCATAATAACTATAATATATCATCCCCCAACGATGGAACCAGCTCTTTTATATACCTTGCTTGAATTTCGGCTTCGACCTCTGCCCGGGGACGACCGTAGCGGGCGGCGCTCGCAACAATTCTCTCTTCTACATCCGATCTATTAATAGGCGTTGGGGCGTGGGTTGAAATACTAAATGGCTTGGTTGGTGTACCATCGGCCAAAATTCGGACGTAGGCATTGTGATTTGGCACATTCATCAAATCGCTCGCATTAAAGACTGGCAAAAATTGGCTCTCCAGGGCGGTAGCGTCATCTGGACCAACTCGGAACGCTGCAATCGAACCAACATTACCAAAAACAGCATCACGGATATTTTGGTCAAGCTGAGCGATAAATTGGTGGGCAATAGTGAGGCCGAGTTTGTACTTTCGCGCCTCAGATAAAATAGCCGAGATGGAATTGGTCGACACGTTCTGAAACTCATCCATGTGGAGATAAAATGGCGGAAAGCTTTTGCTAGAATCATCAACACGCGATAAGGCCGCCATCAGAATCTTGCCCACCAAAATCATACCAATGAGATTGGCGTTGATTTCGCCTAGGCGACCTTTGGATAAATTAACCAGGAGGATTTTCTTTTCATCCATAATCTGCCGGAAATTGAAGGCGGATTTTTGCTGGCCAATAATTGGTCGGATGTAGTCGTTGGCGGTAAAGACGTCGAATTTTGACACGATGTACGGCACGATATTTTCGAGTGACGCTTCCCCACCGGCTTTGGTGGCAATCTCACGCCAGAATTGCACGACCACGGGGTTGGTTGCTTTTTCTAATTTCATCCTCCGGTATTTGGCGTCAGCCATGACGCGACTGATATCCATCAGCGTATTACCACTATCCGGATCTTCCATCACTAGCAAAGTGGCGTTACGGAAATACTGTTCAAACATCGGCCCCATTGACTCAGGGTTACCACCGTACAATTTCTGGAAAATAGAAAATAGTTCGTTAACCACAAAAGTCTTTTGCTCTGGTTTATTGATATCGTATTCGAGCATATTTAGACCGACAGGGTTTTCCATCTGAGACGGATCAAAGTAAATGATGTCGTCGGCCCGCTCGGGCGGGACGGCGCCAATCACATCCTCGATGTCAGTACCATGAGGATCAATCATACAGACACCATCGCCACGCAAGATGTCTTGGACAATCATATTCTTCATCAAGGTCGTTTTACCAGTTCCTGTCTGTCCAATAATATAGAAATGTCGCAAGCGGTCTTCAGCGGTGATAAAAATATCGCGCGAAATATTACGGTGATGATTGACGCCTAGAAGTGTGCCCTTAGTCGGAATCTGAGTTGGTGCGGGAGCAGTATTAGCATTAGATTGCTTGAATTGTGGCGAAGAAACAATACCATTGCCCGGGAAGTGAATCATTGTAGCCAATTCGGTCAGTGATAGCGGGATTAACTGCTTCTGATTAAATTCACGAAATGAAAAAGCTTTTTCGGCCTGTTTGAGAGCTGAACCGTGGTGATGTTTAAAAATAAGATGATTGGATTCGACAGCATCAAACTGATTGAAGGTGGCCTCGATTTCTTCGAGGATTTGTTCGGCGCGGACCGCGGTCCGCGCCGACACCGCTATCCGAATATTAGTTTCAACAATCTGGGTGGTGATTTTTTTAGCAAAAACATCCAACGATTCATTGTCCACTTCTAAAGTATCAGGAGTGTCCTTTTCTGATTTAGCAGCTGAGAAAGCAAAATCACTGAGTGAAGCCAATACCTCTCCGCCAAAAGTACTACGTCTAATCGCTTCACCAGTTTTCATTCCCTTGCGGACTCGCTTAATAATTCCCTCATAAGTCTGACGATAGGTGTGTTGTGGGTGACGGACGACGAATTGGAGGGCGGCTCCGCCGCCCTCCCGTTCAATTTTGGAAAAGGCATTGAGAATTACCGCCAGTGGATCAGAAGAAAAGGCGTCATGGGTTTTTATTGGGTAAATAGGATGTTTTTTTAATAGCACTTCGCTCACAAACGTGTATCCACCATCAACGTAAATATTATAATCATGCACTTGCTCTGTAATAACTGCATGAGGAAACAGCGATAGTGTCTGCTTCTCAAATAAAGTCACAAATCCATTTGGTATAGCAGCATAAAAAACAATGTCGTCACTATTATCCGCTACCGCAATCTCAAACACGAAATGATTGTGCGCTTGCTTGGCGCCAATAGTGCCCAAACCAGCAAATAATTGTTCCATCATACCCACCAATTCAGCCAGTTGATATTCTTTATCATTAGCTCCCTTTAATTCAGGTAAAGTAATTTCAAAGAGAGTCAATTGCATAAGATGCCACGGAGGCACATCTTCCTTAAGATCTTGGATTGGCATACCCTGATGAATATGTTCAATCAAACGCCGATGAACCTCGTCTATCACAAAAGCATTATCAACTTTTTCAAGTACGGTAAGGGCATTACGAATACCCTTTTCAACTACAAGCGTCATGATCTCCTCAATTGGGTCAGCCACCGTCTTGATATTTTCCAGCTGAGATGCCAATTCATGTCCCTGTAATCGCTGGCCGTCTGACAAAACTGCCTGAGGAGTAAAGGTCCCATAAGCATGAATTTCTTGTTTGGTAACAACGTCCCGCTCTTTTTTCATCAACTCAGGATCATGGCCCAACAATTCAAGCTCACGACGAGCCACTTGCTGACGCAGATACTGCAGTTCCTCTTCCGGCGAAGAAAATTGTTTTGGTGTCCCTTCTAACATAAATAAATTGTATACCTATATACTACCGCGCCTTGACCGAAAATTCGGTCAAGGCGCGGTGAAAATGGTGGACAGAGCCACACACCCCAAAAACCTTTCGGTTAACCGAAAGGTTTTTGGGGTAGTCTTATTTTAATTAAAACCGTTTCCAATGAATCAAAACATTAGCCGCTCAAATAAATATTGACCCACCGCAACGTAAAGAACCCCGTCCAAAAGGGAAAAGCATAACTGAGTATTTTAATTCAATTGGAAATGTTGAAAATTGTTTTACGAAATGCAACGAAGCAGATTTAGTGAAATTATTACCAAATAACAAAGCGGTTATTTTTAGTGAAGAGCGCGAAGTGGCGGAGATTTGAGAAGAAGACGTACTCATTGTACGTTGACTGAACAAATCTCCGCCACCTCGCCAAGATTATTGCTTTGGCACCAAACGCTAGATTTTGTGATGGATGCAAGGCGCGCCAGGAGACTGGCGCGAGCCGTACTGATTGTACGGTGAGTGGCGGACGACGCAGCGCAACGTAGCAGACGCGCAAAATCTAGCGTTTGGTGAGGATGGCGCGTTTGTAGGTGGTTAAGTGCTCCAAAGCTACTCCAGTCCCCTTCACCACACAAAACAGTGCCTGATCAGCTAGAATTGCCTTCACTCCTGTCCTTCGTTTGACCAGTTCGGGAAAATTGCGCAATTGCGAAGTACCGCCAGTCATAATAATTCCACCATCAATAATATCTGAAGCCAGCTCTGGTGGCGTTTCTTGGAAAACATCCTTGATGGCCTTGATCATATCGCGCAGTTCTTTGTTGATAGCGCGCACGACTTCATTAGTGCGAATTTCGGTGGTGCGGGGTAGACCAGTAAAAACATCTCGCCCTTTTAGGTCCATTACCAATTCCTCCTCTAGTGGTAGGGCCGAGCCAATTTTTATTTTTACTTCCTCGGCCGTCTTTTCACCAATGGAAAGATTGCGCGTCTTTTTCACAAAATCAATAATGGCCGCGTCAATACGATTACCCGCACATTTGACAGAATTAGCGGCCACAATACCACCGAGGGAAATTACCGCCACATCAATTGTTCCCCCACCGATATCAACAATCATATGCCCTTGAGCTTCATAAATCGGTACTCCGGCACCAATCGCTGCCAAAATCGGTTCCTTAACCACATAGGCATTACGTGCGCCGGCTTTCATGGTGGCCTCTACCACTGCCCGTCTCTCGGTTGAGGTTACTCCGGCTGGTACTGATACCATTACGTCTGGTTTAAAAATATTAAAACGACTCAGGGCTTTTTTAAGGAAATAACGCAACATCGCTTCAGTAATTCGATAATCGGCAATGACCCCGTCTTTCATTGGGCGATAGGCCCGAATACTCTCAGGGGTACGACCAATCATTTGTTTAGCTTCCATCCCAACTGCTAAAACAGTATTATTTTCCGAAATAGCCACCACCGATGGTTCATTAAGAACAATTCCTTGCCCAGGTACAAATACCAACACATTGGTTGTTCCCAAATCAATGCCTACTTTTGGTGTAAATCTATCAAACATACAAAGTCATAACAGTTTACGCGTTTTCCACCATTACACAAATGACAATTATATAGCATATATGCTATATATACATAATATGGAAAATAATATTGGACAAAGTATTACTGACGTCCGTGAGAGTCGAGGAATGACCCAGACACAATTAGCCAAGAAAATAAAAACTACCCAGAGCGCTATCGCTCGTCTCGAATCTGGTAACCAAAATATTAGTACCGAGATGCTAAAAAAGATTAGTCATGCCTTGGGTAAAAATCTTGTCAGCTTATCTCCAGGGACAGTAAACATTGCTGTTGTTGGTGGTAAGAAATTAACTGGTACAGTGGAAACTAACACCTCCAAAAACGGCGCCGTGGGGTTACTCTGTGCATCACTCTTGAATAAAGGTAAAACTACTCTACATCGTATGCCCAGAATTGAGGAGGTACATCGCATCATTGAAGTCCTTGAGAGTATCGGAGTCCAAGTAACCTGGCACGGCTCTACCATTACTATTATTCCACCCAAAAAGTTTAACCTCAAACATATTGATGTTGAGGCCGCCAAGAAGACCCGTAGTATTGTGATGTTTATTGGGCCACTGATTCATCACCTGACCAACTTTTCCCTACCGCAATCAGGTGGTTGCAAACTCGGTAGTCGGACTGTCCGCCCCCACTTTTTTGCCCTAGAAAATTTTGGTGTTTCTATTGAGGCCGCTCATGATTCTTTTAAGATCAGCTACCAGCCGAAACAACCAAATGAAATAGTTCTTTATGAGTCTGGTGACACTGTCACTGAAAATGCTATTTTTGCCGCTGCCGGACTCACCAGTACTACCACGATTAAATATGCCTCGGCTAATTATATGGTGCAGGAGGTGTGCGTATTTTTACAAAAATTTGGTGTAAAAATAACCGGTATCGGCACCACCACGCTTACAATAACTGGAGTTAAAAATATCAATCGGGATATTGAATACACCCTGGCCGAGGACCCCACCGATAGTATGTTTTTCATAGCGGCAGCCATCACTACCCATTCCAATCTCACCATTACTCGTTGCCCGATTGAATTTTTAGAGCTTGAACTTTTGGTGTTGGAAAAAATGGGCTTGCAGTATACTAAGTCAAAACCCTATTTATCACATAATCAGAATACCAAGTTGGTTGATTTAAAAATAAAAGCCAGCTCATTGGTAGCTTCACCAGAAAAGGTCCACGCCCGACCTTACCCAGGATTGAATGCAGACAATTTACCCTTCTTCGCTGTTATTGCTACTCAAGCGGTTGGACAAACATTGATTCACGACTGGATGTACGAAAAACGTGCCATCTATTTTACTGAGTTGGACAAACTCGGTGCCGACACCGTCCTCGCCGACCCACATCGCATTTACATCACTGGACCAACATCGCTACGTGCTACTGAACTGATTTGTCCACCGGCCCTGCGCCCAGCCACCATCCTTCTTGTTGCTATGTTGGGGGCGTCCGGCCGGTCTGTCCTCCGCAATACCTACAGCATCAGCCGTGGCTACGAGAACCTAGTCGAACGCCTATCCGGACTCGGAGCCGACATCTCGTATTTGGATGCGTTTTAGAACAGAAAAAATTACTTAGGGGTTTAACCCCTAATTTTGAAAGACACCCAGAACGGACAACGTGGATTACTCCTGCCGCTCTTCGCTCGCAGCTAAAGGCGCTTCGTTTTCGTCTTTGCCTGCCTGCCCTGCATGCGCAGGCATGGCAGACAGGCGAGCCACAGCGTGTCAATCCACATCATTCACCATCGTGGATTGCCACGTCACTCGCCTGCGGACTCGTTCCTCGCAAAGACGCGCGGTTTCAATGTTGAGTTTTCGTCACTACACTGTAACTATCGAACCTTTCAACCATTCAACTATTAACCCTTCAACCACCTTCCCTATTCTTTTGCTATACTGTCCCAATGTTCGTCATCGAAGTCATTCCTCTGGTACGAGGTGGTCATATGGAATCACTTTCTTATTTTTCCAGCTCAGATTATCACCTTGGCACCTGTGTCAGTATTCCAGTACGAGGGCGCACCATTATTGGTATTGTAATTGACAGCAAGCCAGTTTCATCTACGAAAACAGCTCTCAAAGCAGCCACTTTCTCGCTTCGTAAATTGCCTGAACAGCAAAATCCAGCCGTTTTAGGACAACATTTACTGAAAACAGTGGCCGATTTGTACAAGGAAAATCCTGCAAAATCTGGAACAATCCTTTTTGCCCTTCTACCACCAGATGTACGTAATGGTATTGTTCCTTATCCTGTTACCAGTCCTTCCATGAACAATGAGGACAGTACACCACAAATACTGTCAGCTACCACTCCCGAACGCTTTATTGCCTATAAGAGCATGATTCGTAGTGCCTTCGCCCATCGTGGTTCGGTTACTTTGGTAGTACCGACAACCCCAGCTGTTGATATGGCTTTTGAAAGGTTATCCCAAGGAATTTCTGACCGAGTGATTCGTTTTTCTTCACATCAAACCAAAAAAGAACGAAGTCTATCATACAATGCATTTTCAGACCTAACTCGCGCCACACTGACAATCACCACTCCAAATTTTGCTTACCTCGACCGTGGAGACTGTACTTGTATTATTATTGAGGAGGCAGCTAGTAGTCATTATGTGATGCGTGCTAGACCAAACCTCGATCATCGGGAAGTCTTGAAGCTACTGGCCAAAAACACCAACCGTAACATCATTTTAGGAGATGCTGTTACTCGTACCGAAGATGAATACAAACGCCGCGAAGATATTTATCAAACATACAATGAACATCCAAAACGTCTATCACTGCCAGCCAATTTAACCATCATCACCCAAAGTGATAAGCCCACTACTGAATCTCCCTTTCAGCTTTTCTCACCAGAATTAACCACCCGCATAAAAAATACTCTTGATGGGAGACACAATGTTTTTTTGTTTGCCGCCAGACGAGGAATAGCACCGGTAGTTGCTTGTTTTGATTGCGGTTATATATTTCGTTGTCCAGATTCAGGTACTCCCTATTCCCTTCTGCGTACCCATGGCGAAAACCATACTGAGGAACGTTGGTTTATATCCAGCACCTCGGGCAAACGAATCCGAGCGGCCGATGTCTGCCCTGTCTGTGGTTCGTGGAGATTGCGAGAGCGCGGTATTGGCATTCAGCATGTTTATGATGAGTGTCAAAAATTATTTCCGCGAACTCTAATTACCGTTTTTGATCATACTACTGCCACTACGCACAAACGGGCGCTGGCTATCAAGAATGATTTCCAGAAACAAAAGGGAGGCATCATGCTCGGTACACAAATGATTATGCCTTATTTACCAGATAATATTACTCTGTCTTCCATTGTCTCCCTTGATGCCGTCAGAGCCATTCCGACTTGGCGAGCAGACGAGTCACTTTTTCGACTTTTGATAAATCTACGTGAAAAAACTGACAAAGAAGTAATTATCCAAACTAGAAATGAAACTGATGACCTTTTACTGTACGCGACCCGTGGCGCTGTCGATCGTTTTCATGATGATGAACTCGCCCTGCGCAAGATGTTGAACTACCCACCATTTTCAACTTTTGTTTTTATTACCTGGCAAGGAAGCCCGACCATGGTGCAAGAAACCGAAAATCTTGTCCAAAAACTACTAGCGCCTCTAGAGATTAAGGGACAATTCTATACCAACCCTAATTCAACCATTCATAAACTGTTGAGGCACTGCCTTATTCGCGTCCCCAACTTGACCGACAACCAACCCCTTATCCAAGCCCTACGCTCTTTACCACCACATATTGCTATCAGTATCAATCCCGACCGAATAGTCTAAAAAATCTTAAGGGCGAAACCCCTAAGATTTTTTCTCTATAGTTTTCTTACCTTCGCAAACCGCCGATTTTTTGCTATAGTACCAAAATAAATATATGGCGAAACTCGTACCCGAAAACCATCCTGCCCTTCATACTATTGCCGAAGAAATTACTCCGGAGGAATTTTCTGATGGCACGGTAAAAAAGATTGTGAGGGATTTAAAAAGTGTTCTTCATGCTTATAGTATGGAAGGATTTACCGCTGTCGCTATCGCTGCTCCGCAAATTGGAATTAGTAAGCGTATTTTTCTAGTAGAAGACCAAAGTCATGACCGTGATTCATTACCAAGTTTTGTCGCTATTAATCCTAAACTTACCAAGATATCCAAAAAAACCAGTGAGAGTGGTGAGGGCTGTCTATCAATTCCCGATTATTACGGTATTGTTAGACGCGCCTGTAATGTAACCATGCAGGCACAAGACGAGAATGGTAATAAATTTGAGCGCGGTGCTGGTAAATTCCTAGCGCAAATTATTCAACACGAGTACGACCACCTTGACGGTATTCTTTTTACAGAGAGAGCAGAAAAAGTTTGGAATAAAACTGACCTTGAAAAAGGAAACAGAGACGTAGCATAAAACTATGAAATTCGCTTTTTTTGGTACTCCTGATATTGCGGTGATAGTGCTCGATGAGCTGGAGAAGAATGGTTTTATTCCGTCACTTGTTGTCACCAATCCAGATGCTCCGTTTGGGCGTAAACATACCTTAACCCCACCACCAGCAAAAGCTTGGGCGGAAGCCCGTGGAGTGGCGGTTTTCCAACCCGTGTCCTTATCCCAAAATGACGGTCATCCGATGACGGCCATTTTTGATACAAAGGCAGAGTGGGATTTATTTATTGTGGCTGCCTACGGCAAACTGATGCCGGCATGGCTACTCAACTTACCAAAACACGGTACCATTAATGTCCATCCTTCACTCCTCCCTGCCCTGCGCGGCGCCAGCCCTATCCGCAGTGCTATTCTAGGAGACGTTCGTGAGACGGGGGCCACTATTATGCAAATGGACGCAGAACTCGACCACGGACCAATTCTGGCTCAAGTACCAGCAAACATTAGTGAGAGTAAATGGCCACTACGCGGACGCGAGCTTGACCGCCACCTCGCTTCGCTCGGCGGTCAACTTCTAGTCGAAACTATTCCCCGCTGGCTAAATGGCGAGGTTACCCCAATCGAACAAAATCACGACCAGGCTACATTCTGTACCAAAATTACCAAAGACATGAGCGAGCTGACCCTAGACCCCCACCAGCTTCCGGCTGGTGACGAAGCATACCAAATGCTTCTGAAAATCCGCGCCTTTGACGGCTGGCCAGAAACATTTTTCATACATGAAGGCAAACGTATAAAAATCAAAGACGCAGAACTTGCCGACAATGAAACGTTAAGAATCACTCGTATCATACCAGAAGGAAAATCAGAGATGGGTTTTGACTCGTACTTTAAATAAAAGCATCGCCGATGCTAACTAAACCCAGATTGCTTCGTGCGCTCGCAAAGACGGACGCGAAAGCGTGGGTGAGAAAGTCCAGTGGACTTTCTCAAGAGGTTGCCTGCTAATTTTCGAGGTACGAGAATAGTTAGTAACAAGGTGTACAGTCTCCGTAAAGGGAGTGGAGTGGTAACAGAATGACGTGGCAATCTAGAGTAACGACGTGGATTGCTTCGTCATACTTCCTCGCAAAGACGGCCAGCATAGCTGACCGTCGACGACTAAAACTAAAGTTTTAGTCGTCTTTGTGACTCCCTAGACCCAATCTGGTACCCTATACCTATCACTCTAGTCCAGTGACATTAAAAACAATAATCATAAGTTCT
>Ga0156738_143_pt1 | contig 25204 bp, 27 predicted proteins | sample RifOxyD1_FD_112067 | JGI IMG/M metagenome (GOLD analysis project Ga0156738, IMG submission 112067) | Candidatus Kaiserbacteria bacterium RIFOXYD1_FULL_42_15 | reverse complement strand
AGAACTGCGATTGTTCGGTTGCTACGATATTTTATTCGGCAAGGTAAAGGAGTTTGTCCAGAATAATATGTTTGATAGTCCTGTGAATTTATCAGACCTCAATACCTTGAGAAACTTGTCAGAAGTTGAATATATACGGCTCATTAAAGATTCTTTCAAGAAAGCTATCAATGATCTCACTGTGGAAGACAAGGGAGATACAGAAATAAAAAATTATATAAAAATCAGCGAGGCAAGACCATTTGTTGTTAATGACAAATCTTATTTAATACCCAAAAAGTCTGTTTTCAATAAGATCGTCGGCGATAGCGACTTTGAGTTGGTATTCTCAGACTTTCTTGAGAATTGTGATGATGTAATTTCTTTCGCAAAAAACTTTCAAAACAAGGAAGCGAGCACGCTCAGAATTGAATATAAAAATTCGGAAGGGTTTATCGCCACCTACTATCCTGATTTCTTTGTGAAAAAAGATGAAAAAACTGTATATATTATTGAAACAAAAGGACGAGAGGAAGAAAATGACAAGTTAAAATTTGAAAGATTACAGAAGTGGTGTGAGGATGTAAATAATTGTCAAAATCGGGTTGTCTATAAAGCTCTGTATATAAAACAGGAAGAGTGGGAAAAGGATAAGCTCAAAAACTTCGATGAAGTCGTGAGAGTGTTTGGCCTATGAAAATCTCAAAAGATCTAACACCGACTCACGTGGTCGGCGATTTGTCTTATGACTAAAAATAAAATACGTCTGATTCCACTAGTTGGTATATACTAACTCTAATGAAATCTATTTTTAAATTTTTGGGATGTTGTTTTTTGCTCCTCATGATGGTTATTGTTATTTGTAATTTAACTATATATACAAACACGAAATCATATATCTACGATACACCAGCGGAATCACCGACAGTAATAGTGGCGCTAGTTCCGGGGGCGGCTATTTCTAGTAAAGGGGAACTCTCGGCGGTATTTACGGCTCGAGTGGATATGGCTATTAAATTATATGAAGCGGGGAAGGTTTTAAAAATTCTCGTCTCGGGAGATAATAGTACCTTGAGCCATAACGAGGTAAATCCCGCCCGTCTCTATCTCATGGAGAAAGGTGTTCCTAGTGAAGATATCTTTCTTGACCATGCTGGTTTTGATACTTATAGCTCGATGTACCGCGCTCGAGATATTTTTGGAGTTTCTTCCATGATTATCACCACACAATCATTTCACTTGTACCGCTCTATTTTTATTGCCCGACATCTAGGAATAGAGGCGTATGGAGTACGAGCAGATGTTTCAAATCTTTTATTTCGTAACTATATTCGAGAAATCTTTGCAAACGAAAAAGCAATCATAGATTTGGTGACCAACCGCCAGCCGAAATTTTTGGGCGACAAAATTTCCATAGAAGGGAATGGTAACGACGAACCACCAGAGAGAGAATACATTCATATTTACTCACCTAGTCCCAATCAAACTATACAAAGTCCACTTACCATAACCGGTGAGGCACGAGGCACGTGGTTTTTTGAAGCCAGTTTCCCTATTGTTGTTACTAACTGGGATGGATTGATTGTGGGGCAGGCAATTGCACAGACGAAAGCCGACTGGATGACTGAAGATTTTGTTCCGTTTGAAGCAACGCTTACTTTTACCTCAGACCCATCTGCTTATAGTCAGAAGGGAACGCTGATATTTAAAAAGGATAATCCTTCAGGTCTCCCCGAAAATGATGATGCATTCGAAATTCCTATAAACTTTGCCTCAGTCGAACAGCCAGATAATACTGGCATTCTGCCTTTTGATTCAGGAGTGCATGGAACCGTTCTTCGTGGGCCAATCTGCCCAGTAATGCAAAATCCTCCCCAACCTGGGTGTGATGACCAACCATTTGAAATAACCATACAGATTTTTTCTAGTAATAACAAAAGTACACCTTTTGCAACTACAAAAACCAACAGCAAGGGTGAATATTCATTTGCACTACCGCCAGGGGATTACACGCTCCAGGTAGAAAATCAGGCAATATTCCCGCGTTGCGCATCTCATGCTATTTCTATTGTGCCAAAGGCAGTGCAGGAAATTACCATCAACTGTGACACCGGTATTAGATAATTATTTATAATGATTTTACTTAACAATTGCTATTCTTAATATTAAATGTAAGAGTAATACATGTAAATCGTTATATGAATCAGAACACCCAAGAAAAAGTGTTCATTAAATCATTCTCCGAATACGGAGATGCAATTTTTCGTTTCTGCATAGTTAAAGTTTCTAATATTGATCTAGCAGAAGATATGACCCAGGAGGTGTTCACCAGATATTGGCAATACCTGCGTAATGGTAAGGAAATGACGAATACTCGTTCGTTTCTGTATACCATTGCCAACAACATGGCTAAAGATTGGTACAAGAAGAAAAAATCTGATTCTCTTGATGAAAAAATGGAATCAGGTAATATACCAAAAGATATGTCAGCCAGCCCTGAAACAGTAGCTGAATATCAGGAGGTACTTGATAATATTGAAGACATGGAGCAGAAAGATAAAGAAGTGTTGCTTTTAAAACATGTTGAAGGATTGGATCCTAAAGATATTGCAGAAGTGCTTGAGGAAACAGCCAACACAATTTCAGTGCGACTCAATAGGGCCACCAAACGACTACAACAACAACTTGGTATATGAATAAAGATTTAAAAACAATTGAATACGTTGAAAAATTGAAGGGCATGAAATTGTCTGATTCTTCTCGTGCCCGTATAGAAAATAACCTTTTGGAGTATGCGCAATTTCATAGTGTAAGTGTTGGAACGGACGGTAGTTCTATAGAGCAAGTACCACAACGTACTTCATTTATTACAAATATCCTTAATCTAAATAAAAAGTCTATGATTGCTGCAATAATTGTTATTATGTTAATCGCTGGAGGAGGAACCTCATACGCTGCCGAAGGAGCTGTACCAGGTGACTTCTTGTATCCGGTGAAAATTGAAGTAAACGAAAATATTAAAAGTGTTCTAGCTATTTCAAATGAAGCTGAAGCCCGTTTACAAGTACAGTTAGCCGAAGAACGATTGGTGGAAGCTGAAACGTTGGCTGAACGAGGTAAACTTACCGCTGAAGCGTCAGCAGACATTAGTTCTCGTCTGAAAGTTCACACTAATGAAGCCGGAAAGCGAAGTGCTACTGCAGAAGCAGATGGTGATTACGAGTCATCTGCAACTGTGAGAGCTTCACTGGAAGGAGGTTTCCGAGTCCACGCTAATGTTTTAGAGGATCTCAATAAACGTGTATCTGGTAATAATGGTGCGGAACTAATCACTGATGTTCGTACTTATGCTGACGCAACTGCGAAAGCCCAAACCCATGCGACCGCAACCATTGAAGCATCAGTCGGTATGCAAAAAGCTGTTGAGGCAACTATTAACCGAGCTGATAAATTCATTGCTAAAGCAGAAATCAGACTTGCCCAAGTTGAATCAAAAGTATCAGCCGAGGCCTATGCCCGAGTCAAGGCAAAATTAAATGAAGCTGTATTTGCTCAAGCTGAAGCCAAGGCGTCATTGCAAACCAAAGACTATCGTACTGCCTATGCTTCTGCTCAATCTGTAATCCGTATTGCGAGTGAGGTAGAAACTATGATAAATAGTATGTTGAGACTAAAGATTGATGTTGAACTATCGACCAGCACTGTAATTGACGATGTGTTAGATGATCAGACAGAACCTAATGATGATAAAACTCAAATTGAGTCAAATACTCGTACAAACGCCGAATCAAATACAGAAACTACTGACAAAAGTGATTCTGGCCCATCAATTGATGTTAAGGTAGACGCTACGACTGATACCACAGTAGGTACTGATGTAATTGATGCTGGAGTAAAGACCAATACGTCTATTAAATCAAACCCAGGATTGAATTTGTAATCACCTAGGAAACAAAGAACCTCTCATAGCGAGAGGTTTTTTGTTTTCATAATTCTATTTACTCTTGGTAGTCATTTCCTGAAGCTTTCTATCGTCTTAAAAAAGGGATTGAACCATTGTCCATGGGTTTCTATTTTTATCGACGATAAGTGGAACTTTGGTATGGTTCGTAGTTTTTGCTATGTATTACGACACACTTTCGATGGTAAGAATGGAGTTTGTCAGTCGTTCTAATAGTAATGAAAAATACAAATAAACATCCAATGCTAATACAGCGCATAATTAAAATTAGACATGCCGGAATTCGATTGGTTATTAAGGTCAAAAAGGGAGACTATGCTTTTGATCTTTTGCCAAAATTTAGGAAAACTATTGGTAACTCAGTGCTACAAGAAAAAATTACAATGATGTCTGTTATGGAAGTCATTAGCTAACGCATAATTAATAACAGTCATATGATCTATATTGGTCTTAAGTTATACGTTGGGCTGGGGAAGCTGATTATTAGACAAAATAAATGTATAACAAGTCATGGTAAAAATGGTATAATAATACTAAGTTTCATACTGACACCAATAATGGGTACCGTGCTCTGGTTCATACTACTATTATCAGTTTAAAAATTAATTATAAATACTATGAACAACTCAGATAATTCAGGAATGAACACAATCTTCTGAGTAATAATGAGGGTTATCATTTTTGGGCTGGTGTGGTTCTGTAATAGCGAGGCATAAGAATCAAAACAAGACAGACTCAATGTTGAGCTAAACATTCCGGCCAGCGAGGGTACTGGAGGAAATCAAAAATAACATTATTAAATATAAATAATTATTATGAATAACGAAAAAACACTTTACAAAACGACCCGCGTAATTTGGTATGTATTCTACGTACTCGAAGCTCTTCTGCTCTTTAGATTCATTCTAAAGTTGCTAGGGGCGAATGCAGCTGCAGGATTTACTAACTTCATCTACTCACTCTCATACGTTCCACTCGCACCATTTCGATTGGTATTCGGTACCAATAGCGTCGGGGGAAGTACCTTGGAATGGAGCACGCTATTGGCGATGCTTGTTTATTGGGTAGTGGCTTGGGGGATTATTAAGTTGGTAGTTATGAACCGTCCGCTTGATGAACGTGAGGCGGAGCGTGGTTTGGAAATGCAGGATAACACTCAGTAATAATAATCTAATATAAAAAAATATGAATTTCTTAGTATGGATCGTATTTGGGGGATTGGCGGGTTGGATTGGATCAATGATAATGGGCACTGATGGTCAGCAAGGCATTATTCTTAATATTGTCGTTGGCATTATCGGGGCAGGTCTCGGTGGATATATCATGAACCTTTTCGGCAATGGTGGAGTTAACGGCTTCAATCTCTACAGCTTTATGGTGGCAGTTATTGGAGCGGTAGTATTACTTGCTGTTCTTAGACTCATTCGAGGATCATAATAACAACGCTCTCCACTGGTCAGGGCTTTCCTTAGACCAGTGGGACAGGACAACGCATAACTATAAAACATATGAACAATCAAACACTACTCACAATTATACTCATGGTCGTCGTATTTGGAGCTGGATTTCTTCTGGGTAGAATGACCTCTTCACAAGGGATTATATTAACTGGTAGTGACTCAACCAATGTGTCTGGTCAACAGGACTCAGCCGCAGATACAGTTACTAGAGGTGACACCACAATAGATAGCTCAAATATGACTGACGGTCAACGCAAACTTATAAGCTCTCTAGGTTTGGACCCAAACAACATCACTGTTACTGCAGAAATGATAGCGTGTGCCGAAGCAAAACTCGGAGTCACACGAATAGAGGAAATAAAAAATGGTTCCACCCCATCCTTTACGGAAGGAGTGAGCTTGGCAGTGTGCTATAAGTAAAAAGATGAAGGAGACAATAAAATTAACACTCAAGGGACACCTCCGGATTTTAACGTTGTATTCTTATCTCGAGAGTAATCGTAATACTTTAGTAATAAACAAACCCAACGCCCAACTCGGCTTTTTCCACGTCAGTACGTACGTACTGACGTGGTTACAATAAATGGGGATAAGTCCAATAAAAACCTAAAATCTGTGGTGTAATAAATCATGCTTCGGATGGAATTGTGCGGCTGTTGGGAGATATTACCTAAAAGTAAATAATATTAGAACACATAAATCGAGAAAATAACGGACGTATCCCCATTTCTACAAAACTCGACGAGGAGAACGGAACGATGCTAGTATTTTATACATCCTAAAACCCCAGATGAAATTTTAGTACAGCACTAAAGACGTCTTCGCGCGAGACTATGCCAATAAATTTTCCTTCATCAACTACTGGTAACCGATGGATGTGGTGAGCCAACATTAAACCGCCGGCCTTCATAATTGGGTCGTCCGAACTAATGGTAAGAACCTTTTTTGTCATGTAGTTAGAGATAGGTTTTACTCTAAGATCATTCACCTTGTCTTCCATTTCTTCCTGCCTCCTAGCCAGATGGGTATTTTCGTAAAACTCATCGTATTTTGGATATAATTCTATAAACAAATCTTTCTCAGACAGGATTCCGACCAGAGTGCCAGTTTTGTCAGTCACAGGAATAGAAGCTATGGTGTGTTCGTGCATTAGTTTTGCAGCTTCGGCATAAGTAGTGTCCGGAGTAATACTTGTAACATCGGTTGTCATAATGTTACGAATTTTCATATTTATATTTTACACCTCACAAAACACCTATGAATATTGCGACACACATATTTGATAATTCCAAGTGAAGTTATTTTATACATTTATCACTTCACAAAAACAACCCAGAGAAAGATCTGGAGTAATTGAACTCAAAAAACCTTGTTTTAATTTACCCCCACGTTTTCCCATGCTGACTGAGTTGTGATGGGGTTATTTACATACGTGGAGTACAATAGGAAGGTAAAATACTACATATACATGGGTTTAATCACACAAATTTTGGCATTCTTCGGCAGTAACGCACCAATCTTATCGTTTTTTTGGGGCGATTGTTGTCGGCGAAGAATACCAAAATTTTGGTGATGAAATACCAATAACTGGTGATGGAAGAAATTATGAGTAGGGGAATTTGTGTCAGGGAATCCCTATCCAAACTTAAACTTTTCGAGGCTGATTTCTCCAAAAAAAATTTAATTGAAAAACGACCGGGTATCAGACCGGTCGTTGTTTTTCATTCAAAGCAGTTCACCTGGTGCCTTCCCTGTAAAAGTCCAGGTGGGTTTGGGTTATTCCAAACCGGATGGGGTCTTCAAACGGAACTACCCCCATCTGCCGCAAAACCTCCAGCACCTCCAACACTCGTTCGGTAGGAACTGGCAAAAGAATCCAATCGAGGGGCAACCAGGTCTTGTTGAGCTGAATGGCTACCTCGTATGTGTCCGTCACCCCAAAGAGTTGGTGATAGGCCCGATGCTTATTGAAATTAACATAACTGAGATTTTCACTCGTGGTTGTACCTCCTTGGCACACCGGTTGACGATGATGCCAATTTTTGGCGGGACAGGTCCAACCGTAACGATCCCTCGGGGTTTCTTTTTTTGTAGCCCTTGGCCTAGGAATCCGAACCCTCTGTCTTATCTTTCGGCTCATGCCGTCTCCCTTTCCCCCTAGTTATTTTCTAGTCTATTGTCAGTATACAAATATTTTTTGAAAAAAGATAGATAGAGTCAGGATATCAATATTTATTTAGCTAACTGAGTGTTTTTACATCCTAAAAATCGGAAAAATAACGGACATATTTTCATTATTCATATAAAGTAACAGTTTTTGAAGGAGACTTAGCCTTCCTCAGAGACGAATGACGTGGATTGCCTCGCCCCGTTAGAAACATAGTTTCTAACGGGGCTCGCAAAGAGGATACAAACGAACGACGTGGATCGCGTCGTGGCGACTCACGAAGACAGACGAAAGCGAACGGTACGGATTGCTCTGTTGCGACTCGCTTCGTTAGAAATAAAATGGCCAATTAGTAGACAACTTTTTTTAAGAAAGCCTTGCCTGTCTGCGTGTCACGCACAGGTGGTCGAAATTAAATTATAGGAATGTTTGTGGAATGGTTAATTAGGAGTGGTATTAACAGGGTCGGCGTTGTTACCGGCTGGCAAATTTACGTCTACTTCAAATCCTTTCTTTTCTTCTGCAACTGGTCTGGCGAAGAACCATACTAGGCCACCGACTATAATCATAATAACGATTACAATTAGTACTGTATTTACTCCTGAGTTATTGTTTTGATTTTCCATAATTTATTATTATTTTAATTAATCAACTCATTCCATAATTATTATATCATCTATTCGTCTGCAAATTTTATGAAGCCGAACTGCAGTTGACTGTGTTATTATTTGAACATAGGGCTGGATTGACTAGATTATTGAATATATTAAATATTAACTATGATAATTATTACAACTGAATCAATACCCAATAAAGAAATAAGCGAAGTGTTGGGTATTGCCCGAGGTAGTACGGTGCGTGCCAGACACATTGGGCGTGATATTATGGCTATCCTGAAAAACATTGTTGGTGGCGAGATTGATGAATACACAAAATTGCAAGCCGAATCACGCGAACAAGCCCTGCAACGGATGACGGAAGACGCAGAAAGGTTGAATGCGGACGCTGTCATTGGTGTCAGAATGATGACGTCGATGGTGGCTCAGGGGGCGGCAGAAATTCTTGTTTATGGTACGGCAGTTAAACTAAAATAATATATGTATATTGTCAGCATAATATTTTGGGTGGCTTTATTCGGTGGAATAATCTATCTGGCTATTCGTCGCCGTCAAATAAAGAAGACCGAAGATTTCGAAAATCGAGACAATTGATTTTAATGGGGCCGGTTTTAGGTAGATATCCTAAATTCGTACAAAACCCACAAAGCTAACAGTTTTGTGGGTTTTGTGTTGTGGTTTGAGGTTTTGTAACGTTTGTGAGCTTATTAACCATGTATCTATAAGAGGTTAATCATAATGAATAAAAGAATGTTAATCGTTATATGTAAGTATAAGTAACTTCAAATAAAATAATTTATGAAACTAAAACAAAACAAATTTACCAAAATAGGGATGTTGTCATTACTGGCAATACCATTATTTTTAGGAATGTCGGCCAATGCTTCTATACCTGATTGGAATGTGACTGGAGACTACGTAATTAACTTTAACTATCTAGGAACTGATTATGCCCATGACATGACATTGGTACAAGACAACTTAGGAAATCTAACCGGCAACGGCGGAAGCCCAGCTGGCACTAATGTTTATACCTGGGTGGTAACGACCGGAACAGTAGAGGGTAATGTAATTGACTTTTCTGCCAACTACACAGCTACTGCTGACGCTGTCACTCCACTGACCACCATTCATGCCTTGGGCACAATTGCCACTGATGGCTCAATGTCTGGAACTTGGTCTGACAATTATCAGGGTGGAAATCGGTTTGGAGAATGGACTTCAGCCAGTGGTACTGCTGTTGCATTGCCAGGTTCACTAACTGCCGAGGACTTTGGTGTGGTTAACTACGACACCGGTCTAGGCACTACTACCGGCTACACAGCTGGTTTCGGTCTAGCTAGCAGTACTTTAGCTGGTGCACAGTCAGTTGTAGTGCAGCTATTTAATGGCTCGACATTATTGCAAACAAACACAGCCATTATTACTAAGTTCAATGTTGATGTTACCGGAACTCAATTCTCGTCTCCATTTGATGTCTCGGGAACGTTTGATTATGCGACTGATGGCTATTGGACTAATATAAGGGAATCAGAATACGGCCAGAGTGTACCAGCCACCAGAGTAGTGGCCACCGTTAGATTAGCTAATGGTAAAGTCGTTACCGCTGAAAACACATCACTAACCGGTGATCCAACCTCAGTTTATCCTGACGTTGTGGTTCCTCCAGTAGTAATCACTCCAACTGACAAGAATCAGTGTAAAAAGGATGGTTGGAAAACGTTCACTGACCCAACATTCAAGAATCAGGGACAATGTGTTTCGTATGTTGAACACTTAAACAAGGACGATGCTGACGATAATGATAATGATCGTAATCATGTTGATAGTGACGACGAAGGTCATGATAAGCATGAGCATGAGGATGAGGATAGATTAACTAATCATATTAGAAGCGACAAGCATGGTAATCAGGATCGTGACTAATCATAGGACTCAAGAAGTATTATTGGAAGTGTATTACGCAAAACCCCGCGCATTTGGCGCGGGTTTTGTGTTTTTATGATAAATTCCATTATTGGCACCAATACCAGTTCGTTTCGTTATCATTCCTCGCGAAGACGACGCAATAAACATCTCATACCCGCCGTCCGTCTTTGCGAACGGAGTGAAGCAATCCACGTTTTCGTCAACCTACGTAGGTGAGCTAGTCAAGAGTATAGTACAGATATGTGGTTTGGTTGTTAACTAGCATCGGAACTTTCCTGCGATTAGGTTTTTAGGGATAAGTGGAGTATACTCACAACGCCCTAAGTTTAGTAGCTAAACATAAAATATTTATGTCAGATGAAACAACAAACGTAGTAGCAGACGACACTGTAGTTGCTGCTCCCGTAGCTGAAGACGCTACACCAGATGTTGAAACAGAAGCTACTCCAGAAGAAGCTCCAGAAGAAGAGGCGGCGGCATAAGTATCGCTTTGAAAAAACACCCTTTGGGTGTTTTTTCAAAGCGATATTTTTAGTATCTGTAACGTTTCATTATATATTCATCATAGTATACTTGGGTAGAGACCATATGGAATTAAATGATCAAGATATGCTTGGACTGATAAACGGTAGCGCTAAGGGTGATACGTTTAGTTGTCAAAAGCTATATGACCACCTAGTAGATAAAGTGTATGTTTATGTACGTTATCGTACCTCTACCAATGAACAAGCCACTGATCTAACCCAGGATGTCTTTATAGATTTTTTCGCAGCTTTACCATCCTTTTTTTACCAATCACGGGCGCAATTATATGCGTATGTGTTTGTGATAACTAGACGCAAGCTGGCTCGACATTATGCCGATGCAAACATGCAGATGAAGAAAAATTCTGTGGAGTTTGACGAGGAATTCATGTCGTTACCAGCTGATCAAGGTCTATCAGACAACAAAGAAGTTGGTTTGGATGTAAAACAAGCATTGGGCACCCTAGATGAACAGACCCGCGAGATTGTCGTCCTGCATCACTGGTCAAGATATACCTTTGGTGAAATAGCTCGTCTGTTAAAGTTAACTGAATCAGCTGTCCGGGTGAGACATCACCGTGCCCTAAAGACTTTGGCTGGCGCCTTAGAGAAATAACTTTACATATTATGGAAAAAGAAATCATTCTTTCAAAAAAAATAGAATCAATTAGCCCAGTATTATTGCCTGAGGTGAGGGCTTCAATGTGGCAAAAAATTGAATCGAGTCTGATTAAGTCTAAACCGCAACCAACCCCTTCGCCATTTCTGGTAGGAATTTTAACCTTTAGATCTATGACAGCATTTATACTATTATTAACTCTTGCCCTTGGTGGCGGAGCGACTGCCTTGGCCTCTGACGCAGCCAGACCAGGGGACTTACTGTTTCCACTTGACCGAGCGCTGGAAGACGTTCATCTAAATCTGGCTTTTTCAACACCTGCCCGCGAAGCTTTGACCAAAAAACTAACCGCTGAACGTTTGCAAGAACTACGAGATATTATTAATGAAGAAGTGACCATCTCACCATCAAACGTATCGGCAGGTACAGTAGCGACCAGTACTGATGAGGTTAACACCGCCCTGTCGATTGATACTGTCGTTTTTAATGACACAACAGTGATAAGAATGGAGCAAGATGGACAGACATTTTACTTTGAGACAGAAGCCACTACCACGACTGACGTGATTGTTGCTATCTTGGGACGCTTTCCGATCTTGACTGTTGATCAAATTACCGAAGCTCTTACTTTATCAATCGGGGATAGAGAGAGTATGCCTAACGACAAAGGAGTAATTGTACTGTCAAACGGTGGTGAAAAAAGAATAAATCATGCCGTGGAAGAAATTCTACATTTTCTCGACAAGACCAGTGATAATGATTCAAACCGCAAGAATTTAATGGCCCAACTATCAAAGGAGGTGTCCGGAGTGACTGGAAAGGCAGAAGTAAGACATAATAAGGATGGCGTTCATATCGGTTCAGCTGACAGTAAGGTAGAAATTACCATGGGTGACGATGGAACTAGCCAGGTTAGTGTACGCGGAAGTGGTGACAGGATCAGGGTAGAGGAGAAAGACGATGCTGTCTCTGTGAGAACTGCTGAAGTTAGTGATAAAAATGAAGAGAAATCTGAATCAAGCCAAAAAGTGGATGCAAATATTGCCTTTGAAGTAGAAGCTAAGATATTTAATGATACAACCGTGGTCAAAATGAGTTTTGGTGACCAAGTGGTATCCTTCACAACAGTTGATGACACCAAGGCAGACATCATTTCAGCCATAAAAGAGCAATTCCCGTCCTTGACTGAGGAGCAAATCAGCTCACAACTCAAGATTGAAGTCGAGAATCGTCAGAGTAAACCAGAAGATAGTGGAAAGAAGGAAGTAATAGTAGCCCCACTCATTGCTCCTGTAGTTGGTACTTCAACCGAAGAGCAGCACGACGATGGTAATAAAAGGGAAGGTGATTCATATGAAAGTAAGGACAAGCAGTCTGATTCCAACATCACCAATATAAAACTTGGAGAAGAAGACCATTCTTCTCGAGGAAACGATAGTAAAGCGAATGGTGATTAACTATTAACTAAAATTGTATAAACAAGGATTTAAAAAACGTTATTATCACTTTTTTCCTAGTGATTGCTAGGGGTAAATGGGAGTAAATGGGGATAAGTCCAATAAAAACCTAAAATCTGTGGTGTAATAAATTATGCTTCGGATGAATTGTGCGACTGTTGGGAGATACTACCTAAAAGTAAATAATATTATAACACATAAATCGAGAAAATAACGGACGTATCCCCATTTTCGCTATATATTAGATCAAGCATATTGTATTCATACATGTTACCTTGCTGGTACATGTTGAAGAAGTTGTCAATGAGACACCTTCAATTGCAAGAGGAGAAGATGGAATGAGTATTTTTGGTAAAAGTGGAGGTGACGGTGGTGGTTCGCGACCTTCCCCGGCCCAGGTCAGTAAACTGGCCGCTCAGACCAAGGGTTTGAGTTCAAAACCCTCACGACCAGCTGGGTCTGCCTGGTCTACCAAGCCGTCCAAAGGTCCCGGCTCAAAGTCAGGAAAGAAGTAACTGTACACGTGATATGAATGGAGGCGCCTTATTCGGAGGTGCCTCTTTTTTTAAAACTGCTTTGGAATAGCACAAAATTCTCCACGTAACTCAGGGGCAAAATACTTTATATATATCATTTGGATATACGCAGGATCTACACAAAGCTCCTTGTATTGTTGGTATTTCGCTTCACTTGTTACAAACCCATAGTGTTCAACATCATGCAAAGCTTCACTTACTATATTTTCAACTGTTTGGTAGCTAAATACCATCCCATCCAACTGTCTATCAACTTCAGCGCGAAGTAAGTCGGGATTAGAAATAGCAGTTTCAATGTGTTTTGAAAGTTCATTTTTTACCTCATTAACCTGTAAAAGATTTTGTAAAGGAATTTCTAGTACGATTGCTTCTTGTTTCTTGGTTATGATTCTATGATAATTTACTTCATAAACCCATCCTTTTTCTTGACGAAGCCATTTATAGATTGGACCATTTGAAAAATTAGTTAAATACTCAAATAAAAAATGTATAGCAGCCCTCTCTTTTTCGGACGGTAAATCATAAAAAGTGCCAGTAAAATATATCGGCGCCTCAATATCAGAAAAAGCACTTTCATGGTATCCCTTCTTCTTCCACGAAAAAGGGATACTATTTTCTATGAGTCGCACCTGTCTCGTTGGTATGTTATCTAGTTCTTTATACATATCAGGAATTCTGGATGGACCTGCAACGATAACATGTATACCTTGTGATTTATATAATGAATGAAAATTCGTTAAAGATAAATTACTCATTTTTGATAAATCTGTATCATCACCAAAAATTTGTCGTCGGGTGACCGATGTTGTATCCATCCAATGACTCCAGATATAATTTGATAATTCTGAATCACCAGGAAACCACTTACATAATCCTCGTTCATTAATAATAATACTCCGTTCAATTTCAATATCCTCTGTATCTAATAATGGTTCAAAAATTAGTGAATATAAACCTTGCCAGGCATCTTGAACATATTCGGCCTTAATTTGTATAGTGTAAATCGTGGTAAATTGATTAGTTGAAGCAATGATGAATCCTCCTTTACTTCCAACCCACTTCATAAATTCGTCTTTTTTGGAGTGTCGTTTTGAACGGTGTAATATAAGGTGTTCAAAAAAATGTGGTGTGCCCATTATGATATTGTTGTTGTCACCACTATGTGCACTTCCAATAGGTATCATCACACTTAAAACTACAAATGGATTTTCCGATTTGTAATAATGAATATTGATGTCGTTTTTTAAAGTTTCAGTTTCAAATATTTGCCTATCACGCATTAATACAGTTTATAAGATTGTTGTAATTAAGCAAGAATACAGAACTTCAGTGGCTCGTTTACTTATTGTTTAAAAACAACAGCGATAACTTTGCTTTAACAGGACTGCGCGTTATGATAGAGCCATGGAAATGACTGCGGAAAAAATGTTGGCTGAAATTAAGGCCGAAAGACAAGAATTAAAGATTAATACAGTCCTTACATTTTTGGCAGGGGTGGGTTTAGTGTTAGGAGTAACCTTACAATTTTTGGATGCTTCCGGCTGGTATATCGGGGCGGTTTTTTTGTTGTCGTATTTGGCTGGAGGTGTACCGGCTACTATCAGTGCCCTGAAGAATGTGTTGGTGGCCAAACTCGACATTAATCTTTTAATGATTTTGGCGGCTCTGGCAGCGGCTGGTGTTGGTGCTGTGCGTGACGGAGCAATTTTATTAGTATTGTTTAGCTTGGCTGGTACGTTGGAGAAATATGCCATGGGTAATACCAAACGAGCGGTGGTGGCACTAATGGAATTACGACCAGATGAGGCCAATTTGTTACAAGAAGACGGCACTATAGTAAGGGTAGCGGTTGAGAATCTTGTGATTGGGCAATTGGTGCTGGTACGTCCCGGGGAGAGAATTCCAGTTGATGGAGTAATTGAAAGCGGAGAAGGGGCGGTTGATCAGTCTTCGGTCACGGGAGAATCAGTGCCAGTAGATAAAATGATCACTGACACAGTGTTTGCTGGTACGGTCAATCAGAATGCTGTCTTGACGGTGGTAGTGACAAAGCTAGCTAGCCAATCAACTTTGGCGAGAATGATAAAGTTGGTAACTGAGGCACAAGAACAACGGTCACCGAGCGAACGTTTTAGTAAGTGGTTTGGACAACGTTACACCGTGTTGGTATTAGTCGGTAGTGCTTTTGGTTTAATAGTTTTTATTTTAATTGGTATTCCCTTGGATGAGGCGTTTTATAAGGTGGCTACATTATTGGTGGTGGCTAGTCCGTGTGCGGTGGTGATTAGTGTCCCGGCAGCAGTTTTATCAGCGCTGGCCACTGCCGCGCGGACTGGGGTTTTGTTCAAAGGTGGGGCGGCGCTGGAAGATTTTGGTAATGTTAAAACTATTGCTTTTGATAAAACCGGTACCTTGACAGAAGGTAAAATGCAGGTGACTGATGTAGTGTCGATAGTTGGTGATGATAGTGAGCTGTTGATGGTAGCGCTAACCTTGGAATCGCAGTCACAACACCCCCTAGCGCAAAGTGTGGTTACTTATGCCACTAATCTCGGGGCTAAAGAGTATCTACCGACGGCTTCTTTGGCCGTGCCAGGAAAAGGTGTTACGGCAAATATCAATGGGATTTTGCATTGGGCTGGAAATCGTCGTTTAGTGGAAGACCAGGGTATAATATTATCTGATACTGTCTCTGAAATATTATTACGTTTGGAAAATAATGGTAAAACGACAATAATTATTGGTCGGGGTATTAAAGTACTAGGAGTGATTGGAGTGGCTGATACAATTCGTCCGACTGCCATTACTGCCTTAACTGCTTTACAAAATATTGGCGTAACCCGCTTAGTAATGCTTTCTGGTGATATTAAAACGGTAGCTATAGCTGTAGGAAATCAGCTGGGAATTGATTCAAAAAATATCCACGGTGCTCTTTTACCTGAGGATAAAGTAAACATTGTCAAGCAATTAAGAGATGAAGGCATGGTGGCTTTTGTGGGTGATGGTGTGAATGACGCGGCGGCGCTCGCTACCGCCCATGTGGGAGTGGCTATGGGTGTCGCTGGTACAGACGTGGCCATTGAGGCCGCCGATGTCGCCCTTTTGTCAAACGATTTGTTTAAGTTAGTGGATACTTATCAGTTAGCCCGGAAAGCCAACCGCATCATCAAACAAAATTTAATTTTTGCCATGGGGATTATGATGGTAATGGTGTCGGTAACTATTTTTGGACACCTCCCTTTGCCACTTGGTGTCATTGGACATGAAGGTGGCACTTTACTGGTGGTCGGTAATGGACTTAGATTATTGTTGGCTTATCGCTAGAATTGGTCCTGAATATGACTAAACTAATTAAAAAAATAAAGGAATCAAAAGACAAAAAAGTTTGGGACGTGGTGGTGCTCGGTGGTGGCCCGGCGGGGATGATGACGGCCGCCACAGTGGCCGCTAGGGGGAAGCAAGTCTTGCTACTTGAAAAAAATAATTCTCTCGGTAAAAAACTTTTAATTACCGGTGGAGGTAGATGTAATGTGACCAATAATAAGCCAGTGGTGCGTGAGATGTTAAAGAATTATCAAACCGCAGGAAAATTTTTATTTTCAACGTTTGATCAACACGGAGTTACTGAAACAATAGAATGGTTTACCAACCGTGCTGTATCTCTAAAAGAGGAAAATTCTGGCCGAATGTTTCCGGTAAGTGATTCAGCTCAGTCAATTTGGGATGCTTTGTATAAAGACTTACAAAAATTTAATGTTGAAATCAGAACCAGACAAACTGTGACGGGAATTATTCATGACGATGATGAACACCGGTTTACTATTCAGCTCAGTAACAAAAATTCGATTTTGGCTCATTCGTGTGTGGTAGCAACTGGCGGCACCTCCCGCCCAGAAACTGGATCGACCGGTGAAGGTTTTTCGTGGCTAGCTTCTTTTGGGCACACCATTCGCACTAATGATTATGCTCTGGTTCCCATCGCTCTTAAGGACGAATGGGTAAAGTCACTTGGTGGAGTCAGTTTGGAAAAAGTCAAATTGACATTACTGGCTGATGATAAAAAACACAGTGTCTATACCGGCAAGTTATTATTCACTCACTTCGGTATTAGTGGACCAATGATTTTAAATATGAGTCGTACGGTCGGTGATGTGCTACAGCATAGTACGGCGACTCTAGCTCTTGATATCATGCCAGAATTAGATGCTGGCGCTTTACGTATTAAGTTACAAGAATTATTAGTGACTGAATCAAATCGGAAACTAAAAAATGTTTTAGCCAAACTTATTCCATCAGCGTTAGTTACACCCTTACTTACTTTGGCAAAGATTGATGGTGAAACTCCTTCTCATAGTGTGCGCAGTGCCGCCCGCACATCCTTGGTTGCTCGAATGAAGTCCATTGTTCTTACCGTTGATCATCTGCTAGGAGCAGAAAAAGCCATCATCACAGACGGCGGAGTGACTTTAACAGAGATTGATTTTAAAAACATAGAATCTCGTCTTGTGCCTGGATTGTATATTGTTGGAGATCTACTCGACATTAACAGACCTTCAGGCGGCTATAGTTTGCAAATTTGTTGGAGTACTGGATATGTGGCGGGTATGCATGCTTGATCTTTAAAAGGATTAAAAATACTATTTCATTGTTCTAATATGGTAAAATTATAACAAACAAATATGCGAATCATTTTAATTATACAAGCACTGATAATATTAGCGGGCTCTTATTATATTTTTGTGTTGTTGTCAGTACCAGATACCGAAAGTATTATAGAGTCAAATGATATTGCAACTACCACAACAGAGCGAGCAGTAATCAGTAACGAATCAATTAAGGTTGGCGCTGAGACATCAAGTACCACCATGGGTAACGATACCGGCGATCAATCAAATAGCCCAAACGACTATGGTATGGAGTATCCGATAGCGGATGATAATCCTCAAGTGCAGTAGGGGATAAAAGGAAATAGAGTAAGAGCAGAGGCAAGGCCTATGCTCTTACTCTATTAAACTGTCGCAGATATTTTCTAGCGGAAATCTTTCTCGGCGTAAATAGAGACAGTGCGGCGTTTGCGCGCCTTACCTTTGAGGACGTGTTTGTGTGAGCGGTAGACTTTATGAACAATAAATTTCTCGGCCAAAAATTCAGTTAGAATTTTTTCGGTATAAACATATTCATCAACGCCAATAATTGGATGGACATAAGTGTATTTTTCCTTACCGGGGAATTCACGCAATAAACGTCTAGTGTGTAAGTCACCATCAGCCAAAAACGTTTTCATAAACAGAAAACCGCCTGGCATCAAGACTCGATAAATCTCGTCACGCAACATTAGTCGTTCCTTTTCGTTTAAAAAGTGCGATGTCATCATATCCAGTACCAAGCTCTGTGAGTTGTCAGTGACCTCAAGGGGGCCGGCAATACTACGAGCCGTGTAGGAGAGCTGTAGGTCGCGCGAGGCCAAGGTGGCCTGACTGATGGCTTCCGGAGAGATGTCGTAACCCACTCCCTGCATAGAAAAAACGTTGCTCAAAAAAATGAGATTGCGCCCGTTACCACAGCCAACATCAAGAGCTGATTGCCCAACGCCTAAAATATCGCCCCGTTTACGGCGGATAACCCAACGAGTAAATTTTTCTAAATCCTCACTGTGTTCAGTAGAGAGCTTCAGGTGATCAGCATTCTTGTATTCGTTATCCCAGAATGTGGTACCGTGTTGCTTCTTTTTTTGTTTTCGAATGAAAGGTCTTTTAGCCATGTAATAGTCTATAAGTCTAAAATTAGAGCATTATTTTACTAATTTAGCAATGGTAGAGATGCTGGAAAGATTAGAACAATGGCGTCCGGCTATAGTAGAATAGTGGTAATTATTATATGGCAAAGGAAACAAAAAAAACAATAAATATTTCTTTGCCGGGTAGGCGAAAGATCAAACTTGAGCGAGAAATACCACTAGCCATTGCGGCCGGTATTTTTCTAGTAATGGGTTTTATATTACTAGATTACCTGTCTGTGTTTACAGTAACTTATCAATCTTTAGTATCTCCAGTGGTAGCAGATAATCAAGCCACAACAACTGTTGAATTACCGTCTCCACTACCGGTATTGGATACTGAGTCCTATGACCGCAAATTATTGTTTTTAGCCAATAACGGATTATTGGAATTGCTGAGCATGACCACTAAAACTGTATTAATTGCCTCAACGACGGCCAATAGTAGTGAAACAAGAATTGAAACCGTGGTTCCCAGAACAGCTTCAGAGTTAGTTTTGAATACAAAAAAACAGTGGCCAGTTAAAGCAGTTTATCCTAAAGCGGGCGCCCTTTTACCCTTCAATCGAATCGTTGCTTACTATGGAAATTTTTATTCGACCAGAATGGGTGCCTTGGGAGAATACCCGGCTGATGAAATGATACAACGATTGACGGCCGAAATAAAAAATTGGGAGACTGCTGATCCAGACACCCCAGTTATTCCAGCAATTGATTATATTGCCAGCACCGCCCAGGCCAGTGCTGGAGCGGATGGAATGTATCGTTTTCGGATGCCGGACGATCAGATTGAACATGCGATTGAATTGGCTGAACGAGTGAACGGGATTGTTATTTTAGAAGTACAGGTGGGTCTAGCTAACCTGCAAAGGGAAATTGAGTCGCTCGAACCATTTCTTAGTTTGCCACAAGTGCATCTAGCAATTGATCCCGAATTTCGTATGGTAACGGGCGCTAGACCGGGTACCGTGATTGGTACAGTTGATGCTAATGACATAAATAAAGCGTCTGAATATCTAGCTAGTTTGGTAGAAAAAAATAATTTACCGCCAAAAATTTTGATTGTGCATAGATTTACTTATGCCATGGTCACTAATTCAAGACTGATTAAACCATTGCCCGAGGTACAAATAATTATGGATATGGATGGTTGGGGAGAGCCAGCCAAGAAATTTGGTACCTACAACCAAGTAATTGAGCCCGAACCGGTGCAGTTTACTGGTTTCAAATTGTTCTACAAAAATGATATTAAACCACCAAGTACTCACATGTTGACTCCGGCTGAAGTATTGAAATTATCACCACAACCAAGCTTCATTCAATATCAATAGTCTTGTTATTGTCAGATCAATTTCTAGTGCCGACTAAAAAATCTTGAATTGTTTTTACCAATCTTTGTTCGTACCAAAAAGCACTTGCGGAGACAGACAGTGACGTGGATTGCCGCCTGTCGCGCTTCGCTCGCAGCTAAAGGCGCTCGCAAAGACAGTGAAGTTGCCAGTTTTCGTCATTGCGAGGAGGGAGTCCGCATGCGTGAAAAAGTGACTCAATGTTGTGTAAAATAATAAGCGTAGCGACTATATTTTTCATACATAGAATTTTTTATCCTTAATAAAAATTCTTGCACTTTGCAGCCAACTTGAGCTGGTTTGTACCCACCTTTAGCTGCGAGCGAAGCGTGGCAGGAAACAAATTAGCCAACTAGTGGACAGTCCCTGTATTAGCATACAGATTTCACTCACTCGGTCATCTGTAGGGGATGACGTGGCAATCCACACCACCACCGTCTTTGTGAGGAATGAGCTGGCAAGCGAATGACGCGGCAATCCATGAAGACACAACAGACGTGGATTGCCGCGCTGTGGCTCGCAAAGACGGACGCTATACCGGCCAACTACCATCGTCATTGCAAGGAATGAAGTGTCAACGGAATGACGTGGCAATCCAGGGCCGTACCACTTAATATTATGTGAATGAGTGTGGTAGTTACAAATAATAGTATAAAAAGTGACAAGTTGAAATTTAATTTGCTATAATTTAGCACATATGAAAAATCCATGGGTAGTAATTGGAGTTGTTGCAGTAGTGTTGATAGGTGGGTCAGTCTGGTATTCGGGGCAGGTGTCAAAATCTTATAATGAAGGCGTTGTTCTAACTGAACACATCAAAGGCAATCCTAATGCGACAGTTACTTTAACAGAATATAGTGATTTTGAGTGTCCAGCTTGTAAGCAGTTTGAACCAGTAGTGCTTGAAGTCTTGGCACAATATGGTGACGGTATCAAATTTGAATACAAACATTTTCCTTTGATTCAGATTCATCCTTATGCTGAGCCGGCCGCTTGGGCAGCCGAGGCGGCTGGACAACAGGGAAAGTTTTTTGAATTTCAAGAACTGTTATTTGAGAATCAAGAGGCTTGGGTGCCACCGAACCCTGCTCCGTCAAAATATTTTTCTCAATATGCTGAGGAACTAGGTTTAGATATGTCTCAATTCAATCGCCAGGTGCGTTCGTCAATTATTAAAGATAAGGTTCGCGCAGAATACAATACTGCACGCGACCTTGGTTTGACCAGCACCCCAACCTTTTTTCTCAATGGCCAAAAAATGAATATCACCACCTATCAGGACTTCAAAGACCAAGTAGCCACCGCCGTTAATTCGAGTGTGGAGTTTGGTAATGTCACAACCTCCTCATCAGGTGGAACGGGCGTTGTTGATACAACTTCAGCCACGAACTAAAATTTATTCACCGCAGTTTTTTAGTAAAAATGCGATCCTGTTTACTGTATAATTTAAAATTATACAGACTCCTGCTTGTTGAATTTATTGAGGGGGGACCCCTGCCTGTGATGTGTGCTATTATCTTGAAGTTATTTACATGATATGTTAGATTGAATGTGTCACTAATATTATTACTACTATCCTTATATTTTCATGAGACTCATACTTATCCATAAGCAAAAGAATGGGGAAAAGACCAGAACTTTAGAAATGTTTGAGCACTCCTGCCAAACTCTCGGTATTGAGCTGTTCCTGGTCAATGTCTATAGCTATAGCTATTTTGATTTGCCCACACTTGGTTCTGATGATATTTTATATCGAAGTGCAACGGGCTCACGTGCCCAAATTCTTGAAAAGCTCTTAATAAATGACAGCTGTCGTCATCTATATACAAAATGGGATTTGGCTTTACATGGGCGCGGTACAACATATTATTATCACAAGAAACATAATTTACCAGCCATCCCAACCATTCCATTAATACCAAAGGATCGTGAAGAAGCTGTCAGATTTGCTGAAACACTCGGAGGTTTTCCTATTATAATGAAGGTAACTGGTGGTTCAAAGGGGGTTGGCGTAATGCGGGTTGATTCACAGGAAAGCTTCATATCTATCTGTGATTTTCTGCGAGGTAACAGTGCAAATATTCTTGTGCGAAAATATATAGAACATACCTATTACGGTCGTTTTATCGTACTTGGAGGCCATGTTATAGCGAGTAATCGTTGCAAATCACTCGACGGCGATTTTAGGACAAACACAGCCGACACACCATACGGAGAAGCGTATGTATTTTCAGAAGAAGTGCAAAAAATCGCAATTGATGCCGTTTCTGTACTCGGTCTCAAGTTTGGGGGAGTAGATTTATTGTTCGATATGGATGGAAATGCACACATTGCCGAGGTAAACTTCCCGACTGATTTTGGTGTAGCACAAGACATCACTGGTATTGATGTTGCAACACAGATACTTCAGTTCCTAGCTGATTAGCTTTTTGATGCGTCTAATTCGTTATTGTCACGATAGATTATCTGTACTCGTAATTGGTTTTCGTATTTTAGCGCTTGCTCAAAGTTTTTAGCGGCGTCTTTTGTGGTGATTAAATATGCATCAGTAATCCTCCTTTGCTGTTTTGGAAGTTCAAGGAGGAAAATATTTTTTTGTACTGTAGTGGTGTCAATTGTTTCTATTTCTGGGTTATATTGTACGACAGGATAACAACCAACAGAGAGTTTGAAAATGGCGACACCAATGCTCGAGTATATCCCGTAGGGATTTCTGTCACTCCCATGCACTAATTTTGTCTTATTTTTTTCTTGAGCGTGTTTTGTAATAATATATTCAGCAAACAAGGCGGGGCTACAGGCCAGTTTTTTGTTGACTTGCCAATCGGGAAAATAAACTCGAAATGCAATAGAAAGTTTGTATGTTCGCAAGGTAAAGATTGCGCCACCGATTGGTATCCCAGCTTCAAAGAGCGTCAATGTATAATACGGGAACTTCTTCTCTGCTTTTCCTAGCGTGGCCGCGTAAATATCATGCAAGTTTGGGTTCTCTTTACTTCGTATACGCTCATTATAAAGTGGCACAAACCAGTCCAGGAATGACTGATCAAGTGGCGCGAAGATTGACGTTATATCTAAAGTCTCAATCTTTCGCAAAAGATTAGTGATCTTTTTTGCGTTACTTTTACCAAAGCCAACTAAAATATCAGATTCAATCTTTTTCACCCACTTATGTTTGTGGCCAAATGTAACTAGCATTGCGTAGCAATATTCTAGTATATACTTATATTGTCAAGTCTGTACTTTTTAAATATGTGTGTCATTATCTTTACAAGTTGACATTTTGTAGTATGATTTCAATTTCAGAATCACAGAGCCGTGTGCGTAGCTCCCAAAACTTTATTTATATATCTATATGATAGAAAAACAAAAAAATATTATCGCATTTGTGATGAGTATTCGTTCTAGTGCAATAGAAAACATAAGAGAGTATGAAAAGGCTGTCGGTAAAAAATACCGAATTATGATGCTTTGGGATAAGCGTTATCCAAAACCACAGAATCAAGATAGGTTTGACATTTTTGTCCCGATTGATTTTTCCCGACCTGAAAAGATAAGTGAAGCGCTGTTGCCCTATCACGGTCAATTATTAGCTATTACCTGCACTAGTGATGATAATATTGCCCGTTTTGCCAAGATTATCCCAAATGTACCATACCTTCGGACACCTACAACTGAGTCTATAACCTGGGCAACTGATAAATATGAGATGCGGAAACGCTTCAAAGCTTATCGTAGTAGCATTACACCAAAGTTCACTAAAGTAAAAGAAAATACAAAAAAAGAACGTGAACGGGTGATTGAAAAGGTAGGATTTCCAATGATTGTTAAACCAACTAATCTTGGTGCCAGTTTATTTGTACAGATTTGTTACCATGAAGATGAGCTTCAAAAGGCATTGTCCGTTGGTTTCCGAAAGATACGCAAAGCCTACGAACACGATAAGCGTATGGAGGATCCACAAATGATTGCTGAACAGTTCATGGAAGGGGATATGTATTCTATTGATAGTTACGTTGACTCGCGCGGTACAGTTTATCACTGCCCGTTGGTGCGGGTCAAAACCGGAAAGGAAATTGGTCATAAAGATTTTTTTGGATATTTGCAGATTACACCCACAATTTTAAAACCAGAATCTGTGGAAAAGGCGCATAATGTAACCGAGGCGGCTGTCCACGCTCTTGGCCTGCGTAGCTGTTCTGCTCACACTGAGTTGATGAAAATAGATACCGAATGGAAAGTGATTGAGGTTGGTCCAAGAATTGGCGGTGCTCGGGATGTTTTGTATCAACTTAGTTGCGATATCAATCATTCGTTAAATGATATTTTGATTCGTATTCCACGAAAACCAGTGATACCAAAAAAGTGTAAAGGATATTCAGCTTATATGAAGTGGTTTGCTTCAAAGGAGGGTGTTATTACAGAAATGAAAGGAGTTAAGAGAATGGAACAACTAGAATCATTTCACCACATAAGCGTTAATAAAAAAGTCGGTGACAGGTCTGTGTTTGCTAGTAATGGAGGTCGTTCAGTATTTAATCTTTTCTTGTATAACAGTAGTCGTCCAGACCTCTTGGCAGATATTAGGAGAATTGAGCAGATGGTAAAGATTGAAATAGCCCCACGTACAAATGGGAATACAGACAAAAAGAAAATAGTAAAAAAAGTGATGGTCAAGAAAAGTGTATAGGTTAAAAGAGGTAAGGGTGGGGAAGCGGGGCGAGCATTGCTTGTCCTGCTTTGCTATGATACTGGGATGATTCGGACTCGGGATTTTTTACTTTTTCTTATTTCGGCTGTTTTTTTATTGGTGGCTATTGGAACGGAGTT
>Ga0156738_142_pt5 | contig 32145 bp, 31 predicted proteins | sample RifOxyD1_FD_112067 | JGI IMG/M metagenome (GOLD analysis project Ga0156738, IMG submission 112067) | Candidatus Kaiserbacteria bacterium RIFOXYD1_FULL_42_15 | reverse complement strand
CATAATACCAAAAAAGTCAAAAAAAGCTAGTTTTTCATTGCGGAAGAGGAGGGATTTGAACATTACATGTTCAGTACCCCAATTGGCTAGATTATTTCGCAAGCTCATAATCTAGCTCAATCGGGCTTCAAATCTTGCTACGCATTTTTTCAAAATGCTGCAACCTCCTCTTCCTTCGTTCATTTCATTCACTGCGGAAGAGGAGGGATTTGAACCCTCGATCGAGTTTCCCCGATGCCGGTTTTCGAAACCGGTGCACTAGACCACTATGCGACTCTTCCTAAACAACAGTCATCAAGTATAACACTGAAATTTTCTGTCAGATAGCTTTTTGATTATATTTTCACTAAGGTGGGGGAGTTGTTTATACATCTATTTATGTACAAAGTTGTACCTTTGTTACACACCATCTTTTCCACTGATTATTCACAGAGTTGGCCATAAATAAGGATATTTTAATTTATTGACACTTATCGCTGGTATGAGAAGCTTGTTATAGGTTTGTGTGATGGTGATTTTCTCCATACTAACTAAAACTCTTTTAGGTTGGAGCACGCAGGCCAAAACTCTACGTTGTACAAACAAAAGGCGCCAATCGGCGCCTTTTGTTTGTTTGGATAGTCAGCTTTTACTTTTATTTAGGATTTGGTCTTGAGGGTGACATAAATATCCTCAAGGGCTTTGACCCCGTCACCAGCAGAAATGTTGTTTTGATGGTAGCGCACATTCGTGCAATCACCGGCCGCCCAGATACCCGAGGCACTTGTCTTTTGGGTCCAAGGGTCTATTTCTATACGATTGTATTCGTCCAGCTTTACGACATCTTTTACATATTCTGTATTTGGAATCATACCAATCTCAACAAAGATACCAGTCACTGCCATGTCGTGTGATACACCATCAGCATCAGTGTACTTGATACCACTGACAAACTTGTCTCCTACAACTTCGGTCGGGGTGGCGTTTGTGATAGCGGTCATATTTGGATGTGCCAAAACCTTCTCTACCGTAATAGGGTCTGCTTTGAATGAAGCGCTTCGGTGTAGGAGTGTAACACTTTTTGCATAGGCGAGAAGTTGGGCGGCTGATTCAAAGCCAGCATTACCTCCGCCAATCACTACGACATCTTGTCCAGAAAACATCGGGCCGTCACAGCTGGCACAATAGGTGAGACCTTTATGTTCAAAAATATCTGCCCCCAGTACGTTAAGTTGCCTGCGTCCTGAACCACTAGCAATCAGTGTAGCTTTGCCTGAGTGTTGAGTACCATCGTCAAGCGTTACTAAACTTGTTCCATCGTCTGCTTTAGTTAGAGAGGTTGCTGTTCTTCCAGCCATGATAGTAACAATATCTTTGGCGTAGGCCTCAAGGTGACTTTCAAGGTCTTTGGCTAGTTTGTCTCCAGAAATTGATGGGGTACCAATCCAGTTTTGAATATCGGGCGAGACGATACTTTGTCCACCCCATTCCTTAGTAACAAAAAGAGTCCGTAATCGCTTTCTGGCAGCATAGACACCAGCCGCAATACCAGCTGGGCCACCACCAATAATAATCAAGTCGTACATAAAATTTCAAAAGGTTGCTTATTTTTATTTAACAAGGAACAGCATAACATAAAAAACAATGGTGGTGTATGACCTTGCCACTTTTAATGCTACCGGTAGTCAATATAGATTGTCACGTAGTCGTCCTGGATCGCCACGTCATTCGCTTGCCAGCTCATTCCTCGCGAAGACGATGGTGGATTACACCCCCCGCGTCTTTGCCTGCCTGCGCAGACAGGCGAGTCACAATGCGGTAATCCACATCGCCACTCTAGATTGCTGTGTCATTCCGCTACGCCCCGCTGCACCAGTGTTTTGCCGATCAAATCTTATTTAAGCTTTGAGCGTCGCAAAAATGCCGGTACGGGTCACAAGTTACTAACTATAATTTATACTTTGTATAAATTCTAATAAGTACTTCTGACCACGGCTCGCTGTTTCGTCGCCCTAGGAAGGGGCGACTCATATCGCTCCGCCTCGCAGCACCTGCCTCCGACTAAATAATATGAAGAAAAGACATTGCCGTAGAAGAATCGGTCTTATTTCAACTTTGACCTTCTCAGAAAAGCAGGTACTGCGCCCCAGTCGTCCTCTTCCTCATCTACTGGATCAACTGGTTTTGGGTCACGTCTGGGTAATTCTTTATGTGATTCAATTGAGTCATTTTTCTGAATAGGCATTTCTTCTGGATCTATTCGTCTCGGAGCGGTAAGCGAATTAAAGATACGACCACGAGTTTCTGGCATTTTTTCCTCCCCATTTTCCATTGATGCACCCACAGGTGCCCGCCTGGATATACTGTTTTGGTGAACTGTTTCTTCAGGAAAGCCGGTAGCGATGACGGTAACCTTGACCTCATTTTTCTTTAGCTTGTCATCCTTGATAGCGCCAAAGATTACTTTTGCTTGTGGGTCAATTGACTCAGTAATGACTCGAGCTGCATCTTGAATTTCCAACATTCCCAAATCATCACCGCCAGCAATGGCAAATAATACTCCCTTGGCACCCGTGATAGATACTTCAAGTAGAGGGGAATTAATGGCTGATTGAGCCGCCTCCTCGGCCCGTTTTTCTCCAGAAGAAACCCCAACTCCCATCAAAGCAGAGCCGGCATTTTCCATAACACTACGGATGTCGGCAAAGTCAACGTTGATTATACCAGGCATGGTAATAAGGTCAGAAATACCCTCCACTGCTTGTTTGAGCACATTATCACATTGTTCAAAAGCACTGCGAACTGAAGTCTCTTTATCAACAATAGCTAGAAGGCGATCATTAGGAATGGTGATAAGAGCGTCGACTTCTTTCTTTAGTTCTTCAATACCTTGCATAGCAACCCGCATTCGCTCTTGACCTTCAAATAAAAATGGCTTGGTGACAACACCCACAGTTAGGGCTCCACTGTCACGAGCAATTTTTGCGATTACTGGAGCAGATCCAGTACCGGTACCACCACCCATACCACAAGTGATAAAAATCATGTCAGAACCCTTGATGGCATTATTAATTTCTTCACGAGTTTCTTCGGCTGCTCTGCGTCCCATATCCGAATTACCACCAGCACCAAGACCACGAGTAAGATTTTTTCCAATGTGAATTTTTTTCTTGGCAAGTGAATGATGTAAATCTTGAGCATCACTGTTGACGGCAATAAATTCTACTCCTTTGACTTTTGATGACACCATGTAGTTCACGGCATTGTTGCCAGAACCTCCGGCGCCGACTACTCGGATACGTGCAAATGATTCAACGTCTGATTTTATTTGTTCCATAAATAATTATTTAATACCGATTACCTCCACTAGCCGGGTTGCTATTACCGTCTGCTAAGTATCCATATCATACAGGTATTAAAAACATCTGTCACGATATTGACTAATACCGGATTTGTGTGTTTGACGGATATAGAAAAATGTTATGGAAGGAACTGACTGAGCCAATCTAGAATAGTTCTTTTGGCTTGTTTAGTGATGCCAATGGTGGTTGATTCTTCGCCGTCACTGGCTCCGATCATGCATAGTCCATAAGCGACAGCCCAAGAAGCGTCGCGTATTTTGGTATTTTTATCAAACTCCAAAGTGGCGATTCTGGCCGGGAGGTTTAGCGTGTTACGGGCAAATTCCTGAATACCAAGAGTAATAGAGCCACCACCGGTCAATATAATTCCAGCCGGAAGCAAACCGTCTTTTTTTATTTTCTTGAGGTGTAAATTAATTAGCTCAAAAATATCACTAAGGCGAGCGTTGATAATTTCCTCCAGTCTTTTCTTTGGATAATTAGTAGTGGTGATACTACCACGTTTAACTTTCTCTGCCTCTTCTAAAGTAATCTTTAATCCGAGAGCAATGTCGTTGGTGATGTCGTTGGCGCCAATAGGGAAAACCTTAAGTGAAATTGGGGTCATGTCCTCAAAAACAACCGTGGAGACTGTCTCAGCGCCTATATTGGCCATAATGCAACCTGCTCGGCGCTGGGCCTTGTTTAAGATAACAAAGCTAGCCGCTAGAGGTGAAGCCATCACATCTTCAACATAAATACCAGTACGTTCGACAGCGCCAATAAGATCATTAAGATGTTGTTCAAAAGTAGTGATAAAAAGTGTGTCGACTTCAAGTTTGGTACCACGCATACCTTCTGGTTTTCCTAGTACCGGTTCACCATCAATCCGAAAGCGCAGGGGTATGGCATGGATTATTTTCCGATTGGGGATGTGATCAGTGATACGATCCTCACTATCTTGGCTGGCCTTCTCAATATCAATGGTCGTAATCTCTGAATCAGCTCGCGAAGTGATGACTTCACCGGTGGAAATAATTTCATCTAACCCCACACTACCGATAGATAGGTAGGCCTTTTTTACACTGACACCTGCGGTTTTTTCAGCTTGAGTTACGGCACTTCTGATACTACGGATAACATCGGATTCGTTCATGATATAGCCATTACGCAATCCTCTGCTTTCGGCATGGCCGGTACCTATTATCTGTGGTAACCCATGGGGTTCATTTTTTTGGTGAGAAACACGAACAATCACCACCTTTACTTGGTAGGTGCCGACATCAATTCCAGTAATGATATGTTCTGACATAATATAATGTGTAGTGAATTAATCTAATTTAAACAAGGCTATATTTACTAACATATCGTCTCTCCAGCTTCTCCATTGTATCGCCATGGTCGTATCCTTTCAAATGAAGTAAACCGTGGATAAATAGAAAAGCAATGTAGCCGTCTTTAGTTAATGAAAAATCCTTGGCCTCAGGGCGGGCCACTTCGGGACAGAGGACAATTTCACCGCAATTGATATCAAGAGGGAACGAGAGTACGTTTGGGGCGTAATCCTTTTTGCGGGTAGTTTGATTTATTTTTTGAGCGCGGTTTTTACCTACAAGTGTGAAAGACAGAGAATAGCGCTTACCAAGAATATCATTCTTGATTGTTTCGTAAGGAATTTGTTTGGGGTAATTTTTTATGGTGGTTGAAAGTGTAAAAGGTGGCATATTTACTTAGTATGACATGATTCACTCAATAAGATAACCCCACTCATGTGAGTGGGGTTATCTGCCTATTTTATTCTAGCGGTGGCCGCGACGTTGTTCTTGAATTTTTCCAAGCTTAAGTAATTTTTCGTAAACTTCTTTTTTGCCAAGTTTTTTAAGACGAGCAAATCTCTGTACATTGCGACTCTTAATACGGTTATGATAACGACCACTACGAACCTTAGGAACAATGCCAGCTCCCTGAACACGCTTAGTAAAACGACGAATTACGTTCGCACTACTCTCATTGGTATTTTTTTCTACTTCAACGTTTGTTGCCATATGTGGGCAAGAGCATAGCATTCCTGAAGAAAAAGTGCAAGGTAACAAATTACCCATACTAATTAATTCTTGACTATTTCTGGGCCAAAGAAACTTCCTAGTACCCCACCCCAAAAACCACCTTTCGTTTAAGAGGTAGCTAAAGGTTTCAAGAAACAATACACTCAGTAATTATCCTGGATCACCACGTTGCTCCCTTACAGGGACTGTCCACTCATTGGGTATTTTGTTTAGTTGCACTCACAAAATCCCTCAATGAGTCTTGCGAAAAGCATCCCATGCTTTTCTCACCTTAACAGGGACTGTCCACTCATTGGCTACTTTATTTCCTGCCACGCTTCGCTCGCAGCTAAAGGTGGGTAAAACTAGCTCAATGTGGCTGCGAAATGTCTTCTATACAGAAGCTGTTCAGGTTGACGCTATTTTTGCAAAATAGTAGGCAACCTCTTGAGAAAGTCCACTGGACTTTCTCACCCAGACATTTCTCACCTTAACAGGGACTGTCCACTCATTGGCTATTTTATTTCCTGCCACGCTTTGCTCGCAGCTAAAGGTGGGTACAAACCAGCTCAAGTTGGCTGCAAAGTGCAAGAATTTTTATTAAGGATAAAAAATTCTATGTATGAAAAATATAGTCGCTACGCTTATTATTTTACACAACATTGAGTCACTTTTTCACGCTTGCCAGCTCCCTCCTCAAAGACGGTGATGGTGTGGATTGCCACGTCATTTGCTTGCCAGCTCATTCCTCGCAAAGACGATGGTGGGGTGTCGTTCTTCGTACCCGTCTTTGCGAGTCACAACGAAGCAATCCACGTTTCTGTACGGTCATGGATTTGCCACGTCATTAGACTGCGGTCACCCTTCTCGCAATGACGAAGACTACCGTTTTTGCAAGTCGTCATGAAGCCCACCTGCTGGCTCGTTAGGTGTTATACATGTGCAGGCAGGCAATCCAGAAGTCTAGATATCATCTACTTAAATAATGTGGAGCAATTAATAAACACGAATGCCCTAGACAGTGACGGTATTATTTCGTTTTAATTTTCGTAGCAATGCTTCGCACGGAATTGGTTCCTGTCTTCTTGCTTCCATGTCGCGCAAAATGACTGTACCATCAACGAATTCTTTTTGACCGATAATAATAACGTATTTAACACCACACGCTTCAGCATTACGAAGTTGGGCTGACAGTGAATCGTTGGCAAGGTCTTGGTAAACTGAAATACCTTCTTTACGTAACTCATCGATTATCATCAAACTTCTGATTTTGGGACCAAAACCAAGCTGAATTATATAAATAATTGGTGTCTGGAGCTTAAAACGAGGATTACGGGCAGGGGATGGTTTTTCGTGTAGGATAGCGACCGCACCGACGGCTGGTGTGTGGTGGTGAGTTTTACGCTCAACATACTCATCAAAACGTCCACCACGCAAACTGAGCGATGGTGTAGACATTCCTGTCATGGCCGGCAAGTCGATAGAAAATAGGGTGTCAGAATAATACTCATGATGAGCAAGCATTTTTGGATCGATTTCATAAGGAGTGGCACTCATATCTAAATATTCAATAATGTCGCGAAAGTGTTTACGGCTCTGGTCACTTAAATATTCCAATGGACTAGGACTTTTAAGAGATAGTTCATGTCCTTGTTCTACTAGATATTGGAGAGCAGTAAAAGCGTGTACTTTCATTAGTTCACGGGCCTCTTGAGGCATTGAATCCAAACGTTTACGCAAAAAATTGGTTATTTCACGACTGTAGCGAATCATTGAGTCACTGTCACCTAAGGAGTTAATTTTAACCACATAGTCTGTGTAGCCAAGTTCTCCCGTCAGAGCATGACTAAGCTGAATCAATATGGCCTCGGCAATACTTTTTTGAACATTAAAAATATGAAAAGAAACAGCTGTTTCATTAGTGTCAGTAGTATCTATCGTATAAAGCAAAACTGGACCATTAATAGCATGTAGATTTTCGTTACAGAAGACCTCTAACCCACGAGTAATTAACCCGCTAGCATTATCGAGTCGGCTATCTTCTTTAGTAATTGTATGTGATAGGGTAGTTTCGCAACTTTTACAAATCGGATCTTTACGTAACACCTCTATTGTTTTAAACCCAAAATATTCGGCGGTATGAGAAGCAATTTTCAAAAACTCAGTTGGACTACATTCTGTATGCATACTGATTTTAATTATGATGAACTGGTAACAGTTGTGTTAGTAATGGCGCCGGGAAGGTACTTAAATTTCTGTGGTGGAAAAAGTCGGATAAAAGCATGACCGATAATCCGATCTTGTTGTAAGATTCCCCATGCCCTGGAGTCGGAACTTTGATCTCGGTTATCACCCATAACAAAATATTCACGATCACCCAATACTTCAGTCATATTGGTGCTATTATTCATACTTTTGATATATGGCTCTTCCAAAACAAAACCCTCTGGATTATTTTTATTTTTGATATGGATAGTTGGTCCTTCAATTACAATAGTTTCACCAGGCAAACCAATAACGCGTTTAATAAAAAACTTTGAAGGATCACGAGGGTAACGAAAAACAATTACATCACCCCGACTGGGCTGATTAAAATGGTAACTCAATTGGTCCACGATTAAATATTCGCCGGTGTGGAAGGTGTTTTCCATTGAGGCGCCAGAAACAATGAATGGCTGGGCAATAAACATCCGAATTGGGATAACAATTATAAGGGCAATGAGAGAAAAACGAATAATTTCAAGAATCGGGTGCTCTTTTTTTTCCTGGGTCGGAGCAAAATTATTTTCATTATCGGTGATGATGGTGGTATCTTCCGAAGTTGATTTTTTAGTAGAGAACAAGTTCATAGTGGTGAAGTAATTGTATTATACGCGATAAAAATCAGCTTCGCAAATTTTGCGATTTTAGTAATTTACTATGACTGAATTTAAGTGACTCTGAATGGTTTTTGTTTGTGATTTATTTTTAATTACCGATAAATTGGTCTAAATGACTTCCGCTGTGGTATGATTTTTGGATGTATTACATCGTGGGTCTAGGAAACCCGGGAGAAAAATATCAGAACACCCGACATAATATCGGGTGGATGGTGCTTGATATTTTAGTCTCAGGGGCAGGATTGCCTCCAGCGGTTTTATCCGCCCAGTATAGTGGGAAAGTGAGTGCGGGTCAATTGGAGCAACAAGACGTCATGGTGCTATATCCTGATACTTTCATGAATAATTCTGGTAGGGCGGTGAAAAAATTGGTGCCAAGTGTCGAAACAGATCATCTAGTCGTTCTTCATGACGATGTTGATTTACCACTGGGACAAGTAAGGGTGTCATTCGGCCGAGGAAGTGGGGGACATAACGGCATTGCCTCGATTATTGATAAGCTCAATACCAAGGACTTTGTGCGAGTACGAATTGGTATTGGTAAGAGTGGCTTCTGGCCATGGCAACAAGGAACTATAAAGAGGCCGGGTGGAGGCGGCATACTAGAGAGGTTTGTCTTGGGTGGTTTTGGGAAGCGTGAGCAGAATGCCCTTAAGGAAGCAAAAGAGTCTGCCTGTGCCGCCATCGCTATGATTGTAACAGAAGGCCATACAGTAGCGATGAATAAGTTTAATTAAAAAAAGCCCTACCCTTAAGTTTTTTACCTTTCGCCACAACATCACCCAATCTGTGGGGTCTGACCTCGCAGATTGATAACAAAAAAGACACGAGCATGATCCCGTGTCTTTTTGTTTATTTACTGTTATTTTATTTCTTGATTTGCTTCCTTGTATGATAATGTCATGCGTTGTTCAGTCGGTTCAAAAAGAGTGATTTTGAATTGGTAGACATTACCAAGTGAAAGTTTTGCTTTCAAATTTTGTTCGGTTTCAAATTCGGAAATATGAACTAAACCAGCCACTCCTTCTTGGATAGAGGCCAAAGCACCGTGCTTGTTGTATTTAATCACAACACCAGGCACTACTTGATCCTTGGCATATTTTTTAGCAGCTTCAGTCCAAGGGTTATCACGAAGTTGTTTGATGGATAGAGAAATCTTATCATCTTTTACCTCAATGACTTTAACCTTAACCTTATCTCCGACTTTATACAGGGTGCGAGTGTCTTCTACCAGTCCCCAATCAAGTTCAGAAATGTGAACCAGTCCTTCCAGTCCTTGTTCAATCTTAACAAAGATACCGAAATCAACAGCCCCGGTTACTTCACCATTTAGAATCTCCCCAACTTCATACCTACCAACTTTTTCTTCTTTTTCTTCTTTTTCTTGGGGTCCTTTTTCTGAGAAGATAAGTTTATGTTCCTTCTGATCAGCAGTAATCATAACCACACTGAGGTGTTTACCTACTAGTGAATTAAGAGCGTGTAGGATTTTGTCCTTGTCGCCATTATCAACTCGAGGATAATTGTCAGATCCGAGTTGTGAAGCTGGAAGGAATCCTTGAATACCCTGCCACTCAATAATCAAACCGCCTTTGTTGGCCTCTTTAACTTCCAAACTCATAACAGTCCCTCGTTTGACCGCTTCGTCAGCGTCAGCCCAAATCAATGCTTGGCGAGCCTCCTTGAGAGATAATTCAATATAACCATCTTCGTTGGCGGTATCGACAATTTTGGCGGCGATAGTATCACCAACACTAACTTTACGCAGAATATCGCGCGCGTTCATATATTCACGACCAAAAATCAAACCAGTACCAAATGGTGGTAGGTCTACATACAGTCGGGCTCGGCCAATAGCCGAAACAGTCCCCTCGATTAATTGTCCTTCTTTTGGCGCGTCCGGCAGGTTGGCAGCCAACAACTGCATCACACCTCCTTTAGCTTCAGTCGAATCAGCGACTGGAGTAGTTACATCTGACATATATATATGTTTACTTCCGACGACACGCGTCCGCACAACCATTTCGCGAGGTAGAAAAATTCTTTGAATTTTTCTACCGGCCATTGTCCGTGAGTGCGGGGTTAAACGTGTGTCGCTAGAAACTAATAATCTTCTTACGAAGTGGGAAAAATATAACAAAGAAAATGAAAAATGGCAAGGGAAAATAGAATATTGAATATGGGAAAGTCACGTCTTTGCCTGCCTGCCCTGCATGCCATGCCTGCGTATGCAGGGCAGGCATGGCAGACAGGCGAGCCACAGCGCGGCAATCCACACCGTTCGTCATCGTCGCCACCCTGGATCGCCACGTCACTCGTGCGCTCGCTCCTCGCGAAGACAACGTTGCATTAATTGCAACCATACAACCATGCAACTGTAACTATTAAACTATTCAACTATTTTCCATATTCTATTTTCTATTTCCGCTCTCTTCTTGTATACTACTGTCATTATGGTTATTACATATCACGGTGGGCAATGTTTTAAGGTATCGTTTGGTAACACCACTCTGGCTTTTGATCCGATTGCGAAGGAATCTAAATTAACATCAGTAAAGTTTGGTTCAGATGTGGCCTTTATTTCACTTAACCATCCAAACTTCAACGGTTCTAGCCAAGTAGCCCTTGGCAACAAGCAACCATTTGTAGTGTCGGGTCCTGGCGAATATGAAATTGGTGAAGTGACGGTCCGTGGTTTTGGTGTAAAAACCACTTATGAAAATGTGGAGCACTTCAATACTATTTATCAGGTACGTCTGGAAGAAATGAATTTAGTGTTTTTAGGGGCTCTTGGCGATGCGGAAATTGACCCAAAAATTCTTGGTGAGTTAGGCGATATTGATATATTATTTGTACCGATTGGTGGCGGAGATGTTTTGGATGTACCAGCCGCTGCCAAGCTGGCAACCAAGTTGGAGGCAAGACTTATTTTGCCGATGCACTATGATAAAACATCATTGAATACCTTTTTGAAAGAGGTGGGGGCAGAGACCGTTAAACCAGTCGATAAACTGACAATCAAGAAACGTGATGTAGTTGTTATGGAGGGTGATGTCGTTGTCCTCTCCGTCTAGCTACTACCCGCAGGGTTGCTTATTAAAATATGTTCTTCGAAACCCTAGACAAAATAAGAACAAAACCAAAACATGTGCGTGAGCGATATGCTTTTGGCAGTGCTTTTGTTTTTACCGCTATTTTGGTAGTGGTTTGGTTGGTATCTTTACCAGCAAGTTTTTCAAACATCTCTGGCGGGGTGGAGAGTGAAGCGGTCGGGGCGGCTCCATTTTCTGGTTTTTTAACTCAAATAAAAAACCAATTTGAGGGCGCAAAAAAATCTGTGGCCAATGTGTGGCAATCTGCCAGCACTACCCTCTCTGCTTCCGTTGCCACCTCAACTACTGTCTCCAAATCATCAGGGGAAGAACAGAATCAATCACCGATTGAAATTAGGATTAGTTCTTCAACGAATATGAATGCCAAATCTACCACCACTAAAACCATTCAGATTGGCACGACCACTAAGCCACGAGAAACCGTGAATAGTGAATCGCGATTACCTTATACCATCTCCAATTAACCATTGGACACGCAATCCCAAATTTTGGCTACAAAACCGCGCTTCGCCCTCAACATATACCAATATGCTTCGGACTCCAGCTTGCTTTTCGCTCAAAATTTTGAAAGGCGTTTATGTCCAAGCGTTAATTGGGGATGGTATTATTTAGAACCCATCCAATAACCCCGTATGCCACCAAAAGATTCCAAATATTTGGCTACAAATTAGTTATTTTTCATCAATATATATCTATATGCTTCCTCAAACTATCTAATTCTTTTTCGCTCAAAATTTGAAACTTTATGATTTGTAAGAGGGTTGGTGGTTGGACTCTTAAAAACCACTGTACCATAGCTCAAGTATGCTATAATATGAAGATTATTATTAAATTTCTTGTTTTCTGTTATGCCGAAAAAGACCATTCCAGATGATACCACTCCAGCTCCACAACGAGGAATTATCACCCAAAGTATCACGGGTGAAATGGAAACTTCCTACCTTGACTACGCGATGTCGGTCATTACTTCGCGTGCCTTGCCGGATATTCGCGATGGGCTGAAGCCAGTACACCGTCGCATCCTCTACTCGATGCGTCTTAATGGTTTAACAGCGAGTGCAAAGTTCAAAAAATCAGCGACGGTAGTGGGAGATGTGCTTGGTAGCTTTCATCCTCATGGTGACTCGGCAGTGTACGAATCAATGGTAAAGTTGGCTCAGCCATTTGCTACCCGTTACCCACTTGTTCTTGGTCAAGGAAACTTCGGTTCAATTGACGGTGACTCGGCGGCTGCCTATCGATACACTGAGGCCAAGATGTCGCGCTTAGCAGAAGAAATGCTCCGTGATTTGGAAAAGGACACAGTTGATTGGCGCCCCAACTTTGATGGTACCAAAAAAGAGCCAGTGGTTTTACCAGCAGCAGTACCAAATTTACTCCTCATGGGTACATTGGGTATTGCAGTGGGAATGGCAACCAATATTCCACCCCACAATTTGCGCGAATTATCAGTGGCGATTGAATATTTGATTGATAATCCAGGAGCCACTACAGAGGACTTGTTGAAATTTGTTAAAGGTCCAGACTTTCCACTTGGTGCGGTGGCCTTTAATCAAAAAGATATTACCCATGCCTATACCTATGGTCGTGGTGGGGTGGTAGTGCGTGGTGAAGCTGAGATTGTTGAGGACAAAAAAGGGGCTTTCTCTATCATTATTACTTCGATTCCATTTCGGGTGAACAAGGCCGACATGCAGGAAAAGATTGCTGATTTGGTGCGCGACAAAAAGATTGAGGGTATTCGTGAAATGCGTGACGAGTCTACCAATGACATTCGGGTAGTGATTGATCTCAAAACTGGTGCCCAACCACAAACCGTTTTAAATAAATTATACAAACATACTCAACTGGAGGACACCTTCCACTACAACATGGTGGCTTTGGTTGACGGCGTACCGCAGACAGTGTCACTCAAGGTTATCTTAGAAGAATATGTGAAGCATCGGTCCAACGTCGTCCGTCGTCGTACTCAGTACGACCTCACCAAAGCCCAGGATCGCGAGCATATTTTACTTGGCCTGAAAAAAGCCCTTGATCATATCGACCAAATCATCAAGCTTATTCGAGCTGCCAAAGATGTACCGACAGCCCACGCTGCTTTGATGAAAGAATTCAAGTTCTCCAGTATTCAGGCCCAGGCCATTCTCGACATGCGTCTGCAAAAGTTGGCTGGACTCGAGCGTAAGAAAATAGAAGATGAACTGACTGAGGTTCAAAAACTTATCAAGGAACTGGAAGCAATTCTAAAGAGTAAGGCAAAGATGCTGGCCTTGGTCAAAAGCGAATTGATGGAGATTGCTGAAAAATATGGCGATGACCGTCGTACCAAAATCGTCAAGGGTGGTGTCAAAATGATGAGTCAAGAAGACTTGATACCGGACGACGAAAGCGTCTTAGTGCTCACTGCTGGCGGTTACGTCAAGCGTACTAACCCCGAAGAATACAAAACCCAAAAGCGTGGCGGAGTGGGCGTAATTGACTTGAATACCAAGGAAGAAGACGTGGTGACGACACTGCTTACTACTTCGGCTCACAGTGACCTTCTATTCTTTACCGATAATGGTAAGGTCTATCAGAGCAAGATGTACGAGATACCAGAGGGTCGTCGCGCCACCAAAGGCAAGTCGATCATGAACTTCCTTTCAATGTCAGCCGAAGAACGGGTGACTTCAGTCCTGGCGGTTCGCAAAGAAGCTTGGGAAGGGCAGTGGAGCTTGATGATGGTTACCAAAAATGGGGTAGCCAAAAAGTCTGATGCTTCTGCCTTCAAAGATGTGCGTCGTAGCGGACTGATTGCTATTACCTTGCGCGAAGACGATGCTTTGATAGCCGCCAAATTTGTTGGTAAAGGGGATGAGGTTTCCTTAGTTACACACAAGGGTCAAGCGATACGATTTAAAGAAAGCGATGTCCGAGAAATGGGACGCACCGCTGCCGGTGTGGCCGCCATGAAACTCGGTAAGGGAGATTTAATAGTCTCGGCTGATGTTATTAAAAAAGATTCTAAGGATTTTGAAATCTTGATTGTGACCGAACATGGTTATGGTAAGACCACTCCAGTAAAGGAGTACAAAGTGCAAAAACGTGGTGGCTCTGGTATCAAAACTGCCAAAGTCACTGACAAGACCGGCCTGATTGTCGGCGGAGTAGTGATTGGTGGCGAGGATAGAACAGAAGGAGAATTGGTAATTATGAGCAAGAAAGGGCAGGTGATTAAATTACCTCTCAAGGACGTGCCGACTCTTGGCCGTCAGACACAGGGTGTGCGAGTAATGAAGATGCGAGCCGGCGACTCTATTGCCAGTATCGTGTTTGTCTAGAGAGAAAACAAAAATAGAGAAGATTGAAGATGGAAAAGTTTCGTCTTTGCCTGCCTGCGCAGACAGGCGAGTCGCAACGTGGCAATCCAAATCGTTCGTCATGCCACCCTGGATCGCCACGTCACTCCGTTGCCACTCCGCTCCTCGCGAAGACGAACACAAAGTGAAACGTCTTTGCGAGTCGCAACGAAGCAATCCACGTTTGCGTCCGTTACGTAACCGTTTGTCTTAAGGATAAACAGGTTCTCTACACCCCACCGACACTTTTTTTAACTTCCTTGCGGTATACTATTGATAATGAATTTACCAACCTTGGGACGGTTTGTGATGCCGGAAGTGGTCGGCACACATTTTTTACTGGAAGAGGGTGATAAGGTGGCAGACTTTGGCGCCGGTGGCGGTTTCTTCATTCCTATCCTATCCTCAGCAGTCGGTCAGACCGGTAAAGTTTTCGCTTGTGAAATTCAGCGACCATTGGTAGAAAAACTTGGTAACTTTGCCCGCTCAAAGGGCTTTCAAAATGTTAATCCCTTATGGTGTGATCTTGAAGTGGCCGGTGGAATCAAAATCGCCGATGACTCGTTGGATGCTGGTATTTTAGTTAACACCTTATTTCAGCTTGAAGATAAAGACACGGCTGTGATTGAAATGGGTCGCACTTTGCGTCAGGGAGGAGTATTACATGTCATTGATTGGACTGAATCTTTTGCTGGTCTTGGCCCCGCTCCGGCCAGTGTGATTACCAAACTCGCCGCTATTGCTTTATTTGAATCACATGGTTTTATGTTGGAGCGTGAGTACCCAGCTGGAGACCATCATTATGGTTTAGCTTTTAGAAAATTATGAAATTACGTCCTTTTGAATTAGCTTTGATTGCCATTTTTGGTGCTTTGGGCTTGATTGCTTTGGCTCTTTTATCAACCTACAAACCAAATCCCGACACCACCGCTGTCTCACTGGGAAGTTCAGTTACTATTTGGGGCACCGTTGATAAAAACGCTTTTCAGCAAATGTTGCGCCCATTAGTTGAAGCCACTCCCGCTTATAGTGTGGTTAGTTATGAACAAAAAGATCCCAGCACCTTCGATGATGAATTACTCAATGCCTTGGCTGACGGAATTGGTCCAGACATTTTATTTTTATCACATGAACAATTAGTTCAGTATCGGACAAAAATACAGCCGTTTTCCTACACCCAATTTCCGTTACCGGATTTTCAGAACCGCTACATTGATGGGACAGAGATTTTTGCCATGAATGATGGCGTCTATGCTTTTCCAGCCGTAGTTGATCCGCTGGTGATGTATTGGAATCGTGATATTCTTAGCACCTACAATTTTATTACTCCGCCTGCTACTTGGGAAACAGTGGTAAACGAAACGGTACCGACCTTAGTTAAGCGCGACTTTGACAAAACTATTATCCGCAGTCCTCTGGCCTTTGGTGAATACCGCAACGTCACCAACGGTTTTGGGATCATTTCCATGTTGTTGTTACAAGGCGGTAGTAAGCTGGTGATGGAGGAAAATGACACTTACAAACTTTATCTCAATCAATCTAGAAGTGGGGCAGGTCAACCCTTTGAATCGGCCGTGACCTTCTATACTAATTTTGCTAGTCCGAGCAACCCTCTTTATAGTTGGAATCGAGCCCAGCCGAATGACCGCCTGCAGTTTTTGAGTGAGGACTTGGTTCTGTATTTTGGCAAAGGAAGTGAAGCCAGCAGTTTGGCAACCCAAAATCCCAATCTTAATTTTGCCATGGCCGAGGTACCACAGGGAGCTATAGCCACCATCAGACGAACCTACGGCACCTTTTATGGCTATGCTCTTCTCCGATCATCTCGTAATAGTGCTGGCGCGCAGATTGTCATGCAGGAATTAGGCAGTGTGGCCAATGTGGAGGCATTGGCTAATGCTTTGCAGATGGCACCAACTTATCGCTCTTCACTCTCAACCGGTAGTAACGACCAATATGGTAGAATTATCTACAGTTCGGCCACGGTGGCGCGTGGTTGGCTCAGTCCCAAGCCGACCATTACCAATGACATCTTTACCCAAATGGTCGAGGACGTCCTCGCCAACCGCCACCGCCCCGGGGAAGCCGCTAATGATGCGGTGGGGAGGTTGAGGGAAGTGTATTAATACTTTATATGAAAAAATACTGTCAAGTAATGAAAATAAGAAAAAATGCCGGTTTGTATTTAATCCTTGGTTTACTTTTTCTTTTACCAATTTTTACCAAAGCTGCTCCGACGAATACAAGTAAAATTGACACCGTTACCCTAGAAAACCCTCTTAAAAATGTCAGTTCTATCGAAGGTCTTTTGGTGACCATTCTCAATATCGTGGAAATTCTGATGATACCCGTCGTCGTCTTCTTTATTATTTTAGCTGGTTTCAAATACGTCACCGCTCGTGGTAATTCTACCAAAGTCGGGGAGGCGACTCGTGCCCTCACTTATGCCATTATTGGTGGGGTTTTGATTTTGGCCGCCGTTGCCATTAGTGACATTATTCAATCAACTGTTGAAAGTTTCTAGTTATGACACCAACCACACCAGTCACGCCCACCACCTTCGCCGAGCTTGTCGTCTTTTTCGTTGACATCATCAACTCCCTGATAGTGGTTATCTTTGCCCTGGCCTTCATTGTGATGATGTGGAAAATTATTGATGCCTGGATTATCCATGCCGATAATGATACCAAGCGCGAAGAGGGTAAGATGATAGCACTGACTTCAGTCATCGTGATGGTAATCATGGCCAGCATTTGGGGCATCCTTTCTTTTCTTAAGGCATCAATTTTTTAACCCACCGTCTCAACCCCTCCGTCTTTGTCTGCCTGCGCAGACAGGCGAGTCGCAACGTGGCAATCCACATCGTTCGTCATGCCACCCTGGATCGCCACGTCATTCCCTTACAGGGACTGTCCACTAGTTGGCCAGTTTGTTTCGTTTCACTCACAAACCTGCTCAACTAGTCTTGCAAAGTGATATTGAATCACTTTTTCACGTTGCCACTCCACTCCTCGCGAAGACGAACACAAAGTGAAACGTCTTTGCGAGTCGCGCGAAGCAATCCACGTCTTCACAGGACTCATTTCTGTAACCAGCTTTTTTATACACACCCCACCCCAGAAAGCATACAATCCCCAAATTATCATGTATAATTACCATTAATACTCATTAATAGTATTAACAATTTAATTTTATGAAAAACGTCTATTTCTTTATTTTTTCAGCCATGTTTTTATTGATTGCAGGTGCATCCACCGTTAGTGCAGCTGGGCTTTTGGAAAATAATCCTACCTTGTTAGGTGCTCCATTTTCTGGAACCACTACTTTCATTAAAAACTATTTATTGCCCCTACTACTGGCAGCAGGATTTCTGATGTTTGTTTGGGGTATTTTCAAAATGTTTATTGTTGGCGGTGACGACCCTGAGAAAAGAAAAGAAGGTAGAAACTTAATTATCTATTCGATTATCGGTTTTGCATTGATTTTTAGTTTATGGGGAATCGTTAACTTTCTTACCGGCTCAATCGGTGGTGATCAAACGACTGTACCAACTATACCCGGTTTACCTACTCCATAATTTGCTTAGATGATAGTGGTAATACTTTACCGACAAAAACCCGCACCTTCAGTGCGGTTTTTTGATTGTTGTGATGCTATAATTTAGCCATATGTTTTCAAATATTGCTTATGCCGTTGAGTCAGTACCAGGTGTTACCGAAGCTACCAGCTTTGTCGCCAAATTCAATGAAGTTATTCTTTATCCCTTAATCATCCTTCTGACGGCGGTAGCGGTACTAGTTTTTATGTACGGCAGTTTTCAATACATTGCTAATTCAAATGATCCGACTGGGCGTGCCGATGGTCAAAAACATATTATGTGGGGCATTATCGGCTTACTGGTGATGCTAACTGCTTTTGCCATTTTATCCGTGGCCGCTAACACCTTTGGTTTGAAGGACACCCTAGATTGTGCTAAAGACCCAACAGCTTCTGGTTGTAATAACCGAGTTTTTGAACTTCCGGCTACCGCCCCAACATATACCACACCTGTATCTGGACCACAGTAGAAAGAGATTATTAATCCCGTGATAAACTTTATGGCAATCTCCTTAATTTGGTTAAACCTGGCTAAATTCTGAATCATATTTTATAAAAATAAACCCCCGCCGAACGCTTGCGCGCCGCCGGGGGTGTTGGTGGTCCTGTGTCGGGCCACCGAAGGGACTAGCAACCTTGGTTGTAGACCCAGATGTCCATAGTCATCCCCCTATCGCGTAGCATGGTGCGGTAGGGTTCCTTAATGGACACATAGGTCGTCAGGCCCTGGTTGGTGTATGATATAAGAACATCTTCAGGTTGATGCATGTCATACATCTCCCGCCACTTCGGCGCCGGCATGAAGTATCCGGTGCAGTCACGTCCGTAGACTGTGGCTTGCCGAACCAGAATAATCAGTGTCTGGTCGGGTTTTATCGACACAGTGTCTGAATTGACCCTGTTGAGGTCAACCCTGACAATATTGTCGTTATGCCACCACCGTAGCGGGTCTTGGGTGAAGAACCATACCAGTCCAATCATCCCAATGATGGCCACTCCCCAGCTCAGTACCGTCCCCGCATTCTTCGCCAGACCTTTGGGAAGTCCGACAAGAAAGTAGAGCGGCACCAGTAGAAAGAGCCACAGAAGATTTGACCAGCCGGAGCCGGCGTTGTCTTCGATGAATTTGCCAGTGCTGGTGGTTGACCAATCCCAGCCCTTCAGGGCGGAAAGAATTTCTCCGCCCCAAAAGAACAATATAATCATCAGCACTGTCGCCAGCAGCGCCTTCACCCACGTCGACACCTTTCTGGCCGGTACGGGTGTTGTTGTGGTTGTGGTCGTACTTGCCCCGGCCACACCAACAGGTACTGGGGTGGGTGCTCTTTTGGACTTTACCTTGTAAGAAAACCAAAGGAGAAGAAGAACAGACGGTGTCAATACCAGCAGGGAAGCAAACCCTGCCAGCACCGCATACAGATACATCATCTTATTTCCCCTTAAGTTGGTTTGCTGCGAGGCCGGTGAGAATGAGATCAAGCACCCCACCCTTTCCGTCAGCAAATTTCTTCATGACATCGGCCATGATGATTTCTGGTGAAGCGCCGCCACCGAGGGCGTGGACATCTTTCAGTGCCTTTTGGGCGTTGGCAGTAGCCGTGCCTTCGATGACAGTCTTCCTGGCATTTTGGATGGCCAGGACGGCAGAGTGGAGCTTCAGTTTTTCTTCTGGTGTAAGTTCGGGCTCGAAGTCAAGAATGTCCACTTTGAGGATTTCGATCCCCATGTCTGCAAGTTTCTTGCCATTCTTGAGCTTATAGCGCTGGAGCTCAAGCTCAATTTGCTGCGCCAAAGCACTGTAGACAGTATCCTGTGAAGAAGAAGTCTTGACAGTTACGGGCCACACCTCGTTTCCAATCGACCCCACGATCATGTCGATCGTGGCATCTCGACTGAGGACCTTTCTGGTCATCGACCCGATGGCGTTGCTCAATACGACATTCCAGGTTTCAGCACCATAGAGCGAAGTAATTACGCTTAGTTCGTCTTTCTTGATGCGGTAGGTAACGACCTCCTTTGTCGTCACTGGTATAGTCTGGACGTCTGCCCCGGATATAATGTAGTACCAGGGAGTCCCCTCGTCGGCGACACGAACGTGATTCGTAAAGAATCCCTCCTCCCCATTCTTGATGGTTCGGTAGTTTATCTTTCCGTCGACCTCGTCAATCTTGTACCTAGGAAGAGGGATAGTTTTTGGTTCCCAGAAGTACGGGAAAATCACATGGAGACCAAGTTTTTCCATGACCATCTTCTTGTACTTCATCCAAAAACCCCAGAGGGCGTCAGAGGGTAGGGGTGGTTGGTTTCCAAACAAAACCCTAATCTCTCTATCTCCGCGGCTGATGGCAACTGCCCGGTTTTTGTCAACCTTTACGAAAAGTTGCCAGTAGTGCGGTTTGTCTGGGTTGTGGGTGAGTACGTTCTTGAATAGTAACGAAGCATACGCACCGATACCCAAAAGAATTGCTGCAGAAGCAGCGAGTCCCAAGGTGAATGCCAACACAAACCCTACTGCCTTCGGGATGATATAGAACTTCGGGATGATATAGAAAGATGCCAGAATCAACACCAGAATGATTACACGTTTCATTTTTCTCTCCATGTCAAAGCGGGGAAGCATGTGCTTCTCACCCGCGGACTGTTTCATTTATGAGCGGGATGCCCAACTTGCTGGTAATCATCACGTTTTCGTGTGACTACGGAGAAGTGGGGTACAACCCGCCCATTCCATCTATTATATTAGCACAAATCACGACAGAAGTCAAGTTTTAGGACGGTATTCTGGGCTTATTTTGTAGGGTATTTTAGCAATTTATGATTTCGCTCGGCTGTGGTTTAGGTGAAGAAGTGGATCGCCACGTTGCGACTCGCGAAGACGAACACGATGATGGACGTGGATTGCCGCGCTTTCCCTTAACAGGGACTGTACACCTTGTCGCTCTTTTTACAAAAGAGCTGGCAAGGTCTTGCGAAAGTCCACTGGACTTTCTCACTCGCAAAGACGTGGTGTTGTAAAAAAGTGACAACAACGAATCAAGATTTATATCGCGATTAATCGCGATATAAATCTATTGATCAAGGTGGTCAATGGCGTAGATGGTGGCGTCTTGAATATGCTTGAAACGGTCTCCTTCTAATTTAATGCCACCGAACCAGCGAGTGACAGAGATGATGCAGTTGGTGACGTTCCTTTTTTGCATAATCCGGAGTATGACCATGCCGGCACCAGTCTCACCATCGTCACTTTTGGTTTCGTAAATGGTACCCTCATGTGAAAGACGAGCTGCCCAGCTGTGATGATCTGCTCTAGCGTATTTTTTTAGTGTCTTTAGTTTGGATAGAAAATTTTTTATATCTTCTCGCCCGGTGACAAAACCAATACTGGCTGAATACCGGCTACCGCGGTCACTAATGATGTATTCATAGAGGGTGAATGAGGAAGTTGGTTGCTTTCCATCACCGAAATCAAATTGGGTATTTTGTTGAGCCATTTGTTTATTATATAGGAAATGTGGAGAGAGGACTTGAACTCTACGAGTTCAGTACAGGTTGTCGCTCTTTTTTCAAAAGAGCTGGCAACCTCTTCAAGTCCTCCCGTAGTGTGTCCCACACACTACTTCTCGCGCAGTCAAAAAACCGCCCTTGCGGGACGGTTTTTCTTTTGTGCGCGAGAGAGGACTTGAACCTCCACGGATTGCTCCATTAGTTCCTAAGACTAACGCGGCTACCAATTACGCCACTCGCGCGGATACACAAAATCGTGTGGACAGAGTGTAACACATTATCATTTAGTCACAAAATCATGTCATGTATAGCACATAGATGTATCTGTGTGGTCACGAGTTGCTAACCAAAATAAATACTTTGTCTTTATTTTACTAAGCACTCGCTACCCCGACTCACTTATTTTCCTGCCTAAGGGGGCAGAAAAACATCGCTCCGTCTCGCACACAGGCACAAAACTGAAGCAGTTCAGTTTTTAAAACAAAAACACTATCATATTATGATAGTGTTTTTGCTTTACCTTTGTGCGCCCTCAAGGATTCGAACCTTGGACCGTCTCCTTAAGAGGGAGCTGCTCTACCAACTGAGCTAAGGGCGCATATATATTTGGTAGAGCAAAGTGTACAAGATAAATTTAAATTAGACAACCTATCTATATATTCTTAATAATACTTTGTGCCGGGAGCGGGACTTGGTCAGGAGTCGATTATTTTTATAGTCGTGAACTCCTTAAAAATATATCGCTCACGACCCTGGCTCGCTTGTTCGTAAACTCACGTCGCTCCGCCTTTCAAGTCCCGCCCGAAAGCAAAGCAGTTTGCTTTCTTCCCGGCACAAATTAAAAACTCTCAAGAATGATAGTTTTTAATTTGTGCCGGGAGCGGGACTTGAACTCTACGAGTTCAGTACAGGTTGTCGCTAGATTATTTCGCTAGCTCATAATCTAGCAGGCAACCTCTTCAAGTCCCTGGGGCAAATGTAATAGTACGCCAGATAAAAATCTGACGTACTATTACATTGTGCCGGGAGCGGGACTTGAACCCGCACGGGCTTGCGCCCACAAAATTTTAAGTCTTGCGTGGCTACCGATTACACCATCCCGGCAAGGGGAACTCCTTTCTAGATTTACTTCAAATTTGATTCTGTTTTATGGTGGAAATCGTCCCTCTTTTTCTAATTTGCTGACGCTCATAAGAACGCTGGACGCAGCTCGTCTGTTTTCTCCTCTAGGGAAGAGGAGAAAACATAACTCCGCTGTTCGATTCCCAACGTTGTGTGCGCAGGCACACAACTCCCAGGACTCATTTATATAAAAACGTACGAATGTACGTTTTTATATAAATGAGTCCTGGGTGGGAGTCGAACCCACGAATGACGGTTTTGCAAACCGTAGCGTTAACCACTTCGCCACCAGGACTGGTCGCGTATTACTTTAGCATTTTTGGTCGCTATAGACAAAAGATATCAAGCTGTACAACCAACCACCTAGGACATCGGATGTCCTAGGTGGTTGGTTCTGTAGGGGTGTCGGCATCACTGTGCTCAATCTCGTGGGCAATCTCATCGATGTGTTGGCGATGTCGTTCGCCGTAGTCTATTGAGAATTCCAAGTGGGGAATAATTCTTAAACTACTTTTTTTCTTCACAAATCCGCGCATCTCATTAGCACTGCGCTTGAGGAAAATTAAAGCATCTTCTTCGCGACCGTCAGGGATGGTGGTAAAAAACACTGTCACTTTTCGATAATCTGGAGAAACAGTAACGTGAGTTACGGTAATAAGAGGATTGGGATTTGCCTCTTGTTGAATGAAGGTGGCTACTATTTCTTTAATTAAAGAAGCCGCTCGGTCATGTCTATCAAAAGTAATGGGTTTTATTTCCATATTATGAAACCACAATTTCAAAACCTTCAACTATATCTCCGGGAGCGATTTCGTTTTTAGAATAAATCTGCATACCAAATTCACCATCGTTCACTTGCTTAACATCAGACTTTTGTTGTTGAAGATTCTTAACCATGCCTTTAGCCACTTCAATCTCGCGACGTAGAATACGAACACTTTGCCCAAGTTTGAGAACGCCATCTTCAATCCGACCACCAAGAACATGAATGTATTTTTGGGTGCTAAAATGTTTCAATACTTTAGCATGACCAGTAATAACACTTTCTTCTTTTTTTGGGGTGCGATTTTTAAGAGCGGTATTGAGCCACTCGGACAGTTCATAAATAATATCAAAAGTATTTATTTCAACCCCAAGACGTTCGGCCATGTCAACTGCTCCTCTTTCCACTTTTACATTAAATCCAACAATGATGGCGTCTTTTGTGGCACTGACGGCCTGAACGTCATTCTCGGAAATTGGTCCGACACCAGTATCAATAATGCGCACACTGATACGCTCAGACTTAAAGGCGTTTAGTTCATGCTCAATCGCGTCTAGGGTACCGAGGACGTCCGCCTTGATAAGGACTGGGATAGTGGGAAGTCCGCTTTTTTTATGGTCTGTTACAATCGGAGCGATTGTTGCTAAGATGGCCACCTCGGCTTCTTTCTTACTGCCTACGGTATAAAACTGACTTCCGGCTTTAGGGATAGTACTCCAACCAACAATCCCGACTGGGGTTGAAAGAGTAGCTTCTTTTATAGTTTTGCCAGTGGCATCTTCCATAATTCTCACTGGAGCAAAACTGGTACCAGAAACAATGAACTGACCACTCTTGAGGGTCCCATTAGTGATAATTAGAGTGGCGGTACTGCCTCTTTTTTGGTCCAGCTTTCCTTCAATGATAATCCCTTCGGCCGGTGCATTCTGATCGCCTTTGAGTTCGGTCATATCGGCGGCTAGAATAATTAAGTCCAACAATTCTGAGACACCAGTACCGACCTTGGCTGAGATGGGGGCCCATGGAATATCTCCCCCCATACCTTCAATATATATTTCGTGTTCAATTAGGCTGGCTTGGGTTTTGGAAATGTCAGCCCCTGGTTTGTCAATTTTATTAATGGCAACAATAAAGGGAATGCCTGCCTGCTTAATAGATTCAAGGGCTTCAAGGGTTTGGGGTTTTACTCCGTCTTCGGCAGACACTACTAAGACGGCGATATCGGCCACATCAGCACCACGAAGACGCATTTTTTGGAAAGCGGCGTGTCCGGGAGTGTCTAGGAAGGTGATTGATTCATTGGTGCCATCTTTGGTAGTGTGTGGTACCACATAGGCGGAAAGATGTTGAGTGATACCTCCAGTCTCACTATCAACCACATGGCTTTTTCGAATAAAGTCTAAAAGAGTTGATTTGCCATGGTCAATATGACCCATAACCACCACAATTGGTGGTCGCTTGGTCATATTCGGAGTGTTGGTTTTAGTATTTTTTGTCATAGTAATTTGATATAAAAATGCCACGGCAGCCCACGTTGGTAAATTAGTCCTGCGAGTATAGCAGATATTTACATATATTACACCCCATGTCATGATTTCAGCATGTCATTTTTGAAAAATATAAAAAAGGGTTTAACCACATCTAAGCTTACTAGAATCTATTTGGATTATGCTTCAGCTATGCCGATGTACAAAGAAGCTGTTAAAGCCATGACTCCTTTTCTGGTTGATAATTTTGGCAATGCGAGCTCCATTCATCTTGAGGGTCAAGAAGCCAAGAATGCCCTTCATGAAGCCCGCTCCAAGGTGGCACAGATTTTGCAAATCCAACCAGCCGGGGTGACCTTCACTAGTGGAGGAACGGAAAGTAATAATTTAGCCATCAGGGGAGTTGTGTCCACCAAAAGAAGAGATGGAACACCTATGAATCAAATGGAAATTATTACCACTAAAATTGAACACCCGGCTACAGAGAAGACCTTGGTATATTTATCGAGGAAAGGAGTCAAGATTCATTATGTTTCTGTCGATGCTGGAGGACAGGTCATCCTTTCGGAACTTAGGGGTTTGATCAATGAACAAACTATTCTAGTTTGCATATCGTACGTGAATAGTGAAATTGGCACAATTGAGGATATCGGGGCAGTAAGTCGGGTGTTGGAGCAGGAGCAAGCGCTTGGGCAACACGTTTTGTTATTTATCGATGCTTCCCAGGCACCATTGTGGTTACCGTGCGAATTACCTCGTCATAAGATTAATCTAATGTCTTTGGATGCTGGAAAATTTGGTGGCCCTAAAGGTGTCGGGATTTTAGCATGCGGAAAAGGGATAAAATTAGAAGCTATCACTTTTGGTGGTGGCCAAGAAAACGGTCTTCGCCCCGGAACCGAGCCATTGGCTCAAATCGTTGGTGGTGTTAAAGCGCTAGAGATAGCCCAGCAATCATATTTATCACGCAGTGAATCAGTTAGGAACTTGCGAGATTATTTTATGGCAAAATTAACAAATGAAATTTCAGGATGTATCGTAAATGGATCAGTTGGTGAAAAAAGGGTGGCTAACAATGTCAATGTTTCTATCCCGGGTATTGATAGTGAATTTGCGGTAGTGATGCTTGATACTCATGGGGTTTCGGCTAGTACTAGAAGTGCTTGTAGTGCCGCTGGGGGTGGGGAAAGTACGGTAGTGAAGGCGATTTCAGGAGATTCTATTCGGGCCACTTCTACCCTCAGGTTTACTTTAGGTGAAGACACCACCAAAGCGGAACTTGATAAAACTGTGGCAATTTTGGCTAAACATGTTGAGGAGCTAAAGAAACTTTAGCTTACAACCTGAACAGTCCCTGTATTAACATACAGATTTCACTCACTCGGTCGTAAAAATAAAACTACACTACGTTACGTCTTATTTTTACGACACTCATTCGTTCATCTGTAGGGAAGCAATCTGTGACGTCACACCAACTCTGGATTGCCGCGCTTTGCTCGCAATGACGACCTATATTGATTTTTGGTATATACACCAATGCGTCTTTGCGAGTGAGAAAAGCATAGTATGTTTTTCTCACTCGCAAAGACAAAGAACGTCCGTCACCACCGTCCGTCTTTGCGAGGCATGGCAATCCACGCCCGCCATCGTCCGTCCACATCGCCCCGTCACCCTGGATTGCCACGTCCCTCGCCTGCGGGCTCCCTCCTCGCAAAGACGATGAACGTCACCGTCCGTCTTTGCGAACCGCAGTGTGGCAATCCATGTCGTTTCTAAACATCACTATTAGTTACTAATAATCTGAACCTTATAGTTAATAAAATATTAATTACCAACGGTGGCCAGCTATTTTTTGACAGCGACGTCCATATATTGCATTATAGAGTAATCGGTCACAGACCGTCACCCTTGGTGTCTGAAAGAAATATAATTACTGAGTGAAGAGAGGTGAAAATAATATAAGACAATTCGACTATGCCAAATTTTCAAAATTTTACAACTAAAGCTAAAGAGGCCATTAGGAAAGCCCATGAACTCGCTATTGAACGTGGTCAAAATCATGTTAGTCCGATTCATTTACTAACCTCACTCTCCATGCAGGATGAGAGTATGGTAATTTCTGTCCTCGATAAACTTGATATTGACGTCATCGCTTTTACCGACTTACTCCTTGAGGCACTGGAGGATCCTGAATCTGCTTCTAATGTTTCTCAATCATACCAACTATATCTAACTCCAGAGCTGGCAAAATCATTAGAGTATTCGGGGCATCTAGCGGAACAACTGGGTGATTCGTATGTAGGAGTCGAACATCTATTTGTGGCTGTGCTTGAGCATCCTGGTCCAGCGGCGGAAATGATCTTGCGGATTGGTCTTGATAAAAATAGAGTGCTGGAGGTCATTAAAGAAATTCGTGAGCATCGAGTCACTGATGCCGAACAACCAAAGAAATTTAGAGCCCTAACCAAGTACACTAGAAATTTAACAAAGTTGGCTCAGGATAATAAACTTGATCCAGTCATTGGTCGCGACATGGAAGTGCAAAGAGTAATTCAAATTCTGTCGCGCCGTACAAAAAACAATCCCGTCCTTATAGGGGAAGCGGGTGTTGGTAAAACAGCAATCGCCGAAGGTTTGGCACAACAAATTGCCCAGGGTCAAGTCCCCGAGTCAATCAAAGGTAAGGAAATTTTATCACTCGACTTGGGTCTCTTAATAGCTGGAACAAAGTTTCGTGGTGAATTTGAGGAACGACTAAAAGCCGTTATGAAAGAAATAGAAGGATCGCACGGCCAGGTAATTCTTTTTATTGATGAGCTTCACACTATTGTTGGTGCTGGTCAAGCCGAGGGATCAATGGACGCCTCTAATATGCTGAAGCCGGCTTTGGCGCGCGGAGAGATGCGAGTCATTGGCGCCACTACGTTAAAAGAGTATCAAAAACATATTGAACGTGACCCGGCCCTCACTAGACGATTTCAACCGGTGTTTGTTAATGAACCAAGTCAGGATGATACTGTAGCCATCTTGCGTGGTATTGCGGAAAAATACGAATTATTCCATGGAGTAAGAATAACTGATGACGCTATTATTGCGGCAGTTAATTTATCGGCTCGTTATATTACCGACAGATTTTTGCCCGACAAGGCCGTGGACTTGATAGACGAGGCGGCGGCCGCTTTACGTATTTCTCTGGAAAATAAACCAGATGAATTAGTTGATGCTGACAGACAAGTTAGGCGTTTGGAAATTGAGCGGGAAGCTCTTAAGAAAGAAAAAGAAATATCTGAACAAAAAATACGTATTAAAGTTCGTCTCAAAGAAATTGATCACGAAATCGGTGAGTTGCGTGAGACTACTTCTGCCCTAGAAACAAAATGGAATAACGAAAAAGACGCCTTGGGTGAAATTGGAAAGCTGAAGAAAGAGCTCGAGGAAACGCGTCTTGAGTCCGACAGTGCCGAAGCGAGAGCTGATTTAACCCGAGCAGCTGAGATTCGCTACGATACCATTCCCTCCCTAGAACGAGACTTGGATACTAAGCTGAAAAGGTTGAAGAAGCTACAGCGTAGTCGCCGATTACTAAAAGAGGAGGTGACCGAAGAAGACATTGCTACCGTGGTGTCGCGTTGGACGGGCATACCAGTCTCGCGCATGCTTGAAGCCGAGGTGCAGAAGCTTTCTCGAATTGAAGACGAACTCAAGAAACGAGTGATTGGGCAAGAGAACGCCATCAATTTAATCGCTAATGCTATCAAGCGGTCACGGGCTGGTATTGCAGACCCTAATCGTCCGATTGGTTCGTTCTTATTCCTTGGACCAACCGGAGTGGGAAAGACAGAGTTATCACGGGCGGTGGCGGAATTCATGTTTAATGACCCCGATGCACTGATACGGATTGATATGTCTGAATTTATGGAAAAGCACTCCGTGTCGAAAATTATTGGTTCTCCACCTGGGTATGTTGGTCATGAAGAAAGTGGCAATATTACTGAGCGTGTCCGACACCGTCCTTACTCGGTCATATTACTAGATGAAATTGAAAAAGCCGATCCAGAAGTCTTCAATATTTTACTACAGGTGCTTGATTCCGGTCATTTGACTGATGCTAAGGGACGTAAAGTTAATTTCCGTAACACGGTCATAATCATGACTTCAAATATCGGGGCCGAACACATTGACCGGATGTCAAATTTTGGTTTCTCGGTCGAACATGGGGAAGTGGCTCAATATAGTCAAGCTAAGGAAAAGGTTTTGGAAAGTTTGAAACATTTTTTCCGACCGGAGTTTCTCAACCGCTTGGATGAGATTGTTGTCTTTGACATCCTTTCTCCCGAAACTATTCGCAGTATAGTTGGTCTACAAATTACCGAGGTAATGGAACGTCTGCGCCGTAAGGAAATTGCTTTGACAGTAAGCGATGCCGTGATGGATTATTTAGCCAAGGAAGGTTATGATCCAAAATTTGGCGCTAGGCCATTAAAGCGGGTGATCCAAAGCAAGATTCTGACACCTGTCGCTTCATTGATGATTAACGAAGGGATGTTGCGTGGTGGTACAGTTAGGGTTGATATGAAAAAAGGCGAGCTTGATTTTGACGTCAAAAAACGCGCTCGAGCGGGGAACGGGGTAACTAAGAAAGTAATTAAAAAGTCCAAAGAAGTAATAGTGAATTAATTGGCATAATAAATAAATTGGCCGCGCCCTTTGGGCGTGGCCGGTTTGTTCTTTTGTTAGCCAAGGATATCTCTCCATTTTGATTCCTTCTTGAGCATTTCCCGCAAAGCGATATCAAGAGCGTAAATGTTGCCAATGCGGGCCTGTTCAACCTTGCAACCAGGATACACTAGTGCCATGAATGAGGCCGTTCCAGTATATTTCGGTGAAGTAATATGAACTGTGCCATTAATACGGAAGCCATGTTTGGTAGTTTCGACAGGACCAACCACCAGGTCTTTGTACTGGTACTGTCCAGTCGGCTGTTCAAACGATTCACGCAGTACCCGCTTTGTGGCCTTTGTGGCCTCTGCTTTTTCTTGATTAGTCATCGAACGGTACAACATACCGAAGGTGCGTTGAGTGATGGCTTCGAGCATGAGCATTTTCCCGGGGTAACTACGACTGTTGTATGCTTCGAGCAGTCGGTCGGCACATTTCTGCGCTTCTGTTATTGTCAATGCACTCGTGGCGTTTGTCATAAGCAACCAGGCAAGGACAATAAAAACAAACATTTTCCTCATAGCGCCCTCCCTGGCGTTGGTTCAAATCTATTGTTAATTATACATTATTCTACAGGTTTTTGAGTTACAGTTGATTTAGGGAATATTTGCCAAAAATATTTTTTGTAATGTCTAAACACATTTAGTACTTTCTTTTATCATTAAGGAATACAGATATGTATCTGAGGTTATGTGGAAAGAATTCATATTGGCGTTACTGTTGTTATTTTTTACCGTCTTTGCGAGTCACAACGAAGCAATCCACGTTTTGCTATTTGATTCCACATCAAACTCAATTACGAAACCAGAAGCGGTTAAATTTCTAAAACGAAAACACATATATGATAGTGTTTTCGTTTTACTTGTGAGAGTGAGGTTGGAGTTGGTTCGACAACTTTGTTTGGGGAGGACTAAAAATCTTTATACGTCTTCTCACTCCTTCTGCTGATTTCTAAAACCTCAGTATGATTTCCCGTGTCTAGAAAGATAATACGAATGCTTCCTATTCGAACTCGGTACACATCTTTATAACTAGATAGTTTTTTAATATCAAGACTAGAGGTGTCTCTGACTAAAATCTTCCGTAGAATATGCTCTACGGCATCAAATTCTTTATTACTGAGCCTTTTAAGAAATTTTTGATTTCTGTCCATGCATTTTTTTCATTGAGGCGAGTAGTTGTTCTATCGGAACTCCGTGACCTGATTCTTTGGTGAAGTCGATGACAGTTTCCCAACCCCCTTCTTCAGCATCGATCGGAGTGATACGGAACAGGGGAGTAGAACGACGAAATACGGTGATTGATTCACCTTTGTTTACGCGCTCTATATAAGTCTCCATGTTTTCACGAAGTTCTTTAAGACCGACAATATCCTTGTCTGTTTTTGTATTCATGACATAAGTTTAACTTAAGTTAAACTTATGTCAAGAGTGCGCCGGGAAGGATTTGAACACGAATCACTAAGTATAATTTTCACTACGTTCAATTCTACAAAGTGTTCGCGAATTCTACGAATTCTGTACACCTTGTCGTTACTTTTCGCTTCGCTTCAAAGATAGCGGGCAAGGTCTTGCGAAGTGATGTCAAATCACTTCTCACCCGCCTCGCTCGTAGCAAAGCTACATCGCTGTGGCTTTCAAATCCTTACGCAAGCAAAACTATTTGCTTGCTCCCGGCGCACGCAATAAAAATCGCCCAAGCAAAAGCTTGAGCTGATTTTTATACGCGTGCGTCGGGAAGGATTTGGTCACTCTCATGGATATTTTGTTTCATTTCATTCACAAAATATCTCATTCGCTCGACCCCGACTCGCCGGCCCAGAGGGGCCCCGGCTTCGTCTTTCAAATCCTTCCCGGCGCTACCAAATACAACAAAACTCAAGCTGTCGCTTGAGTTTTGGTATTTGGTGCGTCGGGAAGGATTTGAACATTACATGTTCAGTACCCCAATTGGCTGGATTATTTCGCTTCACTCATAATCCAGCTCAATCGGGCTTCAAATCCTTACGTGAGTGATATTAAATCACTCACTCCCGGCGCACAGACAAAAAATCGCCCAACTAAAAAGTTGAGCTGATTTTTGTTACTGTGCGCCGGGAAGGATTTGAACCTTCGTAGGACGATGTCCGACAGATTTACAGTCTGTTGCAATTGACCACTCTGCCACCGACGCATTTACTTTCTTTATGGTTCTTAACTCTAATGGAAATGATTGACTACAGATTCTAATCCGTGGTCAATTTCATTGTCCTCCTATTG
>Ga0156738_140_pt1 | contig 32406 bp, 32 predicted proteins | sample RifOxyD1_FD_112067 | JGI IMG/M metagenome (GOLD analysis project Ga0156738, IMG submission 112067) | Candidatus Kaiserbacteria bacterium RIFOXYD1_FULL_42_15 | reverse complement strand
AAGACGGACACGAAGACCGTGGGCGTGGATTGCTTCACTGCGGTTCGCCTGCATGCGCAGGCAGGCAAAGACGGATGGCGGCGTGACGGACGGGACGGGTGTGGATTGCCACGCTGTGGCTCGCAAAGACGGATGGGCGGGTGATGGGTGATGAATGCTTAGAAATTATGTTTCTAACGGTGGAAAACAAAGATGTACGGGCATGTTATTATATGAGGACATTTATTGGTTGAACAACATTATTGAATGCGGGAATTATGGCAAAACGTAAGTATAAAAAAGAGGTGGTGAGGTCTTCAGGATCATTATTTGATGACCTGTCGCCACAAGCACGTCAGGCAATCTGGGCGGTAGTGATGTCGGTCATCGGCGTGTTTTTTGTGGCGGCTCTGTTTGACTTTGGTGGGCTGGTCGGTGGCTATGTAGAAATTGGTTTGATTTGGCTATTTGGTTCTGGTGCTTATCTGGCACCACTAATATGTATCTTTTATGTGTTTGCCTTTTTGAACCCAAAGGAGAACAACGAGGTTAGTGTTTCTAAAATTATCGGAATCGCCATCATGTTTATTTCGGTACTTGGTATCTTTGAACTCTATCAGGATGACCTTGGTGGTATGGTCGGTCAATCCCTTCTCTCCCCCTTATCGTTCTTGGTCGAGAGTACTTTGGCGGGGGTATTTTTGTCTGGATTTGTCTTAATCAGCATGTTCCTTATTTTCAATACTGGGATACGCCTGCCACATTTATTTAAATCAAAAGAAGTTGATGAGGATGAGGATCTTAAAAACCTTACTATTCCCAAGGAGGACATTGAGGATGACAGTAACGATACCGAAGCCGACAGTGCTGGCGAGGCAGACAAAGAGACCGAGAAACAAAATTTAATGAAAGTGGTATCCAATAAATTTATTTCTCGATCGGCTGATTTTGTGGTTTCAACTTTTAGTGGCTCGTACGAGCATCCGCCACTATCACTGCTAAGGAAAGATGTCGGCAAACCCCAAACCGGTGATGTTAAAGCTAACGCCAATATTATCAAACGTACCCTAAAGGAATTCGGTATCAATGTGGAGATGGATGCAGTGGAGATTGGACCAACTATCACCCGCTATGCTTTGAAGCCGGCTCAAGGGGTAAAGATAGCCAGGATTGTCGGACTGCAACAAGAACTACAACTCAATTTATCCTCAGGAACTCTGCGGATTGAGGCGCCGATTCCCGGTAAATCATTGGTGGGAATTGAAATCCCTAATTTAACCCGTTCCACTATTGGGCTGGCGTCATTGCTTAAAACTCCAGAATATACTGACTCCCCTCACCCGCTTTATGTGGCCTTAGGTAAGGATGTGACTGGACACGCCCATTTCACTAATATCGCCCGGATGCCACATGCTCTGGTAGCTGGTACTACTGGTTCCGGAAAGTCAGTCATGATGCACAACGTTATCATCTCATTGCTCTTTAGAAACTCACCCGACCAACTAAGATTTCTAATGGTGGATCCAAAGCGCGTAGAACTAACTCTTTATGAGGGCATTCCTCACCTCTTGGCTCCCGTTATCACCGAGGCAAAAAAGGCCTTGATGATGCTGAAGTGGGCTACCAAGGAAATGGAGCGACGCTACGACATTCTCCAGACCGAAAAAATCCAAAATCTAGAAACTTATCATACCAATGTCTATAAACCAGCCAAAGAAAATTGGGAAGAAAACGGCTCAATTGAAGAAGAACGAATGGGCATTCCCGAACCACTACCGTATATAGTAATTATTATGGATGAATTGGCTGATCTGATGCATGCTTATCCCCGGGAACTAGAAGCATCAATTGTCCGGCTAGCCCAAATGAGTCGAGCGGTGGGTATACATTTAATTCTGGCCACCCAAAGACCATCGGTTAATGTCATTACTGGTACTATCAAAGCCAATATTCCTACTCGACTGGCGTTTAATGTCGCTTCGCAGATTGATTCGCGCACTATTCTAGATGGAGTGGGAGCAGAAAAACTGCTCGGTCGGGGTGACATGCTTTACCAGTCCAGTGATTCCCCTCGCCCCATCCGGCTACAGTCTGCCTTTGTGTCTGAGGAAGAAATAAAGAATGTAGTTACTTACCTAAAGAAGCAAGATTCAGCTCAAACTCTAGATTCTATCAATTTGGAAGAAAAATCCGGTGGTAGCGGAGACAGTTTTATTGGCTTCATTGATGGTGACGACAGTGGTGACGATGATGAATTGTACGAAGACGCCAAGCAGGCAGTGATTGAGGCCGGAAAAGCATCAACTTCATACATACAACGGAAACTGCGAGTTGGTTATTCACGAGCAGCTAGATTGGTTGACCTACTTGAAGAACGAGGAGTTATTAGTCCGGCCGATGGAGCCAAGCCGAGAAAAATCCTGGACGATGAAAATGACCAATTAAACGAAGAAAGCGACGATGGTCAGGTTAATGAACCAAAGGACGAGAGACGATTTTAATTATCTGGCAACTAATTATGGTTGACTTTATTACCACTTCCCGTTTTACCCTGAGGATAATATTAAAATATAGTTTTGTTATAATTGTCCTAGGTTCGCTTTTTTCCTATATTGCCTTCCAGGCACGATTTATGATTGAAGGTCCTCAGATAACCCTAGATTCTGAACCAAATCGAGTGCAAAATGAGCGAATTATCACCCTCTCTGGCACCGCTAAAAATATCACGGAAATTACCCTAAATGGACGACAAATATTTACTGACGAGTATGGGCATTTTGATGAGGCGCTGGTGTTGGAAAACGGGTATACTATAACCACCATCGCCGCTGTTGACCGTTACGGGAGGCGGACACAGGTAGTGCGATCATTCGTTTATATTCCCGCATCAATAATAACTAAATAATATGAAACCAAAGAAAGTAGCTAAAGCCGACAAAGTATTGGGTGCACCAGCCACCTCAAAAGAAAGCGGGTTGGCTGATATTGCTGAAACTCTGCGCGCTCTCAAAACTAAATTTGGCGATGAGGCCATCATGACCTTATCCGAAAGCCGGCGGGTGGATATTGATGTCATACCAACCGGATCAATTGGATTAGATGATGCTCTCGGCATCGGTGGTTTTCCCCGTGGACGCATCATTGAGATTTACGGACCGGAATCATCTGGTAAAACTACTCTAGCACTACACGCCATTGCTGAAGCGCAGAAGATGAACGGCATCTGTGCCTTCATTGATGCTGAACATGCCATGGATCCAGAATATGCTAAAAATCTGGGAGTCAAGCTAGAGGAATTACTTATTTCACAACCAGACAATGGCGAACAGGCGTTGGAGATTGTTGAATCTTTGGTGCGCACCGGAAAAATTGACGTGATTGTGATTGACTCGGTAGCCGCTTTAACTCCCCGCGACGAAATTGAAGGAGAAATGGGGGCGCATCATGTGGGAAAACAGGCGCGGTTAATGAGTCAAGCTCTGCGAAAACTAACCGCAATTGTAGCCAAGAGTAAAACAGTAGTGATATTTATCAACCAAATCCGCATGCAGATTGGAGTGATGTTTGGTAACCCAGAAACCACCCCCGGAGGTAAGGCACTAAAATTCTATACTTCGGTTCGTCTGGATATTAGGCGAATTGCCCAAATTAAAAAAGGTGAGGAAGTAGTTGGTGGTCGGCATCGCGTTAAAGTGGTAAAAAACAAAGTGGCGGCGCCTTTCAAGACTACAGAATTTGATTTGATTTATAATGAAGGTATTTCGCTCGAGGGAGAATTACTGGCCCTTGGTGAAAAATTCAAATTGATTACTAAGTCCGGCTCCTCATATAGCTATACCCCACCCGGTGGAGATGAATCAACCACAGTTAAACTTGGTCGCGGCTATGATGCTGCCCGAACTTACTTACGAGAAAATCCTAAAGTAAAAACCGAAATATTAAAACTGATACGAAAAGCATTGAAGGATGAGCACGCTGGTAAGTAAAGACGGGGATAATTTTGGGCTAGAAGGTTTTAATGACAGACATGATACATGACGACGTGGATTGCTTCACTATCGTTCGCAAAGACGGGTGGAGATGGGAGGGTACTAGTGAATAGTACTTACTTCGTCTTTGCGAGGAGTGGAGCGATAGCGGAATGACGTGGCCTGCCTGCCAGCAGGCAGGCCATGAAGACACAACAGACGTGGATTGCTTCCTGCCACGCTTCGCTCGCAACTAAAGGCGGGATAGCGAAGACGGGACGTGACGGACGGAGTGCGAAGCGTCTTTGCGAGTCATTACACCGCAGTGGAATGACGTGGCAATCCATGAACGACGACGTGGATTGCTTCGTTGCGACTCGCAAAGACACATGATGGCGACGGGGAGTTTTTAATTTATCTGTACTACTCGATACATCAGACTGACACTTGGCGAGAAGGGATTGATGCCGGCATGACTATTATCAGACGGAAAAATAAAAAGATTGATGTCACCATCACAGCACCAGCCAAAAGACTGGGAGTATCTGCTTCTATAAAAATATGCCAGACTTGTATCGGCAACTGTCCCACTTCAGTTTGTAGAAAATTGTCCACTATCCGTTCAATAAAAACTAATTCCTTAAATAACATGGAACTGACACCAAACACTAATCCAAGCAGTAAAGCCCGATGAGCCAAAATGCTTATAGTATAGCCGTACCAAACGCGACGCATGACAATCCTCTTTAATTTTATTTCGGTTACACTATTCATATCATGATATATAACATAGGGTACGTATATAAGGTTACAGGATTAATTCAACCTCTTCTGGTGTGCTTTCTTTTTTGAAGGCGTGCTTGGCCCTGTGAATACGCGCCTTGATAGTACCGACCTGTTCCCCAGTCTCCACTGCAATATCTTTATGGGACCAATGTTCAAGATAATGAAGACGTAATACATAAGCAAAGTGCCCAGGGAGACGTTTTAGAATCCGCTCTACCCCATCACGGGTTTCTTCTTCATCTACTGTTGATTCATCAGCTACCAGTTGTTCAAACTCAGGGTCAAACACCATAAACCTCTGCCCCTGCTTGATACGTTTTTGATAATAGGTGTAGGTGGTATTTAGTAAAATCCGATAAGCCCAAGAAGAAAATTTGGCTCCTTCGTGGGGAGTAAAAGAGCCGGCATTAACATAAATTTTAGTGAAAGTGTCTTGGACAATCTCCTCAGCATCTTCAGGATTGCGAATAATTCCGGTGGCTTTACGCAAAAAAGCTGCTTGGTAACGATTGACTAAAAGCTCGTATAACCAAGGTTTGGACTGCGAACGCCTCAAAATCACCTCATCGGGTAGTTCGGCCGTATCTTCAGTAGTGATTGAAAACCATTCCATATGAGTTTATATATAATAACACTTAATCCTTACTGATATTGCTGTACATACTTTGCTTTTAATGTGCAACTTTGGTATAACTGATACCTATTATTCATATTTAATAGAGCTTATCGATAATCATGAGTTCTGGTTCCAGCGATTCTCCCTCGGTAGGTCGAATCGGGAACTTATCTAGTTTTTAGGAAGAGCTTTGCTCGACCATAAAAACGGGTATGCCCTAGTGGTAAAATTCAGAATAGTCGCTTCGCTCGTTTCTTCATTTAATGGCAGTCCTCTCATACAGTGAAATTATCCAGAAAAAAGTCATCATTTTTAATGATGAGCCGTGCTTAGTGTTATCTTGTCATATTTTTCGTAAACAACAACGCAAGCCGGTAAATATTACTAAACTCAAAGGTTTGAAATCTGGTCGGATGTTGGAACAAACTTTTCATGTTAGCGAAACAGCCGAGGAGGCCGATTTGGAAAACCGTCAGGTGGTTTTTATTTATCGCAAGCCGGGTGAATATTGGTTCCATAATGCTGGCAAACCAGCCGAACGTTTTTCTCTCAAGGAAAACTTCATTGGCGACCAAGGTAAATATCTAAAAGACCATTCAGAAGTCCAGGCACTCGTATTTGATAACGAAATTATTGGTATCAAATTCCCTATCAAAGTTGACCTCAAGGTCACCGAAGCGATGCCGGCTGTAAAAGGTAATACTTCCAACAGCGCCCTCAAGGAAGTAACTCTTGAGACAGGAGTCAAAACAATGGTACCGATGTTTATTAACGAAGGTGACATCGTTTCAGTTAACACCGAAACAGGCGACTATTCAGAACGAATGGAGAAGGCATAAGTGAATGGCGCGGGGTGTGAAAATGGTCGAGAATAAAAACAAACAATGACGGTCATCCGATGACCGTCATTGTTTTTGGATGGGAGTGGATTGCTTCCTGCCACGCTTCGCTCGCAGCTAAAGGCATGTTCGCAAAGACGGACGGTGGTGAACGGACGCGAAGCGTCTTTGCGAGGAGGGAGCCCGCAGGCGAGTGACGTGGCAATCCAGGGTGGTTTGACGGTGTGGATTGCTTCGTTGCGACTCGCAAAGACGGCGTTGACGAACGACGTGGCAATCCATGATGGTGGCGAACGTGGATTGCCGCGCTGTGGCTCGCAAAGACGGACAACGAAAACGTGGATTGCTTCGCCTCCCTTACAGGGACTGTACACCTTGTCGCTATTTTTTCAAAATAGCAGGCAACCTCTTGCGAAAGTCCACTGGACTTTCTCACCCACGCTTTCTCACTCGCGAAGACAGAAGCTAGAGACACAAAACCCCCGCGGCAGAGCCGCGGGGGTTTTGTGTTGTTGGTGTTTATTTTTTAAATTTTTTCCAATGACTTAGATGCGAGGAAGACAAGGAATTTTAGACGAGCCGTACGTCGGTACGGTGAGTCTAAAATTACCGCAGTCTGACGAAGCAGATGAGTTATTGGGGGAAATTTAAATTATCTACTGATGTACGGCATCAAGGCCATAAATCTAGCCCGTTTGATTGCTTGGGCGAAGTCGCGTTGTGCTTTGGCGGTAAAACCAGTGCGCTTGCGACTGTTCATGCGAGCGTGTGGATTGATGTAATTACCAAGACGGGTAATATCTTTGTAATCAATGTGTTGTACAGTTGCTTTCTTATGTAGGTTGTGTTGTTCCATAATTAGTTTTTAGTATTTTAATTTCTAGTTTCAGATATTTTTAGAGATTTGAGATAAGTTTTCGGAGTATATTTTTCTAAAATTAAAATTGCTTTAGATGCGAGGAAGACAAGGAATTTTAGACGAGCCGTACGTCGGTACGGTGAGTCTAAAATTACCGCAGTCTGACGAAGCAGATGAAGTGATTTTATTTTTAGAAAGGGATGTCTTCGGGATTGATGTCTTCCTGAGGGTAGTCTGGCAGTACCGGCGCTCCGCCGCTATTTTCTGTCTTGCTACTTGTACTAGCAGGGGTAGCTGATGCTCCAGCCCCACTATTACCACCGCCGTCGCCAAATTGGAAGTTGTCAGCGATAATCTCAGTCCGATAGTGTTTGACATTATCTTTCTCCCAACTACTAGTTTGCATTCTGCCTTCAATAAAAACTGGACGTCCTTTTTTTAACCATTGACTCAAAATGTCAGCCAGTTTACCGAAAGCGACAATATTATGATATTCAGTCTGTTCCTGTTTCTTGCCGTCTTTATCATTATAAGTACGATTAGTGGCCACTGAAAATGAGCAGACAGTACTGCCGTTAGGCAAGACGCGCTTTTCGGGATCTCGGGTGAGATTTCCGTACACCATTGCTTTGTTAAGGTACATAGTGGTTTTATATTAGAGAATAAACTACACTTTTTCTTCTTCAACAACATCGGTATCCGGCACCTCCACTTCGTCCACCACCTCAGCCTCACTGACCATCTCTTCATCACCTGATACAGGATCAGCGTCAGTATCAATCACCCGGACATTGGTATCAACCAACGCCTCATGAAAACGGAATGGGGCATTTTCTTCAACTTTTGTCAGGCGGACTAATAAGTAACGTAGTAGTTGCTTATTTTCATCAAAACTCTTAGTTAAAGCGTCTAGTTTGACCGGCTCGAGACGAAAACGAATCCAACCGAAATAGGCGCTGGTAAACTTTCGATATTTACCTTCAAGGTATTTATCAATCTCGTAGGCAAGCTCAAAACGTTTCGCATCCTCCTCATCGAACATTTCACCTCCGGCAGTAGTAATAAGTTTTTTGAGTTCATCACTCACACCTGTCACTTCCCCTTCAGCCACCGTTGGAAGTACGTGGTAGGCCAATTCGTAACTAGCAAGCTCACGCTCAGTAGTTATTGTCTCAACCTCGGTAGCTGGCATTGTTGTTTCTGACATGCTTATTTTTTGTTATGAGTGACAGTTTTTTACCTAGGCAAAAAACTGTCACTCACTTCTAATAACTTCGCTACAGTAACACATTTTATACCCCTATTCAAGTGACGGCTTCGTGCTAGAATAGACATCATGGATAGTTCACAAAAAACAACTTCCCATAACTTTTTATATATTTTTTGGATTATCCTTGGCTTCACTTTTCTCGGTGCTGGATATTTGATATGGTCACAATACCAACAAATTGTTTTTCTGCATAATCAACTTATCCTTGAACAAGCATCAACCACCGAAGCAATATTACAACTAACAACTGACAAAGATGTCTTGACAGAAAAACTCAACCAAACTGAAACTATCCTGACTGAAACGGTTGACAGATTGAATGCTGAACGCGACCGTAACGATGACTTTGAGGATCAAATTAGTCAGCTGGCTGGAACTGTCGGTATTCTTGATAAGGTCGCTAAGACAGACCCTGAACTACTGCAAAAGTATTCTAAGGTTTATTTCCTTAATGAAAATTACATTCCCGCTAACATTAAAAAAATCAGTGACAAATATATTTTGTCTAATAAAGGAGACCAATATTTTCAAGGTAATGCTTTGACATTTCTTACCAGAATGATTGACTCTGCTGCCAAGGCCGGAGTAGATTTGAAAATTATTTCCGCTTATCGTTCTTTTGAAACCCAGAGCGATCTCAAAGGGCAATACTCGCAAGTATATGGCACTGGGGCCAACACTTTTTCAGCCGACCAAGGTTATTCTGAACATCAATTGGGGACAGCTGTTGACCTAACTGACCCCACGGTAGCTGGTACATTCCTCACTTTCAAAGATACAGAGGCATACGCCTGGCTTCAAAAGAACGCGTACAAATATGGTTTTGGACTTTCATACCCTGAAGACAATACATTTTATATATTCGAACCATGGCATTGGCGTTTTGTCGGAGTTGACCTAGCCACAGACCTCCACCGCGCCAACGCCAGTTTCTACAGCTGGGACCAACGAAAAATTGATGGGTATCTTGTCAGTTTGTTTGATTAAAAGTTATCTCGTGTGTTCTGGTATTTTTATTAAATAATTATTTTATATAATTTTTGGGCGTTTTTTAGTAATTGCTCACGCACCATTTCTTCATCAAGACCCTTAATCTCGGCGATCTTTTTATAGACTTCTTTTACCATCCACGGTTCACAGCGTTGACCTCGATAAGGGATGGGTGCGACATACGGGCAATCTGTCTCACCATGAATCATATCGAGTGGAGCTTGACGAATTATTTCTTCGTACGGTTTAGCAAAAGTAATCACACCTGTAAAAGAAACGGTGTAGCCAAGCTCAAAAAAAAGTTGAGCTTGCTCATAAGTGCCAGCATAAAAATGCGCATTACCTCTAACTTTAGCTTCTACTTTCAGAATATCTAAGGCATCATCATAAGCATTCCTCCCCTGTCCATCCTTACTATTACGTAGATGAAGCATTAGCGGTTTTTGCAATTCGTTCGCTAAAGCAATTTGGGCTAGAAAAACTTCGCGTTGTTCTTTGTAAGTACTATCGCTATTGTGAAAATAATCAAAACCACATTCCCCAATACCAACCACCTTTTCATTCGTGGCTAAAGTGCGATAAAAGTCATAATCAAAAGTGTCTTCCGGTGGTAATGCTTCAATATCGTCGGGGTCAACAGAAATCGTATTTATGGGGTGCACACCCACCATAGCAAAAAGTGTTTCGTTTTCTATTGCCAAAGAAACAGCTCTCTGACTAGTGACTTTATTAGTGCCGATATTAATTATACGCACTTCTTCCTCAAGGCAACGTTTTATAATAACCCCCGAATCCTCAGAGAATTGAGCCAAATTGAGATGCGCGTGGGTATCGATGTATTTAAAACTCATGGATGAATATTAACACACTGGTAATTATTACCCCAAAACCTTTCGGTTAACCGAAAGGTTTTGTTGACTTAAATTTTATTTAAGGACACTATAATTGCCAGGGGGATGACTGAAAGGAGATCCTTGCATGCATGATTTTGATTTAACTGTACCAGTGCGCGTTTCATTCTTGGAACGGCGGAGCACGTTGGTACTAGCCCTTTTGGCCGGCGCCATTCTGGACAGGATTGTCCAGCTCATGTTCTGAAAACGGCCGGCGCGTCCCCACGCGCCGGCTATTCTTTTATATTAAACAGCCAAATCAAACCCATAACCGCTGTTAACAAACCTTTCGGTTAACCGAAAGGTTTGTTACCATAGTAGTAATGGTTAATGTATCAAAAGAGATATTAGAGCAAACCGAATTGGATGCACTTTTTGGTCAACTAAACGGAACGATTGGGCAACTGGGCGCGAAGAAATCCGAACTGTTTCTTTCTAGTTTTTTAGGAGCCGAAGAAAAGATTATGTTGGCTAAGCGTTTGGCTGCCATAATTATGTTAACTCACGGTCAATCACTCTATTTGGTGGCATCAGCTCTCAAGATAAGTACATCAACTGCTAAAAACTATAAGTTGAGTATCCAGGAAGGTCGGTATGATTTGCTTCTAGAAGCAATTGCAAAGCGAAAGGCGCGGTATATTGAACTGATTGAAACAATTGACTCAATTCTGCATTTGGGCGGGGTACTTCCCCATTACGGGCAAACGCAGGCTTCTGAAGCATACCAAAAAGACCGCGAAAAGAGATCCAAAAACCTTTCGGTTAACCGAAAGGTTTGAAGACGCCCTATTGTCTTTTGGTTACAGTCATCTAGCATCTAACCAGATGAACAAGAAAATAATCCTAGGGGTTGTTCTCTTGTTTAAAGAGATAAATGCTACGTAATAGTTTTGAAAAAACCTTTCGGTTAACCGAAAGGTTTTTAAGCGTGCTGTTGATTATGTCGGTAGCAAAGTAGTCAACTATAAAGTAGCTGGCGGTTGGAAAATTGAGAATTTTATTTAGGGTTTTGTAATTCTTCTAAGAGTTCTGGGAATTCGGGTTGGAAGAAGTGACCGCGGTCAGTGAAGCGATGTAGGATTGCTTTAGGATATTTCTCTATAAATCGCTCACTGTGATGTGTCGGCACGAGCGGATCATCTACTGACTGCCAAATATGGAGTGATACGGGTTCGGTCTTAAAGCCAGACCAGGTGTTTAAATTTATCTTGAAATCTCCTACTCCTTCACAATCCTTTTCATCAACCACCGGAGCCACTAGATGTACATTAGATACCGTAACTGGTAACTTATTTTCTGATAAATAACGAAGTAAAAAACCGCCACCCAGGGAATATCCAATCAACGTTAGATTGTCACGCAGATAGGGGAAAAGTTTCTCAAACCAAATTACCCAGGCATTGTAGTCGGCATTAAGGGCATTTGGCATTTGGGGTGCAATATAATCATATGTATCGACCACCGACTCTTTAATCCAGTTTTTCCATTTTTGCACTTCTGGTAGATACGGGTCATATTCGCGTTCCTTGAGAAATTCATAAAACTGTTTATCAGTTTCAAACGAATCACCACCGTGGATATGAATGATTTGCGGTTTTGACATATTAAACATCTAGACGATTAAAAAGATTATTGGGTTTTTTGTTGGCGAGGACGGCTTCTTTAATTATTTTAGAAGTTTTGTGCATGATGGGGTTTAGTAAGAGAGCAATAGTGTATACTTCGAACATCAGTTCACGGATAATAGCTTTAGCTTTTTCCAAATCCGTTTTTACCAACTTAAATGGCTCTTCAGTTGTAATCCGTTCATCAAGTATGCCAATTAGTGACCAAATATACTCAGTGGCTTGTTGGGGGTTAAAGTTTTGAAAAGCATGCGCGTATTCATCGGCGAAATCAATTGCTTCCGGTCGTGCTACCGGTTCAGTGAGATGTGTTTCGGCCATCTTCATGACGCGGGCGACGAGGTTGCCGAGGCCGTTGACTAGATTAGCGGTGTACCATTCGTCGAGACGCTCCCAGGTAATATCGGTGTCATCAGAAGGATGGACGTGTCGCAACAGAAGATAGCGCGTGGCTTCGGTACCATATTTTTCTACCAATTCGTACGGGGAAATGACGTTACCGAGCGACTTACTCATCTTTTGTCCCCCGCTATTGATGAAACCGTGATAAATAATAGTGTCAGTTTGTTTAACATCGGCTGACATAAGCATGGCCTGCCAAATGATTGATTGGAAACGCACCTGGTCTTTACCGGCAAGTTGCAGTGTTTCTCCACCTACCCAAAACTTATCGAAGTCACCTTTTGTATCTGTGGGCCAGCCAAGTGTAGAGATGTAGTTAGTCAAGGCATCAAACCAAACATACATTACTTGTTCATCATCTCCGGGTACCGGAATACCCCAATCCAAACGTGCCTTGCTACGGGAAATACTCAAATCATCTAGACCAGCAGTGACAAAATCAAGCGCCCACTTGCGGTACGATTCTGACATTGTTCGAGTTGGGTCTGATAAATATTCTTCAAGTTGCTTTTGATAGTTGGAAAGTTTGAAAAAATAATTTTCCTCTTCTATTTCTACCGGATCGACGTTGGGATGGTTCGGGCAACGCCCGTCTACTAAATCGCTATCGCGTAAAAACATTTCGTCTCCCACACAATAGAGTCCTTTGTATGACTTTTTATAAATATCACCCTTGGCTTCACATTTTTGCCAAATGGACTGGGCAGCAACTTGATGACCTGAATCACTGGTACGAATAAAATTATCGAAGGAAAGGTTTAGTGATTCTTTTAGTCTGGCAAATTTACTAGCATAGTGGTCAATGTATTCTTGCCGAGGAGTGCCCTCTTCGTCGGCTTTTTCAGCGATTTTTTGCCCGTGTTCATCAGTCCCGGTATTGAAAAATACTTCGTGGCCCATAAGCCGCCAATAACGAGCCAGTGCGTCCCCTACCAATAACTCGTAAGCAAACCCTATGTGTGGGTCTGCGTTTACATACGGCAAGGTGGTAGTAATATAGCGGGGTTTTTTCTCTGACATAATACAAATACAGTACCACAAAAAGATATTACTGCGCTACAGGGCTTTCATTTCTTAGGGCTAGGGCGAGGGCCGTTATTGAAACGTTGACGACGAATAAGTATACGAGGAAGGCATAATTCTCGAACGTCCAAGTGTGAATTGAGAAGATGCCTACACCAAATCCGACCGCGTTAATTCCATACGCTTGCCAGCTTTCAGTCTTTGGATACTGATAGGTTTTTATAAGCGTTGGAATCGCGACAAAAAAATCTGCAATAAGTGCAAGGGCTAAAGCGATATTTGGTTCGTTGGTTATGTACCATATCACCATAGCCAAAACGGCAATAATCCCATACAAATAATCTGTTCGTTTTATCTGCCAATAGGCGTTGGAGTTAAAAGAAGCAGCAACTAAAATTATGAACGGCGTCAAACCAGCAATAAAAGTTGCCCAGGCAATCATCCCCACGCCTTGGGATAATTGCGATGCAAATGCTATTAATGAAAAAAGCCCAAAAAAGAAATAGGTCATTTTGTGAGGCCTGACCGTGCCACGTAAGGTACAGTATAAATAATAAAAACCACCAAGTGAAGCAATACCTACGCCGATTAGTGCGAAATATTCTGGGAGCATTATTTTAAGTAGGACATAAGATCACTGATAACAACACGGACTTGCTCTCCAGTATCTCTATTGCGGACGGTGACGGTATCTTTTAATTCGGGTTTTTCTTGTCCGAGGGTTTCAAAATCTATCACAATGCAGGCCGGAGTACCGATTTCGTCTTGGCGACGATAACGCTTACCTACATTACCATTGTCATCCCAAGCCACATTACCAAATTCCGCCTTTAGCATTGAAAAAACTGCCCGGGCTTTTTCTACCAACTCTGGTTTATTGCGTAAGAGTGGAGAGACGGCGACACGATATGGTGCTAGGTGGGCAGGAAGCTTTAAATAGGTACGAACTTCCCCATTCATTTCGTCCTCGGTGTACGCCTCACATAAAATGGCCGTGAAGGTGCGCCCCACACCAAAGGATGGCTCAAGGACATGCGGAATAAATCTGGTACCGTCTGGTTCAATGTATTCCATTGAAACTCCGCTAGCTTCCATGTGTTTTTTCAAATCGTGATCAGTGCGGTAAGCAAAGCCGGCCAATTCATCAAAACCTTTACCAGGGAAATTATACTCGAAGTCAATCGTGCGTTTACTGTAGTGTGCGAGATCATTGGCTGGAACCTCATACTCGCGGATATTCTCAGCAGACAGCCCGATGTGCTTATGCCACTTTTGCATATCCAGGCGGAGTTTCTCAAACTGTTTCTCCCATTCGCTTTCACGCACAAAATACTCAATTTCCATTTGCTCAAACTCACGCACACGGAATAACCACTCGCGAGGTGCAATCTCGTTGCGAAAGGCCTTGCCTATCTGGGCAATACCAAACGGTATTTTGGGCGACATCGAATCCACGACATTTTTAAAATTCACAAAAATACCTTGAGCGGTTTCGGGACGGAGATAGACAGTGCTATCGAGACCGGCAGTAGCTCCGACTGAGGTCTCAAACATCATATTGAATTGTCGGGCTGGCGAAAGTGGATTACCTTGCGGACTCTTGATTTCTCGGTCTTTGATAATAGTATCCATTTCAGCCAAAGTCATACCAGCGACATCAATTCCACCTTCCTTTAAAAGATGGTCAACCCTGAAGCGCTCGCCGGTTTTGGTGTCCTCCACTAATGGATCAAAAAAAGTAGCCGTGTGTCCACTCGCCTCCCAGACTTTGGCGTTCATTAAAATAGAAGCGTCTAAACCATACATATCCTCCCGACTGTCCACAAACATTTTCCACCACTCACGCTTGATGTTGTTATTCAAAGCCACCCCGAGTGGCCCATAATCCCAAGTGCCCTTAAGACCACCATAGATTTCACTGCCTTGAAAGACAAAGCCACGGCGTTTGGCTAGAGCGACTATTTTCTCCATGCAATTGGCTTCAGATTGCGTCTCGTTGTTTTGTTTAATTTTATCAGTCATGTATTTAATTATCTGGATCTACTTAATCAGCTGTTCTTCCGACAACGCCGTTATCTATTCCAAAACCTAAACTTTTGTCCAGCTCCGCACTCAATGGAACCGCTTCTGCCCGTACCACCGTACCAGTAAATAAATCAGTACCGCGCAGTCTTTGGGCTCCGAGTAGAGCTGGGGTGGTGCCGATTTGGTTTTGACTTGGTAGCAAACTAATTTGGAAACTAATTTGCTTTTCTTTACCAGCTACAATATCTCCCACCGTCCAAGTTATTTCATTGGAAACCGGATTAAAAATTATTGTACCGTCTCCGGTGGTTTTATTCTCCCAACCAACATATTGTGGTAAAGAGGATGACACGGACACTCCTGAGACATTATTGCCACCTGCGCCAGCTGTCAATGTTACGGTGTAGGTTGTTTTAGTATCTGCTATCGGTGGTATTGCGCCAATATCGGTAAACACACCAGAGCCGTGAGTGATTTTACCAACCATACTGACTGATGAAGCAAATTTGGCTTCCGATTTCGCTGTACCGACCAGTTGCTCGGTGGCACTATCCTCAGAAACTCGTCTAGCGTACGCATTGGCTGTCACCATAAATGAGGGAGTTTGTTTTTGATTACTGGGTAAAATTGAAAAGGTGAAACGCTTAGTCGCCCCCGGAGCCACCTGGGCCAGAGAGGAATCACCTGAAACCTGGTACCGGATAACATTTTTTACTGAATCATAATAACCATTTTGGACTGTAACATGATCTTTGATGATGCTGTTCCCAACTACCCCAACCTCAAGAGACATATTATAAAGGGTGTCAACTAGAGTATTTTGCACCTCTACGACAACGGTTGTTTCTTCACCAGTTTGTAGGGTAACTACTTCTCCTTTTAGGCCGTTGATACTGAGTCCAACATCAATAAAAGGTTGTTCAATAATAAAATCTGCGCTGGCCTCAGCCAAAGTTGAGCCAATTATAAATTGGTTGTTTTGCTGTGGAGTGCCAGCCAAAAACTGAATTCGAAATTCTTCGTTTTGCTTTCCGACAATCAACCCCTTAAGCACGATGGTAGTTGATTCCTCTGGCGCTATTTCCTTAATCAACCAAGAGTTTTCTCGATAGCTTGGAGCCGGCTCAGAACTAGTAAAATCAAAGTTGGTGGGATAATCTGCCGAAACAATAATATCTTTTAGAGGCGTTGAGGCATTGGACTGAATGGTTAAGGTAACATCCACCTCTTGTCCAGCCGACACTTTACTAACAGAATCAACCCGGATAACTAAAGGAGAGGAGGTTATTCTAAAAACCAATGGAGTGGCATCTTTATAAAAAGTGCCATTAGAATCAACTAAACGATATTCAATCGTGGCCTTGATTTCTCCTTCCTGATTTTCTTCCCCGTACATAACTGCTTTGACCGGAACATTTATTGTCTCTCCAGCATTGATGCTATTTAACTGAATTCTATCCTCAAAAAGATCTTTGGCAGTATCATCAGCCGATTTGGTGCCCGAGGGATAATTAACAATCAGGACTGCTGATTCAATAGATACTTTATTGAGATTAGCAACCGTAACCTGAAGAGACATGATTTCGCCTCCGCCAGTGGTTAAGGAACCGCTAATATTAATATCAATATTTTTGTTTGATATTTGATTTGACCCAAAAAATAAGTAGATACTTGTACCACCAAGAACCACTAAGAATGACACTAAAGTCACCATGAGAATAATAGTTCGATAATTATGAAACCACCTCTTCTTGGTTTCTGTGGTAGGTGTTAACACTTCAAGCTTTGGTTTGGTTAATGTGGCCGGTCTGGGGTCAGAATCCCCAATTGATGCAGTTGGGCTAGAAACTGCGGGTCTATCGTATTGCCAAGAATCAGCCACCTTTTGAGGATTGTCAGATAATTCGTGTCGTTTTTTGGGGGTAATGTTAATACCCCGTTCATAGAGCCGGCGACGCATGTCTTCAATCTGAGCTTGATTTTTAAGCGGTGGCATATTAGTCAACAGTATATCATTTTATATGATAATTCGTCTTTCAAGTCACACCCGTCAAAAACGGAGATGAACCGAGACTTCATTTTCAACATAAACTATAGATGACTGACTGTCTGAGCGTTTTCTAGTAACCGTTCAATAGAATTTATCTGTGATTTTATGGTTAAAATATCCAGTGATTCAAGAGAGTGCTCTAATAACAGCTTAATTTCTGCAGGGGGTGCAATATATCCTAATAGATATAGTAATCGCACCATCAATAATTTTTCTAAGGTTGGTCGTTCCGTATCTGGAATGATTGATAAGTAATCGAGACTATGTAGGAATTCTTCGTATAATTCTGGATGAGGTTCCTCTCCTTGAACAAAACGCCGAAGCATTTTTACCAAACGGACGATACTTCCCCTCTCTGACCTAGTGGTAGCGATAGAAAAAATATTTCCGCGGGCCTCAACACTACCAATCCGCCATCCACTCTTGCCGTGCACCAAAGAAACTGAAACAAGGGAAAAATCTTGCAGGGCGTAACGCTGGCGACTCCGTTCTTCACGTACACTGCGCGCCGTAGCATAAATCATGCCAGCCCGTTTGGTAAACAGGAGAAATGACTTGTCGGCCGTATTATTAGCATAACTACCGCAAACCATGGCTTCGGTTGTATAGGTCTGATAAGACATTATTTTCTTTGGAGCAACACCACAAATGTGGACTCACCGGCAGATATCTTGACGCCCTTGTTTGTGCCAAATATAAAAACCTCGGTTCCGGTTACCTTTTGGATTTCGGACATGAATTTTTTGATAAGACTCTCGCCAACTTCATTCACCTCAACGGTGAGAATAATACGATCCTGTGGCGCGAATCCACTAGCTTTACGTTGCTCTTGGATAGCGCGGATAAATTCCCGAGCGTCACCTTCGGCCTTGAGAGCTGGAGTAATTTCTGTATCTATCTGAACTAGAAATTCCTCAGTGGATGGAGAATTTATTATTTTATATTCTTTAGCATTAACCTCACCCAATACCGTGTCAACAATTTCAGCTGATAATTTTGGTCCTGATATTGATTGGAGTGGCTGACGCACTTTTAGATTGGCTTTGACACGTGCTTCCAGGGCCAGAGTAACTATCTGACGGGCTTTTTTCATTTCTTCTAATAGCATTTCGTCAACTTCCCCGCCCTCTGGCCAGGCGGTTAGGTGGACACTTTCTGGCTCACTTTCACTGCGCACCACCAACCACAAATATTCAGCATAAAACGGCATCGCTGGAGCGATAACTTTAGCTAACTCACGAAGAATATAACGCAAAGTACCTAGGGCTGCCGTTCTATCTGATTCATCAGAACCTTTAAACCGATCTCGTGAACGGCGTAGATACCAAACCGATAAATCATCAATAAAATCAATTATTGGCCGAGTGGCTTTATCAAGTTCATAGGACTTATAGCCGGCAGTAGACGAAGCGGTCAATTCATTGAGCCGCGCCATAATCCATCTATCTAATATATGAGTAGAATTTTTGTGCGCCTCGGTCCCATCAGCAAACATCTCATACATAGCCAACACATTGTGTAGCCGTCCAATATTTTTTCGTTGTAATTCCAAAACTTCTTTTTCAGAAAAGTTCAAGTCCTCACCACGGATTACCGGTGACGTCATCAAGTATAGACGCATGGCATCAGCCCCCATCCTGTCAACCAACTCCATTGGGTCTGGATAGTTCTTGAGTGATTTACTCATCTTTTTACCATCCTCCGCCAAGACCAGTCCGTTTACTATTACATTTTGATAAGGGGATTTTCCAAACAACGCCGTTCCAAGAACAATCAGCGAATAGAACCAGCCCCGAGTTTGATCCAAACCTTCAGCAATAAACTGAGCTGGGAAGAGATTTTTTTCAAATTCTTCTTTATTTTCAAACGGGTAATGATGTTGACCATACGGCATTGACCCACTTTCAAACCAACAATCGAAAACATCCGGCACTCGCTCGAGCTTTGTCCCGTCAGTGTCAAATAAATCGATTTCATCAATGTACGGACGATGATAGTCGAGTTCAAGGTTATAGTTGTGAGGGAATGGTGTAAAGTTCAATTCTCGAATTTCGGAATTATTAAAATACATATTTTTTAATGTATCATAATAATCTTTTGCTCCTTCGGGATTCAAACCTCGAGCCGCTGATTCAAGGGCAAAGAGTGGACCGGCATGACTAATAATCAAAATTCTTTTATTCTTATATGTCTGCTCTAACTCAAACAGGAATTTGCCCATACGCACCTGAACATCGCGCCGATTTTCTGTATTAGGGATAACCATTTCATATCTGTCTTTCCAAGTAGGAAATTGTTCGTTATATTTGTCCCAAGTTTTACCCTCAAGAATGTCTCCCGCTTGTAGTTCACCAATTCGCTGATCTGCAATTATGTCTATTTCGCCGAGGTTTTCCGACAACAGTTCAGCCGTCTGCCGAGTGCGTTCAAAACCAGAGTGAATGATTAAATCAATTTTACCGATATCAGCGATGGATGCCTTGATTTGTTCTTGCCCTTTTTGTGTAAGCGAATCACGGCTGTCAGGATGAGAACTAATGACACCTTTAACATTACTCTCTGTCTCACCGTGACGCATGAGTAAGTAGGTGTTGCCACTCTTGGGTACATATTGTTGTAGGTCAACTAGCGAACCGATGACTTTATATTCTCCAGTGGTGGGGTTTTTCCAAATTGGCAATGGTGCACCCCAGTAGCGTTGGCGCGAAACTGCCCAGTCGCGAGCTCCTTCCAGCCAATTACCAAAACGAGCACGGCCGACATATTCTGGTACCCAGTTTACTTTGTTATTCTCAGTCACCAATTCGTCTTTGATTTTTGGAACATTAACAAACCACGAAGTCGTTGCGTAATTGAGGAGTGGTGTATCACACCGCCAACAGTGTGGATAGCTGTGCGTTATGTTTTCTTTCTTGAATAGGCGTCCACTCGCGTTAAGCGCTTTGACAATTTCAATATCTGCATCAAGGTGTGATACTTCCGATGCCTCATCATCCTTGGGCTTGACCAATTGACCAGCAAAATCTATTACGAAGTCCATAAAGTGACCATCAGGATTGACGTGATGCACAATAGGGACACCGTGTACTTTGGCCAAGGTCATATCATCGTCACCATAGGCCGGAGCAAGATGCACTGCACCCGTTCCCTCGGCACCGACTTCGACATAATCAGCATGGTAAATTTTCCAGGCCTTTTCTTTTCCAGCAAAATCTTGTTTCAACCAATAATCAAATGGCGGCTGGAATGATTTTCCAACCAGGGCTGACCCTTTAAACTCTTCGACAACTTCGTACGGTATGTCACCCAGTTGAGCGAGGCGTTCTTTTGCCAAAATTACACACTCATCCAAAATACGGTCATCGGATGACCGTATTTTTACTTTTGTATATTCAACGTCATTGTGAACTGCGGTAGCCATATTCCCCGGCAATGTCCATGGAGTGGTTGTCCATACTAGCAAACTTGTGTCAGTAATCTTTCCCTGTTCATCAAGAAGGGGTAGCTTTACCGTCACGGCAATGTCCTTGATGTCTTTGTATCCTTGGTTTACTTCAAAATTACTGAGCGTTGTACCACAACGAGGACAAAGGTGCATGCTTTTAAAACCCTCAAATACCAAACCTTTATCATGAAGTGACTTAAATACCCACCAAACACTTTCGGTGTAGGTACTATCCATAGTTCGGTAATCACTTTCCATATCAGCCCAACGTCCCATGCGAGGCACTACCTTGCCCCAGTAATCCGCGTATTCCAAAACAGCCGAACGGGCGGTTTCGTTAAAGTTTTTGACTCCAAAGGCCTCAATATCACGCTTGGTACCAAGACCAAGTTTTTTCTCAATCAGATTTTCCAACGGCAGACCATGGCAGTCCCAGCCCCACTTGCGTGGGACATGGTAGCCCTGCATTGTCCAAAAACGCGGGATGGCGTCCTTAATGGTGCCGGCCAAAATATGACCATAGTGTGGCGTACCAGTAGCAAAAGGTGGTCCGTCGTAAAATACAAAGTCTCCTTTAGGGTCAGCGCCGGCCGGTTTGGACAAGCTTTTATTAAAAATATCGTTATCTTTCCAAAACTGTTGAATAACTTCTTCGCGCAAAGCCACATCAGATTTTTCTACTTCTGGCGTTACTGCGACAGAATCATTTTCCCGTCCATGTTGTTTGTTCATAGGTATGAATGTATATCAGACATTATTTTTAAAACGCACATATCAGGTGCGCTTAGGTATATTACCATCATTTTGCGGTTTGGAAACAGATTCGGCACAGCTTCCCAAAATGGAAAGCCGTGCCGATGATTCCACCTCAATACGCCTTCTTGGCGTTTGGTTGGATATGTCTAATGGACAAATCCGGAGGTGGTTGATACAAACCCATAAATAGCGACCAGAAGTATGCCAACATGTCACTCCTCCTCCCCATGGTTTCTCTCCCTGTTTTGATAATATCATAAATCTGATTTAATCAGTAACAAGCATGGATTCGCTGTTGAGAGTTCTGGTTCCAGCGATTTGCTCTCGGTAGAGCAAATCGCTGGAACAAAGCAAAATCATACTCGCTTCCGCTCGTTGTTTTGCTTTACATCCGCTCTGGAGCTTTGATGCCTAGAACCCAAAGGCCGTTTTTTAGGGTGAGGCGGACGGCGTCGGCTACGGTGGCTTTGTAGGGGGCGTATTTGTCGTCCTTGTCGGCAATTTTCTCGTGGGCGTAAAAAGTATTGAATTCGCCAGCCAATTCAGTTAGATAGGTAATGACCTTGTGTGGAGCCCTCTCATCGAGAGCTGATTTGACTACCTCTTCAAAACGGGCGAGGATTTTCTCTACTTTATATGGAGCTAGAGGAATAACTTTCGTTTGTGGTGTCACTCCTACTGCGGACGCCTTCTCGAGCACACTACAAATACGAGCATGGGTGTATTGTAGATATGGACCAGAGTCACCTTCAAAGGAAAGGGCCTTGGTTTTATCAAAAATAGTATCCTGAAAAATACTACCCTTAAGCGTTGTGTACTTGATGGCAGCCAGAGCAACATTATTGCAAAGCATCTCGTCTGGTTCAATCGCCCCAGCAGTCAGGATTTTTTCATGGACACTTTTTGCTACATCAGCAATAAAGTCAACTGCCGCAATCACTTCACCGGTTCGTGATGACATTTTACCAGTAGTAAGACGAACCATGCCGTGCCCAATATGTTCGGTCTTTTCGGCTAATTCTGGATAAATAAAACTCATGGCTTTAAGCAAAACTTTAAAGTACTCATTAATTTCTTTGGCGGTAGAAACCACAGAATGATCATAAATACCCAGAGCTTCCTCTTTCATTTTTGCTAAGGACAGTTCTTTGGCCTCATAGGTCGGTAGACCAGCTTTATTAAGAAATACCCGAGTGTGAAGTCCGTAATCCTCACCTTTAAATATAAAAGCTCCGTCACTTGGTACGAAAATGGTGGGATTATCCAACACTATTTGCTTGCCACGCGGGGCTGCCTCACTCTCAAAAAAGTACCAGTCAAATTTTGTATCAACTAATTTGTAAATGGTCTCAAAATAAGCTAATGAGATTGCCCTGCCAGCATCATAGAGAACGTTGATCGCTTCATCACTTCGTTCATAAATAATTTTATTGAGCGCAGTAATAGCCACCTTAGCGTTCTCATTATTTTTATAGGCCGTGGCGCCATGCGCATAAGCGCGACCAAGATCACGGGAGGTAAGATCACTCTCGGCTTTTATACCTAGTTCTTGCATCCCCCAGATAGCATGAGCGACATGCAGACCAACATCTCCTTGATAGCAGACGCGTTTTACATCGGCATCAGCCATCATAAATAGGCGAGCAATACTTTCACCCACAACATTGGTAAAAAGGTGACCAATATGAAATTCTTTGAATGGGTTGGGGTCTGTGTATTCAACTACCACTCTCTTTCCCAACCAAGATTGATTGTGTCCCCACTTCTCACCGAGAGCAGATGTTCGCATCAACTCAACCGTGAAGAAATCGCGAGCTAGATAAAAATTCAGAAAACCCGGACCGGCCACCTCAATTTTTTCCACATATTCAATTTGTCCCTTGAGTTTGGTATGCAATTGCTCCGCTACCTCCCGTGGCGATTGCCTCACTTTCTTAGCTACCACCATCGCCACATTACAAGCGAAATCACCATGACTCATATCACTCGGATGCTCCACAGTAAAATCAACTGGCTCAATTCCTAGCCCTGCTAGCGCTTCTTCAATAGCTGTTTTTATAACGTCTTCCATGGACACACTATAGCAAATATTCCTAAATTTGCTTATCTTTTACAGTAATTTCAATTATTCAATCTTTGTCTCAATTTCTTTTGGTTTTTGGGTAGAATCAATAGTGAATACTTTTCTACCCAAAACCTGCCCACGCGCCGTCTTTACACTACAACGCCATACTCCATCTTGGAAGGATTGAATAGAAGTATAACCACGGTAGCCATCTACTGCCTCACCGGTAATCGGATAGGATAATTTGAAATGCTCTTTCCAGTCACCCGTTGCCGGATCTTTGAATTCCCAAACATGAAAAATATCTGTCTTGATTCTGGTCGGGGCAAAGACTTTGGTAAAACAGAAAACCGCTCCTACTTCGCTCGGATGAAAAAAGGTGTGCATGTGCAGATGAGCTGGTACATTCCACCACGAAAATGTTTCGTAAGTAACTTTGTATTCTCCAGTTCCAAAACGCACCACTGACTGCGCGATGGTAATCTCTTTTAAGGATAAGGGTATAGGCGGAATAACATTAGTAAAATAGAGAGTATTTAAAACAACAAAGGCGCTAAAGACACTAAAGACAATAGCCCGCTTTTGTAGTTCCAGGTAATGCGGAATAAGACGTTCCAAAAATTGGACTAAAAAATAAACCAGCGTTAAAGCAATGATTCCGCTGCCAATAAATATTAGTGGCCCCATTAGACCAGTCAGTACCGAAATACCGAGAACAAGATAAGAAAAGATGCCAATAAAATAAGCCGTGAGATTAAAGACTAATTTTTCTTCACGCCTCTTCAATACCTCGTTAGCAACCATGCCGGCCACAAAAAGAATTAGAAATGGCCAGCTGGCTAAAATGTCTCCACTGTGTCCATAAAAAATAAGTATCCCTGAAAACAAACCACCAAAAGAATACTGCATGATAATCGGTGCTAGATTGCGAGCGCGGAGAGACCACCTCTCACCAAAACGGACGGCAATACCAGCATAGAGAAACAGGATGGAAATCGTCGCCAAGAAAACATAAAAAAGTAAAGTGGCATTATCGAGGACACTGTCAACTTTATTCAGCCAGAGAATATCGGTCACGAAACCACCGAGAAACGCTACTGTCTGCCAATGATGTCTGGCACGATAAATGAGATAGTTAATCTTCATTAGATGATTATATCGCAAATGAACGAGAATAAATAAAAAAAGCTGCCTGTATAAACAACAGGCAACTTGAGTTGGGAACAGACTGGGCAGTAAAATCATGGGGGTCCTCCAATTCCCCACTTTTTCTATTTTCAAAAATAACATGACTTTAATTTTAAATCAATGTTAGCATTCAACACCCTTTACCACGCCATGAGTTCAAGGTTAAACCTTGTACTTTAGGGAAATAGGTGGTTTAGGGTTTGTTATACCATCACCTCAGGTACTGGAAATCTTTCACAGAGAGCTTGGACTTCTTTCTGTAATTCTTGTTTTTTGTTGTTGTCATCCTTGGCGCGCATGGTGGTAATCATTAGTTCCGCTAGTTTGGTGGCTTCCGCTTCCTTCATACCACGTGTCGTCATGGCCGGCGTACCAAAACGAATACCAGATGGGTCCATGGCGGTACGCGATTCGTCGGCAATCATATTTTTATTAAGAGTAATGCCAACTTCATCCAGAACCCGTTCGGCTTCTGCCCCCGTCACACCAAGAGAACCAAAGACATCTGCTAATAGCAGGTGATTGTCGGTACCGCCACAGAGCAATCTAATTCCCTCGGCTTTGAAAACTGCCTCCATCGCTTTAGCGTTTTTAAGAATCTGCGCTGCATACACTTTGAAAGCTGGAGTTAGTGCTTCACCAAAAGCAACTGCCTTGGCGGCAATCTGATGCATGTGTGGTCCACCCTGCATTCCAGGAAAGACGGCTTTATTTATTTTCTTAGCAATTTCTTCACTCTCACGTACCAAAATCATTCCACCACGTGGACCGCGCAAGGTCTTATGAGTGGTGGTGGTGATAACATCAAATTCAAAGTCAAACGGATTCTTCACCACTCCACCAGCAATCAAACCAGCGATATGGGCCATGTCAGCCACCGTGTACGCACCAACCTCGTGCGCGATCTCAACAAACTTTGCATAATCAAGCTCGCGACTGTAGGCCGAGAAACCAGCCAAGATAATCTTTGGTTTGTGTTCGAGCGCAACCTTGCGTAATTCGTCAAAATCAATTTCGCCTGTATCAACATCCTTCATCTTGTACCGCACAAAGTTGAAGACTTTGTTAATAGCAGTTGTTGGATGACCATGAGTAAGGTGGCCACCATGAGAGAGGTCCATACCAAGCACAGTGTCGCCTGGTTCCATCAAGGCAAAGTACATAGCCACATTCGCTGCCGCTCCACCGAGTGGTTGAACGTTGGCAAACTTCGCCTTGAAAAGTTTTTTGGCGCGTTCTATAGCAATTGTCTCTACAATATCGGTAAACTCCTGACCGCCATAGTAACGTCTGCCCGGATACCCTTCAGAATATTTGTTGGTAAAAACTGAACCATTCGCTTCAAGTACCGCCCTACTGACGTAATTTTCACTCGGAATCAATTCAATCCCTCGCGCCTCTCGTGCTTCCTCACCAACTAAAGTTGCGTATATCTCTGAATCCTGCGCTTTGATAAATTCGTATTTTTGCATAATGAAAAAGTTTATTTTTATAATTAACTAAGTTGTTTATTACGCTAGATCATGTGTAATTTATTTACCAGTACTTCCAAAGGCCCCTTCACCTCGAATTGAATCACCTAATTCTAACACCTCAATGACTTCGGGCTGTTCAATCTTCTGAATGATAATTTGGGCTAGTTTTTGACCAGCTTCAAAAGTATGAGGATTATCTCCAGTATTATATAGCCCAACAAAAATTTCACCGCGGTAACCGGCATCTACTACGCCCCCAAGAGTTTTTAAACCAAACTTCTGTGAGATACCGCTCTTATCCCAAATTAGTCCAACATATCCATCGGGTATCTGCATCGCAATACCAGTAGGAACAGAAACTCGTTCTTGGGGTTGAATAGTGATTTCGGAAACAGAAAACAAATCCATCCCTGCATCATTATGGTGAGCATACTGAGGTATTGTAGCGACTGGGTGAAGTTTTTTAACGGGGAGTTGCATAATTGTATTTATAGTATAACAAAAATTATATTCGGCGCGCAGTCACTGGGACTGCGCGCCGGATGACTCAGATATTGAGTTTGTGACGAAGCTCTGCTAATACTTCTTCGGGAGTTTGGGCTGCATCAAGTATAACGTGCTCGAACATGACATCGAGATGCCCTGAAGCAACCTTATAACCCTCTCGTACCCGTGCATGAAAAGCGTGTTCGCGGGCGTCAAAAACATCTGGTAATAGTCTGCCAGCAGACGCTACGCGTTTGGCGGCAATTTCAGGGTCAATATCGCAATGTGCATAGACACAATGGACATTGAGCGGCTTAAGAAGACGAACTACCTCTTGATGGAGTTTGGCAAAGAGAGGTTCGTTACCTGAACGAGCGTGAATTTGATAGGCGTAGGTTGACACTTCAAAACGGTCACAAATCACAATCTCTCCACGGATCAAAGCTGGAACGATAATATCGGACAGATGTTGCAGTCTGGCTGCGTAGAAAAGCAACATCTCGGCATCGGGCGAAAAGTTGTCGCCGGTCTCTCGTTGCAAGATAAGGCGACGAATTTCTTCGGCCTTGGGTGAACCGCCCGGTTCACGCGTTACAATAACATCCTGCCCCTCCTTTTTTAGGGCTTCTGTGAGGTTTCTGACAAGGGTGCTTTTACCACTACCGTCACCCCCCCCTCGATTAGAATAAGTTTTGCAGACATAAGGATACCTCCTTGTATCATGGTTTCTATTTTTCTACCCGTTAGTTAATCACAGAATTAGCATTTAATTATATTGCTATACAGGTAATCTTCACTGTCAATCCTTGACTCATCGCCAATCTGATACGCTGACAATGAACTTGTTCCAAACCCGTTCCTCGACACCAGAAAGGTTGCTACAATGAAGACCATGCAAACCATCAAGACCCTGAATCACCACCGCAGTACCCTTAAGGGGGGCGGTAAAATCGTTATCATCGACCCAGGCGCTGTTCTATCGGCTGAAGCATTAGCCATGCTCCAAGCCCTTCACTCGCGCTCGACCGGCGGTGTGGACGAACATCTCAAAGTCTTGGCCGAAAAGGGTGCCGACAAATTCATGTCGACACACTATGTCGGCTACGGACACAAGTCTATCGGCGATTGTGGCACTGCCGTTGTCTTTATCGAAGGGGTCTCAATGCTGGCCGCCAAAGCGATTCAGGACTCGAAGCTTTACAATGGACAAGAGGCCTCGACTCGCTACATCGACTTTGCCGCCCAGCTGTTTTTGAATCCACTCGATTCAACTGAAGGTACAACTGTGCTCGAGCATTGGCGTACCTTCTATCTCAAAGCGGTAACAGAAATGAAAGCTGCCCTGCCGGCACGCTATCCAATCCAAGAAGGAGAAAAAGAAGCGACCTACAACAAGGCAATTGCGGCGCGAGCATTTGATATCTGCCGTGGCTTTTTGCCAGCTGGTGCCTCAACTAATCTGGCTTGGTCTGGTACCTTACGGCAATTTGCTGACCGGGTTCAACAACTCCGTCACCATCCTTTGCCCGAAGTGCAGGACATTGCCAACGTCCTGGAAGACGCCCTTATCGCCACCTATCCGAATTCTTTCGATAAAGAAAAGAAACGGTACGAAGCGACAGAGCGTTATTACATAGAAGAAACAATAGCGAGATACTATTACCACAACCCAGACTCGCCCGACATGGCCTTGGTGCGTGACGGTGTAGACAAGGTGGCACTTGTTCCCTATCGCGATTTACTTGCCAACCGACCACCAAAAACCGAACTACCAAAATGGCTTGGGGTGTATGGCGAAGCTGCTTTTGCTTTCACACTGGACTTCGGTTCTTTTCGTGACATCCAGCGTCATCGAGCCGTAACGCAACGGATGCCTCTTTTGACAGCCGAGCTCGGTTTCAACGAGTGGTATCTGTCGCAACTGACACCGACACTACGAGTTGAGGCGGAGAAACTCATCGCTGAGCAAGCTGATGTCACCGCCAGTCTTACTGATGATACAGCCATGCGACAATACTATCTGCCGATGGGATACAACATCAGTAACTATCTCGCTGGGGATTTGCCCGCCCTGGTCTATCTGCTTGAACTTAGGGCCACCAGCATGGTACACCCAACGCTCTCTTCGAGGGCGGTGGAAATGGCTGGTATCTTAGCCGACACCTATGGTGACATCGGTCTTCGGTTTCATCTCGATCCCGACCCCGGCCGCTTCAATGTGAAGCGTGGTGAACACGACATAGTCAAGCGACCGGACTGAAAATAAGCGCCGCGAACCCTATGGTTCGCGGCGATTTCTAAAATTTAATAACCAAATAAAAATATATAATGCCCCTAAATGGGATTTAGAAATACTGTCATCAAATTAATAAACATTTATATCGCGATTAATCGCGATATAAAATATGAAATGCTACTTTTATTTTTCAACTTGAGTGAATATCTGAATGTGTTTAGTGACGACGTGGATTGCTTCGCGTGGCTCGCAAAGACGGTGGTGGGGACCGTTTGCGTCTTTGTGAGGAGGGAGCTGGCAAGCGAGTGACGTGGCAATCCAGTATGAAGAAACAGCGTGGGTTGCTACTACGCACTGACTCGTAAAAACAAAAGCGAAAAGTCATCGCGAGCGGAGCGTGGCGATCCAGAGTGGTGGTGGCTTACATGAATTATTACCTGTCGCGCTCCGCTCGTAGCTAAAGGCGTTCGCAAAGACATTTCCCTCTAAAGATGCTGGGCAATGATTAAAGGGGTTTAAATTGCTTGCCTAATTTTGGTCCTGACTGGATTAAATAATTAGACCGTTTGACATCATAGTGTATATCTGGTATTTCGCTCATCCGTTCAAAACGAATCTTTGCAATTGGTTGACCACTGCGTACCACCAGATTTTCAAATGGTCTTACCTCGAGTGTGAAAGGCCGCCCCTTACCTTCGCCATTTTGGCCATACCCCCAGCCCGGATCAAGAAATCCTGCATAATGGGAACGAAAGTCACCACTGCGTTCATCCATCGGCACCATTTCTGAAGCTAATGTTGGAGGAATACGGACAGATTCAGCACCAGAAAGAATATAAAATTTATCGCGTTGTAATCGCAGAGCTCCATCTTCAATTGTTAATGGCATGAAAAAATCTGCCGGCTCATAACTGCCGACCTTGGCTATATCTAAAACTTGCTCCGGTTTGGCAATGCATTCATATCCACATAATCCTTCCTCTACCAAGGCAGTCAACACTACTGTCCCGTCCTGATCATTGGTGACAAGGTCGCTATAGGATAATTGCTTTTCAGTTTTGTATTCAAACACCAATCCGTTCTTCATCGCAATTTCTAAATCTAAATTAGAAAATCTAGTATCTGCTGTAAACAGACGGAGTTGAGTAAGCGGAGTCTTGTCGTGTATTTGTACACTAAATGATTGCGGAATAATGGCCACCCACAATTCCCCGCTGAATCCCTTTGGTGTTACCGAATCGAAACGAGGTACACCATCCGCCAAAACTCTCACGTGCATATCAAGCCGACCGGTTGATGATTTTGGATTACAGTATCCATAGACCTCTCTTGGTAGCGCCAGAGATTCATTTAATTTAGCGAGATATAATCCTCCGCAGGCAAGTGGCTCAGACAGGGATGCTCGCTTGGCCTCCATCAAAGTCAACAGGTCGCGTATTTTCTCCCCGGGCTTCGGTAACATCAGCCCACGAATAGTGTAGATTTCATCAGTAATCGTTAAGTCAAGTGAGGCAGGAGAAATATGGTTTTTATCGGCGCCAATAATAGACCCACCATTAATTAACCCTTCAATAAGTTGGTCGGGAAGTGCCCCAAAATGAGATAATTGCATATTGGCTAGTATACCAGCCAAAACGCTGAAATGAAAAATAAATTTTTTTGTTTCTATTGTCTGCATTAAAATAATTTAATATTAATGTTCATGTTGGTAAATATACTTAAATTAAGTCAAAACTTTAATATGTAAAAACGACGCCTAATTAGTAAAGGCGTCGTCAGGGCGACCATCATGTCGCAGGAGTCTTAAGCAGCTATTTGAAACAGGTCAGGAAATTTTTTCGCCAAGATTTTGGCGATATTTTTCGCGTTAATCTCTCCTAGAGCTGCCACTAAATCCGCCCGAGGATTGAGAGTTTTGTAGCCAGTTTGTGGTGAAAAAGAGCAATAATCCATCTCAACCAAAACATAGTGGCGACGTTGGCATTTCAAGGCCACTGATCCTTGATACGCCACAGACAAAATTTGTCCCTTGCTTGGCGAAAAATTCTTCAGGATTTTTTTGGCTCTGGCTTTTGGATTTCCAAACCAGATACCCTCCATTCCCCTATCTAGCTGTCTTTGGCCAAAGACAGCGAAGGTGTGAGATGTGGAATCAAAAACCATCAAAACCAAGTGATCAGCTTGGTTCCATTTCAAACCAAAAAAATTGAATTTCAGTATTTCGAGACCGACTACTTTTTTCTCCATGGATGAACCTTCCCTTCTGTTTTAGTGCCATTCAGACACGTTGTACTATTCTAAATCCTTTGACGCATGAAAATGACTTTTCTTACAAAAATAGCCCTAATGATGAAAAATCTATCCTTTTATGGTGATTCTAGAGGGATTAATAACAAAAGCGCGCCCAAGGGCACGCTTTTGTTATTATTTACTATCTTTAAATATCTAGTCAAAAATAATCATTCCTTACAGGAACAGTAAATTCTACGAATTCAGTACAGGTTGTCGCTACTACGTAGCTGGCAACCTCCTGAAATAACATCCCATGTTATTTCAGCCTTTTGGATATTTTTTCCTTCCAGTCAAAACTATCTCAAAAGCTTCGTGGAAGTGATATTAGATCACTTCCACTTCTTACAGAAGCTGTATACCTTTTGGATATATTCTAAAGCAAAGCTTTAAATATATCTCAAAAGCTTCGTGGAAGTGATATTAGATCACTTCCACGCCCATGCTCCTAGCGGTGCCTTCGATACTCTTCATGGCAGTCTCAATTGATGAAGCATTGAGGTTGGGCATTTTTTCTTCGGCGATTTCGCGTATTTGGGCTTTGGTAATAGTTCCGGCTTTTGAAGTGAGGTTTTTCCCTGAACCTTTATCCTTTCCTATTTTCTTTAGAATCAGACGGGAAGCAGGAGAAGTCTTGGTGAAGAATGTAAAAGTTCGGTCATCAAAAACTGAGATCTCTACTGGTACCACTTCGCCCATGCGCTCACGAGTTTGTTCGTTGAATTGATTAACGAATTCGCCGATATTGATACCGGCCTGTCCCAAGACGGGGCCAAGTGGTGGAGCTGGAGTAGCTTTACCACCCGTTGCTTGCACTTTGATTTTCTTTACGAGTTTCTTTGCCATGGTTAGTTATTAGCTGTTAGCCATTAGTCCTTAAGTATTGGTAATTAGTGTCTGATTTAAACATTTGCGGGTAAGTCTGGGTCCATACCAAACCTCCCTAGAAGCCTCCGCAGTATACAAGAATATTAGCCTTTTGCAACCAATTTTAGTTAAATTATTGACTTTTTGCGTTAAATGTGCTATTATCATAAATGATGAGGGCTCCCACATTAACCCCAATAACCGAACACCTCACCTAATAATTTTGCACCACCACTCTGGTGGATTTTTTAATTTTAACACACGCCACTTTAAG